>KB659952.1_pt60 | contig 135484 bp, 137 predicted proteins | sample 558768 | NCBI scaffold set KB644980.1 | reverse complement strand
CGGTGCATGAAGAGCAATCAATCCCTGACGGCGCGTTCGACCATAGTCGAAGCCAATACCGTGCTGAACAGTTCATTGAATTAGCGAGTCGTATCGGGAGTGGTAAAAAAAATATTGGAATTACCGCTGAAGATCTTTATTACCGACGGCGGAATTACGTATTTGGACTTGCATATCTGAATGGTAACGGGTCGGTTATCTCAACATATCGACTCCAGACCTCATCTGATGGTGGACTCAAATCTAAATCACCAGATGCAGTGTTCGCAGACCGCGTTCGAAAAGAGGTTGTGCATGAAATTGGTCATACATTTGGATTAGAACATTGTGATAATAATAAATGCGTAATGTCATTCTCACCAACTGTCCGTGAGGTCGACGTGAAAGAAGAGAACCTCTGTGGCAGTTGCAATCGCCTACTATACTGAGTCTATCTTACATTTATATAGCTGAACTCTTTTTCTGTGATAGCTTGACCGAAGACACCTAAGAGATCAGCTTTAACACTCCTATCAGAGAATATTCATCAATCACAACTCATATGATACCGACTAATTCTCTCACCACAGTAACGGGCGCATGGAAGCACGTTCAACGAGTCCTTATGCAGCAATCCCAACAAGTCCTTCAAGTCGACCTGAAAGTGATCGATGACCGACAATAATTCAGTCAACAGCAATCTCCGTTACGTGACATCCTCGCCCGCCGTAAACGGCGGGGCTTCCCGCACTGCGGGAACCCCAACCCGAACCCGTACCCGTTGTCAGGTGAGGTGAGGTTTCAGGGCACTGCACTGCGCTCAGAGTCTCGGACGGCAGGTTCCCTGTCCCGTCCCTGCCTTGACCCTGAGTGCCCTGTGGTTGTGGTGCTGTCACCGGCACTCCCATCCACCAGCATGTCATTGCCGTCCGGTCCGGTTTCAGCGGTCGGCTCTCACCCCGACCCCGCCCCGGCGGTCGTCCGGCGGGGAGCCGAGCCGGCAGCCGGACGAGCATAGTTCGCTAACGCAGGCACAGCCCACGTTACTAGTCAGTACGGCCTGAAACAGAAAAAATACCACGGTCAGGGGGTTCGTGTCAGCTCAGCTATCGCAGGCGGTTAGATAAGTCGCATGTCGCATTCCTGCCCGCCGTGAACGGCGGGATTTCCTGCTTGGTGAAAGATGAGTGCTGATACACTCGACCGGGTCACCGTACAGTAGTGTTATTTCGATATCAACATTATCTTCAACATCAACTTCTTCTTTTACATCCGCTAACACTGACTTTCCACGCGCTTCAGCATCCGTAATACCCTCTGTATATATCCGCTCACCAACTTCGGTTTCGTCGGGGCTGCTCCCACACTCTCAGCATCATCAACAAGCACACGTGGGTTAACGGCATGTGCAATCAATGATGATCCACCAGCCTGTCTAATAATATCTTCACTCCGAAACGCAACGAATAATTACGAATGACGCTTGTGCTATCCTTGTTGCATCTGTCGCACTCATTCCTGTGATCACACACTGATCTCATGACATTTCTGTAAATTAGTATCTGATATGTTACCCACACCCCAGGACTCACAGCATCCAATATCAAGGTAGGTAGTACGATTGATATAGTCTCTATCAGCGAGACATGCACTTATGTTACGGTTAGAATAGAACAGAACAGTTATTAAGGAGAGTAATAATACTCGCCTTGCTGTTTTTGACTTCGATCCAGTTGTGATCCTGGTTTATTAATACGTGGGCGTTGCGTTCGCTCATCACGACGGAATGTAATATCAAGATCCGAAAGGAAATCATTCATTCCTGCACGCATTTCCTGTGGAGCACTTGCATATCCATACTCGGACGGTTGCCCATCAAATACCATTAACCGGTCAGCGAGTAGATCGATCATATAGATATCGTGATCAATAACAAGAACGGTCTCATCATTATTTTCGGCATAGCGTCGGATTGCTGATGTTGCTTGAACTCGCTGTTCAACGTCGAGGTGCGCGGATGGCTCGTCCATGACGTATAGATCAGCATCATCAGACAGACATGCTGCGATGGCGACCCGCTGCCTTTCGCCACCGGAGAGGTCATCAAGATTACGCTCCATAATCTGATCTAACTGTAATGGCTGTGAAATCTCAGTCTTCCAGTATGAGGTGCCAAAATCATTTGTGATCGATGAAAGAAACGCATCAACACGCATCGGTTGGTCAATCTCGATATACTGTGGTTTATATGCGATATCAAGTTGGAATGAGAGCGACTCACTATCTGGATCCGATTCGAGCGCACCGGTGAATAATTTTGCAAGCGTTGACTTTCCAATTCCATTCGGTCCAACCACACCAAGAACCTCCGATTCATAGATTGTACCCGATTCAACTTCGAGTGAGAACTCATTGGTACCATATGACTTCGACAGTGCTGGATACTCGACGAGCGGTGTAGACTTCGCTGTTTTGCGGGGGGCATGTTCCTGAAATTCAATTTCATCCGGACGAATCCGCATATTCTCATTTGAGAGGAATCCTTTGAGATACTCATTGATTCCATTGCGAACGGATTTCGGGTCCGTAATAACACCAAAGGCACCGGGTTCACCGTATGCAACGTGCAGTGAGTCTGCAAGCAGATCAAGAATCGCAAGGTCGTGTTCAACAACTAATACCGCACGATCGGCATCTTCTGCGAGTTCACGAATTAATCGAGCAGCAGTCACACGCTGACCGATATCAAGATATGGTGACACTTCATCGAGGAAATAGAAATCACGGTCGCGAGCGAGTGTCGCCGCAAGTGCAACACGTTGAAGCTCACCACCGGATAGTGTAGATAGTGATTGATCAATAACCGGTCTGATACCAAGACGATCAATGTATGAATCAAGTGCACCCCGTTCATCTGTTGATTCAAGCAGTTCACCAGTCGTTCCGTCAAACTGTCCGGGGATCTGGTCTACATACTGTGGCTTTTGTGCAATAGAAATGTCATCTGAGCGTATTCGCTCGATGTATGTCTGTAGCTCTGTCCCCCGATATCGTTCGAGAACAGCATCCCATGTCGCTGTCTCAGTTGTCTCTGCGGTATATTCACCAAGATTTGGAACTAACTCACCTGCAAGTGCACGAACAGCAGTTGTTTTTCCAATCCCATTCGGTCCGAGAATCCCCGTCACCGTGCCGGAATCAGGAATTGGTAACCCGTAGAGCGCAAATGCATTCTCGCCGTATCGATGAACGGGCTCATCCTCAAGTTCGACTGGAAGATTAATTATCTCGATGGCATCAAATGGACATTTCTCAACGCAGATACCACAGCTTTCCCCAAGGCAAACGTCCTCTGAGATTCGAATCTGGTTCGGATCTCCCTCAAATGGTTCATCCTCATCATAATAATCACTACGGGTAACAATACACTCCTTACCCGTTCGATTCGGCGGACAGTAGTTTGCACACTCGTAGTTGCACCGATCAGGTTGACATCGATCAAGATCGACAACAGCAATGCTATCGTCCGCCATTGTTCTATAGTGTAACCCCTTCAGTCAAAAGAATGCTGAATGTGATGAACCATAATGTAAATGTCATAAACGTCACATAAAGGTAATCCTTCGCGCCAAAGTCACTCACATCAATACCAGCGACTCGTAGCACTGGGAACTGAAGCAGCACAGACGCACCAACCAGTATTAGGGTTTGTTGACTCCCAGCAGCAGCGACACTGGTACCGATAACCTGTCCAGATGCAATCGCAGCAATGACGCCGGCAAGACAAGCAAGCGTCGTGACTGTGATCCCCCGAAGGTGACCAGACAGGTTGCGACCCGTTTCCGTAGCCATATATCATTTCGACCATCGTGCATCAAAAGCCGTTCGTTCCGCTGGTGCCGATACATACTGAGTTCGTTGAGTACGACTCGCGAAGGTTTATGCCGATTCATTACCTCCTTATCGTATAATGGCTCAGGGAGAGGAGGAGAGGCTTGATGACCTCCCACCGAGTGCAAAGTTGGTATTTAAAGTGCTCGAATACGATGGTCCCCTCACGCAAAAAGGGATTGTTGAAGAATCGATGCTTTCAGCGCGAACCGTTCGTTATGCGCTGGAACGGCTCGAAGATATTGATATCGTTGATGAGGATGTCTACTTTGCGGATGCCCGACAGAATCTATATCAACTCACGGAAGCTGTTCCAAAGGCAGCAACTAGCACTGACGGTGGCGAATCAGACTCGACATCATCATCGTTCAACTCGGACTCGGACTCGGACTCGGACTCAGACTCAGAGGTTGGACCCCGCCACGCTGAGTAAAGCAGATACATCTCATATCTATTCTAAGAATCGGGAACTCTGAGTATAACCGTGATCGTCTGAGCTGATAGTAGTATCAGAAATCAATTATTCTTTGGACACGAGCGAATTGAGGAGCGATACACTCAGTTATTAAAACGCATTATGTCGGATGTACACTAATTTTTGCTCGTCGGTCGATAGCTGCCTCAAGATCATCAGCAATGGCACTTCCACGTGAAACCTGAATGTCTCCTCCGCGACCAACAGTTGCGGTAAACAGATATTCGTTATCCGCACGGATTTCAACGGTCTCCCCAACATGTTCATCAAGCCGAACAACTACATGCCTGGATGTAACTTCAGGCGTGACTGTCATCATGCCATCTGCCGTATTTTGATGGTTACTGGTATTTGAGGTAGCCGCCTGTGCGCCCCCGTCACCTCGATGATTTGTTGAATTTTCTTCGTGTGTTCGCACGTCAATATCAATCCCAAGACGATCTTCGACATCAGCAATGCGCCCACCGCCCTTGCCGATGACGTATGAAATATCATCTTCATCTACGTATACGATAGCATCATTTTGCCCTTTTATTTCGACATCAACGTGCCCGCGAGCGATTGAACGGATCTCCCGCTCAACCTCCTGTCGTGCGAGCCGATCAACTCCGGTTTCCTCTTGACCTGATTCATCATCTAATGGCACGGTGATGACCTGTCGATTAAACGTGTAAATCTCATAAGCCGGAATATCTGTCTCGAAGTCTGAGATTTGAATAACTGGTCGTGCCAGATCCTCAGCTGCAAGTCCTTCTGGAACTTTGACCTCTGTTGTAACATCATAGACCGTGTCAATATTCCCATCCTCAATATACACCACTGTATCGACAACCTGTGGGATCATTCCAAGTTCAACACGACCGACAAGTCGTTGAAGCGCATCAATCGCTTGTGTTGCATGGACGACACCAACCATTCCGACACCAGCTAGTCGCATATCGGCGAATACGCTGAAATCTTTGGTCTTTCGGACTTCATCATAAATCGTATAATCCGGTCGTACAAGCAGCAATGAATCGGCTGTCTTCGCCATATCACCACCAAGCGCAGTATACTGTGTCACGTCATCATCGACTTGAAGATCACGAGGCTTCTCCATCGTCTTCACAGCATAATCATTATTGGTCAGGAATTCTGCAACCGCCTGTGCGAATGTTGACTTTCCAGCTCCTGGTGATCCAGAGATAAGAACGCCGCGCTGGCGAGCCTCAAGCCGATCTCGTAGATCATCCGCAAACTCATAATCATCGAGATCAGTTTTTACCACCGGACGAACTGCAGTAATTTCAATCCCATCTGCAAATGGTGGTCGAGCAACAGCAATACGATAATCGCGGAATTGAACAATCTTCATTCCTGGCTCGCTAAGCTCAACAAATCCATCAGAACTACTCCGTGCTGTAGCTTCGACATCGTCTGCCCACTCTTTCATTGTTGGCTCATCGGTCGGAGTATCAGCAATCTGCTGATAAGTCATTTCACCAATCGCTCCACGCTTAGCTTTTGGGACAGTATCGGTTTTGAGATGCACTGACATCGTTTGCTTATCAAAGAAATCCTCGATGGAAAGATCAGCTGATGTGGATACAGTCCCTCGGGGGCGAGGCTCGACGTACTCAACGCCTATTCCTTTTGCCTTCGCGACCTCCGATTGGACAACGTCACTTGTCAGAAGCGTTGCATTCTCAATATCAGCTACATTACGGATAACAGCATCAATATCCGCGGTATCGTTATGAACTGACGCAGCATCACTGTTTGCCGTATTGTCTGGGGCGTTCCCTCCCCCGACATACTGCATTTCAACCTCGCGGTTATCAGCAAGGGATGCAAGCTCTTGCAGCTCTTCAAGTCCGTCCCATCCAGTATCACGTCCATTATTCGCCTGTGATTCAAGCTCACTGACGACGACTTCCGGAATAATAACTGTCGCCGTCTCTGCCGACTCAACGCGTTCGGACACGCGACCGTCAACGACCGCGCTCGTGTCCGGAACTACTTTCATATCTATTGTTTAGTGTGGCAGCGGGATAAGGATGCGACATCATATTAAAATTAACCGTCGTGTAGCAGTCAGAAATATAGAGCACATATCTCAACATCTGTGTTTGCGCTTCAAATAGGATGCTGTCAAAATAATGTAATATATCATCCTGAGACATTTTACGATGCAACAGCACATCATAATGTGTCCATCCAATATACGAACACTCGCGATGAGCTGATCTCACTTACGCAGACGCTCGTCTCAACACCAAGCCATCATGACGCAACTGCTGTTGGTGACATCATTCAAAATTGGATTGAAACTAATACCGATGCAACGGTACGGCGGGACTCACGCGGAAATATCATCGCTCAACGGGCCGGAGGCTCAGCTTCGACGTCACTTGCACTTATCGGACATCATGACGTTGTTGACCCGCACGAACAGCAAGTGATCAATGACGATGAGTATCGAGTGACAAAGCAGAGTGGGCGATTATATGGACGCGGCACAGCAGATATGAAGGGGTCACTTGCCGCTGCTCTTCTTGCGTTTCGTGATACAACCCCTGTTGATAATCTTGAAGTTGTATTCGCCTCATTCATTGGCGAAGAGGATGGTGGTATCGGTGCACAGGCGGCGATTGATGATGGGTTCAGCCCAGAATATGCGATCGTCGGTGAGGGATCGACGAATTACGCTGGGGTGGGTCAAACAGATATTGTCATTGCACATAAAGGACGACGGGGGTCAACACTCACTGCACACGGTGAAGCTGCACATGCGAGCGAAGTTGAGTGCGGTGTAAATGCTATCTATCGTGCCTCGGATGCTATTGACATCCTTCGAGAACTCGCTGCTGATGTACCTATTGCCACTGTCGAAGACACAGAGATTAATGGAAGCTTGGCTGTCACTGAGGTTGATGGGGGGACTGAATGGAACAGTATTCCCGAAACTTCTCATGTGACTATCGACGAGCGAACCGTGCCTGGCAAGCGTGTCCCGATTGAACAAGCGGCTATTGAGGGCGTAACCTGGGATATTGACCAGGATCTCCCACCAATGGCGTGTGATGACACAGCCTTTGCTACTGCTGTGACAGATGTCGCGACAAGTGTACACATGGAGGAAACAGGAACGCCAGCACAAGTGACGAAACCACATGCAACTGATGCTGGATGGCTTTCAGAAGCCGGAACGACCTGTGTCATTGTCGGAGCTGCTGAGCCGGGAGAAGCACACACCGCTGAGGAGAGCGTTTCAATTGATGCTATCGAACGGTGCTATGATATATATCGCACTGTTCCATCGCAACAATATATTGATAATAATGAGTACTGGCTATCCAATTGATATCTCAAGATTGCCAGTGTATCGGTACAAACAAATCCCTGTATATTAGCTGGAGCCACTGTTATCCGGATTAAAACGATTAGACACTCGGTTTTTTAATCAACTTCTCAACGAGCGGTGGGTTGATGATGCTACCGTGGTATCCATTAATAATGTCGGCAGATGCATATGCGACACTTTGCGAGCAGTATGAGCACGTATCAAATATTCAACATGCACGAGGTGTGCTTTCATGGGACCAACAGGTGACGATGCCGGAGGATGGAACTCCAGCTCGAACAGCACAGCTTTCAGCGCTTTCAACTGTCGCACATGATGCACTCACTAATGATATAATTGCAGATACACTCGAAACATTGCGTGCTAATAGCGACTCACTTTCATCTGATCAGAAAGCGACTGTCCGGGAAATACGGCGAAAACACGAACGCGCAACAGCAGTCCCGGAATCACTCATTGCTGAGATGTCAGAGACAGCCTCGGAGGCACTCCCTGTTTGGGAATCTGCAAAAGCAGACGATGATTTCGATGCATTCGCGCCGTACTTACAGCGACATGTCGAACTCAATCGCGAATACGCTGACTGCATCGACTCTACCCGTGATCCGTATGCAGTCTTGCTTGAGGAGTTTGAGCCGTATCTTTCACTCGATCACGTAGAATCAGTTCTGCGAACCATCCGTGAGACACTTGTCCCATTGATTGATGAAATTCGTGCTTCGGAGACGACACTGGCGACGGATGCATTTACTACACAGGGCACGTACTCATCTGCGAATCAAGAGGCGCTCTGTCGAGACGTTTTGACGACGCTTGGATACCCATGGGAACGGGGCCGACTCGACACAGCCCCGCATCCATTTTCGATGGGAACAAGCTTTGATGCCCGAGTCACGACGCGATTCGATGAAACTGATCCGCTTGGGTCGGTATTTTCGACTATCCATGAGTTCGGTCATGCGAGCTATACCTTGGGATTATCAGACGATGCATACGCAACGCCACTTGGTGAGGACCGCGATCTCTCGGTTCATGAGTCACAGTCACGATTATGGGAAAATCACGTTGGACGCTCACGTGCGTTCTGGGATGTGCTGTTATCACAGATGAATGAACACTTCCCACAGACAGATTCATTGAGCGTTCGTGAAGCATATGAAGCCGCAAATCAGGTCTATGAGGATAATCTTATTCGCGTTAATGCAGATGAATTAACATACCATCTGCATGTTTTGATCCGGTATGAGATTGAGCGTGCGCTGATCGATGGGGACATTGATGTCGCAGAGGTCCCAGCTATCTGGAATAACAAATATGAGGAGTATCTTGGAATCCAGCCCGAGACAGATGCTGAAGGCTGCCTTCAGGATATTCACTGGAGTCACGGAAATATTGGTTATTTCCCAACATATTCACTTGGATCAGCAATGGCTGCACAGCTATACACTGCTGCTGAGGAATCGATTGCCGATCTTGACGGCAAAATTGCTGCTGGATCATTTGATGAGCTGCGTGAGTGGCTTCGAAGAAATGTTCACCAACATGGGGCACGATATCAGACAGACGAACTTATCAAACAAGCGACTGGGTCATCATTTACTGCAGACGCATTTGTATCGTATGTGAGCAAAAAATATGCATCATTATACAGTCTTGATCAAGAGTTCCATACACCGTTATAATATCTATATCTTAAATTAATAACGGAATTGAAAATAATCGCGTATAACTGATAGTGATTAGTAATTTTCAGGATCCAATACCCGGACTTCCACCGGTCTCAGCTTCGAACCACCGCCATGCAGCGAGTGCGGCAGTAACCCCACCTGCGACAGCAAGTGCAATCCCACGGAATCCTAACTCAAATGCCCCGGGTGCTCCGCCAAAGAGATAAACAAGTCCGCTGCCGGAGAGCGTATAGATTATTCCGATACCAGTGAGTAAGTGGGTTGGTCCCCGAGCAAAACGCATCTCAACGAGAACACCAGCAATACTTCGTCCGAAGAGAACAAGTCCACCAACAGCCACGGGGGTAAAATCAAAGAGCACGCCGATTTCTGCGGCAACGAGACCAAGTGGAACAAATGCATGCCAAATGCCAGTCGCATCCGGATCTGGGTCCGGGTTCGGGTCCGGGTCCGGTCTTGCGTTATGACCAGAATCAATATCTCTGCCACTGGAAGAATTGGAACTGTGGCTGGTGCCTGAATCGCGTGAGGGAGTAAAATTCATTATTGATGCTATGATTTCGGCTGTCAAGACCATTGCGCGTGAATACGTGTGGCGAGTGTATTCATCAATAATTGATCTAACAGCAAGCCGCCGAATTGGTTACATACTTTTACTTCGTTCAAATGGACTGATCCGAATGAGCGATAAGGATAAGTAATGGTAACGAATACCATGATGTGTATGGCATCATCACCGTCCCCCGATGACGCACTGTTTGATCAGTTCCTCAGTGACCGTGGGCATGAGGTAGAGCCCGCTAGCTGGGAGGAATCGTATAATAAAAAACAGTGTCCTGACTGTGGTGCACTGCACGATACGTCAGCAACGGTGTGTTCTGTCTGTGAGTGGACTCCAGAGTCAGTCTAGTATTACTATTCACTCAAATAGAGTCACGAACGTCACTTCTGTTTAAATGAACCGTTATTCATATTCGCGATAAGTATAGAAGCACACGGTTTATCACTAATAAAAGCGTATATACGTACAATGAGCGATGCTGACCCGGGAGTGACCCGATTGTTTGGTGGTCCTGGCAGTGGGAAGACCACTGCGTTACTTGATGAGGTTGACGAGATTCTTGATGCGGATGATGTCACTATTCGTGATATCCTCGTTGTCTCGTATACACGGGCTGCAGCCGCAGAGGTGCGTGAACGACTTGCTGAACGGCTTGACATTTCTCCGCGCGCGCTTCAGGGAAATGTGGCGACGATGCACGCCAAAGCCTATGAATTATTAGATCTCTCACGGAGTGATGTCGTCGATGATAGCGATAAAGAGGAATTTTGTGAGGAGTATGGCATCGAATTCGAAGATAAGTATGGCGGTGCAGGTCGCCGAACAGCGCGATCGACAACGCTTGGGAATAAAATTATTGCCACCAGTCAGTGGCTTCAGCGAACACGACGTGATGTAGCTGATTGGTATGACGTTCCATTTCAGTGGAATGTCGAAGAGGTTCGGCTTCCACCTGATATTGATCCAAATGCCCAGGAAGGAAACAAATACACACCAACATGGTCATCTGATGATGATCGTATCCATGTCCCAGATGTCATTCAGGCATGGCGATCATACAAATCTGACCATGGAATGGTTGGATTCGCCGATATGCTTGAACGGGTGAAGCAGCGCTCACTTGTCCCGCAAGTAGATTATCTTGTGATTGACGAATTTCAGGATATCACCACGCTACAGTACGATATCTATGAGGAATGGAAGCCAACTGTTGATCGCGTGCTCATCGCTGGTGACGATGATCAGGTTGTATATGCTTGGCAGGGAGCTGATCCAAATCTGTTACTTGATGCTGATCGCGATGAGGATGTTGTACTCCCGAATTCATACCGTCTCCCATCCAAGGTACTTAGTGTTGTTAATCAAGAGATCCGACATATCGACAAGCGACAAGAGAAAGATCTTCACCCACGCAAGGAAGGGGGCAATGTTGAGGGAATCGAGTCCCCATCAATGCTTGATCTCGCACGTAATGTTCGTCACACCGTTGAGCGAGGCGACGGTGAAGAAACGTTAATGATCTTATTCCGTGCTCGATATCAGATGTTCCAGTTTATTGATGAATTCCTTCCGTTAGGAATGCCATTTTCGGCGCTCACTGACCAGCGGATGTGGACGGATCGTCTTACACAGTATGTTCACGGAATCGAACGATTTGATCGTGATGAGACGCTGACTGGACTTCAGGCACAACGACTTGCTGATATGTTTCAGGCGTCTGCGTTTGGCACCAAAGAACGTGATGCACTATTTGATTTCATCGATGATCAACAGGAAGCCGCTGACGTCGATGACTTAGCAAAAATATCCATTGAGCCCGATGTGATCTCTGATCATGCACCTTTCGCTCCGGATACAGCCGCAGCCGGTGACATGCTTAGGAAAGTGACCTCATTCCAGCGAAAATCTGTCGAGGCATATTTCAGTGGCGACTACCGCGGAATGGACCCCAGCCAGGTTCGTGTCGGGACAATCCATTCTGCGAAGGGTCGTGAAGCAGATCATGTGTTTGTTGCGACTGATCTGACAGAAAAAGTCGTTGAGCAGATGGCTGCATCTGTCGATGAAGATACAGTTCCCGGTGTTGATGAGTTTACATCACGAACCAATCCGGTACCTATTCTTACAGACAATGAACGGCGCGTATTTTATGTTGGCATGTCACGTGCCCGTGAACGACTCGTGTTACTTGAGAATCTTGTTGGAGGTGCACCAACCCTTCCAATTAGTGTCTTACTTCATAATGAGACTCGTGATGAATCCGTTGATGACCTGCTTGCAGAGACTCAAGAGGAGTCAGTGCCAGCCCCTGAACCAGACGCGTGACAAATACGCCTGTTAAATGTATTACTGACGCTACATTGTGCCGACGATCCGCAGATTGTCGTCCCGCCGATCAGAACACCTGCTGCGACTGCCATTGAACCTCATGGTGCAGTTGGGTTTGTTACTGTCAATACTACTGAAACCAAGTCCCCTCCAGCATCATTTCGATACCTAACTGCGATACCATCCACGAATGACAGTGCATACGTTCATACAAACTTATAACCGGTAGTTTGAGCAGAATCAAAAGCAGCTAAATAGGCAGTGCGAACAGAATATTCTATCATCAGTGAGCAAATTAAATCTAATAACACAGAAATAAATTATAACAAAATAACTGCTGTCAGCGATGCGCTTGGAACTAATGATATTAATTCAGATATAGCGATTTCAATTTAGTAGGTGTCCAAGCAGCGACTATCCTCGATTTGGCGCGGAGAAAAGACACAGAGAACACAGAAAAACCGGAAAATACAGACTGTATAGACACACAGACATTTTATCTCACAGCGACAATTTCACATGATAGCGCTGTGCGTTTTGAATAAGCAAGGCACACACTCCGATCAACATCAGCGGTAATAGATGCTCGTATTGAGAAAACTACTATTGAGCGTCGAGCGATTGAAATTGCACAGTCTGCAGGACTAGCAGCAATCGATCGGATTAACACACAACTCGCGGATGTGACTGTCACTAATGAGCAGGTAATGCTACAGGAAAATCAGTTACCACAAAACAACTTGAGCGAATGGCAGCTGCTGAAGTTGCTCGTCGCGGCGTCGACGATGGAGACTGTGCATCCGTATGTGTGATCGCAGCCGAGTCGATGATTGCAAGATTATCAAGAGACGCTCCAACAGGTTCAGTATCTTCAGTTCGAGTACGACCCGGTGTCCCAGTGCAAATTGGCGTCTGCCCGCGTTGTCCAAATGTATACCATGGACTTGTTTGGCGAACTATTGTTATTGAGAGTGAGGGCGGATAGGAGCGACGAGCACATATTGCTGTTGAGTCTGCACTTGAGACAGCCGAGTCAGGAATATCACTCACAAGCATATATCAGGAGGCTCTCGCAGAACTTGCAGCCCTCGGATTTGATGTAACTGCATCTGATGATTCAAGCAAAAAGTCCGAACACGCTGATATTATGATGCATGGTATTAGATTATCACAACAAGAGTGTCCATACACTGACTCTGAGATAACACTGAAACCTGGGACTGTCCTTGCGATCGCATCAGGAATATTTAATTTGAACCATGGTGGTGTTCGACTTTGTGATGTGATTATTATTGATGATGAGAGGGTTTCGATTGCTGGAGGCGAGGCTGATTCATCAGGTTGTGTGAATCGGTCGCTTACCGGGAATCGAGGAGAAAGCCCGTGTTTTCGCGCGGAGATGAATCCGACACCGACAACCGATCAGACAAACCACTGACGATAGCACGACCTGATATTCCAACATAGTCTTATCTGCACCCATACGGTTAGCCGTGTACGGATTAACGCTCCGGGCGAGTCGAACCGTGTACCTCGCTGGTTGAATAGAATAGAATAGAATAGAATAGCCAGTCATGTTCAATGCTCGCTGTCTGCGAGGAGGAAGGGTCTTCTGACAGAGCTACACGCGCTGGAACGCACACCATTGGTCACAACCCGGTGGCAACCTTCGAGGGGTCACGCAAACGCGAACGCGAACGCGTATTTGAACCCCGAGCCCGAGGAACCGCGCGACCTGCAGATCCACTTTGTGGAATCCTCGCCCTTTAGAGCGAGGAGGATGTCAAACCCACAGTATCTTCGGACGTATCGACATCGGATTCGATTTCAACATACTGAAAATAATATAATCATTATGAGTGACAACTGTCAAGTTAGCTAAAATTCAACACATCTATCAACGATGCGTATTGGATGTTGCTCAGATACACACGATAATCTCAGATTAGCTCGAAGGGCTGTTGAGACGTTCATTGCTGCTGATGTTGACATGATCATTCACTGCGGTGATATCGTCTCACCATTTACTGCTTCAATTTTTGATACTGAGATACCGTTCCACGCTATCCGGGGGAATAACGATGGTGAGTGGGCAGTTGAATCAACAATCGAAGACTTCGAAAACGGGTCCGGGACGTATCATGGAGAAAGTGTCCATCTATCGTTTGAAACCACCGAGAACAACTCCAATTCAGAGATTGATATTGCCGTATATCACGGAACGAGCGAACACCTTGTCGACGCACTACTCGAATGTGGACAGTATGACTACGTCCTCCGTGGGCATACACACAACCAAACGGTCGAAATGTCTGATAGCTCAGTCCATGTTAATCCAGGTGGACTTCCAATCTCAGGCGCTGATGATGCATACCATGTCGCAATCATTGATACAGACCATACAGTATCAACTGATGCGGTGACAGTTCATACTATCAACAATAACAGCGATTAATCCAATATTATGCGTTATCGAATTGAATTAACCCTGCGTATCATCATAGCGTTTCTATCTCTTCAAGAGAATTTTGATTAATCATCTGTAGCCTCAACTTCAGAGTGGTCAGTCTCGGCTACTCCTATCGGTGAGCCTGTAATCCCAACACCAAGCGTTCGGTTTGTCAATTCAATGCTCTCAGCAGCTGTTGCTGACTCAGTCATCGCTCGGATTGCATCGATATTCTCTGGAATAACGTCTGATTCTTGATGAATTGCCTGGAAAAGGTACAGATCACGACCTGAGATAGCAATTGATTCACCCCAAACACAGTTTTCCCAGATATCTCCTCGCGGACGCCCAGCATCGTGTGCGAAATCTTTGAGCTTTCCAGCACCGTCGATACCCATCCCCTCACTGATGACATAGATGCGAGATTCCTCCTCAAGCAGTTGCCGAACATGTGCTGCGGTTACATCGGATTTGAGCGTCACATTGAGCGCATGTACGTGCATGAGTGTTGCTGGAACTTTTAGTCCAAGCGTATCAATCGCAAGGTCAGGAAAAATTGTCTTCACATCCGGACCGTGATGGGAGGGAATTGAAATTGGATCTGGAAGGATATCATTAATCGGACCTCGAGAATTTTGACTTGGATCACCACCGCGTCGGACAAGCGTCGTTCGAACCTGGTCAATCCCATACGCCTCCCAGAGGGGAGCAATAATCCGTGATAATCCAGTCGTGTTACATGAGACGACGCGAACGCTATCCGCTCCACGAGCCGCGTCGTAGTTTGCTCGAGCATTAAAACTCGCCTCAGCAATATCCGCATCTTCACCACCCTGGAAAATCGCTGAGGTCTCATATGACTCGTATAGTGATTTATTTTCCGCGCCAACTCCTGATGGTGTGCAATCAATCATGATATCAGCAGCCGCAACTAATTCATCAATCGCACCGGCAAGTTCAACCCCAGCATCTCCAAATAACGGAGCGCGATCTGGAATTGCAGCATATATCTCATATCCGCGCTGATCAGCGGTGTGGGCCTCAAAATTCGGCTTTGTTTTCGCAACGCCGACGACCTCCATGTCGGGTTGCAGCGAAACAGCGTCGGCGACACGTTTGCCGATTGTCCCATAGCCATTGATACCCACTCGTATCATTATTGTATAATCAACTAACCACGTGGATAATTATTTCGAAGATATCAGATAGAAATTAACTACTGGACGAGTACTGTGTTAGGTCAAGAATGGCAGCTATCATGACCCGAATCCATAACCCGACGGCACCCTCATTATGCGATATGTCTAAATTTGAGTCTAAACTTGCTGCTGCGGCGACGACAGCCGTTGAAAAGTGTGCATCACTCAAACCTACGGAGTCATGTGTTATTATCACGGATCACAACCGCCGTGCAATCGCCGATGCACTTTTTGATGCAGCACAGACAGTCACAGACACGGTCTCATTAATTCAATATCCTCCAGGCTCACAGCATGGCGAAGAGCCACCAGCCTTCGCTGCAACGGCGATGTCAAATGCGGATGTATTCTTTGCACCAACAACAAAAAGTATCAGTCACACCCGAGCGCGCGGAGAAGCTTGTGATGCTGGGGCAAGAGGAGCAACGCTTCCTGGTATCACACAAGATGTCTTTACAGCAGGATTGGATGCTGATTATCAGACAATCAGTGAGCACAGCCGCGATATTTATGAACAGGTTACGGATGCAGATGAGATACGTGTCACTTCACCTGCGGGAACAGATCTCAGAGTAACTCCCGGTGAACGAGAGTGGTATCAAGACACCGGATCCATTGACACTGCTGGAGCATTCTCAAATCTCCCTGCTGGAGAAGTATTCACCGCGCCGACAACCGCGACCGGCAGCTATGTTGTCGATGGAACGATGCGCCCTCACGGTCGCGTTGACCCAGAAAATCCACTGGAATTTGACGTGGAAGATGGAACTGTCAGCAAAATCAGCGATGACGCAATTCGTAATCAAATTGAGACTGCAGCAGAAACAGTCGGCGATGCTGCATACAATCTTGCCGAATTGGGGATTGGGACAAATGTTGGTGTTAATACACTTGTTGGATCAGTCCTCTTAGATGAGAAGGCTGCAGGAACAGTTCACGTTGCGATTGGTGATAACGCTGGTATTGGTGGTGAGACTGATGCACCATTACATCTTGATGGAATTATTCAAAATCCAACCGTCTACGTTGATGATGAAAAACTATCACTTCCTGCTTAAGTAACATTTAGTGTAAAAGACAGTGAGTCGTTCTGTGAGACATCGTATCGACTCCACAGAAAGGCGGACTTTTATCCATTGATAAAATATCGATAAATATGAGTGTGTCACAAAACCGACGTGGTGTTGGGTGTCCTTCTTGTTCGCCTTCGGAACCGACTGTGCACGAGGTGCTTAGCGAAGGGGGAGGGCAACATACTGTCCGTTGTACCGCCTGTGATCATGTACACAAGGTTTCGACTGAGACCCAACAGAAAATCGAGCGTGATGTCATTATCTCACAGGATGGTGATTCCTTTGCGACAACAACAGAAGTATCACCTGAAGAGCAAATTGCTGTTGGTGATGAATTCATTGTCGATAGTGACGCTGCAATTATGTTGGTTCGAGTCACCGGTCTTGAGATCGGTCCTGAACAACGGGCTGAGGATGCACCTGTTGTAGATATCAGAACAATTTGGACTCGTGCAATCGACAATGTCGCCGTCAGTGCAACTGTCAATCCAAAGGAAGGGACTGGAACACGTGAATCGACACGGAGTTTTGAAATTCAACTACCGGGAGATCATGAATTTACAGTCGGCGAGACAATGTCATTTGGTGATGAACAATTTTTAATCAAGGCAATTCAGGTTCGAGATAGCGCTCCGGAGTATAGACACGGAAAACTTGATCATGATGGCGATATGGTATATGCAAAGGATATCAAACGAGTCTATGGAACTGACCAGACGACATCTGCATGGTCAGCGTGGTAAGTTGAATATCGCCAGAGCGTATGGTTGATTAGGACGCACCTGTCATTATACTCATATGGATCCCGCGGTACTGCGTGAGGATATGGTCAATAGCGTTGAAACAAAACTCGATATTAGTGTTGCTGAGTCTGTCTCTCAGGCAATGCGAACTGTCCCGCGGAAACCATTTGTTGAAGATGCACCCTATCAGAACAGTTCTTCTGAGCATGTTGGAACAACCATTCTCGCCCCGAGTGTAGTCGCACGATTGCTTACTGCACTGCATATCTCAACCAAACTAGATACTACCACACAGGGGATTCCAGCTGAATCGGCACAAAATGGTGATAGTGCACGTGCGAGTGAGAGCGGGAATGAGAGTGAGACTGAAACATCCTCAGATGATGTACTTGTTGTCGGCGCTGGCGTTGGGTACACTGCAGCAGTGCTTGCTGAGCTTGTTAATGAACGACATGTGCATGCAATCGATATTGACCGTCGAGTCGTCTATACAGCACGATCAAATCTTGAATCAGCCGGATACGGGGGTGTCCTTGTTGATGCACGCGATGGTGCACAGGGATTACCCGAGTATGCGCCATTTGATCGAATTCTCGTCGAAGCTGCATCTATTGAGCCACCAAGGGCACTTCTCAATCAACTCACGTCCAGTGGTCGGTTAGTCATCCCATTGGGTGGACCATCGCAAACGCTTTCGACTGTTGATGCACGCGGAAATATACTCAGAGAACAGGGATCAGTTGCGTTCAATCCCCTCTTAGTTGAGGGTGAAAACGGAGAGGGTCTTGCACGAAACAGAACGGTCCGTGAAGACGCTGAATTTGCTGAGAGCGGATATTTTGCACCAACTGGGTGGGAGCAAGAATGGATTGATTGGGACAAAAAATAGCAATAACAACACCTCAATCAGAGATCATCTTAATTTGATACATAAGATTCTTTTCGGTAATAACCGCTCTAGTTGCATCTTCCGAATCTTTCTGTATGATATAGTGTATTAATTACAGAAATTATTATAATTCTTATTAGCTTAATATCGTATCATCTGTCGAAGCCTGCTATCCAGTTGATTTAAATCCGCTTCCAGTAAGCGGGACAACAACATCATCGTCGGCTGTGATTACTCCCTGATCACGGTAGACACCGAGTGCAGCTGGTGCGATTGCACAAGTCGGTTCAGTATAAAATCCCTGAGTGTGGAGTGCATCAACTGCTGTATCGATAGCATCAGCAGAAAGTGCAATTGCATCACCATCGGTGGCATCAATTGCTGCGAGAATCTGCCCATGACGGACAGGCGCTGTAATCTGGATTCCATCAGCACGGTTGTTTATTCCTGTCGACGCTGCTGAGTCATCATGAAGCTCACTTGCGATTGGCGCATATCCAGCCGCTTGTGCGGCAAAAAGCCGTGGGAGTGAGTCAATCCACCCTGCATTCATCAGACGCACAAAGCCACGATATGCACCAAGAAATAGCGTGCCATGTCCAAGTGGCATCACGACTGCGTCTGGTGCATTCCACCCACGCTGTGCACATACTTCATAAGCGAATGTTGCTGTTCCCTCAAAGAAAGCGGGATTCCACGCATGTGATGCATACCACGTCTCACCAGATTTCACCGCTTCAACACAGGCTTTTGTGACCTGCTCGCGAGAACCTTCGATACTGACCGGCGTAGCCCCAGTGCGCTCGATTACTCGTCGTTTGGCTGGTTTAATCGATGCCGGGACGTATATTTCAGCATCAATCCCTGCTCGTGCAGCATACGTCGCAACGGCTGCCCCGGCGTTCCCTGAAGAATCTTCCACAACGCGGTCAGCCCCAAGTCTCGTCGCAGTAGAAACCATCACTGTCGCTCCACGATCTTTGAACGACCCGGTTGGAAAGACGTACTCAAGTTTAAATTCAGCATCCCAGTGTTTTGATTCGACAAGTGGTGTGAACCCTTCGCCAAGGGAGACCGCAGGTTCAACTGGAAGCAGATCGGCAAACGTCCAAAGACCAGCAGTGATGTCACTCCATGTTGGTGGCTCAAGTGGTGCTCCGTCTGGAGTTTGTGAAACGGCAAAATCTAAGGGTGAATCACAGTCACACCGCCATACCCAATTATCATTATATCGTCGACCGCATGCATGACAGTATAATTGAAGTGATATCGGAAGTGCTGACATTATAATTTCTCAATATGAGTCAACGCTTGTTCCAACAGAGCAAACATACTCCCCAGTCGCAACCTGCGGCAGCCGCCGTGATCGCCAGAATACTCCGTCGTTATCAGCAGTAATACGCGCTTTTAATTCACCAAAGATGTCTGTTACCTCAAAAAGCACATCCCCGGTTTGAATTCGCTCACCAAGTTCAGACTCAAATTGGATTAATCCTCCTGCTGGTGATCCATACTGATCAAACCCTCGCGCCCGAGTCTGTCTGGATTTTGATACTGTTCCTTCAATAAACCCGTATTCACGAAGAACATTAAATACCCCTCGAACACCAATATCAATGCTTTCACCATCCCACCCAATACATCCACCAAGCTCAGGGTCAACTGTTGGAATTCCCTTATCGGGAGCAACACGGGCAAGTTGGCCGTTCGGACCCTTCTGGTCAAACACATAACCGCATCCAAACGTCTTCGCAAGCCCTAGACACTCATCGTGAAGTCGATGTCGACGACCACATCGAACTCGCACCTCATCGATCATTTGTGAGGTCGACCCCTGATGAAGATCTAAGATAAGATCTGCACGTTTAGCAGCTTTGAATGTCACCGCAGCAATCCGTTCTGATGATGTGCCAGATTCATCACCAGGATACGCACGATTCATCTTCGTATCGTCGATTGGATTTCGATGCTCTGCAACCTGAAATCCATGATAATTCACAATACCGACAGCAAGTATAGTCCCAGAGAGAACAGCCGGATCAACTTGAGGAATTACACGGTTCAAAACTCCAATTCCGTTCAGCTCATCTCCGTCAGAAGCAGCCTGTAAATAGAGTTTCTTTCCATCAGCAGCTCCTTCAACAACTGCGCAAGGGAGCCCGACAGTCGTCCCATCACGTGTCTCCCCAATCTCAAGTCGGCCCGTGTCAATCTCACCCGGAGCCGCACTCGCCGTACCGAGTGTGGTCATTAATGAATATTCGGTGGCAGTTCCCTTTATGGATTCGGTGTTAGATTTTTTCAAGCGGAGAATTTTATCAGTTAGCGTCGAAATGAAGTGCCATGAATTCGAACACTGCCGTTACTACTACCGTATCAAATTTTTTACACGCATACGGCTACTCTTCTGATATATACCATATGGACTTTTATCATACGATGACTGATATAATATCAATACATACACATCCTACCGAGGGGTATATCGACATTCAATAAGATTACAGATACAATGAGTAATGAGATACCTGACCGCCCGCAACAGTCAGGGTTAATCGATGCGTTGCAGGTGCCTCGAAATGCAATTATTGGTGTTGGCGTTGGCACTGGGCTAGCGATAGTTGTTTATATAGCTCGCGTGTTCGAAATTCTTGGTCCATTTGCTGGGACTCGACAATATCCGGTTGTTGGACCGGAAGGTTGGTTCATTGTGCTTGCATTTGTCCTTGCAACATCGACAGCACTTCTTGTGACGACTATGCTAACAGTAGTGAGCGCAATCCGGCTGATCCGAGAATTATGATTTATTGAACCTACCCTTCTAATGTATCTGACTATGTGCTCGCTCAGCGTTAGACAAAGTCTATCCATCCGTCGTGACGACTGACCAATCAGTGTTTTTAATCTCTATGGAATCGATTCATACACATGAGTATATTGAGCCCAGAGCTTTTTTGATCTCAAAATACTCTACAGTGTGAACTACCCCACCCTACTCAGCCGCTAGCGCGGCTCCGGCTCCGGCTCCGGAGGGTGGGGCTGGGGCTTCTTGTTTCAATGACGCGCTTTCCATCCACATCCACATCCACATCCACATCCACATCCACAACATCGGACACACCCGACGAAGTGAACAGAGCGAGCGAGATACAAGTAAGACGTGCTCGTGTTGTGGTCGCAAGAGTGATGCGAACCGTGTGCAGCGGGGCTTGTACGTCTGTAAGTCGTGCGGAACGACGATGAACGCATACGTGAATGGTGCAATATTCGCAGACAGATAACTCAGAGTCCCCCGACTGTGGATATGAGTAACGGCTGGTTGGCACAGCCCGGAGTCTTCTTGTTCGACCGCGAGAGCGGGTCGTTTAAGACGAGAGAACATTGAGAGTGTAAATCATAATATCCCACCGCTTGGGATTCCTCCGGCTTCAGCCGGAGGAGGATGTCAATCCGATAGACAGAACCATTGGATTATATCTCGAATGATTGCGGGTCGCCGACTGCATCACCAAGTAGTTCGGCGCCAGCACGTGTTCCTTTGGCGATGATACTATCACCTTCACGGAGTTCAGTTTCTGGTCCCGGCTGTACAACCCATCCATCGTCGTTATTCCCACGCCGAACAGCAATAACACGCATTCCAGTCTCGGTCTTGACCTGTTCTGCCCCAAGGGTCTTACCAGCTAACTGGCTGCCAACATCGACTGCCAATCGTACAATAACCTCATCAGATTCCTCAACTGCCGCAGCGACAACTGGATGTGCATCAATTCCTCGAAGTACACCCTCACTGATCTCTAATGCAGCATCAGAAATCACCTCAGTCGCTGAGGCAATATGAACGAGTCCTCGAAGACGAACTGGATCTGCAAGTCTAGTAGCCGCACGTAATGTCCATGCCTCAAATCGTGATTTGAGTGCGTCAACTTCTGCTTCTAGTTCTTTTACTTCCTCCGCGACTCCTGTGCTTTCAAATAATACTGCTCCATAGGCTAGATCTACAGCGAGCTCGCTCATATCTTTCATGAGCGTGATTGAATTGACCGCACGCTCAAGATCATCAATCGATTCTTTTGTGACAGTAGGCGGTTCATATGATTCTCCTGTGGCATTCGCATATACTGCCCCAACTCCATCCTGTGGTCCGCGGAGCAGAACCGAATCACCGCCACGAAGAAAAGTATCAGCTCCGGGATTTATGAGCCATTGTTGCTTGCCCGTCACTGCATCACGGCGGATAGCAATCAGCCGAACACCTGCTTCTGTCTCCATATTTATATCGGCCAGAGTGGTATCAGCATATCGCGAATCAGGCTCAATCGTCGCCCGAACTAACACCTCAACAGCGCCTGGAAGGGAGCCATGAATAGCATGTGGGAGACCAATATCTTCAACGACAACCTTCGCAATGTCACCAGCAGCGTTCGAAATCTTCTCTGCGGCTGCCATTACCCCTAAAACAGGAGCGAGCTGTTCTGCATCTTCTGGACGGCGCGCTGCCATCAAGAGACTCATACGTCCCTGCAACTGAAGCCGATCCATTCGAGCCTCAAGATCAAGAACTTCATAGGCAATTTCATCGCTCTCATGCAGAACAGCGGAGTACGAGAGATCGATAAGTAACTCAGCGGTATCTTTCATTTCCGCAAGAACGGTCTTGACGCTAACCGGTTCGTACTCCACATCACGATCCATGTAGCCTCATTCGTGGTGCAATGATAAAAATAGTTGATGACGTGTTGTTGATCACTGTTGACATCCTCCCGCGCGCCTAAAGACGCGACGCGGGATTCCACGAAGTGGATCTGCAGGTTGCGCGGTTCCTCGGGCTTGGGGTTCAAATACGCGTTCGCATTCGCGTTTGCGTTTGCGTGACCCCTCGAAGGTTGCCACCGAGTTGTGACCAGGGACGTGCTTTGCAGCGCGTGTAGCCCTGTCAATAGGACCTTCCTCCCTGTATACAGCGGGCGTCAAAAACGGCTGGCTATTCAACCAGCGACGTACACGGTTCGACTCGCCCGAAGCGTTAGCCCGTGCATGGTTCTCCCTCCCGTTGTGCAATATTCTCTGAAGCGTCCAGGTCGGCGTGGCGTCCACGGTTGCACTCCGAACATGAAAAGGAATCTTCATCACGCGTTCCAATCGAACCACATTCCGAGCAGAGTTGGCTGGTGCGGTACGGGTCAATCTTCTTGACGCCGATCCCAGCACATTCTGATTTGTATGTGATGAACTGTTGGAGTTGGAAAAAGTGCCACGAGTTGTTCTTGTGGATACCTTCGGGATCTTCCAGTTTGATGACCGGATTCTTGAACTGCTCCGCGAACGTGATGAGGAACGGGAGGGTGTGTGATTTAATTCCTTGATTTGACGCTGTTCTTTGTCACCCACACGGTTGCGTGCGCGAAGCGCACCCGCTTGTTGGAGCGAATCGCGTAGGGAACGATATTTGCGCCGAACGTACTTTACCTCATCACCCGACACTAGCATTGAGTTATCTTCAGCATAAGCTGTTGCAGCGAGAATCTGCCGTTCGCCAATATCAACACCGATAGGTGTCTCATCCGACGTGTCAGTATCGTACTCGGCGTTGAATGTACAGTACCAGTCGTCGCCACGGCGGTAGACCTGTAGACGGGACTTGTCGGCGTCACCTTCGACCAGTCGGTATACGGAATCGGCAATATCGTCGTACACTTCGATAGGTGTGTACCACCACTGAGAAACACACGGGAATCCGACGAGGACTGTACCGTTATCGGCTGTGTCGATCTCCCAGTTCTGGTTGTTGACTGCGAACGGCTGACTCTCTCGGTATTCAACTTCTACATCTTTGCTGTGGTCAGATTTCGCTTCTCGAATGGCTTGGTTCTGAATAGCCGACTAAAGCGCGTTATCAATGCTGGATGTGATCACGGATTTGCCGAAGTCGCCGTTTTCCCATCAGTCGATACAGAACTGCTTGGTGTCACGGTAGAGGTGAGTGGCGAGTGGCGAGTGGCGTGTTGCCACTCTTCCCGCCGTGAGAGGGATGGGTTGTGGAAATTCGCGGTGACAGTCACCGTGACCATTATGTTTGTAATTAGGTTTGGGTGGATGAGGTATCTGTTGGAATATCAGGGCGTGCTATCGTCGGTGGTTTGTGTCATCGACTGTCGGATTTATCCCCGTGCTGAAGGGCGCGGGGCTTTCTCCTCGCACTTCAGTAATACCTATCAATCCAGATTTTAGATTCGATCCATATCACCAATTTCCGAATATTATCTAAGGGATTCCCTCACGTTACTATCATAGTAGTAATTCCCGTGATTAAATGATCGATAATAATTGCTCTCGCTCTAAGTGGTTTCTAAAAGATAACGCTTTTCTCAAGCGGATAAAAACCGAATGGTATGTCAGACGAGGTTAAACGTGGGCTGGAAGATGTTCTCGTTGCTGAGTCGAAACTCAGCCGTATTGACGGTGATGCTGGAGAACTCGTCTATCGAGGATACAGCATCGAAGACCTCGCTCAAAAAGCGTCATATGAAGAAGTCGTCTACTTACTGTGGCATGGTCGACTTCCAAATGCCGATGAACTCCACTCATTCACTGACGCAATGGTCGAAGAGCGAGCAATCAACGCAGGAGTGCACGAGCAGATTGAGCGGTTAGCCGCTGCTGATGAAACCCCAATGGCTGCGTTACGAACAATCGTCTCGACACTCTCAGCATATGACCCTGACTCTGATGCCGATGTGACAAACCATGAGGCAAATACTCGAAAAGCAAGACGGATTGCTGCTAAACTCCCGACAGCCCTTGCGGCATTTCAGCGCTGTCGAGAAGGTGATGATCCGATTGCGCCACGGTCTGATTTAGATTATGCTGCAAACTTCCTATATATGCTCAATGGGTTCAAGCCTGATCCGGTTCTCGCAGGGACGTTTGATATGGCACTTGTCTTACACGCAGACCATGGGCTGAATGCTTCCACATTTTCAGCAAAAGTAACAGCTTCAACGCTGTCTGATCTGCACTGTGCAATCACCACCGCAGTTGGCACCCTCTCAGGATCGTTACACGGTGGTGCAAACGCGAATGTAATGCGGATGCTCAAGGAAGTTCATGACAGTGATCTTGAGGCAGTAACGTGGATTGAGGATGCACTTGAATCTGGACGACGAGTTCCAGGCTTTGGTCATCGAGTGTATAATGTCAAAGATCCCCGTGCGAGGATCCTTGGTGAGCGTTCGAAAGAACTTGCAAAGGCTGCTGGTGAAATGTGTTGGTATAATTACTCACTCGCGATTGAGGAATATGTCAATGAACATAAGGGACTGGCACCAAATGTGGACTTTTACTCTGCATCAACGTACTATCAAATGGGAATTCCTATCGATATTTATACACCAATTTTTGCGATGGCACGCGCCGCTGGGTGGATCGCGCATACGTTCGAGCAGTACGAAGAAAACCGACTTATTCGACCGCGAGCTCGGTATGTCGGTGTTGAGGACGCAACATTTGAATCTATTGAGGAGCGCTAATCTGAATATAAGCGGAGTGAAACTATTATTTCATTTATCCTCTGTCTGCTGATTTTCAGTTTCACTCTACATGGCGGATATTTATATATCTACAGATGAAGCTTACAATTGCACGTCACATGCGTGCATTCCCCCTTTTCCCCCTTAGAATACGTATGAGTGATGACTATGACAGCTTAATACTCCATATCTTCTAGCAATAAGTAGAGAATACTATCGATAACGACAGTGTTAGGCGTCGCTGTCCCGTCGCGTATATCTGAATGCTTGACGTCGGTGATATCGAAGCGGCGCGCGATCGAATTATGTCGGTTGTGAGACACACGCCAATGCAACGCTCACCAACATTCAGCTCTATGACCGGTGCTGATATTCATCTTAAACTTGAAAATACACAGCGAACTGGTGCGTTCAAAATCCGCGGTGCGACGAATCGTGTTGCAACGCTTTCTACGGATGAACAGGCTGCTGGTGTCGTCACAGCAAGTGCTGGAAACCATGCACAGGGAGTCGCACTGGCAGCATCACGTGCTGGTGTTGATGCAACGATTGTCATGCCTGAGCAAGCACCTATTTCAAAAATTGAAGCCACAGAACGATATGGAGGTAATACCGTGCTTCAGGGAACAGATTACAATGAAGCACAGGCGTATGCACACCAATTAGCCGAGGAGTCTGGGCGAACGTACGTGCATGCATTCGATGATGACGCTATCATGGCTGGACAGGGAACAATCGGACTTGAAATTATTGAGGACTGCCCTGATGTTGAGACGGTTGTGGTTCCGATTGGTGGTGGTGGATTAATTGCTGGGATTGCAACGGCTGTGACTGCACACGACTCAGATATCCGCGTAATTGGTGTGCAAGCAGAGGGTGCGGCATCCGCTCCGAAGTCCCTCGCAACCGGTTCGATTCATAAACTTGAAACAGTGAATACAATCGCGGATGGAATCGCAACGCGTCGAATTGGTGACCGTCCGTTCTCAGTAATCAAAGATCGCGTTGACAATGTTGTGACAGTAACTGATGATGAGATTGCTGTTGCGGTGACATATATACTTGAACGGTCAAAAACACTCGTTGAGGGGGCTGGTGCCGTTGCGATGGCTGCGGTTCTTGCTGATGCATTTGAATACAGCGATGATGAGACAATTGTCCCAGCATTATGTGGTGGTAATATTGATATGAATCGCTTAACGACTGTTCTCATCCGCGGTCTGGTTGAGACTGGACGATATCTCCGCATCCGGACGGTGCTTGAGGACTACCCGGGAGCACTTGAGGAACTTGTTGCGATCCTTGCTGATTATCAGGCGAATATATATGCCATTCAACACGACAGAACATCTCGAACCGTTGAAATGAACGAAGCGGATGTCGAGATAGATCTTGAGACGCGTGGACACGACCATATCGATACGATACTGTCCGCTCTTCAGGACTCTGGGTACACGGTTGAGGTGCTTGTATAGTATCCTTACCGACCCTCGTTGTTTATATCCGACCGCTCAAAGCACTATCATGGTAGTTAGATAGATCCGCACAAGTACTGTATAGGTATACATGTAGATGAATCATATTTTCTATATTCTATACAATTTTCAGTCGTTACGAGTAGTGGGGCTTCTTGCTGGTTCAACTATGAAACGAATCATATCCGCACTTCTTTGGGGTCTCCTCGGTATCCTCTCATTTGGCGTATTGATCCAAGGATATCATTTGCTTATTAGACCAATCAATATCGGGCTTGGTAGACTTGGAATTATTGCAATAGTAATCGGCGCTGTGGTAGCGAGTATTGCATACACAATTGAAGTTCGATTATTATCGAACAGAAGGGTTTAATCAGTGTGATATTATATATTCGCCTACAGCCGGAATGGCCGAGTGGTTTAAGGCGCACGCCTGGAAAGCGTGTTCCCTCTGGGATCCAGGGTTCAAATCCCTGTTCCGGCGTCTTTTTGTCTTTGATTGGCTGGATATCATAAATCAATTCTAACCATCACTATTTCCTGCCAGATGATGTGTTAACAACACATTCGAGTATTACGAGTTTAAATGTGATAGCATAGCTCAGCTAAATGATGTCACTAAAACAGCTCATGAGCTTTGATACCGATATATATGCGATTGCATCGACATTTCTAGTAATACCCATTATTCTAATCGCATCTATTGGATTTATTGGCTCGGCGACTGCTGTGACAGGAATTGAACTTACACAGACAAACGTCGAAATTGAGAGCGTTAATGAAAATCAAAGCGCACAAACAGTCACAGCTGGGTCTGAGTTCACCGTTGGTGGCGTAACAAATCGAGACCCCGATAATACTGTCATCATTGTTGAGCTTCGTCGTGATAATGGCGAAATTGTCAGTGTTGCAACCGATGAGCAGTGGAATGAATCCGGTGAATGGCGTGTGAATATTCAGATAGGTGATGTCGAACCCGGTTCATACACGATTGAAGCATCGACAGGAGATAATATAGACGTCAGAGACATAACCGTCATTGCGGCAACACCTACTCCAACGACTACTCCAGATATGACGCCGCAACACCAACACCAGCATCAACATCGACAGCAACTTTGACCCCAACGCCAACTCCGGTGGTGACGCCGACCACCACGACGACATCGTCGCCGACACAGACGGCAGAGACACCTGGATTTAATCTTCTCACTGCAATCGTAGCAGTAGGAATTATTATCATTGCCACTGGCTTTCGGCTGTATAATCAATGATGTAGGGGACTACTCAAAGAAGTATGACTGCTCGTCCATTTCTGTACTTTTGACGTCAAATAAACCCAACAACTTCATCAGCGTAATCATAATGAAAATTACTCTGCAGCTATCGCGAAGCAGATATCAATAGGATATGATATCGTCTCAACCCAATATAATGATGATGTCATGAGCTATAATGCAGAGTATGGTATTTTGTATCCACAGAACATCATAATTTGATATGTCATTTATTATTGTTGGATATGGGCGCGTTGGCGCACGGACCGCACGGATCCTTGACACAGAAGGATACGATGTTGTTGTCGTTGATACTAATTCAGATAAGATCAAACGTGCTGATACTGCCGGCTTTGAGGTTATCAAAGGAAACGGAAGTGATAATTCAGTGCTAGAACAAGCGGGTGTTGATGACGCTGTTGCACTTGGCGGGCTCACCGGCGACCCAAGTATCAATTTCGCCGCTTGTCTGACCGGTAAGCAGCACGGCTGTCGCGTTGCAATGCGTATCAGTGAAGATTCCAATCCGAATGTGTATGAACGATATGAATCTGATGTTGATGAGGTAATTGATCCGGAGCGGCTTGGAGCTGTGGGCGCTAAAACTGCACTTCTCGGTGGCAATTTCAATGTGCTTGATGAACTTACAGAGGGTCTCAGTTTAACCAGTCTTTCAGTTCCAAACACTGCTCCGATTGTCGGTCAGACAGTAAATGAGATTGAGCTAGGTGATCACGGGCGAATATATGCACATGGACGGGCGAACGAGCCAATGACGATTCCATTACCGGCTACTACAGTCAAACGCGGTGATCGACTTGCACTTGTCGTTGAACATGATAATCTTATGAAAGTCCGACAAACGCTGGTAGGGAACAGCTGAATCCGACGATTCCCACATATCATAAGTGATCTAACCATTCCTGTTGTCTGTCTTAGCGAGTTGCTAATTTGTAGATGTTATCATACCCAATAGATACTCATACACTTTCTACTAAATTTCAGTATCAACACTGGGTGTGGTCGTTATTTTTCTATTCATGTAGGGTCTATTCAGCAGTATGAACACGGACTCCTGGAGTGCACTTCTGTCACAAGCAGGTGACGTCGTAAGTAACTGTGATGACATTGATCGCAGACGAATCAAACAGTTGCTTGATGACACCCGAACAGATAGATTAGCGGACGCTCAATCCGATACTCATCAGCCAGAGTCTGAGCCAAAGATCACTGAGCCAGCCACTGAGCCAGTCCCAACATCTGTTGTCGTTGATGCAGACGTTCTTGTCGCTGATTTCCTCTGTGGAAGCGATACTGACGCTCGACAAGCACTCGAAAGTCTTTGGACACATTCATGGATGACACTATTTGGAAGCGATCCACTACTGACCGACGCGGAAGCACTCATTGCAGCACTAACCACAGATCAGCTCGCTCGTGAGTGGCGAGTGCACATGACAGATTGGTGTTCAATTGTAACACATCCCCCCGGCGACCATCCAGCACTGGCAACAGCATACCGAGGCGGTGCTATGCACATCTTATCATTCAATGACCAACTACAGTCAACACAGGTAGGTGCCTCACTTCGCGGACAGCTTCCGGTCAGCGTTCGCGAGCCAGCGGCCTATACAGCGGTATTTTCACCTGAGCAGTTGTATGATGCTACGTTTGATGACGAGGGCACATACCCTGGTCCCGACCGTGCCTCGCGAATAGAATAATCCTCTGTATCGACTCACTTAGCGAAACAGACACACTGCAATAGATATTATTGATAATAGTTGGGCGGCAAGCACTGGTGTTGAAAATAAAACCGTTATTGACTCCTGTGAAAACAGGAATCTCAATAGGTGAACTGCCTCGGGGTCAAGCCCTGTAGCGTTCGCCGTGTCCGCTTGTAAATATTATCTTCAAAAACGACTTGATTTTCAGACATGCATATTGATAAATCAGCGTGTCTGGAACCACTCAGCAAACGATTTTAATGCGCGACCACGATGTGAGATATCATTTTTATCAGCGGCATCACGCTCAGCTAATGTCATCCCATTGTGTTCGAAAATTGGATCATATCCAAAGCCACCGTCACCTCGAGGAGAAACAATTTGACCGCTTACTTCCCCAGTAAACAACTTCACGGGAGGTGCATCACTCCCGATGATTGTATCGGTGTACTCATTAGTTGATGACTCAATCGCCTCCCCATCACAGTATCCAAGAACGCATCGAAAGGAAGCTGATCTTGGCGCATCAAGTTCGGTTTCAGCAACGCGTTGAATAGTCTCTATACCGAGTGTATTCTCAGCAAACGCGGAGTACGGACCAGGAAATCCATCAAATCCATCGATAAACAATCCTGCATCATCAACAAGTACCGGCGAACCGGCATATTGATACGCCTCGTGAGCCCCAGTCGTTGCAATCGGACGGAGTGATGTCGCTTGAATCTCCGTATAATCATATGACAATGATTCGACCACGTCCGAGTCGAGATATGACTGAGCTTCATGCACTTTCCCACTATTTGTCGTAACGTACCGAAGAGTGTCGCCACTCACAGATCCTGCCACCATACGTTAGCTCTCAACTGCATTGATCTCACGCGATGCATCGTTGTATCCCCCAACTCCTCAACGACTGAATCGATAAGCACCGAGACACACGATTAATCAACGATGACCTCAACAGGGCTGTCGTCCTCAGGTTCATCATTACCTTGTTGTTCCTGAAAGAGTAACCCCCCGACAACGAGAAGCGCAATCCACGACCGCCAGTTTGCGAGATTAAGTGTGTATCCAATTCCAAACGGTTTTTCGACGATCATGCTTGCACCAGGCTGCCAGCGAGCGGCTATTAACCGCCCAAGCGATGGTCGTTCAAAATTATACGGGACGCCGAATATATCTCCCCGTTTCGTTTCATCGTCCATACATGCATCTACGATGGTCGGTCATAAATCGTTTTTCTATCAGCCAGTCGGGACGCAAGCCAACATATGAATGTCATTATGATCGTATCTATGTGTAATCGCCACCATCGATACCAATGAGTGAATCATTGATATCGCCCACGGGATTCAATTTCGCCAAGTCTCGATTGGACGGTCGACATTCCCGTCTCGGCGTATCCGGACTCAAACGCAGTAATGAGTGGGTTAGGATCTGAGGCAGTTCCAGTTATACTCTGGATAAACACATGGAGATCCATGGCGTGGTCTTCAATATGATCGGTATGGTAACCTAGACCAAAGTCGATCATATAAGTCTGTGCTGGGTCAACACGTATATTCCGCGTTGTCGGGTCACCGTGGACGAAGCCTGCATCATGTATCTTCCCGAGATGCTGTCCTACCGCTCGACACCGACTCTCGGTGAGTTCTGCTGCGAGGTCAGCATCACCGACATAATCGAATATCAACGTCCCCGTCATGGGGTCGACATCATAAATAACAGGTGTCGGCACACCAAGACGTCGTGCAGCACTAGTCAATCGCGCCTCTGCCCGTGTACGTTCAGCACGGAGCTGTCTATCAAGTTTAGGATGCCGGTATGATTTTTCAACACGCCGTTTTATGACACGATCATCCACACGTCTAACCGTTGCTTCTGCTCCTCGTATTGGTGATTCACTGAGTGTTGTAGGGGTGTGAGTCACTGACGTTTGATTATCTCGCCATTTGACAGTAACTGCATCCGGGCGGAAGTTTGGGTCAACAGCAGAATTCTCGACTGAGATTGTCTGTCCAGCCTCATGCATTGCTGCACCCAATACAGCAATCATACCCGCATTGTCTCGTAGGAATCGTGGCTCAGGTGCATGAAATGAGGCACCACGAGCAGCACACATCATTGAGAGCATTTCGCGAAGGCGGTCATTCTGCCCGACTCCTCCGCCGAGCACAAGTTCAGATGTCCCAGTCAGTGAGAGCGCCCGCTCTGTGACTTCAGTCAGCATTGCAAAGATTGTCTCCTGCAACCCTGTACAAACATCCTCGACGGGAGCCCCATCATCAACAGCATCTTTTGCAGCCGACATGATGCCTGAAAATGAGAAATCCATTCCCTTAACAACATATGGAAGATCATAGTAGTCCCCATCGGTCGCTGCTGCTTCGACTTTCGGTCCACCAGGGTGATCCCATTCAAGATGACGAGTGAATTTATCGATAGCATTCCCAACGCCAGTATCCATCGTCTCACCAAGCACCTGATACTGACTACGATGATACCCAAGGAGGTGTGCATTTGCTCCTGAGGCATTCAGACAGACTGGCGTTTCGAACCCAGATTGATAACGACCAATCTCAAGATGTGCAATCATATGATTTACGCCGACAAGTGGGACAGACAGCGCCTGCGTGAGTGTTCGAGCGGCGGTTCCAACAACTCGAAGACACGGACCAAGTCCAGGACCACGCGAAAATGCCACAGCATCGATTCCAATTGTATCGGTTTCCCCAGAAGTTGCTGCACGATCAAGAATGATTGAGATAACTTCAGGGAGTGCCGTGCTCATATGCTCGGCTGCTTCTCGTGGGTGTAGACCACCGCTATCAGGTTGATATGGATTCGACTCGATTACTATTGTTTCATCACGAGTATCATATATCGCGGCACTTGCCGCCCATGCTGTTCCTTCGATTCCAAGAATACGCATAGTGAATGTAATATAATATATGTCGTTGTAGTGGATATCTTAAGCAATATATCCTAAAAAGGCAGTCATATCTCGACTACTGTCGAAAGATCATCTGTAATTATTGATAGAGCGGACACGTGACATCTAGTATCTGTGAGTACCGATTATGATCGACTATTGGGCGTTATTGCCCGAATTAACCTCTATCAGGCGCCTTCTGCTGCACTGTCTTCATTCTCTGGTTCAATCTCAATTTTGTTTCGTTCAAGCATATAATCCTGCTCAACCTGGCGAGCAGACTGCGGTGATTCATACACTTTTGCATATCCGATTGTTTTCCGCATCCCAAATTTAGTATCAAGTTTGTGCACAACTACCTCATCAGAATCTTTATTAATTTTTGCTGCCAGACTGTCACGAACAGATAGCCGAGATGGCGTGGCATCGTCATGCACGATCTCAAATTGAACGTCAGTCCGGTGTAACATCGAGTTTTCATCTTCAGAGAGAATATCGATTTCCATTGTTAAGTTATCCTATATTCGATTTGAAACGGCTAAAAAGATTTCGAAGCAATACATCGAGTTGTCGATATCTAACTGTTATTACCAACTACGCCCACAATAGCATCAAACGAGAGTGACACGAGCAAATCGAAGCGAGATTAACTATCGACAGTATATGACGCAATCTTATTCATTTATTATATTCGATATACTTCAAAGATATCTGTTGACCGTTATGATAATTAAAATCCAGTGTCTCATCAACGCATTAAAATTACTCCTCATCGATATTTCGATCGACTCCGAGTCGATCAAATACAGCAGTAGCGTCTCCATCCATACGATTTAGCAGTCTCTCCATTTTTATTTTTGTCTCAGCAGTCACAGGAATCCGCACCATCCCTTGACCGGGCTGTCCATACACCACCGTTCCCCCGAGTTGTGATATCAGAACAGCTGGAAGCGTTGCGAGGTCTTCTTCACCTTCTACGACGATTGTCACCGGCTCAGATCTCGATACGGCTGTGTGTAATGCCTCCAATAATGCCGCAGATATCATACCTGGTGGGTTCTCAATATCAATCCGCTGATTATGTTCTGACAGCACCGTACTGATCGTTTTATCGACAGTTTCACGTTTTGTCTGCCCGTCAATGATAGCTACTGCTGAAGTGTAATCGACCATCCGGAGGTGATAGGTTACAATATCGCCAACAGCAATAATCGGTTGATCAGCATCGATGAGGAATTCATTAACATCCGTATACACCGGTCCAAACGGTGACTTGAATTCTTGTCGAAGTGATGATGGAAGTCTAAGAGGCAACTCAGCCATTACTACTAACGTCAACGCACCTTCAGCGCGTAACCGCCAGGTTCTGTGACATTCATCTCCTCAGCAATTGCTGAATCGGTTGGATTCGTGACAACGACGTATCCCGCCCAGTCCTCAGTCAGACTACTTGACCCACAGTTCTCACAGGTCTGTGAATCGGCGTGGTTTATATAATGACACTCGCGACATGAAAGGCGGGTTTGTGCCATTTACTTGCCCTCCGCCCCGGCCTCCGTCGTGGCAGCGTTCGCCTGTCGGTCCGCCTGTAACCAGCCATGCTTACCAAGACCGGGCTGTTTCGCTGTAAGACCAATCTTCGAATCGCGAGGATTTCGCTCATCAATACTCTTTGTCACAACCCGAACACGCACAGAGTCACCAACTCCGAGCGTCCGATTTGATTCTGTGGACGCCAGTTGCTGATTCTCACCATCGTATGCAAGGTACTCATCAGAAATTTGTGAGACATGCAATAGTCCATCGACAGGACCAATTCCAACAAATGCTCCAAACTCAACAACTTCGACGACTTCTCCATCAACGACCTCCTGCATTGCTGGATCGAATGTGATAGCATCGAATTCAGCTTCATAGTATACGCCAGCGCGCCCTGGAAGAACCGTTCCCTCACCAATATCAAGCACGCTGATGACGCTTACAACGCTTCCAATGTCTTCATCCATTCGTCCCTCTAATTTATCTTGCAAAAGCCGCTTTACTCGCTGTGGTGTGACATCTGCAAGGTGCCGCGGAGGCACTTCGACTGTATCTGTAAGTTGTACCCGTTTATACATACATTATGGTTCTGTTATCTCCAATGTGTTTCGCCCCCTTATACCGATTACGCGAATGTTACGTTTATGTAATCGATCACGGAGCGGTCTATCTTCCGTAACGACATACTGTTTTGTCGTCGTGTATCCACTTTCAGCCGCCTTTGTAGTCGCCTTCGCTGCTGATTCTGATTCGGAAAGGTCGATTACGCCTGTGTTGCTATTATCGACTTGAGCGTCGGCTTCCACATCAATTTGCCTGTCTGCATCTATATTATTATGAACATTCGTATGTGTACCGATATCTTTGTCATCATGCTGCTGCTTCACGGTGCTGTCAACTGTGGCAGTGACATCCCATTCGTTACTTTGAGCTAATATATCATCAATAGCCGCTAATTCAACAATAGCATCATCGGCGAAATCAGCCTCCGTATTAACGATGGAACACCGGGTAAGCAAGTCGCTCCCAACGCTCGCGGCCGTTGCTTCAACTCCAGCACCGTCACTGAGACGGTGAAGTTCAACAGCAACGGGACGCGGCACGACTGATATATATCTTTCCGGAAGAATCCGATCAAGCTCTTCGAAAAGTCGGACATCCCGCTCAACAGGAAGCATTAACGCGTTCGTATCGAGGATTACAGCAATCATATTATCGGTAATCTCATATTTTATTCATCTTGACGGGTTATACCACGTCCGTACTACATCCGCTCCTGCTGTCGACATACCTGGTTATATTATGCTATACTGTATTACGTTCGAGATTTGCGAACTGAATTTAATGACAGTTTCAGATATGATAGCAACAATGAATGGGTATATCACTTATTCAAGCGTCCCAATCCCAATAAGTCGCCATCGAGCACCAACGCGACGATTGATTGCAATCTTTGACCCCCTTTCGGCGCAAACCGGTCGTTTAAGAGAAACCTCAGCTTCACCGCTGCGTGCACTCGTGACCGCTCCGACGGTCGTTGCTGTGCCAACGGTCAGCATCAGCGGTTCACCCGTTGAGATTGTCTCGACCTCACCAGCCTCATCACCAACAACCCGATCAAGCAACTCAACCGTCATTGTGAATGACTCACGCGTCGGTGGCAGTGTCCCTGGCTCACCAACAATCTGTCCAGCGAGGGAATCTCCCTTTGTTAAACTTGGATCTAGACCGGTGCCAACCCCACACAATCCTCCAGGGGTTACCTCAGAAACGTTTTCGCCGCCTGCCTGTAATGAGCGAATATCTGTTGTAATCGGTTGCCACTCACTTTGTCCTCCCTCGTCAACTTCGCGCCCCGGGCGTAATTCAATTTCTGTTCCAGTCTCGAGTCGCCCTTGTGACACAGAACCGCCAATAACACCACCAGAAAGATTCTCATAGGTTGTCCCTGGACGATTGATATCGAATGAACGGGCAGCATAAAGCCGGGCTGAGGCATCTGCATCGCGATCAGGCGTTGGGATCTCACGTTCAACAGCGTCAATGAGGAGGTCGATATTGACCGCTTGTTGAGCGCTGACAGGAACGATCGGAGCATCCTCAGCGACTGTTCCCTCGACAAATGACTCGATCTGGTCATATGACTCAATTGCACGCTCACGATCAACAAGATCGACTTTATTCTGTGCAATGACGACGTTTTCAATCCCAATAATATCAAGCGCCATCAGATGTTCTTCGGTCTGGGCTTGTGGCACGTCTTCTGTTGCTGAAACGACAAGAACAGCACCATCCATAATTGCTGCTCCAGAGAGCATTGTCGCCATCAGCGTCTCATGACCTGGTGCATCGACGAATGAAACCGTTCGAAGTGTCTCAGTCGCTTCATCATCAGGACCGGTTTCCTCGACGGTATATCCCTCTGGTGGGTCGACGTCAGGAACCGAACGGAATGTTGCGTCGGCATAACCAAGTCGGATTGAAATGCCTCGCTTCATTTCTTCTGAGTGCTGATCTGTCCATGAGCCGGACAATGCTTGAACGAGCGTTGTTTTTCCATGGTCAACATGGCCGACGAGTCCGATGTTCACCTCCGGTTGTTGTATTTGTTGTGTCACTATTGACCTCCTGAAAGTAATCTTGGAATCAATTCACCTTGAGCGACAGATAAAGTTGCTGTTCTCACATCGAAATGCGGCAACACCGGTCTGTGAGCATGCTATTCTGTGATCGCTGAGCGCTGAGCAAACAAATTTCGGCTTTACAAACAAGGTGGAGTTCCCATCGGCTCTTCGCCTTGTCGTAGACGGTCCTGATCTGTTGGAGGTTCTCGACGGTGACACCGGGACGAGTCCCGTACTCACAGAGGGTACACTCTACGTTTTCAGGTACTCCTTCTGATTCGTGCCTCTTGAGAGGTGGACATATTTAATCCTTAGTATGGTGTTTGAGGCTGCCGTAGTCAGGAACTTCGCCCATTTTATGCCAGATTTTCTGGAGTGGTAGTTGACGGGGTCATGAGACTACATCTTACGAGTCTTCAAGCGCTGTCTGAGAACATTCCAGAGTTTGTTCGCCGGTCACCGTGGCGGTCCAGCGGTTCCATGACCTGATTGTGATCGAGGACTCCCGTCTGATGATGCGATGAACTTCTAGCATGCAAAATAATTGTAGAGCCACTAATACTCATCTCTATCATAAATAATCAGCTTAAAAACGTGGAATATAGGCTTGTGGTACTGACGATTGACTGTAGAGGAGTTGTCGGATTGATCCTGACGCTAACGTGTCGGGTGTTCTCTTTGATTTTGTATAATCTGTGACAGCACAGCGTATGAGTGTTAATATCTCTTATAATCGCTGTTTTTATTCTCCTATTCAATGAATCAATATGACGCAAACTTCCATGGTCCAATAGTTGGCGGCGACGAGCCTGTGAAACCATGTATGTGGTATTGATCTGTGACAGATTGATGCCAAAACAAGCGTGACGACATTAGTGCTTCTGTGGTATCATAAATGATACTTCTTATGCTGAACAGTCCAGAGGTAATGCCGAAGTAACTGATATCATCTGGACTTACGTCGATATCGCCAGGACGCTTATGCAGCTCTTCGTTCTTTTGATTTCGGACGGAGGTTACTGTATCCGCACTTCCGACATTCACTTGCGCGCTGTGGATTACGCGCATTACAGCGCATACAAATTTGCTTTTCGAGCGTTCGTTTTATCGCAGCTTCATTCCTTGCCATATTGATTTTATTTTATACGTGTGTAAAACAGTTGCGAGGCGCTGACACGGGCTTTTCTGATCACCGAAAATGAAAATTGACACAGAAGCTAGAATGTAAAAAACCGACTACTCTCAGAGTGCTTGCTGGATCGCCGCCTCAATGTCCTCACGTTGAGTGACTCCAATAAATCGATCAACAACACCATCGTCGTTTTCTACTACGACTGTTGGAAGTGACCGAACCTCATATTGATTGGCGATATCTTGTTCGTCATCAACATTTATTTTCTCAAATGCGACTTCCGTGTAATCAGCTTCGAGTTCATCGAGAATTGGATCCTGCGTTTTACATGGACCACACCAGTCAGCATAGAAATCAAGTAACTTGATACTCATCGTATTCAGACAGCAGTAATCATGTATGTCAAATAAACGTTTCCACAGTATCAGTGTTCGAGAGTTCATCAGTTATTATTGACATTTAGCTAACGACTCGCATATATCACCAGAACTTCACAAGTGTATCCACTCGCCATCAGGGCCATCATAGATGGTCGACAGTAAATACCAATCAGGGGTGATTGACATAATCGAAAATCTCTCTACCAAGCGTGAGCGTGTACTTTCCATACATTTTAGACCCGTTAGACGGTGCTGTATTTGCTAGACTACATCGCACTATGTGAGTCCACTGTGTATCTTGCATAGACCTGAAGTCACCAGACCTACTGTATATATTACATGGGTAAAGACACGATGCGAGACCGCGTATGGAGAACAGTGCATCAATTCAAAAATGGTGATATTAAGCGCGTTGTTGAACCGGTGCGTGAGCAGACTATTGATGGATTCACCAAGCGTGAGGTGGATAACGCCGTTGATGCTTCAACCCGGACAGTACATGACGTGTTGAAGACAATGGTCCAATACGGTATTCTCACTGAGACAAATCAACGTGTGAGAGTACCCAAAAGCGATGGCAGTACTGCTATCCATGGGACAGTAATTTACAGCGTTGAGTCACCCAAACAACCTAATTCAGCGGATAAAACCACTAGTATCGAGACACAGACAGATGACACGGGTGATACCGCTGAATACAATTCGAATGACATTGAAAGCACATACACCTGTAACGTGTGTGGTGATGGATTTGAGGATAAACACGCACTGACGGAGCATGTGAAAAATAGTGATAATCACCCTCGGGTGAGCCAGATGGACTCATGCCCGAAGTGTGGAAATGAACAGATACTCGAAGTAAAACGAATAGATGATAACAGCCCCAATAATAATGAAACGGTCCTCATGGTTGATCATAAGACCGAAATGACAGAAATGGCTGGTGTGAAAACATTAGATATAACGAATTATTGTCTCGTGAGAGGCGATTATGAGGCATAAAATATAGCATGGACTGAACGACTGGATCCATACTACACCTACCGATAATTAAAATAAGTATTTCTACCAATTTGGGCTATCTAACGGTATTTGATTAGAACATCACCCGATAACACACCATATCGTTTCTTTATTTGAAATGGTTATTACACATGAAGAATGGCACTTACTGAATAATATCATCCCTAAATTCATTATTCTCAACCCATTTGATAATATGTGGCAGTTTCAGTGCTTGATTCATACGTAGAGTCGACAGAGCGAATTCAACCGGACCAGGCAAACAACGATGGAAACGTCCACGGTGGGGAGACAGTACGATTGATGGATGAATTGGCAGCAACTGCGGCGATGACTGTTGCGGGGACCACCTGTGTCACAGCACACATCGGAAGCGTGGATTTCCAGAATCCAATCCCCGTTGGTTATGTCGCGAAACTTTCAGCATACGTATACGAAACCGGCACAAGAAGTATTGGGGTTCGAGTCACTGTCGAAAGTCGTAATCCACGCGATTCAGAAGTTATCCCAGCGACGTCAGCGTGTTTCACGATGGTTGCTGTCAACGAGGATGAAGATGAAAGCGATTCCGTTGCACTCCCATCAGTTGTTCCACAGACTGACCGCGGTGAGCAACTTGTCAAAACCGTTCCCTGTTAAATAGTCAGTTATGTATACGGTATTGACAATGTATTGATGCTGGTAATAGCAATTACTTCCACATATTGCATATCAATATGACGATCACAGTATCTTAGAATTCTCAATAGATCTCTTTCGAAAACGCGAACATGGGATCATTCCGAAGCCTCTCTTTATTAAGCATGAGCTTCACCTCACTAATCTCATTAATATCTCTACTGACTCAATTCGCTATCATCGATAATTTAGTTCACAATGATAGACAGAATATGGACTAGCACTGATAATTTTTGAACGTTATTTTATTAATGTATTAATCTTATGAGTTGTCCTGTGTGATGCTGAGGCTTCGTAATGAACGCTTATCATCTTTAGAACAAACACGGTTTTACTACCCTGAGTCTGACAACAAATACTAGCATTGTATATGAGACATGAGTAAGCAACGAAATTCAGCACGTATCTGTCATCTGGAGGCTTAGAGATTGACAAGAGCGTTACTCTGAAATCGTGAAACCAAACATCATTGCAAAACAATACTAAGAACAAAATCAAGAATTTGTCATTGAAATCCGGGAGATATAGTAAGTCGAAACATTTAGACACTGAAACAGCGTATCATTACATATGAGTAGTGGCCAGAATTCTGGAGGATTGATGTCCAGTGCGGGTCTTGTACGATATTTTGACGCTGAAGATCGAAATTCAATACGGATTGATCCAAAGACAGTCGTTGCATTTGGTGTGCTCTTTGGTGTGGGCGTTCTCGTGCTGAATGCGCTTGCAATCTAAAGATCTACACAGTATATCTGAATGCCACAGCAAATATTAGATTCGTACAACTACATTCTGAGTGCCACTACGACCCGTGGTTACGAAATTGCCGCTGAAATTCTCTAGTTAGTACAACGCTGATGAGAACATTTCTTACTCAGTTATAGAATACAAGGAGAAAACCCGCGTCTTCAGGCGCCGGCTGAATCCGACCACTCTACTCTGACACACCCGACTCTCAGTCTCAGTAGCAGGCTTGGATATTCTATCACTCTCACTCTCGGTCCCAATCACACACGGTTAGCTATGCTACAACTCTAACACGTTATAGAGCGTTCCATGATGCACATCCACCGCACCCATCAAGCGACAATCCTCAGCCACGGTCACGTAGAAGAGTTGCTTGACTGGCATGGGTGGTCAGCCAGCAAGAGCAAACTCCGGACCGTTCTCAGACGAGACTATACTCCGTCTGAAAGCCCGTGAGACGTCGTCTGACGTGGTGATGTCGCTAACTACTATTCCCGCAAAGTATGGATGACACGGGTGAAATACCCAATCACGGAGAACTGAAAACTAAGTTGAAGACTCATCAAACACACAAGGCAACCGACTGCACAGTCAGTCCAGTCAGCGCGTTCTGGAGGAACTCGCTGAAGTCTTCAACTCGTTGTATGGTTCCAACGACCAGCGAGACAATCCACTCAGCTACCGCAAGAAAAACTACTCCGACCACCAGGACAGGGTCGTCGGGTTCACGAAGAACACCCACGGAGCACCGTGACGCGGAAGCAGAATGGCGTCCGCCACGATAAAAAAACCAATCGGGTTCGCCTCTCACGAGGTCGCAGTCACAAGGAGTCCCCCCGAGCGAGAGAGTACGTTCTCGTTGAGTACGAAACCACGCCCGGCGTCACCATCGAAAATTTCGAACAGGTTCGCGCCGTCTACGACACCTCCAACTCAAAACGGCAGTGGGAGCTCCACTTCGTTTGTAAAGACGACATTGAGACTCCTGACGCTCCTGGCACCGAGACGACAGGTATCGTATCGACCCCGGTATCTGTCACTTCGCGGCAGTTTTGTACAGTACCGAGGATGCCAACTCGACCTCTATCCCGGCAACCAGCTGACACAAGACGAGCACTGCTACTACTTCCCATCAGAAATCGCTATCTGTGACGACAGCAGTAGCGAAGAAGCTACTATCCTTCACAACAAGTGGTCGGAGCGCCGCAGTCATTTCTTCCACAGTCTCGCGACACACATCGTTGAGACGTGTATCGAGCGGGGTGTTGGTCGCATTCACATCGGTGAGTTGGAGGGTGAGGGTGTCCGTGAGGACGAGAACGGCACAACGGTGAGTCAAAGAATTAGGACACACACGGCAATCTTGACCTACACGGACACGAGTGGGCGTTCGACCGCTTCACCTCGATTCTCGGATACAACATAAGGCGAAAGTCGAAGATATTCAGCTCGGAGAAGTGTCCGAGCGCAACACAAGCAAGACATGACGTGTTGCGTGCGTGGGAGAGAAGACGAAAGTCAACGTATTGAACGCGGTCTGTATGTCTGCGAGGAGTGTGATGCGGCGTTCAACGCTGACGTGAACGTGAAGGTGAATAGGGCGGAGAACATCCGCCTCGACATCACCGAGCAAAATAACTCCGAGTCTGTCCCCGATTCGGGTGGAGAGAGGAGTCCCGGCTCGGCTGGTTGGCACAGCCAGGAGTCTACTTGTACGAGTTGTCCAGGAGATTCCAACTGCAGGATCAAGTGGTAGACTGCAAATCGGAATCTCCCGATCCAGCGGGGCGCAGCGGTGCCGTGTGATTCCGGCGCCTGCAGGTGCGAGAGGATGTCAGATATCATCGCATTGTATTTATTCATTATCTGAGTCCTGTCCGATACCATCGTTAACATTTATATGATAACTATAGTGAAAATATCACTACCTGCAGAGCGATACTCGGTTGAACGGACATCTTTTGTCATTGTGCATCTATCGTATATGTATGATTCAAGCTGGTGTTGTTGCAGTACAGGGTGATGTCTCTGAGCATGCTGCGGGTATCCGTCGTGCTGGGGAGTCTCATAATGTATCTGTTGAGATTGTTGAGATCAGACAATCTGGTGTTGTTCCTGACTGCGATGTCCTCTTGCTTCCTGGTGGTGAGTCAACGGCTATTTCACGATTATTAGATCGAGAGGGAATTGATACTGAAATTCAGTCTCATGTTGAAGCTGGAAAGCCGGTTCTTGCGACATGTGCTGGATTAATCGTTGCTGCCCGCGACGCGAAGGATGACCGTGTTGATACGCTTGATATCATTGATGTCACGGTTGATAGAAATGCATTCGGTCGACAGATCGATAGCTTTGAAGCACCACTTAATATCGAAGGTCTTGATGAGCCATTCCCAGCTGTGTTTATTCGTGCGCCGGTTGTCGATGCTGTTGGTGAGGATACGACGGTGCTTGCACGCTGGGATAATCATCCTGTTGCCGTCCAAGATGGTTCGGTCATTGCAACCGCATTTCACCCAGAATTGACACCAGACAGTCGCATCCATGATCTTGCATTTTTTGCGAATAAAAACAGTAAAATCAACCAAGCGACATCACCCGATTAATCAATTACATATCTGTAACTGAGCAGTATGTCTGTCTCTTCCAACGTCCTCTGAGCGAATATATCCAGATATGACCGTAATATACTAATTAAAATGCTCAAGTTGAGATAGCCGCTAACCAGTAGCTATTGAATATTCATGAGTTGCATAACATATCGGATGACTCTTTTCACCTGATACGGACAATAAGCTATGACTGATGATGAACTACCAGACGCGGTGTTTAATGACCTTTTTTCGACCATTGAGTCTCGACGAGAAACGTTGCCAGATGATTCATACACGACATCGCTTTTGACTCATGATAAGGGAGAGAACGCCGCACTTGAAAAATTAGGTGAGGAGGCGACTGAAACAATCCTTGCAGCGAAGGACGGTGACTCAGCAGCGATCCAGGCTGAAAGTGCAGATCTTATCTATCATCTTTTTGTTGTACTTGCCATGGAGGAGATAACGCTTGATGATCTCCGTGAGGAACTTTTAGATCGGTCTTAATATTATGTAATACTATCATTTCAACATTATTTAACGCCATCTCCGTTTTTGAGAACCGGTCTATAGTGACGACAGATGATCAACATAGGCACCTTTGGGTTACAATAGTGTTAATCGAACGTTACACCAAGGTCATGAAGACCTTCATTCTGCTGTGCGACCGTGATCAAAAGTGGGGTCAATGACTCGACCTCAGCAGCATTTGCAACACCTCCAGCATCAAGCGCCCGAAGACCATTGATATCTTCAGCGAGGTCAGCGACTGTTTCCTTTGCTGCTGTATCATCGCCTAATAGTAATGTATCAATACCAAGATCCGCATCAAGATTCGCAAGCCGCCCTGCTGCAAGATTGTGGAACGCGCCAACAATAGGGACTGAATCAGGTGCGGAATCGGCGACAAGTGCCGTGACGCTTCCTGCACTTGGTGGATGATAATGAAAACCATCCTCATCGCGTTTTACTCCTGCTGCTGGAGTAACAATGATATCATCTGATGACAGTCCGTCTTCGGCGACAGCAATCGTATCTGCGACGTGATACGGGGGAACACACAAGAAAACAATCTTTCCGCGATCAGCTGCCATTCCATTCTCAAACCCCGTGATCTTTGTATCAACACCCCGTGAGTCTAGCTCGTCAGTATATCTCTCTGCCGCATCATGTGCCTTGTCAGGATCACGAGAGCCAATTACAACATCATGATTCGTATGAAACCCAAAACGAAGTGCAAGACCTTCACCAATGTCGCCAGTTCCGCCAAGTAATGCGAGACGCATACATATACTGCGGTCGGAACTCTAAAAACCATTGTGTGACCGGGGAGGACTGCCGCCGTTACAGTTTCTCTGCGTTAGCGAGGCAATCAGATTGATTTTGGAAGAACTACCACTTGCGACTGCCTGTTATCTATTCTTATCTAGATCATCGTTTTCCGAGCGCTTTTTCGAACGTCTGTTGCGCACGCTCGTATCCCTCATTTCTTCCAACAATTGGGTCGGGATAGTCTGGAGCAAATTGTGCACGGTCACCGGGTGACAGTGTTGGCCACTCAATGATTTTCTCCGTCGGTGCATCACTCAATTCGGGAACATACTCGCGAACAAAGTTTGCTCCATCATCGTATTTTGATAGCTGACTTACAGGATCAAAGATTCGGACATCAACGGAATCGGTACCAGTTGATGCAATCCACTGCCAACTCCCATGATTTGAAGCATAATCATGATCGATGAGTTGCTTGGTAAAGTATCGTGCACCGCGACGCCAGTCAACAAGAAGATGCTTTGTTAAGAAACTCGCCACCACTTGTCGGGGACGGTTGTGAATGTAGCCCTCACGATTGAGTTGTCGCATACCAGCATCAACAAGGGGGTAGCCGGTCCTTCCCATAGCCCATGATTTAAACGCTTCATCATCATCGCGCCATTGTATTTCGTTTGGAATCGACTTATAATTTGAGACCGCGAGACTCGGATTATGATATAGCAGATGGTAATTCTGTTCGCGCCAAGAGAGTTCATATCTATACTTATCGACATTACGTCGCTCATTCCCATGTACAGCCTCATACACTGAAGTTGCAGCATCCCACACTTCACGAATACCAATCATTCCCCCAGAGAGATATGGTGACATTCGTGAGACTGCTGTTGTTGGTTCCTCAGCAGCCTCTGCAAGATCATCGCGTGTATCATTATAATCATAAATACCTCTATCACAGAACCGATCAAGGCGTTCTCGCGCACCCTCGTACCCAGCAGGTGGAAGATCAATCTCGACTGTTGGAACAGGGACCGTCTTTTTATCACTGATCTTAACCAGCGTTTCAGCTCCTGGTGGGTCATATGCTGACCGTTTTGGCACATCCTCCCAATCATTGTGGAACTGACTATGATTTGGATATGATGTATCAAGTCGGCCAGGGTCGACAAGCACATGATCTGTTCGCAGATCAAATTCAATCCCGGATTCATCGAGCTTACTCGCGACGCGCTCACGCCGAGACTGTCGCCCCGGTCGGTAGTGTTCATTACAGTGTACACCATCAACGTCGTACTCTTCAGCTAACGTCGGAATGATATCGCCTGGGTCGCCAGCACGAACTATAAGATCACTTCCACGCTCACGATATGCCTCCTTGAGCTGACGGACTGCACGCATCCAGAATGTCTGCTGTCGCGTCCCAATCGCGCCAAATAAATCTGAGTCATATACATACACCGGTAAAACTGATCCAGCGTCGGCTCGTGCTGCGGCGGCTAATCCAGCGTTATCTCGGAGCCGAGGATCACGTCGATGCCAAAATAAACGCATATTGTATCTATGTGCTGGAACGAATAGTAGCCTTCGGCTGCCGATTCAGATGGACTATCTGAGATATTTCAATTATTCAAATATACACTCACTATCCGTAATGAGTTAGTTTATGGACTCACTATTTTTAATGATTTCCTGAGAAAATAGCCTTCCCGCCTGCAATCAGCTAACTTTTGCACCATCGCACATATTCTCAGATAGGATGCCATTCACATCAGATGCACGAAGTGCTGAGCAGCGGGATGCACCATTCTTACTCACTAGTGCCATTATTGGAGTTATTGGGTGTTTACTCGCTGGTGTGACCCCACTGATTGGTGGTTCATCGACGGCATTTACTGGGAGTATAGTCTCAAGTAGCCTTCTCGGACTTGTGTTTGCAGTCCAAAGTCTCCGATTACTTCGTAGAGATGGTGTTGTTGCTCTTGCCCCAGCAGTACTGACGACAATCTTTGGTGGATGGTTCATGGCTGCACCGCTACTATACGATGTTGGGTTCATCGCAACAGCTGGTACACAATTTGCTGGACTACTCCTTGCTGCGTTCGGATTGTACCTAACACTGGCACGAATTGCCCCAAGTCGCTGACCATACTAGTAGCGAGGCGAACTCCGGCGGAATCAACAATCATGCAAGAGTTGATTTCGAATATACATGATTAGTAGTCACCAAGCACACCGAGCCGTCTTGCTCGCCGTGTTGCGTAGTGGAAAACGACGTACCCACCAGTTAGATACACTCCTGCAATAGCGAATAATACACCGAGTTCAACGATATCAAACTCCCAGAGACGTGTTCCATCAACCATCACTCGCTGGAGAAGTGCACTCCCATGTGCCAACGGAAGTGCTCGAAGCCATGGAATTGAGAATACAGGTGCCGACACCAGGATGACAAATCCAAACTGGAGAAGCCCAAGCCATGTTCCGACTCGCTTGTACAGTACAGTGATTCCACCAGCAGCAAACCCAAGTCCTAGCACTGACGCAACACTCGCTGATGCAACTACAACGACTGTTACCGGAGGAAACGCAAGTTCGGTTCCTGTCACCAGTAACATCCCGATTAGAATCACTACTGATGTGAGAAATGTCCGAACAAGTTTTGCAATGCCTTTGAGCAATGCCACAGGAGCAAAGCCGAATGGTGTGGTAACATGTCTCTCTAATGTTCCCCACTGAACTTCACTTCCGATATCATTAGATATCGATGAGTACGCACCTGATGAAAGTGTCCACAAGAAGTACCCAACAACGATGCCCTCAATTGAATCACTTAATGCTCGTCCAGCTAGCAACTGTCCCCCATAAAATAATACGATGAAGAAGAACAGTGCAACTACAACTCCGCCAATCGCGTTTGCTGGATACCGAACAAATAACAGAAATTCACGAATAAGGACCGCTTTCGCCAGATGATAATATGTGGCTGGTTGTGGATCTGACCGATCTGCGTCGTCGTGTTGTGTTGTAGAGAACAGTTGATAATCAGTCATAATTCATGTTCCTGTGATCTGACTACATCGGTCTCAGCACGGTTGCTACGCTGGCTATTGTCGGTGTGGATCTCACCGTCCGCTGATTGCGCCTCCTTTCGTTCTCTATCAACAGCCTCTGACTGTCTCTGAGTATTGGCTTGCGATTGGGCACTTGTCAACGCAATCAAAGCCTCCTCAAGTCCTACTTCAACTGTCTGAATATCTTCAATTTCTACCCCCGATCCCTCCAATATATTAAATAACTCATACAATGAGACCTTTGAGAGTTCAACCTCAATGCGGGGGTCACTATCTATGGTTGCTGTAAGTGCTGTTTCTTCGATACGTTCACGAAGTTTTGACACAATACTATGTGTCAAATCATTGCTTTTAATTTGGAGTCGTTCGCCTCCAACTGTTTCCACGAGCGTCTCAACATCACTGTCAGCAACGATACGCCCATCTGCCATCACAATAACTCGATCACAGACATCTTCGATAACTGCCATATTGTGACTACTGAGGACAACTGTCAGTCCATCCTCAATCGCAAGTCGTCGTAACTCAGTCCGAAGCGTACGGGACCCCTCAACATCCAATCCAAGTGTCGGTTCATCAAGAAATAGAAGTTCGGCTCCCCCAGCGAGCACACTTGCGAGAGATACCTTCTGTTTCATACCACGTGATAGCTCTCGAACCGGTGTATCTGCCCATGTGGTGAGATCTAATCGTTCAAGTAACTGTGCATGCCGAGTAGCGACCGAATCTGGATTAATACCGCTAACTGTTGCGAAGTACCGAAGATTCTCTCGTACTGTGAGCCGCCAGTAGTCATTTCGAGCCCCCTCAAGCATTGCATCAACATTAGCATATGCTGTTCGTCGGTTATTCTTGACATTAGTGCCGAGCACTCGAATCGCCCCTGTATCTGGAAGAACCGTTCCGAGAATAGATTTGATCAAGGTCGTCTTTCCCGCTCCATTTGGTCCAAGTAGCCCGACGATTGAACCCCGTTCAATATTCAAGCTTATATCATTAACCGCAGTGACAGCATCGTCTCCACTGCCAAATTGCTTGCTCACGCCGTCGACGACAAGTGCTGGTGAGTCATCATTATCCTGACTTTCTTCAGTCGTCGTTTCTTGAGGTGTAACCGCACTGCGTCCCATTGCAACCACTAAATTCGTCGTACAGATAAACAGCGCGTTACCGCTAGTAGGCAGGTGCCGTTCTGCCGATGTGGGGGTAGGGGTATTTTCTGCGTTGCATACAGACAATGCATATGGATCTTGATCGGTTTGCTGCGGATACGCCATCTGATGACGCCCCCGGAGATGGGAGTGTCTGTGTTGTGGCGACACAACCGGATACATTCAAACGCTGTCGTGATGGACTCTATCCATCACCAAAATCATATGATAGAACGCGTCGGTCATTCGAGTATCTTGCATTCTACCGGACCGCACCAGTCTCTGCAATCACACATTATGCACGTATTGTAGACCGAGTCGAACAGCGTCGCGGGACTGATGGTCCAATGACTACTGACGATTGGAAGACACTCATCGACCCATTTTCAACAGAGCGCGTTGTTATTGTATTTACCTGGGATGAGCTTGTTCCGCTTGAGTCTCCTGTCGAGAATGATGGACACGGTGTCCGAGGTGCATGGTACTGCTCACTCCATGACGTTCGGGAAGCACCGACATTATCAGCATTGTCTGATCGGTCGGAAACATAACCAACTCGACGAAATCGAAACCAATTAACTGTCACATCGAGTAATACTACCCAAGCCGAGGTAGCCTAGCCTGGTCAAGGCGGCAGATTCGAAATCTGCTGTCCGCTCGGACACGTGAGTTCAAATCTCACCCTCGGCGTTACACGTGCTCTCTTTATATGATGCTAGCTGTATTAAATCTGCATCGCATGCAAGTTACTAATTAGACGTGTACTCTAAGCAACATATAATTAAATATTCAATCACTCAGATTGTTTCATCGAGAGTGTATACTGCTCAGTCTCATCATTATTATCATAATCATCGCTCGTAGATATAATTCTCACTTTTGACTCGGGAGTCACCCTCGATTGTGTTTGTCCTCGTGATGATAATGGCGATGGTGTGTATCGTCCAAGTAGGTATGCATCAATATCGGAGCTATCTGATGGATTTGCTCTTCGAATCCAAACTGTTGCACTACCACGGGTTGCAAGCTCCGCAGCCCACTCTTCTGCATCTTCCCGACTGTCGAACTGGTGACGACTTCCCTGATCACGAATGATTTCTCCAACAGAGCCATTCGTTCGCCGTGCAGATGATTTGATATCAACGAGGAACTTGCTCACGATATACAGATAAATATACACAGATGAGTGACTAGTCGCTTATGATGACCATTGATATGACATGGGATCCCCAAAGTCTCCTTATTGACACGAATTAAAATAATTGATATTATAAACAACAAGGAGAATCCCTTGACCCTTCACCGTCATCGTCAGGGTCAGATGAATCCGACCCTACCCTACCTACCCCACCCACCAGTCGATTGCACGACTGGCTTTGTACCGCCTCAATCCGAGCAGTTAGTCTAGAAGATTACATAACTCATTATACAAGCGGTCCATGACATGATGCACATCCACCGAACCGAACCCACCGAGCGACAATCCTCACCCACTCACAAGTGGCTGAGATGCTCGACCAACACGGGCACGGGCACGGCACAGGTGAATGCCAGCCAGTAACAACAGCAAACTCTACTCTAGAACGGTCTCAGACCAGACTACACTCCGTCTAAGAGCCCGTGAGACGTCGTCTCACGTGGCGACGTCGCAAACTAACGCTCCCATGTTGTCAAGTATGGGGTGAACCCGTCGAGATCCCCGACGACTCGGAGTTGAACACTCATCCAGCGCACAAGGGACTGCACAGTCAGTCCAGTCAGCACGTTCTGGAGAAACTCGCTGAAGTCTTCAATCCGTGGGACGGCTCCAGCGAAGACAGAGACAATCCACCCGGCTACCGCAAGAAAAACTACTCCGATCACCAGGGTCGTCGCGTCCACGAAGAACATCTACGGAACACCGTGACGTGGAAGCAGAAAGGTATCCGCCACGGCATCAAGAACGGACGAGTCGCGCCTCTCAAAACACCGCAATCACAAACAGTCTCCCCGAGTGAGAGAGTAAATCCTCGTCGAGTACGAAACCGCGCCCGGCGTCACCATCGAGAACCTCCAACAGGCTCGCGCTGTCTACGACAAGGCTAAAGCACGGTAGGAACTATTGTGTGCAAGCACGAATTGGAAACTCCCGACGCTCCCGGTGCTGAGACAGCGGATATCGACCTTGGAATCTGTCACTTCGCTGCCGTTGTGTACAGCACCGAGGACGCCGACCTCTACTCCGGCAATCGTCTGAAACAGCATAGGTACGGCTACTACTTCCCGAGAGAGATCGCCACCTGCGACGACTCAGGGGGCGACTCCATCACAAATGGGCGGAGCGTCGAACCCATTTGACTTCTTCCACAGCCTCTGCAAGCATACTGCTCGACGGTGTATTGAGAAGAGTGGGTCGTATTCACGTCGGTGAGTTGGAGAGTGTCCGAGAGATCAAAACGAAGATGCTGAGTCGAAGAATTGGGGCAAACACGGCAACCTCGACCTGCATGTGTGTGGGCGTTCGACCGCTTCACGGACATCCTCGAATACAAGGCGAAGATCGAGGGGATTGAGCTCGTGGGAAGTGAACGAGAGCGACACGAACAAGACGACAGTCAGCGCGTCGAACGTGGATTGTATGTGTGTGAGTCGTGTGACGCGGCGTTCAACGTAAGCGTGGACGGGGCGAGGAACATCCGTCTCACTATCACCGAGGAAAGTAACTCCGAGTCTGTCCCCGATTCGGGTGGAGAGAGGAGTCCCGGCTCGGCTGGTTGGCACAGCCAGGAGTCTACTTATACGAGTTGTCCATGTGATTCCAACCGCAGGACCAAGTGGTAGCCTGCAAATCATAATATCCCAACTCAGCGGTGCGACGCCGTGAGATTCCGGAGCCTGTAGGCGTAGAAGGATGTTAATCAATCATCAGCAAGACTCACGTCATCAGCGTCAGCACTCCGTTCAACATCCGACGATGCCTCATTATTATCGACTGAGAGAAGTCGATCAAGCGCCTCAATCATCGCCTCAACACTACAGCGTGTGATATCAGAGTCAGATGCTGCAACAGAAACAGTCCGATCGCCACGCGACATTTCAACTTCAACTGTCACCACAGCGTCTGTCCCACCAGTAATTGCATCAACATGATAGGAATCCAACTGTGCATCTGCATCTGTACCAAGCGCTGCTCGAACTGCCTCAACAGCAGCATCAACTGGACCACTGCCAGTCCCAGATGCAACACGCTCATTTTCGCCAACACGAAGTCGAACTGATGCTGTTGGCGTTCCTCCGCCTGAGGCTGCCGTTAGATCCAGGAGTTTAACATGCCGGTCCCGCTCACGCCCTTGAACTTCCTCAGCAATTGTAAGAAGGTCCGCATCAGTCACACGCTTATCACGGTCTCCAAGCTCCTTGACGCGATCAACGATGGCTGTGATTTCACTTTCAGAAACATCAACACAATGTTCATCCAGTGCTGCTTGAACACCCGCGTGACCAGCATGTTTCCCAAGGACGAGGCGCCGCTCACGACCAACAGATGCTGGTGAATACGGCTCATACATGGTTTTATCCTTCAGGGTTCCATCCGTGTGGATCCCACTTTCATGTGTGAACGCATTTTCACCGATAACCGCCTTATTTGGCGGAAGGGGTATATCGGTCGCTTGTGAGACGGTTTGTGCGAGAGAGTATAACTGCTCAAGCGTTGCTGTTTCAATGTCGTAACCATGCGCAAGCGCAATTGCGACCTCCTCAAGTGCAACATTTCCAGCTCGTTCACCAATTCCATTGACAGTGCCATGAACGAGGTCAGCCCCAGCAGCAAGACTTACCCATACATTTGTCATCGCAAATCCAAGGTCATCGTGTGTATGTGTTGATACAGGTCCAAGCGCTGCAAGTCGAGATACATACTCATATGTCGTTTCAGGAGTAGCATGCCCAACTGTGTCAGCATAACAGGATCGATTGGCACCAGCATCAAGTGCTTCTTTCATTAGCCTCTCCAGAAACTCGATTTCAGCTCGCGAGCCATCTTCGCCGATGACTTCGACCCAGAGGTCATGATCTTTTGCATACTCGACCAACTCAGCAGTCGTCGTGATTACTTCTGATCGCGTTGATCCGATCTTTTTTTTAATATGCCGGTCGCTTGCAGGGACAACAATCGTTACTCCATCAACGCCACAATCAAGTGCAAGTTCGATATCGGATTTGACACCACGAGCAAAGCTCGTAACGGTTGCATCGAGATCAAGCGCTGTCACCTGTCGGATTGTTTCTCGTTCACCTTCACCGGTGCAGGCGCTACCAGCTTCAATAAACTCGACGCCCGCTTGATCAAGTTCATGTGCAACCTCGGCCTTCTGCTCAGGAGTAAGTGAAACCCCAGGTGCTTGCTCACCGTCTCGAAGCGTTGTATCAAGAAGCTGTACTGTATCGTCGGAATCCAAAGCGGATGCAAGGGGTATGTCGGGGCTACCCCCGAATAAATCGACCACGAGTCATATACTCACCTGTGGTATATCTCTTGAACATACTTAAAATATCTGTTTTTTAAATACTCAAGCCGACATACCCACAATCATGCGAGACATTACGGTAGTGACCACCTCTTGACAGATCATATTTCTCAGTGTAAAAAGGTAATTTTCGTGTCGGTTTCGGAATAAATACATATTATCAACCAATCCAGTGCTTTCCCGTTAGAACCAATAGTGAATTACCCCTCCCTACTCACTCACGGCTTTTTGCCGTTCGTTCCTTGAGGAAGGGGATTTAGGCTTGTACCTGTTAAATACCGATCGAGAAGTAAATAATATCAAATATATTTAACCATCAAATGAAAATACAATCAACGGAAATTACGAACATATTGTCATTAGCAAGCAGTGATAATCTATTGAATCTGTTATTAATTGATAGAATGATGCCGTATTTTGCGATGGTCTCAATATAATGTATACAACCCCAGATGGAACACCTGTCGGCGTTGATGATCCATACGAGCATGCCGACACTTGCGATCATCTGACGGACGACGGTCGATGTCGACTTGCCCTTTCGCAGAATATCGATAATCCTGAGTTCATCGCAGAACGGCGGGACGATGATTATGCGTGCCTTGCTCATTCATACGACGGCGGAAACAGAACTACTCCCGCAGAATCTGACAGCGTATCATCGTCTATGGAATCATCAATCCCTGTCAGTGCTTTTCGTGAGTGTACACAGTATCAATCAACGACCGATAACCGCGCCTGTGTTCGCTGTGGTCTCGAAAATGTTCGCATCGCACACGATACAGATACACAATCGCTTCTTGAAGAACATCACCTCTCATATGGAAGCGACACTGCTGACAACTCGGTTATCTCAGATATCGATGAAACTAGTAATGAGAGCATAGAAAAGAGCGCACAAAACGACACAGAAGCAAAGATAGCTTGTAATCATGAAATTACAGTTGCAGTATGTCGATGGTGTCATTCCAAAATTCATCAATCATTCGCTCGATTAGATGATGATGCATCACCCGATCCTGAGGCGTTCGCTGCCCGAGAGCAACGCCGTGCACGTGAGAAACAGGAACTTGGGTTTTCGCCTGCTAATGAAATAGACGACTATTGACATCCTCCCGCGCCTGAAGACGCGGGAATCCCACGCCACGGGACCGCACCGTTGAGTTGAGTTGAGTTGAGTTGAGTTGGAAATTGTAGGTTCACAGACTGCCAAACTCACACACTATTCGAATCGGTGTACAGCCGGGCAAGGCAAGGGACAGTGTGTTGAGAGTGGGAGTGCCAAGCCCAAACCCTCGCCCCGGGACTCTTATCCTCACCCGAGAACGCGTTCCTGTGTTCTGTGTGCCACAGGAGCGGTGGTCGGTGGTCGGGTTCACCGGACTCACACTCGGAGTTGGAGTCACTTACGGTGATGATTGCTCGTTGTTTGTTAGTTGATTCCCCGAAGGACAGATCCTGTTTCCAGTCTAGGTGGACACTCACACCCACACCCACCCACACTCACACTCGAACCCCCAATTGTCGGGTATGCGGCTGCAGTGGCGTCGTAACCAACGTGCAAACACACTAGCATACGATATCGGAGCAGAACACAGCTCGGAATTTCCCGCTCCCGTCCCCGTCTGACGGCGCGTATCCACACCACGCCACACCGGCAACATCGTGGGATTGCGCCTGTTCAAGTTATAATATATTGTATCAATTTATCATCATTACTCTGCAGATATTACATCTAAACAATTGATACTCCGCTGAGATATCGTGCTGTGTCACTCAGCACGGATTCAAGAAAATACCTAAGTTACTGTTGCGGCTTGCTATCGTCTCATATCATATTTGACATGTTACCAGCGTATTTGTATAATTTCAAGACCGGGCGCTTTTTGCCCTTCTTTGTTGTATCCATGAGTATCAAATGACTCATATCGCTGTTATCGATAATCACGGTCAGTTTACGCATCTCGAACAGCGAGCACTTCGTGATCTTGGGGTTGATGTCGACCTTATCGATAACACGACATCGCCTGAGCAACTAATCAAGACCGCAGATGGGCTTGTTCTCTCTGGTGGTCCTGATATCGATCGTGTCGGTAAGTGTCCGGAATATCTTGATCTTGACCTTCCAATATTGGGTATCTGTCTTGGCATGCAACTGCTCGCAAGCGAACTTGGTGGATCAGTCGCTGCTGGTGACTACGGTGGTTATGCCGATGTCGATGTCGAGATCGTTGATGACACCGACCCGCTTATCGGATCACTTGCTCCAGAAACCCGCGTCTGGGCAAGCCACGCAGATGAAGTTAAATCCGTTCCCGAAGGATTCGAACGAACAGCGAAGTCAGACGTATGCCGTATTGAAGCAATGAGTAATCCTGATCAGGAACGATATGGCGTCCAGTGGCACCCCGAGGTTGCACATACTGAACGCGGTGAAGAGGTCTTCAAAAATTTCATCGCTCGATGTCAATAGCGCATAGTCATATTGGGTATATTTTTCTATGACTACAACACAAAGCGAACTTGCGGATCTTTCGCGGTTCATATTTCGTGCTCCACGGTGGTATATCAGTCTTACATTCGCGATTGTCATCGCAGCTACCGTTGGTGTTGCCGCCTTTGATTCTGGTGCGTATGCAACGACATGGCGTGGACTCTTTATTTTTGGTCGGGATGCGTGGGAAGGTATATTTTTTATTGGAATTCCAACGGTTGTCGCTGCGTTTGCAACAACTGGTGTTGATCGGTTTGTCGGAGGTAAGCTCACGGCAAATCGATCGTCGCTTCTTGCGTTAATTTCTGAGTTAATTGTCGTGACTATCGTTGTGACTGCTGCGGTAATCTCAGTCGTCACAGGACTTGGTCAACGATTCGTATTTGATGCTCTCATCGTCGCGCTCGCATCTGTATTCGCTTTCCGTCTACTCGTTGTGGTGGCTGTTTCACGTTCGTCATTAGCGATTGCAGCACTCCCAGCAAGTATCCAAACACTCGTTGCGGCTGTTCTTCTGTTCATATATAGTGGTACCTTACGATATATCTCATTTGGTGGACCGCTACTTGATGCATATATGATGCCGTATCTGGCACGTCCCGAGAGAGGTCCGGCGGAGCTATCTGCCATATCCATGGAACACTTTGTCCTTCTCGGAATTACATCTGCACTCTACGCACTCGCTGTATATGGATTTATCATGATTGTTGATCGCCCGTGGCGCCGTAATCTTGATGTCTCAATGCTTGATTTTCTCGGTGGATTCATTGGTCATATTGCAGAAGGCTCACGCGAGCTTGAGGAGTTCTTTCAACAACTCGGTGAGGAAGCATTAGTTCCTGTTTCAGTGCTTTCGTTCAAAACATCAGATGATACTGAGAAAGCCCGATTTGTCCTTCCAATGATACACCCTGGACCAATGGGTGAAATCGGTGGTGGAAACCTTCCAAAACGAGTAGCTACGGCAGCTAATGGGCTTGCGTTCCCTCCACATGCAACCGCTGGTCACGATTTTAATCTTGTGACTGAGCGCGAAGTTGATACAATCATTGAGGCCGTTGAGACTGCAGCTGACCACATTGAATATACAGCTGAAGCAACCCGGAGTGTCCGAACACATTCCGGAGAAGCCTCGATGCTTGGACAGTGTATCGGAGATGATGGATTATTAATCTCAACGTATGCACCAGGATTCGCCGATGATGTTGCATATGGCGTCGGTCTGTCAGCATCAGCCGAAGCCCGAACAACTGGATTAGATAATGTGATGCTTGTCGACGCACACAATTCTAATAATGGTCTCAATGGTCCTACCCTTGGTCATGTCACCCCTGGTTCAGCTCGTGCATTTGATATGATTAATGCGGCTCAACAATGTGGGGATCGTCTTTCCACAGCTGAACAGTATCCGATGGAACTTGGCACTGCATGGACAGAGACGCCATGGAATCCAACAGACGGTATCGGACCATTAGGCGTCCGCGTTGCTGTACTGAAAGTTGCTGATAATGAGACCGCATATGTACTTGTTGATGGTAACAACATGGAGCCTGGTCTTCGTGGTCAGATAGTCGAGACACTTGTCGATGAAGGACCAGTCGACGCTGCGGAGATAATGACAACAGATACGCACATCGTCAATACAATTGAGGCAGACAATCAGGTCGGCTCGGCGATTGATGATGAGGTATTTATCCAGACACTCTCTGATCTCACTACGGAAGCACGTCGTGATTATGAGACCGTGACAGGTGGGATGGCTGTTGAACGCGTATCTGTCACTGTGTTCGGTAATGATCGAACAGAGACACTCGCAAGTCATGCGAATGTTGTTGTTTCAATTGGGGGAGCATTTGCCGTGACAGTCGCTCTTGCTGCTATTGCTGTTAGCGTAGTTATCTTTCTCTTCGCCTAAACTGTAGTATCAATATCTCAGATTGTGGTCAGCGGGTTTGTATCAATCCACGAGAAATGACTATTTACTATCTGATATATACTGTGCCTATAGTCGGGTCACTCCCGATTACGTCTCATCAAAGAGTTCATCAACAGCGGTCCGTGCGGTTCGCGCAGCCTTATCAGCCACTTTGTCGGCTGGTGGTGAAACGTCATCAGGCACGTTGAGGTAGACATCAACTTCAAGAACACCAGATTCAAAACTAACGGTAATATCAACATCAGTTACTGTTGATTGTCGATATTCAGCAAAAATAATCCCTTCTGCAGCGTCCGCAGCCGTGTTCACAACAGTATTGTCGCTTGGTGTCGAGTTTGACATGACTGTAGCTTCGCGCTTATGCACCAGCGCCGCCAGGACCCATTGGACCACCGCCGCCAGCGCCGCCCTGGAGCATCTGTTGAAGTTCTTCTTGAAGACTCTCAAATTGGTCACGAACTCGCTCTTCTTGCTTTGTGAGTTGCTCAACACGGATCTCAAGACTATCAACTTTGTCTGAGAGTTCGTCGTGAGCGGTATCATACTCTGTTTCGACAAGCAATTCGCCAACCTCTCGATACATCATCGTCTCCTCATTAACATCTTCAAGCGCATCAAGTGCCGCTTCAGACTCATTCAATGTTGATTCGGCTTGATCTTTCTGGGCTGCCACCTTCTGTGCTGTTTCTTGAAGGTCCTGCAGCTCTTCGAGTTTCTCTTGTGCTTCTGGTGGCAAATTGCCCTGCATAAATTCTATTGGGAGATGCGGACTGAAAAAGACCCGTATTCTCTCCAGACGAACCATACTAATTGCCGCATGGGCTGTGTCTGAACCTCGCACCCAGAGCTATCGAACACCGTCATATGATCTTCAGTTGGATCAGGTTGAATATCTCAGAAGCTACCCTCAGATTGGTTATACAGAATATCTAGTAGTTGCTGACCGCATGAATCTATCACAATATAGTCTTGAATCTAATAGGAATATGGGCGTTGGAGGGCACACAGTATTAATGACGACCTGGCAGTGATCATTCACTTCCTACAGAACAATGTGTATGCTTGAGAGTCGAGCAACTGCACAACTCGAACACCCCTGTCTGATTTAAAACCGAGCAGATGTCACCGGTCAGTATCATGTATCGAACTATCAACACTACCGAGTACCTCTTCTGCAGTTGCAACAAATCGCGTCCACGTATTTACGCCTGCCCGAAGTGCAATCAAATCTGCCGCGGCGATCCTCACTGTGACCGTTGTGTCATCTTTTTTAACCCGCGCACGAGAGCGCGTATCATCGATTTCACCAACTTCTTGATCAACAGCTGAACTCACGATCTGTGCGCGCTGCACGTCAGCGTAACGCCATGTCAGTTCCAGTGTATGACGCTGTTGAGTAACACGGTCATCTGTTTTGTCTGCTATGAGCGATGAATTAATGTTGTTGCATGAATCGGCAGACGTTCCATTATGACCACGACCATCAGCAGCATTACTTTTTATATTATCCTCATCCATTCGGATCAATGCCTACGATTATTAATCAGTCTTAGTGATTCAGTTCACTCTATTATGTCTATTTTTAATCGATAACTAACAGGCGAGGGTCACTCCCTCAAGTTGACTTAAATCATCTGTTTTTTTAATTGAATTACTCTATACGATTACTCGACAGGAACTTCTTTGATCTCTGGTGCACGCTCTTTTAGCAAGACACGATGCCCACAGAATGGGCATCGAACACCGCCGTACTCTTCAAGTTCGACATCACGCTTACACCGAGAACATTTATAACTCATAATAAATCGGTTATCTAATTATCCTCTTCATCGCCATCGCCTGAAAGTGCAGCACGGATTGAACGCTGCACCTGCTTGCCACCAGGTGTTTCTGGATTGTACGTTCCACCAGTAAAGAGTTCACCTGTTTCTTCATTCCGCCAGATTCCTGTCCCAACACGAGTGACATCATCGCCATCAACGCTTGCATTACGCATCTCAGATTCAATCTCTTTGACTCGACGTCGTGCAACACGTCCATAGCGTGCCCCGAACCGACCAGCACTCCCACTCGTTCGTGCATTGTCTTCAGCCATAGTACCATAATGTACTTCAGCTGTTAGTATAAAGCCTGCGAGACGCGGTCTGGAACCCATTTCTGTGAACTATCCCACACCCTACTCACCTGCTGGCGCAGGTTCCTTGAGGGTGGGGCTTCCTGTTTCGATGACGCGCTTTTCACTCACAACATCGGAAACACCTGATGAAGTGAACAGAGGGAGTGCAGTCTCCACAGGCGTTACAGATTCGGATTGTCCCAATCCTAGTCCTAGCGTTTCAAAACCACGAGAAAGTATATTAACTGCAACGTTCGTGTCTCTGTCCGTCTCGAATCCACACGCTGGCATGAGTGTTCTCGCACCCACAACGGCTTATCAGATGCAACACCACACGAAGCACATTCTGCTATCGTGCCAGCAGGTTCAGGTTCGACTTCGACAAAGTGCGTTCCCTCACGCTTGCACTTGTATTCGAGACTCCTTGAGGACGGGGGCTTAGCGCCTGAGATCAGCTAAATCTTAGAATAGAGAGCAATAGATGATTTTTATTACCTGTGAGTCACTCAGATTTATTATCCCTGAATTAATAAAGATTTGTGCGTCATACCGATTTGTGTATAGATCTGATCAACTGAACAACAAACAGCTGTGTTTTAGAGTCACTCACGCAATTCTGCGGTTGTAAGTGCATCATTGAGGTCGTCACGAACGTATTCACCCGTTTCAACATCCATTGCTGTCGTTACTATACGATTTTCCTGGACGCTCGAACCATCCCGGAGTAATAGTCGAACATTTCCATTATTATCGGCTCGAGTGACCTTCGCGCGGAGACCACTTTGGGATCCTGTTCCACCCGCATCGATTGGTCCTGGAATTATCTTTTTCACATGTGGGTGGTCAGCGACGACACTGATTGCCTTGCGCCCAGGTCGACCACCGATAAGCGTCGAATGTGTCCCCCCAATCTTCTCACGTGGTGGTGTTTCAACAACTTCAAGCGACCGCTCACCACGCTTATCGAGAACACGCTCAACCGGACGCTCGCCGGCAACACGATAAAATTCATAATGAATCTGTGCACGCGTCTCACGAAGAACATCACGATTTCCGGTTGCAAAGACCGTCTCAGGTCGTTTTCGTCGTATTTCATCTGCAACTTTCCCGGCGAAATTTCGTAACTCGACAACATGCGCCTCTGAACTTTCCTCAGGGACTGTCGTCACAGTCGTTGTTGCAATTACTGTTTCCTCACCAAGCATTGTCACATCTGCTCGGTCACGTTCGAACTTAATGACGACCGTATCGCAGTTGGCGGTGTTACAAACTAAGCAATAATCGCCTGGTCGTTCTAAGGGCGTTCCACACCGCCGGCAGTCCATATATGTCTAAGCTGATGCGTAAATAAAAGTACGGTCGTTCATCATCAAACATACTATCCTTGATGGAGTGACACACCCGTAATTATAATTTTGCTGGATTTACCTTTAGATACTCCCGAAGAACAGCAGTTGCGTATGCACCAGGCGGAAGTTTAAACTCTAACAGATAGTTTTCGATATCGTCATAATCTTCACCGGCACGATCAACTCCAATCTTCGTAGATATGTCCGTCTGGAGAGCCATAGCGCGACGTGTTCCTGTTGAATTGAAAGCTCCTGGACGATCAAAATCGGCTGGAGTGATATCATATTCTGCCAGGACATTTTCTTCGATCTCTCCTGGTGTGTTACTCGCCAGATCGGTTTTCGTTCCAATTAACGGTGCCGTGACGAATGCCCGTCCACGCTCGCAATGCTGTCGCATAATATCAACACGACGTTCTGTCGCGAGTTGTGTTCGTGTTGGGTCAGCTCGTTTCACTCCTGTCGGTGAATTCTGATCTTGAAAACAGACAATATCACCGACAACGGGCCGATGAATCGGGATATCCTGTCGTATTCGTTCGCTAATGATTCGATTAAATAGATCTGATTGTGCTGCATTAATGAAGAGTTGTTGAAGATTCTCTGGGACTGCCATGAGTGCATGACGCCATGTTTCGGCATCGCTCTCTATGCTGGCATCGGCTGCATTTAATCGGTGCAGCATTGACCGCTCAAATCGAAGTGCCCCCGGCATTCGCCCAATCGCTTCCTCCCAATCTGGGTTGGCACTTCCAGCTTGCTCATCAACAAATTCACGAGCTCGCTGCGTTGCTTTAGGCTCACTCTCAAAAGAGTTAGCAACGTATTGTAATACCGCCTCTCGCCATGCACCACGAACGACCGCTCGACCAACCCGATGTGTGATTGACCGATGACTACCAAATCGCTGATGACCAAAATAATTCGGGACTGTGATGCTCACTTCATCAGCTCCCCTGGACAACGGGTCTCGATTCTCCTCACCCTGGCTGTGATTACTGTCCATAGCATCCGTGTGCAACTCAGCAGTTATCGCATCAACAACAGTGGTGTCTGTCGCATTCCGGACGTGGATCTCAAACCCGTTTCCCCCAAGATCTCCAAACTGAAGTGACCGTCCAATCCGCCCAATGACCTCTACGTCGGCATTTGGGATTGAGAAAAGTGCGTTATTTTCCGGATCTATTCGAGCGACCGAAAACAACTGTGTCGTGATTGCGTGCTTATCCTTTGTGCCTGCCCACGAAATCCGCTCCCGACTAATTTCAAGATCATTTGATAATCGTTGTGCGAAATCATTCGTATCCCACTCAGAAAGTGTTACCCGAAGTAATACATGTGGATAATCGCCAGTGGGACTATCAACTGACTCTGGATCAACCGTTTCAAGCTCTTGTACTTGAAAATCTGCTGGGCGAACACGAAGTTGTCCATCTGTCCCATCAGTGTCACTATAATAATACTCAATTCCGACTGTCTGTTCGCGAGAGGGAGCAGTGCGCATCGCAAGTAGAACATGATTATGACTCAATCAGCAAGGTCGCTCCGATTGATGCTGGTCATATAGAGTGCTTCCTGTCTCAATACCGAGACTAAGTGAGACTGAGACTAGGACTGACGACATGAAACAGCTGAAACATAGCATTCGTCGATACATTCGGAAATTCTCGTGTCATGTTCTGCTGTGATCAGATATAAAATCAATCACCTGATCAAATAGAACCATATTCATGATCATCATCCATCTGTTCTAGTGATCATGTATTTTACTGACGACTATCAGCTCAACTACATGCTGTTGTTATAGATACATCATGATAATCGGTTCTGTGTCAATACTTGCATGTAATTAATATAAACTGAGATCGCCTGTTATGCGATCGATGTTTTCCTCACTGCCTGGTCCAACTGCAAGACACGTCACTGTGCCCGGTTCGAGTTGTGTATGTCCTGCGTCACGAATCACGGCGTTTGAAATTCCATCACGCTCAGCCTCATCTGCTAATCGAAACAATTGCTTTTCACTATTGGCTTTGAGTACAATCTTCTTTTGACCGCCACCTTTCCACTGCTTTTTTGATTTTGAGCTAGTGTCCTCAACAGCAGACAGGGATGCGTGTGCGACCTGTGCAGCAAGCTTTCCCTTTCCCATTCCCAGATCAGCACGGGCAACAATGGCTTGTTTCATACATACGCGTCAACCCCACGTGCACATATCGGTTGCTGCTCGAATCAGATCCCATAAGCCAGTTATCAATTTGACCGATCGGTATACCCAATCAAAAATTAACTCAAGTCTTCAGACTATCCTGACGCTTGAACAATATGGATAAAAACCAGTATCCAACGGTGCCTAGACAAAGGATTAAATCAGGACCTACTGAACAAAGAGATATGATATTACAACTTGAGTTTAGCGAAGCGATCGAACACACTAATACTCAGATGTGCTATCGTCAAAAGCACATGAGACAACACAAAATGGTATCTAAACCTGAGTTGATGTCAGTATACTCTGTCATTGACTGTAGAATATCTCCGTCATGTATCTCAGATGTGCAGGATTATTTGAATCTTTCTGAAGATAATCTCGATAACTTCCTCTCGGTGGCTCTGATATGATTCTATCTGATGATGATATCCTCGCTCGTCTTGAGACGGGAGAACTCGTTGTGGAACCGATTGATGATCTTGACATGCAGGTCCAACCCGCAAGTATCGACCTTCGTCTTGGTGAGGAATTTCTTGAATTTCAGCGAACAAACATTTCATGTATTCACCCAAACCGCCAAGAAGAAGTCTCTGAGTATGTCTCTGAGACAATCATCCCAGAAGGTGACGAGTTTATTCTCCATCCAGGCGACTTTGTCCTTGGGACGACAAAGGAGCGAGTCGACATTCCTCCAGATCTTCTTGCGACTGTAGAAGGTCGGTCATCTCTTGGTCGACTTGCAGTCGTAATCCACGCAACAGCCGGTGTCGTTGACCCAGGATACTGTGGGCAGATTACACTTGAACTATCGAACCTTGGAACAGCACCTGTTGCACTCACACCTGGTATGCGTGTTTCACAACTTGTGTTCACAGAACTTACACAGTCATCTGCTCGTCCATATGGCGCTGCACGTGATTCAAAGTATCAAAACCAAACCGGACCACAAGCATCACGAATCGGTGAGGATCCAGAGTTCGACCAAACAGATGATACAGCACACCAACATAATCAAAATACAACCTGAGGAATCAATATAACATGAAATTCATCGAGGAAATAGTCGTTGAGGAATTCCTTCCGACGTTTCGTTCAATGCTGGCAGAAGATCTTCGCAATCGTGGGTTTACCCAACATGAGGTTGCTGAAGCACTTGGTATCAGCCAAAGCGCGGTCTCAAAGTATGCTCACGGCGATATCAGTCGTCGTGATGTCGTTGTAACCGACGAGGATGTCAAAGCGCTTGTCAACCAGATTGGGACAGGACTCACAGCAGGAGATATGTCACGTGTTCAAGCCCTCATCGAATCTGAAGTGCTAATTCGACGACTCGAGGCTGGCGGAGTTATCACTCGACTACATGAGGAGTCCATGCCTGAAGTTGCGGAGCACGATGGATACTCCAGGATCCATGATCCGGAGGGTGGTCTTCGGACGAGCGAACAAATTCGCTCATCGCTTCGGCGTGCACTTCGTCGGCTGACGAATACCACCGGATTTGCTGAGTTCATTCCGAATGTAGGCTCAAACCTTGTTGCATGTCTTCCAGATGCAACCACTGTCGATGATGTTGCAGGTGTGCCTGGGCGAATATTTGATGTCAAAGGTAACACGACCGTCCCAGGAGATCCAGAGTTTGGCGTCAGCGAACATGTTGCATCTGTACTACTCACCGCTCGAGCGAATGGATTTGAATTTAATAGTGCAATCAATATCTACTATGATGTAGATATAATTGAACAGCTCTCTAATGCAGGGTATGATACAGTTGAATTTGATCCCGATGCCGCCGGTGATCCAATCCAAACCGCATTTTCATCGATGGCAAGTAATAATATCACTATCAGTGAGACTGAAGCTGAGGCACAGCCCGTTGCTTGCTATCAAACAGGCGGATACGGGATTGAGCCGGTTATATATATTCTAGCGTCAGATACTGACACGATTATCGAGATTGTCCAAGAACTTCTTGTACCAAAGACGCGCGGATAAAGACGCCCCTCACGAATTCTTTTCATATCATAGCCAAACTCTGACTTTAGATATTCGCCTATTTGACATATCGAAACTATAACTGAAAACAGTTTCAAAACTCACGTGCTTATGAACCGACTAACGGGTCAGTATAAATATGGACGACCGTCCCTGGTTCAATTGAAATCAGGGTATGACCGATTAGTTAGTCGTCTGCAGGTGCTGCAGGGGTGAAATCAACCGGCGTTGTGTCGCGACCAAGCTCATCAAGACATGCTTGGGCACCGCGCTTTCCTGAGAGTAACATCGCACCGAATGTTGGTCCCATTCGTGGCAGTCCTTCAACAGTTGCAACAGCCATTCCGGTAGCAACGACGCCGGGATGAACAACACCAGTGTGTTCGACAACTTGATCCTCAGATCGACTTACCCACATTGAGTCATGACCTGGTGAGTCATGTCCAGGGGCACCGTATTCATCCTCGGCAGTATTGTCCATTCCAGTATTATGCTCATTTGCATGTTCAATTCCTGGTGCATTCAATACACCACGCTCTGAGAGTTTTGAAATCACAACAGCATCGTGACCGGTCGAATCAACAACAAGGTCAGATTCAACAGCAACGGGGTCAACACAGGTAAGCTCACGCGGCAGAGCATGCACAGGTGTCCAGTTGAGGACAATCCCACCGACGCGATGATTCTCACGCGTGACTACATCTGTGAACTCGGTCATATTCTGCACCTTCGCGCCGGCATCGCAGGCTGCTTTAATGAGTGCTGAGCAGGCATGTGGACCATCAGCAACGTACAATCCAGACGCCTCATCTGACTTCTCGTATGGAACATCAAGTTCATCAAGTACTGACTGTGCAGGGTCTCGAACAGTAACTTTGTTCATCAAGAATCCGCCGAGCCAGAACCCACCACCGAGATAATTATTCTTCTCAACGATTGTTACATCAATACCGCGCTCGGCGAGTTCCTTAGCCGTGACAAGCCCTGATGGTCCTCCCCCAACGATAATTACCTCTGTGTCAACGCGATCAATAAATTCACTACCCCAGTCTTTGGCGATCGCTCGTGTGACTTGTGCTTCACTGACGTCTGCGAATTCATCAAACGACATATCACCTAGTGATATTACTAACTACTAAAATCATTCGAAACTACACTCTATATGCGCTCTCAAAAAAGAATATACGTCGTATAGATACCAAGACGAACGATTTAGGTCCATCCAGGTCAAATAGTATATAATGATACATTCAGCATCCATTGGTGATTATCTATGAATATGATCGTTGACGGTGAATGGCGGACAGATGCGTATCAAACGACGAATGATGATGGCGAATTCGATAGACAAGAGACATCATTCCGCGATGAGATAAGCTCTGACTCAGACGCTAAATTCCCTGCTGAGTCAGGACGATATCATGTATATATATCTCGGGCATGTCCGTGGGCTCATCGTGTCGCAATGACACGTCAACTATGTGGTCTTGAAGATGATATTTCTCTTTCAGTCGTTGAACCCGAGCGATATGAAGACGGGTGGGAGTTCTCTACAGCGTATCCAGATCCACTGTATGATGCGGAGTATCTTCGCGATATCTATACTCGTGCAGACCCTAAATTCACAGGTCGTGTTACTGTCCCTGTGCTGTGGGATCGTCAAACACAAACCATTGTGAATAACGAGTCTCGCGAGATCATGCGGATGCTCAATACAGCGTTCGATGGATCGAATGACGTTGCGTTGTGGCCAGAAGGCTACCGCGAGGAAGTGGATCGGGTTATTGATGAAATATATGACCCAATTAATAACGGCGTTTACCGCGCTGGATTCGCGGATACACAAGAAGCATATGATGCTGCTGTTGAAGACGTATTTGACGCGCTTGATCACTGGGAAGAAGTGCTTGAAGACCAGCGGTTCCTTGCCGGCAACATGCTTACCGAAGCCGATCTTGCGATGTTTGTGACGCTAATTAGATTTGATCATGTCTATCATACCCACTTCAAATGTAATCGTCGTGCAATCCATGAATATCCAAATCTATGGAATTATACCAAAGAGATATATCAACTTCCTGGGATTGAATCAACAGTAAATATTGATCACATAATGCGGCATTATTATGTCAGTCACGATGATGTGAATCCAAAACGACTTGTCCCGACGGGTCCTGACATTGACTTTAGTACCCCACATAACCGCGACCGTCTGCCAGCGAATCTACCAGACGCGCTGCAGGGTAATACGACTGCCGCCGTTGCTGACGACTGAGTCCGCATTAGAGAACAATAGTCATTAGACAGGAAATCACTCGATGAGTATATCTAAGATGGGATTCTTGCGTTATCATTGCATGTTATCCGCCTGATATAGATCATTATCTCAGAAATAATCGATTACAGTTACTCTAGTTCACCACGCCGTATTTCTTTTTCTGCACGCTCACGCGCCTCGTCCGGGTCAAATCTATCAACAACCGCTGTGAGAGCAATATTATTAGCCTGTTTTAGTTCTACTGCGTGTGCAGTGATATTTGGGACTGCTCGAAGCACATTGTCGATAATCGGGACTGTTGCAGCAACTGCTGACCGTGAGAGTGGATTAAGATCAATGACAATCTCGTGCTTTCCGACCGCGTCAAGTGCAGCGGCTCGATCACCATCTTCAAGCGGCACTAACACAACATCTGCAGCACCAATTCCATCCGAATCAACAGTCGCACGCTCATGATCAAGACCCGGAATTTGACCATCAGCTTTCAATCCCCTGACCGTTTCTGCGCCGTGGTCGTGGAGATGATCGGCAATCGCTTTCATGCGCTCCTCTGTCCGATTAAATAAATTCACCTCGATATCTGCGTTAACCATCTTAGCAAGCTCGACAATTGCTTCCGGAACAAGCGCAGCAACATTCCCATTCACTGAAATAACAGGATGTTCCGCATCAAGAAGTAACGCCGCCGCCGCTCGTGCAGCCTCATCTGCGGACGCGATCGTCCTTTCACCGAGTAAATAGTCAAATGCCTCACCACGACCCTCTGCAATGAGACCCTGTGTGCTCGTAATTCCAGCGTTAACACCTTCTTCGATTCGATGCCGGGTTATGAGTGATTGATATCGCGGATGACTCTGTGGCATATCGGTATCACCTTGTTTCCCCGGACTTTCCGTCGATGAAGAATCATTCATAACTACCGTATCATCACCTGAGTGATACTAGCGGTCATACGATATTGCCGATTCACTCTCACGCCAGTTATCATATAGCGCCTGTAATTGACCCGAAGTAAAAATAGGTTGGTTTAGATTATCTCTTACAATTCAATATGAGTAAATCTCGGAGGGATGAGAGGGTCAAATTCACCAATCTCGTCAAATAACCAGTCAGTGCGAGTCCAACTGGATTAGTTCTAAGCTGTGATATGTGAGACTTGTCACATCTTCAGCTGGTGTAAACACCTTTGTGAAAATTGATGTTCAGTGGCGTAATTTCTGTGTCTTCAGTCGCGTCGCGATTAAGAGTGTTCGACTGACTGTGGATTGCACTGATCATCGGTCCGATTGCGTTCCTGTTGTTGTATACTTACCCCGCCGCTGTGAGTCTGACAAACTACTGGATCATAGCCTGCAGTAGAGAGATCATCATCAAAAGCAAAAACAGTGTTTCCAAGCATAGCCATTGCCGCATCACCACCTGCTGTTTGGACATCTGAAATCACTGCTTGCACTTCAGGCGTCAACAACTCCGCATCGACACTAAATTGATGTGCGAGTGTCATGAACTGACTTGCCGTTGGCGTTGATTGAAGCGTGTCCAGCGCCTGCTCGCCTGCGGTCGTTAGTGCATCTGTATCGCCATTTAGAACAGATTCTGTTGAGACCGTTCCGAACGAACAGTATTCCACCCGTGGTGTAGCCGTAATCCCATCGAGCTGCCCGACATGTGGTGCTCCCGGCTCCACTCGGATTGGAAATCCTCCTCGAGCCTGCGCAACAACATCTCCAAGTCCGGTTCCTGCACGCACCTCTGCGCAGTGAGCAGCTGTAACGAGTTCGCTCTCTACTCGCGTGTTCATTTCATTTGCGATAATATTGCCTCCAAACGCAACACCAAGTGTCATTGCACCTGAGACACCGAATCCAGCACCGAGTGGTAATGCTGTCTGTGCATTAACGCAGATGTCATCTAAATCAAGCATTTCGATTATCGTATCAACAGCTTCGATAGATATCGACTCACCATTGAGTCTAACCCCTGGATTAACTGTTTGTCCACGACATACCTGTAGTTCGACGCCAGTTGATATGGTGAGACCAGCTCCTCGCGACCCAGTCGTGACAGGGTCATCTGTGTGATGTGCGGTAAAGAACCCAGTAATATGCCCTGGGACGAACACTGTCGCTTCGCGAGTAGCTGTCATCTACGGGCTCAGTCGTTGTCGGTCTCTTGGGAAGATAACCGCCTCACGGATGTTTTCAAGCCCAAGCATCGTCATTACAAGCCGCTCACCACCGAGCCCCCATCCTGCATGCGGTGGCATTCCGTATTTGAACATCTTGGTGTAATAGTTGAACTGCTCAGGATCAAGACCTTGCTGTTCAAACCCCTTAACAAGGTGTTCATATCGGTGTTCACGCTGTCCACCGGAGACAAGCTCCATTTGTGGATGCATCATATCAAATCCTGTTGAGAGTGTTTCATCATCATCATGATCTTTGATATAAAATGGCTTAATTTCAGATGGCCAGTCAGTGATGAAATAATGTGTGCCGACGTCTGCGCCGAGCGCTCGTTCACCATCAGTTGGAAGATCATCACCCCAGAGTAATTGCTCATCAAGCTTACCCGTCGCATTAATTCGTTCAATCGCTTCTTGATATGTAATTCGCGGGAATGCCTCATCAGGAGCATCAAATTCATCGATGAGTCCAAGCGTCTCTAATTCGCTTACACAGTTTTCAGCAACTCCTTCATAAGCGGCTGTGACAACATACTCACACGCATCCATTGCTTCCGTATGATTAATGAACGCTGACTCGAAGTCAATTGATGTTGCCTCATTGAGATGTCGAGGTGTATTGTGTTCCTCGGCACGAAAAATTGGTCCAACCTCAAAGACACGTTCAAGCCCTGATCCAATCATTAGCTGCTTGAACAACTGCGGTGACTGATTCATGAATGCTTCTTCGCCGAAGTATGTAATTGGGAATAGCTCAGTTCCACCTTCAGTCCCAGTTGCAACAATCTTCGGCGTATTGATTTCCGTGCATCCAAGATCACGGAACGCACCGCGAATCGCACGAAGCACTTCAGAGCGAATCTGGAATATGGCTTTTACCTCCTCTTTTCGCAAGTCAAGAGTCCGATTATCAAGTCGAGTTGAAATATCAGCATCAACCTTTCCTGATGGGTCAAGCGGTAGTTCGGTATCAGCAGAAGCGAGAACCTCAAGTGCCGTTGGCACAATCTCAACATCAGTTGGTGCCCGCGGTTCTTCATCGGCTATACCAGTGATGCTGATTACACTTTCTCGAGGGACGTCAAGCCCTGTCTGGACAATCTTGTCATCCATCTCATCTTTTTCAAACTTAACTTGAATCTTCCCGCTTCGATCACGGAGAATCAAGAAGGCAATCCCCCCCAGATCGCGGATTTCATGAACCCACCCGGCAATCGTGACCTCGTCATCGGGGGTAACCTCAGCTGTAAGCGTTCTATCCTGCATACATTGTCGTTCTAGGTCCTATTCTTAAAAATAGTCGATTCTTGACTTCCTCCCCGCCCTGAAGGACAGGGCTTTCTCCTCTATCCTCCGTAACTGCTCGTACTACTACGATTACCAGTATGAAGTCCCCCCAGGGTCACGTGCTGAGATCCCTCATGTACTGACAGAGTTTACGGATTACGAGGCGAGTGGTTCGGGGCTTGTCACCGACGATATTGAATTTCGATTTTGATGTAGTTTATAGAGTACAAGGAGAATGCCCCGGGGCTTGACCCCGGGTTGAATCCGACAACCCATACTGCAAACCATTACATCAACATATCTCTGATTAATAGACAGCGATGTAGTAGTCACCGTTACCCTGCATACCCGACACAAGAGCTAGTGGCTGAACTGGACTCTCATATCGACGTTCATCGCCAAGCGTACAACTACACCCTGTACGAGTACGACAACGACAACGACAACGACAACGTGGACGCCGCCGACATCGGCTCTACGTACAACCACCACCACTCCCGACTTTCCGACTGGAAAGACGGCTATCCCGTTCCTGTTCCTGTCTTCTCAGAGGCAGGGGTCCACTCGAAAGCTCTGAACCGGACCATCACACGGTTCTACCAGAATCTCACTGGACTCTGACTCTCCGAGCAGAAGCAAACCCGACGCAAGCTCAACTGGAAGTCGAAGTCACTGCGGGAGTTCCAGAGTCTGACGTATTCGCAGTCTGGCTTCGAACTCAAACACACAACTCCGAGTGGCCGACACGCGACACTACACTCTGGCTCTCGACAATCGGAGATATCCCGATCCGCCACCATCGCGAGATCCCCGACGAAGCAGCTCCCAAGGAACTCACCGTAAAGAAGAAACCGACCGGCGAGTGGTTCGTCTCGCTCGCTCTCGAAACCGACGACGCCGACCTGACCGAGGAACCCCACGTCCACGTGGACTTACTGGACACGGGCAATAGCGTCGGTATTGACCTCGGTATCTTGAATTACAGTCACACATCGGATGGCAAGACCGTGGACTGGCTTGATCTTGAAGACGAGTCCGAACGACTCCAGCACGAGCACCGCAAGCTCTCACGGAAACAGAAGGGTCGAACAACTACGAGAAACAACGTCGGGAGGTGGCAACGGTCAAGCGTCACATCAAGCGAAAAGTGTTGGACTACCAACACAAGACTACGACGTGGCTCGTCCGCAAGTCCGACGCTGTGTTCGTGAAGGGGATGGGATGTTAGAGCAGTCGCATAACGCTCGGAACAAGCAGACTGCGGCATGGCGTCAGTTCAGTTCATCACACTCCTCGAGTTGAACATAAAGGTGATCTGTACGACTGTCACGTCGTTCAAATTGAACCACGCGGGACAACCAAAGAGTGTGCATCGTGCGGTGTCGAGACGGCGAAACCCATCTGGGTCAGGGAACATTCGTGTCCGAGCTGTGGGTTTGAGTGTGATTGTGAGTTGAACGCGGCGATGAATGTCCTACAACGCGGCTTTGTTGAGTGAGGGCTGGGATGACCCGAAGATACGCCCGTGGAGACTGCGCTCCCTGCGGACACCACTTGTGTGTCCGCAAACGCGTCGTAGAAACAGGAAGCCTCGGAGTCGGGGCTTGACCCCGAGGCGATTCAGGTCTCAGTATCTTTGTGTACATCTTTGACACCAGCAACAGTTTCGCTGACAGCATCAACCCCCTCGTCATGGAGTAAATCCCCGACAACTATTGTATCAGCATGGGCACCCATCTCATATGCAGCGTCATAACTACCAATTCCGCCGCCATAAAATAATGTTGACTCATCAACTGCTGCGGCTGCTGCTGCGACTTTTTCGGGGTCGCCAAATGTTCCGGAATACTCAATATAGATAATCTCCTGACCAAATAACCGCTCAGCGACGGTTGCAAACGCGGCAACATCGTCTGCCGTCTGGTCAGTATTTGCTTTAGTTACTTCAGCAACAGACGCCTCAGGGTTCAAGACAATATATGCTTCTGTTGCTGTTCGCTCCCAATCGAGTGGACCGTCAATTCGAACCCACTCTTTGTGCGCTCCGGCTACCCAGAACGCCGACTCGGCGTTAAATACTGTTGGCACAAGGTACCCATCGAGTGCATCTGATTCGACGACGACCGCTGGATTTGACGGCTCTTGATACAGCGGCATATCATATCGCGAGCATGCGTTGACTACTTCTTGCATTTTTTCTGTTGTGATGTCGAGCGTGCCGCCAATTTCAATCGCATCAGTTCCTGTCTGACACACATCTTCGAATGTTTCACCCTCGACGAGCGGTTTATCTGGGTCCACTTTAAGTATATGATCCCATTCTGTCCAAGGCCCATTCATTGCAGATACCTCTCCCGGGGCATAGATAAAAATGACGCGGAAAACGGTAGTGAACTGTCTTTATTCAACCCTACTCGCATGTCATTTCCTAAACCGTAAGCAATAGATGACTAGCAAAATGTTCAGTAAAAAATCAAGAGACTCGTTATTCAGGAATTCAATGTCTATCTTAGGCGGTTTGACGGGAGATCATCCATATTATTGATTTCTCGAATTATTAACCCGCTGGCTCGTTATTTGAGTATCGACACTGTACGCTGATGTTGATTTGATATTAATACATATGAGGTGTATATACCTCCATGGTATCACGACCCTCGGAAGTATTATTAGGCGTATCACCGTACATACGTTTACAATGGCAGAAGGTAAGGTTGATTTTTTCAACGATACAGGCGGTTACGGTTTCATTTCGACTGAGGATGCGGACGATGATGTTTTCTTTCACATGGAAGATGTCGGCGGTCCAGACCTCGAGGAAGGACAGGAAGTTGAGTTTGAGATTGAGCAGTCCGACAAGGGACCACGCGCAGCAAATCTCATTCGCGACTAATCGGTCACGCACGACCTAATCTAAAATAACCTACTATAGCTGTCTTCATCTATAGTTGGTCTAATACACTGATATATTAGTATTAGTGTCTTTTTTGAAGCGTTCACACCGCTAGCAGTGCATATCTGATAATAGATTCCAACCGCATTCAATCGTATATGCACATTCGTTTTTGACTACCAATCTCAGTTACTAACCTCAATATCTATTCACATCAAGACTCATCACCCAGCCACCGAGTGCCGGTCAGTCTGCGGCTGATTGCCATTTTCGTAGTCGATCCACACTCACACCATCGACGCGGTTGGCAAGCGTATCTGGCTCTGCTGATTTGAGTGCATCAACAGTATCAACGCCAGCATCTTTCAGCTTTTCAGCTGTCTTTTCACCGATCCCGTGAACGCTCTCAAGCGTTGAACTGTCGGCTTGATTAGATTGATACTCCCGATAATTACAGATTGGACAGCCAAGTTCCCAAGCACCATCCTCAGTATCTTCCTCCGTATCGCTCTGTGTTGTGTCGTTTTCTTCAATAATCTGTAATGCAGGTAACTCGTGTTCATCACATATTTCATCTGCGACGTGAATCTCCCCCTGCCGTGGAAGAGGTAATGAATACTCACAGTCTGGATATCGGGTGCACCCGACAAGTCGTGACCCAGACCGCAGCTGTTTGATAGCGAGCTCACCATCAGCATGTACGCCGCACTCTGGGCATGCGCCAATCACACGATCAGCTTGCTCATCTGCTGCTTCAGCCTCACATAGTGGACAGCCATGAACAAAACTACGTTTCCCAGCGAGCATCTTTATCTCGTTGAGTTTGTGCTCGTCACAGGTCGTTTCAAGAATATGTGGCTTTCCAGTCGATGGTAACGGCAGTGTATACTCACAATCAGGATAACTATCACATCCGATGAAGTGTGACCCTCCCTGACTTTTCCGGGTAAGAAGATCGCCTCCACAATCAGGACATGGTCCAAGCGTCTTATCTGCCTTCATCGATTTCCGGAGGTGATCACCAATGTCGGCATTTGTGTCGATTAACCCCTCAAAGACGTCTGTGAGCATCGCACGTGATTCAGAAGTCACTGACTCAAGTGTCTCTTCACCCTCTGCGATTGCCTGCATATCTGTCTCTAACTGAGCTGTCATTTCCTCACTAACAATTAACCCTGCAAACTCTTCAGCAGCCTCAACAACAGCATGTGCGAGTTGTGTCGGTCGTGGTGGGTCGCTTTCGATATATTCCCGATTATATAGCTTTTCGATGACGTTGTGTCGACTTGATTTTGTTCCAATACCCATTGATTCCATTGTCTCGATGAGTCGAGACTGACCATACCGTCGCGGCGGTTGAGTTTGCTTTGCCTCCATTCTTTCATCAGTTAACTGAAGTGTTTCACCCTCTTCTACATCTGGCACAAGTGACTCAGTTGCGCTTGAGTATGGATACACTGCGTGATACCCTGGATCCAGTAACCGTCGTCCATTTGATTTCAGTGAATGACTGTCACCTGCGGTCACAACAACACGCAGGTGTTCCCATGTTGCTGAGTTGGATACAGTTGCAAGGAAATGTCTGACGACGAGCTCATACACTTCCCACTCATCATCACCCAGCTCTGACGGACGAGGCAGTTCGTCGGTCGGATGGATTGGTGGATGATCAGTTGTCTCCTCATCACCGGTTGTTGGCGACAAGACTTCTTGTTCAAGAACATGATCCGCGTCCGCTCCGAATTGAGCTCCATTTGTGAGCGCCGCTACCAGCTCTTCAGGATCAAGATCATCCGGATAAACAGTGTTGTCTGTTCGCGGATATGTGATATATCCTGCTGTATACAATTCCTCTGCAATATCCATCGCCCGCTGTGCAGCATATCCGATCGACCCCGCTGCACTAATAAACTGCGTTGTATTAAACGGCGCTGGCGGGTCATCGACTCGTGTCCGCCGTTTCACCGACTCAACGTCGACAACAGAAACTGATTCTAGTGTTTCGAACACTTCCGCCGCGGTTGATTCTTCAGTAATTCGTTCGGCTTCAGTCCCATCATCTGCGTGGTAGAAATACTGCGCCTCAAACCCTGTTATCGCATCATCTGTGTCTGTCTCAACCGGCTGGTCCGCTGATGTGAGATTAACAAATAATTCCCAATAGTCGTCAGGATCAAATGCCTGAATGTCGCGTTCACGATCAACAATCAATTTCAGCGTTGGTCCTTGAACCCGACCGACAGAAATGAAGTCATTGCCAAGCTGCCCCGCTGAGAGGGATAGATACCGTGTTAATGCGGCTCCCCACATGAGATCAATTATCTGTCGAGCCTCACCTGCTGCTGCAAGGTTGAAATCTAGCTCGTCTGGGTCTTCGAAGGCTTTCGTGACTGATTCTTCGGTGATTGATGAAAACCGGACACGATCGATTGGAGTCGACTCATTCACTCCACGAGCAAGCTCATATGCTTCTTTTCCAATCAATTCACCCTCTCGATCGTAGTCAGTCGCAATGATGACACGACGTGCCCGTCGAGCGAGTGTTTTCAACATGCTAACGATATTCTGCTTTGTTGGATTTTTTTCAATCGGTGCATCAATGAGCTCAACGGGTTCAACATCCCGCCAATCGCTATATTCTTGTGGGAAATCAACAGCAACGACATGTCCGGACAGACCGATGCAACGCTTTCCACCCCACTGATAAACATTAACGCCTTGTTTACGATCTGCTGTTGCTGACCCCCCACTTAGAATATCAGCAATCCGCCGTGCAGCGTTATCCTTCTCGGTGATAATGAGTTCTGGCCCCTGGCTCATCGTAATACAAAAAAGTACGATAAACGATAGCCTAAACCTTTCGTGAATTCACCCTGAGGCAGTCGGCTTGATACTCTGTACGGAAAAGGCGGCTAAATCGACGGACGACAACCCTATTCTCAAAACTACAGGATTGTATGACTTTCAATAACTGTTGACAATATCACTCTTCAAGCCGCTCACGAAGTAATGTATTCACATCACTTGGATCAGCACTGCCACCTGTTTTTTGCATTACTTGTCCGACAAGGAAATTAACCGCACCATTCTCGCCAGCATGATAGTCCTCAATGGCGTCAGGATTTTCATCAAGCGCATCAGTGACCGCTGTGACGACCGCATCTTCGTCTACTCTACCAAGTCCCTCAGACTCGATTACTGCCTCAGGTGTGAGTTCCTCATCAAGCATCCGCCGAAGAACGACCTCTTCTGCATTTTTTGTGGTAATATCTCCGGTATCGACTAATTCGATTAGATACGTAAACTCTTCAAACCGATCGTCGATATCCGAAACCGACATGTCACGATAATTGAGTTCACCAAGGAGATTATCAGCCACCCATGTTGCTGCTAATGCGGGATCAAATTGCTCGGCGACATTCTCAAAGAAATCTGCAACGGCTTTCGTTGATGTGAGCTTTGCGGCAGATTCAGTGTCTAACGCATATTCCTCACGAAACCGCTCGCGACGGGCATCAGGGAGTTCTGGGATTGAGACTGTATCTTTCCAATCAGCAACTGCCAATGGCGGAAGGTCAGACTCTGGGAAGTATCGGTAGTCTTTCTCTGCCTCTTTGGAACGCATTGAGACAGTGATTCCACGACTTTCATCCCAATGCCGTGTCTCTTGCTCAATTGCTCGCCCTCGTTCGACAGCATTTCGCTGCCGCGTTACTTCATATGCGAGTGCTTTTTCAGCGCCTTTATGACTTGAAATATTCTTTACTTCTGTTCGATTTGCCGACTCAAGTGCTGATGGGGTAATTGATCCATCATCGACCTCTTCAGTGGGAATCAATGAAATGTTTGCATCGACCCGAAGGGATCCATCTTCTGTTGGGTCAAAAATCCCCAAATACTCTAAGACTTCTTCAAGTTTACTAAGAAATGCTCGTGTTTCTGCTGGACTTCGAAAGTCTGGTTCGGTGACAATTTCCATCAGTGGTGTTCCTGCTCGATTGTAATCGACGAGTGTGTATTCAGCGGTATCAATATTCCCGCCTTGATGAGTAAGACTACCCGGATCTTCCTCAAGATGTGCTCGCCGGATAGCAACCTCTCGGCGGTCACCTTCGACTGTTATTGAGAGTTGTCCATCAGCGCAAATCGGAGCATCATATTGTGAAATCTGGAAATTTTTCGTAAGATCAGGATAATAGTAGTTCTTTCGATGAAACTGTGTTTCTTCTGCAATATCTGCATTGAGAGCTTTCCCGACCTTCACTGCTGATTTAACGGCAGCCTCGTTTAATACTGGCAATGCACCTGGTAATCCAAGACAGACAGGACATGTTCGCGTGTTCGGCTCGGTAGTATTACTCCGGGTCGAACAACCACAGAAAATCTTCGTATCAGTCTCAAGTTGAACATGAACTTCTAATCCAATAACAGCAGTAAAATCGCGCTGAACGAGCGCTTTCGCAGTCATTATACTTTATTCAACACAGTATGGCTAAAGACTAACGGGACGAATTATCTATAGATTGCGAGACAAGTAGCCTGGAAATTATTTCTGAGGTGATTGACGCCAACTCAACCTGAGCAATGTTATTATTGCAGTTATTATATGTGCATAAAACCGAAGCTATTCACACTAATACTGTAGAACAGCATAATTGAGTTATGATATTTTAAAGGCAATTAATGCAGGTGCAGTGCCCAATTCAACTCAGTATCCTTGTCGACATGGTCGATAATAATATGAACCTCGTTTTGATGGAACTCCCCCGACCTGTGTCGTCATTATATATTTATTACACATAATGCGATTAGTTAATATTAGAGTATCACACGCATTGGCCTAGTTACTCTCAAATGCTAATCATACTGCACGTGAATATATCAAAGTACGTTGAAATGTCTGACATACGTTTATATATCCCGACACGAGTGATAGTAGCATGAGTAATCGGCTAGAAGAACTAGAGTCACAAGTTACGGAGCTACAGGCGGCTGTAAATGGATTGACTGAAGAGCTTGTTGAGACGAAAGAACGGCTACGTCTGATTGAAAATAACACCGAGATTGATCTTTCAGCCGGGAGCCGTTCGATTGGTCATGAATCAGAATCCGATGCTGGAGCGGACGAATCTGTGCAACCACAACAGGCTGAAACTAGGACCACAGCAGATGCATCATCTCAGGAAACGTCCCAAAATGAAGCAAAGAGCAACACAGCGGCTGATACTGACGGAAATGACGGTGAGTCTGCGGGTGATTCGGATATCATTATTGCATAGTAATATTCCCAGAACGGCAATCAGACACGCGATATTATATAACTGTGCCCGGTGTCGAATTATGAAATGGATATGAAATATTCATCGCTACGATGCTTCTCGTAATTATATACTCATTTTTCTCATTATATGCATATTAAAAAACTCGTTCTTGATAATTTCAAGAGCTTTGGTCGTACAACAGAGATTCCATTCTATGAGGATTTCACCGTCGTTACTGGACCGAATGGGTCTGGAAAATCAAATATTATTGATGCTGTCCTCTTTGCGCTTGGCCTCGCTCGGACTCGTGGTATTCGCGCCGAGAAGCTGACTGATCTTATATACAATCCCGGACACGCTGACACAGACACAGGCGGACCCAACTCATCAGGTAGTCCACTTGAGGCAACAGTCACAGTTGTTCTTGATAATAGTGCAGGGACGATTAATCGCACACAGATCGTCAATGCTGCTGGCAGCGAATCGATAGGAGATGTTGATGAGATCCGTGTTAAGCGTCGTATTAAGCAGACTGAAACGAACTACTATTCATACTACTACCTCAACGGTCGATCATGTAATCTATCTGATATTCAGGATCTCATTGCACAGGCTGGTATTACTCCCGAGGGATATAATGTGGTCATGCAAGGCGATGTTACTGAAATTATCAATATGACGCCACAGCAGCGCCGAAGTATTATTGATGAGATAGCTGGGGTTGCTGAATTTGATGCAAAACGCGATGATGCATTTGAGGAGCTTGCTGCTGTTGAAGATCGAATTGAGGAAGCAGATCTCCGTATTGAGGAAAAACAGACGCGGCTTACACAACTTGAGGATGAACGTGAGACCGCGCTCAAATACCAATCACTTCGTGATGAGCGCGACGAGTATGAAAATTATCTCAAAGCAGCAGAACTTGAATCAAAACGCACAGATCGGAGTGAAACGGCTGAGAAAGCTGATGAAGTCAGTGCTGATCTAACAGAGGCAGAGGAGACGCTCTCCCAGCGCAATCAACATGTCTCTCGGCTCACTGCTGAGCTCGATGCACTTACAGCAGAAATTGAACGCAAAGGTGAAGATGAACAACTTGCTCTCAAATCTGAGATTGAAGAAATAAAAGGTGCGATTGGACGACGTCAAAACGACATTGAGATAGCAGAAGAACGAATTACAGACGCAGAAAGTACCCGGCGAGACGCTTTCGTCCAACTTGATAGAAAGCAAGAACAAATTGAGGAGCTTAATACAGAAATACGCTCAATAAAAGTTGAAAAAGCATCAATTACCACAGAAATCGAATCGCTTGAAAATGATCTTGCCGGTGTTGAAACCAAAATTGAAAATGTTGATGCTGCATACGATGAGCAAAAACGCGAACTTGAAGAAGCAACCGATCGACTCAACGAACTGAAGACGAAACAAAGCGATGCTCAGCGTCGGAAAGACCGACTACTCGATGAAACACGACGACGAGCAAGTGACATTGCTGATGCGAAAGAACAACTAACGACACTCCGTGAAGAACTTCCGACATTGCAAGCAACGCAGTCTGATCTTTACTCGGAAGTTGATATCGCCGAAAAGAATGAATCAACCATTAAGGATGCCGTTTCAGAGCTTCAAAATAAACGATCAAAGCTGAAAGGCGAACTTGATACAATTCGGTCGAACATTCAATCGAAGCAATCCGAATATGCAACCCTTGAGGGACATGCAAGCGAAGATAATGATACATCATGGCCCCGCGCGGTTACAACGATTCTAAATGCTGACCGTACCGGCGTTCACGGTACTGTTGGACAACTTGGCTCTGTTGAGAAACAGTATGCGACTGCATGTGAAACAGCCGCAGGCGGACGGCTTGCACATGTTGTCGTTGATACAGATACGATTGGCTCTGACTGTATTGATTATCTAAAATCTCGAAACGCTGGTCGTGCTACATTTCTCCCGATTACAAAAATGGATGACCGTGGGCTTCCACAACAGCCAGATCGTCAAGGCGTGATTGATTTTGCACAGAATCTGGTCAGTTACGATGACACATATACGCCAATTTTTTCATACGTTCTCGGGTCGACGCTCATTGTCGAGACAATGGAGACAGCCCGCGGACTCATGGGTGAATATCGAATGGTTACGCTTGATGGCGATCTTGTCGAGCGTTCCGGGGCGATGACAGGTGGGTCCGGTGGTGGATCACGATATTCATTTTCAACCTCTGGTGGTGGTCGATTAGAGCGACTGGCAGAGGAGATCGAAGTACTCGAAGACCAGCGTCAGGAGTATCAATCAAAGATTCGCACTGTCGACGAAGATATATCAGACGCTCGCGAGCGGGCAGCGAGTGCCCGCGAGCGTGTTCGCGAACTTAAATCTAGAATTGACACTACTGAAACAGAGATTGAGGAAACGAAAACAGAGATTGAACAGGCTGAAAGTCGCGTTGCCAGTCTTCGCGAGGAGCGTGCAGAAACTGATGAGACAATGCAGTCAGTCGATGATGAAATCAATCGTCTCAGCGATGAAATTACAACAACAGAAGAGGAAATAAAAACGATTGAGAAGGAACTTGAGGAATCACCAGTTCCTGAACTTACTGCTGAGGCGGATGAGCTACGGACAGCAATTGATGATGCAGAATCTCAGATTAATGATCTTGACGCCCGTCAGAACGAACTTGAGTTAGAACGACAGTACGCAAACGAAGCAGTTGATGAACTTAACGAGCAAATAGAGATAGCACAGACAAAGAAAGCGGATGCACAGGATGCGATTACAACTGCTCAGGAAGATATTGAGACACACAACACAACACTTGAAGAGAAGCGTGCAGCTGTTGATGAACTTGAAGATGAACTTGTCTCGTTGAAATCTGATCGTTCTGATCTCCAGGCAGCAGTCGATGCCGCGAAAATCCGGCGTGAGTCGGCGCGTGATACTGTTGATAACTTGTCGGCGAAACTATCATCACTTCGCAATGCAATCGACCGGCTTGAGTGGGAAATAGACGAACTTGAGGGTGAAGTCGGAGCATACGATTCTGCGGAGATCCCAGATTATGATACAGTTGAGAATAACATTGATCGTCTCAGTGAGAAGATGGATTCACTTGAACCCGTGAATATGCTCGCGATTGATGAGTACGATGATGTTGAATCAGAAGTTGATGAGTTAATCTCACGGCGTGATATCCTTGTTGAGGAACGCGAGGCAATTGAGGAACGAATTAATCGATTTGAGTCAGAAAAACGCGAGACATTCATGAATTCATTCACCGCAATCAATCAGAACTTCACTGAGATTTTTGAGCGGCTTTCGGATGGCACCGGTGAACTCCATCTTGAGAATCAAGATGATCCCTTTGATGATGGATTAACTATGAAAGCTCAACCAGGAGATAAGCCAATTCAGCGGCTAAACGCCATGTCTGGTGGTGAAAAGTCACTCACAGCACTTGCATTTATATTCGCAATTCAACGACATAATCCAGCACCATTTTATGCACTCGATGAGATTGATGCTTTCCTTGATGCTGCAAACGCTGAGCGTGTTGGAGAGATGGTTGATGATCTTGCCGCAGATGCACAGTTCGTCGTTGTTTCACATCGTTCAGCCTTGCTTGAACGCTCTGAGCGTGCCATTGGTGTAACGATGCAAGGAAATAATATTAGTGCTGTAACCGGGATTCAGTTAGAAGGCGACGATGGGTCACCGGAGGCGCCCGCGGATGACTAATATGAAATCGGACTCTCATTCTGAGAAATCAAAACATACAGGTACAGATCATACGCAGTCTCACCCTGATCAGGAAGCTCCTAAGGACCCAGACACAACTGAGCCTGTTGAAGTTCTCGTTCAATTGGCTGAGGAAGGCGAAATTGACCCTTGGGAGATTGATGTTGTTGATGCAACCGACGCGTTTCTTGACCGACTTGATAAAACGGATCTTCGTACGTCCGGGCGAGCGTTATTTTATGCAGCGGTTCTCCTCCGTATGAAGAGTGAAGCACTTATTGAATCCGATGACTCGACGGATGATCCACCTGAGCCTGAACCGTGGGAAGTTGCACTTGAGACAGGGACCAGACCGATGGATGAACTTCAAAGTGCAGATATAGCTCCCATGACAGGTGACTCGGAATCAAATTCGGACTCTGATTCGAGCCCTGCTGTTGATCCGGTAAACGCCCTTGAGGCTGAAATGGACCGACGATTAGAGCGGAAAAAGGCCCGTGGATCGCCAGAAACACTTGATGAACTTGTTCGGGAACTTCGTGAGGCTGAGCGAGAATCATGGTGGAAACGATGTCGAGAATATGATACCTCAGACTCCCCGTCAGGATATCAACGCGGAACACAAACACTTGATTACCATACAGCGGATAACTTTCGTGCTGCAGCAGAACCTACAGCTGCCGATGTCACCGATACTGCACATGGTGAAGATATTGAAACAGAGATCGAAACGGTGTATTCAGCGCTAACAGAGCAGTACGAAAAGGGCCGTATTGAGGTGTTATACGCTGAGGTTGCTGATATTGCGTCAACACCTGTGACAACGTATCTTGCGTTGTTGTTTCTCTCACATCGTGACAAGGTTGTTCTTGAACAAACTGACCTATTTGATGATCTCTGGATACAGACACCGAATGTGAACGCCGAATCGTCCCTAACAGCTGTTGCGGACGACGATTGATTTTGTTTTATATAACTATTTTTTGATCCATTTTATAATAACCTTTCACCTACTAATCTGTGGGAATAAGAAGCCTCGGGGCTTGCCCCCGAGGTTGTTCACCACTTTCGTATAGTCATGACGACTGTGCAATGCGGCAATTCAGTAAAGAGCCAACAGAATCAATTATCGGAACTAGTCAAATATGAATTAATCTGTTTTTTCGGCATTAGTAGTATCTTCACTCATATACTCACCAATAAGTGGATCGAGATCCTCAAGCGTTGATTCAGGAATAGCTGCTTTTGATGTATTGATTGTTCCTGCAAGCGAGCTATGACAGGCACATGTGTGTTTAGCTGGAATCGCATCAATAGTTGCTGTGAGAACTGATCTGATTGCTTTTTGATTTCGTTCAGCATTCGATAACACTTCCTCAAGTGTGACTTCAGTATCTTCTTTCCAGACATCGTAGTCGGTCACACCAGCAATTGTCGCATACGCAAGTTCAGCTTCACGAGCCAGTTTCGCTTCCGGAATTGTTGTCATTCCAATGATATCCCATCCTTGTGATCGATAAAATGCGCTCTCTGCACGTGTTGAAAATTGTGGTCCCTCAATACAGACATACGTTCCATCGTTGACAATATCGACATCCTCAGCAGTGCTTTTCATTCCTGCATCAGCGATAATTGACCGAAGCTCTGTGCAATATGGAGTGGCGAACTGTTGATGTGCCACAATTCCATCAGTGAAAAATGTCGCTGTGCGATGTTTTGTTCGATCATAGATTTGATCAGGAATGACAAGCATCCGGGGTGAGATTTCCTCTCGAAGGCTTCCCACAGCATTTGAGGCAATTACATGGGTCACACCTGCTTGTTTCAGTGCAAATATATTTGCGCGGTATGGAACCGTCGTCGGTGAGTATTCATGCGACGTTCCATGTCGTGGAAGAAACACAATCTCACGACCTGTTTCATCGACTTCACCGACAGTCAGTGGTGCTGCTGGCTCGCCGAATGGTGTTTCGACGTCTACCGTGCGTGTATTTTTTAATCCGAGCGATTGATAGATCCCGCTTCCACCTATGAATCCAATCATGGTCATATACGCCCATTACTCCGCTATCAGCAAGCCATTATTGGTATTTATAGTAGTATTGATATAAACTCCACAGTGATATATATTGAATAACTCACGTTGACAATGATGAGTGGAGCTAGCCCATCTGAACACGTAGGTCTGTTCTTGATATCTCAAGACATTGGATCCTATATCAAAGGACAACTCCAGATTTCAGAATTGCAATAACAACTGTCAATATCGGTATAGAAACAACTGTTGAGACGAAAACTGCGGCCGAGACAAACTCTGCTACTGGAACTCCAGCGACATCGCCAGAGCCAAACTCAGCAACAAGAATTATTGGCGTAATTGCTGATGGCATCGCAGATTCAAGAACAAATGTCTTTGCAACAACCGAGTCATTGAACCCGATCATAACCGCAACACCAAATCCAATAATCGGAGCAATGACCATCTTCAATCCAACGCCAAGTCCAACGGCTGACAGCGTTGATCCGATATCTGTCTGTGCTAATCGAATTCCAACAACTAATAACATCAACGGAATCGACGCATCACCGACCAACTTTATTGTTACCATCACAGTCGTGTCTGCTGCAGGCACAACTTGTAGTCCTCGCGCGAGCAGCGCAACAACGACTGCATACACAAGTGGAACAGTAAACACGCGTTTAATCCCTGCAAGACGATTACTTCTCCCACCACGCGATGCAATGTATACACCGAGTGTGTAGAGAAGAACGCCCTGCACGGAGAGATATATAGCCGCTGTTGCTCGTCCTGTCGAACCGAAGGCAAAGTTTGAGACAGGAATTCCATAATTTCCGGAATTTGGAAACGCAGCTATTAGCATGAGTGCTGCAACTGCTGTTTCGCTCTTATTGAGTGTCCGTCCGATTCCGGCAGCGACACCTATTACAAGAAGGTGGTAGACAACAACCGCAACACCTGTTCGAAGAAGTGTTGATTGAGCTAGCGTTGTTGTTGCAAGGCTGTAGAAAACAAGTGCAGGTGCAAGAATGTAAACAATAACAGTATTAAGTGCGGCTGTATCGATTGATCGCCACCGTCCAAGCAAGTATCCAACACCCCCAACACTGACGATTGGTAAAATTGCCGTTGCGAAGACAGAAATAAGTGAAACCACGTTAGCTGCTGGTCATACTCCAACCTCATCGGTTTCAAGCATTCGCCAAGTCGGCTGTGACAGCGCAGTATTCTCGTCTATTGATCCGTCTGCGCTAGTTTTAGTTTTCCCAACTGCTTCGACATATCCACGACGTTGCATCTCGTCAAGGACTTCCCTCATTCGATCAGGCTGTGCAATCTCCATTCCGATTCGCTCGACCGAATGATACTCTTTGAGTCCTTCCCGAAGGTCTGGGATTGTGAATGTCTCTGCATCGGTCTTTTTCATGACGCCAGCAAGGAGATCAGTCATATCTTCGATAAAGTTCCACGGATATACAATCCACGTCCACGTATCAAGTTGCTCGCCAATAAAATCCGGCTCAAATGAACTTGTCTGGAGTAGCTGTAATGTGGCTGTTCGCACATTGTCGGGGTCTCGATTGTTAACGTACTCATGTGCCCGCTCAATCGACCCACCCGTATCAGCGATGTCATCAATAATAAGTACATCTTTCCCTGCAACACTTCCTTCAGGCATTGGATATCTAATCTCTGGTTTGTCTGTCGTCTGTGCAGTTCCAACATAATGTTCCATTTTCAAACTCGTCAAATCATCAAGCCCAAGAAAATCACAGAGACATCGTCCAGCAAACCACCCTCCGCGAGCAAGTGCAACAACGACATCAGGGTCAAATGCATCAGCCCGGATTTGGTCACTCACGTCACGACATAGATCATAGATGTACCCCCAATTTGTAATTGTGCAGTTGAATTGATCTGGCAGGTTGCTCATATCGGCACGTGGACGGTCTCGTGTATATTGATAACGGATTTCTCGACAAATTTGATCCGATGTAATGCTTACAGGCTGGGTCTTCGTCCTCAAGCAGCGAATGGAACACAGTGAAGTGAGCGAGTAGGTCTGGGTAGTTCAATTGACTATCTCGAACACTGCGTTTTTTGACCATTCAATTTGACTACTAATTAGAATGGATTCATGTCGTGCGCTTCTTGTTGATGCATTTAGCACCGACTCACATGCGGGCAATCCTGCTGGGGTCATTCCAGATGCCGACGGGCTGAGTGATACTCAACAGCAGGCAATTGCGGCTGAGCTTAGTGCCAGTGAGACTGCATTTATCACCGAATCAGCAGTTGCTGAGAGGCAGCTTCGATATTTCTCACCCACATCAGAAGTAGACCTCTGTGGTCATGCCACAATCGCTGCACATGCATATCTCGATTCGACCGACGAAATTGCTGCTGGCACACACACTATTGAGACAAATGTCGGCGTGATCGAAATTACAATTGATGATGATGGGACCGTTTGGATGGTACAGCAATCACCAACTGTTAATCCGATTCCTCTTGGGTACAATGATGCTGCTGATGCACTTGGCATTGATGACGCCGCGCTCCGTGATATCGGCGATGATCTTCCAATCGCTGTTGCTTCGACCGGTCTCCCATTTATTATGATTCCGGTCAATTTCCTCGAGCATATTAGTAATGTGAACCCGGACGCTGCGGCTATTGATACACTTGCAAGGTCGTATGACGCTGCTGGCGTATACATATTCAGTTTCGATACACTTGAATCAGGATCAACACTCCATGCTCGTGCGTTTGTTCCAACGCTTGGTATTACCGAGGATCCTGTCACTGGGACCGCTGCCGGTGCGTGTACAGCATATCTTGATACATTCAATGCATTTGATGCATTTCCGTCAACCATACGGTGTGAGCAGGGACACTTCTGTGACCGTCCAGGATATATCCGCACACAGTTACTTCAATCCGAACAGCAAGAAGATGGGTCCGATACCCCGCCGACTCAACGCCGTGTCCGTGTCGGTGGTCATGCTGTTATCACACTTGATGGAACAATCACAATTCCGGAGATAGAGGATACTGATATTCTTGAACCGTAACTACTCGTTTAGCTCTCTCTCGATATGAGTACATGGGAGTCTCGAACACCGGAATGTCATGATCGATATGTCATCTCATGGGGTGCTCGCGGCTGGCATCCACAGACCTGCTGTTGAACTACAAGACGGCGCAGCGTAATCAACTCCTACTGCGATGTTAGCAATTCTCCGGTGTGTCCGTGTGCTTACGGCTATAAAGAAGCCCCGCCGATTGGATCTATTTGAATAATCACTCAGTTACTCGCATTGCCCGAATCGAAAGTTCACCACACACATAACTAACGTGATCACTATCTGTATCGCTTACCAGCAACACTTCATCAATCGTCCAATCCCAATCTGCGGAAAGCAACTCACGATAGGCAAGCAGTTCACCAACAGTCCCGATAGATGATGTTCCTGATTCAAAGCCAACAATCATGACTGTCTCCTCGGCAAAATGGTCGCGCTCGCGCAATGCATCGAACATATCGGATTTATTAACACCAACACGCTCATCATCTCGATTAAATGCGTATGCTGTTCCAGTGTGATCTGGGTATACTTCTGGTAGCTCCTGTGACCGTGAGGTGAGACAGACGGCATCAGCAGTTGCATATGTATCATCATCGCCAACTGAGAGTCCTACTGGGATATCAATCCACCACTTACCTGACGGTGACGCATCTGAGCGGATAAACGCCTCTCGAAGCTGATTTGACTCCATCTTCACACGAGTTCATGGTATCAGAGCAAATATACTGCCCGCTAGTCTTCTGTCCGTAGCAATAAAGTATAGTATATATCAGTTCGTGACGCGACAATATTAATTATTACTGGCAAATCGTCACGAATCGACAGTCGGGTTCAGGAAACTGACTATCCAATGTAGCGAAGGTCATCATCAGCCGGCATTCCCTGTTGCTGTCCTTGCATTTGTTGTATCTTTTCGACGACCTCTTTCATCTCCTCCGCGCGCTCTTCAAGAGACTCATATCCAACTTCAAATCCAACAACGGTTTCGAGTACCTCCAAGACAGCTTGTGCGCTTGTTGGGTCAACTAAGTACCCACTTGTCTCGCCCATCAAGCATGCTGCTGATAGTCCACGTCGCTCACCTAACCCGAGTAATAACCCGCTAACACCAATAATACCGCCTGCTGGTTCACCCTCACGAAACTCAACACCAGCGTCATCCAACGGGTCAATTCCAGCGTCAGTGGCAACCGCTCCGAGCACGTCCGGCTCTTCAACGAGTTCACCCGTCGGGACACCTCCAAGTGCATATACCGACTTAACACCCATATCTTCAGCAATATCTAAGAAGGTATCAGTAAGATGATAATGACCACCATGCGATTGCGCTTGATGATCTCCCGTCAGAATAAGAAGGTCCTGTCCATCGGCGGACACAGCATAGAACGATGCATGAGCTAATTCTGTGATACCATTATCATCAACGGTTACCTGCGGTGGAAATTCATCAGCGTACACTCGGGTGAGTTCCTCTGAGTCAAACTCTTCAATCAGATGTTCAACAGCGAGTTTCCCAACATGACCCACGCCTGGTAACCCCTCGACAAGCACTGGGTCGCGAAGCATTGCGTCCCCGACTGTCTCAATCTCAATATCCTCCATGTCCTCACTGGCGGACGCGCTGTTTAAGAGCGCGTCGGTACTCACCATGTGCGTCTGTTGGGTCAAATGGCGCTGGTGCAGTATTTTCTGTTGATGCGTCACATCTCGGACAGTTATCAGCGAGCGTATACACCGGTTGTTCGTGATTTTCTTTCCAACGTGTGCATACGTTAATATCAGATTTCATCTATTATACTCTCCTTATGATACTGAATAATCAGTATGTATGTTACCTATGGTCATTGGATGCAGTTTAAAAAATATATATCCAGGGTACTTCAGCTAGGTATCCCTTACGGCTAGGGTACGTTATCTACTCCTCATCAGAGCGTCGTTCACGATGATATTCTGTAGTTCCACCATCGGTAAGTGCAGTCTGTGCGCGACCAGCAGCCTCCTCAAGCGCACCCTCCGCTGTCTTATAATCCGGAGCTTCAACGCGAATTCGGTATTCTGGCGCCCCAACATAAGTAACGTCTAGGTCAATCTCATCGCCAACGGTCTGTGAGTCACCCTCTGCAGCTTGAAGTGCAGATTGCACCTCATCAACTCCATTACCAACTGGACATTCAAGATCAACGTAGCCAGTGACTGTCACGTACGGAACAGAGACATTTTGACGTGCAGTCTCAACAATTGCAGCAATCTCCTCATTATCGAGTTCAACGCCGTCTAATGCTTCAGTTCCGTGGATCGCTGCCTGCTCGAAGCTTGTATATAGACTTTCAAATTCAGCAAGCAACGCGTTTGCAACAGCAGTGTATCGTTCATCATCGATATCCTCACCGAACGCAATTTCCATCCAGTTATCGGCTTTTTGCTCGTTTTTCCACTCCTGGATTGTTTCTTTACGCTGATGATCATTGACATCTTTTACAGAGAGATCAATCTGTTGTGCACTCTCATCAACCTCAAGTACTTTTGCAACGACCGTCTGCCCTTCACGTACATGATCACGGACATTTTTGATCCATCCGCTTGCGACTTCGCTAATATGACAGAGCCCACGTTTGTCCGCATACTCTTCAAGATCAACAAAGACACCGAAATCTGCAATCTCATCGACTTCCCCGACGACAAGTTCCCCAGACTCAGGCCATCCAGTATACTTCATATCTAAATATAGATGTCTAGGCGTTTATTTGTATTCGTTTTCGTGTCTATCTTCCGTTACAACCGTTTACTTGATTGGATACGGTTTAAGAAAAATTATGAATCTGCGTCAGCGGTGCCATCATCTACACGCGCAATTGCGTTTTCAGCCGAGCGCCGTTCAACGGTCTCAATCACTTCGCCATTGAATTCGGCGTCACCACCTGTCGGTGTTGCGAGCGTTGTCCCACACACGGCACAGTTGACAACGGTTGATGCCTTTCCAAAGATAACTTGCTCATTGTTGCAGTCTGGACACTGCAGTTGATAGAAATTTCCTGCCATTGCTTACTCCTGAAATCGTAGACGACCAGCACGCCATCCTTCTCTCATATGCGCTTTTCCACAGTCTGAGCAGATATATTTCAAATGTGTCTTTTTTGTTGGTTTATCGCCACCAGGAACCTTTGAGAACTTTCCGGCATTTCCAATTGTTGATTTTCCACGACGCGTCTGTCGTGCATTCCATTTCATACCAGTCGAACGACCTGTTCGAACCTTCTCAACTTCATGTTCATGATGAGTATCACAATGTGGACAATATGTGTTGAATCGGCGTGGCATTTCCATAAGTATCTACCTTATATTTAGAATGCTATCACCAGTTAAAACCCGTTTGGTTCGCTCTGAGCCGGTGCGATTGGATTATCTCCGAAGCCGTTAAGCCCTGAGTTTGCTAACGAGAAAATATGAAGAAACTCATTATCCGGGGAAATCTGGGTATTCACCGCGGGGCAGAACTCAAAGTTGACGGTGAGGAAGTTGTTTGTTTTGCGATTGATAAACAAGGGGATTATCATGGACCTAGTAGACCACAACTGTGGTGCACTGTCGGCACTGAGGACGAACGCGAGACGTTGAGAAGCGACAATACGTCCCACACTTTCTTGATGTCGTTGCTGTTGATGCAGAAGCGATTACTGTACTTTCTGAACCAGACACATGACACGTCAAGACGAAATCTCTGATTGGTCAACAGCATAAATAGTGACATTCCCCGAGCGATGTGCGACAGACACACAATTCATTGTGAACGATATATCATCATACCGGGCGTGTTCGCTCGGTCCGACCCAAATATAGGTAATATTGTATTTATTGAATAGTGCAATCCGAGTGGATGCGTTTGCGGTATACATTGAGTCGACATCGGCGACACGATCGCGGTAAACAGCCCGTCCACGGTATCCAACTTCATGACTCCACCCGGCGACAGTCGGTACACCCGTGAGGCTTGCAGCTGGGTTGGCATTCCAACTATATGTTGCTCGTGATCGCGAGTCATCATGATATCGCGTTGTTCCGGGCGCTTCCAGTAATATTGGCTGTCCGCGACGGGTATCAACCCAATTAATTGCCTCTGCTTCACTTGGATGTGCCCGATCAACGAATTCAGTTGCATCAAGCGTTGGTCCACCTGGCGGTGGACCCGCAGCGATGTGCCCCCCGACTGCAAGCATCCCATACATACTTGTGCTGATAATAAGACACGCAATTACGATGCTAATTATAATCCGATTTAATGATCTTAGTGATTGATCGAACGTGATATCGGCGAATCTGTCTGTGTTGTCGCTGCCGATATGTCTGATTTGGCTGATGATTGCTCTACCGTTGACGTTGATGAGTTTGACAATACTGTATTTCGCTGACGCAACCCTGGGATTGCAACGCCCATCGCTGTTGCCCACAGTACCCACACCTGTGCATATGTTTTAAATACTGTGTTCATACGACCCGGACCGGCTTGCTCGTTAAGATAGATGATCTCAACCAGCGTGATCAACCCTGCACCACCAATTATCAACACTGCTTCGTATCCAACTGTCCGCGTTACCCGCGCACCAATCCACGCCGCAATGAGCACCGGCAGTGTAATAATTACCACTGGCAACTCTAGTAACCAAATAAGCCCAGTGAACACTACCACTGCCAGAATCACACCAGCGAATACACGTGTTCTACTCCGAGAATCAGTAGCTACCTCATCGACTATTCGTGTATAGAGATATCCACCAATTCCGACGACAAATGCACCGTGGACAAGAAACAGTCCTGCGATGCTGCTTCGCATCGCCGGTTCAAGAAGCTCAATAGAACGCTGTCCACTCCCGGCTGCTGTATCAAAAAGAAACGGTGCTGCAAACCCTGCTGCGATACCACCACTAACGATCGTAATTCCAATAGTCCACCCAATTCGAGTGCTCTCCTGGTATATTTGACCGACGTAAGAATTAACCGCTGTATCCGTTATTTCGACTATGCCTCTCCGTAGTTTTTGATACCAAGGGAATAGTGTTACCGGCTGAGCGGGTGTGATAAGAATAGCGAGACCACCAACTGCAATGACACTCGGAAAACTCCATGTATTCTGGACTGCCTGCCATGCGGCAGTGAGTGGTATAGCTCCGAACACGAGTGCTTGTCTCCGCCGTCGTTGAGACTCCGGTGTTCGATAATACGCGTATCCAAGCCCAACCGCAAGTAAGAGTGTTTGTGTACTCAGCATATGGGCATGTAAATCGCCGTTTAGCCATGCAAAAAGTGGAAATTCATTTATTGTTCCATCAATAATGCGAGAGGCATCCCAATAGCTGAACGACTGTAATGCAGTATCAATATTCTGTATTGAATCATCTGTCTGTTGTGCGATGACCCCTACAACCTGCTGTTCTAATGACTGTGGCAGTGCAGCAACCACAACTCGAGCGGGCGTCAGCAAGTTTCCGGCAATTCCAACGAAAAAAGCCCCTGCCGTCCCGGCGACTCGACGTGCATGCCCGTTTGTTTCCGCGATTGTGCCACTAATTTCGAAGGCGGCTGTCACAACTGTTGCGTAGTATCCTGCAAGTGCAATGTTATATGCGAACCGAGGGGGTGTCTCAGTTAGCCATGCAAGAAGTGTCGTCGTCAAATGACCACCATAATAATATTTCACTGGTTCCCCAGCGAACCAGAAGTCACTCGGCGGAAGCGATGATGACCGTGATAGCGTCTTCAATAATCCAAAATCAAGGAACTTCTCGCCACCAACTGGAATTACAGCTGGATCAAACGCTCGAATGAGGATGATAAATGCAAATGAGAGTATGAAAACGAGTACAGTATCATAGACAGCCCACCGATTCGGATGTAGTGTTTGAATAAATTGTATCTGCATCTGTGCCCGTCGTTTGCGAAATTCGGTTAGGTCAATTGCAGCAAGTCCGGCAAGTATGCTAAGCAGTACAATGCCAGCAACCAGTGCTGGGAGTCCCCATCCGCCAGGGAGCTGACCAATCCAGTATGCTGGAAGACTTATCAGTAACAATGCTATCGGAATTGCGAGTCCAGCGCCGCGACTCCTCGTCGCTGGGAACAATCGAGCAGCAATCGGGAGTCCCAAAACGAATAATACCGCATAGACGATGAGCCATCGTGCAATGATGAAATACTCCATCAGCTGTGGGATGGATAGTGTGGTTGCATATCAGTGATTGATGTTATCTTGAATATCATTTGTCCTAATCAACACCTTCGCCTAACGTATACTCAATCAGTCGTCAGATGTCAAACAGTATTGCATTTTTGTGTTTCTATCTATCTTTGGCATTCATATTTCATCTGATACGGGGAGACCAACACATCCTAACTCATTGACGATCGCCTTTCCAGCTAAAATCTCTCCTGTCCACACTCATAATTTCGATTACTATATTTAATTTTGATAGCCAGTTTGAGTGATTATTGTCTTTTATTCTGCTTTCGTTTGGAGAACGGGTTCTTTTTTACATCACCGGGGATATTGCACATGATGACTCGCTCTATCGGGATTGTCATCCCGGCTTATCAGCCTGATCCCGAACGTCTCACCTCATATCTTCAACAGCTCGATTCACAGGTGACACCATCACCAGCCGTCCTCCGGATTGAGCTTGATGATCCATCTTCATCATTACTCAATCAACTTTATTCACGACTTTCGAATGTGATATTTACTGCATCTGTTGAAATTGCAATTGCTGACACCCGTCGAGGCAAAGGGGCAGCAATTACTGCTGGATTCGAACGGCTATGTGCGTGCACAAATACAACGGCGAGTTCAACAACAACCACAATTACGAACAGTAGCGATATGAGCGAGAGGATGGATATTGACTCGGGGTCCGGTGAAAGCACAAATGTGACAATCAATATGACAACATCGCCTCCCGCCTCAACTATTGACGTACTCGCATTTGTGGATGCAGATGGCAGCACACCGGCGTCATCTTTTGAGACTGTTTTAGGAGCTATTATTAACGATGACGCCGATGTTGCGGCGGGCTCACGGCGGCATCCATCGGCTGACGTTGCCGCACATCAGACACTTGGTCGAAGATATCTTGGCGATGGTTTCGCATGGCTTGCCCGTCGGTTTCTTGATGAGCAACTATACGATTATCAATGCGGTGCAAAGGCGATAACGACAGATGCATGGCAGGCAGTTCGTTCGCACATATATGCCACTGGATTTGCTTGGGACATCGAGTTGCTTGCAATCAGCAGCGGGCTTGGTTATCATATTGCTGAGGTTCCCGTCTGCTGGAAAGATCAGCCTGGATCCACTGTTTCACCCTTGCGGACAGCACTTCGACTTGGTCGTGCGCTTGTTACAGCCCGACATCGTACACGAGTCCTCGCTCATAATCCAGTTCACCAACTTCTTGCATCAATCGAAACATCATCGCAACCGGTCATTGACTCAGTTGCCACATCTGAGCCAACCAGATTGAGTGAAACAGCAACTGCTGTGAAAATAAATCCTGAGGTGGATGTGAATGTTAATATCGACACAAATGATCAAAATTCGATTGAGGCAGGGTAAGAATGGACTGGAGTCGCGGTATCGTCGATGCGCTTTTTTCTCGCATTCGGTTCGGCAAATTTGTTTCTGTCGGTGCCCTTGGGGCGGTCTTCGATATCATGACGACCACAGCGCTCATCGTCATCTTTGATTTACTTGATGAGTATGCCAAACTTGTCGGAGCAGAGATTGCGATCATCGTCATGTTTGCGGTAAATGAACGATGGACCTTCGCAGATATTGGTTCCCCGGGAGTTCTTCCAACAATCAGTCGGTTTATCCGCTCAAATCTTGTTAGAAGTGGTGGCTTAGCCGTTCAATTTGTTATTGTTCGTGCGCTTCGACAGCTTGAAATTACGATAATCATCGCTGGATTTGACATTTGGCAACTCATTCCGATTCCAATCGCGATTGCAAGTTCACTCGGATTAAATTATATTGCAGAAAGTCTGCTTACATGGCGTGTTATACAATCATAGATCGAGGGCAGACTACCACACAACAGCCGAAACACAATCCTTAACAGGATAGCTGAACTTTTTTTAATTAGCGGGATGGGATAGCCAGGAGATTCCGCCGGGCTCATAACCCGGAGATCGGTAGTTCAAATCTACCTCCCGCTATTTTTTCAACATTCTATATCCATTCTGTCCGCATCTGTGATTGATACATGGATGTTACACAGAGGATGTCTTTCCATCAATTGAGTATCAGAACCCAATCTGACTTCCTGAAGAGAGGTCACGGTCCCCGGAAAGCCCCTGCTCAGCCTCGTCCCATGCATCATCCGTGAGATAAACGTCTCCATCGGTGACTGTTATTTCAAAGGTATCTAACACAGCTCCCTCACACGGTCCAAAATCACAGTGTCCGCTCGATTTCTCAAATGTTGCTCCGTGTTTCTGACAGACAACTGTTTCATCACGAATCAGTGCCCCTGATCCTGAATCAAGCCGGACATCACGCCAATGTGGACAGTAGTTCGTGTACGCAACAATTGTATCATCGGAAAGACGTGTCAGAATTCCCTCTGTCGTGTCAAATCCTGCCGAAGCAGTAAACACGAGTGTCTCATCTTCCGATATATTATCACTCGCAGCAATTCGACATGAATTATCCATCTATCGCGTATAAGATATGATTGAATTCAAACTTGGCGGTACCAATCACGTGAGTTTTAGCTAATAGGTTTTCAATTCTTGTTTGCCATTTCGTCAGCCGTACTGTAGTACTGTTCCTCGACGCGTTTTTGAAAAGATTGCTGGAGTAATGAAGTGAGTGGTCCGCTACCGATATCAATCCCATCAACGGTGTCAACTGGTCGAATTTCCCACGTTGTGTTTGTGACAAACGCTTCCTCAGCCTCTCGTAAATCATCAATATCAAACGTACCCTCATTGACTGGGATTTCTTCCTCAGCAGCAATCTCAAGGACAGTTGATCGAGTAATCCCTGGAAGCACTGACCCATCAAGAGCCGGTGTGCAAAGCCCGTTTCCGTCGATAAAAAAGATATTACCAGTTGCACCCTCTGCAAGTTGTCCATCTGTATCAAGCATCACCGCCTCGTCGGCGTCACTCACACGTAATTCTGCTCGTGCAAGGATTCCGTTGAGATAATTGTGCGTCTTTGCATGTGAAGGAAGCGCACGGTCTGAAATCCGCCGTGTCTTTACTGTTTGTAACGTTGCCGGACCGTCCCATACTGGGTCGCTGTTAACACCTCCACGAGACAATGGACTGGTTTGGACGACAACTGTCGGGTCAGTGACTGGGTCGGGATTTAATTTGCCCGGCTGTGCTCCTCGTGTGATTGAGAGCTTGACATACGCCTCATCAAGACCGTTTGCAGCGAGCGTTTCATCGATTCGGTTCTTGAGTGTTGTTCGTGAGAGTCCATGATCAAGTTTAATTGCTGTTGCGGAGTCTGCGAGTCGGTCAGCGTGTGCGTCCCACCGGAATATCTCACCACCATACGCTCGAAGTGTCTCGAAGACACCATCGCCATACATAAACCCCCGATCACGGATGCTTACTGTGGCATCTGCCATTGGAACGAGCTCATCGTTGACGTGTGCGTATGTTGGAGAATCAGACCCAGAGCTATCGCGACTCACTCCGTTTCTCCGTCCGTGTTTACTTGATCGATCCATCGTGTAATGCGAGTCTCAGCGATATCAGCTGTCTCAGCGAGTGTCGTAGGTTCCGAGGCAACAAGATCTGCAACTGAGTCAACACCAGCTTGTGAGAGTCTTTCTGCATACGTCGAACCGATCCCGGTTATACTCTGCACTGATTGCTGGACATTACTGTCAGCATCTGCAGCTTCACTATCGTTCTCCTGTTCAGTCGCTTCGGCTGATACAACCGCTTCTGCGGGCTCTTTCCCGGTTGCTTCATTAATGAGTGATGCTGTTGATGCCGATGCGTCGGTTTCGGTTCCAACCGTATCAGCCGGCGTTTCCTGATCTACTTCGGTGTCTGAGTGGTTTATATTTTCATCACCATTGGCTGTCTCCACTGCCTCTGCAGGCTCTTTCCCAGTCGCATCTTCAATGAGTGACCCTGTCGATGCTGATGCATCGGTATCCGTTGATACAGGATTTTCATCGGTATCCCCAGTGTCATCGGTAGTCTGTGACTTACCATCGAGTTCAGCCCCTTTGATTGTTGCCTCAGTCGATGGATCTGGGTTCAGGTCTGATTCAGATTCTGACTCTGAGTCAGTGTCATATTGAGGCTCTGGAATGATTTCATCACCAGATGCGGACGTCGATACAGACTCCTCGTGTGAGTCTATCCCGGAGTCAGACCCAGAGTTGAGAGTCGAATCTGCCTCTTCATCCGCTGGATCATATTCGACTGAGACTGTTCCACGTGATGACGGTTCTGCTGTTGACTGCTTGTCGGGATCACTGTCGCCAGTTACTGATCGAATTGCGGATAGGATTGATCCAAATATACTCATATGTAGAATATATGTTTGGTATCTATTTAAATAAAATCTAAAATAATTGAAAATTATAATTGCCGTAAAATCCGGTGTACGCTCTTGAGATTAAGTAGTCCCCTCCTCACTCAGCCGTTGATATACCTCTGCTGATGGGAATTCCGTATTTTTAGGTCGGATTCCTTCTTATGGGGTTTGCAAGTATTGATTTTATCAGGCTTTAATTTGGGGTTTGAATCATAACATCTACTCTCAGTGAATGCAACTGTGGTATGAATCCAGTCAGAATCATGAATCCTCTACTGGAACTTTCACCGCACTGAGAAATATAGCAAAGAGTGAGGCGGAATAATTCATATTCACATATCTTCAAGTTCTGCTCTGAGTGCAGTGTTCATCTTCTGAACTGGTGCATCCCGTCCTGTCCAGATCTCGAATGCAACAACACCCTGATACAGAAGCATCCATGCCCCATCAATTGTTGTTGCGCCTGCTGCGACCGCTTCACGAAGTAATCGGGTTTCAATCGGTGTATACACTGCATCAAGCACGACCAATTCTTCATGTAAATACGACTGTGGGACCGGAGTCTTGTTACTTTCTGGTTCCATCCCGACACTCGTTGCATTGAGCAGTATATCTGCATCAGAAATCATATCACGTGTATCAAGCCCGCCAGCAGTTGCTTGCGCACCAATATCTGCAGCAACCGTCTCAGCACGCTCGACAGTTCGATTTGCGATATGGACGTCTGCACCAGCATCAGCGAGCGCAAACGCAGCAGCCCGCCCAGCGCCTCCAGCTCCAACGACGACAGCATCACACCCAGCTATCGTAATATCATGATGCTGAAATGCCCGTTTGACACCTGCGACATCAGTGTTGTGTCCGCGTGGTGTTTCATCGCGATTAAACTCGATTGTATTCACGGCACCAACTTCGCGTGCAATATCACCAGGATTGACGTAACTAACTACATCCTGTTTGAATGGAATCGTGATATTAAGACCGGTGATATCAAGCGCAGTAGCACCGTTGATCGCGGTTTTAAGAGTATCTTCTGTCGGCTCAAACGTTACGTATCGCGCGTCAATCCCTAGTGCATCATATGCCGCCTCATGCATTGGTGGTGACAGTGAGTGTTCGACTGGATTCCCGATTAATCCGTATACATCCATTCTTAACTCTTTTTTCGCTGGTAGTATGAATACAATTTCTGTATCGATATTTCAGCTCACCTCCAAGCTAGTCCGCTCCAATCTTGACCCTAACATAATTCCGAGTGGGTCTCAACACACAATGGGTGATTCAGCGAATCAACGTTGGTCTAAATTGATAACTCGCTCATCGATTTAGTTTGCTTTCATTCGACGAACTTTACTCCATTGTTGTCGAATATATACTGTGATTGGTCTTGTGGTGAGCCGTGCTGATGTCGCCTCTATTACAATCAGTAACCAACTTCATGAACTCGTTGAGTGGGAAACCCACTGTGATACGAATGGTAATGAGTATAAACAATATGATGAATTTGAGATGCGGACCGTTGACGAGTGGCACCTTGATCTTGAGGATGCATCCAGTCTATTCTCAACAACACCACAAGTCATTGCATTTCTCTCACGACACAGTGGCGACACAGGACCTCTCTTAACCACTCACTTTACCGGTAACTTTGGTCCGGCAGAGTATGGTGGAGAACCTGGTTCGTTCGCACAAACTTGTCCAATGATACAGTGGACGTTGACCGAAGCATTTGATCAGCATGCGCCACCTAGATATAATGTTGGGATTGAATGTACACATCACGGACCGACTAGTGTAGGTGCACCGTCACTTTTTGTTGAGCTTGGAAGTAATAAATCGGAATGGAATGATCCCGATGGTGCACGTGCGGTTGCACAAGCTATTCTTGAACTCTCCGATATCCAGGAGTCAACTGATATCAATTCCAACCGGACTGTGATTGGATTTGGTGGTGGACACTACGCACCACGATTTGAGCGTATTATTCGGGAAACAGACTGGGTTGTCGGTCATATCGGTGCTGATTGGGCACTTGATTCAATGGGTACACCAGCAGCTAACCGTGATATCATCGACCATGCGGTAACCGCAACAGATGCAGATGTTGCACTCGTCGCCGATGACCGCCCAGAGCTTACGAGTGTGCTTAAAAAAACCGGTATCCGCGTTGTTGAAGAAACATGGCTTCGTGAGACTACCGGTGTTTCTCCCCCACTGGTCGACGCAGTAGAGAGTGCGCTCGTCCCGATAGCCTCAGGACTTCGTCTCGGTGCCTCTGCAACGGAGTATGACCCTTCGACATCTGATGAATTTGTCATTACTCAGATAGATACGGATATAGACACGGACACAAACACAGATGAAACGAGCCGAGTGCAAGGGTCAGCTAATACTGAGACCGGTGGTAATACCGCTACGGAGGGTGCCGGAAATCAGGATAATAATACGCTAGATACAGTAAATTGGGCTGATATAGACGCAGCAGTACTCTCATTTCCGACAGCACTCATTGAGGCGACCGCTGGGATCGATGCTGAGACAACAACGCAGATTCTCTCTGAGCACACGCTCGCATTTGAAACGACAGAGAGTGGCACAAGACCAACTGGACGTGTTATTATTACTGATCGGCTCTCGGTTGAATCGATTATTCATGAACTGATAGATATTCTTAACTCAAAATATGATCATGTTGAGCGCACCGATGGAACACTCCGCGGGACACGTCAAGTCTTTGACCCCGCAAAGGCAGCAACATTAGATATCCCTGAGGGTCCAGCATTCGGTCGTCTTGCCGCTGGCGAATCGGTGACAGTCGCAGGACGAACTATCAATCCCGAAGCAGTCCATACGACAGAGATCGTCACATTTCCGATCTTTTCCGCTCTATCATAGTTGTCAATCGTCTACTTAAAATATATCCCTTGGAGTTCATGACCTCCGTTGGGCATAATAATAATTCCATATCATATCTTTCCGATATATATTCCGACCTACCATTGAACATATTTATTTGTGATAGACACCCTCTAGCTCAGATTAACATATCCAATCGATTAAACTATTACTAATTTGACTATTAGTGTCAGCCGTCTGTCTGACGCTAAGGGGAAAGATAATTAACCTGTGTTCGGTATGAATGGGTATATTATGGACTCTATCGTCGACGACGCAATAGATGAAGCAGAAAAAACAGGGGGTGGGGATGCCGTCGACGGAGCTGCGGTCATGGACGAGCCCGAATCTGAATCGACTACTAACGCGGGTACAACCGATGACGAGCTCTCACAGAGCGGGACGATGACTGATGAGGAATTACAAGATGTTCTTGAAGATCTCCAGACCGATATCACCGTTGTTGGTTGTGGGGGGGCCGGAGGAAACACCGTTGACCGGATGCAGCAAGAGGGAATCGAAGGAGCAACCCTTGTCGCTGCGAATACTGATGTTCAACATCTTGTTGAGATTGAATCGGATACAAAGATCCTCATGGGTGAACAGAAAACCCAAGGTCGTGGTGCAGGATCACTTCCACAGGTCGGTGAAGAAGCAGCAATTGAATCTCAAGAGGAAATTTACAATTCGATTGAGGGATCAGATATGGTCTTTGTTACTGCTGGTCTTGGAGGCGGCACCGGCACTGGTTCAGCGCCGGTCGTTGCAAAAGCGGCTCGTGAGTCAAATGCTCTCACGATTGCCATTGTAACAACACCATTCACTGCTGAGGGTGAGGTGCGACGGACAAATGCCGAGGCAGGTCTTGAGCGACTTCGTGACGTTGCTGATACTGTGATCGTTGTTCCGAATGACCGGCTCTTGGATGCTGTCGGAAAACTTCCTGTACGACAGGCGTTCAAAGTCTCTGATGAGGTTCTAATGCGTTCTGTGAAAGGAATTACAGAGCTCATTACAAAGCCAGGACTTGTCAATCTCGACTTCGCAGATGTGAAAACAGTCATGCAACGCGGTGGTGTTGCGATGATTGGACTTGGCGAATCCGATGCCGATCTAAAAGCACAGGAATCAGTCAAAAGCGCTCTCCGTTCACCGCTGCTTGATGTTGATATTTCAAGCGCGAACTCAGCACTCGTGAATGTCACCGGTGGGTCAGATATGAGCATTGAAGAGGCTGAAGGCGTTGTCGAAGAGATTCATGATAGGATCCACCCCGATGCGCGAATCATTTGGGGGACATCTGTTGATGAAGAACTTGATGGAGAAATGCGGACAATGATTGTTGTCACCGGTGTTGAATCACCACAGATATATGGTGCGTCTGACACTGCTAAACAACCGAATGCACAATCTGGTGCTGAGGGGGTACGTATTGATACTGACGGTAATGGTCGTGTGAACACGCCTGAAAATGTCGATGCCAATGCAGATGCAGATTCAAATCCAGACACAAATGCAGATAATCCCGACACAACTGCCCAGACTGACGTTCCATTTCCAGATGAGGACGTTAATTTCATCGACTAAGTACCCACATATAAGCGAGTAGAGTTCAGCGTCGACTCTGTTTATGTTTGCCTAATCTGATACAGTGGTTTCATTAGCTGATTCTAGTATACGCCGAGAATATACTCCATAGAACGGTTATAATGAGTGATTGTATTCAGTGACGTTTGTAGAAAGATAGAAAACCCTCGGTCAGATATTTGTTTAGTAAGAATGGACGTCAAAGTTGAGATGAGCAGTTATGTACGGGTACTAAAACTCGCTAGCACCCCTTCATGGAATGAATTCTCTCAGATTGGACTCATTGCTGGTGCGGGAATTGTATTCGTTGGATTTCTTGGATTCCTCATTTTTGCAGTGATGACGCTACTACCTGGAGGTGTTTAAGATGTCAATTTTCGCTGTAAAGACGACTGCAAGTCAAGAACGGACGGTTGCTGATATGATTGCAACCCGCGAAGACCCAGACATACACGCCGTGTTAGCGCCGGATTCGTTGACAAGTTATGTGATGGTCGAATCAGATTCAAATGCAGCCATCTCACGAGTCCTTGAAGAAATCCCACATGCACGAGGATTGGTAAAAAGTGGTGGTCAAGCCGGGAAGTCAACAATAGCAGAAGTTGAGCATTTCCTCTCACCGACACCGGATGTCGAAGGAATTGCTGAGGGTGATATTGTTGAGTTGATTGCTGGACCATTCAAAGGCGAGAAAGCACAAGTCCAACGAATTGATGAGACGAAAGATCAGGTGACCGTTGAACTGTATGAGGCAACTGTCCCAATTCCTGTAACTGTCCGTGGAGACCAGATTCGCGTTCTTGACAGCGACGAGCGATAACGGTACTGCTGGCTTTGACGTCGGTTAGTATCCATAATCACAAGATTATTTAATTAAAATACTATCAGTAGTATTTCTGCAACTGATCGTAACCTCTTTGGAATGAATCGTCTCGGCATAAGATACAACACGCAGCTCAATAGCAGTAGCTTACGTGGATTTCAATTTTATTGTTGTCAGTATCGCTACTGTCAATCAAAATGCCATATGAGACTGAGCGACGACAGATATCCACATAATAAAGACATACAGTTATGACCATGTTGTATATCAGATTCCATACTGAATATACTATATTTGATATTAATCATCCTGAATGATAACTGCTAAGCTCACACCACACGGAGAAAGCCACGTGACTGAGACGGACGCATCGACACGGATCGACCTTCATGTCAAAGTGTTGTCTCATAAGGTCGTCGCCCGTGCAAAGGCACGTGATATTGATATTCTCGTGTACGCACCACACTTTACACGATTCGATGATATCCGCTCACGCGCAGCTCAGTTTTCAGATGAAGAACTCCTCGTCATTCCTGCTCGAGAGATTTTCACCGGGAGTTGGCACACTCGCCGTCACATACTCGGGGTTGGTCTTAATGAGCCTATCCCTGATTTTATTTCACTTACCGGTGCGCTGGATGCTCTTGAGCGACAAGATGCAGCTACACTTATTCCACATCCAGAATTCATGAATGTTAGTCTTAGCGAGTCAGATATTCAAACACATACTGATGCAATCGATGCAATTGAAGTGTACAATTTCAAATCACCGGGGTGGGCAAACACCCGTGGTATATCACTTATTGATGAGACCGATCATCAACCGTTTGGATCTTCATATGCACATCTCCCACGAAGCGTTGGTCGTGTCTGGACGACGTTCGATTGTGTGATTGACTCTGAGGCTGATCTCGTAGAGGCACTCAAATCAGGGGTGTCACGCCGAGTATATCATGAACACGGATTAATGTATACTGCTCATGAACTTATTGAGTTTGCTCATCTTATATATGAAAACTCATGGAAGAAGTTGGATCGACTATTGTTATCAGGAATGGAACCAACACATCCAGGACATATCGCTTATGATGGGCAGTATGATGATGTTGCCGAATACTGAATCGACACGATGATACTACTGTCAGAAACATACATACTGCTCAGCTGAAGGTGACCGGGCAATAGCGCACACATGCAGTTAGGATGATAGAGCTGTATTTCGTACCAATCTGTGTTCGTGTAATACTTTATCGATCCTCACGGGTGTGAGAGGAACTGAGAGAGTCAACTATGTATTGTCTTCTTGAGAATATCAGTATATTGTATATCGCTATCCGAGTTACAGGATATTCAGACATAGCAACAGCACTTGAGACAATGATGTATCGATAAGGGTCTCGTTGATTACAGTCGGCGCAGAGTCGAGGGCGATAATATAGGTATGGATAATAAATAATACAATGAGTTCACCAATAGTCACAGCGAGCGTTACGCCCGTGGTCCAGCGACTGCTCGTCGCAACGCCTGTTGGTATATCATATTCAGTCGCCGAGAGCGGGTAAAAAAGTGCAATTCCACGTTTTGACCCGACAACATCAAGCAAATAATGTGTTGCAACACCAATCCATACAAACTGAAGATTTCCAAATACCGGTGGAAATAACATAAACAGTATCAGAACGGGGAGATTATGTAGCGTTTTTCGGTGACGCCCGAATGCTGTATCGACGTCTGGAAACAACGCTCCAAGAATGATTGGGACTGAGAATGTAAGGACTGATTTGCCGAATTGAACAGCAAAATCAATATGTGTCTGAATTTCTTCACCACCAGCCGATGTCTCAGCAGTGACGCCCGAAATAACGAGCCGTTCGACACCAACTGCGACATCAACTGTTAGAACAACGCCAAGACCAATAGCAAGAAGTGCCGCATTCAGCACATGTCCGTCTTTATTCATCAATCATCTATCTGCGGGCTACTGGTACAAATATTCCGTCTATCATTCAAAGCAGTGTTGTAATCATGCACTAATCGGTACAAGTGTGCGAAGTACCTTGGGGACAAGTCCCAAGCCGAGGCTTCCCTGTGTAGACCGCCCTACACCAGTAAGGGAATTTCATTCCTCCCGAGCTTTTCCTTTTCGGTGAGGAATCGGCTGGAAGTAAACCCGAACACACCGCAGCGTCCGTGTGGGCGTGTGGAGAGTGTGGGAGTCGGAGTCGGTCACTGTCTCTCCACCATGACCATGACCGGACCCGTTGGAACCCCCTCGCACCGCCAGTGGCGGATGTTGAGAGGGGCCACAGTTCCGGACTACCGCAGCCAGCAGTACATGAAGGTCGGGAATCCGTCTGTGAGATTTCTGACTGTACGTTTATACATCATGTAGCGTCATACCTGTTCATATCGGCTTCACTTCGGGGTCAGATCAAAGCCCCGACCCAAAGGCACTCACCTTGTTTATCTGTCGAAACCCTGTATTATTGGCTGTTGGATAGGGCATCCGATTGCGACTGCGATCATCATTTTTTTAATCGGGATATACAAATCACGTCTCATTGATCTTCGCCGTGCAATAGATGTATCTGATGGGTTTCATGATTAAGCTGAGTGTTCTGACGCTCAGGCATTCAGATTTGTTCGTGGATGGATTCAAGTAGCAATTCAAGTGCTCGTCGGGCAATCTGCTCTTTGATTGCTGTCCTCTGCCCATCAAAGACGGTCCGTTCGACGCTTCGATATGACTCGTTGCTACCCCACTCACCTTGATATGCAATACCAACATACGCAGCACCGACCGGTTCAGTATCCGTTTCTCCTGTCGGTCCAGCAATCCCAGTTGTTGCGATACCCCAATCAACACCAGCGGTATCACGAATACCAGCAGCCATTTCACTGGCAACGGACTCCGACACTGCACCATGCTCATCAAGAGCTTCTCGCGAGACACCAAGTGCAGTCAGTTTTGATTCATACGAGTAAGTGACAACAGAACGATCAAAGTACCCAGACGCGCCTGGAATATCTGTGAGCAATGATCCAATCAATCCACCAGTGCAAGATTCTGCGATAGCAACGGTCGCTTCCGATTCTTCAAGTGCTTCACCGACACGAACCTCAACCGGTGGATCAGTAGCAAAGTCGCGCATCGTATTCAGATACGCGGAGGATACCCAAAACGCCCATGATGAATTATCCAGGGAGACAAACAAAAACGTGAAACTCCTCTCTTAGAAATAGGCAGACAGCGTGGAGTCGTTCAGTCTGAGTGTGTGAGAAAATATATTTCTCAAGATACACAGCGATATGAGGACAGCAATTAATTTAGATTCCGTAATAAATTCAGATATAAAAGTAAATATGACTAATACAGATCAAGATATGAATACGCATGATGAACCACTTTTTTTCCAGGTAATGCAGTATGCAAGCGGTGCGAACCGCGATGTTGTTGATATGGTTTCGGGTAATCCTGATTGGGAGCCGCCAGACGCACTTCGTGAGGGACTTCATGAGTATGCCGATTCAGACGCGGCTGATTTCCAGTATGCGCCAAGTGAGGGACTTACTGACCTTCGAGAACGAATCGGTGCTCGCCGTAACATCGATCCTGACAATATCATTATCACCCACGGAGCTGGTGAGGCAAATTATCTTGCAATGGCTCGAGCAGTAGAACGCTCAGATGCTACTGCACCTGAGTTTCTGTTAACGGATCCGGTTTATCCATATTATCCAGGGAGAGCAACGATGCTTGATGCGACAGCAACACATGTTCCTGTTCATGAGGATGGTCATCTTAATATCGATGCAATCCGAGATGCTGCATCACCCGATACTGCAGCAATTGTATTGAACACGCCAAATAACCCAACTGGTGCTGTTTATGATCTGACAACGCTCAGTGATGTGGCAGCTATCGCTGCTGACATTGATGCACTTGTCATTGTTGATGAGGTATATGATCATTTTGATTTCACCGGTGACTTTGAGAGTGCGCTCACGCTCTCATCGCATACCGACCAAATCATCGTTACCTCTGCGTTTTCAAAATCAATGGCAATCACGGGCTTTCGAGTCGGATATGCAGTCTTTCCCACAACGCTTGTTGATGCCGCACAGACCCGGCATATGCTTGTCACCGTCTCCGGAAGCCGTCCGGCTCAGCGAGCTGTTGCTGATGCACTTGAAAAAACGCCTCCATCGTATTACGCGTCTGTCCGCGATACTATCCGCAAACGTATTGATGCATTCACCGATGCGCTTGAAACAGTTGGGGCTGCATACACAGAACCCGAAGGTGCATTCTATGTCATGGCACGATTTGAAGACTTCCCTGGCACGTTAAAGAACGTTGAGCACCTAATTGATAAAGCAGGTGTTGCGGGTATGCCCGGTGAGGCATTCGGCGATGCATATGATGATTGGATTCGATTTTCATTGTGCACTGATCGGATTCCAACCGCTGGGGATCGACTCATTACATTCTTTCAGGATAATTGAATGAGCAGTGTCTATACTCGATAGTTGACACCCTGTTACGTCGACCGAGAAGTACACAAACATGGGTCTCGTCGCGTCTTATATGTCGAGTATCGACGTTGACGCAGTTGATGTAGTCGACGACGACGACAGGACCGAGGCTGATAGCGATAGCGATACAGGTGGGTCGGATCATGACCACACAGTCGATGTTGAGACTGTTGATGATGCAACAACACTTCCGGACAGTGTCGACGACCCTGAGTATGTTCTCTATGGGGGCAAGGGTGGTGTCGGCAAAACAACGATGGCTGCAGCAACTGCAGTAGCCTCTGCAACCGCTGGAACCGATACGCTTGTTGTCTCAACGGACCCGGCACACTCATTATCTGATACATTTGACACCGACGTCCCACCCGAACCTGCTCGGATTCGAGATGACATCCCACTGTATGCGGCTGAAATCGACCCAGATGCGGTCGCTGCTGGTCCATTCGCCGGTGACGTCGGTACCGATGTATCTGGCACTGGCAATATCGGTGGTGGTGGAAGCGCTTCACCAGAATCCGGATTTGATACTGGTCTTGGTGATGATATGGGCGCTGCGGCTGGAGCGCCGTTTGGTGATCTTGATGATATGGATGATATACTAGGTGGACTTATGGGTCCGGGTAGCGGTGCAGGGGCAATGCCTGGTGCAGATGAAGCCGCAGCGATGCAGCAGTTACTTGCATATCTCGATGACCCTCGCTTTGATCGAGTTATTGTCGATACCGCACCAACTGGACACACACTTCGATTACTTGAACTCCCGGAATTGATGGATACAATGCTCGGTCGCATTGCGTCGCTTCGACAGCAATTTTCAGGGATGATGGGGAGCGTCAAAGGGATGTTTGGATTTGGTGATGAACCTGATGCGCAAACAGAAATGGATTTAGATGAACTCCGTGAGCGTATTGAGCGACTTCGATCAGTCCTGCGAGACCCAACACGCACTGACTTTCGTGTTGTAATGATTCCCGAAGAAATGAGCGTTGTTGAGTCCGAACGACTTATTGGTCGATTGGAGGGGTATGAGATTCCTGTTCAAACCCTTATTATCAATCGAGTGATGGAAGACCTCGTTGATGTCACTGAGGTGAATGCAGATGTTGACTCAGAGTGGGTTGTCTCACCGAATCCAACAGACTGCGCGTTCTGTCAACGACGGTGGGATGTTCAACAGACAGCAATTCAACGCGCGACTGATCTGTTTCGTGGACGGGATGTAAAACGGGTCCCATTACTTACCGAGGAAGTTCGTGGATGGAATGCCCTCCGTGTTGTCGCTGCTTGTCTCAATTAATTTTTTATGATGACTTTGACGTTGCTCTATCGATCATACAAATAAAAATTCAAATGTACTCCAAATTGTCCCACGGTCTGTGTTTTTTAGATTGGGATTGAGCGTGAGTCTCATGCTCACTACAATGAGCAGTGATACGATACGAATCGATTGTATATCATAGATGTGCACTCATAGCGAGCGAAGCTTCTGGTACAGTGCATCCCGCCATGCTGACGGGACAAATCGTGCAAGCACACCAATTCGGGCTGTAGTTCCTGGTTGATAGCGTGCCTGCGGACTGGTTGATGATGCAGCATCAAGAATATCTTCAGCAACACGTTCGGCTGATACAGCACCGACTCCTCCACCGCCAACAATCTTAGTATCGGTAAGTAATTCATATAATGACTCATATGCGCCAGATCGATTGATTCCTGCAGTATCATCATCTGTCGCGTCTTCTGCTGTTTTATTTTGAATCTCACGAGCGGCTCGATCAGCGAATTCCGTTTCAACCGGTCCAGGTTCAATAATTACAACATCAATATCATACGGTGCAATCTCATTCCGAAGCGCATCGCTCATCGCCTCTAAGGCGGCTTTTGATCCAGCATAAACACCACCGGTTGGGAATGAAATCTGTCCAGCAACACTGGAGACATTAACAATAGTGCCTGATTCACTTTCACGCATTTGTGGGAGTACTGCCCTCATGAGTCGATGTGGTCCATACACGTTGACATCAAATTGCCGATGTACCTGTGATGTAGGGATATCTTCGATCGGACCAAACTGTCCAAATCCAGCGTTATTCACGAGACATGAGATAGACCCAGCCTCTTCTTCAATTCGATCAACCACACGGTCGATATCATCATCATCAGTGACATCAAGCGCTGCAATCTGACAGCCACGGTCGCCGAGTGTCTCAATATCAGTAGGATTCCGAGCTGTTGCATAGACACGCCAGTCCGCTTCAAGAAACATATTCGCTGCGGCTCGTCCGATTCCAGACGAACACCCAGTAATAAGAACTGTCTGCTGCATGTAGTTACATAACTATTCTAGGCAGTGTTAATTGTACGCGATTTGCCTGCAGATACCCCAACGATATTCTGCTTCTATATCTCAGTGAACTCAGCGTAATCACGCTTAATTTCATCAGCGTATGCATCCGCTCGACGCGTTGGTTCAGGGAGTTTATATCCATCACAGAGTGCTTCAGTAATCTTGGCTGCTGTCGTAGCTGAAACACGGTGACCAGGACTAACATAGACTGGATTGATTATTTTTCGCGAGTCATATTGTCGTGTTTGAATTACATGTCCGATTACAGTCTCTGTATCGGCATCTTCAACGCTTTCATCAGCATAGATAGGTGTCTGCCATCCTGCAGACCGTTGTTCTGTATCTGATGCTGGTGTGCCACAAAGGAGGCTTTTAGCAACGCCAATGCTCGGCATATCAAGCATTACTCCAATATGTGTTGCAAGTCCTGCCTGTCGGTAATGCATTCGACCGCTTCCATCAAACATGGCAATATCAGGCTTTTTTGATAGTTCTTCAAATGCAGCAAGAATTGGTCCTCCTTCACGAAAGGATAGCAATCCAGGAATGTATGGAATTGAGAGATCGGTTACCGCTGCAACGCGGTCAACAACTGTTGCTCCTCGAGTAAGAACGATCGCACTGATGACTTCTGAATGGTCTGTGCGAAGTGCCTGATCAATCCCAGCGACAAGTGGTAATGTCTCATCTGTTTCTTGAGTGGATACCTCATCAGCTGGTGATTCGGATTCGGTAGTTTTCTGTGTTGTATCTTCTGAGATCTCCGGTGATTCCCACCGGATCATCTTGGTATCGATAGACAATGCATCCTGCCAACATGCGATGTCAGCAATTCGTCGCTGCAGCTCTTTCATCTCGTCATTACCCATTTCTGGGTCGGGAATGAGTGTTGAATCTGTTGGCTTCATACTAAATCACAGTAATTACACGATCAGAATCGCCGACCAGGACCGCCACCACGACCGCCGCGACCGCCAAGTTGTAATGAATTTGGAACACCAACGCGGTCACGAATATGAACCCCATATGCCAGTCCAATCAGGAGCCCAGCAAGGTGTGCCAGGTGAGCAACATTTCCACCAACAATCCCGCCACCTGCAGCACCGAATCCAGCCACAATACTGAACGCTGCAAACCCGAAGGTTAGAACCCACAGTGGCATTGGAATGATGAAATACAGATATACCTTTAGTTTCGGATTTAATACTGTCAACACTCCGAGAACGCCCATAATCGCCCCTGAGGCACCAACCACACCGGCACCTGTTGGACCTATCGTGAGAAGTGTTGACCCAATCTGTGCAAGTCCTGCGATAATCCCAGCACCAATAAACAGTGCAGTGAATCGTTTCGTATCAATATATCGCTCAACAACTGGACCGAAGAAGTATAATGCAATACTGTTGAACACGATATGTCCAAACCCGCCATGGGCGAAGATTGAGGTGAACCATGTCCAAACGTATCCAACATGGTCCGGGGAGAGCACAAAGATAGCCTCCCACAGTGAACTACCAGGGGCAATATTTCCGCCAACAACTGCTCCCAGTAATGGAAAAATGAAGAACTGAAGTCCAAATGTGATCCACATCAATCCAAGGAACACATAGCTCATATTCTTACGGAAGTACCCGAGCGGACCACCAATATCATCGAGTTTGCTGAGTACTTTGCTTGAGGCTGATTGTCCACCGGGATTGTTTACTGAATCATCGAATCCGCTATCGAAGACGCCAGCAGGATCATCCCAGCCGCCGAGCCCTGGACAGTCATGATTTTCAGGTAGCCGATGTTCCGCACAAAACGTGCTCCCGCATCGTTGGCACTGATACGGGAGGTTCTCGTGCTTCCCGCAATCATCGCAGGTAGCCATTATCAATACTACTTGCGGCGGAATTAAAAGCAGTTCCCTTGGATCTATTGCGACCAGATATTAGACGGGTATCTCATGATCTGACGGCTATGCTCAGGTGCACATTCGTCGTGTCACTGCATCAAATAATACCTGATCCACTCAAGCGACTATGTGATTGATCTGATTGAGTAATACAATTATTGAGTTGACGTTTCTAACCCAGATGTATGATTATCTGTATCTTTGCTGGCATCTGAATCAGTATCTATTAGCTTTGAACTTTGGTAGTCTCCAGGAATAACGGTGGGATGCGCAACGCCGAATTCGGGCTTCTCAACATTCATTATCATACATTACTTACTCAGTAGTCAAAAAATTACCCATGCGCATATTGCATATTGACTCCACCACATATTACTCACGTGTCTATCCGACGTTGTGTACGTATCTGTCGCCTATTATCAATTAACTGACTTGCTCCTCATACAGCTCCATTGCGTGTTCAATCGCATCCTTCGCTGCATCAGCATCTTCCCACCCAAGTGTCTCAGTCTGCTTATTCGTTTCAAGATTCTTATACGTCTCAAAGAATTCAACAATTTCAGCCGTTGTCTGATCGGTAAGGTCGTCAAGATCCTCAACATGATCATATCGAGGATCCTCAGTTGGGACTGCAATGACTTTATCATCCTTCTCACCATCGTCATCCATCCGCATCAGCGCCACTGGGCGTGCTTCAATAATACATCCAGGGAATGTTTGATCCTCAACGAGCACCATAATGTCGAAGGGATCATTATCATCATAGTATGTTTGTGGAAGGAACCCATAGTCCGAGGGGTAGTGCACATTTGAATGTAATACACGATCGAGCACAACGCCTGGGACATCTTTATCATATTCGTATTTATTTCGTTCACCTTTCAAACATTCAACAACAGCATGAACAACGTTGGGAGCATCCGGTCCTGTTTCCAGATCTGTCCAAAGATTCGACATACAAGTGACCTTATTGATTAGACAAAAAATCCTTTCGCATCCGCTCTGAAGACTGTTTTGACATACTCCGCAATTAATGGATATGTTTTCTGATAGTACGAATGTATAAAAGATTAAATACTTACACTACTTCATCCATTTGTATGTCAGAGGCACAATCAATCACAGATATCTCTTCATCTGTACGTGAGCTTACGGCTTTTCAACAAAACATCTTGGTTATTCTTTCAGAAGAACCAATGTATGGGCTTGCAATAAAACGAGATCTTGAGTCATATTATGGGACTGAAGTAAATCATGGACGACTCTATCCTAATCTTGATGATCTTGTTGAGTCTGGTCTCGTCACAAAGAGCGAACTTGACAAACGGACAAATCAGTATGAACTCACAGATGACGGATATGACGCTGTTCTTGACCGTCTTGGATGGATCTTCTCGAAGTTCGTTACGGATGAATCTCGGGCAAATCGACTTCTCGATCTCGTCGAAGAAGAACTGTAAGTCTGTACAACAGGCTAAAATAATCACTGGTAGGCTTCGGGCACCTACCCCTCAATAGTGTCGAGCAGTTTGATACTTTTAGACACAATTGCTTCTTCTTGTTCTGAGGGCCACGCATTTCGGGTGTAGTACTCGTTGATAAACTCTTTGCGTTCATCCTTGGTTGCCTCAGTGACAGTCTTCAGATAGTAATTTCCCATGAAATCAGCAAATGCTCTGATATTCTTTGCATGTGCTTCCCCGTGTTCTTGCCGAATCGTATCGATGATTGTTTTATTAGTCGTTTCTACGTCCTCCCAATCTGCTTCGACAGCTGGTCCTGATAGTGATACCTCAACCGCTCGATTGGTGTCATCAATTTGATTAAATTGTGCAATGCCATCTGTGAGCCAGGACTGCGGGTATAATACCAGTGTATCATCCGCATCGCGGATTCGCGCGGTGTATCCGTATTCATCAAGCAGCGACTGTCGCTGATCACGATATACGGTTATCTCAGCATCGACTGTTGCATTAACACAGAGGCGTGTGAGCCTTTCGGCCTCGTCAATAACGGACTGTGGGAGTGATTTTTCGGCTCCATCGCTCATACCTTCATCTACAGTTTCTACATCGTCTTTCTGCTTAGTTTCACTCTTATGCTCGTGATTATCCATGGTCAAACGCCTCATTTGCGAGTTTATCAGCACGACTGTTCACGTCTCGCGGAACGTGTTCGATACTCCAGCGGTCGAATGTTTGTAATAATTCACGAACACGCACGCGGCACTCGCGTAGCGTCGGCTCGTTTGTGTCGTATTCACCAGTCACCTGACGAATGATTAACTGCGAATCTCCGCGGATATCAATTTCGTCGAGTCCATACTCACGAGCCATCTCAACTGCATGTTCTAGTGCAGCATACTCCGCTTGGTTGTTGGTCGCTTCATCAATCTGCTCATTCCCGTCAGCAATAATACCTTCACTCGTCACAAGAACCCACCCAATTGCTGCAGGTCCTGGATTCCCCCGACATGCTCCATCAAAATAAACATGTGCTCGACCACCACTGTCAGCTCGAAGCAACCCAAGTAGATCATCAGGACGCGATCCCTGCACGACAACCGTTTCATCGTAGGCAACAGCTGTCGCCGCACCACGCTCAGCGCGCCAGCGTTCATATTCAGTATTCCCAGCCGTGATTGTGATGTCTGCCTCGATAAGTCGTTCACGAGCTACATCCGGATCACAGTCCACACTCGGCATAACTATATTATTTTGACCGCAGAAAAGAACCGTTCGGTCTAAGCATCTCATAATCATCATACAGCTGTGAGTATCTGATGCATCAACTATCTCTACGTGCCCTTGTTCATCCTCTCAGTGTTGAGTGTAAGTCGATTGATACACATCAGCATATATGCATGCGTCCGTTCCTGCCGAGGATTTAAGTAATTCAAGATAGCGAATATAAAAATGCGATGACACGGTCCACCCGCCAGCGGGAACGAGATAGTGAACGAACGCGATGGCAGGGCGAACAAAAAGAGGATACTGAGACGGACGCAGCCGTTGACGATATTGATCTTGATGATGTTGATGATAAAGATCTCGTCCGTACAGGGGATGGGGAAATTATACATGAACCAACGGGTATTGTAGTTGAAGAAGAACAGATTGATCGGGGTCCCGAGTGGCGGGCATTCAATCACTCTGAACGACAGTCAAAGTCTCGCGTCGGTGCACCGACGACAAAGACAATGCATGATAAGGGATTGACAACAACAATCGACTGGAAAGATAAAGACGCATATGGTCGATCACTCTCATCTGAAAAGCGCTCACAGATGCACCGATTACGTAAGTGGCAAGAACGTATTCGGACAAAAGATGCGGGTGAACGTAATCTTCAGTTTGCCCTTTCGGAGGTCGACCGAATGGCATCTGCACTTGGTGTTCCACGGTCGGTTCGTGAGGTTGCATCTGTGATTTATCGGCGAGCACTCAGTGAGGATTTAATCCGAGGACGATCAATCGAGGGCGTTTCCACCTCCGCGCTGTATGCTGCTTGTCGAAAAGAAGGGATTCCGCGATCACTTGAAGAAATCTCAGAGGTATCGCGTGTTGAGCGCAAAGAAATTGGACGGACATACCGGTATATTTCTCAAGAGCTTGGTCTTGAGATGAGACCAGTTGATCCAAAAAAGTATGTTCCGCGATTCTGCTCGGAACTCGACCTCTCAAAGGAGGTTCAATCGAAGGCAGATGAAATCATTGAAACAACAGCCGAGCAGGGTCTTCTTTCAGGCAAGTCACCAACAGGCTATGCCGCAGCGGCTATTTATTCGGCTTCGTTACTCTGCAATGAGAAAAAAACACAGCGAGAAGTTGCTGACGTTGCTCAGGTAACTGAAGTAACAATTCGTAATCGATATCAAGAGCAGATCGAAGCAATGGGAATTCCAACCTAACATTCGTACTTCAGCAGCTATTTATACTGTATTTTATTTCAAGGAACGAACGACAACGAGCCGTGAGTGAGTAGGTCAGGATAGTTCACTTCGATAAGTCAGCATTTCAGTGATCTCATACTCCGATTTGTAGTCAGATCTAAGATCGTAGCCGGACCGTTCATATTGTCTGCTGTCTATTATAGTTTAAATACTGATGCGACTGGACGAGTACATGAACATTGAGGAAAGTAAGCGAGCAGAGCGACGCCGACTCGCGAAAAATAGATCATATGATATTGTTGAACACCTCGATGACTTTCAGGAACGATTTGAGTCGACCGTCCAAGGCGATTCACTGTATGGTGGGGTTTCTCCATCTATTTTCGTTGGAACATCGAATTATCCGCATGTCTCAACAGGGGTGCTTTCGCCAGTTGGTCATGATACCGATGTAAACCAGTTCATTACATCAGAAGCATGGTATAGCGAGGATATCTCAATTTCAGATGTCTTCGAACGGCGGGCATCACTATTAAATTCAACAACCACCCGTTCGGTTACGAACGTTTCAGACACGTGGGATGGAGACGGATTTCTTGGGACGCAACGTGAAATCGCAATCGCTGATCATCCTGTCAATGTCGAGATTGGGCTTACCGATCGTCCAGATATTGATTTTAATGTGAACCCGGCAGACGTTTCCACGCCTGTTGGACCGAGAGCGCGAGCGGAGTCCGCGACGCTTGCTGAGAATCCCCACGTTCCGCGGGCGGTCGAAAAAACATTATCTGATGATGACTGGAACGCAGAAGGAGCAATTACGTATCTTTACCGTCGAGATTTTGATATTTATGATATCAATACCATCCTCTCAGCTGGAGCACTTGGACAGACTGACCAGCGTCGACTTGTCCCGACCCGGTGGTCAATTACTGCTGTTGATGATGTCGTCGGACGCTATCTACGCGGTCAGATCCAAACGAATCAAAGTATCAACAGCGTTGAAATACACCGTGAGTCATTTCTTGGTAATGCATTCTGGATTGTCCTCGCACCTGGTGAGTGGGAGTATGAACTCGTTGAAATGAAAGCTCCTGGTAGCATCTGGAATCCAAAACCAGAGGCGGGGACCGCAATAACGGCTGACTGGGAGGGTCGTGATGGACGGACAACGTATGTTTCAGAGACCGCAGGTGCATATCATGCTGCTCGTCTTGGTGTGCTCGAACATCTCGCCACGCGAGGACGTCAGGCAAAAGCACTCATTCTTCGACACATCTCAGCAGATTATTGGGCGCCAGTCGGCGTCTGGCAAGTCCGTGAAACTGTTCGTGATACATTTGATGACACCCCAGCAGTATCAGAGACGATGCATAAAGCAATCGACGGTATCTGTGAACACTTACCGATATCATCAACGCGTCTCCATCGCGCGTCGACAATTGCTGCTGGACGACAAGCAACGTTTGATAAATTTAACTGAGATGTGTTCTCGCTGCTACTGCATGCGACAGATATGACAAAATAGCCTGAAAGTAACAAAAGTGTAAATCGCAATCCTCCCCCTGAGTTTATCAATATCTAACCAGGAAAACGAAAATACGCACATGTAACTGAAATAGTGTACAGTTCCCATTCGACTCTATATCCTATCTCAGCGATTATGCTGCTACAATCTTGCTCTCTCAAATCATTTACTTCGAGATTAACTCAAGATAGTATATAATATACCCAGAAAACACGTTCCGGCGGTGTTCAACGTGTGGGTTCACCCACACCCACCCGGACAACCGTGAGAATGAAGCCTTCAACTGTGAAAAGTGCGGCTACCAGAATCACGCTGACTCCAACGCCGCCAAGAACATCAGATTACGGTATCTTCGTCGCAACCAACCCGGGGGGTGACGAAGGCGAACCCTTGGGCGTTCGCTTACACAGCGGGACGCTGAGCGTGAGTGGTGAGTATGACTTGACTCACCTGCCGAGGTCTCGGTCAGAACGGGAGTCCACGCTGAATCTCACCCGATCACGGCTGGGTAGCTCAATCTGATGTGACGTGGGCTATTGTGACAACCAGTGTATGTATATCCATCTGTTTTCTCCACAGCAGTCACAGCGGTACGGGAATCCATCGAAGCGATTTCATTACTAACTCGGGCGGAAATACCGGTTCATGCAATACAAGCCAATCGAGTAGTACTAGCCCAAGTCCGTGAGCAACGATTGAGGGAAGTAGCGACTGTGCATGATAATCAACAGCGCCAAAAAGAACGTCAGTTGGTCCGGATAGCAGTAGCTCAATCGGTGGTTTCCCGACGTGATGAAACGCATAAATAATAGGACTAATAAAAATACTTATCCGACCAATTTCATCACTGATACCAACACAGAGTAGTCCGCGGTAATATGTCTCTGCGGCAATAACGATAATAAGTTGCTGGATTGCGTGTGGCAGAAACGCCCCGAATGCGAGTGTGGTCGACCACATTGGGTAATATTCTCGAATACTGGGGAGTGATGACCCAACGAGATAAAATGGAAGGACAAACGCTGCGAGCACGATTGTATCGCGAATCGCCGTGCGATCAATACGATATCCAAGTTTCCGACCATGGGTAATCGCAAGCGCGACTGGAATACATATGAATAACAGAGCGTCCCGAAACACGCGCTGTGTCAGCGCTGTTGATGGCACGGTCCATACTGTCCACAGTATAGAACAGGCTGCTCCGATGAGAAGTGTTCGCTGAAGCCAACTAGCTTGATCGATGATGTCGAAGAATTGAGTGCGAACCGACACAGCGCGCTCAGTACATACTCTTACGCGGTTGATTTAGTCTAGTTTGCACATAAATCATAGATGCCATGATGCGGTATAACATGATACGATACAATACGATATCGACAGTACATTTGAATCAAGATTAATTCAATATATCGTCTTATTCAGATTCAACAATACAGAGTATGTTTTTATAGGACGCTATTCCAATATCACGAGTTTAACAGTTTCACATCATCAAACAGCTTCAGCTTCCGGATCTGCATCGCCATCGGTGTCGGCGTCGGTTGTGCTTTCGCCGTCATGATTATCGTTTGCATCATGACTTTCAGTCTCGACAGGACCGTTGCCAATAACATCCTCAACGGCAGAGACAAACGTCTGTCGTGAGTCAATATATGTATCATCAACGTCCATAAGGACTGACTCAAGTTGTCGTGGACCCGTTGGAGTTCGAATCATACTTTCGCCCTCTTGATCAATAATCCGACTTACTTCATGTGGCCACGTAAGTCGGGCAGCAACACGCGCAAGCGGTTGCCCTGCGACTGGTGTTTTCTCTCCCAACTCGACGATGGGTTCGTCATCACCGTTGCCTTCCGCTTCGTCTGCCATATACGCCGGTTTGCTATCCGATGCAATAATCTCTTCGACACATCATCAACAGAACACAACACGCTCGATCATGTTAGACTAGTAATGTATCTATCCATCGTGAATCTAATTTAATTGGTATTTATGATGATAAAGAGTTGATTATAGATTCGCCTGTCAGACAGCTGTCTGACATAGGGTTTTGTGTTCGTTGTTCCAATGTCACATATGACCAGTCTCGCGGAGGCCTACAATAGCGGTACGGGGGGTCCGAGTCTCCGGCGACTGACATTCGGCCTTACATTATTTCTTATGGGGTCGATGCTCATCGTCTCTGGAATTGGCGTCACGACAACGCAACTTCTGTATGGGACCGACCCAGCAGCGCTCACAGCAAAGCGGCAACTCGGCGGCGTGCTTGCAGGCGTTGGTGTTCCGGCTGTATTAATCGGTATTTTTTCTATTTTGCCCTCTGCACGACTTACAAAAGCTGCTGCTGCTGTTGGGACAGGAATTTCACTTATGGGTGTTTTCTTATTTGATCATGCATATCCGTGTCAATGGTCCGGTGCTGTTTGCGGAGCCGGCAAGCCGGATTTGACACTTCTTACTGTTGTCACCTTTTCATTCGGTGTGATGGTTACCTTTTGGTGTCTCTTCATTGGTGTGACGAATCTCCGTGCAGCAGACGCTGAATCAGACCCATTTGGAGGCACCTCTGGTCCGCCCGCTGGAAATCACCCTGACGCGGCTTCGGGTGGGTTTGGATTATTTAATAATTCTCGTGATGAGACAGACGCAACTCCAACCTCTGATGGGGGAACTGAGGCTGAATCGATTACGTCACCGTTTGATCCGACAACTGCAAGCGCATCATCACCCTCTCCACAGTCCCCGGACACAGAGCGTAAATCAGAGTCATCACCTCCTCGGACAAAGCGTCCATCACCAACACCACGAAATTCATCGACACGAACACACCCAGAAAATGAAAAGAATACATGGCAATCAACGGATGTCGATGCAAGTCTTGGTGATCAATATTGTGGAAACTGTGCCCATTTTGAATATGTCAAGACTGATTCTGGCATCGAGCCATACTGTGCTGCCCATGATGAATTGATGGACGATATGGTACCCTGCGAGGAATGGGTCTCTCGCATCGATTAATAGATTGCTCTTTATTCTTATTCTGTCCGCACGTGCTCAAGCGTCGCTGCGACATCCTCCCAGTGGCTTCCCTTCCAGAATATCTGTTCACATCTCAGACACTGCCAGCAGTCTCTTTTGTCCGGGTCGGGTGCATACTCGGGGACTACTGCATCTGATGAGACAGCCTCGACACGTCCATTACATGCACCACAGCGACCGGATCGTGACCTGAGAGTCAAATCCAAATCATACCCACTAGCAGCAAATTCACCTAGTTGATCTTCGACATCTCGAGTACTTAATAAAATGGCGTCATCTGCTCGCTTCGCAAGTTCAGTATCACGAGTAATAATAGTACGCTCCTCATCAGTCGCCCGTGCGAGAATTTCATCATCGGTTGGATGAGCTGAATTACTACTCGTATCTAGATCCGATTCGTCTGAGTTGTCATTTTGTTCATTTTGTTCATCACGGACATATGCAGCGTCATATCCACACATTCGAAGATATGTGGACAGAGAGCCAAGCATTGCGTCGAGAAGGAATCGATCGATCGTAACTGATGAGTCAGTATCTGTCATTAATCGATTATAGATCTTTTTGACTTCTAACAGTTTTTACAACCTGTCATATTCCGTGTACCAACTCAATGGATAGTGGAGGCGAGTGTATCAGGAACTCGGCTTAGTGATAGTTTCTACCATTATCTTCAATGTAAGAATGAACGAAGCTCCGTGAGGTCAACGCTATTCAGTACATCTGTCGGTGTACACCATCCACGCCGGGCAGTGTGCACACCATAGCGAGCGTATGCCAGTGAGTCCGGTGCATGCGCATCAGTATTAACCACAATCGTCGCACCTGCATCACGAGCCGCCTGTATGAACGTTCCATGGAGGTCAAGCCGTGTCGGATTTGCATTGACCTCTAATGCGGTCTCAGCCGCAGCCGCAGCCGTTGCAACCTGCTCAATATCGATATCTAATCCAGGACGCTCATTGATGCGTCGACCAGTTGGGTGTCCAAGCACATCGACGCTTTGATGATTCACTGCTCGGATGAGACGTTCTGTTGCCGTTTCACGTTCTTGTCCAAGTGCGGTGTGTGGGGATGCAACAACCACATCGAGTTCTGCAAGAATATCATCTCCTGTTGATAGGTCGCCTTCTGAATCAATATTCGTCTCAACCCCTGCAAGAACCTCAATCTCATTTCCACGTGTCTCATTTGCAGTCTCAACCGTTCCTAGTTGCTCGCGTAGATCATCATCGCTAAGTCCAATTCCACCAACCATCCCGGGACCGCTTGCATGATCTGTGACAGCATAGTAATCATATTCCTGACCAACGGCGGCATCGACCATCTGCTCACGGCTTGCACGACCGTCAGAACGGGTTGTATGTGTATGAAGATCGCCACGCATGTCTTCGACTGTAAATAGCTTCGAGAGTGTTCCCTCGGCTGCTGCTTCGATCTCACCGCGGTTTTCTCGTAGCTCTGGGGGAATCCATGGTAATCCAAGCGCCTCATACATCGATTCCTCTGTTTCGCCGGCGACACGATTGCCGATTCGTTGACTATTCGTTTCGTTTGCATCGGCATCGGTATCAACATCGCTCACGTCAAATACTCCATACTCGTTCATTTTCAGATCGCGTTCGATTGCCCGATTTCGTAACGCGACATTGTGGTCTTGACTTCCGGTGAAATATTGTAATGCAGCACCGAACTCCCCTGGGTCAACAACCCGAAGATCAATCCGAACACCCTCAGCACGGAGACTTGCTTTATTCTCGCCGGCTTCAATCACGTCTGTTGCCGCCGACCAGTCAGTGAATGTTTCAATAACTCGCTCACTCTCGGTTGATGCAGCGAGCACATCGACATCCCCAATCGTATCACGCCATCGTCGAATTGACCCAGCGACCTCGGTGTTATCTACCGTTTCCCGGCGACGAAGAAAGGTCAAAACCTCATCAGCAAGTGGACGCACATCTCCAAGTCGTTCACGCTCGCCAGCCTGTCGGGCAAACGCAACATTTTCGCGAATATTCGTCTCTGTTTTCGCACCAAATCCGCTAACATCACGAATCTCCTCAGCCTTAGCTGCCGCAGCAAGTTCATCAAGTGTTGTAATCCCTAGCTCTTCATACAGGGTTCCAACAGTTTTTGGACCAACTCCATCGACACGAGTAAGTGCATCAATTTCGACCGGAAGGCGATCACGAAGTTCATCAAGTTCGTCAATCGATCCCGTTTCAACGTATTCGATTATTTTCGATGCGATTGCATCGCCGACACGATTGATTGATTCAACTGCATCTTGCCCTTCCGCTGCAAGTTCCTCAATCGGGTCAGAGCACTCGCGAATGTTTTCCGCTGCACGACGGTACACGCTTGGTTTATACTCAACCCCATCAGCCTCAAGTCGGTCTGCGAACTCTTCGAATCGACGTGCAATTTCATCATTTCGACGCATTATGATCTCCCTCCATATGTCCCACTACTACTTCCTCGACCGCGACCACGACCCGCCACGACCCGCTCCGACGCCACTATCCTCGTGTCCGAGTGCCTGTTGAAGGAAATTCATCCACCGTTTCCGATCAGCGGCAGTCTGTTTTGCTGTCTCTGATTCAAGATCAACTGTACGGAGTTGTTCAAGTGCATTCAATGCTCGATCAATGCCAACAATACTATCTGCAAGCTCTTCACCCCGCTCGTATGAAACCTCACCCTGCTCGATTTTATCAAGCCGTTCACGGCGCTCACGACGAAGATTCTTTTTTGCACGGTTGACGCGGTCGCGTTCACCGGATGGGATTGTATCTCGTCGATTAATTTCAAAGACGAAATCACGGAGTTCGACCTCCTCGCCTTGTACCTCGACGGCATCAGGAATATCGACGCCGACGGTCGCTGCCTCGCGGTCGACCCGCTCCAATAACCGCTTTCGTTCGAACTCCCTCACGTTATTTAATATACTGTTGAGGGACTACTTCGCTCCTTCGCCTGCAAAAATAACGACAAAAGTAATTTTATCACTGACCGATATGTGACCACCAACATCTCGTATGTGTGGTGATGACAGTATCTGATGTTTGCATGACTATTTTCGTGTGCATGCCACGGATCCCCCCGCAGACGTAATATCATTTCTCCGGCAGTCGGTCAATAATTAGTATTTTGATCCAACGTCTATGTATTGAGTTCATCTGATAGTTCGTTCGCATCTGTATCTGCATCTGAGTGTCCCTCTACAGATGAAAACTCCATACCACTGATCTGACTGACGCGTTGTTTAAATTCATCATCATCAATTTCACCGGAGGCATATCGCCTACGAAGCGTTATCAGGGGGTCATCATCTGATTGCGTTTCATCTGCGTTTACATCAGTAGCGAATGTCATCGTCTGATATGTCATCATCAAAGAGGCGACAACAGCAGTGCCAATAAGCCCTGATATAGCAAGTAACAAACTGCTATGCGGTCCCCCATGAGCCGCCGCTCTGTGTGGACCAGCGTTTGCTGGTGCATTTGCCTCTGGTGGTGGTCCAGCACCGACAGGAGAACCTCCGGTTTGAAATAACTCTACTAGTGGCTCAATAAATAATGTGGCCGTCATGAACAGTAGCGTTCCACTGGCGATTCCCCCAACGACTGTCAGGGCAATCGTCTGCTGACCTGATAGGGAGCCAAGCCGTTGGATGACTGAGTTGTTCATAGTAGATTTATCTGATGGATACTTCTAAAATGTCAGGATATGATAGATAATCAATGTTTATACTACGGGTGGTTCATGAATTCATTATCAGCATTCACGTGCACATGATGAGTCCTTTCATACCGCGAGTGGATCGCTATTCGATGGATAATAGCGTGGCATGTCTCAAACATAGACAGATAAGACCCTCTGATATCGATCTGAATGATTCAATATGTGTGTCAAGAGTATCCCGGCTTCGACAGTATTAGGATTCGATATCTTGACCGTGCTATCACAATAATGATACGATGACTTGTCTGAGACAACGGCGGTATCACCCCCGAGATAAAAGCTCTTATGCGCCAGTCTGGAAATATAAAGTATAATGGGCTTGTTCGACCGATTACGAGGCGAAGATCATCCTCGTGTTGCGTTCGTCGGGATCGACGGCGTGCCATTTAGTCTACTCGCTGATAATCCAGAGGAGTTTCCAACTTTCGCTGCACTCACTGAAGAGGGAGCTGGTGGTGCAATCGATAGTATCGTTCCCCCAGAATCCTCGGCATGTTGGCCGTCATTGACCACTGGCGTCAATCCTGGTGAAACAGGAGTCTATGGCTTTCAAGACCGTGAGATTGGATCTGACGACACGTATGTACCAATGGGACGAGATGTACAGGCGACTCGTCTCTGGGACCGCGTAACCGACGCTGACCGGATGGCGACCGTCATGAACGTCCCCGTCACGTTCCCACCACAACGAAATATCCAACGAATGGTTTCTGGGTTCCTCTCACCAAGTGTTGAGAAAGCAAGCCATCCTGAGTCCTTCGCCGATGATCTTGCTGCAGCGGATTATCGGATTGATGTCGACGCCAAACTTGGTCATGACGAGGACAAGACTGCCTTTATTGAGAACGCTCACGAGACAATTGATCGTCGATTTGAATCATTTACTGACATTATCGATCAAGATGACTGGGATCTCTTCTTTGGCGTCTTCATGACGACTGACCGAGTTAATCACTTCTTATTCAAAGATTACGAAGAGGAGCGTGAGGATCGCGAACTGTTCATGGAGTTTTATCGCGCTGTTGATGATTACGTTGGTCAGATCCGTGAGCAACTTCCGGATGACGTGACACTTGTTGTTGCCTCTGATCATGGATTCACATCACTTGAGTATGAACTCCATTGTAATGCGTTCCTGGAAGAGCAAGGGTGGCTCTCATATGATGGTGATGATCATAGTGAACTCGGGGATATTTCCTCTGAGTCACGTGCATATTCACTTATTCCCGGTCGATTCTATATCAACCTCGAAGAGAGAGAGGCACATGGTAGTGTTCCGGAAGCTGAATATGAGGATACCCGTGATGAACTAAAGACAATGCTAGAATCGCTTGAGGGACCTGACGGTAATCCTGTTGCTGACCGCGTTGTCGAACGTGAGGAAGCATTCCGCGGGAATCACGACGATATTGCACCTGATCTTGTTGTTGTCCCCAATCACGGATTTGACCTGAAATCTGGGTTCTCAGGTCATGACTCTGTCTTTGATACTGGCCCACGGAATGGGATGCATAGCTTCGACAATGCAACACTATTGGTTGATGACCCTGCGGTTGAGATTCAGGATGCGGATATCTATGATATCGCCCCAACGATTCTCGAGTTGATGGATATCGAATACTCACGTACTGAATTTGACGGCGCAAGTCTCCTTCGACAATAATTATATTGCAAGTCTAACTGAGTTGACTGCGGATATCTTATTTGCTCGATTCAGACAATCAGTCAGTGATGTCTGATCTCCGATGTGACCTGATCTGGTTCGATGCTTAATAGTATTAAAAACACAAGCGTAGACGAAAATACAGACGTTAGCGTGGACGTAAGTACAAATACTGACTTTTATTAATTAGAAAACAAGGCAGGATAGACCGCTTTATCGAACGATTGTAACCGGAATTGAAACGCCGCGCATCACGTTTTCGGCAACACTACCCACGATAATTCGCTGAAGACCTGCCCGCCCGTGACTTCCGATTACAATCTGATCCACGCCATATGTGTCCGCCGCTTCCTGAATTGTCTCAACTGGCTGTCCAAATTCAGTAATCGTCCTCACTGTTTGTGTGTTTGATTCTGAGTCCTCATCAGCAGTATCAGATATTTTGCTCGTGTCGTCTTGAAGCATCGTCTTCTTTGTATCCAACAGTGATTCTGCTGCTTGTTTTGCTTGCGTCTTCCAACTGCCTTCGGTAGTTCCATCATATGCCGCGAACCCATTGACAGGGTCGATGACAGTCAAAAGAGTCACATCAGTTGTTGGAAAGATGCTCGTGACATATTCGACAGCATTCTCTGATTGCGGTGACCCATCGACTGGAACGAGTATGTGCTCAACTGAAAGGGCAGCGTCAGATTCAGTCATCAGCCTTCACCTCATCTGGGTCACCCTGAATAGCAATCCCACGACGATTTGCAACGGTATTTTCGACGAAGTCAGACACTCGACCCAGGAGGATGAGTGTCGGTGGAAGCGTCAAGATTGCTGCGACGAGTGTTAGGAATATCACGCCGACAGTGAGGTATCCGAAGTCTCCGAGAATCGGGAATGGTGACAATGTAAGCGCTGAGAAGCCAAAAACGGTCGTTAATCCAGACACAGTGATTGCCTTTCCAACGCGCGCTCCAGCCGTTTCAATGGCATCAAGACGTGACACACCTGACTGTCCAAGTTCCTCGAAGTACCGCTCCATGACGATGATAGTGTATTCCGCGCCGATTCCAACACTCATCGCACCAAGCGATGCACCAAGCGGAGACACTGGGATTGACAGTGCCGACATGTAGAGATTCTGCCATCCGATGACGAATAACATTGGCACTAATGGCGCAATTGCACGGATTAGATTCCGGTAGTACAACAGCAGGGCTCCAAAGACAAACAGAACACCAAGACCTGTCGTAACATTCCGGGTTTCAATCTGGGTAACGATCGATGGTGTTGACACTGCTGCTTGTCCGGTGAGTTCAGCAGTCAATCCAGCCGGTGGTCGAGTCAACTCTGATGAGGATTCTGCAATCGCAAGGAAGTCAAGTAACTCATCGGTGTTCATATTCCGTTCACCGAAGATGGTGATATGAGCATATCCATCACTATAGAAATTCGCTCGTTCAGATGCCGGAACATCATCTAATACTCGTTTAACACCCGCTTCCGTTGCAGGTATCTCACCACCATTGTGTTGTTTGATCAGCGTTGCCGGCGTTTGCATGCCATCTATGAGTGGTTTATCACTGGCAACTTGCCGATATCGTTCCATCCATTGCAACGTCGCTGGATCACGGATATCACTCCCAGTAACAAGCATGTCATACTGCACTGCACTTCCACCATCAGTTACTGTCCGGAACTGCTGTAGATCGACATATGCGGGTAAGTCCTGTGGAATAAACTCTTCAGAGTCTGCAAGCGTTTCAAGATCGTCACCAACGGCTAACCCACCCCCAAGGAGCACAACAGCAATTAATAAGACTGCAATCGGGTGTGAGGCTACAAAGCGAGTTGTCTGTCCTAATGTGCGCCCCAATCTCCCAACGTCACCGAGATCTACATCAGTGTTTGACTCTGCTGATGTCGTGATGTCTACACTTTCGGTAGTATCTGTATCTATCTCTGCTTCCGTCTCTACATCTGCGTCTTCGTCTTCCATCTGATGTCTCCCCGTCACCACGCCAGCGGGCATACAGCGTTAAGATTGGAAGCAAGACGATGATGCCCGATAGGAATGTTAGCCCAATTCCGAACATCGACGTCTGTGCAAACCAGACAAACGCAGGAGTTCCGACCGAGGAGATCCACGTCGCTCCAAATCCGAGCGTTGCTGCAATCGCAGCGATCGATACTGGTGGTCCAATACCACCGAGTGCAAGTGGGAGTGCCTCCTTTGGAGAATGCGTTTCTAATTCTTCCTCATATCGCTCATGGAACTGCACTGAGTAATCAATCCCAAGTCCAATCAGAATTGGGAATACAGCACTCGTCAGCGTCGAATTCGGAACTCCTGCGTACCCGATTGCCCCAAACGTGTAGATCACACCGACAAATACAGCAACAATCGGCAGTAATCGAAGTCGAACGCCACGGAAGAGGAAGAACAACGCGACGGTCATCAGACCAACTGCAAGTCCGAGCAATTGTTGTGTGCTTTGTTGGATGAGTGCTGATAACTGCGTTGAAAATGCAGCGGATCCGGTTACAGTCACAGACGCACCAGCAGGGAACTGCACGAACTGCTTGCGGTCAACTGCCTTTGTATAGATTGGTCGTGACTGTTGTTGAGTCATTCCTGCATCAGTAACAATCCCGATTACAGCAGTATCAGGGCTCCCGACAACTCGCTCAATTTTTGCCTGTGAGTCAGGGATCCGCCCATACTCTTCACGTACCCGATCAGCAGGACTATTGACTGTTTGGACATCTTCGACCGAACTCATCCGTTGATCATACCGGTCGATTGCCCGCATCGTCGCTGGATCTGTCACCTCCCCGCGGACAAGTGTCGCAACGCTTCCATAATCAAACTCGTCGTCGTACGTATCAAGCGTTGGATTCGATCCGACAAATGCGCGGTCACCAGTAACACTCTCAATTTGACCCGCTCCAACGAACGCAACACCAATGAGTGCAACTGCAAGTAGTAGTGTAATAACCGGATGTGCCTGTACAAACTGTCCAATCCGAGAGAAGAAACGACGTGATTGCTTCATCTGTTTATACTCGTCTATATAATACGACACCGCCACCAAGCACAGCGAGCACTGCAACGGCACCAATCGGCATCAATGGAAGCCCACCAGAGTCACCCGCGGAGACTGACACGCCAATCGGGAGTGATCCTGTAAAGCGTGTGTCACCATCGGCTTCGTCGTATCGAACTTCGACACTTGATGCGTACTCTTTCGCAATAGCATCACTTGATGAACTCACTCGAAATGTCGCCGTTGTTGTTGTCCCTGGCTCGACGGTTCCAAGAAACGCCCCATCATCGGCTGATGAGAGCGGATCATTAGTGAACAACTTTGCGTTCGCATCTGAGACTGTTTCACTACCCGTGTATCGTAACGTGACATCGAGCGTTGCACTGCCACCTGGCGTAACACCGGTTTCGGTTCCAACGACCTCAAATCGATCTTGTTCTGATTGAATTGTCACTGACTGTCGAATTGGTGTCGATGTCTGCAATACATCGCCATCCTCATTTTCATACTCAACAGCAAATGGAAGTGAGATTGACCCAGGCTCTGCTTCACCTGGAATGTTCAGGGTGAATGAAACTGGAGCGGTGTCACCGACACCCAGGTCGCCAACCGCGGATTCAGCACTTGTGACAGCAATTGTTTCTGTCCCACTGACTGAAACAACAACATTCTCTGCGGCTGTTGGTCCACGATTGACAATCGTTGCCTCGATTTGGGCTTCTGGCTCATCAACACGGAAATCACTCAACTCGACATCTTCAAGATCGAATGTTCGCTCTTCACGTACTGTAATACCAGCTTGCAGTGGATCTGATTGTTTTGTAATCCCGTTTTCATCCTCAAATTCTACAATCGCGGTTACGGTGTATGTCCCGGCAGCGACATCAGGACCAGCACCCATCTGCACGGTTATCTGCTCATTTGCATCTGGTTCAATCGCGGAGACAAATACTGACGTATCGACTGACTGACTTGCTTGCTTACCGAAAAAGACACCCGGTGTTTGTGTCTGCAGTCGGACCGTCGCATCACCTGCGGTTTCCGTTCCAATATTCTGCAGATTAAATCCGATTTGACCGTTGTCACCGGCGGTGATAGCGTTCGTCTCATCCGCACTCATATCGAATTCCGGACGATCCTCAATTCGGATTGTAATTTCTTCTGTGATGGTCCGTTCGCGATTCTGTCTGTCGGTATCCTCAAACTGACCAAAGGCAATTGCACGGGTATGGCTATATGTAACTTCAACAGGAATCTGATATGTTCCTGGTGTTGCCCGCCCAATGTCTAATGCGAAATCAACCGTTTCGCTCTGTCCATCATTGAGACTGCCGAGTGTCTGTGTCCCTGTATTAATCTCAATCGGTGCAGTAATTTGATCCTCAGCAATGTCAATGCGGACACTTTGTGCAGTCTGTACCTCATTTTCGAATTCAACCCGACCACCGTCGGTCAGTTGTCCGTCATTATTCACTGTCACGCTCAGTGTGGCTGATTCACTCGCTCGAAATTGCACATCAGCAGAACTGACGGTTATATTCGGCGACCCAACAACAAGCTCTTCTGCAGCGGCGACTGGTCCAGCAAACCCAGCGGTAATCATAAACAGTACAAGAATCGATGTCAGTATCTTCTGTCGCATTCGTTTTTACAAATATAATGAGTGTCGCGTTGTGGTAGACATCCACCCATGTCTACTAGTTTATTCTGTGAATTCAGATATATTTATTAACTCTGCGAGTATGAAGGTTCCTATCGAACGGTCGTTATATAGGATTTTATTCATAAATTGTTCTGATACACCACAATCCCGAGTTCCCGCTCTAAGATGTTTGCGAGTGCATCGGTATCGATCTCGCTGGTCGTTGCCCCCCGGAAAATAGCCCCCTCAATCAGTGTTAATAATAATTCTGTGGTATCGCTTATATTGTCGATATCGAACGTTCCAGCTGCGACACCGGCGTCAATGCATGCATGCAATTCTTTGCGGAATCGTATCTCATTTGCTTTGATTGTCTCTCGAAATACCTGATCATGAGTAGCCTGTGCCCGCAGTTCGACGTATGCCTGACTGTGTGCTCCAACACAATGTTTGAATCCTTTCTCAGCAGTGCTCGAGGGATCTGATTTTGTACGTTCGTCCGCATTTGCACTGTTCTCTACCTCTGTATCGATGTTTTTGTTCTCTATTTCGCGGTGAGTCTCAGTATGCTCGCCAGTGGTAGTATTAGTTTGATATCGGTTCTACTAGGGTTAATATCTCCACCGGCGACTGTGAAGACAAACCCAAAGAATTTCTCAAGTCGATGGGCGGGGTCATCGTCAGAATCATGAAAGTACTCTGAAATTAATTCGACGAGCACTTGATCAAGTAGTGTTTGGACAACATCATCCTTGTCTTCATAGTGATAGTAGACGACTGATTTGGCGACATCTGTCCGAGAAGCAATCCGTGAGATTGTCACACCGGTGTAACCACGCTCACAAAGGACGCTAAAAGCAGCCCGAAGGATTTCAGTACGTGTATCATCGGGCGCGTTCGGCAGAATTGTGATGTCGTTTTTCAATTGTACATCTGTCAAGTAGATGCGCGCATATCAAGCTGTTCAGTTATATCAACCTCATTGTAGTGAGATACATTGTTAAACCGAGTGACTGTGGTGCCATCCTCATATTTATTCTTGATAAAATGAGCCAAGATATGAGCACTGAGTCGATGAGGCGTAGTTCGATGCTGTGGCAAATCAATACTACTGTGGATACAGTTCTGTGTTGCCTGATGGCGAGGAGAGTACTACATTGTAAAGTACTTGAGGACAAGCCCCGACTCGGCCCCGAGGCACTCGCCTTGTTTATCTGTAGACTGCAGACCGTAGACGCACGCCGAAAACTATCTGAATACACAGATATGCAGAGATCCTCTATGAAAATCGAAACTCTCTGTTATCGAGTTTCCGAAATAACCATGTTGGCTGTGTAGTTACTCGGTAGTGAATAGGTACAGCACCGAAATCGTAAATACAACTTCAGCAATCTTTGAGACCGTGACAAGGACACTGAACGTGCCATTGAATATGAAGAACGCCACAACTGTCGCAACAGCGTAGCCAGCAGCAACAAGATGCAGTTCACGCCGCCAATATCGCGATAAATATACACCAATTCCACCTAGGAACCCAATTCCATTTAGCGTAAACAGGACTGGAAGCGTTTGAGTAAATAAGGCTGCAAGCGACGGTATCCCCCCTTGGAATAGAAACTTTACACCTAACACCAGATGGAGGATCCCGGTTGCCAATGCAGCGATGATTGCTACATACCCTACATTACTTGACGGGAGAGTAACTACTGATGAGTCGCTCCGCTCTGCAGTTGACATATATACATATTGGAGGCTGATTGAATAAATACATCGTACTCATGCAGATAGCTGATGTGATCAAACTCAAGCCTCCTGACCTACGGTCGAGTGGGTGGCTAAAAAATGGAATATAGACTTCTTACCCGCTGAATACGTCTACAATTGACTGGAGGAACTGAATAATACTCTCGATGATACTGACCGTATCACTCCACCTCCACCGAAAAGCTGCGCTGCCGCCACACCAGTACTCACGGTCAAGATCAACACTGTGGTGAGCAATATTCGGAGTCGTAGTCATGATTTCATACTGTAATATTATCGACACAATAACTTCGTTCTTTCGCCCAATCAGTATCGATAGTTCTCAATGGACATATCCTTGAAATTTCCAATTGCGACTCGTCTATTACGCGATCAGTAGTATCTGAGAAAGTGACTCGAAGATACGTATACGCCACTTTTGAGTCATGCAAGCGAGCGTCTGATCGCTCCATGAGGAAAAATAAACTCAGACACATTGACGAAACTACTGTCAGTATATAGAGTAGATATCAATGACGACGTTGCACTCAGAACCGAACGTGGAAACCAGTATAAAATAGTATCTCCCGGCTGGATAGTGTTCAGCTACTATATCTCGCGTACAAATCAGTAATCATGAATTACTGGTATTGGTGAAGTGATATCTAACACGTCAGTTTTGCATGGTAAGAGAAGAACTGAATCACTTGCATCTGTTAAACAATTCTTCATTGTACATCAGTAATCTGTACTGACAGAGTTAGCACTGTATATCGTAGTACAGTGGTATATAAAAAATAAAATACTCGAAAGGATCGGATGCTACGTTAGCAGATCCGATTAGTTATTCCGACGAACTGCCAGAAGCGCTGCAGCAATGAGTGCTATCAGCGCAACGACAATGCCGAATCCTGGCGTGTTACTGGAGGAAGGTGTGTCCGTTGGTTCCTCGGTTGCCGTTGCCGTATCTGGCTCTGGGTTGGCGTTGCTGTATCTGGCTCTGGTGTTGCTGTTGGCGTTGGGTCCTCAGTTGGCGTCGGCTTTGGTGTTGGCGTCTCTTCCGTCACTTGCTCGACGACTTGAACTGATGCACGATCCGTGCTGTCTCCGTCGTCAACTTCGACTGTGTAGTTGCCTGTCTCGACTGCATCAAGTGTCAGGCTCACGTTATACGTACCGTCAGTTCCCCATGTATCCGTACTAGTACTTTCGACCACGGTGTCTTCCTGGGTAAGTAACTCAACGACTATTGTTGTATCATCAGGAACGCGGTTTGTCTGACCAGTCAATTCAATTGTGCCGTTGTTCGCAACCTGTGAGTCAACATCCTCGATTGATGTCAAACCATCAGAGAGGCGGAATGTTTGAGTGGTCAGGAAGTCATCGCTTCCAGTATCATCTATCGTGTTAGCGACGATATTTTC
>KB659958.1_pt83 | contig 136381 bp, 142 predicted proteins | sample 558768 | NCBI scaffold set KB644980.1 | reverse complement strand
CTCCTTCATCATCGACGAATGATTCCATCGTCCGTTTTGAGTATCCTTGCCAGAATGCCCGATCGATCAGCCACCAAAGCTTTGTCCGGTAATCAAAGACCTTGTGTGCCACCTCAGCTTCCGGATCGTACCACACACCATGCCCATACTCCTGTCGCATCCGTGCACACAGCTCTGTTTCCCCTCCCTGGAGATTCTTATTACCTTTTCGCCCGCCAATGTCGACGTCGAATCCGCCCAACTCCTCGAATACATTCATCCGAAAAGAGATGTTTGAGCCGAAGGTGTTCCGGACCTCACCCGATCCGTCTGCGAACCCGCGATGTGTCACTCCGACTAGCCAGTAGAATTCCTCAGGGAGAAATGACGGTTTGTCCGCGACCCACTCAGGTGCCATCTTCCCGCCGACCGCGATTGCGTCTTTCTCCTCGTATGCTTGAACTAGCCGCTCAACCCACATCTCATCCGCAATCGCGTCGTCATCAATGAACGCAACGATGTCACCGGACGCCAACTCCGCGCCGCGGTTCCGACTTTGCAAGAGCCCCACGTTCTCGTCGTTACACTCGATTACCATGTCTTCGCGACCTCCGTAATCATCGACTACGCGCTTATGTACATCGGGTGTTCCGTCTACGATTACAATGAGTTCAACATCATCGTACGTCTGCGCGAGCAAACTATCGGCGGCTTCACAGAAGTGTTCGTACATATTGAGTGTGTACGTGCAGATGACGATCGATGCCTTCACACACGACGAAACTCGAGTGGGAAATTTGAATGCTTCCATTCTTCGACCTGCCAGCACACAATTACTATTCTCTTTGCTGATACCACCACCTTGGTCTGAATCGCGAGCGTCTCGACTACTCTCGGCAACGTCGTCCAGTCGATAAGATAATATCCTCGTCCTGAGCGAACTACGGATGACAGCGGCGTAATAAATCCCTGCGTGGTCCACAAGTAATCCACAGACGATCATTTCGATTATCCAAAGCTGTATACGGCGTTCAACGTAGGGGTGACGGTCACAAACTTATCATCCGTAGCAGATGTATTCCGAATACCAACCCAGTTCAACGCAACAGAAACACCCGAGAGTATTAATTATCTATTCACCTGAGATGAGTGAGCCGATATTTCTATTTCTGAGCTGACCGAAATGTTGAGGCTGTGAGCATCCGATATGCGGCTATCAATAGCCCGATAATCGAACTCGAAGTTCAGCGCCCCGGTGTCTTCAGTTAGACAACGAGACTACAACCGAACTTGCTCGATCCTGTAGCAATGATGTCAGAGTGATAGGCTTAATCAGACAAATAAATCCACATAATAAATTCCGCTACGAGACCTAGATGACCTGCTTATATACGCATTGATGGCTCATCTACGTCGCCGGCACTTAACCACAGCCCCCTGTCAATGAGATTTGTGTGGTCAGTAATTCGTCCAGAGCCATCGAGTCGTCTAAAGTGTAGTTGATGAGCTGATTTGAATATTTTTAATCAGGGTTACAGTATAGTCAAAGTATAGAGGCTGGATACAAACATAATTATTGATCGGTTACGATGCGCGACACTAATTCGCGAAGACTTTGAGATCTGCTCCGGAACCACTTTGAGGTATGACTGATGACTATAAACGATGGCATCGTTCGACGACGTCACCGTCCTTGTGCCGACGTATAATGAGGCTGAAACAGTCGGTCAGGTAGTCGATGACTTTCGGGAGGTAGGATTCGATGATATCCTTGTTATTGATGGAGACTCCACGGACGAGACTGAGCGCGTCGCAGCCGACCATGGTGCTCGAGTCATCACACAATCCGGCACAGGAAAGGGACAAGCCGTCCGTGAGGCTGTTGAGCGACACATTGATCGAACATATATTTTGATGCTTGATGGTGATGCAACGTACCATGCTGATGATGCGGAAGCAATGCTTGAGCCACTTTTTGATGGAAATGCTTCACATGTCGTTGGTAATCGATTCGCTGACCTTCGTGAAGATGCGATGACACAATTCAACCAGATTGGAAATTCGATCATTAACTGGGGATTTCGTGCAGTCCATGGTGATCAAATCCAGGATATCCTTTCTGGATATCGGGCGTTTACCCGTGCATCATTTCATGAGATGACACTCACTGCTGATGGATTCGGTATTGAAACTGAAATGGCAGTTGAGTGTGCACGGCGTGATATCCAAACGGCTACCGCCCCTATTACCTATTATCCACGTCCATCAGGATCTGAGACAAATCTTCGACCGGTTCGTGATGGCGGCATTATTTTTCTTGAATTATTCCGGCAAGCAAAGACCAACAATCCACTATTTTATTTTGGAAGCGTCGGCGCCGTTTCAACACTTACAGGGCTTGGTGTTGCAGTGTATGTCATTGTCGAGTGGATTACCGTCCGTGTGCCACATGAAATATTAGCTGTTGTTGCCGCGGCTGGAGTGCTCTTTGGCGTGCAGTTATTAATGTTTGGAGTACTTGCGGATCTAATCTATTCGTTACACTCTGAAACAATGTCTCGAATCGAGTCAACGATGGCGATACAGCAGCCAGGACAGATGACGAGTGGAGTGTCTCACCGTCGAGATTCCGATAGAGACAGACAAACAGACTCACAAAGGCGGGGATCAAGGACGGAATCCTCCCGCGTGGACGATAACAATGAACGAGTATCGGCGGCGTCATCTGATAGTAACGTGGAAGAGAAATCTCATAAAGAAGCAGCAATCCCGGCAGAATTGGACAGTACACAGCGGGAGGGACCAGAGATGACAGACGGAACGAACGGGAATCCTAGAGACGGGAATAATAATACACGTGAATCTCAGTAGCGATTTTATTATTCTATATGGGATATCTTATCGAGATCGCCATACCGTCACACGAATATAGTTTCTCAAGTGGCTTTGAAGACTCATTGACGAGCGGTTCTTAATGGCATCATACTACGGTTGTGTTAGATACCAAGCGTAGTGTCTATGCAGTGGTAATTGACTGCTTTATATTGGTATTTTCGTAGCTCAGAATGGAAGCATGGCTCGAAGCTGTTTCAAGAAGCCACCTGAAGATGTCACCCGATATTCTTCAAATACTGGATGTAGTGAATTGAGTAATTCGGTTTTATTATCAAATTCTCCTTTTTCGACGTCATCAAACGCCTCAGAAAGAGAGACAGTGCTACCAGATGCATCATATGGGACGGCGGGATCTCCAAGTCCGAGGACAACTTCCCGTGTCGTTGCCGGAAACGTGAGGTCGGCCTCTGAAAGGTGAGCGTCAAGGGCGGCAATACCGAACGTGAGCGTGTCCGGGTCGTCATCATCTTGCTGCGGTGGTCTAACAGCCATTGTAGAGATATACGGGAGTGCCATTCAAAAAGGCTATCTTCTCTATAGTTATGTTAGCGCAATTGCGCTATCAGTATATGTGCTAAATACACTATAGTCGATATTTTACAGTAAATATAGAAATACGATAAGTCGGACATGTCTAAGATATTTGATGATACCTTCTTGTATATACAGTCAAGCTGGGTTGAATTAATCTCAACTGACTGAGAGAGATGTCGTGATCTCGTGTGATATCAAAGTGTATAGTTGATGATGCACCATGTACAGTATCAAAGAGTAGGCTGAAACTCATTCAGACTTGGATTAGACCGGACATATTTTGAGTATCGACACGCTATCAGTCTGCAGAGATGACCGAGTATACGACTGTTTCTGTCCCGAAGGATCTCGCTGCTCGTGTTGATGATACCATCGAGGGCACAAGTTTCTCAAGTACGAGCGATCTTGTGCGGTTCCTCCTTCGCAGTATTGTTATTCAGCATCAACGCGAGGGACAATTAACTGAGTCAGAATTCGAGGATATTGCTGAACAACTCACTGATCTCGGATATCTCGATCAGTGAGGTAAAACACTGCCACGAACACCCCACATGCTCAACAATGTGCTAATATAAATGAGTGACAGAGCATCCCTATTTCATATATTTGCATGATTTAATCACACAAACATTAGAGTTAGATATCTATGATGATACTACTAGGTCATCATTTCATAAACTCACTATTTACCCTTCTATCAACGCTCAATTATAGAACAACAGAATGATTAATTCGTGAACAGTGTGTGCTCATCTGCTCTCAAATACAGTCTCATGCAGTAGATGAATAAGATTTACTCAAGCCCAATATCTTCCGCAAGCGTTTCTTCTGGGGGGTCAGCGTCGATAATATTCACAGAGAGTTTCTGATTATCGCGATCGAAGGCCGCACACGCGTCAATATCCCATGGTGGAATCGCAATCATAACTGCAGCAGCAAACGTATCCTCACGGGTTGCAGCAAGTGGTCCCTGTGGGTGTGAGACAAATCGAGCACGACCACTCCCTGCAGGCGTCCCCAGGTCAACGCCAAATACTGCGGTCACAGACCCGCTTGCCTCAGGAAAATAAAAATGTGTGAGAACTGGTGTGGATGAATCAACACTCGTTGCGTCTGCAAATTCACCCGCGGGTGTCGATGCAAGAACAGCACTTACTGACTCAGGATCACGGTCAGCGCTCAACGCTAATAGTCCATCAACTAACCCACGAGTGATATGAATCATATTATAATTGGCATGTGCACAATCAAAACATCATCGCCCATGAACAATTTAATATCAGATGTATAATTCTGGATCTAATTACGGATATGGAATCAAAAATCGCTGAGTTGACATCGTTGTCGTTGAGCTATCCTGTGTGTGCGCGCATTCTTTTTATCAGAACATCTGTTTAAATGCACGAGTATACGCACTTGGGAGATTTGAACGAGAGTTATCAACCGCGGCGGCGAGTGATCGGGCTGCGTTTGTCATGATAGCAGTACCGTGACCAACAAGAACGCGCTCAGGTTCACATCTCGAAAGAGCCTGACGCGGCGGGAATGGGCGCAGCATCGGATGAATGCCGAGACGTTCACCTGGAGCGCAGTAGTATGGGACTGTTCCAACTGTTTCTGGAATTATGAGTGTGCCATTTTCTCGATGAAACAGTCCAACCTCCTGCCACGGTGGAATCCCTCGATTAACAATTTCAAAGGCTTCATATCCAGAGTCTCCGAGTTGATTCCGAAATCGCTCAACTGAGCCGGAGAACCCATCGACAACACCCGACATCCATGTTGGAATATAGATTGGCACATCATGTCGAGATGCAAGTGCTGTCGCATCTCGGGTGTGTCGGTCGAGCCCTACAACAACACCAGCAATCTCGGTTGTGTCCGAACCAAACGTCGCCAATAGTTCATCAACACCGGGTGCATCAACAGGATCAATCACCCAGAGATCGCCATCATCACCAATAACTGCATGACTGGTGCGTTGCATCATCTCGTCCGGGTGCGCAATCCATCCAACGCCCTCACTCCACCGATTGACCTCGCGGTATGTACTCGCATCACGACCTTTCATACTCATATTTACGCTCAATGCGGTAGGGATATAACAGTAATTGGGATAGACGCAAAGATAGGATAATACCGAAACGAACTATTAGAAGTTATTCTACAGTCCATATCCCGAAATGACGGGACAAGCTCTCCCCCCCCAGGCGCTAACTTACTGAATATCTATTCGATATATTACAAAGAATTGAATTCTGTACTCTCGTGGGCGTGAATATGATGAGTCTGGTCAGATACCGTCCTGCGAATCAATAGCAATCACACGGCGATGATACTGAGTCGGGGCATCAACTCGCGTGGCCAAGAAGTGCAACTTTGTATCATTTCGGCTAACCGAGGAGCAAGTATCATTCACTACAATCGGTCGGTGTCGATCCCGGCATCGGGCGGCGTGATAATAAGGAAGCCACGAAAGTGTGTGAGGTTGCCACCAAGATCAACGACAGGTCGGGCGAATGGTTCAGCCAATTCATTGAGATCACCATCAACATTGAGCATGAGTACATTACCAGCCTCAATTGCCGCAAGCCATTCAGTAGGGTCAGTGTCACCATCGAGTATCCCGAGGATCACGTTTCCGCTGAATCTATCACCGGTTGCTTCCTCAAGATGGGACTCAGCCCCAGAGAGATTAAGATTGAAATCACTCATACGCTGGTAGAAAGAGACGATAGCGAAAAGCATTCTGACAACGAAAGGAAAATTTCCACATATCTTATTGGATTATTATCGTTAAACGAGTATCCTTAATTGAATAATATGAGAATGTGAGATCGAATATAAAAAATATAACATATTATGCCATTTTCTCTATCAAAAGGTGTAGAGACTCAATGATTGTCAATATCGATTCCTAAACGTTTATGTGTATGTCTATGCAGGTCACAAGTACAATGTCTAACGACGATATGGAGGTTCAGTCGGACACCCCGGCTGGTCGAGTTCTTCCAGGGCACATTAGCCCACATTACTGATTCGGAAATTGACACGGTCCGAATCTTCGACACGACGCTTCGTGATGGCGAACAGTCACCGCGCACATCATTCAGCTATGATGAGAAACGTGACATCGCCGCAACGCTTGATGAGATGGGAACACACGTAATTGAGGCAGGTTTCCCGGTCAATTCTGATGCTGAGTTCGAATCTGTTAGTGACATCGCATCTGCAACGGAGACCACAATTTGCGGGTTAGCCCGCGTAGTTGACACCGACGTCGAGGCCGCGCTTGATTCTGGTGTTGGCTTGGTTCATGTATTCGTTAGCACGAGCGATGTTCAGTTAGCCGATTCAATGCATGCTTCTCAAGAGGAGGCTGTCGACCGTGCTGTCTCAGCCGTTGAGCGTGTGAAAGACGCCGGCGTTGAGGTAATGTTTTCGCCGATGGATGCGACCCGAACCGACGGAGAATTCCTTAGCGAAATCCTCGAAGCAGTTGATGATGCAGGCGTTGATTGGGTAAATATTCCAGACACCTGTGGGGTCGGGACCCCGACGCGTTTTGCCAGGTTAATCCGGAAAGTGCGAGCACATACGGACGCTCAAATTGATGTTCACGCACATGATGACTTCGGGCTAGCCACTGCAAATGCACTGGCTGGATTCGAGGCAGGTGCCGCACAAGCACAGGTTTCTGTCAACGGAATCGGTGAACGAGCCGGTAATGCTGCCTTTGAGGAGGTTGTAATGGCGGCTGAATCGCTATACGACGTTGACACTGGTATTGATACAACACGGATCACCGAGGTATCGCGATTGATCGAGAATGCGAGTAATATTCCAGTTCCTGGAAACAAACCTGTCGTTGGTCAGAACGCCTTCTCACATGAAAGTGGGATCCACGCTGCTGGTGTTATCGAAAACACTGATACGTTCGAACCAGGCGTGATGACTCCAGAGATGGTCGGTGCAAAACGTGAGTTTGTTCTTGGAAAGCATACCGGGACACATTCAGTGCGAAAACGACTGGAGGAATCCGGATTTGCCCCGACAGATGAAGAAGTCCGGACAGTCACCAGACAGATCAAAGATTATGGCGCGGAGAAAGAACGGGTTACTATTGATGTGTTGACACGATTTGCGCGTGAAAATGGTGTCGACCGAAAAAAAGCTGCTCGGAGTGATAATGACGATGATGGGCACGATGACACTAGGCCCGACAATAGCAATTCCACTGACTCCGACCCCGACCATGGGGAGGTTCGTATCTAATGCGTTTGCGGCGGACCGATTGCAGTACCAAGTGGTCAGGTTGTAATCACTCATCTCACGGTTACGAAATAACACAGGGATACGAGGAACGAGCCCAACACTGTACCGATGGGATATCGAGTAAAGAGCGCATGTCAAGACAGTCTAATCGGAGGCACAACGTTCTTTATGCTCGAAAGCAACTTCCAGGTAGTAACGCTAATGCGAGCATATTATCAGCGAAATACCGTGGGAGTCTTGCAAGGTCAGGCTCGAATTTGGACTCAAGTTCCCACTGTGTTTCAAACTATCATAAACACTGTTCAAGATCGTCTGGACAGCGCTCGCGGTATCGGCGTCGACGTTCGTATTGTAGGGGCTCTTTAGCCCCATCACTTACCCATTTTTCACCTCGTTGCTTGCTTTGTCCGCCGTTGATGTCACAACATGAGCGATACAATATGGTATCAGGACTTCCACTGCCGCATGACGCTGTAGGTGGTAATGGAAGCGATTCTGAATGTATGTGTTTGCATCCGACTGAAGTTATGAGGACATCCCGGACAGAAGCAATCGAGCGTACTACCACGACGTTGAGACAACCAACTAACCTACAGAAGCAGTCGCGATCACGGTCAAATCATAATCACAACTACGAGGATCATATGAGCCAATGAGTAAACAAGCATCAACAAACCCAGATATCGAGACAGAAGCAGACACAGACGCACAGCCACAGGCACAACAACCATCACCGGAGACGACGAGTGATGTCTTGCCGATTGAGACCGGTGCAGATGCAGTTATTCGGGCACTTGAAAATGAGGGTATCGAAGCCGCGTTCGGTGTGCAGGGCGGCGCAATCATGCCAGTGTATGACGCATTATACTATTCTGATATTCGTCATGTGACAATGGCACATGAACAGGGAGCCGCACATGCTGCTGATGCCTATGGTGTCGTCAAGAATGAGCCAGGTGTTTGTATGGCCACCTCAGGTCCTGGTGCAACAAATCTTGTGACTGGAATCGCTGACGCAAATATGGATTCTGATGGGATGCTTGCGCTGACTGGACAAGTTCCATCAGATATGGTCGGTTCAGATGCATTCCAAGAGACAGATACGATTGGTATGACCGCACCACTCACCAAACATAATTATTTTGCTGATGATGAAGACACAATCGGCAGTACAGTTGGTGAGGCGCTTGCACTTGCCGATGAAGGGCGACCAGGTCCAACACTTGTCGACCTTCCAAAAGATATTACAAGCGCTGATACCGAGCGTGAGCCTACTCCCGGCAAAGCGCCAACAACAACACGACCACAATATAGCGCTGATGAGGATTCGGTTCTTACTGCATCAACCGCGATTGAGGAGGCATCACGACCGTTATTATTGTTTGGCGGCGGTGTAATCAAGGCCGGTGCAACTGAGGAAGCGCGCGCGTTCGCTCGCGAGCACGAGATTCCTGTTGTCACCACAATGCCTGGTATTGGTTCCTTCCCTGAAGACGATGACCTGTGTCTTTCCTGGGCAGGAATGCATGGCACCGGCTATGCAAACATGGCAATCACCCACACTGACCTTCTGATTGGTGTTGGGACGCGTTTCGATGATCGACTCACCAGTGGCGTTGATACTTTCGCGCCCGAGGCAGAGATCATACATATCGACATCGATCCTGCAGAGATTTCAAAGAACGTTTACGCAGATTATCCATTGATTGGTGATGCCGAGACGGTGCTTGAACAACTTGATACGACCATCGAGACGGCTCCAAACACAGATGAGTGGTGCGAGCAGTGTGTTGAGTGGCAAGAGTCCTACCCGATGGATTATGCGATGCCGGAGGATGAACCGCTGAAACCACAGTTCATCGTTGAGGTGATGGATGAAGCAACAGCGCCGGATACAATCGTCACAAGCGGCGTTGGACAACACCAAATGTGGGCATCACAGTATTGGACGTACACTGAGCCACGAACATGGGTGTCGAGTCACGGACTTGGAACGATGGGATATGGACTTCCCAGTGCAATCGGTGCACGGATCGCGGCTGATGATGATCAAGATGTTGTGTGTATCGATGGTGATGGCTCTTTCCTGATGACGATCCAGGAGCTTTCAGTGGCTGTGCGTGAGGAACTTGATATTACAGTTGCAGTCCTGAATAACGAATATGTCGGGATGGTGCGACAATGGCAGGATGCCTTCTTTGAGGGTCGACGAATGGCATCAGAGTATAATTGGTGTCCAGAGTTCGATACACTCGCAGAAGCATTTGGAGCAAACGGATTCCGAATCGATGAGTACGATGAGGTTGCAGAGACCGTCGAAGCAGCACTCGATTACGATGGTCCATCAGTGATCGATTGTCATATCGACCCCGGAGCAAATGTTTATCCGATGGTTCCTTCTGGTGGTGCGAATGGGAAATTCGCTCTGACGGAGGATCAACTATGAGTTCTGAATCGAATGCCGATGCCGATACTGACACTGACAGTGATACCAACGCCAGCGCAGACGCCGAAATGGAGTCGACAGACACGTCGGCAGTTGAGATGGTCGAACGAGGAAATCCAACCCCTGACACAGATGGTGATCTTCCAGAACAGGGGATGAAAGGGGCTGAGCCAGCTGATCGACCGCATCCATCTGGACGACGCAATGAGCAGGGGATCCGCGTCGACCCAGAAGCCGCAGCAGAATATGACCCACGACGTGCGGTGTTATCTGCGCTTGTTGAGGATGACCCTGGTGTTCTGTCACGGGTTACCGGGCTGATTTCACGACGACAGTTTAATATTGAAAGCTTAACAGTCGGACCGACAACAATTGATGGGCATTCACGAATCACGATGGTTGTCGAGGAAACGGAACCAAATATTGACCAGATTGAAAGACAGCTCGATAAACTCAAACCTGTGATTGCCGTTGGGGAACTCGCTGATGATGCAATTCGGACTGAGCTTGTGTTATTGAAAGTTCGCGGAAATGAGCCTGATAAGGTCAATGCAATAACACAGATGTATGAGGGTAAGACCATGGATGCTGACCCACAGACGATTACAATCCAACTTACCGGTGATGAACAGAAGATTGACAGCGCTATCGACGCATTCGAACAGTTCGGAATCATTGAGATAGCTCGAACAGGATATACTGCGTTGGCGCGTGGTGATACAGCGACCGTTCCCGGCGAAAAGCCAGGAACAGCAAATGAACCAACAAAACCAATAAATACACGATGACAGAACCAGAACCAGAAACAGAAACGCAAGCACAAACAGAGAAAGGTACGGATACGGCATTAGATACAACAATATATTATGATGATGATGCAGAGCGTGAGTATATCGATACCAAGACGGTAGCCGTACTTGGCTACGGAAGCCAAGGACACGCACACGCACAGAATCTCGCCGATAGTGGTATTGATGTAATTGTCGGATTACGCGAGAATTCAAGCTCTCGAGACGCTGCCATAGCGGATGGACTTCGTGTTGAGATACCAGCAACAGCTGCTGATGAAGCAGATATCATTTCACTGCTCGTCCCGGATACAGTTCAACCGGACGTATTCGAGACGATTCGCGATGGTCTAGATGCAGGCGACACAGTGCAGTTCGCTCACGGATTCAACATTCATTATAGTCAGATTCAGCCGCCTGCAGATGTTGACGTGACGATGGTCGCACCAAAAGCACCGGGTCATCTTGTCCGCCGGAATTATGAAGCCGGTGAAGGAACACCCGGTCTCGTTGCAGTGTATCAGAATGAAACCGGAGACGCGCGCAAGGAAGCAGTAGCATATGCACATGCAATCGGTTGCACGCGTGCCGGTACGATTGAGACAACATTCCGTGAAGAAACTGAGACTGATCTCTTTGGCGAGCAAGCGGTGCTTTGTGGTGGGGCAACAGCACTTGTAAAGCAAGGATACGAGACACTTGTCGATGCTGGGTACTCACCGGAGATGGCATACTTTGAGTGTCTGAATGAACTCAAACTGATTGTTGATCTGATGTATGAGGGTGGTCTCAGTGAGATGTGGAATTCCGTATCGGATACTGCTGAGTATGGTGGACTTACGCGTGGAAATCAAGTGATTGATGAATCTGTCCGTGAAGAAATGGAGTCAATTCTTGAGGGGATCCAAGATGGCTCATTCGCACGTGAGTGGATTTCAGAGAATCAGACAAACCGCCCGTCATATACACAGTTGAAGAACGCTGAGGAAGCGCATGAGATTGAGACGGTCGGTGAACCATTACGTGATCTATTTGCCTGGAGTGACGATGACGAGAGCAATGGCGAAAGTGAGACCGTAGCCGAGCCAGAGGCTACTGCTGACGATTAAGAATTAGAATAACCGATTAACGATTAACTTTATAATGAGTTCAAATACGCTGTACGACACTGTCTGGGAGAAGCACAAAGTCGCTGATTTGCCGAACGGACAAGACCAGTTATTCATTGGATTACATCTTGTTCATGAGGTGACAAGTCCACAGGCGTTTGGTATGCTGCGCGAACGGGATCTTGATGTTGCATTTCCTGATCGCACGTTTGCGACGACTGACCATATCGCGCCAACGACATCACGAGGTCGTGAGCGACCATTGCAGGATAGTCAAGCTGAGAATATGCTGCAGGCACTTGAGCGGAACACGTCTGAGAATGGAATTACATTTTTTGGATTAAATGGTGAAAAGCAGGGTATTACCCATGTCGTTGCACCGGAATTAGGATTGAGTCAACCAGGAATGACCGTTGCTTGCGGTGATTCGCATACGAGCACACATGGTGCATTCGGCTCGATTGGAATTGGAATCGGAACCTCACAAATTCGTGATGTGTTGGCGACTGGATGTATCGCTGCTGAAAAACAGCAAGTTCGCCGAATCAATGTGACCGGAACACTCGACGACGAGGTGTACGCAAAAGATATTATTCTGAAGATTATCCGGGACCTCGGTGTCGGCGGCGGTGTCGGGCATGTGTATGAATATGGTGGGGAAGCAATCGAGAATCTCGACATGGAGGGTCGACTTGCAGTCTGTAATATGTCAATCGAGGGTGGTGCACGCGCTGGCTACATTAATCCTGATCAGACGACATATGAGTATCTGAAAGATCGTGAGTATGCACCTGATGCAGATGAATGGGATGAGCACGTTGAGTACTGGAATACGCTTCGATCAGGTGATGATGCCGAATATGATGATGTTGTTGAGATCAACGCCGATAATCTCGCTCCAATGGTCACATGGGGGATTAATCCTGGTCAGGTCGTTAACGTTGATGAGGAAATTCCACATCTTGACTCAATGGCTGATGAGACAGCCAAGAAAGCCGCACGAAAAGCATTCGATCATATGGAAGTTGAGCCTGGTGAGACGATGGTCGGGTATGACGTTGACGTTGCCTTCTTGGGCACCTGTACAAACGGGCGATTCTCGGATTTCAAAGAAGCTGCACGCGTGATTGAGGGGCGACAGATTGACGAAGATGTTCATGGGCTTGCGGTTCCTGGGTCTGAAACGGTCCGAAAGCAGTGCGAAGCAGCGGGTCTCGATGAAATCTTCCGTGAGGCTGGCTTTGAGTGGCGTCAAGCAGGTTGTTCAATGTGTTTGGCGATGAATAATGATAGTCTTGAAGCTGGTGAGGTATGTGCATCATCATCGAATCGGAACTTCATCGGTCGACAAGGTGATAAAGAGGGTCGAACGGTGTTGATGTCACCCGCAATGGTTGCTGCAGCAGCTATCGAGGGTGAGATTGTTGATGTTCGTAAGCGTAATCTCACAGATATTGACGCTGAGAGAAATCCAACCGCGGTTATTAAAGGTGATTACTGATGTCGGTTCACGACACAATGGAGATTCGGCGGGTTGCAGGTACCGGTGTGCCTGTCCGCGGAAATGATGTTGACACTGATCAAATCATGCCGGCGCGATTCATGAAAGAGGTCACCTTCGATAACATGGGTGAGTACGTCTTCTATGATGCACGCCGAGATGACAGTGGGGATTTGAATGATCACCCACTCAATGAGTACAAAGGTGCTAGTATTCTGATTGTGAACAAAAACTTCGGATGTGGGTCCTCGCGTGAGCACGCACCACAGGGATTGATGCGATGGGGAATCCGCGGAGTTATTGGTGAATCCTTCGCAGAGATATTTGCAGATAATTGTAAATCACTCGGGATCCCAGCGATGACAACCGACCAGGAGACGATTAATCATCTTCAGTCATTTGTTGAGAGTGATCCTGGAGCTGGACTCGAGATGGATGTCAAGGATAGTACTGTCATCTATGATGGAAAGGAAGTTGCTGTTGAGATTGACAGTGCGATGCAAGAAGCACTTATTGATGGAATCTGGGATACGACCGCAGTGATGCATTCAAATATGGATCGCGTTCGTGATGCAGTAAATGAGTTACCGTACGTTGAGGATCGATAAGCGATGAGTCGCGGTGGTGAACACGAGATTGTTGTGATTGAGGGCGATGGGATTGGTCAGGAGGTTATTCCCGCAGCAGTGACGATACTACAAGCCATTGATGATGTCAGCCTTTCTTTTAGCAAGAAACAAGCTGGTGATGCCACTCGAGATGACACGGGAGTTGCCCTACCGGAAACAACATATGAGGCCGCCGCTGATGCAGATGCAACGCTATTTGGGGCTGCTGGAGAGACAGCGGCTGACGTTATTCTGCCACTTCGTGAAGCAGTTGGCTCATTCGTAAATATTCGACCAGTGCGGGCATACCCTGGTGTCGATGCATTACATCCACAGACAGATCTGGTGTTCCTTCGGGAAAACACAGAGGGTGTTTATTCAGGACATGAAACCCGGCTTTCTGAGGATCTCTCAACATTGACACGAGTTATTACGACATCAGCCTCAGAGCGACTCGCGGAATACGCTTGCTCGTATGTCACTGAACGCAGTATCGATGAGTTCCATATTGTTCATAAGGCAAATGTAATGCAAGAGACAGATGGTCGATTTCGTGATGCTGTCTCCCGCGTGGCTACAAGCAGTAACGTTGAGACGACGGAGGTGCTTATGGATGCATTCGCAACACGAATTTGTCTTAATCCAACACAATTTGACGTTATTGTATGTCCAAATCTTGCCGGTGATGTACTCTCTGACCTTGCTGCTGGACTAGTTGGCGGACTTGGATTACTGCCATCAGCGAATATTGGCAAGACAAACGCACTATTTGAGCCCGTTCATGGGACCGCTCCCGACATTGCTGGTGATGGTATCGCAAATCCTTCCGCGTCGATCCTCTCAGCGGGAATGCTTCTTGAACATCTTGGCGAAACGGATGCAGCTACAAATGTGCAGACGGCTGTTGAATCAGTGCTTAATTCAGGACCACGCACGCCTGACCTTGGAGGCGATGCGGACACTGAGGGCGTTGTGAGTGCCGTTCTCGAGCAACTTCAGTGAAGCTGACGTTGCAATAATGATGTCGACCACGATGAAGCATATTTTAAAATAATACAATACCTTACCATCAGATATCAACAATAGTGATACTGAAAGATACCTAGGATATCACACAGTATCAGGAATGTTCTATGCTATGTACCTCACTGAGGTAATATTAATCGCCGTGGGCACGAGGAACAGTTACAATGATTAAAATCCCTACAGCGAGCAGTACAATGTATGCGATGGTCACGCACTCCCACGGGGTTAGAGGGGCAGACACAGAGGATTCAGTTTATCGATCACTACAGGGAGCGTGGTAGTAATGCCTGAGCAAGTTGTCACTGTCGTGCCTGAAGATGGACTTCACGCACGCCCTGCCTCAAAATTTGTTGAAGCAGCAAATGAGTTTGATTCGGAGGTGCAGGTAGGACATATTGATGATACGCCGGTAAACGCAGCAAGTATGCTCGCAGTAACAGGACTTGGGGTAACGTGCGGTGATGACGTGCAAGTGCGCGCGGAGGGACCAGACGCAGACGCTGCACTTGACGAACTTACGCGGATTCTCTCTACCCAAGAGGAGGACCTTTGAACAAATGAAAGAACAGCGGCTCAGTGGTGTTGGTGTCTCACCAGTATCAGCTGTTGGAACGGCAGTATGGTATACACCAGAGCCAGAACTTGCTGATCCGCCAGCCCCAGAGACAGTTGATACTGACACCGAGTTGGATCGCTTCTTGACAGCCAAACAGACAGCAAAATCAGAATTACAGGACGAACGCGAGCGGACCGCGGCGGCAGTTGGTGAGTCAGAAGCAGAGGTGTTCGATGCACATATTCAATTTCTTGAGGACCCACAGATAGAATCAGGTGTTGAGTCGGCGGTCAACTCAGGATGTCCAGCAGAACATGCTGCCTCTGGGACATTCGCTAAGTTTATTGAACAGTTTGAAGAGATGAGCGGACAGATGGCAGAACGGGCGGATGATTTGCGTGACGTACGCGATCGTCTAATTCGAATATTAACTAATGGTGAGCGCGCAGACCTAAGCTCAGTCCCACCAGATAGCGTTATTCTCGCAGAGCGACTTACACCGAGTGATACCGCACAGCTTGATCCAGACCGAGTCGCAGGGTTCGCAACAGTCACCGGTGGACGCACCTCACATGCAGCCATCTTTGCGCGATCACTCGCACTTCCGGCTGTCGTTGGTGTCGGTGCAGAACTCAACACAATTGAAGCTGAATCGTCGGTAGTCGTCGATGGCATAGCGGGGACAGTCATCAATGATCCCACCACAGAGACACAAGCAAACGTTGGAGGTGAATCCGTTACGATACAAGCTGACTCAGTGTCGACGATAGATGGACGCTCAATTGAGGTGGCTGCAAATGTTGGGACTAGTAATGATGTCCAGACAGCAACGGAGTATGGTGCAGACGGGGTTGGACTATTTCGATCAGAGTTCCTGTTTCTTGATCGCGCAGAGCCACCGACAGAAGCCGAGCAATACGAAACGTATCGATCTGCAATTGAATCATTTCCCGATGGTCGAGTTGTTGTTCGTACGCTGGACGTTGGTGGTGATAAACAAATTGAATATCTGGATCTCCCAGCTGAGGACAATCCATTCCTTGGCGAACGTGGGATCCGGCGATCGTTAGGACCTGATGAGGATCTCTTCAACACACAATTACGTGCATTATTGCGTGCCGCGCGTGATGCTGACAGTGGTGATCTTGCGGTGATGCTTCCACTCGTCTCAACAGTCGAAGAAGTGACCAAAGCACAGTCGATGATTGAGACGGTCGCGAATGCAGTGGAGACAGACAGTGTCGATGATAACACCGGTGGGAGGGTCGAAACGCCAGAATTTGGTGTGATGATTGAAACACCCGCAAGCGCATTCCTTGCCCCGGAACTCACCGAGCACATTGATTTTTTCAGTATCGGAACAAATGATCTTGCGCAATACGTAATGGCAGCAGAACGGGGAAATGACCGCGTGAAGGCGCTTGGTGATTATCAGCAACCAGCTGTCATTCGGGCGATTGATGCAACAGTGCGCGCCGCTGAAGGAACGGACACATGGGTCGGAATGTGTGGAGAAATGGCAGGTGACCCATCGATGACAGAGTTACTCATTGGAATTGGGCTGACGGAATTAAGTATGAGTGCTGTCTCTATTCCGCGTGTGAAAACAGCAGTTCAAACCACGAGTGTATCGGAAGCTCAAGCACTTGTTGAGAACGTACGTGAGGCGACGACTCAGGATATGATTACATCGTTGCTCAATACTGAATAGATAGTTTATATTTGTAATTTGACATATAAAACGCCTATCTGATGTCTGAGACATGTCGCTCCACATTGCTTATGATGGAGGCGATAAAACAGATGTATGAGGTGACAAAAAGTGCCGTTCTACGGCGGGAGTGAACTTGCAACCGTCTACGACGATGCGCTCACAGAGGGATTTGGGCTTATTGCATCCAATATTGCCGAGCCAAATATTATGATGGGGCTAATTGAGGGTGCTGCCCGAAAGGATTCAGATTTACTATTACAACTCAGTGGGGGCGCCAGCACGTTTGCTGGAAATGAAGATCCAGTTGATGGGCTTCGAACAATGGGAACGTATATCGAGGCGATTGCTGATCAGTATGATATTGGCGTATTTCTCAATATGGATCATCAATCAGATCTTGGATTCATCGAGGCGCAGATGGATCTTGGAATTCCCTCCTCAATCATGATCGATGCATCGCATGAGCCGTTTGAGGAAAACGTTGCGCGAAGTCGTGAAGTGGTTGAAATGAAACAGGACAAAGATGCAGATGTTCTCATTGAGGCTGAACTTGGACAGATCAAGGGTGTAGAAGATAATATCGAAGCTGCTGAGGCGTTCTATACTGATCCAGAGCAAGCTGTCGAGTTCGTTGACCGAACTGGGTGCGACCTACTTGCTATTTCTGTTGGTACCCAACATGGTGTTGCGAAAGGCAAGAACTTAGAACTTCGTCCCGACCTTGCTCAAGAGATTCGACAGACACTTCGGGATCATGGATTAGATACACCACTCGTACTTCATGGATCATCAGGTGTCCAACCGGAGCAACTTCAGGAAATGCTTCAACACGGCATCTGTAAGGTGAATAAAGATACCCGGTATCAGTATGAGTACACTCGAACAGCATTCGATTTATACCGAGAGGATGGAACAGCAATTGTTCCGCCCGAGGATACTAATGCAAATCGAGAGACATTTTTCAACGATACTGAGTGGTCACCAAATAAAGATGTTTTTGACCCACGAGTCGCCGGTCGAGAAATTCGTGGTCGGATTGCAGATGTTCACGCAGAACTTACAGAGGTATCCGGCAGTGCTGGACATAGTCGATTTGCCTGAGCGCGAGCATGATATGCGGTAAGAACAATAGATTATTCAACCCTTTCCGATCCAGTCCAGTCCAGTCCAATTCAACTCGCGACTACGGTCATTCAAATTGAATTCATTCGTATTCTACGACATACAGCTTGTGAAAATGAAATAAATGAATCGTAACTATATGAGTAGAGACAATCCATCCCTTGATATTTTTCTGATTGAGTGTATACATGCGAATATGCCACAGATACATGTTGATGATGAGACGATTGCACGACTTGATTCACTCCGGGAAGATGATGAGGATTATAATGCGATTGTCACTGAACTATTGAATATATACGAAACAGAAGAATTGACATTATTCCACAGTGGTGATGGATAGCCTATCGTACCTGTTTATTTGGTCTGAATCCATCGTGGGCAAGCACGAGATTCAGAATATTATTGATACAGTGCGTAATCACGCCATCCCTGACCGCTCAGTCAGAGACAAGACTGTGAGTGTCGTTTTTAAATAATTCTGTATTTTCGATTCGGACACTGGCAGTAATAGAAATAGCGATAATAGTGAAATACAGCCATCTCATTACTTTCTCTCGTGAATAGGGGATGTGAATGACGGTGGAATTATATTAATCGTGCCGTTAACCATGTGTGTGAGCGTCAACGTCGAAGTGCAGGTCGACCCTCCAGGGGAGGATGACCGCGTTGAAACAGCGTGGACCCTCAAAGAACAGATTCGAACAGAGGAGGGGGTACTTAAACAGCGACGACCCTTCTTTACCGACGCGTATCGTCGTTCGAAGACACACCTGCTCTTCGAGGATGACGATCTTGTTGGATTCGCCTCGGTCCGGCGTGATGGGTATATTCTGTTTCTTGCTGTTGCTCCTTCTTATCGTGGTGAGGGACATGGAAAACGGTTAGTTGCAGAGGCAGCAGATGATCATGAATCGATTTCATGCCATGCACGTGCGACGAATGAATCCGCACTTTCATTTTATGAGTATCTTAGTTTTGAGATTGTCCGACGAATCACCGGCTATTATGAAGATGGTGGTGATGCATACTATCTTAAGCTTGGTGACACGCCCTCGATACGAGATCGGTTTGCAGACTTACTCCGACGGTCGTGAGCGGCTATGCGTATGCGTGTGGGTGTAATCTACCCTCTGAATAATGACAATGAGTGTTTCTGGGATGTCCATTGACACTAAATTAGCTCATTCGTCGGGATGGTCTGATGTATCGCATCGGTACTGCTGTCTTTCGGAGTATACTCACCAATAACGGAGTGTGCTGATGTATGAATCATACTGTGAGTATCTAGATATCAATGAGATACATGTACGATCATAGTGTTTCAGGATAATTGGTTATCACATGAGATTTTTATCTGCATGATAAATTGTGTCTAGTTATGCTTGGGTTGAATGTTGATGAGCGGGCTCGGACGCTTTTTGAGCAGGAACGTATTCCGCTGTTTTTATCATTGAACTCTGGGTTTTCACTAATCGTTCACTTCTCACAATCGCAGTTCCGGTCATCTTTATTGTTATATGACGAGGAGTTGAGTTACTTGCCAAGCCGTATGATATTCCATCGGGAACTGACGGGATAGCTACTGGAATGGTCCTCACTGCCATCGATGGGTCGTGGTTTAAACCGACCATGGCTTGCCACGATCGCTTTTATATGCGGAATTTGGCTTGTTGCCGACGGATACAGGACGTATCGTGATGGACCGTTCAATAAATCGGCTGATCCATATTTTGATACTACCTGGAGCAGTATTGAGGAAATTAGACGGGTACAACAATCGGATCGGATCATGCGTGCGGTTCGTGAGCGTCTGCAGACACCACCTGCAGTCGTAGCAGATGTTGGAATTTCTAAAAAAGAGGCGACAATGGCACTCAAAACTCTCAGTAATCGCGGTATGGTAGAGCGAATTGACTATGAAAATAGAGATATGATAGATATCAAGAGTAATACAGATGATAGCTCAAACTCAGACATCGATCGGGACACTGCCGCATCCGGTAAACGACCGCTCAATATAAATGGATCACAGCAACGACAAATACTGTACCGTGCAACTGAGGGAGCATTCAGCGAACGAAACAAAATCATGCAGGTGTTTCAGTGGATTCTAGAGCGACTGTTTCGGCTGTTTCGATAGCTTCGTGTAAATCTAATTGATATTGAAAATAGCTATCAGAATGACTCAACACCATTATCTGTAATCACTCGATCGATAAGTGACACAGGCGTTGCGTCGTATGCGGGGTTTTCAATCATAATATTTTCAAGTGGTTCAAGCGACACTTCAGCCGGTGATCGGTATTCATTTTCAAATACAAAGCTTCCGTCAACAACCTTCGCGGCTGAGCCAATAACGGTGACAGGGACATCGACTGCGGCTGCTGTTGCGACAATCGGGAATGTCCCAACACGATTATATAACGTGTCGTTGACAATACAGTCCATCCCGACAACAACCCGGTCGCAGTCTGATAGAAACGATCCAGCAGCGCTGTCGATAAGCAAATGTGGTTCTACATTGTCCAGTTCAGCAAACCGACGAGCAGCCTTTCGACCGAGATATCGAGGTCGTGCTTCTGTCACATACACTTTTAGCGGCGTCTCTGTTCCAGTTGCACGCTCGATCGCTTCAAGCACCGTCGATGAGTAATCATGTGTTAGAACCGTCTCATCAGCTTCAAGAGTTGGGGCAGCTTTGGCGGCTGCTCGGGATTTTCCCTCAGTGACATCTTCAACAACACGATGGATGACCTCCTCGAGAAGCTCCTTTGCGTCATCAAGGTCGTCTTTACGATCAACTACGTTGATTTTGATCGTCTGCATGGCGTTGAATAATGACGCATGAGATGGGTTTGCTCGTTTGAGTGCCCCGACATTACGTTCAAGATCACGTTCAAAATTCTCAATTGTGGTATGATCTCGATTAAGAAGATCAGTGAGTGCTTTAGCCGCTTTGACAGCAACGACTGAGGAACTATGCGTTTGCATTTCTTGAATCTCTTCAATTGTATTATCTATCATATATCAGCCTCACCAACAATAATCAAAACCGTTCTGAATATACGGCGTGTGTAATTTTCGCTCACGATATTTCCTCAGTAATTGTTCTTCTTGTATCTGAACTCTGTTGTGTCGTTTGTGATGTGTCTGTCTCAGTATGTAAGTGTGAATTTGGGGTTTAGTCTGCGTCCAATTGAATACGTGAGGAATTATCTTTTATCTCCTTATTCAGCGAAGGAGTTGAAACAGCATCTGTGTCAGCATTATCAATACCAACACCAGCGGCAAGACCGACATCGGCATACATATCAATATTAGTGTCAGTATCACTCCAGTGTGCGTAACTGAATACAGAGACTGCAGTAATGATCCAAATCATAGCACCAACTCGAATAGCAAACTCAACGTGGGCTCCCCACGTTGGAAGTGTCGCAGCGAGAGAAAGTAGAGTCACGACTGGTGCACCGATAATAATTGTCAGGACAAATGTTATTTGCATCATCCATCCGTAGTTGACCTTGCCTGGATCCGTTATCTCAGCCGGTTCCACAAAGTAGTATTCGTCGCAGTATTAAAAGTAATATCGATTCAACTGATGCCGGTGCCGTCCGTACAATACGTTGAACCTCAATAGCACAGTGGATGACTGTGTATAGATATATTATCTATTGGACATGATTATTCGCATCGACTATATGATATTTTGATATATGTGGTGTGAGATGCTATAGAATCTTACGATTGTAATTTAGTGGACTTGAGCTCAGATCTATAACGACTAATATCTTCGTGGAAGTACGATTTTGGACCGATAACTGTGAACCGCAACACAACCACTATTTTGGCATGTCCGCTGCCGTAATGCGATTATTGTGCGACAGATTTATATATTATACTCCCTAACTTGTGGTTAGGAAACAAGATGAAAACACAACAGTTCGCCGGCGAGAGCGGACGATTCAGCCGCCGGTACGAGTATGACGATAGTTGGGTCCTCGCCGTCGAATTAGGTCCCAGTGTGACCACCGTTGATGTTGATATCGTCGGAACAACAGCAATTATTATTGCGAAGACAGACAATAATGTGATTGAGACGGAATTTGAACTCCCAGAGGGTGAGACGACGGTCACAACCGCTAACGGAATAACTACAATTACAATAGAACAATGAAGCTCACTGTCAAACCACTCAAACAGAAGGACGCTGGTAGAGGATTAGCCGCAATCGATCGTGATGTTGCCACTGAACTTGATCTCGAGGGCGGCGATTACATCCGAATCGAGAGCGAAGATGCCACAGCCATTGCTCGAGTATGGCCTGGCTATCCTGATGACCAGGGTACAGGTGTTATTCGGATTGATGGACAACTACGTCAACAGGCAGACGTTGGCATTGATGATAGCGTTGATGTCGAAAAAGCTGATATCAACCCGGCAAAGCACGTTGCAATTGCACTCCCACAGAATCTTCGAATCAGTGGGAACATTGGAGCACACCTTCGAGATAAACTCTCAGGACAGCCGGTAACGCAAGGACAGAACATCCGAGTTCCATTCGGATTCGGATTCATGTCTTCATCGGCACAGCCGATCCCGATGAAGATTGCATCGACAGAGCCGTCAGGAACGGTGATTGTCACCGATTCGACAGAAGTAACACTCAGCCAGCAACCAGCTGAAGACATCCAATCTGACGGGAGTGACGGGTCGAATACTCCAGCCGTTACCTACGAGGATATCGGTGGTCTCGAAAGAGAACTTGAGCAGGTTCGAGAGATGATTGAGCTGCCGATGCGTCATCCTGAGTTGTTCCAACGGCTTGGGGTCGAACCACCGAAGGGAGTGTTGTTGCACGGTCCACCGGGAACCGGAAAAACACTCATCGCCAAAGCGGTTGCCAATGAGATTGATGCAAGTTTCCACACGATCTCTGGTCCAGAGATTATGTCGAAATATTACGGAGAGTCCGAGGAACAACTCCGTGAGATATTCGAGGAAGCCGAAGAAGAGGCTCCATCAATTGTCTTTGTCGATGAGATTGACTCGATTGCACCAAAACGCGAAGAAGCTGGTGGTGACGTTGAACGACGCGTCGTCGCACAGTTACTCTCGTTGATGGATGGTCTCGATGAGCGTGGTGAAGTCGTTGTCATTGGTGCAACGAATCGTGTCGACGCACTTGATCCGGCACTGCGCCGTGGTGGTCGATTTGACCGCGAAATCGAGGTTGGCGTCCCAGATCGGGAGGGTCGAAAAGAGATTCTCCAGGTGCACACACGGAACATGCCACTCTCGGATAATGTTGATCTTGATGGATACGCCGATAATACGCATGGGTTCGTCGGTGCAGATATCGAGAGTCTCGCCAAAGAAGCTGCAATGAATGCGCTTCGGCGAATCCGCCCAGAACTTGATCTTGAGGCTGATGAGATTGATGCAGACATCCTCGAATCATTATCGGTGACTGAGACAGACTTCAAGGAGGCGATCCGAGGCATTGAGCCATCTGCCCTTCGTGAAGTATTCGTCGAAGTCCCTGATGTGACATGGGGTGATGTCGGCGGTCTTGTGGACACGAAAGAACAATTACGCGAGACAGTTCAATGGCCACTTGATTATCCAGATGTCTTTGATGAGATGGACATACAATCAGCTAAGGGCGTGTTGATGTATGGTCCGCCTGGAACAGGCAAGACGATGCTTGCAAAAGCCGTTGCAAACGAGTCTGAGTCGAATTTCATCTCGGTGAAAGGTCCAGAGCTGTTGAACAAATATGTTGGCGAATCAGAGAAAGGCGTCCGCGATATCTTCAAGAAAGCACGAGAAAATGCCCCAACAGTAGTGTTCTTTGATGAGATTGACTCAATCGCGACTGAGCGAGGAGGATCAACGGGCGATTCAGGCGTTTCAGAACGAGTTGTCTCACAACTACTGACGGAACTTGATGGTCTCGAATCGCTCGAAGATGTAGTTGTGATTGCTACAACAAATCGACCTGATCTTATTGACTCTGCGTTACTACGCCCAGGACGGTTGGATCGGCATGTACATGTGCCCGTTCCAAGTGAGACTGCGCGAGAAGCAATCTTTGAGGTGCACACTGAGGAGAAACCACTGGCAGACAGCGTCAGTCTCTCACGACTCGCCGCACGCACTGAAGGGTACGTTGGTGCTGATATCGAAGCAGTATGCCGTGAGGCATCGATGGCTGCAAGTCGAGAATTCATCAACAGCGTCTCACCTGAAGAGGTTGATGAATCAATCAGCAACATTCGAGTGACCATGGGACACTTTGAGGATGCTCTCAATGAGGTCGGTCCAAGCGTCACTCAGGAGACACGCGAACAATACGAGCAGATCGAGCAACGCTTTGAGACGAGTAGTGTCGAACGACAGCCAGAGGCTGGCATCGGTCGAACTTTCCAGTAAGCAGTCAGTCACTCCCTCAGGAATATACTGTTACTCGACTCGCTGATTTTATTCTATTCTATTCTATTCTATTCTATTCTATTCTGTTGAGCGTCACTGAAGCAAACGTCATGTCACTTGCTGAGAAATCGTGCATGATTTTGATATGGTTAATCCAGTAATGACGACAAACACGGCTCAGTGGCGACTGAAAATAATATTAATCTCGGTATTAGACAATACCGGCAGCACCGAGATCAGCAATAATCGACTCGACGTGGTCCGTGGGTGAAACGCCCTCATACGTAAACGCGACTGTACCTGTCGGATCAATAACATACGTATTTCGAAATACGCCATCAAAGCTGTTACCGAACATATTTTTTTCCCCATATGAATCATACGCACCAGCAACAGTCCCGTCATCCGAGAGTAGTGGAAACGGGAGATCGTATTCACCTGCAAACATATCTAGATCAGCGACTGGATCATCACTAATACCGATCACAGCAATTTCGTTTTCCTCAAATATACCAACTGTATCGCGAAACTCGCATGCCTCAGTGGTACATCCCGGTGTATCAGCGCGAGGAAAGAAATATACAATAACATGTTGACCACGATATGATGATAATGAGACTGTCGCTCCATCATTCGATGGGAGTGAAAACTCCGGAGCAGACGAGCCAGTTTCAAGCATACAGATATGCAATCGCGACAGTGCTTCAACAATACGGTTTTATTTGGTCAATCCAGCCGCTCCGCGGCGTCTTGAGAGAGAAGCGGCTCAGCGTTCGTCTCTGGAAGCATAATGATGTCTTCTGCTGCAAGGTCGTATTCACGTTGATCAACGCCCAGGATACGACCAACATCAGCGGTAATACGAAGTATAACACGATCTGGATCATCAGACGTGGTATCTGGTGTTATATCTGATTCCAACTCAGCACCTGGCTCTGTCGCCGTCTCTCCTTCCGAGATATTATAACTTTCATCTGTGCGCATCCCGGATATCTCATCTGAATTATGATTGATGTCCGTGCTTCCAAGCTCCGAAGAAGGTGTATTGGTGGAATCCGTATGATGAGAGTGGGATACAGTTTCAGGCTCAGGCATAGACTGGGAATTTGAGTCTGTCTGAGTTGTCGATGCAGAATTAAGAGTGTCACTCGGTGTCTCCACGTCTGAATCGCTCTTAATAGGGTTTTGCGGAGTTGACTGTGGTTGTGTCGGTGTCGGTTCTGCCGTATCGTCATCAGTCACCGGATCATTTTGAGCATTATCGGAATTATCAGGATCCGTGTTCACCGGTGATGTGTCAACCGCATCTACAATATTACCACCATCACCCATTGCAGCGGCAAGAACATCATCTGGATTTGGTGGGGTTGAATTATCAACTGGATCTGAGCGTTGCCTTTCAGTTTCAGTCTCGGTATCAGCGTTCGATCCGTCTTGTGCACGCGAATCTGATGTCGAATCAGCATTGGCAGTATCTTCCACACCAGCGCTGATTTCAGAGTTTGGGTCACTGTTCTGAGATTGAGACGCAGCCGAGACGCTATATTCAGTATCTGAGGATTCCGTGGATGAAGCTGATTCAGTAGGTATTGATTGATCTGGATTCTTTTGAGCTGTATCTCCACCTTCGGATATCGGTGTCTCTGTGTGTGCTGAATCCTCTGTTCCCTCTCCGCCAAGCACGCTGAGTACGTGTTCACGGTTTGTTATAATTTGCTCAACAAGATCATCAAACAGCGCGCGTTCTTCACTCGTGAGCCCTCCAGTATCGGTTTTCATATCGGCTGCATCGAAAGAGGCGAGTTTGACTACCTTACCAATCCGGCGTTCATAAATCGCTTTAACGACCTCCTCAGCAGTCTTAATCTCATCAGTCAATCGTCCGATGGAGGGATCACCAAAGGGGTCATCAGTTGCTTCCGCAAGACGTCGCCGTTCAGCTTTCCGTTCAGCGATATATTCAGCAACATCTTCATAAAATGTATCAGACAGATGTTGCAGGCTATCCATCTGTCGTTCTGTCCGTTGAACATCCTGCAGTTCGGTTAGATCCATTTGTTGTGACTCAATCCAGGTATCGTGGGTAATAGGTTGCGTTCATAATATACTGCCGGAGATGAGCTATACTAATATCTGACTGAGACTACCAATCATTATGGTGAATAGTTTACTTCACAGTTGCAAGCAGAGCTTATACTATAGAATCATTCCATTCGTACATTGATGTAACTGTGGGTTCGGACATCCGGTGTTTATCCGCTGACAGTGAATATAAGCCAAAAATACACTCATAATCATCAGTTATTGGCTTACCTTTTCGGCTCGACCGCGAGTCATCAGAAAGACTCCCAGACATTCTTCAACAGAGTGTATCCCTTCAGTGATGCTGAATGTGTCACCATCGAATGTTGTTGCTCCTGGGTCAGTGACTCGCACCCGTATATCTCGACCTCGGAATCGTTCGGGAACGGCGTCCTCAAGCGGATGAAATGAAGCGATTTCCCCACGAGTAAGTGGGATAACAAGGAGTCCTGAGCCGCCATGGAGACTCCCAGGAAGTCTAATCAGACGGTTTGTATCAGTCGTCACTGGTTCGTCAATCGGTGCGGTCTCTTGTTCAAATGCTGTCTGTGCGAGTGCGTCGACAAGGATACGGATCCCAGCTCCGCCAGCTTCAAGATTCCCTGCTTGAATTGCCTCTGGATTTGCGTTAATTTGTCCGAGAATTGTCTCCGCTCGTCCTTCTCCAATTCCCTCGAATGACTGTAATCGCTTGAGGGCTGTTGTTTCATTACTCGCCTGAAGCTCCTCGACAAGCTCAAGTAGGCGTTTATGAACTCGCCACCCCCATCCGCCACGGTGTCTGAGGGTCCGCTGTGTTGTTCCTTGGTTTGATTCTGTGTCAATGAATATCTCAACACTCAGATCAATTGCGCGGATATAATCGACAATCTCTCGACGAGCAGCACTATCGAGACGACGAACCCGTTCATCGCGAACATGAACATGGTATCCCCGCCCTCCAGAGAAGACGACCTGTGTTTCATCGAAAGCAAAGTCATTGTCAATAAACGCAAGTAGTGTTTGGAGTTCCGCCTTGCACGCTGTGAGCATATCTGCATATGATGTGGTATCAGGGTCAATCCCTGGCAGGTGATCAGCATCAAGATCAAAAATAAGATCAGCGGATTGCCAGTCTTTTTGATCCATTGTTGTTGCACCCGGATCAGTAAATCGTGCTGCAGAGAAATACACATGTCTTGGCGCAGTCCGGTGGAGGAAGTCATCAAGACTCCCAAGTTCAAGCAATGACTGATGACGGACCATTGTTGTGCTTCCAGCAGTCCACGGAATGTGTCCCCACTCACGACGATTGGCTGCTGGCGGCGTATCTATATTAGCGCGAGCATAGTAATCACCGAAACGGCCTTTCAGATACGTCCGAGTACGGTCCTCCATCGCTCAGGGTATATCCAAGGCGGGGGTAAATTGATTGCGTCTCATTCTTGTTAATAATCTATTCCGCCGTGTTTTGAAAAAGAGTACGAACAGCTTGTGATTGGATCATTGAACAACAGAAAAATATTGTATCGTTTGAGTCTGTATCCGGAATATCCTTGTCGACAGACATCAAATCAAATGTATGACGATGACACTCACTGCCCGCACACTTTCAGAGTTAGCACCAGATGAGCGGGCGGCATTTTTTGATAGAGATGCTGGGGTAGCTGATGCCCGTGCGGACGCCCGCACAATCTTGAGTCGTGTGCAAGATGAGGGTGACGTAGCGCTTCGTGAACTCGCCCGCGAGCACGACGATGTCGAGGTCGGGACAATCAATGTGACTGATACTGCAGAGCGAGCATATGATGAGATTGATGAGGCAGTTCGCACGTCACTTGAAACAGCAGCAGCAAACATACGCACATTTCATGAAGAGCAGATTCCAGATGACTGGCGGAGTACATATGAGGAGGACCATCGTGAATTAGGACGTCGATTTCGTCCGCTTGACCGGGTTGGTGTGTACGCCCCTGGTGGTACCGCAGCATACCCCTCAAGTGTATTAATGGGCGTCATTCCAGCCGTTGTGGCCGGTGTTGAACACGTTGCACTTGCAACGCCACCAGGGGACCCGGTACATCCAGTGACGCGTGCGGCTGCTCACATCGCAGGTGCGGATCGAATCTATGCTGTTGGCGGCGCTCAGGCTGTTGGAGCACTCGCGTACGGAACTGAATCAATTGATGCTGTACAGAAGATTGTTGGACCCGGTAACCGATGGGTGACAGCAGCAAAAGCAGAAGTTCGAGGTGATGTTGATATTGACTTTCTCGCTGGTCCGTCGGAAGTTCTTGTGATAGCTGATGAGACTGCAACGCCTGAATATGTTGCTGCAGATTTACTTGCACAGGCTGAACATGATCCAAACGCATCAGTAGTGGCTGTCACAGATCATGAAGATACTGCTGAGGCAATTATAAAAGCGGTCGAAGCACAAATTAGTGACCGACAGCGGTTAGATGTTATTACAGAAGCGCTTGAACAGGCCGCATCAGGTGTCATTGTAACTCGATCTATGTCAGAGGCGATTTTATTCGCTGAAGAATACGCCGCGGAGCATCTTTCAATTCAGGCTGCAGATGATGAAGCAATTCTTGACCGAATTAAAAATGCTGGAAGTGTATTTTTGGGCTCACACACGCCAGTCGCAGCCGGTGATTATGCTTCAGGAACGAACCATGTTCTTCCGACTTCTGGCGGAGCACGTCAATATGGTGGATTATCTGTCGATACATTTCTCCGATCAACGACAGTCCAACGTATTGATAAGACAGGACTAGATCGACTCAATAAGACGATTCAAACGCTTGCAACAGCAGAAGGACTTGAAGCGCATGCTGAGAGCGTTCGAATACGAACTGAAACAGCCAGAGCCGAATCCGAATCGACGCCGGAACGCACTACTGATACAGATATGGATGGTGGTGAAATGTCGGAGAGCAGTGTTACTGCTACCGAATCAAATGAATAAGAATATGAATATTTGTATGATGATATAAAAAATAGCGTCACCATTAACTCGGTAGATATGGTACCGTAGATTATGAGTGTTGAAGCAGATGATACGGGTGGTGAGACAACTGTGACAATTACCCAAGAAGCTGCGTCCGAGGCAGTCCAATTGATTGAATCGGAGGGTCTTGATACGAATAAAGCAGGATTACGATTATTCGTTCAACAGGGCGGTTGTGCGGGATTATCCTATGGGATGCGATTCGACGATGAGCCAGAGTCTGATGATGCAATCGTTGAACAGCATGGGTTGCGTGTGTTTGTTGATCCTGCGAGTCAGAATTATATTGGCGGATCAAAGCTGCAATATGAAGGCGGGCTTCAGGGCGCTGGCTTTCATGTTGAAAACCCGAATGTTGTGAGTGAATGTGGATGTGGCGAGTCATTCCGAACATAGTATATAGGGACTGGTATCGATATCCGTTGATGAGTATGGTAATGACAGCTAACTCTTCTGGACGGCGTCGGTTATGTTCACAACTACTTTGAGATTAGAGCATTATGTGTAGAGATATTCATGCGTAATAATGGAATATATCGGCACACTCAACACTGATATCGACCTGATTTTATTTCAGAATTAACTCAAGTATTTACAAGCGGTACGAGGCGGATGCCACGGGGCTTGACTCCGTGACCGTGGATGAAACCGACACTATTGCCACAGACCACAGCTTTTCAGACGTCTTAGTGCCAGTTTCAGATATAGAGATGTGGTATGATTACCGCTTCCGTGCTTACCCAGACCGAACAGAATAGGGGTAGCTACGGAAGCAGAACGTCATGTCAACATCCACATCCACTGACAAGCCTACGATCACACCCGCTACGAGTATCAAGAACTCAATACGGAGAAACATACACTCGGGAGTGCGTCCCAGCATCAGAAGCGACTTACCGAGTGGACAAACGAGACGAGTGGGGCATATCCTCGGAAGTCCACTCAAAAGCAATGCAGGAAACCGTCGAACAATTCTACAAGAACCTCTCCCTCTCAAACCTCTCCGCAAAGAAACAGAACGAGAACGGACACACAGTCGGGTGGCTCAAGTGGAAATTGCTACGAGATTTCCAGAGTATGACGTATTCGCAGTCTGGCTTCGAACTCAAACACACGAGTACGAGTGGTCAAACTGCGACTCTCTGGCTCTCCAAGATAGACGACATCCCAATTCAATATCACCGGGAAGTCCCTGACAACGCCATCGTCAAAGAGGTCACGCTGAAAACAGAGAAGACTGGTGAGTGGTACGTCACAGTCGGTCTTGAAATCGAAGATGTCGAGCTTCCCAAGAAGTCAGAAATAGACGACATGAACCCTGAGCTGGAGATCGTGTCGGCATTGACCTCGGCATACAGAATTATAACTATGTCTACACATCGGATGGTGATAGTGAGAGTGTAGGCTGGCTCGACCTCTCAGATGAGCACGAACGCTTACAATGCAAACAATACAGTCTCTCACGAAAAGAACGTGGCAGTAACAACTGGGACTGGGAGAACCAGCGACAAAGAGTAGCCAAAGCCAGACGTCAGATTAAGCGAAAGATCGAGGACTTCCAGCACAAGCTCTCCACATGTCTCGGCAACAAGTACGACGCCGTATTTGTGAAGGAATTAAAGTTGAGTGTCTCGGGAATGCTCCAGTCAAGTGGGAACGCTCGAAACAACCAGGACGCCGCGTGGCGTGGGTTTATTGATATGCTAGAGTACAATACAAGGCAAGGGTGACATGCACGGCACCCATGTTGTACAAGTGGATCCGCATGGGACGACAAGAGAGTGCGCTAAGTGTGGTGTCGAGACCGACAAGCCGTCGTGGGTCAGGGAACACTCGTGCCCGACCGTGGGTTCGAAGCGGATAGGGAAGTAGAAGGGACTTGAACGCGTCATATAATGTTCTGTCTCTGTCTTGTGGTCTTCGGGAATTAGACTGAGACTTAGGGCAGGGCTGGGCTGGGACAGACCAAAGTCAGGCCTATGGAGACTGTGATCGCTGTGGATGAGGACTCTGTTCGGGAGTCGGTGTCTGCAAGTCACGTCATTGAAACAGAAACAGGAAGCTCGGAGTCGGAGTCGGAGTCGGGGCTTGACCCCGAGGCAGTTCACCATCCGGGATATCATTGCAGGAATCATTCATCATACTAGTGTCATCGCTGATTGTATACTCCACTGTATCAATGACGTTGCTAATCATAATCTAATAACCTGTGAAAAATTTTATATTCTGTACTACTATGTATATTGTTGTATGCCCACTGTTAGCACGCCTCTACTAGAGGAAGCCCAGACGATATTCGCACGTCTTGGCTACAGTGTATCGGGCGACGAATCAGGGTTCATCGCTAAACGAAAATGGCGAAGTGTCCACGTGACAGCGTTTTGTTCCGACACAGCACTGAACGAGAGACACGCACGAACAGATGGCGGCACGATATCAGATCAGTACCAACTGCGATGTTTTGTTACTCCTGAAGCTAAGACTACATGGCTTAAAGAAGAACTCACGACGAGTGATCCTAATTACGAGTGGGCGATTATTGGTGTTGAGTCCGATGAAGACGGGGGATGGAATACAAACGAATATGATGTCATACTATCGGATGCAGATTAACAACACATAGTTGTCCAATATAAAGATATTCTCAACTAGATACAGTCTCAACTCAATGAAACCCGACAGTATGTCGATTATCTAAGTTCAAGCGCAAGACCCCTTCCTCAAGGAACGGACGGCGACGAGCCGTGAGTGAGTAGGTCGGGGTAGTTCACTGGGACCGAATGATCATATGTTTTCAGTATCATTGGATTTCGGTACTTCGGTCAAATATCGTGTTAGGCAACTGCCGCATCAACCACACAGCCTAAAATAACAGCGGAGTTCGATACTCATCAGGATAACCAAATTCAAACAACCATATTATTAGATAAAAATAGAAAGTCGCTACGCGCAGATAGATATCCACGGACTATTCGGGTGTAAATAAGATCTACAGATTTTGATTCGATATTGAGACTTTCATCAGTTATCCCCCACAAATGACGGATTAATTAAATACATCCTCAATTGAGCTAATGCGCTTATATTGGAGAATATCTTTACCTGAGAGATCGCGAGGGTGCACATCAACAGTTTGTATTTGTTTCCGTCCCTGATCATCGGCGTATGCGATCAAATATGTTATATCTTCGTCATTAACGAGTTCCTCTTGGACAGTTTCTAAGAGGTCATCTATCACAGTGTCTGTATCTGTCCCCTCGAGTTGATTGAGTATGCTTTCGAGGTGTTCAGTTTTTTCCCACTCTTTGATTTGCTGTTCAAGTTCGGTGATATTCTCATCAATCGAATTGAATTTTGACTTACACACAGATATATAACTAGATGTGCTGGCGGGGGCAACTTCGAGAGTCTCAGCAATATGTTTATCACTTTTATCCAGAATATCACGCATTAAGAGCGCTGTCGCCTGTTTATAAGATATCCGGGTCTCAGTTGAGATTATCTGAGCAACATCTGAAACGTCGGTTTCGTAGGTATGGCTGTCTATGAGTACTATACCACTACTTACTGGTATGAGTCTTTATATTCAGTATATAAATCTTCTGAATCTGATCTACTTTAGATAATACATTATACTATAATCTACAGAAGTAGTGCTTCAGAAAAATTTATTTGCTGTCATGATATGAATTGAGGAAAGTAAGAATCGAATCGCACTCCTCAGTTTAATTATAGAGATTGTGGCAGAAAACCTACGGCTTTAGCCGTGGGAGAGTGTCACGAAGAGCAGTGTGTTCTATGACCTGGTACTACAACTGAGAGCATACGAGACGGGACTGAGAGAGCTAGCTTAGTGTTTAAAAATGACAATAATGAGGGCAATCAATTGATGTGAGACATAAGTATCTATGAACCATCATAATCAGAATAATATTGAAACGGAACCATTCGATGAACTAGCCGACTCAATTGAGGTGGGCGTCGCTATCTATGGTCAAAGTGGTCGGTATATATACGTTAATCAGTCATACGCCGAATTATTTGATGTCACACCATCAGAATTGAATACAAAGTCACTGTGGGAGGTTGTTACTGAAATCGGTGCGGATGATTTTGATGAGTATTGGATATCATTCGAAGATGGTGAAACAAGGAAAACTGAAACAATACACAAATATAATAATCAGGAAGTCCCCGTAGCATCAACCACGACCCAGCGGTCAATTAATGATACCGTGTATCATTTTGAAACGGTTACCGATATTTCAGAGTCCAAGCACGAAGCACAAGTGAGTAATGGGCAAGGTCAGTTGCTCGGAAATTTTGCGGGTGTCGTCTGTCATGATCTACGTAATCCATTATCTGTTGCTCAAGGGTATATTGATGTTTTACAAGATGATATCGACCGAGGTGAATTACAACTTGCTGATGATGCGCTTAATCGCATGAGTGTGTTGATTACTGAATTTTTACGACTCGCACAGGATTCTGAGATTAATGAGATGTCGTCAGTTTCATTAGAGACAGCAGTAGAGCACGCGTGGAAAAATGTAGAAGCCAAACGGGCAGTCCTGCGCACGCCTGAGACAGACGCACAAATTGTGGCTAACGAATCGTACTTACAGCAACTTCTTGAGAACCTCCTCCGGAATGCGATCAAACATGAGGGACCAGAGGTCGATGTGAGCATTGATACTACCGAGGATGGGTTCTACGTAGCCGATGATGGGTCTGGTATTTCGCCAAATAAGCATAATCGTATCTTTGAGACAGGATACACGGTTGAGGAGGACGGAACCGGGTTTGGATTAAGCATCGTTCAACAAATTGTCACTATTCATGATTGGGATATAGGGGTCACGAAAAGTTCCGATGACGGTGCACGGTTCGATATTACGAACGTAGAATTCGATGAATAATTATTGATTAGCTGCAGTTCAATTGATGATGATGAGATCATATGATCTTATCTCGACCTGAGTCGACTGACGACTCTCCGTTGTACTGCGAGTATTGATACATATCGATGAATACTTTCGCGCTGGTATCTCATATTTATGAGATGCCGCGACTGCTTCAGTACTCAGATGTTGAGAATGTATTTGACAATCCACGTCAAGCAGGACATCTCGCTGGAGCAATCAGGACTCGAAGTGATAGTGATACAATTGTCTGTGGGACTGGAGACAACACTGCACCAGGTGTCCTCGCATTGATCGACCGTGGACAACAAGCACTAGAGTTATTTGAAGCGGTCAGTACAGATGTTGAGACGTTTGGCAACCACGATTTTGATTTCGGGACCGCAGCCACACGGTCCATCGTCGCAGCAAGCCCACAGACATGGGTATCAACAAACGTCTATCACCGAGACAGTAACGGAACTTCCGGAGACCGATTTGCGGCTGACGATGTCGTTCCAACGATAATTGAGTCCGTGGATGGAGAAACAGTCGGGTTTATGGGTATAACAGACCCAGCAACACCATCATTGAATCCGATGGCTGATGATCTCTACTTTACTAATCCATATGATGCAGCTGAAAACGCGGTTGAAACGCTCCGAGCAGCCGATGTTGATTATGTTGTTGCGCTTTCACACCTCGGAAGCGGAGATGGTGAACTCGCTCAACAAGTAGATATTGATGTTATTCTTGGCGGACATCTTCACAGAAAAAGGCATGAATGGATTGATGGGACGCTTTGTTTACGACCAGGTGCGAACGGTAAGGCAATCATTGAGGTAACACTCGATACAGGAGAGATTACTGCAACACGGCATGAGACAGCTAATGCGCCACTAGCAGATGATGTTGTCTCAGCACTTCAGGGTCGGATTGAAACCGCTGGGCTTGATGAAGTCGTTGCTCATGTGTCAGAGCCACTTGAGCGGACTGACAGTGCAGTCTTCGGTGGTGAGTCACGAATAGGGAATTTTGTTGCTGACGCATATCGCTGGGCACTTGATACCGACATTGGACTGCAGAATAGTGGTGGAATTAGAAATGGTCCAGCATTGTGCGGTGATATCACAGTTGCTGACCTTATCGGGGTTATTCCGTTTAACGAACACATCGTCCGTGCAGAACTAACCGGAGAAACGTTACGTGCAGTATTACGTGAATCAGCCGCATCGGTCGTTGATTTTGGTGAACCAGAGTGGTGGCACAGTCATCTCTCAGGGGTGACAGTTGTATGGGACGACGATGCTGAGACCTTGCAAACAGCCTACGTTGACAATGAGCTAATTGATCCTGAGCAATCGTATACGCTCGCAACATCAGCATATGTTTTACATAGCGATCATGAGTTTCCAACACTCAGTAATCGTCATCGTGTGGGTGAGGGTGATATTCAATTCGAGGTTCTGATAGAGTACGTTCGTGAGCGAGGAATCGACGCTGCAATGGAGGGACGCGTGCAGCGAATTGGAACAATCAATGATGAGTCTGTATCATAGAACTCGAATAATGATGCTATACGAATGTGAATTGCTACTATATGAATGTATCTACTCAAATAAATTGTCATGATGATTCATACTTTCGAGTGTATGTGATTGGCGTATGATCTGGATCCACAGTCACAATGAGGTAGAAATTTGATTTTTGCAAGTGGAAACGTTCAGGATGCGTGAGGGAGTCTATGTCAATGATGACGCGTGTGGTTGTACCGGTTCGATATCCACTGACAGAGCACTCGCAAGCAACGCTCGCCGAAGCTATTTCCATTGCACGCGAGCGAACTGCGGAATTAACCGTTCTTCATGTTGATCTATATCAGCAAGGCGACGATGTGACTCGAGCGGAATTAAAACATGCTGTTGAGACTGCGTTCGGTTCAATTGGTCGGGCACGATATGTTGTTCGTCGTGGATTTCTCGTTGAGGAGACGATTCTTGAGGAAGTCGCAGCAGATGACGCTGACATTGTCATCATTGGCTCAAAGCAAGTAAGCCGATGGCGACAGATGCTTCGACGGGTGATTGATGACCCTAATATCGAATCATATCTGAAAGATAAACTTGAGTGTGCGGTGATTACTGTAGAACATGATAGCATCGAGTAGGCTCCTCATTTTCTATGGATGAATTACTGTGTGTGAACTCAGATGTTAGTAGGGTTGACATACCAGCACGGAAGTCACATTCCGTGTAGTGATTATGCACTTGCACACGCAAGCGCGAAATTCTATCATATCCAGTCCAGTGACCATGTGACATTGTGAGAAATATCAGCCCATATATCCTGACTAGCGTGATGTGCATCGCTGTGGTCTGATACTCGGCTCTTATATCCTCAATACAGATATCGTGACATAGTATAGAAACTAAAGAAGAAAGTCCACGAGATAACTCACAAGGAGATATCATCAATATACTATCGACATCACAGGATTGTCTCCACTGTCATATTAGATACTCTATGGATACAAGGTACATTATTTAGAGTCGGCGTCAGTACCCGCGTGTTGAGTCAAGCGTCACTGTCTTCATGCACATCTGTATTCACTTCTGAGGGAGACGGGGATCTGCTACTGGCTGGACCGGTTTCGACAGTCGCGTCAAGAGACCCGCTTGTGTGATCAAAGACGAGATGTCGATGGGGGTATGCAAACTCAAGTTCTGCTGTATCCTCATTAAATCGCGACCAAACAGCATCTGCAACGTCGGATTCAACTGATGGAAGTTTATACGGTCGCATGACCCAGTATCGAAGTCGAAGAATAATGCCATCGTCACCAAATGAATTGAGAAACACGGTTGGGCGGGCTGGATATCGAGCGTTGCCAACGCGGATATCAGGGCCACCCTCAATGACATCATCGATGTCTGCTGCGGCACGTTGAATTAACTCACGAGCTCGTTCAAGATCAGACTCGTAAGTAATAGCAATATCAAGTGTCTGTCGGACACGTTCATCTTCTGCTGAGAAGTTTGTCACAAGTTGTTCGCGAATAGATGAGTTTGGAACCACGAGAAATGTGTTATCGAGTGTAAATATCTTGGTGTATCTAATTGTAATGTCATCAACAAAGCCACGTCGTCCATCATCAAGTTCAATCATATCACCAATCTCATACGGTTGATCGGCAAGAATGAACAGTCCATTGACAATACTACCTGCGATTGGTGCAAGAACAATACCAAGAACTGCAGAAAATACAGTCACTGATAGAACAATATCACCGAGTCGTAACCCAACGACACTCGCTCCGAGCGCAATCGTAAGCAGAACAATGCTCAATCGAACAAGGCGAAGGGCTGTCTGCGCAACGCTCTGTCGCTGAAATTGACGAGCGATTGGACGTCCAATCAGACGGGTGACATATCGTGAAATAACAACACCCACGATTACAACTGCAAGTGCGATCACCCATCGCCACCCTGGGAACTGAAGCCACTGTGGAATCACGCCCGCAGCTGATGTGTTCACCGAGGGTGTCGGTGTCTGCGTCTGAATCGGCACTAAAGTATCTGACAACATCGCTGTAATAAATAGACTCATAGATGCCGGTGATTCCAGTAAATATAGATACTGAATTATATCCGTTCCTATCGCAGTAATCGGTGCCATGATAATAATCACATGGTAACTGCTGGTACTTCCGCATTATATGTAGAACTTAACCGTCAATGATGAGTCAATTCCCTGCTTTCGGATATCATGAAATACTGCTTATACGCTTACATTCACAGTATTGTGAGATAAATTGATTCCAACAACTTATTCAGACACTACACTGTACCCGTTGTTGACATTTGTCAGATATAATACAAAATATCTTTGGATAATCAATAATAATTCTCACCATATCGAATGTGAGCTGTATATACGTGAGACATATCACATAGTTGCCATACTAACATCCTACATCACGCTATGCTATAATATGCCGCGAAATGACAGGATTGCTATATGTATGTTGGGAAATAAATATCGCACATTGGGTACAAGATTATGAATATTATGCTACTCGAAATATAGTAAACAGTAAGTCATTTCAGATAAGATATATTCATATGCCAGAAGATTTGCATGTGACGATGGAGCAAGTAGGCGATCGATTTAATCTCGGTGAATATGAGATTGATGCATATCTTGCAGTACTTGAGCATGCCCAATTGACTGCTTCTGAGATTGCAGATCAGACCGAAATCCCACAGCCACGGGTTTATGATACGGTTCGCAGCCTTTCTGATAGGGGACTTGTCGAGTTACGTGAATCACGACCAATGAAGATTGTTGCTGTTGACCCCGATGATGCATTTGAAAATGTTCAAACGTCCCTTGAAGAATTAATTGCTGAGCTTGAGGCTCGGTATACTGCCCCAGCACGAGATACGGAAGCTGTTTCGCTTGTTAAATCGCGATCAACGATCCTTCGGTACATCGAAGAGATAATTCACAATGCTGAATATGAGCTCGTACTTTCGCTTACCCCGGAGTTACTCAGGCGGTTTCAAGATGATCTTGCAGTTGCGATTGATGCAGGGGTAAGCATTGACCTTCTCTTGACACCGCTTTCGCGAGCTCCTAGCCCATCAGAGTTTGATTATCTTGAGGTTGCGACAGTTACTCGAGCACGTCGAGGAATTACAACACCTGTGCTCGCGGTTGCAGATGGAAACTACTCAATTTATGCAACACAGGATGCACTTCGGGATGACCGTGATCGATATGGGGTTATTTTCAATCGCTCCGCGCTTGGATTTCTTGTTTCAGGATTCTTTGGAACAGTGCTTTGGTCGACAGCTGAAACGCTTGCAGACGACGGTAAGCAGCGACCTTTCCCACGCCGATATGCGTCGATTCGCCGCGCTGTGAAAGACATTCGTGAACTTGAGGGGACATTTTATGCATCAGTGTCAGGTCGAGATATTGAAACGGTCGAGCCAGTCGTTGCTGAGGGCCGGGTTGTGACCACAAAATTCGAAGAAACAGAAGAGGTGGCGGCAATTCGGCTTGAAACCGAAGATGAGGTTATTGATATCGGTGGACGTGTTGCAGCGCTTGAAGATATCGAAGCCCAACAGGTGGTTCTCGACCGTGATGGGATCCCGACACGCACACAGTTTGAGTAAAAAAGTGAAAATCAAGTGTATTCGCATGCGCGTATTCGGCACAAAAGATATATATTCAATCTCAGAACATCAAATATAGTGTCAAAGCAAACTGTCCGCTTCCCTGATGAAGTCGTCGAGTCGGTAGAGTCTCACGTAAGTGATGAAGAGTTTACTAGTATGTCAGAGTTCCATCGTTTCGCAATTGAGCACTTATTATGTCAGATTGATACTGAGTATGAACCAGTTATTCAAGAGTACGATGAAATCGAACGCTCGACTGTGTACGCGGGAAAGACAGCAACATCACAAGGTGTTGGACGAGTAGATGATATAGGTGAATTTCTTCAGACAGCCGGTCGCGTCCGCCAATATGCACTACGCGATAATATTGAAACAGCATATGATCTTATCGACAATCGATATGAACCGAGTAGTCCAATGGCAATGTTCCTCGATTTAATTGTTCGCGGGACTGCAGGAACGCAATCATCTACCGACGACCACTCTTCGTTACACTCCGAGTGAACTGCTCCGTGGTCAGGTTGTTTGAGGGGCTTATTTTATTCTTGATATGAGATGTTTCAATTTCTATTCAATCTCGGTCTTTTTTGAACTCGACTGTTGTTGTGAGCTGTATCATGAAGATATAAAACTCCAGATCAAGGAAGCAGAATCACCCGCTGAGTATGGCGGGGTGGCTCAGCAGAATAAATGAGAAAAATCCGTTCCTGAGAGTGGCGGACGGGGGCAGGATACAAAAAGTTCGGGTTGACTGATCCATCTGAATGTTTCTAGTATGTGTTACCGTCCGATACCATCTTGTGTGTCCTACTCATCTCTATTTATACATATGGCTTGCTCGACAAATTCCTATAAGAGGTCACTCTGGTCGTTTGATGATTTGGATTGTGCCAATTTTTGTCCTGCTATCAGTGATCAAATAAAGAGCTGGACTATCATATCCACCCCATCAATACAATATGACTGATTGGACCGAGCGGTACCGACCATCGACGTTATCGGCAGTCCGAGGAAATGATACTGCCCGTGATGATTTCGTTGAATGGGCAGAATCTTGGGATGAGCACCGTGAACCGGTCGTTCTTCATGGTGCACCTGGGGTTGGAAAGACCTCAGCCGCACACGCGCTTGCAAACGACATGGGATGGGAGACCGTCGAGCTCAACGCTTCTGACCAGCGGACAAGCGATGTAATCGAGCGACTTGCCGGACGAGCAGCAAAAAATGCAACCCTCGCTGGTGCTGCGAATGGAGGTGTAAGCGCTCGACAACTGATCATCATGGATGAAGCTGATAACATACATTATCAGTATGATCGTGGAGGTAAACAGGCAGTTACAACCCTGTTGAAGGATGCGAGTCAGCCAATCGTTCTAATCGCGAATGAGTATTATGATATGTCAAGAGGTTTACGTAATGCTGCTCAGGAGATTGAATTTCGTGATATTTCCGCCCGTTCAATTGTGCCTGTGTTGAGAAATATTCTCCGACAAGAAAATATTGAATTTGAGCAAGCAGCACTCAAACAGATTGCCGAGGCAAACAGCGGTGACCTCCGTGCGGCAATTAAGGATCTACAAACAACCGTTGAGGGCAGTGATAAGATCACTGTTGACGATGTCATGACAGGCGGTCGCGACCAAGCAATGGATATCTTCTCATTCCTTGACAGTGTATTAAAAGAAGACGGGGCTGAAGAAGCACTTCAGAATTCATATGATGTAGATGAAACGCCTGATGATCTTCTGAAGTGGATTGAAGATAAGGCACCGTTAGTGTATGATGGTGCTGAGTTAGCACGAGCCTATGAGTTTCTCTCGAATGCAGATGTCTGGACAAACCGCGTGTATGCAACTGATTACAATTATCGCTGGTGGCGGTATGCAACTGATAATCTCGCTGGAGGGGTTGCAGCTGCTCGTGAAACACAGCGAGGCGGATGGACGCGGTACGGTGGTGCCCCATATCGTTCGACACGTGATTCTACCCGAGATAAGATAGTACGTGAAGTTGCAGGGACCGGTGGATTTTCGATGGCGACAGCCCGCACAGCAGTGATGCCGTTTCTGACTGCAATAACACGTCTATGCAAGCCACGGTCGCTAACTGTTGATATGGCAGCGTGGTATGAGCTTGATGAGGCTGGTGTATCGTATGTGACAGGCAGTGGTGAAACAACGAAGAAAGTAGCTTCAATTGTCGAGGATGCAAGCGAGCGTCAATCAGAAGCTATCGAGGCGCACGCTGGGAGTGCATTTACCGAGACAGAACGAGAGCAGACAAAAGCAGATCAGCCTGTGGACGATAGTGAGAGGACAGCGTCTCGTAATAACACTGAAGACAAGCATAAGACCACCACTGTGGGTAATGCTGCCACTGAAAATCATGGACAATCGGAAACAGAGAACGCAGACGCCGGTGCAACAGAGTCAGCGTCTGATGCGGACGCAAGTGTAGATGCGGATGCTGATGATGACAGTCAAGCTGGTCTTTCAGAATTCATGTAATACCTGTTTGAGTTACAAGACTACAATCTTAACGAACAATCGACTCCTAGCGGATAGATGCAGTCGATATGCGAGCAACGATTGACAGTGAAGTGAAACAATAAGCACGTATGAAAATAGAAGTGCGAGTCTCTTATGATATATAGAATATTCAATATCAGATGCAACACGGTTCTAGCTTGATGAGAGCGCCAAGCAGTCTCTCCGGTTGTAATATAAGATGCATATGATCCCGGCATAGCGTATTTGCTACTTACCTGGGCATTTCTGTCATAACTCAGGGATATATTAGAGTAGCTTTGAGAGGAATTGTTGTCCGCGTTTAGTCGATGGACTATCGAAAAATGAGGTTGGGGAAGCGCTTTCGACAGTTCGACCATCAGCCATTAATACGACACGGTCACCGACTTCACGAGCGAATCCCATCTCATGAGTAACCACCATCATGGTCATACCATCAGTCGCAAGATCTCGCATTACACCAAGCACTTCTCCGACAAGTTCCGGGTCAAGAGCGCTTGTCACCTCATCGAAAAGCATGACTTTGGGATCCATCGCAAGTGCACGGGCAATAGCGACACGTTGTTTCTGCCCGCCAGATAATTGATTGGGATAAGATGATGATTGATCAAGCAAACCAACCTCATCAAGTAAATTTTCAGCACGCTGTGTTGCCTCCTCATCGGGAAGGCTTCTGACTTTTGTTGGTGCAAGCGTGACGTTTTCGAGTGCTGTCTTATGTGGGAACAGATTGAATGATTGAAACACCATTCCAATCCGCTGGCGAAGTCGATTGACATCGGCGTCCGGTGCTGAGATCGACTGCCCATCAAGACGTATTTCACCGTTCTGAATCTCTTCAAGACGGTTGGCACATCGCAGTAGTGTTGATTTACCTGACCCAGAGGGACCAACAACGACACACACTTCGCTACTATCGATATTTAGTGTAATATCTTTCAGAACGTGTGTTTCTCCAAAGTATTTATCAATATTATCAAACTGTAACAGTGCGTCATCCATTCGTATCACCACCCCAGTCCGCACGCGCTTCGAGATACTCAACAAGTTGCCCCATCGGAACAGTAATCGAGAGATATGCGATTGCTACCAGCAAAAGTGGTGTCCATGGATCGAACGTTGCACTATTGACATCGCGGAACTGTTGAATAAGCTCTGGAATTGCAATTACAGTGAGTAACGAAGTGTCTTTTACCAAAATAATCTGATCATTACCGATAGCTGCGAGGGCATTTCGCCATGCTTGCGGAATGACAACTTCACGCATTGCTTGAATATATCCCATACCAAGTGACCGTGCAGCCTCCATTTGACCGTCTGGGACCGCACCGATACCGCCACGGACTGCTTCACCGACATATGCAGCATGATTGAGCGTCAGTGAAATCACCGCGGTAGGGAGTCCCCACCCCTGAATCGGAAAGGTTCCCGGCCATAGAGTCGGGATACCAAAATAAACCACGAAGATCTGAAATAACAATGGTGTGCCGCGAAAGAATTGAACATATGCTGCCGAGATTCCTCGTGTTACAGTTGTTTTTGATACGCGAGCTAATCCAACAAAGATACCCGCAATAACAGAAAACACACTGCTAGTGACAACAATCCCGAGTACAAGCCCATATGCTTCAATAAACTGTGGGAGGATTGTCGGGATTAACCCATAATTAACCTGTGATGTCAGGATATACGTGATTAATAACACAACACCAAGTGCAAACAGACTCGACACTGCAGCACCAACGCGTTTGAGAACCGCGTCATCCAGGAATCGATCATCTGCAACGACTGTTTGCGTATCCGTACCTGTCTCCGTGTCTGAAGCCGCGCCTGAGTATGAATCAGCCATTATTGAATAGCAACGAAAGCGTATGCGGGAAGTGTGGGTGTGTATCGTAGTTCGTGGTCAACAGATCCGTAGTTCAATGTAGTGCACCTATCACCCTGAGAAATACTCTGAATAAATCTCGTCGTATGTGCCGTTGTCCTTAATTGTTGTAAGAGCCTCATTTACTTCTTCGAGGAACTCAGTATCATCCTGTCGGAATGCAATGCCGTAGTTCTCAATAGTCAACGTCAGATATGGGGGTGCGTCCTGATCGGATTCAGCTGCAACACCCTCGCCTTCGACAAATTCAATATTATCCTCTTGATTTGCGAATTCGGCATTCACCGTATTATCATTGATTACTGCATTGACCTGACCATTCTTTAGGGCTGAAAACGCACCGGTGATCTGGTCATATTGGTTTAATTCAATATTTCCATCAAACTCAGATTGGAGTTCCTCTGCAGCATTCGCACCAGTTGTACCTTTTTGCACGCCGACGACACTGCCCTCAAGATCTGCTCGTGAACTGATTGAACTATCTGCCCGAGTAATGATGGTCTGATATGCGGTGAAATATGGGTCGGAAAAATCAACTTTCTCATCGCGAGTTTCGTTAATTGTCATTGCCGACATGATAATGCGGAAATTCCCATTATTTAATGATGGAATGATTGAATCAAAACTTGTCGGCTTAAATTCATAGCTGACACCAAGCTGCTCTTCGAACACCGCTTGTGCGATATCAACATCGAAGCCAGTTAGTTCGCCACTTGTTGTTTCATACTCAAAAGGTCGATATGGAATGTCAGATCCAATAACAACATTTGACGGAACAACTGATTCTGCGGTTGCAGTGGCAGTATCAGTTTCCATCGATGCATCTGTCTCACTCGAAGCCTCAGTGGTAGTCGCCGTTGAGTCCGATCCAGAATCTGATCCTGCACATCCTGCAATAAGACCGCCAGCAATGACACCAGCGCCGGATTTTATATAGCTACGTCTGTCCATGCTATCGATTGGTATTTTCCAGGACTATAACAAAGCATCGGTTCAACGAACAATAAGCCAGTTGAAACACAAACGTGTGCACGTATCTACCAAACGTTCGGCAAGAATCTTAATATATTGATATATGTAAGTATATTATTCAAATTCCAGAAACAGTGGTGACATACAACAGGTCTGATGCGTAGATTGGCAGCGTAATTATTATTGATTGATGATGTGAATCTAAATGTATTCGTGATCAATCACTGCCCGGGATACCGCGAGAAGGTAGCTGAGTATCCTTTTCTCGCAGAATAATAGTAGCACCAATAGCAAGAGCAAGAATAATCAAAGTACCACCCATCGAAAGGTACTGTAACATCCCACCGTAGACCTGACGTCCAATAATAAGTAAAATAATCATTGTCACAGCCGCAAGACTGGCTGTCACGCGTGCACGCAATGCGGAAATTGAATTGTCAACCACGGTGGGTGCCCATGCTGCTACAGTAATGAGAGCTGTATATACCATCAGCCCGACTCCGTAGTAGACTGATTGAACGGTCGGGTCAAATATAATGAACGCGTGAGGTGTTAGGAGCATAAGGATCGGGGCAGCAACCACAGCAAGCGTCCCTGTTCGGAAGAGACTGGATTGATTAACCACAGGCTGGCTCCAAACAGTCGCAAGCACGACCCCAGTAAAGATCAACGAGGCGGTGAGGAAGTGCGCTGTTAGAACTACCCATTCATACGTCGTGACTGTCAGTGCTCCAAGAATAATTTGTGAGGGTAACAATACGGTCGCGCCAGCAAGAGCAACCCGAATACGGCGTTCAATGCCACGTCGCCATGCTGTGATAGCTGTCCCAAGAATCATGAACCCGGTTATCATCGCAACAAATCGATGGAACCATTCGATAAAGCTGCTCCAGTTTGCTGGGAAAAGACCAAGATAACCGTCACAGAAAGGCCACCGACCAGCACAGGTCAATCCAGCACCTGCAGCCGCAGTGTAGACACCGAGGACCATCAACACCCCTGTGAGAAGTGTTGAAGCGGCAATAAGCCGACGAAGTCGTATACCAACAGCCATACTCAGGTATCTAAGCTACAATTACTTGAATCGCTCTTTCGCTGTTGATATATAAGTGGGGACTGATTCATCAATTATTAAATAGTATATAATTAATAACTCAAGATATGTTCACACTTTTGAACTAGATTACAATGATCTAGTTCGAAGTGTTTCTTATGGATCAATTCCCTGTGAGTGTTATCGTAATAGAAATGGATCTTATCCCGACATCAGGTTAGACAAATGTAACATCCGAGTGAGTTGAGCTATGGAAGTCCTGACTGCGACGAACGAACGTAATAAATGGCGAACGGGTAAGTTACCACAGTCGACTTATGACTGTCATTTGTTATTAATGGATCAACATATTTGATATAAACCACCCTTGAAATAGTCAATATACTTCAGATGGATACGCTAATGATAATCATATGAGCATGGATCGGCTTGAATATCGTCAAAATACGATTGAAACGTTTTTTGATACTGAATCGGTTGACGGGATCTGGTTTGCACGCCCGCGAAACTTTGCATGGCTGACGGGTGGAAGCAATGTTATCGACCACACCATCATGATTGGTGTTGCCGCTGCCGGATACACACGAACTGATGGATTTGTCTGTATCACTAACAATATTGAGGCAGCTAGACTCCGTGATGAGGAACTCCCGGATGAATTCACGATTATGTCATATGATTGGCACGAACAGTCACTTGCTACCGCTGTTGCGATGCACACAACAAAAGCGAGTGTAGCAGACTTTGACGTACCGGATACCAAGCAGGTCGATGGAAGTCAGTTCCGTCGACCACTCGCAGCGAGCGATATACAGCCGTATCGAGAGTTATCACATGAAGTAGCGGCCACGATTGAGCGGGTTGCAAAGAAAGTCAACCCGGGCGATACAGAACGAGAGGTGGCAACAGCAATCAAAGCTACACATGCTGAGCGTGGTATCAAGACACCAGTTGTTCTTGTTGGCGGACATGATCGTGTATCAACGTATCGTCACTTTACTCCAACCACAACGACAGTGGGCTCATATATAGTAATATCAGTGACAGCGGAGCGTCACGGGCGACATGTGAGTGCGACACGAGCGATAGCGTTTGAGGAGTCAGTGCTAAACCAACTTCGTGAATATCATAATATCGCTATGCGGATTGAAGTGACAGCGCTCGACGCTACTCGAGAGGCAGCACGAAGTGATGGAACTGCAGCCGATGTATTTGATGCGATCACTGACGCGTATGAGGTACTTGGAGACTCAGAGGAATGGCGCCAACACCACCATGGAGGTGCAACAGGCTTTGCAGGTCGAGAATGGATTGCAACACCTGATAGTGATGAAAAAATCAACTCACCACTCACATACGCATATAATCCGACTTTTCGAGAGGCAAAGTCAGAAGATACGGCGTTACTGATAGATGATAGCATAGAGATAGTCTCAACAACTGGCAGCTGGCCAACACAGCGTGTCATGTCCTGTCAGAGTTCGTTTGGAATTGACCGACACAAAGTACTTGATTCAACATGATATTTGCATTTTTATGAGTGAAAGAAGTCACTCAGTTTTGAGTATATCTTTCGTTATCTGTCGAAATACGCTTCGACAGCCAGTTTTTTGAATCCTGGCTTCGTCCCGCGAGTATGGGACTGGAAGATGACGCTCGTGAATATCATCGCGACGAACCATCTGGCAAACTCGAGATTTCAACGACGAAGTCAACGAACACACAACGCGACCTTTCGCTTGCATACTCACCTGGAGTAGCTGCACCATGTCGAGATATTTCCGAAGACACATCTCGTGGATATGAGTATACTGCAAAAGGAAACCTCGTTGGCGTTGTCTCAAACGGGAGTGCCGTGCTTGGACTTGGTGATATCGGGGCACAAGCATCAAAACCAGTTATGGAAGGCAAAGGCGTCTTATTCAAACGATTTGCCGATATTGATGTGTTTGATATCGAACTTGATCTGACAAATCCAACAGATATCGTTAATTCGGTCAGTGCAATGGAGCCAACGTTCGGTGGAATAAATCTTGAAGATATTAAAGCACCAGAATGTTTTGAAATCGAATCCCAACTCCGGGAGCAAATGGACATTCCGGTGTTCCACGATGACCAACACGGAACAGCAATCATTTCGGGCGCAGCGCTGTTGAACGCTGTTGATATCGTTGGAAAAGATCTTTCTGAGCTAAATATTGTCTTTTCAGGTGCTGGTGCCTCAGCAATTTCGACAGCCCGGTTCTACGTTTCACTTGGTGCTAAAAAAGAGAATATTACAATGTGTGACTCAAGCGGTGTGATTAGCTCCGATCGGGAGTCACTCAACAGATACAAATCAGAGTTCGCAGCAGATATTCCTGAAGAAACGCTCTCGGAGGCAATGGAAGGAGCAGATGTCTTTGTTGGACTTTCGGTCGGTGGAATTGTCTCACAGGAAATGGTTGCTTCGATGGCTGAGGATCCAATTGTTTTTGCAATGGCAAATCCAGACCCTGAAATTGGGTATATGGAAGCTAAAGAAGCTCGTGATGACACAGTCGTGATGGCAACTGGTCGGTCTGATTATCCAAATCAAGTGAACAATGTCCTTGGGTTTCCGTTTATTTTCCGTGGGGCACTTGATGTCCGCGCGACTGAGATTAATGAGGCAATGAAACGTGCCGCTGCTGAGGCACTTGCCGACCTTGCTCGTCAAGATGTTCCTGATGCTGTTGTGAAGGCATACGGTGACCAACCGCTGCAGTTTGGTCCTGAGTATCTTATTCCAAAGCCAGTTGACCCTCGAGTTCTATTTGAGGTCGCCCCAGCGGTTGCACAGGCGGCTATTGACTCGGGATGTGCGAGGCGTGATACTGATACGGCTGTCTATGAAGAACAACTTGAGGCTCGTCTTGGGAAGTCCCGTGAGATGATGCGCGTTGTCCTGAATAAGGCAAAGTCCAATCCAAAACGCGTCGCGCTAGCAGAGGGACATGATGAGAAAATTATCCGAGCAGCCCATCAGATGTATGAACAAGATATTGCACAGCCAATTCTTGTTGGTAATAAATCAGAAATTGTCGCAACGGCGAATGAATTAGGACTTGAATTCGGTCCTGAAATTGTTGACCCGAGCGATGAAACATGGGATCACTACACTGATCGATTATATGAACTACGACGTCGAGAAGGAGTGACCCGAAACGAAGCTGAAGAGCTCATTCATGGCAATAGTAATTATTTCGCGAGCATCATGGTCGAAGAGGGTGATGCGGATGCAATGCTAACTGGGCTCACTCATCATTATCCATCAGCACTTCGTCCCCCATTGCAGGTAATCGGAACCGCACCCGAGGCAAACTACGCTGCTGGTGTGTATCTCCTTACGTTCAAGAATCAGGTCGTGTTTGCTGCCGACACGACAGTCAATCTTGCACCGGAAGCAGATGTGTTGGCAGAGATTACTAAACACACAGCAAATCTTGCTCGACGGTTTAATATTGAACCACGAGCAGCAATGTTGTCATACTCAAACTTCGGGAGTGTGGAAAACGAGGGGACAAAGAAATTACAGGATGCTGTCGCATCGCTGCATGACGATCCTGCAGTTGACTTCCCGGTCGATGGAGAAATGCAAGCCGACACTGCAGTGATTGAAGATATACTTACAGAGACGTATGACTTCTCAGAACTCGATGATCCAGCGAATGTCTTAGTCTTCCCAAATCTTGAGGCTGGAAATATTGGATATAAATTACTCCAACGACTCGGTGGTGCAGAAGCCATTGGTCCGATGCTCGTTGGAATGGACAAACCTGTTCACGTGCTTCAGCGCGGTGACGAAGTCAAAGATATTGTGAATTTAGCCGGTGTTGCTGTCGTTGACGCACAGAACGACTGACAGTCCGCGCCACAGATCACATACTACAATTTCCAATTTCCCGATAGAACAAACCACGAACAGTTAGATCATATCCATCGGATATCGATATAATCTGGTTAATTACGTACTCAGTACTCAGTACTCAGGATGTTGGGTTATGATGAATTAATCACTCGCGTATCCACGTCCCTCAAAGCGCGATGGTGGTGGAATATCATCATCGTCGCTATCACTGCTATGAGATTGACCAGTGGATGTATGCGCCGACACTGCTGATTCTGTCTGCGTGCGCTGTCGTTCACGTACTGATTGTGATGGAGATATCCGTTGTTCGCTGATAGAATCTGAAGTATACGTTGCGTCTGGAATAACACATCGCTTCTTGCGGTGATTAACATGACCATACTCATGTGGTGCATTCGCAAGCGGATGAGCCGGGTTTTCACGACCATCAATGCGAGCTGCGCGAAGTGATTCAAAGCCAGCAATCCGAGCGCGGATTCCCCGCCAGTGATGCTCGCTTCCAGGAGGAACACAGTATGGATCGACGGGTCGCCATTCAGGATCTCCGGCAGCAAGGACCTCACCGTTCACTGTCGCAGCTAAGTCATCATGATCAACAAGAACACCAACACGAACGTCTGCTGGAGTACGCGCTGCAAGAACATCAAGCCCAAGATGGAGTGCACGATATTCAGCAACATTGTTATCCGGTGCAACATCAGGGAGAGATACTCGCGCAACCCGCGTTCCATCGCGTGTCTCGATGACAGCACCAAGTCCACCACCATTACGTCGATACGAGCCATCAGTCGCGACATAGAAGTGTCGATGATGTGTCTGTGGTGGATGAGCAATGTGGGGTGTTGGAGAGTCATCAAACAAGTCACGGAGCGTTCGCCGACCGTGCGCGCCCATAATCACTGTTAGTGAACGAGTAATCATAAATATACTGTCGAAACAAGACAAAGCGCCGCGCTTTATTCCGGATTACTTCGCTTGATTCAGTCATCTGCAATCAACTAAAGAACAAATCGATGGTGCTCATTGTTTGAGAGTCAATCATCCTAACTGATGATATTTTTCTCAGTGAGATAGTGTGAGTTCAATACCACCCTTTCAGGACGAACAGTCTCTCAATCAAACAGAATATATAATTACCCCAGGTAATGAAAATGAAAATGCAGAGTACAATATTCAGACAGTCATCCATATGAGCACACATGTGACACGGTATCAAACGATTGTATTGTTTATTATTCTCGCGGGCGCGTGGGGGTCGGCATTCATGGCTATTAAGGCTGGATTGGCGTATATTCCACCAGTTCTCTTTGCGGCACTACGATACGACATTGCTGGTATTCTTATGCTCGGATACGCCCTTCGTAAGACCAACCAACCAGTACCAAGGACACGGGCAGGATGGGCGAGTGTTGGCGCTGGTGCAACGTTGATTTTTGCTGGATACCATGCATTATTATTCATCGGCGAAACCGATCCGGCAGTCACCTCTGCGGCTGCTGCAGTTATTGTAAGTTTCAGTCCGATGCTCACAACGGGACTTGCTCGTGTGTTTCTCCCGGCAGAGCGGCTCACTTTCATTGGATTCTTTGGTGTGGTTCTTGGTCTCATCGGCGTTATTATTCTCTCATCGCCAGACCCACAGAATATCGTCGCTAGAGGGGCTATAGCTAAATTACTTATTTTCACTGCTGCAACTGCATTCGCGCTTGGGTCGGTGCTAACACGTCGACTTGATGCTAGCCTACCAATTGAAACGATGGAAGCCTGGTCAATGCTCGGTGGAGCGGCACTGATGCATATTATTAGTTTCTTATTGGGTGAATCATTCACCGCAATTGAGTGGACGACTGAGGCAATCCTTGCTCTGGCGTATCTCGCACTGGTCGCAAGCGCACTCGGATTTCTGATTTATTTTAGATTATTAAAACGACTTGGGGCGATTGAAATCAATCTTGTTTCATATGTTGCGCCGGTATTTGCAGCTCTAGCTGGGTGGGTGTTCTTAGACGAGATTCCAACAATAGCGACAGTCATTGGTTTCATTGTCATCTTTGCTGGATTCGTGCTTCTGAAACGGGATGCAATCCGTAGTGAACTCCCACAGATTCGTCAGGTACTCACTCAGTTGTAAGATCAATATATCACGTTATGAATACAATATCAAGATTGAGTGTCTCATCACTGAGTAGATAAAATTTAAAAAATTAATTCGCATGTCTTTCAATTCTCAGACACACGTGTTTTCGCATCGATACACTTAGTACAACGATACGTTAGCTACAACTGTAAAATATATTTCATATTTTAATTAGAACTGAACCCCATGTCTGTTCTCGTCTAGTGATAAACATTAGATATTTATCTGAATCGGTGCTAAAAGGCGTCAAATTAGTTGAATGCGTTCAGTCAGGGTCGTAGCAGACAGAACCGGTATGAGTTAATCCTCAATATTCACCTCGTTGACGTTCTCTGGGTCAAGTGTAATCTCTTCTGTTTCTTCAGTCGTTGATTTGGCGTCGGTATCAGATTCAGCATCACTCTCACTGGTATGATCAACACTATCCTCATCAACTGCCTCAGCCTGAAGTACTTCACCGACAAGCGTCCATTCGTCTGTAGAGTCGCTGCGACGTCCAGCAAGAATTTCTTCACCATCGTCACTCGTAATAAATCGATACGCCGATTCGTCATCAATACGATGTCCCTCAGCCTGAAATTCCGCTTGTAAAAACTCGGTGTTTTGCATTTTAAAGACACCTGAGCTTCCATCCGATAACAATAGCCGGATAGGCGCCGGAGAGACATTATCAATTTGTTTCGCCACCGGGTTCAGTTCAGCCATTGTCAATCAATATGTTTGTTATTGATTCAAAAATTATTGTCGGCTATTCGACGAAGAGAACACACTCATATAGAGATAAACTGAGAATTCTCAACAGAATTATTATTCCACAAGTGATGATAACGATATTAATTCATCATACCGCTATGTCATCAGTCTTGAATGCGCCTTCATCACCGGTTGGCTCGTATTCATCGATAGCAGTTAGTACCATCTTAAGTGTCGCATCCTTTCCCCATCGTGCAGTATTCACTGAGAGGTCATAGAACGATTGATCGGAAACATCAACATTATAATATGATTTATACCGACCAGCTTCACTTACCTCACGAACACGCATTTCAGCCTCCATTTCTTTACGATCGCTCGTTCGGTCAACGCGAACTTCATCCGGTGCGTCAAGCCAGATGCGAAGGTCTGCACGATTACCAGCAAGCCATCCAGCAAGACGTGCTTCAAGAATGAATGGATTATTTGCTGCACCCCATTTTTCTGCAATTGTCCGGAGTCGACGGTCAAGCGCGCGGTCAATGTCGTCGGTCTCGTCACTCTTCGCAATTAGCTGGGATAAAGACATGCCTCGTTCATCAGCAAGATCTCGGAAGATGTCCCCGCCAGAGACATATCCACAATTAAGCGCCTCTGATAGCCCATCACAGAGAGTCGTGGCACCACAACCCGGCGGTCCGGAGACTGTAATGAAGAGATTACTATCAACTGACCGCGAGGTTGAGGCACTCTTGTCTGTCATAGTATTTGAGGATTCCCGTCATCGTAAAAAACCCGTGGAAATACATACGATAAAATTTCAAGTGTACAGTATTAAGTGTAAATAATCGAATGTATAACTCAAATAAATATGCCATCTCAATTATACTTGAAATATCAATTCGCATTCAGACATGTAGATCAAATACTTTTTTTGATTTATGATCGTCAGTAGTTACTGACTTGATCGAGTATATCAATTATACTAATGGACGATCATAACTCAACAGATACCGAGTACATCACTGAATTGCGTGCCAATCGAGATGAGAAAGATGGATTCTTTGACTCTCACCCACAATCGCCGCTTTCGGATAGTGCGCGTGAGACATTTGATGGGTTATCATATTTTGAGCCAGATTCATCATGGCGCATCACAGCAACAGCAGAAACGCTTGATATTGATCCTGATGACGATGAGACAGATATAGCTGCTAATGAACAGCAACAGAATTCATCAGATTGCGTGGAATATGAGCCAGTCCCGATGGAAACCTCAACCGGTGAGACAGTCCGATACGTTCGTGTCGTCAAATTCAAATTTGAACGGGGAGGCACGACGCATGAACTCATTGGCTATCGACAGCGCCCAGACGATCAGGATGAAGCATTATTCGTTCCATTTCGTGATAAGACGACTGGGCAGGAAACATACGCTGGTGGGCGGTATCTTGAATTACACCCAAATAGATCAGTTGTGGATGGCTCGACAGTCGTGATTGATTTTAATCTTGCATATACGCCCTTTTGTGCATATAATGATGCTTTTTCATGTCCACGACCACCAGAGGAAAACTGGCTTGATATTCCTGTGCGGGCCGGTGAGCAGGACTGGACGGGGGATACAGCGGTATTCACCGAGTGACTGAATAGTAATCGCCAGAATTTGTCATATTTTAACGATGGAATAGATGAATTATTGCTCACATATAGAACTAAGAAAACGCAAATACCATGTTCGCTGGTTTGCATCCCTTCTACATGGGACTTCTCGGCAACCGACGAATGCTCATCGGTGCGATATTTATGATCATTGGGACAATCCTCTTATTACCAGCAGTGCTGCCAAATATTGGAGAGTTGTTCACGTATGCACTTCTCCCCGGAGCTGCACTACTCGTATATGGAACATGGCTCGTTGGAACCTCAGAAAGTGGTCCAGCGGTATGAGTGCATACCATAGCAATCGCCAGCATTCTGTCACAAAGCGATAGATGTTCTTTTCAGTGTTGCTACAATCTATATCGACAGCAAATCAATGACATTTATTACGAAGCTTAGTTTTCAATCGGGCGACCGGTATGTTCTCGAAAAAGAGGTTTCAAGTCTTAAAACACTGCTTGAGAAGAAAGGTGCTGAGTGCAAAGGTCCACACGCCGATCCGCCGAGAGAGGTAACCGTTCCACAGTACCGACATCTCTCCCCAGGTGATCAATTCAATTCATGGCAATATATCGTGTATGCGCGCCATCTTGAGATTCATGGAAATGATCATATTGCCCGCGAAGTCGGACATATGGACTTTCCGGACAGTATTCATGTCGAGATTGAGCTTGAACAACGAAAACCAGCAGGTCACAAGCAATCATGATTAACTGAATCGATAATACTGGTCTCTAGTTCCGAAATTAAGTTAACGAACAGTATAGTAAGTCGGTCTATTGGATGTAGGGAAAGATAGCTAAAAAAACGGCAAGTGTCGATGTTATAGATTCATAACATAATTGATAATACTCACTCTGTCGATTGGTTATCCTGTGTCATGTAAGCAGTATTGGAACGTGAACTGTGAATTGAAGCCTGAACATTAAGTCTCTCGGCTACACAGTATATTCGATGACACGTGCTGATTTAGTCACATTACGTCGTGATTTACATCAACATCCTGAGCCCGCATGGCGAGAATTTTATACAACAGCTCGGTTAGTTGATGAATTAGAGACTCGTGATCTTGATGGGATTTATATTGGACCTGAGGTACTTGATGATAATAGACGGGGCGTGCCCGATGATGAGGAAATAGCCACATGGCGTGCTCGGGCAGAACAAGCGGGTGCCCGAGAAGATATACTTGAGCAACTCCCAGGAGGGCAGACAGGCGTCTGTGCAGTTATCGAGTGTGGTCCTGGACCAACAGTTGGTCTTCGAGTAGACATCGACGGACTTCCTATCACCGAGTCGATGGATAATGAGCACCATCCAGCGAGCGAGGGATTTCGCTCGAAAACTGAAGGGCACATGCACGCCTGCGGTCATGATGCCCATGCTGCAATTGGCGTTGGGGTTCTTGATGCGATTATTGAAACGACTAACGCAGGTGCTGAGGAGACACAACAGGAGGCAGGCAATAATGAAACTGGATTCACAGGAACATTAAAAGTATTTTTCCAACCTGGTGAAGAGCAAATCGTCGGTGGAAAACCAATGGCGGCATCCGGGCGACTTGATGATATTGACGCATTGTTTGCTGTGCATGTTGGGCTTGATCACCCTTCAGGTGAAGTGGTTGCCGGGATAGACGACTTTCTTGCTGTTTCTCATTTCGAGGCGGAGTTCACGGGAATGCCCGCACATGCGGGTGCCCGGCCGGAAGATGGCGATAACGCGGTTCAAGCGATGGCGACAGCAGTGCAGAATCTCTATGCGATCCCAAGACACACCGATGGTGCGACTCGAGTCAACGCAGGTGTCGTCTCCGGAGGAACGGCGACGAATATTATTCCCGAGCATGCAAGTATAAATGGCGAAGTTCGTGGTGAAACAACAAAACTGATGGAATACACCGAGTCGAAGGCAACACAGGTGCTCGAATCAGCAGCAACAATGCATAATTGTGAGGTTGAAATGACCACGGCAGGCAGGGCACCGTCTGCGACAAGCGATGATATACTTGCAAATATTGTCGCTGAGGTCGCAAGCGATAATGATAATATCGATTCAGTGATGAGATCTGATGATCTTGGTGGAAGTGAAGATGCTACATTCCTTATGCGGCGGGTGCAACAAAATGGCGGCGTAGCAGCGTATATTGGGGTTGGAACGGACCATCCTGGTGGGCATCATACAGATACGTTTGATATTGATGAGGCATCAATTGGACACGGTGTTGAAATCCTGACAAACGCAATCATTACAACCGAAACGAAATTGAATACACCAGAGTGAGAAGGATCTCAAAACGGTCTCAACGGACTAATTCGACATTATGAGTACAGATGGTTTGCTGAAATAGCAAATGAGGCGGCGATCATAGCAAGCGCAAATCCACTTGCCGCAACTAATTGACCACCAGTGAACCCCGCAGCGAACATTCCAACAACACCGACTAGCGTAAGTAATGAAAATAGAATCGTCAGTCCAAATCCGTTATCAAGAGTAGTCATAACGGCTCCCATGATAGATCGCTTTGGAGGCGGTGAGTTACATTATTCGTTCACTGTGATTAATCAATCTTGACGTGTTCAGATTCTTCATTTAATGCGAGATTGGCTGCGATTTCCGCGTTACGCATCGCATACTGCGCTGTCTGTTGCAAACTAACAAGCACTTCACGAACTTGCAGTAAGTCATCGTTATCCATTTCAGGAAGGTCAGAGAGAATTTCATGCTCACGGTCACTGATCTGTTGGAATAAGCTTCGAGCAGTGATGGTTTTATCATAATTTCGTTCGACAACAGCACTCACGGCAATTTGAGTGATCTCATCAACTTGATCGGTGAACTCTCGGATGCGACGCATTGTTCCGTTATCAACATTGAGTGTGTGTTCATCCGCATCACCGACAATCGTCGCAATATCCTCAGCGTTATCTGCAATCAGTTCAAGATTTTTTGCAACAGATCGGTATCCGATAAGCGGGAATCCGGAGTTTAAATCAACAGCACGAGCGAGATTTGGATTTTGATATGCGGTGAAAATTAGTCGCAGTAAAAGAACGAAAATCTTGTTTGCTTGTCGTTCACGGTTTAATGCTCGTTGTGCGAGATCAGCATTCCCATGCGCAAGTGCTTTGATTCCCTCGCCACGCATCGTGCTCCCTGTGTTTTCGAGTCGCTCAAGCAGATTATCAAGTGTAAAATCTTCTGGGTCAACTGAACAACGGATGGCGATTCGTTCTGGTGTCTCCTCGATGACCCCAAGACCCATCAGCTGTGTTTCTGCACTATATACGGCGTTAATATGCTCAGAATCAAGTGCGGCGTCTTCACGTTCAATATGAATAACTCGTCGTCCAAGAACGTACTGTGCAACAATAGCACGTTCAAGTGCATTTGCATTCAGATTGTCCGCAACGATCGACGCCGATGAATCTTCCTGACTTGCAGACTCTGGAAGGACTGTCAGTGTTCCCTTTCCACCCATTCTGAGGGACACCTCATCACCCTTGTTGACATCATGTTCTTTAGCCCATTCTGCTGGCAAGGTCATTGCCAGTGTTGAAGGGCCGAGCCGCTGTACCTTGCGTGTCTCCATATGTCATTTGATAACTTCAGTACCCTTAATCTTCACTATATGGGGTTAATTATGTTATTTCAATTATTTGATTCTCAACTCGGCCGATGCGGACTCGAGTCCACTCACGGAGTTCATCATCAAGTGCAGGGTCGCCTGTATCGACATGTAATTGACCAGTCGTCTCAAGTTTTGTCGGGGATGCGACGATTTTGATCTCACATTGACGAATAACTTCAGGGGAAAGCTGTGGGTTACCACGACCAAATATGAATCCCTGTCCACCAATCGGAGAGACGATAATGATATTCTCATTATCTCTATCAATCTGTGTAAGAATCTCACTCTCAGCTGCATCGCGAACCTGAAGCTCCCCATCAGACCACACATCGATACCAAGCGGAGTGAATTCAATGTCGAGTTTAGATTCGATGGCACCGACAGTACTGCCAGATCCAAAAATAATTGTTTTGTCACTAGCTTGAACATCGGCAGCAACGCCCGAGGCTACTGCTTCGACACTTCCGTCGCCGCGTTGTTTCGCAGATTGAACCCGATCAGCAACCGGTACAGGCACAATCGCTTGTAGGTCAGGGTCGATACGATCTGACACCTCACCTGCCCGATATGCTTCTTCATCAATATCAACGACTTCGCGGCGCTCTGTGCGGTCAAAACTCATCGCGACCTGTGCAGCGTCCTCAGGAGCAACCGCAAAAACAGAAGAATATACTTTCACACCAGCTGGGACTCCAAGAACCGGAACCGTTGATTCTGACCGGGCAGCAGCGACATCTGCTGCTGTCCCATCGCCACCGACAAATAAAATAAGATCAACATCAGTGTCGACAAACGCAGAAACCGCCAGTCGGGTATCCTCTGCCGTTGTTTGTTGCATGTTCGCCTGTTTACTTGCTGTTGGTGTTCCAAGCACGACTGGGTTCATGCCAGTGTCTGTCGCTACTGCTTCACCCATCGGTGCTCCCCAGGTGAACAGTTGACACTCATCATGAGTATCAATGTTTGCACGAAGCGTCTGTAGTGTTCGTTTTGCTCGCTCTGGTGCATGAGGTTCAGCACCACGGTCACGAGCTGTATCGACTTTTCCATCAGTGCCTTTGAGACCGACACGACCGCCCATCCCAGCAATGGGATTCACCACGAAGCCGATGTGCATACAACACTTGCGGGGAAGTGGGCGTATAAAATACCCGTGACAGATATTTGTGGTAATAATGGCAATTGAATTAGGGTAGGTGATTCTATCCTGCTATGTCAAATTATCATATGATGATGTTTGATAACGAGAGTTTGGAGAGCCAACTTCCACATACATGTCTGATATTCCTTAATCGTATGTGCATTCGATAATCAGTAATTACCCGTGTAGTACTGGTTTTATGATAAATATGTTTTATGTGTGCTTCACAGACCTCGGCATCCTCCCAGGTCGTGTCCTCACACTGTGGGCACATATGTGATGACTGTGTCAGCATCGTCACGGTGCAGTGTTGATAGATTATCTACGATTAGCCCCTAGATTTTATTCAGATATTCGTGTGGCGGATGTAGACATGATTTTGATGATAATGTTTCCTGAGTGTCTCTGATTCAGGAGTTCTTGATTCATCCATATTGGCGGTATCACTGATGAATTTCTCAGACCGTGCCATAGGGTCAATATACGCGAGCAGGGTTGAGCAATCTAATAATTATCTGTTGAAATAACTCTGCATGTTACTCGAATTATTCACCGGGAAAATAATCATCAATACATCAGTAACAATACTGAATCTGGCTGTCGTCAGGCATCATTCATGCGCTGAGTAGATTCCTCACCACAGTGTTGACATTCTGTCACACGGTATGGTTCACGTGAGAATGCACGGTTTGTTTCTTTTGTGCTCTCGGTCCGTAGATCAATAGATACGTTATGAGGAGTCCGCGCGTCACAGACGTCACAATGTTCCACAAGCGTACTCAGTTTGGGTTTACTTTTTGACATTGAATTATCCTCACGTAGTACAATGAGTGGGTCCCCATTTAGTACCTACCCTATATACTTAGGGCAAAGAGTGCAACTGTCGAATACAAAGCTATTCAATTGTCAGGTTAAAATGCGCACAAATGATATTTCTCGGCATAATAACTGGATTTTGTGAGAGTCTCAATCAAAATTGGATCTCCGATGGTGATATTTGTAGTATGGCGGGAAACATTTAGGTTTGTACATTAATATTTATTTTTTGTGGGGAATATACCCAGACTAACCGTTTTGCTTCTACTCAATTCACACGAGCTATAAAATCACGCTGAGTTTTCCAACGCGATATTATCGGTCTGAAGATTATTATACTTGTATAGATATTGTATCTGAAATGAATTGAAGAGTCATGCAAGAGAGAATACATCCGTCTCGATAATTACGCATATCATAATTCCAACTCGCAGTATGTGTTAATAACCGTTATCCGACCGCCGACACTAATATAATCAATGGCAGATGGGACCGCCACGCGAGGCGTAGACGCCTTTAGCGAGCTTGACGCGCCAGTTCGAGAGGCGCTATCTGAGCGAGGATTCAATACACCAACAGAACCACAGCGTCGTGCGATTCCACCATTGGCGCATGGCAAGAACGCACTCGTCATTGCCCCGACAGGAACAGGAAAGACAGAAACAGCGATGCTCCCTGTCTTTGATGCAATTGCAAAAAGTGACTCCGATGACTCAGAACGTGAGGGATTCTCTGCACTGTACATTACGCCCCTTCGAGCGCTCAACCGGGATATGCGTGATCGACTTACATGGTGGGGTGAAACGCTTGATATTGAGATCGATGTACGACATGGTGATACGACCCAATATCAACGACGTAAGCAAGCCGAGGATCCACCAGATGTGCTCGTGACGACTCCTGAGACATTACAAGCGATGCTCACAGGGTCGAAGCTTAGAAAGGCGCTTTCTGGAGTTGATCATGTTGTTGTTGATGAGGTGCATGAGCTTGCTGCTGCAAAACGAGGTGTTCAATTATCAGTCGCACTTGAACGGCTCCAAACCCTTGCAGGAACATTCCAGCGAATTGGACTCTCAGCAACAGTCGGCTCCCCGACAGAGGTCGCTCGATTTCTTACAGGTGACCGGTCGTTTGAGGTGATTGAGATTGATGTCGGGAGCGCGATTGAATTCTCTGTTCATCATCCAATAGTTACAGAAAAAGATGAACAACTGGCACGCGAGTTGGCAACTGATGAGACGATTGCAAGTCATGTTCGTGTCATTCAAAATATTGTTTCAGATCATAGCTCGACGCTTATTTTCGTCAATACGCGACAGACAGCTGAAGCGCTTGGGTCACGATTTAAGAAACTTGATGAGCCAATCGAAGTTCATCATGGGTCACTCTCAAAAGATGTGCGTATCGATGTTGAGGATAGATTCAAGAATGGCTCACTAGATGGACTTGTTTGTACCTCTTCGATGGAGTTGGGAATCGATGTTGGAGAAGTTGACCACGTCGTACAGTATGGGAGTCCCCGGGAGGTAGCACGGCTTTTACAGCGAGTAGGACGAGCTGGACATCATCGCGATCGCGTCTCACATGGAACAATCATTACTTCATCACCGGATGATACACTTGAGGCGATTGCGATTGCTCGCCGCGCCACAGAGGGTATTGTTGAGCCTGCACGGATTCATCACGCAAGTCTTGATACTGTTGCGAATCAGATAATTGGAGTCGTGATGGATGAGGGAGAGATATCAGCTCGTCGAGCATGTGAGATTGTGACAGCTGCATATCCGTTCACCGATCTTGATACACAGACCTTTCGAGAGGTCATAAGAGAATTATCATCAAATCGTCTCGTGTGGCTTGAGGAAGATGCAGATCGACTTGAGAAATCCAGTGGAACGTGGCAGTACTTCTATGCAAATCTCTCGATGATCCCTGATGAAGAGACATATGAAGTGTATGATATTTCCTCGCGAGGACAGATTGGCACGTTGGATGAACGGTTTGTCCTAAATTTTGCCGAGCCGGGAGCTGCATTCATTCAGCGCGGAGAGATGTGGCGGATTAACGATATTGATGATGATGAGACCCAGGTGAATGTAACACCGATTGAAGACCCAAGTGGTGAGGTGCCATCATGGACTGGTGCTGAGATCCCGGTCCCAGCGCATGTCGCGAATGAAGTGGGTGAGATACGCGATACGGCTGCAAAACAGCTTGTGACAGGTGCAGATCGAGAAGCCGTAGCTCGGGACCTCAAGAGGCGATACCCTGCAGACGTCCAGACGATTATGTCCGCAATTGAGCCGATTGAAAGACAGGTAATTGGTGAGTATCCGATTCCAACAGCAGATCGTCTCGTGATTGAGGCGCAAGCACGAACGGTTGTCATAAATAGCCCGCATGGACATCGGATAAATGAGACACTGGGGCGGTTACTCGCAGCGCTTGTTGGTCAGCGAACCGGTGCCTCTGTTGGGTTAGATGTAAGTCCATATCGCATTGAACTGGAACTTCCAAGACAGGCATCAATTGGTGATGTCACCGCTGTTTTCGATGAGACAGACCCAGAGCATGTCGAAGCGATTCTTGAGTTGGCACTAAAGAAAGCAGATGCACTAAAGTTCACTCTTGCACAAGTTGCTGCAAAGTTTGGTGCACTCAAACGGTATCAAGGACGGGAGCGGTTTGGCGGGGACCGACTTGTCGCTGCACTTGAGGATACACCGGTGTATGATGAAGCAGTTCGAGAGGTATTTCATACAGACCTTGCAGTTCCAGAAACAACGACACTTCTTGAGCAGTATCATACTGATGAATTAACGATAGAAACAACCCGCGAGCGGACACCAATCGGAATTGACGGACGGTCACATGGACAAGAACTCCTTGTTCCCTCAAACGCTGATGCTGGGATAATTGAAGCGGTGCGTGATCGAATTCAAGATGACAATGTGCGATTACTTTGTCTACATTGCACTGATTGGGAGCAGAAAAAACCAGTACGGCGGGTTCGTGACCAACCGCGGTGCCCAAAGTGTGAGGCAACGCGTATCGCATGCTTGAATCCATGGGATGAGGAGACTCCAACAGCAGTTCGTGGCGGGACACTCGGCGAAGACGCCGACGCTGATAGGCTTCAGCGGCGTGCACATCGGTCTGCAAGTCTTATTCAAGCTCATGGTAAACAAGCAGCGATTGCCCTTGCTGCTCGTGGAGTGGGACCACAGACAGCCGCCCGGATTATTGGAAATCTCCGTGAGGATGAAACAGAATTTTATCGGGATATCCTCAAACAAGAACAGCAGTATGCACGAACACAGTCATTTTGGGACTGACTATGTCAACGCAGATTAGTCACTCATACCGCAGGTAATGAGGTTGTCATGCCAGCTAAACTATTATGACTTCTACACTATCACACTCACCTACTTAGCTAGTTATCTGTAATTTCTTCCTAGGAGAGGTGAGTGAACCGTTCTAAAGAAGTAGATGAAATATCAATATAGTTCATCACTGTTGTCAGCCATAGTATTGTCCTCGACACGATTCTCAGTTGGTTCAATTGATTCAATTGCTGTTTCAAAATGTGATCGTGTAAGGACAATCTCATCAGCGTGTTCGTTTGCAGCAGTGCCATCGTATTGGGTAGTGACAGATTCGATTGCACGCACTGACGCATCACGAACCATCGCCTCAATATCCGCCCCAACGTATCCTGCAGTTTCGCCAACGAGTACATCGCGATCAATATCATCAGCAAGTGGCTTGCCAGCAAGATGAATCTCAAGAATAGCACGACGTGCTGCAGCATCCGGACGCGGGACCGCAATATGCGATTCAAGCCTGCCAGGACGAAGCAATGCAGAATCAATTGTATCTCGTCGATTCGTCGCTGCAAGCACAATTAGATTTGGATGGTCAGTGATTTGATCAAGCTCAGTGAGCAACTGCGACACGACGCGATCACTCACGCCACTGTCGGTCCCACCGCCCTCTCGGCTTGCCGCAACAGCGTCGATCTCATCAAAGAAGATAATCGCTGGAGCGGCTTGTCGAGCCCGTTCAAACACTTCTCGGACGGCTTTTTCAGACTCACCGACGTATCGGTCAAGTAACTCCGGACCAGCGACTTCAACAAAATTAATATCAGCTTCACCGGCAATCGCACGTGCAAGCAACGTTTTTCCAGTCCCTGGTGGTCCGTATAATAGTGCACCTGTTGGTGGGTCCGTTTCAACCGCATCAAATAGCGGACCGTAAGTGAGTGGCCACATTACCGCTCGTTCAAGTGTCTGTTTCGCTGCATCAAGCCCACCAACATCATCGAAAGTTGTTGTTGGCGACTCAGCAACATATTCACGGATTGCTGATGGATCAACAGCTGCCATTGCATCCATCATATCATCACGTGTGACTGAGAGTGAAGTGAGCGCTCCAACATCGTCATCACGGCGCCCACGACGAAGTGTTGTCATTGCTGCCTCAGTGGTGAGTGATTCAAGATCAGCACCAACGAATCCATGTGTTTGTGATGCAAGACGGTCAAGATCAACAGTGTCCGCTAACGGCATCTGTCGTGTGTGAACAGCGAGGATTTCACGTCGTCCTTGTTCATCTGGAACGCCAATCTCAATCTCGCGGTCAAATCGACCACCACGACGAAGTGCTGGGTCAAGTGTGTCAACACGGTTTGTCGCTCCAACGACGACAACGTCGCCACGGGCGTCAAGCCCGTCCATAAGCGAAAGCAACTGTCCAACAATACGATTTTCGACATCACCGCCATCATCACGAGCCGGTGCGATTGAATCAATTTCATCGAAGAAAACGACTGAAGGAGCCTTCTCACGAGCCGTTTCAAACTTTTCTCGAAGTTGCTCTTCAGATTCGCCTTTATACTTCGACATGATCTCTGGTCCAGAGATGTTGATGAACGTCGCATCAACCTCGTTGGCAACAGCCTTTGCGATGAGTGTCTTCCCCGTTCCTGGGGGGCCGTGTAATAACACACCTTTCGGAGGATCAACACCAAGATGTGTGAAAACTGTTGGTGATGATAATGGAAGTTCAATCATCTCTCGAACCAACTCAAGTTCATTATCAAGCCCACCGATATCTTCATATGTAACAGTCGGTGATTCTGGGGCTGATGATCCGCTATCGATTGCATCGGGTTGACTATCGCTCGGTGTCTCATCATCTGCCTCGCCACGCTGTGTTTCCGTTCCGGTTGAGAAGACACGGTCGTCCGTTGATGACTGTCCTCGTCGGGTGAGACGAAGTGTCGTCGTATCTGTGACACGAACCTGCCCTTTTGGACGTGTTGCAGTGACGGTGAACGGCTCATTGCTTACCGATTCAAATCGGATTTGACCATCAGCTTGAATTGGGCGATCACGAAGTGCCCGCTTGATTAGCTCGATAGCACGGTCTTCATCTGCAAATGTAACATCTGAAGGCATCGATAGAGTGACTGATCTAGCATCATCAACATCGACTGGGTGAATACTGACTGTATCACCAATGGTTACATCAGCGTTCGTTCGCGTGTCAGCATCAACCAGGACAACGTTTCCAGAGACCCCGCCACTCGCTGGCCACACTTTGGCGACAGTTTCACCATCACCAACGATCAGTATTGTGTCACCACTAAGGACACCGAGTTGCTGTCGTGCCGATTCAGGAAGACGAGCAATCCCACGTCCCGCATCACGTTTTTCTGCACCGCGAACAGTCAGAGAGACGGCGTTGTCCTTATTCATATATCACATTGGGCTCACGCGCTCTTTTGTCTTGTCCGTCTATCAGTTGAATCACGGTGTTGATACTCTCTTGTATCGGGCTTCGTAAGATATCTGAGGTATTACTGTCTCTCTATCCGCTGCATATGGTATGAATTATACTGCATCATCTGGGGTATGCCCTGCTAATGTCAATATCTAATTCGCATTCCCGTGAGTCACTGTGAGGGTAGCATACTCAGTTGTATCATATCATTTATAAAACCATCTTGTTGAATATACTCTATGATACAACGACGTAAATTCATAGCTGGGACTGGTTCAGCCACGGTTGCTGCGTTGGCGGGCTGTTCTGGCAGTTCAAACGCTAGCGATGAATCCAGTGGAGGAGACGCTACAGCGGATACTGTCGAAACGACAGTCGGTGTAGATGAGAGTGAGACTGCTGGTGAAGCAATTTCGGTTGGGGTATTATTACCATTCTCCGGTGAATATGCATGGGTTGGTGAGAATGTGCTCCCTATTGTACAGATGCTTGCACAGGAGATAAACGAACAAGGCGGCATTGATAATCAGAATCTGAAAGTTGTCCAGGGTGATACCGAGGGGTTACCCTCTGCCTCATTGTCAGCAGCAAAGAAGCTAATCACTGTCGAAAATGTAGCTGGAATCATCGGTCCAACGTCAATTACGATGTCTGCAGTATTTGATTTATTTCAGACTAACCAGGTACCAGTTGTGACACCAACAGCAGGCACGACATCACTTGATAATCGTGGTGGTGAATACGTTTTCCGAACAGTGCCGTCTGATGCGCTCGGCGGGCGTGCTATTGCGAAGGCGCTACGTAATAAAAAGTATAATAATATTGCCAGTTATTCCGATATATCACTGATGATTGGGAATAAAGAGGTATTTCAGTCATTCAAGTCACCAATTGAGCAATCGTTCACCGAATTTGGTGGCACCATCACTGAGACAGTTGATTTCAAAACTGGGAAAGCATCGTATGAAAGTGAAATGCAGAGCGTAATGAACGCTAATCCGGCAATTACCGTTCTTGTCGGGTCGAAAGATGATAGTATTAAAATTATGCGGGCTGCATTCCAGGCTGGGTATGAGGGTAACTGGTATCTTACACAAGATCAGACGACTGAGGTCTTCCTTGATGAAGCTCCAGAAGAAGTCACGCAAAATATATTGGGACTCCAATCAGCGACATATCAGGCTGCCGAAGAGAAAGGGCGAATTAATGCATTCAAACAGCGTGTACGGGAGTTCACCGGCTCAGAACCAAAGTTATTCGCGCGCAATGCGTATGATGCAATGAACGTTCTCGGTCTCGCGATGAATGCAACGGCGGTCGCTGATACGGAGATTACATCAACAACTGTTGCAGAGAATATCCGAACTGTCACAGACCCATCAGGGACAGTCGTCACGAACTACACAGAGGGTGTATCCACACTCAGCACAGCCAGTGAACAAGACACGCTTGATTACCGGGGGCTCATCGGTCCAATCGATTTTGATGAACATGGAGATGTCGACTCGCCATTCGCGATCATGCAATCAGAGGATGGAGACTGGGTAGAGACCAGCACAATCTCACCAAGTGAACTATAGCGCTCGGTTTATTCTATGGTCGAAGTCATAACACAATTCGTACAGACATTGATTTATGGGCTAATTGAGGGTAGTGTCATCTCCGTTGGCGCGGTTGGGCTGACATTATCTTACGGTGTGACTCGATTTATTAACTTCGCATATGGAGAATTCCTTACATATGGTGCATATATTACATTGTTCTTATCTGGGACCGGTATTGGCATTTCATTGCCGCTTCCAATTTCTGCAATTATTGGAGTTGTGCTGGTGGGAGTCTTTGGAGTCATTATCTCACGTATCTTTTTCGAGCCAGTATCAAGCCGTGGACCAATACCACTGCTCATCACCTCAATTGGCGTTGCATTCATTCTTCGATATTCGCTAACAGCTGCTGTGGGCGTGTCCGCACAGCAGCTTCCAGTACCGCTAATGCGTCCGATTGAATTTCTTGGCGTCGGCACAACACCGATTCGTGCGACAGTGTTCGTTATTGCAATCACAACAATGCTACTTGTTCACATTCTTCTTAGCTATACGATGCTTGGCAAAACAATGCGAGCAACAAGTGGTAATCGCAATCTCGCTGAAATTGCCGGGATTAATACCGATAGTGTCGTTCGGAAGACATGGTTTATTTCCGCAGGTGCAGGTGCACTTGCAGGTGTTCTTTATGCGACATTATTTGCACCGTTCCGCCCAACGATTGGATTTGAGTATCTCATCGTTATTTTTGCTGCGACGCTTCTTGGAGGCATTGGTCGTCCATATGGGGCAATGGCTGGTGCAGTCGTCGTTGGAGTCGCAATGAGTCTTGGCAGCACATATGTCTCTGCAGAATATACAATGGTGTACGCATTTGCTATTCTCGTCGGTGTATTATTATTTAATCCAACTGGCATTGCCGGGAGTGAAATCTGATGAGCGTTATAAATTTGATAATACTTATTTCACTACCTGGTTGGGGGTCATTTATTCTCACTGCACTCACCATCGCAGCCATTTATTCACTTTTGACACTTGGATTGAATATTCATTATGGATACACCGGATTGATCAATTTTGGACATGTAGCATTCTTTTCAGCAGGTGCGTATACCGCAGCGTTACTGACGGTCCCGCCAGCGGCACAAACTGTTGGCGCAGAGTACATATTTGGATTAAACCTCCCGATGCCACTCGGTCTTCCAATCAGTCTTATTGGTGCTGCAATCGCCGGTGGGCTTCTCTCAATATGTATTGGTATGACAAGCGCTCGTCTTAGTAGCCACTATCTCGCAATTGCGACATTTGCACTCGCAGGGATCTTCAGTAGCGTTCTTGAGAATGAAGCATGGCTAACAAACGGCTCATTTGGGCTCAATAACGTTCCAAGACCCGGACGTGCAACAATGGGTGCTACTGAGTGGGAACTACTATATTTCATTTTTGTTGTTCTGATGTTAGTTGGTGTACTGATTGTGCTCACTCGGTTGAGCAATTCACCGTTTGGTCGTCTATTGAAAGGTGTTCGTGAGAATGAGGATGCTGCGAAAATGCTTGGAAAAAACATTACACAGGTGAAACTCACTTCATTCGCGATTGGTGGGGCAGTCGCAGGGCTAGCTGGTGGTCTCTATGCGCATTATATTGGAAGTGTCGTTGTTCAGCAGTTCGTGCCATCAGTCACATTTACAATCTGGGCGGCGTTGCTCCTCGGTGGGGTTGCCTCAAACAGCGGTGCTATACTTGGTGCATTCTTACTCGTTGGATTTCAAGAATCGACGCGGTTTCTAACCAATATATACGAGGGATTACTCGTAGTGTTACCTGAGATTATGACTAGCGTGTTGCGTGTCGCAGTCCAACCATTCCCAGATCATCCTTCATTTGTCCCAAGCCTACGGTTCGTCGTTATTGGGGTATTAATTGTATTTGTGATTCGATATCGGCCGGAAGGTGTCTTGGGCGATTCACGAGAGATTGAGGCTATTGGAGAAGAAGAACAATGAGTCAGGACAAGGGAAGAACAGAATATAAAGAGAACTCAAACAAAATGACGACACCTGATGAGTCAATGTTATTTCTTAAAGATATTGTGAAGCGGTTTGGCGGTTTAACAGCGGTCGATAACGTCTCTTTCACCGTTGATCCAAACACAATCACAGGGCTCATTGGACCGAACGGTGCTGGTAAATCAACATTATTTAATTGTATCACCGGAATTACTCAACCCGACTCAGGCACGATCCAATTAAATAACACAGAAATTCAAAAAGAATCTCCGAATCAGATCGCACAGCATGGACTCGGACGGACGTTCCAGACACCGAAGATATTCCGTGGAATGAGCGTTCGAGAAAATCTTGCGTTCGCCGCACCTGAGCAGCGTGGTGAGCGACCGGTATCAGCTTTAGTTCACTCTCAGCTTGTTAAAGACGAGGAAAAGACAATTCAGTCTCAAGTCGAGAATACACTACAGTTTCTATCGTTAAATCATCTCGCCGATGAATACGCCAGTGGACTTTCTGGTGGTCAGCGGAAATTACTCGAACTAGGTCGTGTGCTAATGCTTGATCCAGACCTGATTCTGCTTGATGAACCGATGGCAGGGGTCAATCCAGCGTTGACAGATGAATTACTTGATCGACTTCATGAACTTACTGATCGCGGGCGAACGATCTTACTCATCGAGCATGATATGGATCTCATAATGAATCACTGTGATCAGGTCGTCGTCTTGCACAATGGTCAAACACTCGCGAGCGGACCACCATCGGTCATCCAAGATAACGAACGTGTCGTCAATGCGTATCTAGAGGGCTTCGATTATGGGTAATCAAGATCTTGGAACAATTCCTGTGATCGATAATGCGCTGTTTTCAGCGCGGGATATCGAAGCAGGATATGGAGAATTACAGGTACTGCACGGTGTTGATATCGATATTCGCCAGAATGAGATTGTGTTGGTATTCGGTCCAAACGGAGCTGGGAAGTCAACACTCATCAAAGCTCTGTATGGACGATTACCGCTTTGGAGTGGAACGATTGAAATTAATGGATCAGATCTTTCGGACGTCCGCTCAAATCAGATGATTGAACATGGGATTGGGTTTGTTCCACAGACCGAAAATGTATTTCCGAATCTCACCGTTTCTGAGAATCTTGATATCGGTGCAATACATCTCACCGACGCTGAGCCACGACGCGCAGAGTTATTAGAATTATTTCCACAATTGAAACAACGAGTCACACAGACTGCTGAGACACTCTCTGGAGGTGAACAGCAAATGCTGGCGATGGCTCGAGCGTTGATGCCGAATCCAGATCTATTGTTTATTGATGAACCATCTGCAGGGCTGTCACCACAGCTTATTGACCGGACATTTGATCATATCGCACAGATACGAAAGAACGGAACGGCAGTGTTGATGATTGAGCAAGATATACATGCTGCGTTATCAGTCGCCGATCGTGGGTATGTTCTTGAGATGGGTGAAAATCGGTTCGAAGGTGATGCTGTGAATATTCAAAAATCCCAGCAAATTCGAGATTTATATCTTGGACGATAACTATGAAACTGCTCTAAATATCGTGTTGATATTATCTTAGATGGTTTGTATCAGTTCAAGAAGAATAAAAATCAACAGAAACGTTTTGAGTGATCATACTCATCTCCTTGATATGGTGTCGATGGTTACACGTGACAGTAATCAGTGGTACCAATGCGACGAGTGTGAGATGCTATTCGACGACGAGTCTGACGCCCAAACGCATGAAGAACACTGCAAAGGTGATGAGAAGCCATCATACTTACAGTAATGATCAGCATGATATAATCCTGAAATTGCCTATCAAGGATCAGCATGTATCCGATTCACAAAGCAACGGATTTCTTCTTTATATTTGCACAGAGATGTACCCAGAGTGTCGTGGCACGTATAATATAGCTATGCTATTCCAGACCATTCAACGAGAAATATTGTTTCCGGGGAGTCTAAAATTAATGTAAATCCTAAAAGTAACTATTCAAAATAAGTCGATGAGACTCTAAGACTTCTAGATCAATCGATCGAACGTGGTCAGTACGAACAAGCTGTTCGAGTAGTATAGATTAGGGCTACCTGCGCGATTAAATTATCATTCAGCTGATTCCGATATGAACTCATATGATTGCTCGCTCCAGTCATCTTCAACAAAGGCGAACACACGACCGCGGGCGGTTTCAGGGTCAGCCTCAATTGTTGTTCGCATCCCGCCGGGACGGGATATAGTGACCCCAGGGAAAACTGTCTCAGACGAACCTTGCTCAAGAACAACACGACCGACACCACTGGATTCAAGTACATCATCATGCGTTTTGAGATCATTAATATACATCAACACGCCTTCAGTTTCAGTTGGATCAGTCACGAGAATATGTGTCTGTTTACCGGGTGGCGTGGTGAGCGAATCTGTAACTGTCTGCGGGACGCCACGATATAGTATCTGTCGACCATCGATATACTCAACAGCAATTCCATGATCAAGTAATTCAATATCGATGGTTTCCGGAGCAATATCATTTCGTGCGCTCATTAATTTAATATGAACATGGATTACTCAAAAGAACGGTGGTGCGTGCTCTGAGTCGCGTCCACAAGGTCAAGCACCAGATCGATAGATACGATTTAGTTTGATAACAGGGATGGACCGCTACACCTTTGTGTTCGCTCAAGGCCATAGTGATATGCACGGTCGTGGGGTCGCACTCGGAGCAGGAACGATTTTAAATGCCCTTGCGACAGGTGTCGGTGCAGCGTTTGCTCTTGACATCGAAACGACAGCAACAATCGATGTTACTACCGAAAATACACGTGACAGTACTGTTGTTTGTGGGAAGATTACAGGATCTGAAAACGGTGATACACAATTAATCGAGCGATGTGTCGAGTTGGCAATTGAAGCATATGGGTCATCAGATACAGTGTATAACGCTGATATACAGACTAACAGTAATATTCCGATGGCAGCTGGGTTGAAGAGTTCAAGTGCTGCTGCGAATGCAACGATACTTGCAACAGCAGATGCCTTCGGTATCACTCCAGATCTAGTTTCAGCCTGTCGACTTGGCGTTCGCGCGGCGCGTGATGTTGGTGTGACAATTACAGGTGCGTTCGATGATGCATCCGCGTCAATGTTAGGCGGAGTCACCGTTACGAATAATAACGAAGATACTATTCTCGCGCATGATGCTGTTGAATGGGATGTAGTTGTGTGGACACCGCCTGAGCGTGCTTATACTGCCGATGCAGACGTTGAGCAGTGTGCGAATATCGCATCGATGGCTGAATTAGTCGCAGATCTGGCACTTGATAACCGATACACGGAGGCGATGACACTCAATGGGTTGGCATTTTCAGCCGCACTTGGGTTTGACCCAACTCCAGCAGTTGAGGCAATGCCGTATGTGGGCGGTGTCTCTCTTTCTGGTACTGGACCAAGTGTTGTTGCCGTTGCTGACCGTAATAGTGAGACCGATGAAATAGATTTAGAAGCTGTGACACGTCACTGGCGGAATCGTGGCGGGACTGTCTGGGAGACGACAACTCGGCCGATACGAAGGGGATCATCGGTGCGTTCTGATGAAATATAGAGCCCAGTAGAATATAATAGACTCCAGTAAAATTTATTACAAAGATGATGTCGAAAATGATGTGGCAAGGAATTACAGTATGACACCAGACACAGATGCTAACACGAACACGAACACAGACGCGGACACAGACACAGCAGTGAATGCTGAGTCAAAGATGGATGGAGGTATAGTAACAACAGAGTCGGATTCACTTGAATCACTTCGTAAGGAGATCAAATCAATTGATCGTGAGCTCGTTGAGTTGATTGCACGCCGTACATATGTAGCTGATTCAATTGCGCAAGTCAAAGCTGAGCAAGGGCTTCCGACGACCGATGAGGGACAGGAAGCGCGTGTCATGGAGCGGGCTGGAGCGAACGCAGAGAATTTTGATGTTGATGCAAATTTGGTTAAGGCTGTATTTCGCCTGTTGATTGAGCTGAACAAGGTCGAGCAAAGACAAACCCGATAACTCGAAAAACGGCGTGAGTGCCACGAAGCTCGTAAGGATACGGCCAGCTATCGGAGTATCATTTGACAGTGCAAGGATACCATCGAATATCTTCATATGAAACCATGCAGCCGATAGATGCAGTCTAGACATCTAGTCGTACAGGTCAAGCAAGAGTCAGTCAGTAATGACCGGTCATCGCGATTGTTATACTCGTTGAGATTGATTCAACGGAACAGTATGGGACCGCTGAGAATCGAACTCAGGTCCTACCGACCCCATCGGCAGAGGATACCACTACCCCACGGTCCCGAGTACGATCAAATTTAATGACTCTGTTGAATTTAATTCCTTCGTCTCAATTGAGTGATGCGTGCTTAGACAAGCACTCGCTCTAAAGACACAACTTCACCACTTTCTGCGTCTAATGCACCACTGACACGACCAAGACAAACAGCGGTCTTATCTGGCGTGTGACAGCTGACAAGGGCATTATCGGCAATGTCATCTGCAGCTCCTCTGGCGGTGTCAAACTCGATCACACCTGGCGCATACACTGGTGCCCCCATCGCCACTTCCGTGGCTGCAGAGGGCGCGATTGTGACCGTCGGAAGATGTTGGAGTGCCCGCTCTGCAGGAGTAATGACTTTTTCGAGGTGATCTGTTGGTGGGACCGAACTAGTATCTATATCTGCAGCAGCAATATCCTCGAGTAGCGAATACGCAGCAGCCGAATCATCGTGATTTGTGGTCGTATGCTGCTCATTAGAACCTAATGTCTCTTCAATTGTGAATACAACTGCATCCGTCAGGTCAGCAGCTGAGATCAAGTCTATATCGGAAAATGGTGTTGTTCCTGCACGCCGGAGATCACCCATATGTGCACCTGTCCCAGCTGCAAGTCCAAGATCGTGACATAGCTTTCGAATATACGTACCGCTTTCACAGTGAATGCGGAGGAGCGCTTGTTGAGTATCTGAATCAAGCTCAAGAATTTCGAGTGTCTCGATCGTTCGCGTTCGCAGACGACGTGAAACAGCGCTTTTGCGTGGCGGCTTTTGATAGATTGCTCCCTCAAATGTTTCAATAATCGTCGAAAAGTCATTTGGTGGGGGTGCATGAAACTCTAACACTGTGATATACTCTTTAATTCCCTCGAGGAACACCGGCGCGAGGCGTGTCGCCTCACCAAGGAGAATTGGAAGACAACCGGTCACCTTCGGGTCAAGTGTTCCAGCATGTGCAGCGCGTTCAACACCAATAAGATCGCGAACCCACGCTGAGACTTGATGAGCTGATGGTCCTACAGGTTTATCGAAATTTATGACCCCAAAGTTACAGGTGCTTTTGAGCGATCTATTATCCGGGGATTCATGGAGTCGTGTTGGCGTTGATGTCATCTATCGCTTGCAGTCAAAAATCATACATAATATCTTCGATTGGGAATCGACCTTCATCTGCGGCAGGTTCATATGCTGCAATCGCAGCCTCGAGAATATCGGGAACTTCAGTTTTTGGCCATCGCGCGGTATTAATCCGCATATCATAGATCGAGTGATCGTGAATATCGATATCATAATAATTCTGATACCGAAGGGCTTCACTTTCCTCTCGGGTGCGTGTTTCTTCGCGTGCTGTCGAGATTGATTTATCCTCGCGATCAGCAATACGACCAGCGCGAACATTGAGTGGTGCATCTAGCCAAACTCGAATATCTGCGGCATCACCGGCAAGCCAGCCAGCAAGTCGGGATTCTAAAAGAACGTCATCGCGCTCTAGTGCAATCGCCCGCAGTCGCTGGTCAAGGTCACGGTCGATTTGATCATCATCTTCTGCTTGTTGATTCAATTCAACGGCGGTTAGCCCACGCTCAGCGGCAAGTTCACGAAAAATATCACCACCACTAACATGTTCAAGTCCGAATGTAGCCGCAAGCGCATCTGCCGTTGTACTCTTACCTGCACCAGGCGGACCAGAAACGGTCAACAACATACTATTGTTCGGTTGACCTGGGTAAAAGGGGTTGTCTTTGCGTGTAGTACCGTCCTAGCTAGCTAGCCGATGGTGAAATATCAATATTCAGACTTTTACGGATGATTTGAGTGAAGCCCATTGAGCACAGGAAGTACCAGACAATCCATGCCTGGATCGGACCAAGCACTGAATCAGTCCATGCAACTTCACCGACCAGCGGGAGGACAAGTGTACCAAGCACACCATGTGCTTCTGCGTTTGCACCGACACCAATTGACCAGTACATCCACAGGAAGACAGGGATAGTTAGGAACATAATCCAGACCATCGGGCGGAACTGTTCTTTAAACATCCCAAGTTGATCGCCCATTGCGTCCATCTGTTCATCTTGAATTGCATCAAGCGCGTCATCGTCTCCCTCTTCTTTGGCTTCCTTTCGTCGCTCTTGGATCTCTTTCATGCGCGATTGATACGCAGACATCTTTTCCATATCCATAAGATTCGCTTGGAGCAATGTTGAGTAAAGCCCTGTTGCAAGTGCGAGGATCATAACAACCGCATAGAATGGAAGAAGATCCTGTAGAGGACCAAGCGGTATATCCATTACATTTCCAATCAGATCACGAAGAGGTTTCCATGAATACCCAACGAATAATCCGATCGTGAGAACTCCGGCACCCTTGTCATACGTTGACCACGAGGACTCATCATCATCAACCTCAGTCTCAAGTGCAACATTCGAGTCAGTATCGGTGTTTGAATCATCTGTTTCAAGTCCTGACTCTATTGCTGTTCGGTCAGCGAGTTGGAATCCTTCTTCACCCTCGACAAGTACGCCAGTTTCAATAAGCCGACCCCATCGTCCTGATGAAAGTTCATCCTTGACATCAATCCACTTGATATCACTATCATCAGCTCGGTCAAGAACAATCTCAACCGCCGCACGCATCCCATCATCACCAGCGATGAGATCACGCACTTTCGATTCGGTTCGTGGCATTAATGCAGCATAATGAGTCGGTAGTAATGAAGCTTGTAGTCTTCGCTCCGATATTTTCTACGAGCTACCGATCACGTCGACAATCGAGTCAAAAACATCATCTGGTGTCGTTTCACCGTCAACAGTGACTAGTGTCCCTTCTTGTCGGTAATGTTCGACTACTGGTTCTGTATTCTCATGATACACACGGAGTCGGTCACGAACTGTTTCTTCAGTATCATCATCACGCTGTGTGAGCGTTCCACCACATTCACCACAAACACCCTCCTCCGCGGGTGGTTCAAACTCAACATGGTAGCTTGTTCCGCACTCAGAACACACGCGTCGTCCGGTAAGACGGTCAACAAGTTCTTGTTCATCAACTGATAATAATATCGCAACATCAAGTTCGGTGATTGATGAGAGCACCTCAGCCTGCTCGATATTTCGAGGATACCCATCAAGGACATAGCCACCGGCAGTTGAGAGGGCTTCTTCAACGATTTTATTTACGACTGCATCAGGCACTAGCTCGCCCGCATCCATGTAAGCACCTGGAGTGTCATACTCAGTATCCATCTCAGAAATGTCCATCTGCTTATTTGATCTTAATGCGTCACCGGTAGTGACATGTTCGAGACCAAATTCTTCAGCAAGACGTTTTGATTGTGTTCCCTTTCCGGCACCTGGGGGACCGAGAAGCAAAACATGTTCCTCCATACCGGATGTCTGTCTCTCCCCGTATAACATTGAAGATATATCGCTGGCGTGTGAATGTGCATATACAGAAATCATTGCTGAGTAAACTATCTGATATTTAAGCTAATAATCACAATACAAATTATATATCAGGTAGAGTGATTACATTCATACCAGGTAATTCCATAGCGAAATTATATGACTAGATTTGATGCAAGGACACCCCAGGAGCGCAGGACGCTCTTTGCTGAGGCGATTACAGCACATCGTGAGCGAGCAAGCGCATTTAGCACCTTCGAGGCTGACTCTAACCCTAACACAGACCCGGAAAGTGAAAACGAAGAGGTGCCGAGACCATGGGTACAATTTTCTGAAAACATGTTTAACATTGACGTGACAGAGTCTGAACTTGAGCGGGTTCATACACTTGTAGGTGAGTTTCCTGAATTTCGAGTTGATCAACTAGAGTCGCCTGAGGATGCTGAAGCTACAAATGTACGGATTACCGCTCGCTCCGATGCAAATCGTCTTGCAGCGTTTGCTGATCGAGTCTTTACTGAAGTGTATGACTGCCCGGATGAATATCAGGTATGGGCGACCGCAGTGTGATTGAGTATATCGACTGCTCCGTCGTCGGATCTAATCTCTGACCTCAGACAGTATCGTTATTACCCCAACGGTATATTTTTAATAACGACTCCTCATAAAAGTATGCAGGTAAATGCGCAGATTGACGTCGGGATTGGACCTGAGGATGTTGGATTGAGCAGCGATGATGTTCAGATTAAATCAGAATTACTTGATGTAGGGGATGTAACCCTGCACTGTGTCATTGCTGGACCACCGGATGGCGATGTGGTCTTGCTTTTACATGGTTTTCCTGAATTCTGGTATGGATGGCATGAGTATATTCTTCCACTGGCAACTGCAGGCTATCGCGTCGTCGTTCCTGATCAGCGTGGCTATCATCGTAGTGAGCGTCCTGATGCAATCTCGGCATATCATTTAGATGCGTTGGCGACAGATGTCTGTGGAATACTAAACACAACAGACGCAGAAAAAGCACATATTGTCGGACATGATTGGGGTGCATTTGTTGCATGGTGGGTAGCGCTTCATTATCCAGCGCGTCTTCAGACACTCTCAGTGATTAATGTTCCACATCCGATGGCATTTAAACAGAATATTCGGCGAAACCCAAAGCAGGTGCTGCGAAGTTGGTATATTGGATTTTTCCAACTTCCTCGGATACCTGAAGCACTCGCACGGGTTGGTAATTGGCGGAGTGTCACGACAATGATGCAACGGTCAAGTCGTGATGGAACATTTGATGCAGCTGATTTTGAGCGATATCGAGCTGCATGGACAGTTAATGGGGCATATGAGGCAATGATTAATTGGTATCGGGCGATTGTTCGAGAAAATCCACAACCAGTGCAAACACAGGTGAACACACCAACATTATTATTATGGGGTGCACAAGACACGTTCCTCACTCGCTCACTGGCTGATGACAGCGCGCAATACTGCACGAACGCCGAGGTTGTGATGTTTGAACAGGCGACACATTGGATCACACATGAAGAACGGACTCAAGTTCAAAACCAACTGCTAGATCATTTCGCCGCTCATGAAGTCACGACGGAGAGTAATTGACACCTTTCTCCGCCTGAAGCGCGAGTATTCTCCTTACTTTGTATGATAGTGTGAGTCGAGTTTCTTGGGATCGATTGATTCAATCGCTCGTGTCTCTAAATATTTCAGCGAGAGTTCCACGGGTCACCCGACCCGTGGTCGTTTACGAGTTGGTGTGGCAAACGCAGAGATGATACTTTTTTATGTGGATTTTATCGCTAATACTCTGTAGATTGATCTCTCGAGAATCGCTATTGGCATTCAAAACGCCCGGGTCAATCTTGATATGTTCAATTCACATGTTACGGAACATATCGTAGATAACGGACTCATCACTGTGACCACAACGGCAATCACGTGACTGCCACATTCGTTACATCAGCTATTATCACAGGCGAACAAAAGATCTCGACCTCCAGAGCCCTTATCAAAATCAAAACCAGACCGAGCGTTTCAGAGCTAATTTCCCAACGATTCGGCAGCTGATCGCAATGGAGGATTCATACTAAATCGCAGATTGAGAAGATAACCGCGTGGTTTCAGATATGGATAAAATACTCTATAGGACAATCACCATTCAAGAACCGCATGATCGCGCCAAAAATAACCATGTGGTGACCCAGGGCGAAAGCGACAGAGCCAGGTTGGGGTTTCGGCTCCCGTTTCAATGCTTCTGTCAGCCTCAGGACCACCCATATCTGTTCGAACCCATCCTGGACATACTGAATTCGTAATAAGACCATCTGACCCATATTCGCCATCAAGATACGTGGTCAGTCCATTGAGTCCACTTTTCGACACGCGATAGGTTGGGTTGCCACCAGATTGATCTCGTGAAAGCATTCCAAGACCGGAGCTGACATTGACAACACGACCACCATCATTCTGCAATAATAGCGGGACAGTATGTTTACAGACAAGCATTGGACCACGGAGGTTTGTCGAGAGGGTTCGATTAATATCGTCTATCGATTCAGAAACGAGATCACCGTCGCCACCACTGATACCGGCGTTATTGACCACTATATCTAGTCGTCCAGCAGTATTAAATATCTCATCTGCGGCGTCCGCGATTTCACCAGACTGGGTCACATCGACTAGCAAATGCTCCCACGAATCTGGAATCTCATGCGTAATCGACCGTGTTGCGGCGAAGACATTCGCACCCAGCTCATGGAGATTTGCCGCGATTTGCCGACCAAGACCACGATTCGCGCCAGTAACAAATGCAACTTGTCCATCGAGCGAATCGTATAGTGATGGATCAGAAATAATCTCAGAATCGGTACTATTTGTGGGGGTTGAGGGCATTATCAGAATGAAAGACCGATTTGACAAGGGCGTTCTGTTTTTATTCTGTTATCAAGACCAATTTTACTGATATGTGATAGAGTAATCTATCATCGTATCATCGAATAACTTCTCAAAATGTCAGAACAATTGTAATATTATATTTACTCAAAATCACGCCGCATCGCGATTTCAAACCAAGGGCACAATCGGAGTTGTCGGTACCACTCTGGATGTTCATTGAGATGCTCATATTCAACCCACAGAAGACCGCCAATCTCAGATTCATCAGGGGCAAGCACTATATCATTAAGTGTAACTTGTAGAACAGCACAAACTTCCCACTCAAGTCCAGCATTTTCATAATACCGTTTATATTCAAATTGGTCAGTGACTTGGAGAGTGTCGTACTGATCCGGTGTAATACCAAGTTCATCATCAAGACGCTGGCGAGCAGCTTCAACTTGTGTTTGATCCTCCGTTGGGTGCGACGCAACAGTGCCATCCCAGTGTGTATCCCAGAGACGTTTTTCAGGTGCGCGTTGAGCAAGAAGAAGATGACCATCGGAATCAAATATAAGACAGGTGAATGCTCGATGGCGGATTCCATCACCAGTGTGTGCGTCTAATCGATTAACAAGTCCTTCCTGGGCATTATCGCTGGAAACAGCAATCACATCTTCACCCGCATTATCATGTGTCGATGTGGGTTGGTCAGTGTTCGAGTCGCTGTTTTGATCCGTACTCATATTCGATTTCTCGATTGGAGCTAGTAAGGCTTCTTCGGCTTGGAGCGGAGCATGTGTGAGTATGCCCCAGGATATAGGAACAGTACCAATGACGTATTTTATTAATTACAATCACAATCGTATCTACCGTATTAGTGATTAGTGTGTATAGATTCATATACTCGAATGACCGGCATGACAATCTTGATAACGGCAATTGAGTTAGAGCATAACAGAGTAAGAGATCATAAATGAGACTCAGCAATCGCCAACCAAAGAGTATGACAGCCTACAGGGACCTCACGATGATACACCACCGAGACGCTCATCAAGAATAAGACGTGTTTTCGTATTTTTTACTTCATCACGCTCACGTGAGCGAGTAATGAGTTGATTGACTGCACGTGTATCTGCTGCATCGACGATAAGAACAACATCTTCCTCACCAGAAACTTGCCACACAAAGTCAACCTGCTCCCAGGTAGCCATTGTCTCAGACAAGCTCGTTGTATTAACATTAACTTTCACCGATACTTCTATCATTGCCTTAATATTTCCTGTGCGTGTCGAAATCGTAAATCGCTCAATAATCCCCTCTTCGGTGAGTCTATCAACACGGTTACGCACAGTTCCCTCTGAGGTGCCGACCTGTGTTGCAATCTCAGTGTAGGGTGTCCGCGCGTCTCGACGAAGAATATCAAGAATACGTCGATCGAGATTGTCCATATCAGTTGATACTCTTCTGTTGGCTTACCGATTACGAAATTCGTAACTCAGCTTCGAAAGTAACACTTATGACCGGGGATTACATGTGTATCTCGTAATGTTGGACGCCTATCTAGCCTTAGAAGATGGTCGTGTCATTGAAGCGCGCGGTCGTGCTCCCGGGCGCACTCGTGGTGAATTAGTATTCACGACCGCTTATACAGGCTATGAGGAGAGCCTCACAGACCCTTCATATGAAGAACAGGTACTCACATTTTCATATCCGCTCATCGGGAACTATGGCGTCCGAAATGAGCGATTTGAGTCTGAACGTGTTCATCCACGAGCCGCGATTGCACGCGAGTTTACAGACGAGATAGTCGAGTGGTTCGATCATGAAGATGTTCCTGCGATCGATCATATCGACACACGTGAGCTTGTTACATCGATTCGTGAAGAGGGTGCGATGAACTGTGGAATTGCCGTTGGTCCTGATGTGACACCAGCGGACGCAAAAGCTGAACTCGATGAGTGTATTAATATGAGCGAACACGTTGATATCGGCAAGCGTGTCACAACTGTCGAGCATACAACATACGGCGATATGGATGCTGAGACTGATGTTGCGCTCATCGACTGTGGTGCGAAGATGTCGATTGTTGATTCACTCAGTCATAAAGGGGCTGCTGTCCATGTGCTTCCATACGATACAACGTCGGAAGTGCTCACAGACCTAGATCCCGACCTGTTGTTTATCTCAAATGGACCAGGTGACCCAGCGAACTTCAAGGCTGCACAAACACTCGTTGAGGAGTATACCGGTGAAATTCCAATCGCTGGAATCTGTCTCGGTCAACAGGTCGTCGCACGGGCTCTCGGTGGAACGACTGAGAAAATGAACTTTGGACATCGTGGAGTTAATCAACCAGTCCGCGATCTCGACAGTGGCAAGGTAGTCATGACAACACAAAATCACGGCTACACCGTTGGTGACCCTGGTGAGATATTAAATGTATGCCAGATAAACGTTAATGATGGAACTGCTGAAGGACTACTAAATCGTGATCTCGACGTGGTCACACGCCAGTACCATCCAGAGGCACATCCTGGACCACACGATTCGTTTGGTTTCTTCGATGAAGTTCTTGAAATGACTGAACCAGACGCTGACAGTAAGACAGCTACTAGTTCAGATCATGCTGTCGTTGTTGATAACTAACTGACGCTGTCTCAGAGAATTAGTGAAGGAGCATAGTCGGGCGATTATGAACTAACTCTGATCTGCAAATTAACTGTTATATGTAAGTATCTTATTCATTCATATAACCAATAATGTCGAATAGAGGTATTCTAACCGATGGTATGTGATATGAAATCAACCAGTGACCTCACCGAGGAGTCGACGACTCATCAAGAAAATTGGTTCTGACCACATCCCAACACCGGTCACTGCCGCATCAGAAAGCCAACGAGTATCTTCAGGAACAAGAACACGAGTGTGGTCGATCGTCGAATCAAATAATGTTGCATCCCGTCGAACTGCTGTCAACAGCGACTGTACAGCCGCCTCATCACCAGGTTCCCACGCACCGATAGCATACTCAACACCGGGTGTTGATACCTCTCCCATCGGCTCATACGTTCGGTTTCGGATAGCAAACCCACGGACAGCATCTGTTGAGGAGTTCGACCTGACGGTAATCAGTCGACCAGTCGTCGCTGCATGCTGGATCCGATGTCGACGGAGAGCAGACAGTGCCCACGATTCGGCATTATCTATGATAATTCCATCAAGCGCATCTCTTATTTGTGATTTCTGCCAGAAAGACCAGACGTCCTCTGTAGAAGTGTCCTCTCCGGTCTGGATTGACAGTGGGATATTATTATTTGACGTTGAAACAGTCTCTATCGATGCATTGTATGGGTCTGGCTGGATCCATCGGAACTCAATCCCAGGGTCAAAACCTGTTTGTCGGAGCAACCCGAGACTAGCTGAGTTCCATGAGAACACAATTCCTCGAAGTACCGCTGCATGCATCGCACGCGCAACAGCACAGACAGTCTCAATAAGGATTGTTGCAAGCCCCCGACCACGATATTCGGGCGCAATGCGGAGCCCTTGTACCCACGCTTCCGTTTCAGAAAGTGTGCATACCTGCACGACACCGACAGGTTTTGTTGCATCATCACTGTGATTAGAATCAAGGTCAGGATTGAGGCTATCGTTATCTGACGGCAACTGCGATTGTGAGTCAACACTAATGATAATTGTTTGTGCTGTCTTGCCATCATCAGCTGCAACCCATTCGGGAAAAACGGAGCCAAGATAATCATCCTCGGAGCGATCTGACCACGTGTTTTCTGTTATCCGCTTTACAGCGTCGGCATCAGCCAGCTCTGCGGTTCGGACGGTCATAGCAGCCCCAGTATTGTCTGTTGTATGCACTGGGAGTGGGAGAGATGCAGATGTGCTCGTATGGTGTACGTCCACTCAACTCACTCCCACGGGACTGACCGTGTTTGTAATTCGCCAGCAAGTGGCTTTGTCATTGCTTCTGCAGGATCCGAATGATTTGCAAGCGTCCACATTAATTTTACCTTGGCGGTACCAGGAAGCGTATCACCAGCCTCAATAACGCCCGCGTCCAGTAAGTCTCGGCCAGTGTCATACACACGGTCACAGACACGCCCTTCGACACACTGACTCGTCATTGCAATGACGACCCCATCATCAACGAGTTCTGATAAAACTGGAATAAATTCAGTGTGAACGTGACCAAGTCCAGTGCCGGCAATAATGAGCCCGTCAGGAGTGGAATTGGTAAGTAGTGCTGTCTGTCGATCAATGTTCATTCCAGGGGTGAAATTCAATAACATTACATCCTCATTAAGATCAGCAGAGAGATTTAGATCGACTGAGTCCCGTGAGGTATGGTCACGGTGGAATGAAACAGTCTCAGTATCATAATCGACTGTCCCAATTGGAGTGGTACCCACAGTCTCGAACGCATCACGACGAGAGGTATGATTTTTGCGGACGCGCGTGCCCTGATGAAGCGCACAGGTGTCATCCGCGGTTGATGCATGCATACAGACAAAGACTCCCGAAACGTCTGCTGTTGCAGCTTCAACAGCACAAACAGCGTTCATAACATTATCTGAAGATGGACGATCCGCAGATCGTTGACTTCCTGTGAAAACAATTGGAACGGGCGTATTAAGCATGTATGATAGCGCTGAAGCAGAATACTGCATCGTATCAGTTCCATGCATCACAACGACGCCATCAGCACCGGCACGTATTTCATCGGCAACTGCAGCAGCAAGATCCTGCCAGACAGCGGGCGTCATGTTCTCAGAGAGAATGTTTCTGACCACTCGTCCACGGTAGTTCGCCCGACCAGCAAGGTCTGGAACGGCACGAAGGACGTCTTCAGCATCGAACTGTGCGGTAACAGCACCCGTTCGGTAGTCGACTGTTGATGCAATTGTGCCACCTGTTGAAATCAACGACACCGTCGGTAATGATTCATCAAACGCAACCGCTGATGCCTCCGACTCGGTCTTAGATGCAGATTCTGATTCGGCTCCAGCGCCAGATCCAGAGCCAGAATCAGTCTGTGTTCCACCGATATCGTACGCATCAGGGGTAACGAGATCAATCGACGCATCTGCCCGGTCAACACCAATATTATATCCACCATCGAGTTTAATAACAAAATAATCTGATGTTGAGGAAGGCATCAAGATCCCCTCACTCATGACATCCGCCCGTTCAACGCGAACTCGGTCCCCCGGACTTGGATTCATATACAGTTGCTATCGCAGCCACACGTTTGAATAATGTGACTACGTCTGCAAACAGATCCTCTCACGATTGAGTTCATTATCGTCGGGATAAACTGGCGATATTAGAGATACACAATAGTCAATAAAACCATATTGAGAGGGAGCAGCGATGAAATTATCCGATCTAAGTTCTGAATATAGATGTAAACAGCTATATGTCACTTCGAGATGACTACCAGCGCGTTACGCCACCAGATAGTTTTATTATTTTAACTGTTGTCCGCCACACTGACACTCCTGAGTATCGAAAATATGAAATCTCAAGCGATGAGCTCCCTGAATTCCTTCGCGAGATGGAAACTCCGCAACATGCTGAACAAATAGTTACGATTGAGCAGGGAAATACAGATTATTGAATAACTTCGTATATGATTTATTATAAGAATAAATAGATATAGTATTTTACCGTTAACATGTGATAAATAATTAAGTTTGGTGTAATTTCTGTTATATTACTGTTGAGACGACCGGTTGAAATTCAATCTGTACGTATCCATATAATTATGAATTATAATTGAAATACATTGATTTCATAATCCGTGACCTGCACTCATAGCAGAAAATCTCTGATATTGCCGTTTTCAACTAATATCGTATTTATCATTCAGTTATGCCTGTGAGAGGCAGATTCGACGGAATGTACCTCATGTGTTTAGCCACTAACATGAATGCGAGGAAGCGATATCCAGAAAATTAGACATATGTGGTGAGTCACACCCGTGATGGATTGAAGATGACTAGCAAGACAAAAAGGTGTAAGTATTGTATATTGACTAATATACATATGCAACGCTCGGATGAACGAGAAACAGAGGCAACGACTGGCTCGAACGGATCATCGACAGCGAGTGATCAAAGCTTTGATTTTGAGGGTGAATCAGATATCGGGAGGGATGTAGATACCAATCTTGGATCAGATATTGCTACTGAGACAGGTGAAGATGATCGACGCTTGCCGACGATTCGATCACTTTTTTTCGTCATTGCACTGTCAGCTGTTGGATTTATTACTGGTGGGTCAGTTCCAATCATCGGAACGATTGGACAGTTTATTGGACTGTTTATTACGAGTTTCTTGATTGGTGCTATCGGATCAGAGGGTCGGTATGCCGAAAGTGCAATTGGAGGTGGATTAGTGACAGGCGTATTATTAATACTCGGAACTCTCACAAGTGTATTCACACCATTTGCAGTACAGTTCTTGTCTGATTATGGAATCGCAATCGCCGGTGCAGGCGTAGGAGTTGGCAGCATAATAGCAGTTGTTGGTCACTACTTTGGACGGGATTTACGCAGTGGTCTGACAAAAAATATCTAAGCACTATGCACTCTTACCTATCAAATGATGAGAGTGACATATCTCTGCATACAATGTTTCTTGATTCATCACACATCAAATGAAGCTACTTACTAACTCGCCACTGCCGGTCTGGACCACGGGTGACAAATCCGTGCTGTGCCAGATGTTTGAGTGTTGTTTCAACGCGGTCTGGGTCTGCGCTCATCCGGTTTGCAATTGCCGACACTGATTTTGATTCGGTTGTGATTGCTGCAAGGACATCAGCGTAGAATCGGCTATCTGCCTCGGCGTCGAGTTGCTCCTCAAACGTATCTAAAATATCCGTGAGACGACCATGAACCCACCGTTGTGCGAGTGAGAGTTCACTTTCAAGATCATTGAGTCGACGATATTGCTGTGCGAGTCTTGTAATATCCTTGGATTGTGACGTTGAGGACGTTTTCTCAGCAGATTCAGATGTCTGAGGGTCATTCTCCTCAGGTGTCTGTGCGCGTTTATGATCCTGTGCTGGGAGGCGCCGTGATTTAGAGCCTGAGTCAGCTGTGTCCTCAGTGCCGGTATTTGTTATTTCATCTGACACATCAATTGTAAGATACTGACATCGACCACGCATATCAAGACTTCGACTTGCGGGATATGCGCTTTTTGCACCGAAACCATGTGGTGAAACGGATACCTCAAGTCGAAGATTTCGTGCAATATGGAAATACTTTCGTCGTCGGTCATCAGTTCGACTCTCGACAAGACCGGCGTCTTCGAGTCGTTGGAGATGATCAATAACTGCTTTCGGGCTCACACCAAGGTACTCGCTGATCTCCGTGACATAGCATGGCTTGTGTGAGAGAAGTCGGAGAATGCGACGCCGGTTCTCATTTCCCAAGAGATCGAGGAGCACCGCAGAGTCCATGACAATAGGTAAACTCCAGACGTATAAGAGGGTGGCGTCGATGATACTTGCTTAATCGCCGGACAGCGAGGTGGAATGGGAGTCAAATGCGTCGGCTGCGAGCAATATAACAGCAACGGATAATCCAAGTGTAATCATCGCAAGAATCGTGCCAGCTTCGTATCGAAGTGGCGGATAAAGTCCAAATCCATAATCGAATACATCGTTACTCAATAAAAGCACAAGTGCAATGAAGAGCGCTGTGCGTGACGTTTCGCCGTAATATGGAATTGTCATTGCCTGGAGAATAAAGAACGCATGCGTGAGTAAGATTCCCCAATATTCCCATAGGAGTGCTGGAGTGAATCCAATGTAGAGATCTGGGCGCAGATTGAGCGCAATACCAGTCCATATTCCATACTTGATTAACCACACAAATGCAAGTGTATGGAGAATTGAAACAAGGTGATTTGAGGGCATATTCGCGAGCAACTGTGGCTGCGTGCGTTTGACGTATGGAAGGATAGTTGCAACTGACAGCGATGCTAATGCAAGTCCTGTCGGCGAATCACCAAACAACGGATATAATAGAGCGCTTACAGCTTGGAGCGAAGGCTCGCTGTGAACATAGAAATTCACGCCGACAAGGAATGCAACGCCATCAGCGATGAGAAGCCATCCGAGACTCGCAGGTTTTGTAAGATAATATTGCACCCAGCGTGTTGGGAACGGTTGAGGGAGTCGTCCATGCCACCCACGAGACTGGGCAACTCCATCATCCTCAGAGGAACTCATCACATCGGATGATGGTAAGCGTCGGAAAGAACCTATCGTGTCGTCCAGCGAAAGGTACGTTCCGTTTGGGCACTATCAAATGCCGGTGATTCGATCTTTATATTTATTTCATAATCAAAAATAATTCTCTCGAAGTATCATCAATGGTTCCTAATTGGATAGGATAGCATATAATAGAGCGTACAGGATGCAAAAATATATCATTTATTCGATGAGACGTTATTAGTTTAATAGTTATCACGCGGTTTATTGATGATAATTGTATGAGCATAGAAATTCTACAGCATCTCGTGTATCGATGAAACGAAGCCTATTCACACAACCGAGGTCACAACAGAGATATGCAGACCGCACTGGTCATTCTTGACGGCTGGGGACTTGGTGATCACAGTAGACGCAATGCGGTGCAGGAAGCGTCAACGCCGACATTTGATCGCCTCATTGAGAAGGGTGCAGATGGGAGACTTGATGTCTCTGGTCGTCAAGTCGGGCTTCCAGTAGGTCAGATGGGTAACAGCGAGGTCGGACACTTACATATCGGCGCTGGACAGGTGGTGAAGCAGGCATATACACGGGTTGAAGATGCGATCGATAATGGAAGTCTCCGAACGAATGCAGCAGTCAATGCAGCACTCAACCATGCTGTGGCAACCGATGGACGGATACATTTCATGGGGCTGCTCAGCGACGGTGGTGTCCACTCCGAACAGGAACATCTCCATGCACTCATCGAGTTAGCAAGTGACCGCGATGTTGATGCTATCACACATGTGTTTACTGACGGTCGTGACACTAACCCACATAACGGTGAGGGATATCTCACGACACTTGAAGATGTTATTGATACCCATGGAACGGGAGATATTGCGACTGTTTCAGGGCGATATTATGCGATGGACCGCGATAAAAACTGGAGGCGGACACAGATGAGTTATGATGCAATTGTGAATCGAACAGCAGCACATAGTGCACCCACAGCCGTTGAGGCTGTCACCGAATCATACAATCGCGGAGAATCGGATGAATTCATTGAACCGACAGTAATCAATGACACCCCTGCAGTTACCGATGGTGATGCGGTGTTTATTTTTAATTTTCGACCAGATCGCGTCAGGCAACTTGTTCGTCTGCTTGGCGATATTAATCCAGTCTGGTCGTTTGAGACGGCTCCACCGGCGGTTGAACTTGCAACAATGACAGAGTATGATGAGACATTTCCTTTGCCCGTTGCATTTCCACCCAATGAACCACGCGACACGCTCGGTGAGATAATCGCAACTGCCGGATTGACACAGTTACGAATTGCTGAATCAGAAAAGTATGCACACGTCACGTATTTTCTAAATGGTGGTCGTGAAGTAGCCTTTGAGGATGAACACCGCAAAATTATCCAGAGTCCAAATGTCTCAACATACGATCAACAGCCATCAATGAGCGTCAATGAGGTAACTGACACCGCGATTGAGCAAATCGATATTATCGATCCTGACCTGCTCATACTTAATTATGCAAACCCAGATATGGTCGGTCATACAGGTGATTTTACTGCTGCTGTCGAAGCAATCGAAGCTGTCGATACGCAGTTAGACCGGCTTCTCGAGACAATATATGCTGCCGATGGTCATGCAATTGTTACTGCGGATCATGGAAATGCTGATGATATGGGAACGGCGGCGAGTCCGCATACTGCTCATACGACAAATCCAGTGCCTATCATATATACTGGACCAGATGGCAGTGGGGAAGGCTACACAATTCGTGATGAGGGATCGTTATGTGACATCGCCCCGACACTGCTTGAAATAATGTCAGTCGAACAGCCAGCAGCAATGACAGGCACCTCACTAATTAAATAGACGATATGTGAGAGTTATCAATATTCGATTACCACATTCTACTCGCGAATCCATGCCCAGATTGGCGGGGCAATAATAATCCCTGCGACAATACTCCCAGCAGCAATCAAACGTGGATGGATTAAAGTGGTCACCGACACGCCACCGACGAGTGTTTCTGCAGACGCACCAACGAGAACACCAGCGATTGCCCATGGAAGTTCACCAATAACTGTGCCAATCGTAAATGGAACCATGGAGACGCCAGCAATTCCAGCACCAACTGAGACAACATCAGAGGGGGCTGGAGTGAGTCGTGTCGCAACAACACTTCGAGTATCACCAGTTCGTTCAACAAATTCTGCTACAACCCTTGGGTGGCTGTTTGCTTTGTTATATTGACGCCCAAGAAAATATGGTGGAATGCTAGTGCATGTAATCAACCCGAGTGCAAATGGTAATCCGGTAAATCCAATACCATATCCAATAATAATCGCGAGAAGTGTTGTTGGCCAAGCAAACAATGGACGTACAATCGCAAGCCCGCTTGCCACGAGGATGACACGAACTGGGTCAGCGACAGTCCATGTGAGGTGATTAAATACGACCGCTGGTGACACCGATACTGCCGCAATGAGGATAGTGATGACGAGGATGCCACCTGCAACCTGATATTGGCGCTTAGATAGATAGCGAATCCACCGCCTCATGACCAGCGTTGCTTGCCACAAGAACATATACTTTTGTTAACTCCATGCGGATACCTACAATACCGTGTCTGGAGATGATAGTGCAGACCATTGTGACACGCAGTCAGGCGACAATGAGTATGTAGATACATTAGCGACAGCTGATCGCGCAACGCGTGTCGAACTTGGGATCAACTTACTTGCATGTATCGAAGATGAAGAGCTCTCATTATCGGCTGCAGTAGACCGGATTGAGACAGTGACCACGGATCCATCACTGACACGAGAGATCCTTGATACAGCAGTGATGCGTGATGTGATTGACCGCACGGACGGTCAATTACAAGTCAAGCATGGAACAGCTATTCGATTCGATAAACAAGTAATCAAGCGCGATGGTGAGTATGAATGTCGTCGGTGTGGTTCAGATCTATCGACAGGTCATTTTCTACAGTTGCCAGCAGGTGAACTTGGACCGTTTGGACCATCATGTGTCCGAATTGTGCTTGGTCTGGAGTCATGAATCTTCGCCGGTACCATCATCAAGAGTCGTAATAAGTTAATTGAGTAACTTACTATGCATCTTAACTGTCTATTGGTGCGTTTCGACTAACTGGCGGAGTTGTGTTATCTCTGTGTGAACATCACATATCTTCTCAATATAATCTCTTTGAACATGTATAGCTGAGATTGTGATGCTGTCTGATCACCTGAGAAGTTCGACTCTGATGGTATTGTCGTTGGGTTTGTGTCTGTGCTCGAATGCGAATCCGCATCTGAGCATATAATAGAACCATTGATACTTTCTTCAGATTCAGTCACAGTAGTATCGATATCAATATTCGACTTTGTGATGGTATCGTCTTCTGTCGTAGCACCAACTGAATCAGTCCCATCGACAGACAGGTGGCTTTTGTTCTGGAAGAAAGATAATGCTGACTCCATCTCTGGAGTGGTTACTGTCGACCGGTTTTGTGTCCGATGTTGCGCAATTGACTTTACGCCATAATGTGCCGTGAGAATTGATTCAACTGTATCACGAACCGCATTAGCCTCTTGTTGTGGTATTTTGAATCGCTCTGTTCCATCATCAACAGCGAGAATCACAGTCGTTGCATGCGATTCCCTCTTCAAATGCGAGGTCATTCACGATATTATACTGATATGATTCAAACTCTGTGCTCCAGACATCCTCACCTACGTGTTTGAGCAGTCTTGTCTTGTTTCCGTAATTACGGTAGTAAGTTCGTTGAATCGGAAGATACGCTAGACTATCTCATCAGAGGTAATTGCATGAATCGTGTGGAGCATACCAGTGAGTATGGATGTAAGTATATCATCGATCTGAGCCACTGTGACAGTAGACTCAGCAGTATCTGCAACGTCATACATTAGGGTTCTATTTGGTTTATTTCTCTTTTCTGAGACGGCAATTCGCTCAATATCATGTTGATACGTTTCTGTCAGTTCATTGTTGAGGAGTCTTTGTGATTGATATTGTATTGTCTGCGTTGCTGTCACGAATATTGCATCGCCTCCTCCAAGGTCGATGCGTGCAATGATTTGATCAGTGTCAATCAACTCACGAACCGACTGTGGTATACTATCGGCATTATCAAAGTTCATATGACGACGCATCATCTCATTTAGAATAAATCCAGGGGTAATTTCCCGGATGTGGTTTTCTGACCGGGGGTCAGTAGGGTATATTTATTGCTCTCTTCGGTGCTCCAGGGACCTATTTGAGATATTTCAGCTTCTCCCAAGTTCCGTTGACTCCCAGATTGATGAAATCCTGATTTCTATCACTGAATATGTATATCATGTCCTCAATCTCATTTCACAATAGGCATCTATGCATGAGATACCCCGTCGTCTAGCGACTTACTTGCGAAGGTTTAAGAACTCCATCAGACTAATTTTAATTGAGCCCGGGTGGCTTAGCTGGACATAGCGCCGCACTCATAGGGTTTCCTGAGATTCGGTGCGGATTCGCCTTGGAAGCCTCCGCCGCCCTACGGGGCCCGCCGAGCCTCGGACCTGGGAAATGCGGAGATCGTGGGTTCGGAGCCCACCCCGGGCATGAACCATTTTTAATACTAATAGTCGGTGTTACTAGTTGAAACTTTGATAGTAATCCGCTGAAATCTCTTACAGAGATCACTCAGTCTTGAGTTGGAGTTGTCGATTCGTTTTGTGCTGATTGAGCGTCAGAGGCTGCCGGTTCGCTGACACCTCTAGAGTCTTCACCACTAAGCAAGAACTCCATTAGATTACTGATGAATACTTCGTTGTCAGCGTCATACACCTCAATTGGTTTGATAAACGTTGAATCTGCGACAAAAACAATGTCATCATTACGCACAACGGTCGAGTACGTGCCTGTCCGACGCGTCTCGAGTGTTTGTGTACCCTCGACTGCAGTGAAGACGGTCGTTGCACCACTATTCTCACGCGTGAGAACATAGCCACCACGATCAAATGTAACCGTTTCAACGCCTTCGGTCAGCTGATTTCCACGAACCGGCGTTGTATAGATACTTTTGAATCCATTGTCATTTGCCTCATCTGCAGTATTGTACAGCAATTCTGGTCCAATCCTAACTCCGTATTCATCAGTCAGATCCTCAGCCCCAAATGAAACAAGCGAAGTCGACGTTCCAAAAAGTCCTGATGAAACAACACGAGGTTGCGTCGGTTCGCCAAGGATAGCAACGCGTCCTCCGTTCGCAGTAAACTCATCAATTGCCTCACGCTCTGACTCAGAGAATCCTTCGGTTGGTTGGATAATGAGATATCCATCATACTCATCAAGTGTTTCATTGAGTGGATCCTCACCATTATCAAACTCAACTGAGTGACCAGCAGAAAACATTGAACTCTTTATTGGCTCAATTTCAGCTTGCGTAACGGCATTGCCGTGGCGTAAATCAACAAGAATAGACCCACCATTACCGTTGGTCGTAGCTATCCCAGATTCAATTGTGATGGATCCCGATTCTGGGTCGACATCCTGGTTCAGATTCGATGCTTGAAATTGTGATGGCGATTGCCCATCAATCCGCTGTCCATCAGGTGTTCCACTGGCTCCTGAAAGAAGGCCAATCAACGCTGTGCCAGCAAGGATAACAACGATAACAAGAATGAATACGGCGAGTGGTTTGATTATACGATCACTCATTACTGCTTACCTCCACGGTTTGATTTGTTGTTTGCGGAACGCCCCAAACAGCATAATACTTGATTGGTTCAACGAATTGATCAGTCGCCTCTGTATTGTCGTTTGGACGCGCGTCAACATAAACAGTATCAGCAGTGTTCTCTCCGAGCGGACTGGACTCATCTTCACCAAGAACGATGACATTCAGTTGTTGTGCGCCCGCTGACTTGTAATATACATCATATTCGTCTCCGGAGATTCCATCAGCACGCTCAGCAGCTTCCTCAATAGCGAAATTGAGGTCACCAGTCTGGTCAGCAAATCCGTTTTCGACGGCTTGCGGACCTAGGAATGTTTGTCCAGTTGCAACCTCTGTTCGACTGAGTGAAAGTTCATCGCCGCGATGCGTCATGATTGTATCAACGAATGCCTCCTGAAGTAACTCAAGATTCTCCCGAAGCCCATCACGAGTAATCTGGGCTTTATCAGGACCTGACCGAATGAAGACTTGTCGTTGATTTTCAATGTTCTCAACTGCACTCAGTGGTGCCTGAATAATAACACCGATACTTCCGACCGTTGAGCTCGGCTTGACGACGATCTGATCGACGGGAGCAATCCCAAAGTATCCTCCCGAGGCAGCCGTCCCCTCAACATATGCGACAACAGGCATCTCAGCTGCTGTGCGATTGACGGCAAGATAAAATTCTTCACTTGCGTCGACAGGACCACCGGGGCTATCTATTCGAAGCACGATTGCATCAACAGATCCGTTTGTTCGTGCATCACGAAGTGATTCCGTGGCGGCAGCGACGTTCGCACTTGTTGTTCCACCACGAAATGTAATGACAGCTACGCTTGATTCACCATTTTCACCAGACCCAGATCCAGAGACCGTATTAAAAACGACCGGAGCAGCAACTGATGCGATTACAACAGCAGCAGCAATAATGACGACATATGCTGCGACAGTTGTTGTCCGGTTGCCATCGGCTGACATACATATTAAACGGAGAGCAGACGAATAAATCTTGACAGTCAAGTTAGTCTAGCTATCATCATCTTCTTTTGTCCTGTACGGCTTCTGTCATTTGATTTTCAGTTAATTCTGGGTATTATCTCAGGTATTTGATAGTGAGACATTACGAGGAGAAATTGAATGGTGAGCTGATTCTGTTCTCAATATTCAAAACCTTCTTTTTTGCATGCATGAGATAGTCACTGATGGATTACGATTCACTGTCGGAGTTTGAGGCTGTTGTGTGGGATCTCGATGGAACGTTAGTGCAGTTATCTGTCAACTGGGACATTGTTGCTGCTGATGTCGCAGAAGTTTTTCAGACAGCAGGTATTGATATTGGTGGTATTGATTTGTGGGAAATGTTGAATCTCGCGTCTAAACGAGGGATTCGCGATGATGTTGAGGCTGTTATTGCCGAGCACGAGCGACGCGGAGCGCGAGCAGCTGACCGATTAAGACACGCGAATGATGTCGGGAGCGTTGCTCCTCAGGAGGGAGTTTGCTCACTCAACTGCGAGGCTGCCTGTAAGATCGCGCTCCAAATACAAGATCTTGATTCGAATTTGACTGCGGTTATCGGTCGAGATACTATTGAGGCACAAAAGCCTGAACCGGACCCATTATTACATACTCTTGATGAACTCTCTGTGGACCCAGATACAGCAGTCTTTATTGGCGACTCAAAACGAGATGAGACGACAGCTGAGCGGGCTGGTGTTTCTTTCCGATATGCGGAAACTACTACGGTATGAACTAATATATCCTCCTCAGAGCGATCTGAGGCAAGTACGGAGACCCTTTCATGTGGGCCTAGAGTGACGGTAGTTGAGATGAGCATCACGGGGTAGCTTGAACGGACCGATATGGTCAATCAGGTCCAGGACATACATTGATTTAATGAGTTATCCCGTGACATATTATTGTCCACACTGTGGAGCTGTCGTAGAGATTGAACGCGAGGGGTACCTCGCTGATAAGTCGGTCACACCATATCCACTTGAAGGATGGACATACGCTGATCCACATGATTCAGCGAATGCATCGTATGAGTCAGTTGATGGAATTCGATTTGTCTGTGGAGAAATGCCTCCAGAATCGGGTGTGGGTCAAACAGAAACTGGAATCCGATGGACAGGTGACCAGAGTAATGCAGATGATGTGGAGAATCCAACTATGACCAGCCCCTGTGATCGCACATTTTATCTCTCATTTGTTCGATTCGAGAATGGTAATGAAATCGAACCTCAACCCGATACCGATCAGGTGCGGATTGCCTCTGATACAGCAGGTCCATCCAAACCGAACGGTCCTACCAGCCCGGATGGTCCAGGTGGATTTCGACGATAACAGTCCTGCAGAATAAAAATATACGGAAGATTCGCGTTTGTAGCTACAGAATGAATCTCACGAGCTGTTTCAATATTCAGTGACATCGGGCGTAACTCTGAGACTAAAGTTAATTAAAAAAGATCTCGACTCTCTCTCGTCTAGGGGAGTTCGATGGACACCTCTGTGGCTACCGCGGCTGCTTTCACTGTATTCCACAGTAACATCGCTCGCGTCATTGGTCCCACGCCACCAGGGACAGGTGTGATTGCATCTGCTTTTTCGGCTGCAGACTCAAATGCAACGTCACCAACAAGCTCACTTCCAGTTTCAGTCTCGACGCGATTGATTCCGACGTCGATAATTACAACTCCGGATGAGAGCATATCCCCATCAATCATCTCAGGAACACCAGCAGCAGCGATGACGATATCAGCTGTGCGAGTCTTTGAAGCCAGGTCATCACTTCGGGAGTGGCATACGGTCACTGTTGCATTTCCTCCGTCAGTTTTCTGAATGAGCAAATTTGCCATTGGCTTTCCAACAATATTTGATCGACCGATGACGACTACGTCCGCTCCCTCGGTTTCGACATTAGCCGCAGTTAGCAGTTTTTGAATCCCATGCGGTGTGCATGGTTTATATCGCGCTTGTCCAGCAACGAGCCGCCCAACATTCTCGGGGTGAAACCCATCAACATCTTTTTTCGGATCAACACGACGAAGGACCTCACGTTCATCTACATGATCGGGTAGGGGCATCTGCACAAGGACTCCATGTACAGATGGATCAGCATTTAGTTCGTCGACTGTATCAAACAGTTCAGCAGCTGGTGCCTCGGGATCAATCTCAATATCCCGTGTTGCAATTCCGACTTCCTCGCAGTCATCGTGTTTCATTGAAACATACGTCTGGCTTGCTGGATCATCATTCATCAAGACCGTTGCCAACTGTGGCGTCGTTCCAGTATTATCGATTCGTCTAACACTGCTAATAAGCTCAGATCTGATCGATGCGGCGACTTCTGTGCCATCGATCAGTCGTGTCTGTGTCTGAGTCATACAGAAATACTCAACAGCGACATACTTGAAACGCATTAATTTGGTCGCTCACCGAAACCTCGATATGTAAATAAACAACTGTGTCGTGTTGAGACAAATACTGGCTCACAGGCATGAATTTGTCAGCAGATGTTCTCCTGACATGGTATCTGGTATATGTGGATGCTGTTTATACGTGACAGATCATCGGTGTGGATGAGATGCAATAGGAGTGTATTATATCAGAAATAAAGATAGGATTCATTCTGTATCAATTATATTATGACTGTGATTTAGCAACTGACATCCTCCCACGGTTAAAGCTGTGCGGTTCCCCCGCTGGGGATTGAATATACGGATACGGATACAGAGAGGTTCGCAGGTTCCTCGCCACGTTGGACGATGATCTGCGTGTCGGGCTGTGCCAGTCCAGCCCCCGCCTCGGACAGCGGTTTCGGGAACTTGCCCAAAGGCTCGCTTCCCAGTATTCAGCGCACCGTTCTTGTCCGCATTGTCGTCCCGTCCAGCCCACACTCTGGACACTCGACTCGAAGTGTTCCTGCGTGTCTCGAACCCCTCACACACCGATTGCACGTCTGCGACGCGACGTGTCGTATTCTTCGACCAACTGCAGCTCGATACCCGCGTCGTGGGCTTTGCACTCGATGTAGTTGAGCAGGCGGACGAACGGCATCTTGTGGGTCTAGTCATTCACGTACCAGCCTTATTATTACCCTTGTGAATCCCACCGGATTGTGAGGGCGTTCCGTTTCTCGGCGACTTCCACGGTGGAGCGAGCAATCTTGTGGAGTCGGTCATCTACTTTCCGCGCTTCCGAATCACCGATGCGTCCCATGACCTGCTGCCCTTGTCACGGTTTCGCTTTCCCGATGGACTTCCGCAACTGCTCGCAGTGTTCGCGGATACGACGCACTTCCTCGCCGTAGAAGGTGGTTTAGCGGTCGGAGAGGAACGCGCAGGTAGCGACCCATGCCTGCCCATGTCGATAGCCAGCACGTCGTCGGACTCGTCTTGGACGGTCACAGACCGCTTGACGACGAGGTGGATGTACCAGTCACCGCCACGACGCACTAACTCGCTGTCCCGAATATCACCCTCACGGACGAGTTGGTAGTCCTTGTACGAGACGTGGGCAGGAGCCAGATGGAGTTTCCCCGCCTGTTCAGGGTCGTAGACGGGGACTGTGATCCACCACGACGAAAGAACGGTGTCCTCGTCGTGGGACACGTCGAACACGTCGTTGCGAAGGACGACAGGTTCTTGAGTGCCGGGATTCGTACATTTCTGTCGCTGTACTTTCGACGCCTGCTGACCGGTCGCAGGGTAGAGGTCAGCGTCTCCGCCGTGAACAGCCGTCTGGAACGCTTCGTACTCACGGGCGAGTAGGTCGGTTTTCTTGATGATCAGCGAGTGGATTTTAACCCGCACCGTGGTTGAGACGTTCCGTTCCGTTCCGTTGCATGCTATGCTACTCACCTGCTTTGCTTTGACATCGGTGTACTCTTCAGTGACTTCGCTGGATACGTCGCCCGCAGTTGAGACGAAGTACGAGCGTGTCCATAGCGACGGCAAGCCGAACTCAAACTCCTCTCCTCCCGAAGTCGGCGCGAAGAGTAGCCTTTGAGCTGTTGCATGATTTTGTTTGGGGCGAGAGTCGGGTCGCCTGTGATGAGCAGGTGTACGTGGTCGGGGCGAATCGCCAACTCCAGTATTTCGAGGTCAAGGTCGTCGGCTTTCTCCTCGATGAGTTCTTCAAGACGGTCACGTGCCTCGCTCGTTAGTGCCGATTTGCAGTACTTCGGGCATCAGATGAAGTGGGATTGGGGTTGTGGATATTGGTACGTTCCCTGTCGAACACAACGAGGCATCATCAATATATAGAGCAGCCTCAGCTAATGATGTTACGTAAGCATCCAACTCCAGCCGTGGCTACGAGCGTGGATTGATTCGCAGTTGTCGGGTTGATCTCAGCCGGAAACGGGGCGGGGGTGGGCTTTCGCCTTGCTACCGCTGTAATCAATCAGATTGTGTTTATCTACTGTTGATTTTCGATCAAGGAGAGATATCGAAAAGTAACTTAGTTAGATATTATTAGGAGGTAACCATCGAGATGAAAGAAAAAATAGCATCCGTGCAGAGGGATTCAGCAGCGTTTGAGTTGCAGAGAGTAGTTCAGTTATCCGTATAGCGGATATTCATCTGTCAATGTATCGACGCGGTTACTGACAGTGGCGATCAACTCATCATCGTTTGGATTGTCAATAAGATCAATCATAAGTTCACCAACCTCGCGAACTGTCGACTCAGTAAATCCTCTGGTAGTAAGTGCTGGAGTTCCGACACGAATACCGCTTGGATTGAATGCTGACCGTGTCTCACCAGGGACCGTGTTCGCGTTCATGATAATGCCAGCTGATTCGAGGGCTGCTTCAACTTCTTTTCCAGTTGTTTCTGGGTGTGATGGTCGAAGGTCAACAAGAACAAGATGATTATCAGTACCACCGGAGACAACAGAAAGTCCAGCGTCGGTGAACGTATCTGCGAGTGCCTCCGCGTTCTTCAGTGTCTGTTCAGCGTATGCCTCGAAGTTACTGGAGAGTGCTTCCTTGAATCCGACTGCCTTCCCAGCGATATTGTGCATAAGCGGTCCACCCTGTGCACCTGGGAATACCGAATTATCGATATCATCGGCGTGTTCTTCATTACACATAATAATACCGCCACGTCCTGCACGAATTGTCTTATGTGTTGATCCAGTCACGAAGTCTGCTACGCCGATGGGGGAGGCGTGAACACCGGCTGCAACAAGACCGGTGATATGGGCAATATCAGCAAGATGATATGCATCAGCAAGATCTGCAGCCTCTTGAATTCGCTCAAATTCGACCTCTCGTGGATATGCAGAGTATCCAGAAACGATAATATCGGGATTAAATTCATCAGCTTTTGATTTGAGACCCTCATAATCGATATATCCCGTTTCAGGGTTAACTTCGTACTGCTCAACAGTATACGTCTGTCCGGTGAAATTTGCTGGGTGACCGTGGCTTAGATGCCCACCGTGTGTGAGATCCAGTGAGAGTATTTTATCTCCGGGGTCAAGCGCAGTGAGATATACAGCCATATTCGCTTGAGTCCCGGAGTGTGGTTGGACATTAACATGTTCAGCACCCCATAGTTCTTCGGCGCGCTCAATTGCAAGTGTCTCAATGTCATCAGCGTATTCACAGCCAGCGTAATATCGCTCACCGGGATATCCCTCAGCGTACTTGTTTGTCAGTGCGCTTCCTTGTGCTTCAAGTACGGCTTCGCTGACGTGATTTTCACTCGCAATCATCGCGAGCGTATCCTCCTGACGCTGTCGTTCATTCGAAAGGGCATCGGCTGCATCCGGATCGACATCGCGAATATGACTACGTTCCATACAAATCATCGAGGGCGTTACTCCAATAAGTGTGTCCACTTCCCGTGATTTTACCTGTCTATTTTCCCTCGTCGTGTCGGTAATTGTATATTTAGAATAAGACTAAATTGATATTTCATAAATGCAGGTGGTTTCGTTCAACATAAGTTAGCGACATTTGTATCACTACAGTTATGAACTAATCCATAATATATCAGTCAACAATTATTTTATTTGTGTATGGTCATCTATAGATACAAATACCGTTTTAACGAGTGCTTTGACGGTAATAAACAGATTTCATAGAGTATTCCACGAAATTTAGCTTGTAATAAATTTCAATACGCTGTAGTACGCTATATCGCCCATGAGTATTGATGCGAATGTGCTTGGCACAGATATGGCGCATGTGCTTGGCTCCGTGCTTTCAGAAGCGACGGGAACGGTGTATATGATTAATCCAACTCAAAATCTCGCTAAGGCACTCGTTACAGACTGTTCTGATACGCTCATCAGTAATACTAATGTTCGATTATTGTCTAATGAACAACTACTGAAGGATGTGATGGATGATTTTATTGTTGCGAGCAATGCAGCCGAACTCGTCGACTCAGATGTACTTACACTCCGAACAGGTGACATTTCAGAGCCGAACTCATTGGTTGTGACCACGAATTCAACTGTTACTATAGTTCAAGTGAATAATCGAGTTGCTGGGATGGTTGCGGATGATACCGAATTTGTTGCCGACGTACGCGGTTTGTATGAGCAGACGTTTGAATCAGCAGCATCGTATCCACTACGGACACCAGCGATTTCATCCGTCCGGTCAACACTCGCAAGTGAAATTGGTGATGAGACACGATCAGATTTTGATTCGATGCTGACAACACTACAGACCGCCCGTGGTGATGGGAAGGGACTCAACGAAGTAACAATTAGCCTATTGGTCGCTGCAAAAAATAATGTGCTCCTCTATGATATTTCAAAATGGGGCGAAGATGTCGGAATTGCAAGTAAGGCAACATTCTCACGAACAAAAACGGAACTTGAAGAATCAGGTCTTATTGACACTGAAAAAGTCCCAATTGATGTCGGTCGACCGCGGCTTCGATTGAAGCTTGGTCATAATCGGCTTGTGAGTGCTAGTTCCGATCAATTAGCTGGTGTCGCAAAAAATCTACTCGCATAGATTGAAATCAGCAATGACAATAGTAGGTCATTGTATATTCGTGTGTATTTTTATTATTGGCTGATGACTCATCCCTGTGAGCTATGCATTTGCGGTTGTCGGATCAGGGCCGTCTGCTGCGATTAATGCTGCAAGCCAGGTAATCGTATCTGATATGAATCCAGACCCTGATGCAGGTGGCTCAGAGTCAAACTCAAAGTCAAAATCAACATTCATTCGCACTGATTCACCGATAGATGCAGATGTAACTGTCGTTATAACGACAACCAATCAGGCAACGAATGATATAACGGCAGTAACTTCGGAAGCACTCACTGCTGGCTCACCTGTAGTTCTTGTTGAATTCGGTGGAATGGGTGGATGTTCTATCGACGAGGTTGATGCTGCAATTACCGCGTTCCCTGTATGTGGACCCACTTTTGAGACATTGCAAACACGTGTTATAGCGGCGAGATCATCGAGCAATACAGAATTTACAGACCGAGTCATCATCACAGCAGGTTCACTCGCTGGTCAGCGAGCTGTTGCAATGTGCAATAGATCTGATGGCGATAGTGACAGTGATGTCTCCGGAACCGTGCTCGAGATCTCGGGAACAACAGTCGGACCTGAACGAGATCTAATAGATATCCCGGAGGTAAGCACTCACAGTGGTGATGTAGTTGAGCAGTTCATTCCACAGCAGACAACCCGCAATGTAGATCTTGAAGTATCGCTTTCTCGTGCTGAGCGGGCTGTCGATGATCGACTCGGGATCATCACACAGGTTGGTGAGCGTGAGTCATTCCCTGCTCCATATTATATCGCACAAACAGCATCAACGAAGTCAATTAGTGATGTTCGTGCCGTTGAGTTTGCTGCTGGTGTTGATATCGACTGGAATGCTGCATATATGAAGGCACTCGGAGAAGCACTTGAGCGATACTGTGCAGGAGTCTACCGAACTGAGATGTTTATCACAGCATCCGAGCATGCACAGAATGGACCGGTCTCTCCTCAACAGTTCGTGCAACCAAAGGAAACGCCGACATACGATCCGAGCACGCCAATCTCATGGGTTCCCGGCGTAGATCTGTCAAATGATGAGCGTGTGACACTGCCGGCAACATTCGTCTACCATCCACCGCCAGATGAGCGATACCGTCCAGCAATCACAACAGGTCTCGGACTTGGGAATGGAGGCGTTGAAGCTCTGCGTGCTGGGCTCTCTGAGGTCATCGAACGCGACGCAGCAATGCTCGCTTGGTATTCAACGTTCGAACCAATTGAACTGACAGTTGATGATGAACAGTATCAGACACTCTGTCAGCGCGCTCAGGGAGTAGGACTCAATGTACAGACAATTTTACTCACTCAAGATATTGATATTCCCGTGATTGCAACTGCGGTTTACCGTAATGATGGTGAGTGGCCACGGTTCGCTATTGGGTCAGCCGCAGGTCTTGACCCGTTTACAACCGCACAAGGGTCGCTTACAGAGGCGTTACAAAATTGGATGGAGTTGCGAGCAATGGGAGAAGATGATGCATCGGATGCTGCCGGGGCGATTGGTGAGTATGCAACATTCCCGGATCGTGCACGGGAGTTCATTATGAGCGAAAACACAATTTCAGCGGAAGATATAGCACCCTCACCAATACCAACCGGGGAACACGCAGTTCAGTCGCTCATTGACCGTGTGATTGAGGTTGATCTTGACGTGTATGCGACACGAATAACGACGCGCGATGTTTCGAAACTTGGGTTTGAAGTTGTCAGAGTGCTTATTCCAAGAGCACAACCTCTATTTCAACAGAATAGTTTCTTTGGTGAGCGTGCTAGGAATATACCACGCGAGTTTGGCTTCAATTCAAGGCTTGATCGATCGTTTCACCCATTCCCATGACAGTTGACCTGTATGAGTAGCTCATCATGACCGCGTACCATTACCAACAGTACTCGTGCAGCTAGTCATATCCAGATTGGGGTAGTTGCCGGTATTACTGGCAAAGTGATCAGATCGGTATCACAGCTCGGGTATCAAGATAAGATTATTCTGAAAATTAAGATATCATATTAGATAACAACGTAGCCACGATCATAGATTTAGAAATTTGATTTTATATTGCATCTATAACTCAAAATATCAAACTCCGAATGTCGCTCGAAGCATATCACGCGTGCCTGGTCCTAATCCAACCGCCAAGACCGCAATAAGAAGTAACATTGTATACCGAGGACTCTCCTCGAATATCTCTGGTTCGAACACCCAGATGACGAATGTCGCTGCAAGGAGCTTTATAATGAGAAATGGCCATGTGTCACCGGTAATACTCAGAACTGATACCGGAAGTATCGATCCAGTGACGTCGACAACGAGTTGATTAACGGGGTGTTTCGGGACAAGATTCGGTCCAGCGCCAATCGCGCGCATCCAATCAAGCCCAATTACATTTGCGACTCCATCGACGGCATGTCCCCAGATGATAACTAATCCAATAAGTTCTGTACCACGGTTGATAGACGGTGCGAGTGTTTTGATTGCCCACCATGTGACTCCGGTTACGAGAGTTGCCCCAGTGAGTACACTGAGAAGCACCTGTGGGTAAAATTCAACGCTAGGAGCAGAGGTAACGACGAGTGAAATAAGATACCCAAGAGCAAGTGTGAGTACACCTATTCCAGTGATGAACAGAAGTCGGTCATATCGACCGACGATACCGCGACGTTCTGCCCAAACAGTGAGTCCGACAGCAGCGAGTGTGACTGCAAAAACGGTGAAATAGATAATCGGGCTGATAACAAGTGTGTTGAGTGGATAACTAATGAGCGCGTCAGCGGACGGTATTGCATCGTTTGCATCTTCAATGACTCTGAGTGCCCCGCCAAAAAAGACGAATGGGGTAAGCGCGTAGAACAGTTGTCGATCAGATCCAATGTTGAGTTGCCGAAGGAGAAATACAATCCCGATTAGCGCGACAAGTAGGGTGATCATGTATCCAATTTCAGAAACGAGCGTATAACCAGGATAAGCAACAGGCTCAGCAGCGTTAGCACAGGTTACCGTACTAGTTAGGTATTGCACTGTCGATCCAGGTCTAACCGCACAGACTGCAGAGTTGGCGTCTGCCTGAACCGGTCCCCAGAAATAATGCCAGAGAAAGCTATCATAAACTGCTTCTGGGGCAATGAGCGACCCAATAACAAGCACAGCAACTGTCGTTGATACGGTGCCGACCCACAGACGTTCTGGGGAGGTATCGAAGCGAGCAGCGACAGTAGACATATATATATTGGCGATGGCATCACTGTTGAGAATTCCGGTCTAATTCAAAGCATGCGGCGACAGCTCTATTGATTACTCTATAATAATCGATCATTCAATTGCGGGTGAATGAAGTATACGCATCATTAGGTGTCTACCAATCGTGCCGATGCAATAATTTCTAACGAACTATCAGATGATATCTGACAATATCATATAAACAGGCAGTCTCCGAGCTGAAGATCAGACGAAAATTGACATATTTCCGCACACCTCCGAGTCTGTGTTTCAGTTCATAATATCTGCGTGATGACGCATTATAATGCAGGCAGATATCTGTCATAATACTGAGTTAAACCGGGGGGTTATTCTAGATAAGGAGTAGTAAAAATCACAAATACCATATTGGTTCATTTTGTGGTTGCATCTGGATTACCGATAGACTGTGCTGCTGAAAGAGCCTCTGAGTGTATCACGCCATTTGAGGCAACAAGCCCAACGGAGTCGTGTCGGAAGGTGTCACCGTGAATATCTGTCACAGTACCACCGGCAGCACGAACCATCGCTACACCGGCAAGTGTATCCCAGGGGTTTGTCCGAAGATTTGTAATAACACCATCAAGCGAACCATCAGCAACACTGGCGAGAGCAGCCTGTGCAGAACCGATTCGGCGAAGGTCACCGAAACGATCGACGACAGCTTGACATGCATTGCCAAATTCATCGCGTGAATCGAAATCCCACCACATCGTTGGGGAGACAACGCCCGCCTCTGGGTCTGCTGTCTCCGAAACTGATACACGGGAACCGTTCCGATATGTTGATTCGCCATCTGTCCAGTAATCATCGTTGAGTTCTGGAAGTGTGATGACCCCAGCAGTGGTAACACCATCGCACACGACAGCAACGACCGTTGCCCACGTTCGCGTTCCACGAACATAGTTATTTGTGCCATCAATCGGGTCGATAACCCATGCAGCACCATTTTCAGGAACCATTTTCAGTGCATCCCCTTCTTCGCCGACAATAGCATCGTCAGGGAATGTCGCACGGATCGACTCAATAACCGCTGTTTGAGCATCGCGATCGACTTGTGTTACTACATCTGTCTTGGCATCTTTTTTTTCAATAATAAGTTTAGTTCGGAAATTATCAGCAGCAACGTCTGCACCAGCACGCGCAGCATCACGTGCGACACTGATACGTTCAGCTATCGTCATCGTGTGTAAGGTTCGTTGTTAATACGGGGATATCTGCGCGGGCAACAATCGACTGTGAAACGCTACCGACGAGATTTTCCGTATAATCAGATCGACGGGTCCCCATTGTGATTAGGTCAATATCTGCTTCAGTAGCGTATGAGATAATCTCATCAGCTGGGTCGCCCTTACGAAGTGCAGTCGTTGTTGTGATGTCAGAGTCATGGAACAGACGAGTAGTCGTTTCAAGAGTAGCCTCGCCTTCGGTCTCAAGTTCAGCGATTACGTCGGCTTTCATGCCGTCCTGGAGGGTAAGGAATGCTCGATCATCAACAACATATAGAATGTGTACTACTGCATCGCGGCGAGTAGCAATGTCAACCACATGATCGATGACCGTCTGCATCGCATCGGTCCCATCTGTTGGTAATAAAATTCGATTGAACATATAGTCTCATATATCGAGTATATCCCCTCGGTTCTATATCCTGCTTTCTTCTCCCGCGATATACTGATTATTATCCAACTGAGTGTAAATCTGCAGACATTACAAACAGCAATAGGTATCTTTAAATCGTGATAATATATTTACTCTTGATGATTATATCGCGCGTGACATTATTGAGTGCATCGAGACGAGCGCTATTATTACAATCTAGATGAGAGTACACGATCATCGTGAGGGATCGTCGATTTCGCGGATGAGTTTGTATCATATTGAGCGTGCAACGGTAATCCGGATTGAATTTGATCATAGTTGACATCAATGATACAGTATAATTGTTCAATCAATCTATCAATACTAGTGGGTATGATTCTTCAATAAGAATCACCATCCACGAGCGAATGATTTTCTTACTGGATAACGGACAGCTAACAATGAGTGTGATTGCACTGTTGAGCGTTGCACCAGTTATCGAAGAGAGTATGGCAAGTCATGTTGCGGATGCCGTGGCAGCACTTGATGAGTTCCCAGTTAGTTATGAGACAAATCCAATGGGGACAGTTATTGAAGCAGATGATACGGAGACACTGTTTGCTGCTGCACAGGCTGCTCATGATGCTGTCGACGCAGATCGTGTGAGTACCGTTTTGAAAATTGACGACAAGCGGGCACGCGAGACGACTGCTCAGGAGAAGGTTGATGCTGTCGAAGAGAATCTCGGTCGACCTGCTCAAAGTGGTATTACATCGCCAACCGAAGAATCGAAGACAAAAGCAGAGACAAATGATTAGTGAGTGATTCTTCTAATTTTGTTCTCGGGTATAATAAAAACGTCCATAAAGCTGGATGTAGAGCCGAGGCAGAAGTTAGAAATTTTAGATTTGACATCCAGATATTGTATCATATTTGTATGTCATATTGCGTATATTAGATATGTCTGCGCAAATAATAAAAATAACAAAATGATTACCTCTGACGCTTGAGCGAACCCCTTTATCTAGTGCCCCGCAATGTTGAGTATGGACTCAATCAACCGGATGGCGGTTGAGCTTGTTGACGAAGCGATTGATTTTGCTGAGGAACTCCGAATCACTCCACAGGAATTAGATTCCGGTGCGAGAGTACTTGATTTTGGTGTAAACGCAGAAGGTGGTGTTGAGGCCGGATTATTGCTCGCTGAGATCCAGACTGCCGGGTTGGCGACGATACAGACGCGGATGGATGATGTTGCAGGCGTACAGACGCCGCATGTTGAAGTTCAAACAGACCATCCGGCAGTAGCATTATTATGCTCACAAAAGGCAGGATGGGAGCTTGAATTCGATGACCCAGTGTTCGAAGGGCTTGGAGCAGGACCAGCTCGTGCACTTGTCGCCGAAGAAGATGAATTTCGCACTTTAGAGTACTTTGATGAGTTTGAGTTGGCTGTGCTTAGTATTGAAAGCATTTCACTCCCGTCTAAGACTGTCATTGACCATGTTGCCCAGAAGGCAGATGTAAATCCGGGTGGAGTTATGCTCCCAACATATGCCACTGGATCCATCGTCGGTAGTGTCACAGCCGCAGCACGGGCTGCAGAGCTTGCATTATTCCGATTATTTGAGCTTGGATACGATGTCCGAAACGTTCATTCAGCCTATGGGTCAGCACCAATCGCACCAATCAGTCATAATGAAAGCGTTGCAATGGGGCGAACAAACGATGCATTAGCATATGGAGGTACCGTGCATCTCACCGTCACAACGGATGATCCTGTGCTTGAACAGCTTCCTTCGACTGCTCATGATAAATATGGGACACCGTTTCAAGAAATCTTCGCCGAGGCAGATTGGGATTTCTATGACGTTCCGGAAAGCGTCTTTGCGCCTGCACAAGTGACGGTTGATGTAATTGACGGTCCAACGCATGTTCTTGGTGACACAAATGAGGAACTTGTTGCTGAATCATTTGATTATTGATCATACTCTCTGTGATCCTATCATTTAGATTACGTATTTATTTCATTAGTTCGGTGAATGTCATATTAGTCACAAAGTTGTTGACATCTGTACTGCTGTAGCGTACATAATAACCGACATCAGGTTCACAAAACCCGCTGAAGCTAAAATTAATATCAGGCTGCTGGTGTTGCTGGATCATCATCGGTGTCTCCATCAGTCTCAGTGGATGAGTCATCCGTGTTAAGAAGACCATCATCAGCATCATTATTGCCGTGCTGCTCACGGAGTCGGCGGATACGCGTCGGAATCGGTGGGTGAGTCATATGGAATGCGGCGTATGCTGGATGTGGAAATGGATTCTGTAAATTTTCACCAGCAAGCGTTTGAAGCGCCTGTGTCATGGCTCTTGATCCACCCATGGTCTCAGCTGCAAAATCATCGGCTTCGCGTTCATGCGACAGTGAAAGCCGGTTTGTCACAGGTGAAAGTAATCCAAGAGCTGGTCCGGCGTATAATAGCCCAATCGCTAATGCAGCGTACGTCACTGATGGGAGATTAAATGCAGTGTATACCCACCCAGAACTAGTAATCCACCACAGGAAAGCAAAGACTACTCCCATTTGGACTGCAGACACAGCGAGTTGCTTCCAGATGTGTGCTCTCTTCCAGTGCGCAAGCTCGTGTGCAAGGACCGCCTGAATTGAGTCAGTATTCATCTGTTCAATAAGAGTGTCAAACAATACGACTCGTTTCGCACGACCAAATCCAATAAAGTACGCGTTTGAATGCGAGGAGCGACGACTTGCATCCATTTCGTATATTTGTTCACAATCAAATCCAGCTCGCTCAAATACATCTTCGACTGCATCGTGAAGCGCTCCAGACTCGATCGGCTCAAAATCGTTGAACAGTGGTGCGATTACTCGTGGGTAAATAACCATTGTTGCGAGTGATACGCCAATTACAACGAGCCACCCAAGAACGGGCCATAACGATGGGACAGCCTGTATAACCCAAAGGACCACCCCCCCGATTAGGGTCGTTGCAATGAGTCCAATGACAAGACCGATAATCCAATCACGGAGCCATAACATTATTGACTGATTATTGAATCCAAATCGATCTTCAATAACAAATGTCTTGTATATATCAAATGGTGCATTGAACAAACGCGACGCAAAAACAGCACCGGCAATGAGTAGTATACCCTGTACCGATGGACCAAATCCAGTTTTTGTGAGTGTTTGTACCAGACCAGCGTAGGCACCGGTCAATACAACGCCTAGCACAGTTGCGAGTCCAACCCATGATTGAATCCGTGAGAGAATTGTTGTTGAGCGTTGATATGAAAGTATTCGCTCGGGGTCTGAAATATTGAGTCCCTCACGGATCCACGTGTCTGCATCGCGAACAGCCGTGGTCCCATAGCTGATATTAATTGCATCAAGTGCTGAATACAACACCTGTACACCAACGAGTAGGACAGTAAGTCCAATGACTGGGGTTGATATCGAAAGCATATCTAAATCATTGGGAGCCGACAGTTTCAATCTCTCGGGAGGAACACATGTTATGACTGTGACGTACTCTGAATTTTGAGATAGAATAAACACCGCGAGTCATGACTGTTGATATCAAACATTACAGGTATAAACATCAATCAAGAGGAAACATTATACCAAGCGGTCTGAACGCTATGAGTCCGATGTGTCAATAGAGGTAGTAATGTCAACAACCGTTCCGACACCTTTCGACTGCCCTTCACGGAACACAAATCGTTGTCCTTCTTCAACAAGATACGGGCGGAATTTGAACTCAACAGTCGCAATGCCGGTGTCACCAGGAAGGAGTTGTCCATCGTCTGGGTGGAAAATGACAGCCTCACTCGCTGTTTGAAGATGAACAACTGGCTCATATCCATCTCGGATTCGCGTCGGGTGGTTTAAAACCATTATTTCAGCCTCAAATGATCGAACAGGAATCGGGTCATTCTCTGCTGGGAGAAGTGCCATACCGCGCTCGATTTCCTCTTCATCGACGCCTTTCAGGGCGATGCCAACAATTCTTCCTGCTTCCGCGCGGTCAACGCGATGATAGTGCATTTCGATTGAACGAACCTCAACATCGCGGAATGAGCCATCTGGCATTGGACCAAGTTGTAACTCATCACCAGCTTCAACACAACCGGATTCGACTGTTCCTGAGGCGACAGCACCAACACCGGTCACTGAGTACGTTCGGTCAACGTACATCCGGAAGTCGTCTCGATCATGGTTGGTCGTCTTCGGGAGCGACTCAAACATCGAATCAAGGTCATCAAGTCCAGTCATCGACACTGCACTCGTTCGAAGAATCGGGACCACTGAGTCACTCAGTTCATTGACAGCCGCAGCGACTCCATGTCGCTCAATTAAAAATGGCGTTCGACCGACATCGCGAAGTAATCGTTCAACGGCGCGTTCAACCTCAGCAACACGCTCATTATCGACCATGTCAACTTTTGTGATCGCAACAACCGTCGGAAGTTCCATTGCGAGTAAAATACCAAGATGTTCACGTGTTGTTTTTGTGGGACCATCATCAGCGGCGACAACGAGAAGACCATAATCAAGTCGTTGACCAACAAGTCCACGAATAGTTGTTCGGAGCCACGGCTCATGACCTACTGTATCAACGAATGAAACAAGACGATCAGACTCTTCGACGACCCGGGCTCGGTCTGATTTTCGATGTGGATTATCCATATGGACGGTCTCGGTGCTGGTGAATCCATACACAGCATATGAGAGGTCAGCCGAAAGACCGCGTTCGACCTCGTGAGGTTGAACATCAAGAAATCCACGGGTCTGTCCTTGCCCGTCATCCGCAGTCCCGGTAACAAGTGAGCCTACAAGAGTCGACTTTCCATGATCAACATGACCGGCTGTCCCGACGACGATGTGATCATCATCGACATTGAGCATCGACCCTTCAGTAATGGTTGCAACCCCGACACGACCACGCTCTATCTCAGTGCCAACGCCCCAAGTCTCAACATCTTCAATATGCGCTCCAGCCTCTTCAGCAAGCACAGAAAGAACATCCATAGACTCTGAGAACGCATCTGCAGAAATACCGGCAATGCCACCATCGTCGGTTACACCGATAACATACATTGCAGTGCCATCACCTGAGAGTACTCGGTGACGTAGTTGCGCTGCAAGGCTTTCGAGTCGCCCGTCTGCGAGGTGCACCTCACGGGAGAGTCGTTCTTTAAATTCAACGTTGCCCCCCTCCTCCTCGCCGCGATCAAGAGCCGCCTCAAGAGCGGCTCGATCAGCGCTCATACTATTTGGTACGTAATGAGTTAATAAAACCTTTTTCGTGGTGTGGCTTCCCTTCTCACACTAGTGATATTGAGATATACTGTGGATATCAATTAACACGACAGTATCATGCAAGCGAAAGATTGAGTTCAACTATTGTTATTCAAGAAGCTCAAAGCTGCATCCTGAGTCACATCAGATGGTATAATCATATTAATAATCCTCGTTGGGTTTTATTATCTCGCATATGGGTCATGACTGAAACAGTCAATAAACACTAAACCTCTGATGTCCACGCTAGTTGGTGACGTGGGTAGTCACGATAATTCCTCGAAATCAAATGGGGTAAAGAATAACATATGATTGCGATTACTTATTCAGAGAGATATTCATATGCTTTATTCACGCGTTTGAACCTTTCTTCATCACCTGTTTCGGTATCGGGGTGAGTCTCTTTGACCCGCTCACGATATGCACGTTTAATCGTTGCTTGATCAGCATCAGAATCAACGCCAAGTGTTTGATATGCCTCTACAGTGCTAAGTCCACTCGAGCGTCGTGATGTTCGATTGCTCCGCTCGCGGGTCTGCCGGTGGTTTGCTGCACGCCGTCCTGGTCCAAATCCCTCAAAACTACCTGATCCACGCGCGGCACTTCTGGATTGATTCGCACGACGGCGACTACCCCGTTGTCGGGTTGCACCTGCACGGATTTTTTTCTCAATGCGTCCACTTGCATGATACCAAAGAAGATACGTCGCTATTGCGAAGGGGACAGCAACGACAAGTAAGAATAACTGATAGACGAACGAGAGTATTGTCAGTAAAGTCGTGATACCTGCAAAGACGGCTGCGATTCCGACGACGAGGCGATCTCCGTCCACATCAGTATCTAAACATCAACGAACGTAAACGTCTCGACAGGTGCTCAGAGGTATAAGATTCATAATTTTATGTTTGAATATACAACAGCGAGAGTGTGCTCAATGAATTCCCTTGTGGTCAAGCCCAGTAGCGTTCGCCGTGTGGTTTAATAAATGTGAGCATAATTGATCCATATCAGTCGTATATATTGATAACGCTGCGTTGAGCAGGTCTAGTTAGAAATCAAAATTTGGATTCAATTTCTCTTCAATTATTAAATCAGTGTTTTCAATAATACGTCGCTCACAGTTCTTTGTATGAGTCTTGAACGAGAGTATGAGTGTCCTGAATGTGGAGAAATACAGTTTTGGAAGACAGCATCGACGGAAGTCCACCTCGGGACAAAAATCAAATGGGCTTGTGATGGGTGTGGCTATGAGTTCATTGAGATTGATGATGTTAATACGGCAGACGAGCCCTCAGCTAAAATTGAATAAATTAAATTAACTATTGAGATATTCAGTGTATTCTTGTATATACCTTCAGAGATCGATATCTACCCGCGGCTATTTTGTTTGCTGTTTACAATTGAGTGCATATCATTCGCCGAGATATAATGCTGCTACCTCATCACTTTCGAGTAATGCTGTCCCATCACCCTCAAACTCGTTTTCTCCCATATCAAGAACGTATCCACGGTCGGACACGCTGAGCGCTTGACGAGCGTTCTGCTCAACCATCAAAATCGCCGTATTCGTTTCATCGCGAATATCAACAAGTCGGTCAAACATATTATCGACAAGATCTGGAGCAAGTCCAGCGGAGGGCTCATCAACAAGCAATAAATCTGGGTCTATCATCAATGCTGAAGAGAGAGCAAGCATCTGTTGTTGCCCACCAGACATTGAGCCCGCCCGCTGATTCCGACGCTCAGAGAGGATAGGGAAACGATCCCAAACGGTCTGTAAGTCGTCTTCTGTTGGATTTCCGTCGATATATGCCCCCATTTCGAGGTTTTCACGAACGCTCAGAGTCGGGAACACATTTTCTTTCTGTGGGACATAACATAGTCCTCGTCGGGTTACCTCATTAGGTCGCAGCGATGTGATATCCTCTCCACTGAATCTAACAGATCCTTCCCAACAGTCAATTAACCCATATGTTGCCTTCATCATCGTTGATTTTCCTGCTCCATTCGGACCGATTATAGTGACAATTTCATCATTCTCAACATTTAAATCAACACCATGAAGAATCTCTGCATCCCCGTAGCCAGAAACAACATTACGTGCTTCAAGTAGTGACATACTATTCAGCCCCCAAATATGCATCAATTACTGCTTGATCTGAACGAATCTCTTCAGGTGGTCCCTCAACAAGTCGCTTTCCTTCATTCATGACAATAATTCGATCGGAGAGTTCCATGATAACATCCATATCATGCTCCACAATGCAGAACGTATATCCATCATCACGAAGCGTCTTCACACGATCCATCAGCTTCTGCGTTAATGCTGGGTTGACACCTGCAACTGGCTCATCAAGAAGAATGAGTTCCGGGTCAAGCATCAGCACGCGTCCGAGCTCAAGCAGCTTTCGCTGTCCCCCAGAAAGATTCTCTGCAGGCTCATTCTGAAGATGATCAATCTCAAGTAATTCAAGCATCTCAACTGCACGCTTTCGAACAGCATCCTCCTCACCCCTAACCGTTGGCTGTCGAAGCCACGTGTTCAATACATGCTCACCAGCCTGATCCTGTGGAGCAAGCATCAAATTCTCAAGGGCAGTCATCTCACCGAGTTCTCGTGTTAACTGAAAGGTTCGGACAAGTCCGGATCGTGCAAGCATGTATGGACGACTATTTGCAGTCTCTGAACCACGCTGTTTGAATCGTTCTTGAGTAAGGTATCCACCTGCACCAAGGGCTGCTGCGCCAGCAGTTATCCCGATTGCTGGGAGTGCTCCGAGATTGAGTGTGCCGAGTCCAACTGCTCCTCCAATAACACCAGTTGTGAACGCACTGGCAGCACTCCAGATTTGTGATTCTGTTTGCGTTGGCGTCATAAGTGCCTGAAGATCTGCCCCACGATACTGAACTGTCCCACCATCTGGAACATAAAATCCACTAATAAGATTGAATGTAGTTGTTTTTCCAGCACCGTTCGGTCCAATGAGTCCCGTTATTGACCCTTCGGTGATATCAAATGTGGCATCATCAACAGCCACGATGCCGCCGAATGTTTTTCGTAGATTCCTGACTTTCAGTAGTGATTCCGTATCACTTGGTGCTGCATTATCATCAGAAGCATCCACTGACGATTCAGGATGATTCATGCTCATTCTTCACCCTCAAATTCTCGCTGTGTCCCCACGCCGGGGACCCGGTCGGAATCTATATTTCGGTTCATTGTCGATTCGCCGTCGGCTTCATTTGATGAGTTCATTTCAGTACGTTGTGCTCGTTGCGGTCCTGATGAATCTCCGTCGGTCGTTGCTGTCGTCGCGGCATTATTTGTTCGACTACCTAAAAGCCCTTCAGGAAGATAATACAACACAATCAGGAATAGGACGCCAACAACAACAAGTCGAAATGACTGGATATTAACTCGAATCGCAGGTGGGAAAAAGGCTGCAAGTTGTGTTGTTGCTTGTTGGAAAGCCCAAAAGAGAGCAGCGCCGACAATCATTCCCTTATTATTCCCCGCACCTCCGACGAACATAATCAAGAGAGTAATAAATGTCACCCGAGGTGCAAATGTTGTAAATGTTAGTCCCTGTGCGTACATTGCCCACAGGGCACCGGCAAAGCCACCAAGCGCAGACCCAATAACCATACTCTGTAACTTGTACGTGAACGGATTTTTTCCAAGTGATTTAACCACTGTTTCATCATTTCGTATTGCTCGAAGCACTCGACCAAACGGTGACTCAACTGTTCGTTCAACAATCGCATACAATCCAACGAAGAACAACACAAACCCAGCTAACTGGAAACGAGGGTAATCAACTTTGACAGTTAATTCACCGATACCGACAATGGCGTACCCGACACCAACGTCACCTCCAAATCGGAGTAACCAGACAATATTCTGAAACAGCGTCTGTGTAGCGCCAGCAATGTCACCACTACCCAGAGGACCGAGTGTTGGTAGCACAAAATACCACAATGAAATAAACCATAATGATCCAACACCAATGATAGCAAGTCGATGATTCGATAAAACATCAATCCGGGTTGTTGTGTAATAGTATACACCAACAAGGGCAGCAAGTGCACTGACAGTAATGATTATTTTGAGCCCAACTGCCTTCAGGATTGGAAGTGGAATCAGTGCGAGTAACAGTCCTGTCCCAAGCACAACACCTGTTGTAATCGCAGTTTGAGGGAGATCCACATAGTGCTCACGAATAGCGACCGCGGCGACGATCCACGTGTACAATGAGACAATCACACCAACCGCGAGTGTAATACCTGCTGTGAACACCGTTACAGCGGCGAGGATACCTGCAATCGTCCCAGCGACTGCAGCAGCTCGTGGTACCTGCTGGGCAATTGCATCAGCACGTGTGAATCCGAATGTGGTAAGATTGTATAATCGATCACGAAAGCGAGACGAGCTAATCGATTTATCTGATGTCATCGATGTTGCCGTCGCCAATGTAGACGTGGATATCATGCCAAGGACAGCCGTTGTCAGACCCCAAGCGACAAATACAATCAATCCAAGTAGGACTGCACCAACAATTGTCTCGCCAGTGACTGGGAATGATCCCTGTAGCGGCGGGCTGTATCCACGGAGGGCATCGGGTCCATTGGCGAGCCATGTTTCTGATTGAATAACACGCTGGAAAATAACGGAGATGCCGAGTACTGTTATTGCAAGGTAATCCTCACGCAATCGGATGGTCGGAAGTGTGACTAATCCACCAACAATACCTGCAAGGATTGTTCCTGCAAGGATAGCCGTTACCCAACTGCCAAGAATTGGAATGTCACCGAGTCCAATCACGTAGACCGTGAAATCTGTTGGATCATCCGGTCCAAGTACGAACAATGCCGAAGTATATGCTCCGATGAGATAGAATCCGACATGTCCAAAATCAAGAAGTCCTGTGTGACCATATTTGACATTTAATCCGAGAGCGAGGATACCGTAAATTGAGACAAGAAGCATAAACGAAACAACAACATCTGCAACAGCCATGTTTAGCTCCCCCCCACGATACCCTCAGGTTTCAGTAGTAAGACGGCAAGGAGGACAACGAACGCAACAGGAATCCGATATGTCGCGCTCAACCCTGGGATTGCAAAGATTCCAATTTCCATTGCAAGTCCAACAACGTAGCTTCCAAGAATGGCACCATACACAGAGATTCCTCCGAGAATAACACCGGCAAACATTGGTAATAAGAGATTAAATCCGAGATTAATCGTAATCGAACTGAACAGGAATCCAAGCATAATACCACCAACGGCAGCAAAGAGCCCAGCAATAATCCACACAGACATCATCACTCGCCGGGTATTGATTCCTCGAACCAACGCTAACTCTCTATTATCACTCGTTGCCCGCATCGTCTTTCCAAGGGTCGTTGCCTGAAGTATATAATGTAATCCCCCCATCATCGCAATCGCAAGAAGAATAATCCCGACTCGTAGCGGTGAAATACGAATCCGTGTCGCTGCAAACGCAGTTTCTGGGACGGTTCCATTTGCACCCCCCCAAAATGCGGTTGCTCCGATGATCACTATAACAATTGAACTAAGAGCGGCTGTGAGTCGGGGACCAATGATAGCTGCTGGGCTCCGCCGATCAAGAGCAACGTACGCTACGGTAATAAGACTAAGTAATATAACTCCGAGTTCAATCCACCCGTAGCTTGCTGCAAGAAGTTGTTGTGATGTACCACCACGCGTCTCTTGAAGAGTAAAAAACAGTCCTTCAGAGGTAATAAAGAAGTCAAAGAATTTAGCAAGCGTCAAGTCTACTTCCCCACCTAAAAATGGAACTGATGTTTCGACTGAATAGAATCGTATTGAGCCGCCGAATATTGTCTGAATACCAAATCGGACAATGAAAGCAACGGCAAGTGAAACGACAAGCATCAATGCAAGTTCGATATTTTTTTCACGAAATTTTCTAAATATAAAAGACTCCAACAGTGGGACAGTTGCGCCTAATAACACAACCGAAAACAATAGTGCAGCACCGAAAGATGGAGTTCCAAGCACAACGATTGCACCAATTACCCCTGCGACTACAATATGAACGGTAAGAGCCAAACGTTCTGAGACGTCAATTCCCCACCAATGTCCATATAGCGCGTCTCGTCCACCGAGATGATAAATCGTTCCTAAGACGCCGACGGCTGACAGCGCAAATAAAACACCTGATCCTGCAATGCTTATTTGTTGAGCTCCTGGAGCAAGTAGCTCAAGACCCGGTACAGTATTTGGCTTATTCACTAATAACGCAGCGTAAGCACCAAGTGTTAAAAGATCACCGTGCGCAAAATTTGGCACCTCAGCAATATCATATACAAGAGCTAATCCAGTCGCACCTAACGCCACAATACTGCCAGTCACGACACCTGTCATAACTGCATTCAATAATCCCGTCTCTGGTGCCATATCGCAGATTGCCCGTGTAAAGGGTAAAATCATTTCGATGCCACAAACTGTGTTTTCGTTCACAAGACAGGTCCTGAAAATAATATATGTTTGATAAATTAGATGCTATCAGCGTCCTCGTCAGTAGTTATTTATGCGCTTGATAGTAACAGTCAGCGTGTAATGTCTGAACGTAGCCGACGCGATGTTCTTAAAGGACTTGGCACAGCTGGAACTGCCGGTGTTGTTTCTCTCGCCGGATGCTCAAGTCAGTCTGGTGGCGAAGCAACAGAAGAACCAGAGACCGAAGCTAGTAGTGGCGGTTCGACCACCACCGAAGAGTCAATGGACGAATCCATGGGCGGTGAACCAATCGCGCTTGGGTCGATATTCCCGGTCACTGGCACGAATAGTGCGTATGGCGGAGGTCATCAGCAGGCATTCAATCTTGCTGTTGAGGAGATTAATGATAGTGGAGGTATCCTTGGTGGTCGTGAAATTACACCGGTTAATAACGACACTGAGGGAAGTCCATCGCGATCTGCACAGAAATTCCGGACAATGATCAATCAAGAAGGAGTCGTTGGACTTGTTGGTCCTTACTCAAGTGGAATTGGGACGACGCTTGCACCGGTCGCTCGTGATAATCGGGTCACAGAGATTTCGAATGGAAATACCTCACCTGCACTCGCAACAGCAGGTATTAATGATGATAATGGCGTCAAATACTATGGGCGGACAGCACCAAATGATGTTCAACAGGCACTTGTTGTTGCACGAGTGCTGAATCAAATTGTCGGTGCAGACACGGCTTCTTTCCTGTATGTAGATAATCCATACGGGCAGGGGCTTGCTGAGGCGGCGAGCGAAGCATTCAGTGGTGAAACACTGAATATGGTCGCGTACACTCAAGCGACGAACGATTATACCTCGACGCTTGATTCTGTTTTTGATGGCGAACCAGACGCTGTTGGTGCGGTGATGTATCCTGGAAATGGTCGAACAATCCTCAGACAGTGGGATCAAGGTGGATATGGCGGACAATGGGTCGGTGCAGAGGCAATTTGGTCACCACAGATGCTCTCTGACCTTTCAGATATCGTCGAGGGTATGTATATTACATCCCCACAAACAGCGAACAGCGAAACGTTCCAAGAAAATATGGGTGGGGCTGACCAGATTACCCAGTTTGCTCCCCACGCGTACGATGCCACATATCTAATGGGACTTGCCATGGAGCAAGCTGGTGAAGCAAGCGGGACAGCGATTGCTGAGAACATTCGAAGCGTTTCACGACCGAGTGATGGTGATACGACGGTATCGGTTGCAGAGTTTGACGCTGGAAAAGAAGCACTCAGTGATGGAAGTGTAAATTACGAGGGTGCTTCTGGATCAGTCGATCTTAATGAGGATCTCGAACCGGTCGTCCCATATCGGATTATGGAAGTCGCAAGTGGCGAAGCACAACTGTCCGAGGAAGTGCCGCTATCATACTTCGAAGGAAAGATATAGGTACCGCTGCAACAGGAAACCCATGACCGTCATATTCTCATCTACATCTATATGTTGAGCATAATATATTAGACTGTATAAGAGCTAACGTAACTACTGATTTTACTTTAGATTTTAGATAGTATATACTCATATGAACAACGTGTGTTGTTGCTATCAACTAGGAAACACGAGATAGCGACATCAACCGAAACATTCTGTGCGCGAAGACCACCTTCGAGTGTTCACTTCGTTCGATTGTAACTGTCATAATATAATAATAATTATTGATATAATCCACACAACGGTATGATCTAATCCGGTTCATTCTCAAATTTTGATTACTACATTGTGTCACGAACAGATGAGACTGGATACATAATAACAAGAGACATACTCACGATGCTATTGAATTCTTTTGTACGTAATATAATGTCTGTGAATATTGAAACACATTGGCACCCAACAACAAAGCTAAATATCATTGCAGACGCGCTTGATTTCACTCAGACAGACCCGCTTCCATCAGGGGTAGAACGCGATCAGATTGAGGAATACTGTTACGCAATTGAACAACTGTATGGGGCATACATCGAGACAATTACCAATAAAACGATTCTCTCACAACGAGAAGCACAGACATGGGTTCTTCGAAATCTCGTACATCAGGGCGCTGACCGACTTACATTCGATGCGATTGGGTTGTACATATGGGCTATCGGGCGAGAGGCGAGCGGTGATCCACTCTCACGAACGATTGTTGCCGAATATAATGATCATGCAGTGGCAAAAATTGACCATGCGACAGCGACGATGATGCATGCTGGTGCACCACCATATCCGGATGATGTGCTCGATGATCCAGTCGCACTTTGGGTTGACACCACCGCACAACGCCGACTCGCCAATCGACGATTAGAAAATGAGAGTTACAGCGACGTACTTGAACGATTACTTGATAATACTGCTAACACGGTTTCACTCGAAGAGATCGTTGAAACATATAAAAAGCAGTTCGATTTAGTCGCAGCGATCGGTGTACAGACTGTGCGACCGGCGTGGGACCGCGAGATTCCACTTTCAGTGCATGTCGGCTCCAAAGATGAAGACCTCAAAAGCACAGATGATGACACGGCACTCGGTGAATCCGAGCAGTCCAATAGAAACACAGGATCGCAGTCGACCCCAGAGGCAGTCTCAACAGCGGATATGCTCTCATTCAGTAATCGTGTGCTTCCATTTAGTGTTGAAAATCGCCCTGTGACCACCGGAACAGACTCAATGCTTGTTATCTATGCTGATGAAACGAATCATGAGTCAGTATCGATTTCAGACGGTGTCACGCGGCTAACCAGAGCGGTTGATGCAGCTGATGAGACAGTTCAGACAATCACTCATCGAGCTCAAGAGAGCGGGGTCTGTGCACTTGGTGTCCGGAATAAGCCAGTTGGCAGTGGTATCCATCTTATAGTGATCGCTCCGTCATCACTCATAGTGCATACTGGAGAGAAGTCTAATGGATTCATACCACCGGAACGACTTTCAGTTGCTGACCGCACACTTTCTGTCGAACGAGTTACACATATAACGCCAGCGGCATATCATGAGGATCATAAATCAAAGACAACTCTCATTTGGGCTACAGATAGTTCCTCAGCAGGTGAATCGTGTACAGAGATTGAACTCGATGGTCCTTCCTCAACTCCGGAGACAAATAGTGCCCAACGAGAGTTATTCCCAACGTCACTGTTACAGACTGGATAACCAAACTAGGTGAATTGATGGATTATGACCAACTAAGCCGCATACCACGCGTTCCGTGGTATAGTCACCATCTCAAGATTATCCAGCTTTAATTTTCCTTGATTTCTTCAATCTGTTCTCGGAGTTCTTCGACAGCCTGTTCATCGGCGGTTCCCCAGGAGGCAACAATACCGATAGCAAAAATAAATATGATACCCCAGCCGAGTGTCGCAAATTCAGCAGGCACATACAAATTAAAAATACCATCAATGACACCCTCCAGCGAAAAAACGATAATAACGGGACCGATTATTTCCCGTGGTATGAAGTGATCAATATACGCTTTGAGAATGCGTGTGTTCATGCTTGAAATACACTCTCTCAATTGGAATAAGTGATTAGTTATCGTGAAATACCCCCAATAATAGGACTCTGTACCACTTTTATTCTGATAGACCCCGAGTCATGTCAATTATGATCACTTTGAGCAGATTGTTACTCAAGTAGACGGTCAGTTTTTTCTCTTAACGAGCAACGTCTATGACCGTCTATCTGTTATTAATCGATTATGTGGTTGATGTAATAACGTGTCATCAGCAACCCAACGGACCCAGCGATGACCACACCAGCGGTCGTCAATAACAATGGGTGTGTGGTAACCGGTCTGATAAGCAGTTCGATAATGCCCCACCCAATGAATAAACATAATAATATAACACATGCTGATACGATAAATAATTCAGCAAAATAAGATCGGAACGACCCCGAGCGTGGCATACGAATGTAACACCTACCACGCTGGTCAACCTCTTTGCGTAGTCGTCGTTGAACAGTAGGCGGGTCCAAGTCTGTCACATATCTAGTTGATTGTTAATTACGCCTGAGGGTATCCCTGGATAATTTAGGGCTTTATTATTGATTAAGACCTACTTGATCGTTGCACGAGTTTGGAGATGAGAGCTTCACCATCTATCTTCAACTGACAATGTAGCACAATCAATCTACAGATAATCTGGAAATGTGGCCCCTCTCAACACCTGCCACTGGCGGTTCGACGGGGAAGGGGGTTACTGTCGGGTCATGGTGGAGTGGCAGTGACCGGCTCTCACTCCCACGGACACATCAGCTGTTCGGGTATGACTTCCAGCCGATTTCTCATAGAAAAGGAAGAGGTCGGGAGGAATTGACTGAAATTCCTTTACTGGTGTAGTGCGGTCGACACAGGGAAGCCTCGGCTTGGGACTTGCCCCCGAGGTACTTCACGACTAGGTATTGGTAATTGTTTTACTCAACAATTAATCGGCGACTTTTGAGTAAGAGTGTCAAATAGTATTGATATATCGGTCACGATCAACTCAAATTTAGTGTACATAAACTGTTCTACACAATACCCCTGAAGTTAAACACATTGTTCAATTATTAACTTTATCTCAGATTTACTCCTCATATATGACGGTCAAAATAGTTTGTTCCGAGCTGGGGCTAGACAGGCTGCCCGTGTGTCATCGGACATACGGTTTGTTCCGTGGCAAGCCAACATTACCAAGGAATTCTTTCAAGCACAATTTGGCGATCACCTGTTCGCATTCGTGCTTATCAATCCAGAGGCAAATCTTGTTCATGCTGGCGGTGAAACAGTGCGGCATCTGCTTCAAGACAAGGGAGTTCCGCGTCCCGTCGCAAGCACATTTGAGCAAATATATCAAGCCATCAGTGACCCCTTTGGTCGGGTTGTCCATGGGCAGGCGCCGGCTGACATTGATGGGACATTTTGCATTGATGAAAGCGCACGGCCACATGTCAAAACTATTCAGCGTGAGTGTTCACTTGGCTCCTGCAAGAAATAAATTAATCAGACGAGATTGGTGTGATTACTCTTTGTATTTTTTACTATTGCATTCCGTGATACTGTGTCAAGTGGACAGTCTCCATGAGCAAACTAAGCGTGTGAACCGTATGTTGTGAGAGAGCACTAACTCTACCCAGCTCAGTTACCCTCGGCACAGTCCCAGGCGGAGCAAACTGATATAGACTACCGCGATTACCCCGTAGTTGTAACTGCACGTACTAAACACCGAGACATCAGATATGAATACAGTCGTTGTTGAATGGCAATCTTGGATTTTTAATTATTATGAGACAAAGTCCACGCTTGTGACTTCGAATTTTGTTCCTCCCTCAGAACTCTCACTGAGGTGTATATCCCAGTCATGTCCAGAAACAATCTGTTGAACAATACTTAATCCAAATCCGGTCCCACTCTCGCTGGTCGTATACCCGGTTTCAAAGACACGGTCATGCTTATCTGGTGAGATGCCAGATCCATTGTCTACAATAGAAAATCCATCCGTAGTGATTTCAATAGTCACGTCGACTTCCGCTCCACCGTGTTCAACTGCGTTCCGTAGAAGATTCTCAAACAGTTGCTGGAGACGGGAATTATTTGCCAGTATTTGTGAATTTGTCTCAGGGAGATTCAAACTTGCTCGTCGTGTATCTACACTCTGCCATGCTTGTTTTGCCACTCTTTTTATTGGAACTGCACCCATCTGGTCAATCTTACGACTCTGTGCAAGTTCCAAAAGTTCAGTAATCAATACACCCATCCGATCAAGTGCATTATCCACGAGATGTAGTTCGTCTCGATCGATGTCATCCTGTAGAAGATCAATATACCCCTGAGCAACGTTCAACGGATTGCGTAAATCGTGTGAAATGACACCTGCAAAGCTCTCGAGTCGTTCGTTTTTATGTCTAAGTTCTCGTTGTTGTGCTTTCCGCTCTGAAATGTCTTTGATTGTCCCAAAATGGTATGTGGTGCCATTGATTGAGCGTTGAGTTGTGACTGTTGCAACAGGAAGCTGTTTATTATTATATGCATGCACTGTCTCGGCTTTTCGGGTTTCACCATCCTCAAAAGATGCCCAATATGTATCGAACTTATCTGCCTCAACCCCTGAGACGATTTTCCATAATGGTTCTCCGACTAGCTCTGATGCTACAACGTCAAATAATTTAGCATATGACTGATTTACATAAACATATCGACCGTCTTTGGTATACACTCCAACGCCTACACCGACTGATTTGATCATCTCGGCAAGGAACTCTGGCGTAAAATCAATTGATCTATCAGAAGCCATTAGTGTGAATCCTCCTCAACTCTAATCATATAATATTTTGACGCTATAACAGTTTTAAACAATATTTGCAAAACAGTGCATATGAACTCATGAGTATGAATTAAGATAGTTTGTTATACCGGACCTCTAATCTCATACTCTTAATGTCTGCAGGCTATCTCCTCACCGATTCAGACCGTTGAGATATACTGCCAGCCGTTTTGTTCTACCCAAACACAACCAGTCAATAAATAAACCGGACGTTCCTTGACGCGGGGACTCTTCGATCTTATGAGATAACGCGGTTTTGGAGGTAATCGAGGTGCTTTGCGTTGTAGACGATTTGGATACTATCGGTTGCCGGTGATCCGATACACGTCAGTCGAACATTCTTTTCAGAAACTTCCTCATTAGAAAGAATCTGTTGCATGTCCATATCGATTTCCCCTTCAGTCACGATTGCGGCGCAATTTGCACATGCACCCGCGCGACAGGAGAACGGCCAATCATAACCCTGTGCTTCTGCGGCTTCAAGAATATACTCGCCCTCGTTTACTTCAAGTGACCCGTAATCTTCGTCACTGAGATCGGAATCGGCAGCTTTTTCGAAAAGATCCTCATCATCCATCTCCCAACCCTTGTCATCAAGGGATTCGTAGTTAAGATATTCTACGGTTGCCATCAATGTGTTGTATGTGCGCCACGGCATTAGACCTTGCTGCCTACTCATTTCATTATGATATCATTATCACCGTCATGGTGTCATGGTTATATAGAATCGCTTAACGAGCATTATAGAGAATTGAACATACAATTTTATTGAGATAATAAGTGCTCAGTCGTCGGAGCGAGATCAAAAGAACGCCTTTAGGAAATGGTGGAGCCAATCAAACTATAGCAATTAACTCAGGGAAAATATGGCAATCCTCCTGAGAGTGACTGTCAAGACAGTGTGAACTGTTCAGGGTCAAGCCCCGTAGCATCCGCCTCGATTTTCTGTAAAACATATATTTTTTCATCTGCTTTTCTTTGGAGACATCATCTTTGTTCATAGATATGATCCACGATATATTGTATATAAAACATCACCCACACATGATTCTCTATCTGAAGATAAGCCCTCCATGCCCAGTGCATTTGATGAATTAAAGATGTTGACTGGAGAGAGTAGCATTTACTCAGCTGTTTGATTGCTTGGAAACGGTGAGAACACATGTATTATATATTATCAAACATCTATCTCGCTGATTTGTACAGGCGGTACAAGGCGACTGTCTCGGGATCGGGGCTTTGATATTGCTGTGACCCCGACACCCCTCCGCCTCCCCTCATCCAAACGCAATGGGTAGGCAAGCAGGTCGATAAATATTGAATTGTGATGGTCTGGTCAGTGTGTATGGCTGAGAGTCCAATCACACGGGCGGTCAGGCACCATGCACTGCACTGCACTGCACCGTCCAACAGAGAGAGGGTAGGGAAGGGAAGAGAAGGGATGGGACGGTCCGAATCACCGTCGTCCGAGAGACGAAGTTTCTCGTGATCACGCAAGTCGTCGATTGTCGACCGATCCGGAGCTGGACCTGGACCCGCTGTCGCTGAGAGTGGGTGAGAGTGGGTTGGGGTTGGAAGTTCTGTCAGAGACACACGAAGCCTCGGCTTGGGGCTTGCCCTCAAGACAGGTTCACACTCGCCAATGCGTTCATATTTAAATGGTCGAATTAGTCTGATAAAATAATAGATCGTGTATACGGCTGAGATTAAAATGATATTAAAAACTCATATGGAGGATCACCTGGCTCTGTCTGTTTTGTCCCTAATAGAGAGATACGAGGGTTTACCCGTTTTCTTAATTGACCTTTCTCATTTGAGTCTACAAACTCTTCGACTCGAATCTTCGCAAACTGTACCTCATATTCATCTTGAGTCTGATTACCATAATAAATTTCCAGCAGTGGATCATCATCTGATACTTCCTTGACGTCGATGGGGGATTTATCTATATCTTCAAGTTCAGAGATCACCTCAAGACCTGCTTCTTCAACATCCATAGCTCGATTATAAATGTATATCCTAAAAATAATGTCGGGAGATGACAGTTGACACTACATTCGAGATTTGGAAACTGAGTCCCAGTCGTGAACATTTTTTCAGATTAGCAGCGAGTTGCCTGATCATAGATTTCTCTGTGTGGTTTGGTCTTATTTAACAGACTTAGAAGCGATAATATGAGGATTACGCTATATGATTGCTGAAGTCATTTTATTGTATCTTATGGACTGAGGATTGCTATTGTGTCAACTACTCGTTTATATTTGACTCTCCGTACATCAAGTGTAATTCGGAGATTACTTTCGTCTCATGCGGTTATTGGATATTGTAATGGTATCAGACAAAGAACGACTTGAGGAGGCTCTGAGGTGGCTCAAGGAGGTGAAACGGCTCAAGCAAGATGAGGACCGTCTTTATTCGAATTCTTTTTTACAGGGATATAAGCAGTATATCATCCCTCACAAGCATCATGATATGGAGGATGTCTCAGTAGAAGAGGTTGAGCAGATAATTCAGCGATATGAACGTGATCTTGAAGACTTAGAGACAGGCAAGTTTCAGAGCTGAGCAGTTTTTATACACAGTGATGTCTAGCTGGTTTAACTGATAACATACGGTTACTTGGTGCCTCCGTATGGATCAAAAATCAATATCTAATTTGTGACTTGTCGCTAATCGGTTTGATGGGGCGTTAAGCACGGTCGTATCCTGAGCATCGTGCCCACACACGTCCGTATATAGTATCAAAATTGAATTTCCAAACCGCTCAGAAAATAATGTAACTGTTTAGATCAATCGCCAAACATTTGACGCATCATCGGATGCATCTCCATAAGTTGTTCTTCGGCGATCTCTTCATACAGTTTGTATGTAATCGAGACCGTGAGTAAGAGTCCCGTTCCGGAGACGCCACCAATTGTCCCAAGCATATTTGCGAGGACAGCAAGCAGTCCAACAAGTGCGCCACCGATGACAGTTACTTGTGGGATGTATCGTTCCATCACCTTTTCAATCACCTGTGGACTCCGTCGGAAGCCAGGGATCTGCATCCCTGAATTCTGGATCTGACGCGCTGTTGCCTCTGGACCCATACCAGTCGTTTCAACCCAGAAGATGGCAAATACAGCACCCCCTGCAATCATGAATGTGAGGTCGATTAACACTCGAGCAATGATTGCAAGTGGCTCCTGTGATGTGAATCCAAGGAACCACATCCAATCCTGGCGGGACTGAATCGGAGCGAGATACCAAAATATCCCACCGGTGACTTGCCCCTGTGTGTACTCACCAAGCCACAGCGGCATGCCGCTCCACCAGTTGCTGAGAATCTGTCCCAGGAACTGGATATTTGCCTGCAGTGCTCGTACAAGAATCATTGGTAAAACGCTCGCATAGATAAGTTTTACCGGGAATCGTCCACGCGCCCCCTTGACATTTGCATGTGAAAGTGGGATTTCAACACGAACGCTTTCAGCATACACAACGATTCCAAAGATGAACACTGTCGTAATCAATGCCAATATCTGACCCTGTCCAAGGAAGACGTCTGAGAGTCCTCCTGGTGTCAACGGTGATCCGATATCGACAGCACCAGTCACAATGCCAATCCACGTTGGAATGAAGCCACTTTGTCCGCCGAGGCTCTGCCAACTAAACAATCCGGCAACAAGTTGCTGGCTGACACCGGCAATAATGAATAATCCAACACCAGAGCCGACGCCCCACTTGCTCACGATTTCATCCATAAACAGGATGAGAATGCCACCAACGAACATCTGTGCAAAGATAATTGTCTTCACCCCGCCTTGTCCAACGGCAAGGGAGTCTGCAACTGCTTGACTCGCTGGGAGGAAGTTTCCTGCAAACACCATTGGTAACCCAGTCAAACAGATCATCACAACGACAAGTAACTTCTGAAGACCCTGATAGAGAATCTGATCACGAGGATCATCGGTATCAAGACCGAGAAGATTCGCACCACCAAGTAACTGAAGCACAATGCTCGCTGTTACAATTGGTCCAATTCCTAACTGGAGGATCGATCCTTGTGACCCAGCAAGGATACTACGGAATTGTCCATAGAAGTCTCCCCCAGCACCTCCTGTCTGTAATCCAAACATCGTGACGTTCGTCAAGAAAAAGTACATCACAAGGATGCCAGCCGTCCATCCTAACTTCTGACGAAACGGCACATGTCCCTCTGGACGCGTAACAGAGGGCATTCGCGTCAATACCGGTTCAGCGGTCTCCTTCCATCCCATAACTTACTCTTAATAATTATTTTTCGGCGTTACTGTTATTCTCTTCGTCTTCTTCGGCAGTGATTGATTCTCCGTGTTCGGTGAGCGTCGCACTGCCACCAGCATCCTCGAGCAGCGTTCGTGCGCTATCAGAGAATGCATCAGCAACAATGTGTAACTCTTGTCGAACTTGACCGCCGCCGAGCACCTTCGTTATATCTGCGCTGTCGGCATCATCAGTAACATCCCGTGCATCAATACGATAGGCACCATCATCAAGTTCCGCAGTATCCTCTGCAACGAACAGTGCTGCATCTTCATCGAGTTCTTGAACAGAAATTTCTGCGACAGTCCGCTCACTACCTGGCGGTCGTTTAAAACCATGCTTACCAATCGGTTCATAATTATGCTGTTCATGTTTATCACGACCAGCACGACCACGACCACCACGGTGACCGGCACCGCGACGATTCTTGTGTGTCCCGCCACCATGCGTTCGTGTCCCACGCTGTCGTCTTTTCTTTGATGTCATCGCATTGCCTCCAAAAGCTCATTAATCTGATCGGTGTCATGAACGCCAATTTGTCCACCCTCAGCAGTTGGGTGTTTCTGCCCTCGATGACCGCCGCGCGGCGGATGTAATCGAAGAACCGGTGATAATCCCTGATCGCGGAGGGTGGTTTCCTCTTCAATTAGTGCAGTTGCGAGTGCATCAAACTCATTATACTCGGTGTTTTCCTCAAGCCACGTTCCATCTACAGTGTCATCACCGGTTTCGGGCTCAGCACGTCGTTTGAGTACCGTCGAAAGCACCTCAACACTCGGTTCACCATGTGCAACATAGTCATTCACCTTTGTGATCATGCCGCGATATGTATCCGTTTCAGGAACGAGCGCACAATGGTTCACTCGGTGGAGATTAAGCATTGCAAGCGTATCCTCGACAGAACCACTCATATTGACAGGACCACGAAGCTGAACGATTGCTTGCATCACTCAGACACCTCTTGTTCGCGCTGTTTGGCTGCCGCACGACGAGGCGTTCGCGACTGTGAAGCATTTCGAAGCGCATTATATGTCGCTTTGGCGAGGTTAACTGTCGTTCGGGTGTTTCCATTTGAGCGTGTCCACGCATCTTGCACTCCAGCGAGTTCAAGAATATTACTCACAGTCTCGGCAGCGGCTAATCCGAGACCTTGCGGGGCAGGTATCACCTCAACGGTGACTGACCCAGCTTTGCCTTCGGCATTTCGGGTAAGTGAGTTGACACCGCCAGCGGAGTCTTCCCATGACCCAGAGCCACGATCGACAGAAATAAGATTCAATTTTGCAACGTCAATCGCTTTCTGAATTGCAGAACCAACCTGATCATCACGTCCTTCAGCATACCCAAGATACCCATCACGGTTTCCAATTGCAATAACACAACGGAATTTCACACGCCGACCGGAGTCGGTCATCCGTTGAACCATGTTGATATCAAGCACTTCATCATCCAATCCAGGGAGTAACTGATCGACGAGTTCTGGCTCCTTGAGTGGAAGTCCTGAGTTGAGTGCTTGTTCCATTGATGCGACATCGCCATCTTGTACCATACGACCAAGTCGTGTGCGCGGTGTCCAGCCGTCGCTGTTTCGTTGACTCTGGCTCATTCGTTATCACCCACTGATTGGGAATCGCTTGTATCCACGTCGGTATTCATACTCACGTCTGCTTCCTGCAGGGTCTCAAGTACTGTATCGAAATGCTCTGGAAGCGTTGTTGCGTCAAAGTCACTGTTATACAGGGGTTCATCGCGCTGTTCGGCGTAGGTGGCGATATGCTCACCACGGTTGCGCGACCAATCTGCAAGCACTGACTCATTATGCGGAATTGAAACGCCTGCATCGATAGCTCCCTCTTGAACGACAAATACCTTGTTTCCGGGTGTTGCCGTATTCAATCCAATATCAAGTACAGCCTCATCGAGACCTGCTTCAATAGCACGCATTCCTGCAAGGTATCCGGTGAGATACGCACTTGGAATATTTCCGGTTGGTGCTTCCCAGCCGTACTCACTCAGATTTTCTGAGGAAGCGGCTACGCGTGTCTCATCGCCGTCTGGACCAGGTGTTATCAGCTGCGCCCTAATATGCCGGTTGCTCACACGAGCAACAAGGCGTGGCTTACCAGATTTTAGCAGGCGCAACCTCTGGTGGTAATCGGTCCGAACTTCGCGGCGACGCCGCATCGGTACTTTGTATCGCGGTCCTGTTGCCATTATTCAATCACTATCTCCACATCATAATTACTGTCAATATACGCTTCAAGTCGGGCTACGTCTTCGAACTCTCCACCAGACGCCTTATTATACACCTCACGGTACTGCGTCGGCGTCAATGGACCGTCATCGCGAAGTTCGCGAAGTCGACGGCGTTGTGCTCGAATTCGGCTTACCCATTCGTCTTTTTCATTCTTTCGACCGCCAGAGCGTCCCTTTCGAGATCCTGGACCCTTGCGGTGTCCATACGACTGTTTTTCGGCTCGATTTCGAGCACGACCTTTTGAGTTGCTCTTTGCATCCTCAGCACGGATGATTCCCTGATCAACTAAATCACGAATATCCTCACGAGTAATTGCTTCTGCAATTTCACTCTGTTCGTCAGGATCAAGCCAAACGCGGCTTTTTCCGACCGAAAGAACATCCGCAGCCATTCTGCGTTGTGCTTTTAGATCCGTCATTCGTCTGTAGCCTCCGTAGCTGATACCGTGTCTGCATCTGCATCTGCATTGTCTCCAACCTCAACTTCAACATATGTTGGATTTAGAACACGAATTTCTCGCTCTGCGGCGACATCTTCGATTCGTTCACGCTTTCGCCCACCGACTTTTGAGGCAATACGAACAGCCTCAATATCACCATTGACGCCCTCAAGATCGTCGACGTTGTGTACACGCACCTCCTCAAATCCAGATGGATGGAGACCGCGTGCTGCTGTTGGTGAGCGATATCCGGCTTCAACAAGCGCACCTTTTCCTTTGATACCGCGGCGTTGTTTTGAGAGGGTTCCGCGGGGCTTTCGCCATGATTCTGGCGTCCGCTTTTTCATATGATGATCCTGTCGGCGAAATGCTGGTTTCCCTTCACGATGTTTTTGCCCGAGCGCCCGAGCTGTTTCGTCATCGAGATTCGGTGTCTTGTCCGCATGCCCACGCGGACGAAGTTCAGTTTCGACCGTTTCTGTTTCTTCAATTTCGTCTTCAGATTCAACTTCAACTGCTGCATCAGTTTCCGTTGAAACCTCAAGCTCACCAACATCAGCTTTAATTCGAGCTGCAAGCGCATTTCCGATGCCATCGATATCTGCTAAGGCTGATTGGCTTGCTGCCCGAATATCCTCGAATGATTCGTAGCCTGCCTCACGGAGTGACTCAGCTCGATCACTGCCAACACCGCTGATATCCTCAAATGAGTCAGTGTCATCTGTGGTTTCGGATTCTGATTCCGGCTCTGACTCTGACTCAATTGTATCGGTATTACTGTCGGTGTCAGCGTCAGTATTGGTATCAACATCTGTCGAAGACGTATCCTCCTGACTATTTTGATCTGAGTCCGAATTGACTTCTGGATCGTCTGGTTGTTCGTTTGTATCCTCGTCGTGTTCGTCAGCCATATCAGACACCTCCTTGCTGTGGCTTCTGCGTGATATAGACTCCATCCTGGAAGATTCGAGAGTCTTTATCAGTCACGCGCGTGAGTTGTTCGATGTCAGCTGCGGTCTGTCCAACGTCCTCTTTTGATGGACCTGTTAGCGTTACCGTCTCACCATCGATCTGTACATCTGTGTCACCACGGATCGAGGTCCGACGGGAGGCTCTCTCACCGAGGAAATTCTCAATTATGATTTCCTCACCGTCGACAGATACCTGCATTGGGAAGTGTGCATAGTAGACTTCCATTTCATATGACCACCCATCGGTCACTCCATGAATCATATTCGATACATGACTCTCAAAGGTACCAACAGTGGCACTCGTCTTCGCGTCTGTTTCATCAGTCTCGATAGTGACTACATCGTCATCGTCATCAACACTAACCGTCACAGACGGGTACCAAAGCATTCGTGTCACACTACCATTTGGTCCCTCAACCGTCAGCTCAAGATTCGATACCTCAGCGCTGACATCTTCCGGAATTTCAATTACTGTTCGCGTCATTTTCAATATACGTAAGCGATTATTTGACCACCGATACCCGTTTCACGGGCTTCATAGTGGCTCATTACACCGTGGCTTGTGGTGACGATGAGTGCGCCATAATCGCGGGCTGGGAGATACCGTTTTTCCCATCGTTCGAACTCATCGGCACCAACTGAGTATCGCGGCTTCACCGCACCGCACTCATTGATGCCACCGCTTAGTTCAACCTCAAACTGACCGGCTTTCCCATCGTCAACGAATTCAAACCCGTTGATGTACCCACGGTCATAAAATACCTCGAGCACGGAGCCAATTACATTTGAGGCGGGCTGTATCTCATGAGAGAGATGTCCAACACTCTCTGCATTATCAACACCTGAAAGTGCGTTCGCAAGTGGATCATGTCCTGTCATAATTATCGATACTTCTTGAATCCCATATCGCGGGCGACTTCACGAAAGCACTGCCGACACAGATAGATGTCATACTTTCCGACAAGACCTTGATTGCGGTCACATCGTCGGCACTCATGAGTCTGTCCTGTCCGGTGGCTCGCGTGCTCACCCGTCTGTTCAGTTTCTGATTCGCTCATATACGATTAGTTGTCTCCGCCATCGCGAGTGTCTGTCTCGACACGCTCAACATCCGCAGCAAATTCTGATTCGATGAAATTCACTGCATCCGTGGGTGTCAATCGATGGCGGGATGGAATCGGCTGTGATGCTTTGTCCCGTTTTTTCACTCGGTATCCGGGTCGTGTGAGATTAACCGTCACATCAAGTCCATAAATACCGATTTGTGGGTCATATTCTTGAGAAGGGAATGTGGTGTGTTCTTCAACTCCAAAGCTGAAATTGCCAGTCTCGTCGAACTGCCGTTCTGAGATGGTGACAAGCGGCAATGACGTTTCAAGAAATGATTGGGCATCTGCTCCTCGCAACGTGACCTTTGCACCGATCGGGTCGCCTTCTCGTGCGCCAAACTGTGATGCTGCACGCGTTGCAGTCGTTCGAACGGCAGTCTGACCGGCAATCTCTTCAAGAATTTCTTCTGCGTTGGCAAGTTCACGTCCACCTTCGCCGACCGCCATGTGAACAACAACCTTCTCAACTTGAGGTTCACGCATCTCGTGGAACGTGCTATCAGTTTCGCTCATTCGTCACCCTCCTGTGTATCATCGCCATCATCTGCGTCTGTGTCTGTGTCTGCTCTGCATCAGTGTCGTCGACATCATCAGTCGCAGCCATGTCCTCATCGTCGGTGAAGTTCTCATCAATGACGACGACATATGGTTCGATTGTTTCAAAATACTCCTCGCCTGTTGATACCGATACAGTATTTTCACTGCTTCCAGCAGTGACGGTGATCGTTTCAATCTCGCCAATTTCACCGGAGTGCGTTCCACCAACGGCAGTCACAAGAGACCCTTCCTCATACGGAAAGTGTGCGACGATTTCTTTCGTCTCATTATCAATAACCAATGAATCTCGTTGGTTATATGTATCAATTTCATCAGCATCGACACGAAGATTGGCGCCGTCGTGTAGCGTGAGCTGAACTGCCCCGCCGCTAACCTGTTGTTTATTGATAATCTTTCCAAGTCGGCTATTTGCATCCGACTCATTGATTGGTGTTAGTGCGAGCCGACCACCCGACTCCGGGAAGACTCGATAATACTCCTCACGCTCAGTGAACGCAAGAATATCAAATAATCCGACTGGTCGTTGTTCATCGCTCACAACATCACCGTTAACTAGGACAGATCGCTGGTTCAGCGCATACCGCGCTTCTTTTGTCGAGTCGGCATATCCGAGCACGTCTCGTAAAATGATTACTAACGGTACGCCTGCTTCGCCATGCGGGCCTGCCCCGGCTTTGACCGTGAATGTCTCTGTTTTTCGTTCAATCGGCCACGAGTCCGGTGCGGAAAGTCGTTTTTGATGTTGTGTCATTGCTCATCTCCCTCCTCAAGACGTGCCTCGCGCTGGCTGTCTTCAAGATTCAATTCTGTCACGCGAAGGTTGGATGAATCAAGCGGTCGTGGAACCTCCTCGCCATCAGCTTTCTCAATCGTTACGTCTTCAACATGAATGACTGTGTCAGTGAGATCAACAGTAACGACCTCAGCTTCATGACCGGCATCGTCACCACGAAGTACCTCAACAGTATCACCCGTATTGACGCGGACGTTCCGCTGTCCATACTCCTCACGAAGTTCATCAGAAAGCGTTGCACGAACTTGTCGCTGCCGTTCGTGTAATGGGGCAGTTTCCGTTCGCGTTCGCTGTTTGTGTGGTTGCTTACTCATAATCGATACTTAGACAATCATCGTTGCTGTTGATGCAATACTCCCAAAGCGTTCAGCCACCTCACGTGCGATTGGACCTTTAATCTCGGTCCCACGCGGTTCTTCCATCTCGTCGATAAAACAGCCGCATTATCTTCGATTTGACACGCGTCCCGT
>KB659971.1_pt38 | contig 145000 bp, 148 predicted proteins | sample 558768 | NCBI scaffold set KB644980.1 | reverse complement strand
TCGCTCGCCGACGGTCAGTGGTGCATTCTTATAGACAGTGTTGATAGTATCTGTCCTCATATCTGCAGCGGTCGAATCGACGCTCACATTCTCACGTGCAATTGCGTGTACAACATCAGTGACAGTCATGATACCGGTAAGTTGCTCATCGACAACAGGGATTTGGCGTGTTCCTGTTTCGCGCATCCTTGTTCCGGCATCAACAACAGACGTATCAGCAGTAACGGTTGGCACCTCTCGCATCAATACCGCGAGTTGGTCCTCATCGGGATGATTCATCAAGTCTTCACGACGCACAACTCCACGATAGTCCTCACCATCTTCGGTTTGTTTAACAACTGGAATCGATGAAAACTGACGTTCTTTTAGAGACGCTAGCGCAGCATCACGGGTACCTGGGAGTTCAGCGGTGACAATCTCTTCCCGGGGTGTCATCGCATCGGCGACGTCCATACTCCGCTTACAGAATCGCACGACAAAAGCCCACGGCTTCGACACTTTGCATTGGCATCCGCATCGATTGATGAGCAAGAATGACACAGCGATCTATTCATTCGTTCCTCATGTCTGAAGCCAGACCCGGTATAGATGCTAGTGGCGGTGTCAATATCGATATTGATGCTGAAAAGTAACAGAATTAATATATGTTTGACATCCTCCTCCGGGTTCACGCGGAGGAATCCCGAGCGGAGTATGGGAGTTTCAGGTTTCACCCCCACTCCCACCCCCACCGAACACCCAGCCAGTGCGAGTCTGAAGGGTTGGTCGCGGTCTGAGGCGGGTGCGGGTGCGGGGGCGGGTGGACTGCTGGTGCCGGGAGTGCCAAGCCGCCGGTGCCGGGACTCCTACTCCTATTCCTATTCTCGACCATCTACGGCGTCCAAGCGCAAGCGTTGTTTGTGCCGCAGGGACGCCGGCAGGCGTGAGCAAACTCGGAGTTACTTTTAGTGTTGCTTCCAAGCAGTCGGGCACAGCATTTGCATCTGCATCTGCATCGATTCATGATAGTCAGAGGAACCGACTGTTCACCTGAGTGGGTCCGATGATTGTGTTATTGCTTGGGGCGGACAGGCCGCCATCGTCGGACTGGCGGGAATCGCTCTGTTTCCAACCGATTCCTGTTTTATTGCGTGATTGCCTGTAAATTAAACGTGTGGATTGTGAAGTTTGAACCGAGCGACGACAGTCGGATTTTGGAGGGCGTGACGGCCCGTATCCACGGCCTGAAGACCGTGGGATTGGGTCTGCTCAGCATATAATAAGAGAAGCTATGTGTTAATTGTCGGTCGTGTCCCAGCGACATCACTCAACCACGCGATGACCGCATCAGCCATTGCACCTCGACGATGGATAATATTTTGTGCGGGATCAACAACAGTACTCTCAGTTCCGGCTGTCTCACCAGCCTCAAGAACGATGGCTACGTTTTCTCGAATCGACTGGTCAAGCATATCGGGACTGATAATGCTCCCCGCCCCACTTTGATTCGCACTCGTCGCTGTTATTGGCGTCGGAGCAGCATGCTTGAGTAATGACAGTGCCATGTGATGATCTGGGATTCGGATCCCAACCCGGTCTCGTCCAGCAGTAAGGATGTCCGGGACCGCAGGTGAGCGTTCGACAACGACGGTAATTGGTCCGGGAAGAAACGCCCGAATAAACTGCATCGCTCGCTCACTTGGATTAGTGTAACGCGCAACTGCGCTGACACTTTCGACCCCGAGAGATAGTGGGTTGTCATACTCTCGACCCTTAATTTCGAATACGCGCTCTATTGCATCAGGATTCAATCCATCGACGCCCAGTCCATAGACGGTTTCTGTCGGATACACCACTGGTTGTCCAGACTGAATCGCTTCTGCCGCGCTTGCGATTATATCTGAGTCGGTTTCTGTCGTTCGTCCGGTCATATTCTCGCTGCTTTCTGATTTTTGTTTGTCCACGTTTGGTTGTCGATCTGAATTATTTGTGCTCGAATCGGGTGCCATGGGTACCTCCTAGGTGTGCTTGGTGATAGCAGCCGCAATTTCGTCATAATCTGGAAACGCCGGCCACTCGGTTGCAACCCATACATACTGTATGGTCCGTTCGGTATCAAGAAGGAATATCGCTGGTCGATGCTCTGTCACTCCAGTCATATCATCAAGTGGGTTTGGAATATTGTATTCCTCTGCGAGTTCCGCAGACGGGTCAGCATACAGTCGTGCATCTATCTCGCGTGACTCAAGCAGACTCGAATGCTCATATGGCGATGACACCGACACCCCAATGAGTGTCACGTCATCCGCGAATCCATGATCGTCGATTGCATTCCACATATATGTTGTTGGAAATGCCCCGTCCATCGGGTGAAACACCAATAACGTCGGTCCTGAGTCAGTCACCGCAGATAATGCTGTGTCCTCCCAATACTCCTCATTTACGAGTGGTCGGGTGAAATCCGGGGCTGTCTCCCCGACTTCGGGATGTGATGTGGGCGGCAAATCTGTCACCGGAAAGTCAAGATCAGCCATCAGACACCCTCCACAGCTTTTTGTCTGTTCCCTTCGGAATCAGAACCGTATGTTTGTCGTAGGTACGTAACGATATTGCCTGATTCTGACATTGTTACTCCGGTGTTCTCATCAACCAGAGCTGGAACAGTCCGCTTTCCTGACACTCGCTTCACTACATCACGATCTGAATGCATCGGTTCGACAAAACGTGACTGATATGATAGTTCGAGTTCCTCAAGTAGACGAATCACTCGTTCACAGAATGGACATGCTTCGAGTCGATAGACCGTTATTGATGCATCATCATTGATACTGTCAGCGCTCATATTAGATCATATGTGTGAGCGGTGCCTAAGCGCTTTGGCTGTTATCTCAACAGTTCATCCACAGTCCGTGGATGAGCTATCATCTTACTGTCTCGTTAATTTCGACCCGTCAAAAGAAGAATAATACTGGGTTGATGCGGAGGTCAGATGAGTACCCTGGGGTCCACTCCATACTCATTGCTTTCATGTCGAAGTCCCTCAAACCCGCTGGAGAAAGTAGAGTTTGGATGTCTTGAGGGGCAAATCTTAATTTATGCACCAGACAAGATATCGTAGTCGTATGGGCTTATCCCCACTACTCTCACTCTTCATTGGTCAACTCGCCCCGATTCCGGTCACGCAAACGACAATTACAGTTGCTGGTGCATTTGTCATTGTTCTGTTGATCGGCTTTTCGGCGTTCTTCTCATCATCAGAGATTGCAATGTTTTCCCTCGCGAAACACCGCGTTGATGCTCTTGTTGAGGATGATGTCCCCGGTGCCGGTGTTGTCGATGAGCTCAAATCAAATCCACACCGACTTCTCGTGACCATTCTTGTCGGCAACAATATTGTCAATATCGCAATGTCCTCACTCGCGACAGCACTCGTGAGTCTCTACTTTGATCCCGGGGCAGCAGTGTTAGTTTCGACATTTGGCATTACATCACTTGTGTTGCTGTTTGGTGAGAGCGCACCAAAATCCTATGCCGTTGAAAATACAGAGTCCTGGGCATTACGGATTGCACGACCACTCAAATACTCTGAGTACGTGCTGCTTCCGCTTGTTGTTATATTTGACCGTCTCACCCGTGTTATTAATCGCATCACCGGTGGTCGATCTGAGATTGAGACGTCATATGTCACCCGTGATGAAATTCAGGATCTGATTCAAACAGGTGAACGAGAGGGTGTCATTGAAGAGGACGAACGAGAGATGCTCGATCGCATTTTCCAGTTCAATCAAACGATTGTTAAAGAAGTCATGACACCTCGACTCGATATGACGGCTGTCGCGAAGGACGCAACAATCGAAGAGGCAATCGAAACGTGCGTCCATTCCGATCATGAGCGGATCCCTGTGTATGACGGTAATCTTGACAATGTCATTGGCACTGTTACTGTTCGTGATCTTGTTCGGGAGAAACACTATGGTGAGGCTGACATACCCCTGACAGATATTGTCCAACCGACACTCCATGTGCCAGAGTCAAAGAACGTTGATGAACTCCTTACTGAAATTCAGGATAATCGGCTCCGAATGGTCATTGTTATCGATGAATTCGGGACGACAGAGGGGCTTGTTACGCTTGAAGACATGGTTGAGGAGATTGTCGGTGACATCCTCGAAGATGATGAAGAAGAGGCATTTGAGTTTATTGACGCGGATGAAACACTCGTCCGTGGGGAAGTAAACATTGATGAGGTCAACGATGAGTTAGGTCTTGACCTTCCTGAAGGCGAGGAGTTTGAGACGCTTGCTGGATTTATTTTCAACCGAGTTGGGCGCTTGGTTGAAGAAGGTGAGAAAATCACCTTCGATGGTATCACTATTTGCATCGAGCAGGTCGATAACACGCGAATTATGAAAGCACGTATTATCGCTCCCGATTCATCTACCACAGAACAACACTCTCACGCTGAATCAACGTCACAACCGGGATTAGAAACAACATCTCCGAACGATACGACCGCAGAATCAGAGCTAGAGACAAAGCCAAACTCAAACTCAGACTCAGAATCACAGTCACAACCAGAATCCGACACAGACGGAGATATCACCTCAACTCAGGATGTTGAAGCTAAATGACACGCGCCGATTCAATCACTGCGTTGGCTTCTACGCGAATATCAACTCGGCTCAGACCCGACGATTTCGGATTGATTACCCGGATTTTATAGAATATCAATAAGGATAAACAGTGCATACGCAAGTGCGAACGCAAGTGCAAGCGAGCCAATCCATGCAAATACTGTTTTGATCATCTTCTCTCGACTGACATCAGATCCGCCAGCAGCATAGCCACTGCCGATAATAGCGCTGACAATAATTTCATTAAATGAGACCGGAATCCCAAGTGCAACCGCAGTCTGCGCAATGGCGAATGACGGAATCATCGCAGCAATTGATCGGCGTGGTCCAAGTGAGGAGTAATCCTGTGCAAGTGCTTTAATCATTCGAGGGGCACCGGTCCACGACCCAATAAGGAGTCCAACCCCCCCACCAAGTAGCACGAGTGGTAGTGGAATCACAACCACATCTAAAAGTGGCACGAGCGGTCCGAGTGCAAGACCAACTTGACTCCCACCAGCTGAGAACGCAACGAGCCCACCAAGCACAAGTAAAAACCGCCGTTGTCCACGTGCTGTGTCTTCTTTCATATCGTAATAAACCGATGCTGCGCTGATGAGTGCAAACCCCGTCGTTACGATGAGTACCCCGATTACAAGATTACCCCCGTCTGCTCCGAGTGGCAGTGTTTGAGCGCCGACATTTGCGATTGACCGCCCACGCTCACCTCCGAGCACTGCAAATCGAATATTTGCAACGAGCGCTCCAACGAGTCCTGCAAGAGCTGGAATCGCCATCTGTTCAGCAACGGTTTCATGTCTTAGCACCCGGGCGGTTCCGTATGCAATCCCACCCCCGACAATCGGTGTGAGCGTCCAAAGTGTCATAATCTCTTGATATTTCATTACTGCTGGTGATCCACCATTTGCAAGACCAACCCCGACCACAGCCCCCGTGACAGTGAATGCAGTCGCGATTGGATATCCGGCGAAGACACCGATAGCGACGAGTGCTGCAGCGGTGAGTAGTGCCACAATTGATGCTGTTGCAGTGAGCACATTCCCGATTACAAGCTCGGATCCAACTGCTTGTGTCACGTTTGCCCCTTGTAAAACAGCACCAGCAAGTCCGAGTAATCCAACAATAAATCCAGCCCGCATTATTGAAATTGCGTTTGCTCCAACTGCCGGCGCAAATGGTGTTGACCCTGATGATCCAGCACCAATTGACCATGCCATGAACAGACTTGCCGACGTAGCAATACCGAGCGTTAAGAGCGTTCCAACTCCGACCATTATCGCCCGTCAACTCTCCCGATAACCGTCATCATACCCTTCACGAAGCCCAGTGAGTATCCGTCTGATGAATAAATATGAGAAGAAAACAAACCCAAGTAACACTGCGAGCAATCCAACGAGTGCTGGATGTGACACCACGAACTCAAAGACGGTGTCAACCTGTCCAACAGTTGTCTCAATGTCTGCTCGCTCTCGGAAAAGCATATCCGGCTATTTTAGAGGCGTGAGTATAGTCATTTCGCCACTCCAGTGAATGTGTGAGATATAGATTACTTTCGGTGAAATCTATAATTGCTCTCCAACAGTTTCATCAGCGATGTCAAGAAACATTGAGCGCTTATTGATAGGAATTGTTGCCCCCGCCGCAATATCATGACCACCACCCTCACCACCAACAGCCTGAGCCGATTTTTGCATCACTGTTGAAAGATCAAGTCCCTTATGGATGAGTCGCTGGGATCCACGTGCGCTCACCTTCAGTGTCGTTTCTGACTTTTCAGCGAACCCTAAAATAGGGATATCATCCCGAATTCCCTCAGCGCCAACTGCCATTCCAGCAACAATACCAACAATTGTGTCACGGATGTGCCCACTGGCATCGAACCACTGCACGTGTGACTCAGTTGTCGTTCCCTCGGTAGTGACCCATTGTAATCCCTCTGAAAGATTCTGGCGATGTGTCTGTAATAACTGACGGGCCTCAGTTAGTGCAGCGTCACGGTCACCAAGACATACCGCGAGTCCAACATCAGCCCTGTCATACCGTGCAGTCGCATTCAGCAACGTCGAGAACTCACTTACATCACGCAACTCCGTGCCAGGCGTCTCTGCGGTGAGGGTATATGTCGTGCCGACAAAATTGTTAATTCGCTCGACTGGAACACCAGACGCAATCGCACGATCTAACAGTCCGCTCACAACAGTCTGACGTTCATTCATCGTCAGGTCACTCCACCGACGCCACTCACCATCTGATCGTATTGGGACATCAATACTGTCAAGAAACGCTGCGACACCAGACTCGTTATTGGTAATTCCTGGTATCTGGACATCGCCTGCGTATTCCAGAAGCTTCGGAAGTGGACGAGTCTGTCGACCGTATATACGGAGATCTGTCGTTTCCTCGATTACACCAGCCGCTACTGCTTGTTTCACAATCGCTGCGTTCGCACCGGTAAGCCCATCTGGTGAGTTTTGCATGTCGCCGACTGCCCCAACGACTGCAAGAGCAGCGAGATCACGATTGTCGGTCTCTGCTGTGTTATTCTCAAGCGCTCGTGCAAGAACGTAACTTGCACCTGCTCCTGAGAGTTCACTCGCACCGTTAATCCCAACCAACAGTGGGTTTAGATGATACTGTGATGAGAGCGCCAGATTGTCATTATCGGTCATCACCGGCTGATGATGATCGGCGATGACTGCCTCAAAGTACCCGTCTCGAATGTATGGGTCGATGACATCAAGCTGTCCACTCCCAAAATCAGTGAATAAGATAGTACCATACTCAGCCGCTGCAATTTGTTTTATCGCGCTGGCGTCAAGTTGATTTGCAAATACTGTCTCACACGGAATCTCAGCTCGTTTGAGTGCTTGGACTGCAATCGCAGCACTCGTCAAGCCATCGGCATCAATATGAGACGCAATAAGCACACGCTCTGCTGCGCGGAGGCGTTTTGCACAGGCTGCTGCCTTCGGTTTGAGTTCTGGAACCGGGATGATATCTGATTCTGATTCTGATTCTGATTCCGTATCCGCGCTCACAGTCACAAGTACGATTATTTATTTTCTCGGCTACGATTTAGTCTTGACGAGGCTCGTTTCGAGACCCCACCATCAGAAAACCAGTGTCGAGTTTGAATATGATGGGATATGTTATACGCTGAACAGGTCCAATCCCACTGAGGCTATGAATACGCGCCGTCACATGAGGGATTTCCGAACGGTTTTATCGGACAGATGTGCATATGTCAGTGTTAGTGTTGGCACATCGGTTCTGACCCCGATGGAGCCGAGTGCCCGAGAGGTGGTAGTTCGAGTGTAAGTGTAAGCATGAATGTCCGCCCACGCTGGAACTAGGGTGTGCCCTTCGGGGAATCACATAACAAGCACCGGGCTCTCCTCACCAATGCAAGTAACTCCGAGTCTAGTGAGACTGACCGAAGTTCTTGTGGCACAACCAACACAAAGTCCTCGCCTCAGTTGAAGAGAGGACTCCCAGGGGCGGGGGCTTGGGCTTGGCACTCCCAAGAGACTGCCCAGTGACCGACCACATACCGATTCTAACGGTATGCTGGCTTGGTAGTCTGTAAACCTGACACTCCCGAACAAGCGGTGTGGTGCCGTGGGATTCCTCCCGCCTTTAGCCGGAGGAGGATGTCAGATATTACTTCTGTATCAGACAAACATCAAGCTGTGAGATGGTAGATTGATCCCTCACATCTCGATTAGTTGATTGAGTTCCCAACGGATGAAGCCGCAGGATTCAACCTCAACGTGGACTCCCATTCTGAGCGATTTCCTCGGCAGGAGAATAGCTGCTGCTCACGCTCATCGTCTCGCTGTTCAAGCGCACGCCTCCGCCGCCGCCCAGTTTGGTTTTGGCGGAGACACGGCGATTAGATGTTCTGTGCGGCACCGTGGTCGGCATGGTTCTTGTGCCCGCAGTTCAGGCACTCGAACTCCTCGCTATAACGGTTGGTGGGGTGGGCGAATTCATGATGTGAGTGACACGACGTGCTCTCCGGGTCACCCTGCTCCACGGAGGTGCTGTATTCCTCGGCTTTACACTCGCATACTCATAGCGATGACCGGACACCCACCTGTGACCCCACGACGCACCAATCCGCTCACAAATATCGGTCAAATACTCAAACGCAATCACAGAACACTAATTCTCGCCGGCTTCCACGAGCAATTCATCGCTGATACACTGAAGTATCTGCTTGAGCCGTCCTCTCTCTTTTCGTCCAGCGGATTGGATGTTTTCATGCGCCCATCACGTCCCGTGTTGATGGAATCAGCCGTGCCGCTTTTTATATTCTCGCCGCCAGTGGTCGAACTTCTCGCCTGTCCGGAACGCGACTATTGAGGTGGCCACAAGTGGTCACACCGAGATCGACCCCCAGAACCGTTCGGCTCCGTTCTCAGGTGTTTGATTTATCCGACATATCAGGCTTCATACCCTGTTTGCAGTGGATCTAAAGCACCCACTCGTCGTTGTGAGGGTGCAGTTCCGGATCTGGTGTGTTATACTCGTCTGAGATGATACTCCGAGTGCGGTGTGTCGCTCCCCCCGTCGAGCAGGATATAATCGGCCTCGATACGACCGTCAGTCCTAGCAAGGCTTACGGAGTCGTCATGGGAGGTGGCGGTTCGATGGTCGGAGATGGGGATGAGGCATAGACTAGTGAACGTCGGTCTTGAGGCTTTTTCGATTTTTCCAGCGTGCAACAGCGCTTTTGCAGCAGTGGCCTTGTTCTGAGCGAGTTGCACCACATCGTGGTTAAACCCGTCTGTTTCCTCGTCCATCGCGGTCTTGCTGGTGGTGACGGACTCATCGTGGAAAGCGCGGTCGACAATGCATTGAGCCGAACAGAAAGGTGTCTACGGTGGTTTCGAGGAGTACGGCATCTCACACACCGAGTGCAACGGGGACAGTACGCCGCGTCTCCATATCTTATACATAGGGCTGGTGGTTCTCAAACATCGGGGAGGACCTGCTACTGGAGCGTGGTCTGATTCCCAGTTATCGAGTTCATCCCATCGGGGAAAGCCGTAGGTTTTCACCTTGCACTTTCTATAGATTATAATTTATCGTGTGAACCGGCGTGAGAACCTCAGTCAATTCGATGTTGTATTTAAGAGCTGATCACGTTGACCCGTTGGTCAGAGTGCCCACTCGAAGAATGGTTCTAACGGCTGATATGAACAATCAACGCTAAAAGAACTGCTGCAACCCCACTCAGTCCTGCGAGTAGGACCCACGCAAGACGATATCCTGCTGTCTCGACGATGATTCCGAATAATGGTGGAGTCAATACACCACCGATATTGATTGCTGTCTGCCCCCCCGCAGTCGCAGCGCCAAGTTCAGTATCATCAACAAGATCTGCCAGACAGGAATAGAACACACCTGTCGAACCGTGAATTGATAACCCAAGTCCAACGAATATGACACTGACGAGTAATATCGATTGCGGACCGACTGCAAGTGCAATAAACAGCACTGTCCCAAGCGTGAGTTGAGCACTTGCGACAAGAGCGGCTCCCTGTGAATCAGTTATCTGGCGGCTGCGTAGTCGATCAGCGAGACTGCCAGCCGCGATACGAGCAGCACTTCCAGTGAGTTGTGTTAATGCGAGCACCCCACCCCCGATGACGGTGGTAGTGATACCAAAGCTCCCAATATACCCATTAAGATAGACAGTGTCGACAACATATAATACAACATACCCGAGCATCGTAAAGATCGACGCGCCGATGAAGAGCCCAGCGACAACGAGCAGTATGTATCTTCGATGTTCAATTAATCCCCGCATATCCGGCATAGTAACCTGTCCTGATCCGGACTGACCAGTGTATGCCCCAGTGAATCCAAGTGCATATCCTCCGGCAATAATCGCGATTATCCAGAATCCGACAGGCCACACCACTACCGCAGCGACACCAGTGATCACAATTGATGCCGCTGCACTTCCCGTTGTAACACCGACTTGTTTGAGCCCCATCGCAAGGTTTGCTTGTCCAGCAGGGGCGTTGGCGACGATTCCACGATTTGAAGCTGGCATCGCCGTTGAGTACGCGGCACCAAGCACTCCAGCTGCGATGAGAATTGTAAGATATGTCGGGGCAAATGAAACGCCGATTGCTGCAATCGCGAGCGAAAGAAGTCCAGCAATCATCACAGGGCGCTCTCCATAGCCGTCTACGGCAGCTCCGCTTGGAAACAGCGCGAGTGTATATCCAATGAGTGCTGCGGCGAGAAAGAATCCAACAAGCGACTCTGAGAGCTCGAATGCACCGCGAATAAATCAGTCGCTGCAAAGATACTATAATAACATAGACTCGCGGCAGTCTGCCACCCAGCGACAAGACCAACTGGTCGCCACCGCTCTGAGAGAACCCTGTTCACATTGAACGGCTCCGCCATCCGACGGTTTCACCGTATCGACTTCGCGATACAGCTCTGCTCAGTATTGAGCTGTAACTATTGACTAAATAATGATGCGTGAACTGGCGCAAATCCGCTATCATTATCGGTACTTTGCTCAGCCGTGTCATGCACCGCCCGCCCATTCATTCCATCAACGAGGAAATCTCGCAACGGAGGTCCAACCTTGCCAGGTTCAACCAAAAATGCATCATGTCCATGATCAGATTCAATCACGTGATGTGCGACCGGTGTAGAAACAGATCGAAATGCCTCAGCAAGTGCCTCGGATTGCTCAGTTGTGAAATGCCAATCACCAGTAAATGACACAAGCAGTGTCTTACCCTCAAAGGCAGCAATTGCGTGAGCATCATCCTCATATCCCTCTGCAAGGTCATAATCATCCATTGCGCGGGTGAGATATAAATACGAATTTGGGTCGAATCGGTCAACAAATTTCTCGGCTTGATAATCAAGATATGACTCAACATCACGATATGGAAAGAATGCTGCTGCTGGGTCGACGGGAAATGAATCGCGACGGGCATCACGTCCGGCTGCTCGACGCGCGAATTTCTGCTGCATTGATGATTTTGAGAGATACATCACATGTCCAATCTGACGGGCAATCGCAAGACCGTCTGTCGGTGCTGTATCAGTCGTATAGTATTCTCCATCATTCCAATCAGGGTCAGTCGTAATGGCTCGACGGGCAATTGCATCAAGCGCCAGTGACTGTGCGTCAAGCCGAGGTGCAGCGGCGACAGCAATAATACATTCAGCATCATCTGGATATTGCCTTGCCCAATCGAGTGCGTTCATTCCACCGACGCTCCCACCAACAACAGCATGAACGCGACCAACACCAAGTGTGTCTAGAACCTGACGTTGTGCCCGGGTCCAATCTTGCACAGTCACCGGTGGAAAGTCTGTTGCATAGATCTCACCTTCCGGATCTGTCGATGCTGGACCGGTTGTTCCATAACATGACCCGGGAACATTTGCACAAACAACATAATATTTTGTCGTGTCGATTGCTTTTCCTGGTCCAACAATATCATTCCACCAGGCACGGGCTTGCCCATCCGTCTTCTCGTCAGTATAGCCGGCAACATTCTGACTGCCGGTAAGTGCATGACAGACCAAAACTGCATTATTACCATCGAACTCACCATAGGTCTCATATGCGACCTCAAGCGACTCAATTTCATCACCACAGGCAAAGTCGAATCGACCGAGACTTGCGGTCCCACTTTCTGTTTTCATTCTGAGGAAGCCACCTCCGTGTCTGTGTGATCCTCAGTTGAATCGCTGTCAGTTCTTTTCTCTGTGTGATGAGTCACGTTTGTGTCTGATCCGTCAACAACGTCATTGGTTTCCGGAGTGGTGTCGATATCGGGATTTGACGCATCTACCCCTTCATAAGGTATCTCTGTCTGTGTGTTTTCATCATCTGGATGATTATTTGTCATCAATATCGCTGAGTGGATTGCTTGATCAAGATCATCAATAATATCATCAGGATCCTCAAGCCCAACTGATAATCGAAGCATATCCGGCGTGAGCCCAGCTGCTTGTTGTTCCTCAACACTCAACTGTGCGTGTGTTGTTGATGCCGGATGAATGATCAATGTCTTTGCGTCACCGACATTCGCAAGGAATGAGATTAATGACGTTTCCTCACAGGTCCGTTTTGCGACCTCGAATCCACCTTTCACTCCAAAGGTGAGCATCCCTCCATAGCCTGATTCGACAGTGTCAGTGCCGAGATACTGTGTTGCTGTGTCATGCGTTGGATGATCGGCGAACCCTGGATATGAAACCCACGCCACATCGTCGTGATCGCGAAGGAACAAAGCAACCGTTCTCGCGTTCGCACAGTGACGTTCCATGCGAAGTGGGAGTGTTTCGAGACCCTGGATTGTCTGCCACGCATCGAACGGTGATTGTTGATTCCCAAGTGTTCGAAGCGCACGCTGGCGAGCAACATGTGCAAAGGCAGCCGCTCCATATCGGTCGACAAAATTGATCCCGAATGTAGGATTCTCACCTGAAAGCTCATCATAATCAGTATGCTCCCATGGGAACGTTCCGCCATCAACGAGAATCCCACCGATAGTTGTCCCAGAGCCATGAAGCCATTTTGTCGTTGACTCCCAGACAATATCTGCGCCATATTCAATTGGTCGCGATAATGCTGGTGTTGCGAATGTATTGTCAACGATGAGCGGTGTCTCAACACTATGTGCAATCCCGGCGATTCGCTCAATATCTGGTGTTTTCAATGATGGATTTGCGATTGTCTCGACATGCACAAAAGCGGTCTCAGTATCAATCGCCTCGATATATTCATCATATGCAAGCGTATCGACGGTTCGGATTGTAATTCCCCGCCGGGTTGCCATCTGTCGGAAATACGTTGCTGTGCCACCGTACATATCTGCAGCAACCACGATATTGTCTCCGGCGCGTGCAAGAACACTTGTCGCTGCATCAAGTGCAGCCATCCCGGACGCGGTTGCAACAGCAGCGACACCTCCCTCGAGAGCTGCAAGTCGATTCTCAAGCGTGCGGACAGTCGGATTTGAAATTCGTGAGTATACATCACCGTCAGCATCCGGTGCGAGCGCATATAGATCTGCAGCCGTCTCAGCATCCTCAAAGACATATGAAGTCGTCTGATGAAGCGGCGGCGCACGTGCTCCTGTTGTCTTCTCCGGGTCCTGCCCGGCATGCAGGCTCCGGGTTCTGAACCCATCAGTCATGTATGATATGCATAATCGCGAACTATCTTATAACCGTTGGTTACGGATTGATGAGCACTGCACGATCTGTGACTCCCGTCGTCGGTACACGATTCATATATCACCACTGCGGACAGACAAATTCTTGTTCACAATCGTACATGTGACTTCCAGGCGATTATGATAATCGGTCGGAGCAACATGATATAATATGATCAGTAGACTACTATCAGCGGTTAAACAAATACACATACAGGAAACAGTATTCACTGATATGGATTCATCTACGCTAACCCCTGAGTTGGTTACTCCGATAATGTTTATCATGAGTATTCTTATCTCTCTGTCATCGTTGAGTGATTCGAGTGACTTTCAGCAACAATCACAACTCATCTGTGATGGCGGTCGACCTATTCAGCCAACCAATGACAGTAGTGAGATAACCCTTGGATATGCCCATCCAGACAATCCATATCTGACCGACCCAGACTGTGATTTCCGTCCAATCGGGCAACTCTCAGAGGAAACTGCAATCAAGCAGGCAACACAACTCCGCGAAGCCATCAGAGAACACGATTATCAATATTATATCAAAGCCTCACCCATCATCGCTGATCGAGCGTATGACAGACTCTTTGATCGACTTCAGACGCTCGAAGAGAGTTTTCATCTTGAGACTGAAACAAGTCCGACACGGCGTGTCGGCGGCGAGCCACTTGATGAACTTGAGACAGTCGAACATGTCAAGCCGATGCTCTCAATTGATCAATCAACGGTTGTTGACTCCGTTCGAGATTTCGATGAGCGTGTTCGCGAGGCTGTTACTGATCCAGAATATGTTTGTGAACCAAAATTTGATGGTCTCTCCGTTGAGGTGATTTATGAAGACGGTGAGTACGTTCGTGCGGCGACACGCGGTGATGGCGATCGCGGTGATGATGTGACGGCACAGGTCAAAACGATTGGTGCAGTCCCACTGAGACTTCACGGCGATTATCCCCCATATCTTGCTGTTCGTGGGGAAGTGTATATGCCGAAATCGGGATTTCGCGAGTGTAATCGCAACCGAGTCGAACGCGATGAGAAGCCATTCGCGAATCCTCGAAATGCCGCTGCCGGAACGCTTCGGCAACTTGATCCAGGCGTCGTTGCTGACCGACCGTTGTCATGTTTTTTCTATGATATTCTTGACGCAACAGAGATCCCATCTGATCAATGGACGACACTGAAGTATCTCCAATCGTGGGGGCTTCGGACCAATGATCGAATCAGCCGCGTCGACTCAATCGATGACGCAATTGCATATCGGGAGAGGCTTCAAACGGCGCGGGCGGAGTTGAATTACGAGATTGACGGCACTGTCATCAAGGTCAATGACCGTGACAAACGAGAGACACTCGGAGCAACAAGTCGGTCAGTCCGGTGGGCATTTGCATACAAATTCCCTCCTCGGACAGAAATTACACACATTACAGATATTGTCGTTCAGGTTGGTCGGACAGGACGATTGACACCTGTGGCGTTGCTTGACCCCGTCGATGTCGGCGGTGTTACCGTATCACGTGCATCATTGCATAATCCTGACGAGATCGAACGACTGCATGTGGATATCGGTGATGAGGTCCGAGTTCGTCGAGCTGGTGACGTGATTCCAGAGGTTGCTGAGGTGACGACGAAACGCGCAACCAGCACGTTTGATTTTCCAAAGCGGTGTCCAATCTGTGAAAGTCCCGTCGAGCGGGACGGACCCCTTGCCTTCTGCACAGGCGGGCTCAGATGTGACGCACAACTCGTTCGAACAATCATTCATTATGGAAGCCGTTCAGCATTGGATATTGATGGACTTGGAGAAAAGCGAGTTGAGCAGCTCGTTGATGCAGGCGTTATCGAAGAACTCGCTGACCTGTATACACTTTCAGTGACAGAGCTATCTGCTCTTGATGGGTGGGGGACGACAAGCGCAGAAAATCTTATTAAGGCTATTGTGGAAACGCGGACACCTTCACTCACAGACTTCCTTGTTGGGCTTGGCATCCCAAAGGTGGGTCCAGCTATTGCACGGAATCTCGCGGCAACATTCGGTAATTTTGAGGCTATTCTCGATGCTGATGAAGATGCTCTCCGTGATGTTGAGGATATTGGACCAACTCTTTCGACACATATTGTCGAGTTTTTCAGAAACGAGCAGAACCGTGCTGCTATTGATAATCTCCTCTCAGCAGGCGTCACCCCACAAACACAGCGATCAACAGCAACGACAGACGCACCACTATCGGATCTGACGTTTGTATTTACCGGGTCACTCTCGGTCTCACGGGCAACAGCAACAGAATATGTTGAGCGACACGGAGGCACTGTGACAGGAAGTGTCTCAAGCAACACTGACTATCTCGTCGTTGGTGACAACCCTGGCAGCACAAAACGAGTTGATGCTGAGACGAATGATGTGCCTGAGATCGATGAGGCGAAATTTGCAGAACTACTTGTAGAACGTGATGAGACGCTAATCTGGCCTCCGGAGTCTACTGCTTAACCCCCTCCTACGGGTTCAGTCGCGGGATTCCCCAGTGGGGATCTAAAGATTGCGTGTTTCCTCAGCGGTTTAGAGACGCTCTCGCGTGGTCAGCGTCAACGGTCGTCGCCCAGTTATGATCACCGGCGTGCTTTGTAGCGCGTAACAGGGTCAAAGCCGTCTTCTCACCTGCACGTGGCAGGCGACCGCAAAGTGATCGACACGGTTCTCAGCGTGTTGGATCACATAGTTCGCGTTACCTGAGCTGCTACGCTGTACATGGGTCACCCTCCCGTTGGCTGCTGTTTTCCGCTGCGTTCAAATCAGCGTGCCGCACAGACCCACAGTGCGGGCACTCGGATTTATTCCCGTTAGGACCCACGAGTTAATCACATTGACTGCACTCATGAGTCGTGTTCTCTGTGTCTAGTTTTTCAATATGGATTATATTATATCCTCGCGGCTCGAAGTGAGTATCAATATTATATAGAGATTATAAATCTCGCCGCTCGAATATGCTGTACCCCGTAATAAGGGGGAAAATCACCCAGATGATAAAGACGAGTAACAGTGCCCACCCGGAGAAATACGGGGGGATAGATGACTCAAACTGCGGTGCAAGCAGCGCGCGTTGCTGCAGTGATGTAGTCACAAGACGGGCATTCGCTGGCGACATATACAGTTGTGCAGCAAGTGTCTCATATAATCGAAGAGGATTCAAATATGTCAATGCGAGTGTGAGTGTCGCCTGTGTCGTTTCTGACAGCGAAAGAGCACTCACCTGGTCGGCTGCTCGTGAGAGAATTCGCGGAATTCCACTGGCGACTGCTCCCCACAAAAGTGCAAACACTAAATACAGTGCCATCGCTGAGAGCGTTGCCTCCCGATTTGAGTCCGCCCCCGCAGAGATCCCAAGACCGATTGCAGCGAAAACGATGCCTAACAGCACCGTGAGTGCAATGTGCGGAAGGAACATCCCAAGTTGAAGAGGGGTTCCAGTCGCAATAACTATCACAAATGTTATAATAAATGCAATCACAATTGACGCGATAACCACGGCAGTGCGACCAAGAAACTTCCCAATAACGACATCCTGACGATCATTCGGGAGCGAAAGAAGCAGTTTGATTGATCCTGATGCACGTTCATCAGTAATTGACCCGTATGTCGTCGAGAGTGCAATGAACCCAAGGATAACTCCAATTAGTCCTGTAAATGAAAAATTAAACAGCCCGAGATTAATGAAGGTTCCAAATAGAACTGATATGCCTCGTACTTCTGAGCCAAGTATCAGTCCAAAAAACACACCGGTCGTGCCAGCAATCAGTATCGTGAGAACGAGTGTTGCGCCCTGAAGCCACCGTGACCGAATTGCGTCACGAAACTCTTTCCTCGCTACTGCCTCCCAGGTCATTGCTCAACAGTTCCCTCATCAGACTCAGTTGAAATAGCACCTGTATCTGTATTTCGATTATTTTCTCTCTTTGTGCTCGTGTTTGTGTTCGTGTTCGTGTTTGTCTTCGTCTTTGTCGAATCAACGGCATCGGGGCTATCACTCTCAGCCTCGGTATATGCAAGAAATAGATCCTCAAGTGATGCTGATTCAGTCTCAAAGTCAGTCACATCAACTCCCGCTGTCTCTAATGTTGTGACGACAGTCGTTTTGGCAGTGCTTTCACAGGAAACTTGGATCGATCGTGATCCGCTCTGCATCACTGTCTCAACCCCTTCGATATCTGAAATCATATTCACTGCAGTGTCTACATCATCTGTTCCGAGCGTTAGTGACACGATTGTCTCAACATCAGCGGCCTCCCGAAGTCCGTCGATTGAATCCACGGCAATCAATTCACCTGCTTGCATAATCCCAACACGGTCACAAACTGCTTCGACTTGCTCGAGCACATGACTCGAGAAGAAAACAGTTGTTCCGCTGGCTGCTTCCTCCCGCACGATATCGCGCATCGCTTTCGTCCCTGCAGGGTCAAGTCCAGATGCCGGTTCATCGAGAATGAGAAGATCCGGCTTACCACTTAATGCCATTCCAAGCGCGAGTCGCTGTTGCATCCCTTTGGAGTATCCCCCAGCCGGTCGTTCAGCAGCATCTGTAAGCCCAACACGATCAAGTATCGCCGTTGGATCAGCATCAATTTCTTTCGAGTCAATTGCGAACTCAATATGAGCGCGCCCAGAAAGGCGATCGTAGACATCAAATCCCTCTGGAAGCACACCAGTTCGACGACGAACAGCAACGCTGTCGATGTGTGCATCAACACCGAGTGCCGTGACGGTTCCAGTTGTTGGTCGAACAAAATCAAGCAGCATATTGATTGTCGTTGACTTTCCAGCACCATTTGGACCAAGAAATCCAAACACTTCGCCGGTTTCAATTCTCAAAGAAAGATCTGAGACGGCGGTGACATCGCCAAACACCTTTGTCACCCCGTCGAACTCAATTGCGCTCATAGTATATTATCGTACAGTCAGTGGATAAACTGTTTGCTAATAGCATTCTGTCCTTCTGCGTATATATTATATTTATCTTCAATCATCATGGATAAGACGGTCTCATATTTGTCCCCAGCATGATCAATCAGATGTTTCTCACCGATAGACCACCGTCATCCATGCAAGTGCGAGGGCAGAATATAAATATTACAATTGTGTCACGAACAGATGAATCTGGGAATTTAACAGAGAAAGCAAAGCGAGTGCCTCGGGCTTTGATGTTGATGCTTGATGCTGATGTGACACACAGAGGGTTCAGTGTCATTCTTGGAAATCTCAATTCGATAAATCAAGAATGCGTGAGCTGCGGGTAGATAGCCCGCTTGCATCACCACATAGGGGCGCATGTCTGTCACGTTACCCTCAAACCGATGGACCGAATAGCAATCATCGATGAAACAGCGGGAACTGCGTGACCGTGCAGCCGAATTACCGGCTGAACCAGGAGTGTATCAGTTTCTCGAGGGAGAGACAGTTCGGTACGTCGGGAAAGCATTGGAGCTGCGCGACCGTGTCCGCTCATATGCTGACCCGCGCAGTGAGCGAATCAAACAGATGGTTGCCCGCGCGGATGATATTGATATTGCACTCACTGAAACAGAAACACAGGCATTGTTACTTGAGGCAAATCTCATTAAACGCCATCAGCCGCGGTATAATGTCCGATTAAAGGATGATAAGTCATACCCGCTTGTGCAACTCACGAATCATTCAATTCCACGTATCGAAGTGACGCGTGACCCCGATCCAGATGCGACGGTGTTCGGACCATATACTGAGGTTAAACGACTTGAGACAGCAGTCAAAGCACTTCGAGAGGTGTATGGTCTTCGCGGATGCTCTGATCATAAATACGAGAACCGAGATCGACCCTGCCTTGATTATGAAGTCGGTCTCTGTGCGGCTCCCTGCACTGATGAGATTGATACAACTGCATATCAGTCCGCTGTTGAGTCCGCGGTTGAGTTCTTTGAGGGTAAAACAGGTATTCTCGCTGATCCACTTCGTCAAGAGATGAAAACGGCCGCGGCGGCAGAAGAGTTTGAACGAGCAGCAAATATCCGGGATCGACTTGCAGTAATCGAATCATTTCATGGCGGTGGTGAAGCTGCTGTGTCGAGTGAGAATAACGGTCAGAATTCTCGTACTACCAGTGAGCGTGCTGTTGATGTCCTTGGTGTTGCTATTGAGGGAACAACCGCCACCGTTGCGCGATTACACAGTGATAATGGACAACTCGTTGATCGATCTCAACACCGACTTGATGCACCGACTGGTGAAGACCGAGCATCAACAGTGATAACAGCATTTCTCACCCAATATTATGCTGAACGATCTCTTCCAGATGCTATCTTATGCTCGGAACATCCAGATGATGATGATGTTCGCGAGTGGCTCACCACTGAGGGGGTTGATATTCGTGTTCCGGGAGCAGGACGAGAATCAACGCTTATTGATCTCGCATTGAAAAACGCACGAAGCGGCTCAGTACACGATAATGAATCTGCTGCCCTCGCAGATGCGCTTGACCTTCCAGTGATTGACCGAATCGAAGGATTCGATGTTAGTCACAGTCAAGGACGTGCGGTTGTTGGGAGTAATGTCTGTTTTATTGATGGATCCGCAGCAACTGATGCATATCGGCGGAAGCGATTAACAGACACCAATGATGACTACGCGCGAATGCGAGAACTCCTTACGTGGCGAGCAAAACGCGCCTGTGATGGACGTGATGAGCGCCCTGACCCGGATCTGATTGTTATTGACGGTGGCAAAGGACAACTCCGCGCCGCCAGAGAAGCCATTGAAACGACAGGATGGGATGTCTCAATGATTGCACTTGCGAAAGCTGATGAACTTGTTGTGACTCCTGAACGAGTATATGATTGGGACGCTGATGCACCGCAACTACACTTGCTCCAACAGGTCCGGGATGAAGCACATCGATTTGCTGTCCAGTATCATCAAAGTATCCGCGATGATGTTCAGACCGTTCTGAGCGATGTTCCAGGTGTTGGCGAACAGACCCAACAGGCATTATTGCGGCGGTTCGGAAGTGTTGAAAACGTTCGATCAGCCTCACGGGATGCACTCTGTGACGTCCCTGGTGTCGGAAAACAAACTGCTGACACAATTGCGAACCGACTGTGAGTCTGAATAATATGTCCGTCCCGTCGTAGTGAATCAGCTCACAGTCACAACCGAACTCAGAACTTTTCGTTTCAATCGTCTCGCCTGCACACACGTCGAAATCACAATCATCGGTGCTCGTGACGATCAGCCTCCATGGACATCTCTATGGAAGATCGTATCTCTCATTGCAAAACGTCCCCGCTGTGGAAGACGCTCCACACATCCACACGTGATGATGAGCAGTTATAGATGATACAGGCGCAATCCCACGAGCTTCAGACCGTGGATACGCGCCGTCGCAGCCGGGGATTTTCCGCACAGTTTTGTTGCAATATGACCTATATAACTGTTGGCGCATTGGTTCTGACCCCAGTGTCGCCGGGCGCCCGACAAGTGCCGGTTCGAGTATGAGTTTCCGCCTACTTTGGAAACAGAGTGCCCCGCGTGGGAAAAACAATAACTGCCGGGCGTCACATAAGTAACTGCTTGGCAGTCTGTGAACCTACACCTGACACTCCCAACTCAACTCAGCGCTGCGGTGCTGTGGGATTCCTCCGTGTTCATGCCGAGGAGGATGTCAACTGCTATTGGTGCTGTGATTTCTTTATTCGGGAACAGAACGCGCAAAATAGGGTCCCAACTGAGAGTAGTATGGCTTCGGACAGAAACGGTGGTTAGAGTGCCACCGACTATTATGCCCACTCATCAAGTAGTGGCGCCTCTGTTGTCCGCATCGACAGCCAGGCGTCATCGCATGTGACATCTGCAATAACGAATTCTGATTGTGTTGGAGTAGCATCCACCGAGGACATTACCTCAGCGCGTGACGCGTCGGGCTGTGTCGTCACATCAGGCGTCATGTATGGTATTCTGTCTCACTCATATATAAACCCGTCGGATTTGGACGGTTATAGATTCGATGGATGTATGCATATATACCAATATACACAATGAAAAGTAACAATCTGTCGCACTTAGTGAACGTACGGGTAAATATATTTAGTATTTTGTAACGTCCAGAATGTACAGTATCCATATCATTTATGAGAAACGTAACATCATCTTGAACGTGTCGATCTCGTCGATGATAGACAATCGGTGACCTCTAGCTCGAACTGGAGCGTTTTTCCAGCGAGTTCATGATTAAAATCAACCTCGACAGTATCATCACGAACAGCAACAACATCGCCGTGAAGTCCATTCTCGGCCTCAACATGTAATCCAACACTTGGAGGGTCACCAACCATTCCTTCAAATGTGTCAGAGTCATACTCTCTGATCCGACTATTCCGAATCGGTCCATATGCGGCTTCTGGGGGGACTTCAACTGTTATTCTATCACCGATGCTCAATCCTCGGACTGCTTGATCAATCCCCTCAATCACCTCTTCAGCACCGACGGTAAACACTAATGGACTACCACCCTCAGTCGCCAGTCCGTGCTCAATCGCAACCTCCTGTTGTGATGTATCAAATACGGTCCCATCAGCAAATCGACCGGTATACTTAACGACTACACGGTCACCACCCTCAACCGTCATATATGATCATATACCGTATGAGTGTATGAAACTACTGTCATTGTACAGATGAATTTATCAACTGACGCTCGCTCCAAATGATATATCAGTGATCATTCTTGAATCACTGCTGGAATTCCTCAATCTCGACTCACACGGAGCAAATACAGTCTAAGTGAGTGTAGTGAGGAATAGCTATTAGAATATCTGCTAAATGTATCGTTAACAGACACTCTCATTCGGAATTACGTCACAGACGGCTTGTTTGAGTGATTTTACCAGTCGGTGGCAATCTGACCACTGTGTCTCTCCGAACCCACACTCAGTTCGGCTGGGACACCTGGTTACGCGTTCCGCTGCAACTTCGAAGAACGAAAATCAAGTGACCAACAACTGCTAACGAGCATAATGGTCCCGACGAATCACTCTCGTCAGTATCACTGCACTTGGGACAACTCGAGAGAATCAACTACGATCGAATCTTCAAACTAGCCGGTCATCACTTTGTGCTGATATTCATCTGTGATACACGGCGAATTATCAGAGCTAAAATAAGGAGTCGGATATGACCCTGCTTTGACTCCGATCCCAATGTCAAGAGTAGGCTCTCCGGAATGAAACCGCCGGGTCGGAGTCGAGATATAATCACAAGCTATCTGACAATTCTATTTTCTGTATTCGCAGATGAGGTGAGATGATCGTACTGCCTTTATTCACTTGCTAATAGCGCTTGGAAACGGAGATTGAGTCACATTGATATCAATATCAATATTAATATTTATTCGGGAATACACATCAGTAGGTGATATGCAATCTAAAAGCGTCGTCGGTGCGGAATCATCACAGACAGATGACATCGCGAGTCATAATCCATCAACTATCGGTCGCATACTATTCGGACTTGGTCTTGCATTGCAGGCGTCTGAGGACTTCCGCGATATGGATGAGACGATTGAGTATGCTGAGTCCACAGATGTACCTCTGCCAGAACTGCTTGCACCGCTTGCCTCCGGAATGATGTTTCTAAGTGGTCTTGGTGTTGTACTCTGGCGATTTCCCCGAGTTTCAACCGGCGCTACTGTTACTTTCTTAGCTATCGTTACGACAACGATGCATGACTTTTGGAATGCTGACGAAGACTCTCGCGATGGGGAGCGACTTGCGTTTTTTGGTAATCTCACGATGTTCGGTGCCGCACTGGTCTTCCTTCGAGAAGCCTATCGATACGAGTGAACTGCCCCATCATTCTCCCTCTCGTTGGTCGCTGCTTGACGACCGGGTCCTGCCCTCGATTTGACATAAAGTGTCATCTGTTTCTGATTTTATCCTGAGAGTCTTTGTCCAGCGTTTCGCTTCGAATCCGCATATATTCCACTTTGGATGTCAGTGTTCGCGTCCCGCTCTGTTTCCGTTTTGTCTCGGATCATGAAACTCACGGCCGACAACTGTTCTGGATAACACAGAGATATCGAATAGATTTAATAGAAATGGCAGTATCTGATCGGTTTTGTCGCGAATACCACTCAAACGCTGATTATCTCTGTGACGCAGTAATTGTCACAGACAACGTATATACAACTGGTGTCGTATAACAAAGGTCGTCCGGTTTATATTGATTTCGTACCCAACGTATCGTATGGCTGCGAACCGAAAGGGAGATCGTCGTGAACGCGAGCTGGTAAATCAACTTGATGACGCTGGGTTTGCAGTAATGCGCGCACCGGCATCGGGGTCTGCAACCGAACGTGACCTCCCAGATGTGCTTGCAGGAGACGGTGATACCTTCTATGCAATTGAAGCAAAATCGAGTGCTGGCAGACCAATTTATCTCACCGGCGAAGAGATTGAATCACTTGTTTATTTTGCACAAAACTTTGGAGCGAAAGCACGAGTCGGAATCCGCTTTGACCGCGAGTCCTGGTTTTTCTTTCATCCGAGCGATCTTCACGTGACTGATGGAGGAAATTATCGAGTCAAAAAGGAAACTGCGCTGAGCGCTGGCGAGGATTTTGAATCCTTTGTGAGTGGCGTATCACAATCTCGCTTGAGTGATATTGACCCTGATAATATCGATGAGACTGCTGATGAGCCAGACACGGATGGGTGAATTCAATCATACCATATGCTATTAGATCCTGAAAGAATAGTAATCTCATCGTCTGAGATACTGCTGATGGAATTATCAAGATAGACTGATAATTATAATGCGTACGTCCTCGAAAGTATTTTAGAACGGCCACTAGAAGACCGAGTATGGATATTGATGCGGAGATGCGTCGGAAGATTGTTGTCTCCACGAGCTCGGTATTGCTGTTTTTAGCAGTTTTTGTCGGTATTGGAATTACTTTTGGTCCAGACTTTGGCTCACAGGGAGCACTCGCCCTTGTTGCTGCGATTGCACTGTTTATTGTTGCAATGGGCGGCGTCGGTATTCTGCTTGATGAGTGATTGCATTAGATACAAGAATCTAATCGGATCGAACGTTTTTGTTGGCACCTCTCTTTATTTATCAGTGCGAACCTCAGGGTATTCCGATGGATTATCGACCGCATCCATCGCCTCAATATAGTATGAAACCGGGTCTGTAATCTCTGCACACCGTTCATCTGGGTCAGTACAATCGCCATATGCCTGCATTGTTGCACACGACGGTGGTGGATACTGCGTTCCTGCTCCTTGTCGGTCAGTGAGATATCGTATCCGCGTTTCGATTCGCTCGCGAGTGGCTGTCATTGTCTCTGTCTCTGTCTCTTCTGCGTCGGTAGGAGAATCTTGAGCTTCTGTGATCGCCGTATTTGTGTTCGCATCGTGGTCCTGATCCTGATTGTGATCGTATCCTAAGACTGTGAGGACAGTTTCTACGTCGGCGTCCATGGCAACAAGAAATGACACAAGTGCAAATTCAGCATGATTGCTCAATTCTTTACCGTTACGTGCTCGCTTTAGCAGTGTCTGCATACATGGTGGAAACTGACTTGGAGCAACGATATCGACGCCCGTACCGATCCGGTCAGCCGTCGAATTGCCACTCACTAATTCCTGAATATCAGCAACAGCATCAGTAAGCGCATCGACAATTGCATCACCACCATCGTTCCCCTGAACATCAAATGGCAGTCCTGCAGCAACTCGATCTTTGATTGCTGACTCAATCAAAATCAAAAGATCTGATACATCAACGTATACCGTCCCATCAGTGACCTCTCGTGCGGTCAACCGCCAGTTTGTTCCCCACTCTCGGTCTGCTAATGAGAGATACGCTCCAAGTTCAATCCAGTAATCATCTGTGTTTGCACGCTGCACCAATGTTGTGTCTTGCTCTGTATTGTCTCCTGTTATGTTGCTCTCACAGGATCGTGCTGGGTAAACCGCTGAGTCGAGCCCAAACTCCCTGAGCACTGTCTCAAACGAAATTGATGACTGTTGTGTGCTCTGAAGCTGATTTACACTATCATGTTCGATAATATCTGTTTGTAATCGATCCCGCGCTGTCGCTGCCTCAGCACGTGCATATTTATTAATCGCCGCTGGGACATCAATGATTGAAATCAGAATTCGGGCAACCGGATACGATAGTACCTCTGTCTGGATGCTCCATCGTCGGGGTGTTTCTGAATCGACTGTTCCAGAAAGAAGCGCCCGCTTCACCCGTTCATGACCGCGGTCAACGGCTGGTGCGTTAGTTGTGATTAATGAGGCTGGTGAGACATCTGCGTTTCTGACAGCCGTTTGCGCCGCTTCAAAGAACGGATACCGAGCGTGACGCGAGTCCACGAAGTTGTCAGTATGTATTCGACACGGTGAGATAAGCGCGACGGTCCGACGCATCTAAATTACTGCACTGTTACAGCACTGTCGTGCCGCAGTTTGAGTACCCCTGTCCTGACTGCCGATCAACAAGCAGTCTTCATACGTCCGAGTGCCAGTTTGAGGGAACACAGTGGTCAGCCGCTGAAAAGGCATACACGGATATCATTATCCAATTAACTGCAGGACCGATTGATCGCGAACTCTTACCGACAGTCATCGATGGTGAATGGAGTGCACTTCATAATGCAGCGATTGAACAGCTCACACACGACGAGCGCGTTACTGAACGAAACGGTATCGTGAGACTTCGAACAGCAAAGGAGTTTCGCGAGGAGGTCTCAGAACCGACTCGTGAGCCAATGCGAACAATCTATCAGCAAGGAAGCGTCCCAGGCTGTCATGATAATGCTGTGTTCGCAATGATTGCATGGTATGAGATGGTTGGATTCTCCTGGCGTGAGACCCGTGAGAATGTGATTGCATGGCTAGAACGAAGTGGTGCATGGGACAGAGGTGGATTCGATGAAACAACACCTGCTGAACTCGTCGATAATAAACGACATGTCTATGATGCCGGCTACGGTTGGAAAGAAAAGGCACAAGCAGCGAAACGTGTTATCGATTCTCATCACCATTAGGACAAGCCGATAAAATCGAATCCTACGGCGTCACACTGCCGACACTAACAACCGACTACCTGTAGATATCTATCGATGAAATAATGACTTGAATCGCAACAGTAACACAATTATACAGAATCAAGGAGAATCCCTGCGGGTTCAACCGCAGGATGAATCCGACAACTCGGAGTCAATCTCCGCTGGGACTTGACAATCCGTAAACTCAAATTGACAGGCGGTTCTATATATAAGGAGGAATCAGGCTGGGAACGGAGCGATTTCCGCCAGTCCGACGATGGCGGTCTGTCCGCCCCAAGCAATGAAACAATAATCGGACCCACTCAGGTGAAGGGTCGGTTCCTCTCAGTATCATGAATCGATGCAGATGCAGTTGCAGTGCCCGACTGCTTGAAACCAACAGAAAAAGTAACTCCGAGTCCATTGAACTTTACCGGACTCCCCAAGGCACAAACAACTTCGGGAGTCCGAACATGACCGAGGAGAGAAGTCCCGGGGGCGGGAGCTGGGGCTGAGATGTGGCACTCTCGGCACTAGCAGTCCCATTTCACCCGACTCGCCATAGTCCGTGAACCCCACATGGATTCTCACCGTATTGGGGTTCGGTGAAACTGCAACCCTGCAATCTCCACCGCTTACACTCCCGTTCACGTCCCCAATCCAATATGACCCAAATTGAGGGCGTTCTCATAAGCCGACAAACGATCAATGTCATCGAAAGGGGCGATACGACCCTAGTTTAGAATTAGCTTTCGCGCTTGCTGAGTTTTTTGAGTGTGCAATTGAGGACATCTTCAATCCTCACACCGAGTGAATCGATCTAGTGTTAGTGTTAGTCGCGTTCTCGGCGTTGAAGAAGCTGTAGCGACGATTCGAGTGTTTGATCAAAAGGGTTCTGTGCGGGATATGCGCCCTGGATTCAGCAGACATCAAGCATATATCACTGATTGAGGATTGCAACAGAACTGAGAGTGTGTGATCGTTCCCCAGTTTGAGTATGTCACTCCCAACTCAACTCAACTCAACTCAACAGTCTAATCACTCTGAATACGGGGAGCGAGCATATAGGTAATCTCACCGTATCCCTCGGCAATTCCATAATGAATTTTCACGGGGAACTCCTGTCCAAGTTCGACTGTCACCTCTGCATCTTTTGGAATCGCTTTGTTCATATCTTTAAGATAATCAAGTGAGAACAGCGAGTCAGCCTCGCCAGCGGTAAGTGCAATAAGATCATCCGAATCAAGCCTGAAATCGACATCGTCGGTATCACCCTCGGCTTCAATATGATACGCTTCAGTATCAGAAGCGACACGTAATCGAACATGATCTGAGACCATATCTGCTGCTTTTATTCCGCGATCAAGTTGTGCCCCCTCAAGCATGATCTCAGCAGCAAGGTCAAGATCAGGGATATCAGGCTCTTGTCGAATTGAATCAGGATCAATCAACGCAAGTGTCGATGAGAGCCCATCCATTTGAATATTGAGCTTGCGTGTCTCCTCATCAAGTTCGAGTTCAACCAATTGATCACCGCTGGCCATACCGATGAAGTCCTCGAGTTTTGAAAGATTCACACCAATAACACCGTCGTCGGCTGTATACGATTCGAACGCAGCTGTATCGAGAGCTAAATCGACCATCCCGACATTAGCCGGGTCAACGGCCCGAATCGCGAGTTCGCCTTCGTTGAGTCGGATCTTACACTCATCGACGAGTACGCTCACGGAATCGAGCGCATCTTGGAGTGTCGACGCGCTCACGATGGCCTTGAACATATATCGTCTGATACGGTGTAGGTCTTAAAAATACCCCTGATTTGCAGAAAGCGATTTTGGGGTATACCCATCCAGTCTAATTGTCAATCAAAAATTATTAGTGTACATTAGTATAAACTACTTGATCTGAACCACCTGTGAATCGCTCCAGGATCATTGAATCCAGACTGATTAGACGGTACATGTAATACAATAAATACATTACTAACGCATCATATGCTCTAAATATTGATTAATCGCGCGTAAGAGAAAGATAACTACGCTACTTCAGTGGACAAGTTCATAAGTAAGATTAATTTGTATGAGTCATCCGACGTCTCTTTGTGACCGCGTAGCCTCTGATCATATACGGTTATGATTGTAGTGAGTTCACCTATTACCCTGCAAGGAGTATCAAAACCCGAGGTAAAAGATGCATGACAGGTCGTGATGAGTATTATAATCGTGCAAAGCAGGAGGGATATCGGACACGATCAGCATATAAACTTCAACAAATCGATGCTGAGGCTGGGGTGTTCGGTCCCGGAAACACTGTGATAGATCTCGGGGCTGCCCCGGGTGGGTGGTTACAGATCACTGCAGAGGCTGTTGGTCCATCTGGAACTGTTATTGGGGTTGATTTCCAACGAATCCGTGATCTTGAGTCTGATATCGTTGATACAATTCGGGGAGATATGACAGACGAATCAACTAAGGAGGAACTCCGCACCCGAGTTGATGATACCAATGTCGACGTTGTCCTCTCTGATATGGCACCAAATATGACCGGTGAATATTCACTCGATCATGCGCGTTCAATTCACCTTGCCCGACAGGCATTTTCAGTCGCCACTGATTTACTCCCAGCCGGCGGTGATTTTATTGTCAAGGTATTCGACGGACGCGACCTTGCGGACTTTCGTCAAGATGTCGAGACGGAATTTGAATATGTAAAATCAATTCGACCGGACGCGTCCCGAGATTCATCATCTGAGCAGTACCTTGTCGGCAAACATCGTATTACCGCGCCTGTCAGCAAAGGCGAAGAACTGGATGCAACAATCGTTGATGTCGGGAGTGAGGGCGATGGTATCATCAAAGTCGATGGATATACTCTCTTTGTTCCGGGTGTTGACAGTGGTGATTCTGTTCGAGTTCGTGTGACTGATCTCAAATCGAATGTTGGATTCGCAGAAGTAATTGAGTAATTGCCCAGGTGATGATATATCCATGCTTGAATGGATTATACGTGGAGCAGGCGCAATCCCACTGAGGCTGTGGATACGCGCCGTCGTAGCCTGGGTACCCACACAGTTTCCTTGTTCCTTGCAGCATGACATCCCTGTGATTGGCGCTGCGCTGGCTCTGACCCTAGTGTAGCCGCATGCCCGACAGGTGGCGGTTCAAGTGTCTGCCCACTTTGGAAACAGGGTCTAGTCCATGTGAGAAGCATACAACAACCACTGGGCGTCACGTAAGTAACTCTGAGTCTGGTGAACCCGACGACCGACCACTGCTCCTGTGGCACAACTCACACGGGAACGCGTTCTCGGTCGAGGATACAACTCCGGGGGCGAGCGTTGGGATTTGTGCTTGGATTTGGCTCCCAATCAAGAGAGGCTGTTCGTTACCCAGCTACACACCAATTCGCACGGTGTGTTTGCTTGGCAGCCTGTGACCCTACACCTGATACTCTCAACTCAACTCAACTCAACTCAACTCAACTCAACTCAACTACCAACTAACTCAACTCAGCTGCGGTGCCGTGGGATTCCTCCGTGTTCACGCCGAGGAGGATGTCAATTATTCCTTACCGCTCATGCTCAATCAGCCGTGTCTGTCTCTCCGCGTCGATTAAATTGCGATCCATCGACTGATGAGACAATCAGATAGATAAATGGCGTGTCCACAAGAGCAACAAGAAGTTTCAGCAGATACTGACCAGTAATAAGTGATACAATGACCGTCATAGACAGTGTTTCTCCAAGTCCAAGTAACTGTGGAGCAAGTGCAAATGCAACGATGACAAATAACACTGTATCGATTGCTTGACTTGTTGCTGTCGAAGAGATATTCCGAAGCCATAGATGAGCCCCATTTGTTTGCGTTCGGACCCAGTGAAATACAATTACATCCCAATTCTGACTAATAATATATGCAGCAAGGCTGCCGATAATAATGTTCGTTCCTGGCGCTAATACAGCACGGTACTGTGCAGCCGTGCTAGGGTCCGCTGCAGGTGCGAGAAGCGTGCTCCAAACCAGTGCCAATAACACGATGTTCATCCCAAAACCAATATTGACCATCACCTGCGCAGCACGTTTTCCATATAACTCCGCATAACAGTCAGATGCAAAGAACGTGATTGCGTACGCAATAGCAGCCCCTGGAATGAGGATACTTGTCTCAACAATCGGAAGCCTCACTGGAAGTGTAAATAACAGAAGCTTTGAGGCAGTTAGTTGTGCCGTTATTAACGCTGTTACGAATAATGCAACGAGTCCGATGCGCCCAGTGTGTGTGCGAACCGTTGATGATGATTCCAACTGTATCGATCGTGATCGTTGTGATGAGGGTGATTCTTGCTGATCACCCATCGGGATTCACCGATGCCTGCTCAGTTTGGTGACTGTGCTGGTCTGCTCTCTTTTGCACTGATAGCCTCATTGTGGGTGTCTGAATTATCTGAGTGCGATGTCCGCATCCATTGTCAATCTCATCAAACAGATTAAGCTGTCTTCGTATTGGGGTACAAGCGCTAAGATATGCACTGAGGAAGCCTGTCTCATCCGTGATCATACCATTGGTGCTTGCGAGCCGGCTTAACCGTCTCGACACTCCTCTCATGAGCGGTCATATACTGTCCCGTTGTGATGCATATCTTAATAATATTGAGTTATTGATGTTCATTGAAATCTGGATTCTCATACATGATCGCATAAAATCAGCGGGATTCGGATAGTATTAATTATGTGTTTAATTCAGCCCCGCGATCACGATCTGTGACACGGTCACGACGACCACCGATGGTGATGATGAATAAGAGCACAAGCCCAATTGCATATGCAGTCATCAATGGAATCGTAATAAGAAACATGGTAAGAATATCGGCGGGTGTAAATATCGCTGCAATGGCAAGCATTGCGACTGTTACCTCGCGCCAACGACCCCGCATTGATTGATAGCTGATACCAGCATTATTCAGCAGGATCATAGCAATCGGAACGTCTGCGAGAAGTCCAATACCAGCAGTCGTGAAGAAAATCAACCAGAAGAAATTGGTAATTCGATAAGCAACAATCATATCAGCGACAACAGCGCTATTGACTAGCCAGGAGATGACCGCTGGCGCGATAATTGTATATCCAAGAACGAATCCTCCAATAAGTCCACCCCCCATGGCAGCTGTCCAGAGAAACACCGCGCGACGGCGTTGTGCGATGAGTTCTCGTTCACGAAGTGCTGGCCAGGCGTAATACGCAGCCAGTGGAAGTGTCGCAATAACCGCAAGGATTGTGGACAACTTCACCTCAAAAATAAGTGCTTCCATTGGATGAAGTGCAACGACATTTAATACCTCCTCAGGACGCACTTGTGCGGGGAGTCGTCGAAGAAAGTCATCATATACTCGCTTGATACCACCAGTGTAAAGCCACCCGAAAGCAACCGCAAGCGTGGTCATGAACACTGCAACAAGCCGGAAGGCATTTGAAGTGATTGAATCGAGAATAAATGTTAAATCCGTATAATATCCGACAAATTCGTCTTCAGTGCTATTTTCTGTATTCTCGCCGGCATCTGTGTTTGGATCAGTGTCGGGGTTCGTCTCATCAAATTCCGTCAGGAATGTCCTTCCAGCACGACCTGCTCTCTCGCGAATCGAGTTAATTGTGCCCCGAGATTGCTGTGGGCTCTCAGTTGCACCTGGGTCTGGGTCTGGATCTGTGTCTGATTGGGAGCTCTCATTTATCTCTCCGCCGTCTTCATCGAACCTATCGACGATCGCCTGCGCTTTTGCACGATTTCCAGCATCAATTGCGTCACTGGCAGCTGCCATTGCTTCTGGTTCACTCATCGCAGCAAACACTTCCGGTGGCGCGACCCGAATGCCGGTCTCATCAAGTGTGTCAAGATCAACTGATGCAGGGTCACCAACGCCTGCCTCAACAGCTGCAAGATCATCGATATCAGTATATATTGCGTATCCGATTCCGATTGTACTTGTAATAACTCCGGCTGCGAGCGTGTAGAGAGCAAAAATCAGACGACTTTCAGGTGGGATCAGTCGATACTGGCTTTCAAGCACAGCAAGTGCATCATTTGCAATGGTAACACCACCAGAAATAAAGAATGCGTATGTTATTCCCCCACCGAGAAGAGCGAAGCCAGCAATGATATTCCAGTGTGTGCTGACGCTTGCAGAAATATCAATTTGTTCGCTTCCGCGACGAGCGATTGTGACAACTTTCGCAAGATAAAGACTAATTCCATACAGTGCAAGAACAGGAACCGCCCACAGAATCTGTGTAAATGGATCCGGCGGGGTAAAAAGTGCTCCAGCGACAAAAACGCCAAGAACGGCATATCGCCACTTGTCACGAAACGTCTCGTACGGGACAATATCGACATACGACAATCCAGGCATTGCCAGCGGGAGTTGACTAGCAAATCCGAATGAAATCGTCAGAAGAAAAATGAACTGTGCCCATTTTACAATTGAGTACGTCGGTGCAAATCCTGCAGCAACGGCGTTCTTCGCAAGGAATGAGAACGTAAACGGGAAAAACAGGAAGTACCCGTAGGCGACGCCAATGACAAATAAACTGATTCCAGCAATAGCAATAATTAGCAATTTCCACCACGCCACTGGTGCAGATGGCCACAGTCCGCGCTGTTCAAGCGCGTCACGACTATAATAGACAAATATTGGTGTAGCGATGATAACTCCAACAACAAGACCAATCTTTGCCTGTAGAAGAATCACATCGAATGGTGTCTGTGCGATGATTGACACGGCATCCTCAACCTGCGCATTCATCTGTGCGACTGTCACCGACTTTAAGAACTCCCAGACAACGAGTCGAAGCGCATAAAATGTCCCAAGAAACCCGATCAGGAAGATAATAAAGACCTTCTGTAGATCCTTTTGTGCGGCTCGTAACATTGCGCTTGCAGTTTCCCGACCGGTACCGAGCGCCTGCCGCGCATCATCATCAAGCGCACTTGCCATGTATGAATAAGCTTACTCGTCGTTATCAATCTTTTTCACTGATGTGTCGGTAGCCGATTAAATGCATATCAGACTCGTCGCTCCATATAACGCTCATTAATAGACTACCGAGTGTTTATAACTTGAACAGGCGCAATCCCACGCTGTTTACCCTGGATACGCGCCGTCAGACGGAGACGGAGACGGTGACGGGGACGGGGAATTTCCGCGCTTTTTCTTACAATATCGTTGACTGATATGTCCGCACGCTGGTTACGACCCTACTACAGCCGCATGCCCGACAATTGGTGGTTCGGGTGTAAATGTGAGTATGAGTATGAGTATGAGTGTCCACCGAGACTGGAAACAGGATGTGCCCTTCGAGGAATCATGTAACAAGCGACAAACAATCATCAACATAAGTGACTCCGAGTCTGGTGAACCCAACGACCGACCACCGCTCCTGTGGCACACAGAAGATAAGAATGGTTCTTGACTCAAGAGAGGAGTCCTCGGGGCGGGCGTTTGGCATTCCCAATCACAAGAGGATATCCGTTACCGGCTCCGGCTGCAGACCGATTCGTACGGTGTGTGAGCTTGGCAGTCTGTGACCCTGCACCTGCACGACACTCCCAACTCAGCAGTGCAGGACCGTGGAGCCCCGCGTCTACAACCGCGGGAGGATGTTAAAAGTTACCTCGCTGATCAAGATATTTCAGTGTCTCCAAGCGAGACAACAGAAACCAGAGGATCAGACACAGTAAGGACAAGTTATCAATCTACCTATTATTCCAAGGCTAAACATTGATGATTTCGGTGTGTTCTTTCACCATTAGCTACGCTCACGCTTACTCCATCCGGAAAGGCATATAAGAAACGGGCGGCGATTCACAGGCGAATGGGGGAGAATTCGGAGACGTCGGCTGATACGCCCGACGATGAAGACGTGCGAAAAACGACTCCTGACAAGTCAGACGCCAATACGTCGACCGACCCAGACGACACGACAGCAAGCGATGCTGAGGTAACTAATCAGATTGATTCTCACCCTTCGGATTCTTCAGATGAGATAACAGAAGATGAGTTATCAGCTGTGAGTGACCCCGAAAAGCAACAGGAAGGCACATCTGAACCACTATCAACGAGTTCAGATTCAGACTTTGACTCCGACTCGGAGAGTGTCGTATCAGCATCAAGCGATGAGCAAGTTGATCTTACGACTACTGACGCATCCGGTGGTTCGACTGTTGGAGAACAACCAACAACTATCGCTGGCACCGATGGGGGAGAACCTACTTCAAGAGACGTTTCGTCGGTTGACACTGAGACAGGACCAGGACCTGGACCTGGATCTGGGGCGACGGGCTCGTATGCTCCGGATGTGGACGATGGCGTTGTTGGACCGGGTCCAGAGAGCGATGAGGAGATGCCATTAGCTGATCATATCGAGGAGATGATCAGGCGGGTGGCGATTGTCCTTGGCGTCGCCGGTGTTGTGACCATGTTATTATATCCTGGGGCGGATCTTGTGAACACAGCTTTCGGATTTGAACTTATCAGCTCGACTGAGGTTATCGATTTCTTATGGAACAAGCATATTCCCGGCGCGCCTGAGATTGCCGCCCGTCGTCCGCGTGTCTATGGACCTCTTGAATTGCTACTCACCGAATTAAAAGTCGCTGCACTGGGTGGATTGATCGTTGGCTTACCAGTGTTCGTATATGAGACATACCTCTTCATGCGACCAGGACTATTTCCACAGGAACGACGATACTACCTTGCTGCGGTTCCGACAAGCGTTGTTCTCGCGTTCATTGGCATTTCCTTTGCACACTTTGCGGTTCTTCCTGCCATCTTTGCATATTTTACCTCATACACCACAGGCACTGCGGTTGTTGCCTTCGGACTTCGAGAGACGTTCAATCTCATCTTGATATTAATGGGATATAACGCGATTATCTTCCAGATTCCGCTATTTATTCTCCTGGCAATTATGATGAATCTTGTCACACGACAGTGGTTGCTTGATCGTCGACTCCTCTTTTGGGGCACTTTTCTTGGACTTGCATTCCTCGTCAGCCCAGATCCAACTGGAATGGCACCGATTATTATTGGTGCAACGATGATTGTTCTGTTTGAATTAACACTTCTCGTGTTAGGCTGGGTTCAATCCACCGACTCACCGAGTCAGTGAGTGTGCGAAGAGTACACTCTTCTGATGAAGGTAACTACTCCCTCACTCTCATTCGGTAGGATATGAGGGCTGAAGCACAGCATCGATAGCGGACTCGCCGTCATCATTGCTATTGGGATCAGAGTTGCTCTCCACAGTCGTCACTGAGGCGTCGGGTGATCTGGCTTCAGTACTTTCGTCACTCGATTCAGGACTCACGCTCCCAGTTTCATACCCATGAAGATCAAGAGTTACATGCTCAAATCCAAGTTCTCGAAGTCGCTCACGAACCGCAGTAACAAAATCAATATCTAGTGCATCGATAAGTTCATCGCTACCAACCTCAATTCGCGCAAGATCATCATGATCACGGACACGGAATTGTGAAAATCCCCATGTTCGAAGCGCTGCTTCAGCGGCCTCAACGCGATTGAGTCGGTCCTCAGTCACCTCAAGCCCTGTTGGAATTCGGGATGAAAGACAAGCCATCGATGGTTTTTCTGCGACAGACAACCCGTATGCTGCTGCGACAATCCGCACATCCACCTTATCAAGTCCATGCTCACGGAGCGGAGATTTAATATTTAATTCATCAACCGCATCAAGACCCGGACGGTGTCCCTCCTCAGTATCTGAAGCATTTGTCCCATCACAGACTGTTTCGATTCCTTGCTCGTGTGCAGCATCGTACATCCGACTCAGCCGCATCGTTCGGCAGTGATAGCACCGATCCGGTCCATTTTCAACAAAATCTGCGTCATCGAGTTCTGAGAAAGATACAATCTTATGTGGAAGACCTATCTCAGCCGCGACCTGCCGTGCATCCTCAAGTTCAGCTGCTGGAAGCGTCTCAGACTTGGCTGTGCATGCAATGGCATCTGACCCGAGTGCGTCGTATGCCAACGCGGCGACAACCGCTGAGTCCACACCACCAGAAAAAGCAATCAGAACACCATCACAATCCGTGAGCGAATCCCGAGCACCCCGTGCGCGATTGAGCGCTTTCGTGACCTTTGCTGGACGAGCGTTAATATCGAGACTCTTGTTTTTTTCAATCGAGGAGACGAGTGTCTCTGTGCTCATATCCATATTGATGTTTATATCTGTTTCTGTACCATCATCCACCGATGGAGCATGAGACTGAGACGATGACGTTACGTCTATATCCGTATCCGCGTCCGTCGTGTCTGTGTCTGTGTTTGTGTTTGTATCTACGTTTGCGTCTGGGTCTGTATTATTTCCTGCACTCTCATCAGATGACATAGATATTTATATCACAGCAAGGTGCAAAAACACATTGTCGTGAATGAACAACCGTCTGAGTTCTCGGCATAATTCGTCGTGGTTCTGTCGAGGAATGACCGTTGTCGTCTTCACCATCGTACCGTTCAACTGCGTCCGAAGAGGTTCTACAGAGAAAGCAGGCAGAGTGCCTCGGGGCTTGACTCCGGAGCAGTTCACGTTGCATTTCTATTTTTATTTTGAATATAATTAATCTTCAATTCCCTTGTGTGGACGTGATTCCACGCGATCTCACCAGTGGTCGTCTCTTCGGACACCGCTCGACACTGGAACTTCTCTTCAACTATTCATTCTAATTACAGTTCGTATTAGCTGTCGTTGTTCGTTTGGCGTATAGCTGTCTCCCCTCCCTGTTCGCCTGCGGTTCGCTTCTTTCGGACGGGAACTGAGCCTGTATCAATTAAATCATACTGACTCGACGTGGTCGATAGAGACATGAGACATGAAACCGTGACCCGCAATGTTTTGTTGAGTGGGACGTGATTGAGTGCTGCATGCAGTTCGAGGATATCCCCGGTGTCGGCCCGAAGACAGCCGCGGCCCTCGAAGAGCTTGATGATGCTAAGCGTGCGCTCAAAGACGGTGATGTCGCAGCACTCTCACGATCACCAGAGATTTCTGATGGGCGCGCAACGGCTGTCGCGCGAGGCGTGATTCGGAGACGACACAACGATGATAGTAATTTTCTAGCGACACAGCGTGCTCGAGAGATATATCAGGATGTCCTTGCGTTACTTCGCGAGCGGGCAGTAACAGAGTACGCAACAAAACGGCTTGCTACGTTTTATCCAACAGCATCGTCAACTCGCATTGAGGAAGCCCGCGCATTCGTCACGACAGCAATTACCACCGAGGTTCCCATTGATGAGGCGATTCAAGAAACACTCAGTAACGTTGAACCGCTCACGACACCGACAATATCACGTGTCCGGGATCGCTGCCTTGCGACATCTGATCCCGAGCAGTATGCAAAAGCTGAGGAAGCATTTCCTGAGATCTCAGTTGAAGTCGTTGAAGATACGCGCGACCTTGCAGAACTCGCTCGGTCATATTCGACTGTGATCACGCTTGATGAGCGATTCGCTGGTGTTGATGTTGAGGGAGATGTTCAGATCCGTCCCGACGCGATTGAGACACCAAATAAAATCGTCCCAGAACGTATTCTGCAGTATTTCGCGGCAAATCGCAGTCGAATCCTTGCTGCTGTGAAGGTGCACGAGCAGACAAATCTCGAGCCACCGTGTTCAGTTTCAAAACTTCGTGATGCACTCACACGGGTCGATACTGATGGGACTGTTATTGGGGATACAGAGTTGAGTCGACTGACAACTGCTGTTGCTGATCTTGATGCTGCTGTCGCAACTGCTGAGTCGGTTGCGAACGACCGTCTTCGTGAGGCCATTCGAGAGCGAGATGTCACGATTGAGGGAACTGATTTTCTCTCGCTTGTCGAACAGGGTGCTCGCGTCGATTCATTATTTGGACGCGAACTCAACGATGAATATGATGCTGCTGTTGCTGCTGCACGAGAACACCTCATTGAGGCAATCGATCTCCGCCCCTCAGAAGCAGACTTTGCAGAACGCGCATTCCCCACAGACCCGACATTTCCTGTCGAACATGAGTCATCGGTTATCTCGCGGTTACGGACCGAACTCACAACAGCGCGTGATCGAAAAGCAGCGCAGCGCAAACGCGAGGTCGCGAACGAACTTGCAACGCTTCAAGAACCAGTTCAACAATTAGTGCGTGCTGCACTCGAATTAGACGTTGAGCGTGCAATCGCCAAATTCGTACACGACTTTGAATGTACGATGCCTACTTTTGTGAATGAAAGTAACATCGACAATGAGAAATGTGACATAGTTACCAGTATCTCTTCAGATAATCCTAATGCCTCTTCTCATTCTGAGCCCGAGTCCAAATCCGAATCCAGATCGAATGTAAATCCTGATTCTGAGAGTGAGCATATGAGTGGCTCTGATGGTTCTCTCACCCGTGGATTCAGTATCAGTGGCGGTCGGTCGCCACTTCTTGATGTCGAATTTTCAGCGGTTGAGGCTATCGATTATCATGTATCCGGTGTTACACTTCTTTCCGGCGTGAATTCAGGTGGCAAAACATCGACGCTCGATCTGGTTGCAGTTATTGCTGTCATGGCACACATGGGATTTCCGGTGCCTGCCGACAGCGTTTATTTAGAACGGTTCTCAGAGTTGCATTATTATGCGAAAACGCAGGGAACGCTTGATGCAGGTGCATTCGAGAGCACATTACGAGATTTCCGTGAACTCACAGATGGCGCCTCTAATCGAGTTGTTCTTGTTGATGAACTTGAAAGCATCACTGAACCGGGCGCATCTGCCAAAATTGTCGCCGGAATCTTAGAGGCATTAGAGGATCAATCAGCAACCGCAGTCTTTGTGTCTCATCTCGCTGATGAAATCCGCGAAGCTGCTGATTTTCCCGTCGCTGTCGATGGAATTGAAGCTGTTGGGCTTGAGGATGGCGAACTCATCGTGAATCGATCACCAATCAAAGGTCGTCTCGCTCGATCCACACCCGAGCTCATTGTTGAAAAACTAGCTGATAGCGATGGTTCTGAATCGCAATTTTATCATCGATTATTGCAGAAGTTCTGAACCGATTCCTGAGGAAACCAGAGTTATTCTGTGATAATCACCAACCGTTAAGTAAACGCAACCACCTTTTGCACCCGATGAATAACGACCCTGATGAGGGGATGTTGTCGTGGGATGAGTCCATCTTTAGAGATGAACACGTTTTTGAAATCGACTATATCCCAGAGACGTTTAACCATCGTGAGACACAGCTTGAAAATCTCAAATATGCACTTCGACCGGCAGTTCGTGGGTCACGACCGTTGAATACTGTTGTCCGCGGTCCCCCAGGGACAGGCAAGACAACCGCCGTTGAAAAGCTCTTTTCTGAACTTGGGGCGCAAATGGGCGTTCAAACTGTTCGTATTAATTGTCAAGTTGATTCGACGCGGTATGGTGTCTTCTCGCGCATCTTTGAACACATATTCGAGTATGAACCACCATCATCAGGTCTGTCATTCAAAAAATTATTCAGTCAAATTACAGACCGATTGGCGGACTCAGACGATATTCTCGTTGTAGCCCTTGATGATGTTAATTATCTATTTTATGAGAACGAGGTATCTGATGTCTTATATTCATTGCTTAGAGCGCATGAGACACATACCGGCGCACGGATCGGTGTTGTGATTATTTCCTCAGATCTCACGCTTGAAGTTATCGAAGAACTCGATAGTCGGGTTCAGAGTGTCTTTCGACCTGAGGAGGTATTTTTTCCAGTGTATGATATACCCGAAATCTCTGATATCCTTCAATCACGAACTCGGAATGGATTTTACGATGGAGTCATCGACTCACCAGAGCTTGATCAAGTCGCAGATTTAACTGCTGAGACGGGTGATCTTCGAGTCGGCATTGATCTTCTTCGTCGAGCGGGGCTCAATGCTGAGATGCGGGGGAGTCGAAGCATTACGAGTGAGGATATCGAAACTGCGTATGAAAAATCAAGACATGTTCATCTTTCCCGACGGCTTCGCGGGCTTTCTGAAACAGAACGAGCACTTGTTGAGGTTGTGGTTGAACACGATGGTGATCGTGCTGGAACCGTTTATGAAGCCTTTCATGAGCAGACTGGGCTTGGGTATACCCGCTATTCTGAGGTTGTCAATAAACTTGATCGATTAGGCGTGATTGAGGCGAATTATACCGATATTGAGGGTCGTGGGCGAACGCGGTCAATCTCGATTGCGTATGATTCTGATGCAGTCGCTGAACGACTCTGAATACTGCAGAGACCAGAAAGATCCAAACGAGAATATAAACAGGAGAAAATAATGAAACAGATAATCAAATAAACAATATGACCTCCCAGAGAAAACCATGGGACACGCCAAAATTATGTTCACTGAGACTGCACTTTGTAGTTCTCCTCACTGCCTCCGCCTCCACATATGGGTCACAACTGTTCTGCTATCGTGGACACAAAGTGCGGAATACGGAATGCGGAATGCGTTTGTGGATTCTCATCTCACACGCTATCGGGTGTCATCTGACACCGCTGTGGAAATAAAGACAGGAAGCTCCACGAGTGAACTATCCTGTCCGACTCTTCAGCGGAACTGACTGCTTGAGGACAGAGCTTTGATGCTCTCGCATTGGGATTGAACTTTCTGGTTTGAGGACGGTGCTTGCAAGCAGCACGTCCCTGATGACGCCTGCCCACGGCGACCACAATTTCCACAGACACTCTGATTCGGACTGTCCCAGCCCTACTTGCGAGTGACGAGGTGAAGCCAGACTGATCGTGATTATCCCACTCTCAGCCAGTCCAATGAGATGAGTAGTATTCGTCACGATGTGCCATTAGGAAGCGTGCGAGTTATATTTTGCTGGGTTTGGCGTACGGCTGTATCCCCTCCCTACTCGCTCCCGATGGTCGCTCCTTGAGAAAGGGGAGTTAGCCTTGGATTAGTTAATAGTTGCTGGGAATGTGATCTCTGTATCCGCAGCTGCAGCGGAACACGTCACCGGGCGTTCCAGTTAAACTCTGAGTCTGAGTCTGAGTCTGAGTCTGAGTGGTGGTGTGTGGGTGTGGGTTCGGGTTCGGAGAGACACAGTGGTCAGATTGCCACCGGCTATTAAACAAACCGTGCCAGCGATGAGCGAACCGCATGGCTCACCACCTGATACGTTTATATTCATATTAATCCAACCGAGTCAGTATAAACATGAAAACAACAAGTGGTTCAGACGAAGCGAAACGACGGGCTGGGAAAGAAGCAATTGAATACGTGAGTGATGGTGATGTTGTCGGTCTTGGGACTGGAAGCACAGCCGCAGCAGCAATTGATGCCCTTGGAGACGCGGTTACAGCAGGGTATGATATTCGTGGGATACCAACATCGCTTGCAACGCGTGATCGCGCAATCAAGGCAGGAATCCCACTCACTCGACTTGAGGCTGTTGATCATATTGATGTTGCTATCGATGGGTCCGATGAAATTGACTCCAGTTTAACACTTATTAAGGGCGGAGGCGCTGCACACGCCCGTGAGAAAGTCATTGATGCAGCCGCAGATCAATTCATTGTCGTTGCTGACGACTCAAAGCTAGTTGAGACACTTTCGGAGCCTGTCCCGGTATCTGCCCTCCCGATGGCTCAGAAACCAGTGAAACGCCATCTTGAGTCACTTGGGGCGACGACCACACTTCGGTCAGCAACAAAGAAAGATGGACCAGTAATTACAGATAACGGGAATCTTGTTTTTGATTGCGCATTTGGTCCGATTGAAGATGCTGAAGCGCTTGCGAAATCACTCGCTGCAATTCCGGGCACCGTGGCACACGGATTATTCGTCAATCTCGCAGATATCGCCTGTATCGGGACTGAAGATGGAACTCATGTGTATCATGGGAACCGAAGTGAAGAGATAGAAAACATGACAGAGTAACACAGCTAATACGCACTGAAAAATACGATTGTTGCAGTCGATTGCAAAGCATGTCCGGGACACAGCCCGGTTCATGCTAATTCACAGCGATTCGATGCGCTCAGTTAATTATGGATGAGCTATAGATCACGAGGCTGAACAGTTTTTCTATCATTCTCCTCAGCACGGCGAGCTGCATCCTCCAGTAGTTCAGTCACTTCACCATCAAGTGCATCATAAAAATCAGAAGCGACGTTTTTGTCTTCGAGCGCTTCTTTGACGGCCGCTTTAACGATTAAGTCTGCCATACGCTACTGCTTACACCGGTCCTATATAAAATATTTTCCAAAACGCCCCGCTCTCCGGTCATGACCGTCGTATACGACCGTTTAATTCAAATCGTTTATATACTGTCCGCATTCTGATTTGAGAGCTATCATCGCAGTGGTTGATGCCTTGATTATGACATGTCTGCTTGTCTGTGAAACCGCAGTGAGCTACCCAACTCACCGACTGATATCGCTTTCTTGAGGGGAGTTTCTGTTTTGATGACGCGCTGTGCATCCACAACAGCAGAGTTCTCTGATAACGTGAACAGACAAGCGTAGTCTTTCCAGATATCGTGTCTTTATACTATCCCGGTCCTCTCTTGTGCGTTTCAAAACTACGAGATATCAGAAACCGTCACGCGGTTCTATCAGAACACCTCTCAGACTCAAAAAGAGTCAGAACCGTCACAAAGTTCGGAGACTGAACTGGCAGTCTCCAACCGAATCCCAGAGTGTGACGTATTCGCAGTCTAAGACCGAGACCCAGTACGAGTTTGCTTGATATGAGCATCAGCGTCGAGATTGACCTCGGAATCCTGAATTTGAACTCCAACTCCAACTCCAACTCCATCCACACATCAGACAAAAGACAAAGAGACAACTCACTGTGCGGTGACTATGCGGGAATTGAATCGATATTTGCTCTCGATAATCCATTGACACCGGAGCCATCGCAAAGACAGACGCCGTACTCAATGTATGATCGATACTCAACCCTTCATTTCTCAGTTCTTAGTCCCCAATTGAACCCCGATCCTGGCATCGGATAGATAACTTAATATTTTATCTAGTAAAATATGAACTATCCTCACGATACACGGAATATAATGGACAAATCTGGCACTCTCGCGCACGCGCGCGAACCCATTTGTATAAGTCGTTCATAACGTGTATACCGGCGACAGTGACTTGCCGGATGTACACATATGCCAAGTTGTGACCATTGCGGGTCGCACGTTTCCGACCGCTTTGCGCGCGTGTTTGCCGACGAGCGTGGGCAACTTCTCGCTTGCCCTGACTGTTCAGCAAACGCAGGAATCGCGGAAGCGGCTCGACAGCGAACCCGTTCTGTATGATCATCAGAAAAGCCTTGCAAACACAGCGTATCGACACACAACCTGATAGTATAATGACTTCAGGGTCGTTCAATCCTTCTCATATTATCCTTATTTAATTATCCCTCTCTCTGTTGTTATCAGTCAAGGGCAAGATCCCTTGATTTATGAATGATCAACGAAAGCGATTATCAAGCGGATCAGGGCGCTCACACCTCACTTCCGCGGGGAGACAGCGCCCGCACATAGTCTGAGGACCTATTGTACCGAGTGCTCACGCTCACTGAGGTGGTTTCTCCGTCCTGTTTTACCCAGACAGTCTCGGGATTTTGTCCTCTCGTCGTGGAAGCCACATATCGGGCGAACGGGGTGCAAGAGGCACAAAATACCCCTGAATCTCCGTCTGATCTCTCGACGGCGGATAGGGGTAGAGAACGGGAGCGGGAGCGTGGCACTGCCAGCATTCAACCCCGGAGTGTGAGCCCGTCAATCTCCCAACCCAGCAAGCGAACACTTGTGGGAAGTTTCGCTGTTTCCGGTTGAGAGGATGTCACGAAGGGGATACGTCCGAGAACCTCAATTCAAAAAGAGCTAGTGGGCTACCCCACCCTGCTCGCTTTGACGCGCTCGCTGAGTAGCGCTTCCTGCTTCCAAGACGCGCCCTGCAGGAACAATCGTAGTTCCCGCAGCAAGCGCAGTCTCCACAGGCGGTGACGAGAGCTTCGCTCTCGTTCGCACATCAGAATCGAATCGGTCGGCGATTCTGAGGACGTTTCTTCGGAGTGAGCTTCTTGAAGCGAGGGGCTGAGCGCCTGCTATCAGCTAAAAAATGCGCTGTCTCGTATCAGTTGGTGGGACTGTGAGTGTCATCATTCGAAGTGGAACACGGACAGAGACGTTCCAAATAATGAGCGTTGGTTGAAATACAAACGGCGCTCAGAGTGCCACCGACTGGCATGGAACGATCACAACTCAAAGGGAGACGGCATCCGCATCCATTCTTTGTTTTTGACATATTCAAGCCAGGGTAAACGCAATCTCAACCGCCCGAGGAAGACATTTGGAAAAGAGAGTCTCAAGGAAGTCGTGGACATCCAATGTCGAATAAGTACAGTTGAGTTCGAACACAGTCGAACCTGTGAGGACTCATCGCTGAAAGTCACTATTGAGGACTGCGTAGGTCGGGGACGGGAGGAGTTCAGAAAGAGTTTGGACCTTCGCGTGTGCTCGACCGGAAACAATAGGTATCTTTCCGACGGGTATGCATACGATGAGTGATGAGTATTCAATTTTACTCACAAATGATGACGGTATTAACGCACCAGGGCTCGCAACGCTCCGAACTGAGTTGACGGCGCTCGGTGACGTGACCGTCGTTGCTCCGGAGAGTAATCAAAGTGGTGTTGGACGGACACGAAACCCCACCGCTATTGTTCGTGATCATCCGTGGGGGTGTGCATTAACAGGAACACCTGCTGACTGTGTTGCATATGGACTTCGCGGGCTTGATATCGACATTGACATCGTTGTTGCCGGCGTGAATAACGGTCCAAATGCTGGTAATTACGTTGTTGGACGATCCGGAACAGTCGGTGCTGGAATCGAGGCAGCATTTCTTGGAACGCCTGCGCTTGCTATTTCAGCATATCACTCAACGGATTTCTTCATTTCACCGCCAGAGGAATATGATTTTGCTCGCCCGGCACGGATTGCACGTCGATTAGTTGACCGGGCGCTTACTGCAGGCGTATATGAAGACGTTGACCTATTGAATGTCAACGCACCAGTTGATGCAGCAAATCCACCTGTAATGCTCACTGATCCCTATCACGATTATGAACAGGAGGTTGAGCAAACACCAACGGACGACGTTTCTGATGATATCGATCTTGGGTCAGATGAACATCTCGTACAACTCCGCGATAGGACATGGCCGGAGGTTGTTGGGTGGGAGAGCCCGTTCCCGCCGACCGATGAACATCGCCGGCGATATCCAGTCGGAACCGATAGACGGGCTCTGGTCGATGCAGCAGTGAGTGTTTCTCCATTATCGGTGACACATGGATCCCCAGACAGTGCGGCTCTTGCAACTGTTGTTGAAACGGTTGATGTCGCATAGTATATCTGATATACGTCGACACCGACTGTGATGCTAATTCTGACAATTATTCGGTGTTTTACAAGCGGTACGAGGCGAATGTCACGGGGCTTTGATATTGATGTGACCCCGTGGATGAAGCCGACAGCTCGTGACACAAAGCATTAAATCGAACCATCGCACGCAAACACGATGTGATGGTACAATCCGTGTCTGGCTTACTCGGCGAAAACAAGCCGGGTCAGCCGCTTCGCCACCAACGACGAGTAGGAGTGGGAGTGGGAGACTCCGAATCCACGTCGTCCGAGAGACGAAGTCTCTCGTGATCACGAAAATCTTCGATTTTCGAACGACCTGCGGAGACTGCGCTCGCTGTGGATACACCTGTGTCTGCAAATGCAAAGCGCGTTCACCAGACTCCGTCTGGTGGGCTGTCAGACGCAGTCTGACAACGTCGTCGAAACAGGAAGCCTCGGGGTCGGGGCTTTGATGTTGATACTGATGTTGATGTTGATGTTGATGTGACCCCGAGGCACTTCACATCCGTAAAAATCACTTACATTGTTATCCCAGTTCAGTCAGGAAGCTATGAGTAATGATCATTACGTATACATTGTCAAGTGCTGTGACAAAACCCTGTATACGGGGTATACAACAGATGTTGAACGCCGAATCACGGAGCATAACACCGGTCAAGGGGCGCAATACACCAGGGGTCGAACACCGGTTCAACTCGTCCACGTCGAGTGCTTTGACACACAGTCGGCTGCTCTTTCACGTGAGCATGAGATTAAATCATACACACGTAACAAAAAACAAGCATTAATTGAGGAGAGCACAGACTCCGAGTTCTCATGATGCGATTTTATTTACAAACTAGATAGCAATTGTTGCTGCTGTGGTCTCTTTATTCCACATGGAACGCGCGTTTGAGCGTTCCAACTCAAGTTGCTTTGGATAACAACAGTGCTCAGAGTTCCACCGACTGATACGGTAAGCAGTAATATAAACAGTTTAAATGTGATATTGAGATAAATGTCCATTCTGCATTGAAATAGAAAACCCATATGATATTTGACATCCTCCTCGGCCTGAAGGCGGGAGGAATCCCACGGCACCGCACCGCTGCGTTGAGTTGAGTTGGGAATTTCAGGTTGACAGACTCCCAAGCCACCACACCGTTCGAATCGGTGTGGGGCCGGTCGATGGGTAGTCTCCTGGGAGTGCCACATCTCAGCCCCCGGTACTCCTCTCGTTTGTCAGAGTCGGACGCCACGCCCACGCCCAGAGTTGTTTTTGCCTCGGGGCCTCCGACAGACAGACTTCAGCGGACACGGACTCGGAGTTACTTTCACTGTGAGCTTCGCCCGGTGGTTGTTGTTTGATTCCCACAGAGGGCACACCCTGTTTCCAAAGTGGGCGGACACTCACACTCGAACCGCCAGTTTCGGGCGCTCGGCGACACTGGGGTCGTAGCCAGTGCGCCGACATTAATATATGCGCTGTTTTCGGAGACAAATGTGTGGAATTACCACTGTGACAGCGCGTATCCACAGCCTCAGTGGGATTGCGCCTGCTCCGCGTATAATTACCACTCAACGATCTGAGGAGACGGCGTCATAATTCCTCATTTAGATAGTAAGTGTGCTTGAGCGATACATACTCATGAATACTATTCTTATCATGACACATTTTATTGACATGCAGACTGCCGCACCTTTTTGTTATTACTGGTTGAGGAATACATATGGAACATATTTCATTCGGGACTGATGGGTGGCGTGCCACACTTGATACATTCACCGATGATCGCGTTCGCATCGTTGGACAGGCTGTTGCAGACTATCTTCATGCTGAGGGATTCACCGCTCCGGTTGCTGTTGGGTATGACGCCCGAGAAACATCTGAGGGATTCGCCGAATCGCTCGCCGAAGTGCTTGCAGGTAACGGGTTTGATGTCATTCTTCCAGAACGAGACCGTCCCACACCGCTTGTTGCGACGGCTGTTGTTAATCGCGAACTTGCCGGCGCGTTAATGATAACTGCATCGCATAACCCTGCTGAGTACAATGGTGTCAAATTTATTCCGTCTGATGGTGCCCCGGCGCTCCCATCGGTGACTGATGCAGTTGCCGCCCGGCTTACCGAACCCGATTTGGACCCAATGAGCGAATGGGGGACAATCAAGCGAGTTGATTTTCGAACGCCGCATGCTGAGGAGACCCACAGTCTCGTTGAGACAGACCTTACTGGATTAACGGTCGTGTATGATGCAATGCATGGGTCTGGTCGTGGTGTGACAGATGCACTTCTTCGTGAGGCAGGCGCAGAGGTTCATACTATCCGTGTCGAACGTGATCCAACCTTCGGCGGGAGTCCACCAGAACCAAGCGGTGAGCATTTGGACCGACTTATTGATGCGGTTGAGAAACATGATGCAGATATCGGTATTGCAAACGATGGTGATGCAGATCGTGTTGGATTTGTTACCCCAGATCAAGGTCATCTCGATGAAAATCTGTTTTATGCAGTGCTCTATGAATATTTACTCGAATCTGATTCCGGACCGGCAGTGAGGACAGTCTCAACTACATTCCTGATTGATCGCATTGCTGATGCACATGGACAATCAGTTGTTGAGACAGCAGTCGGGTTCAAATGGGTTGCCAACGCGATGAAAGAACATGATGCACTTGTTGGTGGTGAGGAATCTGGTGGATTTTCAATTCGAGGACATGTGCGTGAAAAAGATGGTGTGCTGATGGGACTGCTCGGGGCTGCTGTGACGGCTGCTGAACCGATTGATGACCGTGTGAATCGACTTCTTGAGACGCATGGTGACATTGTTGCTGATAAAATCAGCGTCGACTGTCCTGATGCTGAAAAAACGCGTGTCATCGACAGTCTGGAAGATAACCTTCCTGAGACTGTCGACGGTCATGAGATTGCTGATGTGGTTTCTCTGGATGGATTTAAACTTCTGTTAGATGATGGATCTTGGATCCTTGTCCGTCCATCTGGAACTGAACCGAAAATGCGTGTGTATGCTGAAGCATCGAGTCAAGAACATGTCGAGACACTCCTCCAAGCTGGTCGTGATCTGATTGAGCCGCTTATCTGAGCGTCCCGCGGTAATACGATGATGTATTCGAGGATGCTGAATTATTCGCATAGACCGATGCTGGCACGTTCGTCCTACCTTCGATATCATCCGATATGTTGTTGACGTCTAGTTTCTTCGTGTCTGGGAAGACCGGTGCAATGTCGAATCCGAGCGTTACATAGAATGGACGCACTGATTGATGAAATTGAGCGACAAGTGGACCGGGTGTTGCTGTGACAGCAGCCATGACAAGCTGTGATCCGATTCCACTCGCCTGTCGAGAATGTGTCACAGCAATGTGTGTCAGTTCGGTTGGACACTGCTGTGCTGATGAAGAACATGGCTTATCGTCTGATGACGGACGATCATCCTTCTTATCAGGGACAATCAGACAGGCACCAACAATCTGTGTCTTATCGCTGTCATAAGCAATCAGTGCGGACCCAGGGGATGACTCTGCGAGACGGCGATGAACTGTCTCTGCTGTGACCTGCAGTACCGCCTCATCAAATAATCGCATCAATGTATCTCTGTCATCCTCACGGTGCGTTCCTGATTGGATCTGAACTGAATTATCCATGATGAAAATCTGAGCCTCGTCTGAAACTACCGCACACGAAAATCAAGAGAGGAACTCGTTGTCTGCTATCGCATGTGCCTGATACTGAAGCCATCGACTTCGTGTGCGCTGGCTAATTTTCCTATATTCGTCAAACGCAAATAAAGCAAAAGGATTCTATCACTCAATATTCAACTTTAGTGTGCGTCTCGTCGTACCACAGTTATTGACAATTTAAGTTCTCACCTGAGCGAGAATCTAAAATCAATCGTCCAGAGTCCATTGAGTGCAGGCTGGCTAAGAGATAACGCGGACTGTTTATCCTTCCAGGTCCCACTATCAAATATATGAGTGAGGCCGATGCATCCGATGCTGCCCCGACTGGACGAGAAATTTGGATTGAAAAGTACCGGCCAGCGACGCTTGATAATATCTATGGGCAGGAAGACATTGTTGACCGTCTTCAGTCATATATTGACCGCGATGATCTTCCGCATCTTCTTTTTGCTGGTCCAGCGGGTGTCGGCAAATGTGTTACTGGATCAACACCGATACTTACCAATCAGGGTATAAAACAGATTGGAGATATCGTTGGCGACATTGATGGATTTGCACCGGCGCCACAAGATCTGAAAGTGTGTTCACTGACTGCTGATGGTTCCTTCAGATATCGACACCCATCGCATGTATTTGGAAAACGTACTCGTGGGCTCCAGCAAATACAAACAAATGACGGTGCAACACTGACAGTCACACCAGAGCATAAGTTGCTGATTCGTACCTCTGAGGAGACCGGTCCGACGTGGGTCCCAGCCGCTGATATCACAGCGGGTATGCAAATCCTTCGAGCAAAAAACATCCCAGTCCCGGCTGCAGCGGCAGAATCATCCGGTGGTTCTGATGACGTATCAGACGATTTGAGTACGGGTATGGAGGATCAACGTGACTATCATGATGCTTTGACAGCTGAGATCAATACTCGGATTGTCACTCTTGAGACGCTGATCGAGGAGTATGCTAAGTCACAATCAGATGGAGGTCTGACATTCGATCTCGCCGGCACCCGCGCACCTGCTGTCTCAACCGTGTCGTATCTCCTTGCAACAGTCGGAATCGCGAGTCGTCGTACATCTACATCTGGTTCGATGGATACTGAAACAAGTACTCATGCTGTCAGTATCGACGGATCTGACACGGCACGACTTCAGCGGGTGATTGAGACCGATTGGGACACGATTATGACAGATCAGACAACACCAACCCTGACTTCGAATTCAATATCATCACCAGCAAAGACGACCAAATCTCCGCTCTCAACTGGTAAGAGACAAACACGAGGGTGGCTCCACGCTGATGGCGGGATGACACACCCATCAATACAGCACTTACCACTGCACGCTGATACTGTCACAATCAATCAATCACTTGACGTTGGAAAGCGTGTCTATGATCTCACTGTTCCCGGCGTCCGGAACTATGTCGGGGGACATATTCCAACAGTGATGCATAACACGACTGCTGCGACAGCTATCGCACACGCTGTCTACGGTGATGACTGGCAGAACAATCTTCTTGAATTGAATGCGTCTGACGAGCGAGGAATCGACGTTGTACGCGATCGGATCAAAAACTTTGCACGGTCATCTTTCGGTGGCTATGATCATCGGATCATCTTTCTTGATGAGGCAGACTCACTCACTGATGACGCGCAATCAGCACTCCGCCGGACGATGGAGCAGTTCGCTGATAATACACGATTTATTCTCTCGTGTAATTATTCTTCGAAAATCATTGATCCGATTCAGTCACGATGTGCTGTCTTTCGATTCTCACCACTCTCAGAGGTAGCTGTTCGCGGGCAAATCAAAGATGTCGCAGCAGCCGAAAATATTGAACTGACCGAAGATGGACTTGATGCACTTGTATATGCTGCTGGTGGCGATATGCGGCGAGCAATCAATTCATTACAAGCAGCCGCAACAACGGGTGAGGTTGTTGATGAGGAAACGGTGTATACGATAACTTCGACTGCTCGCCCAGAGGATATTGAGACAATGGTCACTGCTGCGATCGAGGGCGATTTCGCAACAGCTCGGTCACAGCTACAAACCCTTCTAGTCGATACTGGCATGGCTGGTGGTGACATTATTGACCAACTTCACCGAACGGCGTGGAATCTTGAGCTTGATGAGCAAACGACTGTTCGGTTACTCGAACGTGTCGGTGAAGCGGATTATCGCATCACTGTCGGTGCGAACGAACAGGTGCAACTTGAAGCACTTTTAGCCTCACTCGCTGATACAAACTAACAGCTGTTGTGACTGTGGATTTTGTTATCCGAAGCGGAGCGTCGAAACCGACATTCCAACTTGACTCAATTCAGTTCAGTTCAGTGTCGTCTCGGAGAAAAATAAGGGTTCAAATTACCACTTATCAACAGGAAGGGTCTACTCGTCTGGGGACGTTCATACTCATATTCACTGCTGAGATCTACAGCAAATGTCAATCGCCTCGAGGTAAGTCCCAAGGCTTGTCAGTGGAATCTCACTCTACCCGAGTAACTCGGTATGTCGAAACCGACCGTTCGCGTTCAGCGTCCCTGAGTTCAGGACCAATTAACTCGTGGACCGTCCAGCACCAGAATTAAACTAGTGCCGGACAGGACGCCACCCGACGTTCCGAGCGGCTAATCGCTGTGCAACTTCTTTCCACACTTCAGACACTCAAACTCGTCATCGTCACGGTTGTCCTCGTGGGTGAACCCACACTCACCGTGACTACACCGCTAGCTGGTGTAGACAGGAGCCACGTTATCCACGTCGATATCATATTCCTCGATCTTGTATTCGACGTGTCGTTGGAGTTCACGGAACGCCCACTGATGGAACTTCGAGGCGTTTGAGATACGCTCGCGGATATACTCCAGATTCTCAAACGCAATCGTCGGAGTTATTCTGCGTATCCGAACTGTTTTATCTAATCGTGGGACATTCATCGATAATGAGTGAACTCGAATCGGAGTATCGTCTCGAATATTTCGAGACTGAAGGGTTCCACCGGAAGCAGTGTCCGGTGACAGATGCGTATTTTTGGACCCGTGATCCCGACCGCGAGACTTGTGGTGAACCGCCAGCAGATGATTATTCGTTCATCGATAATCCTGGCTTCGACAACCAATACTCGCTGTCAGAAATGCGCGAGAAGTTTCTCTCGTTTTTTGAATCACGCGATCACGACCGTATTGAACCGTATCCGGTCGCCGCAAATCGATGGCGCGATGATGTCTTGCTCACACAGGCATCAATCTATGATTTTCAACCGCTCGTTACAAGCGGGCAGACACCACCACCGGCGAATCCACTCTGTATCAGTCAACCATGTATTCGAATGCAGGATATCGATAATGTCGGGAAGACTGGTCGTCATACGATGGCCTTCGAGATGATGGCCCATCATGCGTTTAACGCCCGTGAGGATGCGAGTGATGAGTACGCATATGATGATGAGGTATACTGGAAGAACGAAACAGTCCGTCTCTGTGATGCCTTCTTTGCTCATATGGGCGCAGACTTGACCGAAATCACATATATCGAAGATCCATGGGTCGGCGGGGGGAACGCTGGTCCTGCGTTTGAGGTCTTATATCGCGGCGCTGAACTTGCGACGCTTGTTTTCATGTCGATGGAACAAGACGAGTCAGGCGAGTATGAGATGAAAGACGGAAATCGGTATTCCCCGATGGATACCTACATTGTCGATACTGGGTATGGACTTGAACGATGGACATGGGTGTCACAGGGAACGCCAACTGTCTATGAGGCGGTGTATCCCGATACCATCGAATTTCTGAAAAATGACGCTGGTATCACACACACAACAGATGAAAAGGAACTCATCCAGCGGGCAGCGATGTTATCGGGATATCTTGATATTGACGAAATTGATAATCTTGCATCTGCCCGAGCAGATGTCGCTGATGAACTTGACGTCGATCCCTCAGTTCTTGCCAATTTACTTGAGCCACTTGAGTCCATTTATGCGATTGCTGATCATTGTCGAACGCTTGCATACATGTTCGGCGACGAGATTGTTCCATCAAACGTCGGAACGGGATATCTCGCACGGATGGTACTCCGGCGGACCCAGCGATTGATCGATGATATCGGCATTGACGCCCCACTTCATGAACTCGTTGATATGCAGGCTGAACGACTTGGATATGAAAACCGGAATACGATACGTGATATCGTTCGGACTGAAGATCGAAAGTATCGCGAGACACTCAACCGGGGACGTCGGCGAGTCGAAACACTCGCCGATGAGTACGCCGACCGTGATTCGCCAATTCCGGTCGATGAACTTATTGAACTTTATGATTCACATGGGATTCAGCCAGACATGGTCACAGATATTGCAGGTGACCGCGGGGCGGCTGTCGAGGTTCCTGATGATTTCTACTCGCTCGTTGCCGACCGCCATACGGGTGAGGATGCGACAGAGACAACTGAAACGCGTCGCGACCGGCTTGTGGACCTTCCAGAGACGGAGCGACTCTATTATGATGACCAAACAGGAACAGAATTCGAGGCGGTCGTGCTTGATGTCTTCGAGCGGGATGATGGATATGACATTATTCTTGATCAGACAATGTTTTATCCGGAAGGCGGTGGTCAGCCAGCAGACCATGGAACACTCACCACTGAGGAGGAAACAATTGAAATAACAGATGTTCAATCACAAGACGGTGTTATTCTTCATCGAGCAGATGGAAATCCTGGAAAAGGCGACTTCATTCGTGGGCAACTTGATATCGAACGGCGACGACGCCTCATGCAACATCACACAGCAACACACATTATTGGGCATGCAGCCCGGCAAGTGCTTGGTGATCACGTCCGGCAGGCAGGTGCACAAAAAGGCACCGACAGGGCGCGATTTGATCTAACGCACTATGAGCGTATTAACCGTGTCGAAGCCAAAGCCATTGAATCCGTCGCGAATAAACTGATTCGACAGAATATCTCGGTCAGACAACACTGGCCAGATCGCCATGAGGCTGAGAGTGAATATGGATTTGACCTGTATCAAGGTGGTATTCCACCGGGAGAAAATATCCGAACGATTACAATTGGTGATGACGTCCAAGCTTGTGGAGGGACACATGTTACACGGACTGGTGATATTGGGACAATTAAAATCCTCACGACAGAACCAGTTCAAGATGGTGTCGAACGAATTGCGTTCGCTGCTGGGGATGCAGCGGTTGATGCTATCCAAACGACTGAGGATGCGCTTTATGATGCCGCAGAGGTCTTTGATGTAACCCCAGAGGACGTCCCTGAAACGGCAAATCGGTTCTTCACTGAATGGAAAGAGCGTGGAAAGACTATCGATGAACTCAAATCTGAACTTGCTGAGGCCCGTGCGCAGGGGGTCACAGCAGATGCTGTCAGTATTGACGGCATTGATGCAGTCGTACAAGCTGTCGATAGTGATGCGGATGAACTCCGAAAGACAGCCAATGCCATTGTCAGTGAAGGTGCTGTTGCTGTTCTTGGATCAGACACTGATGGAAGTGCACAATTCGTTGTTGGTGTTCCAGAGGATGTCAATATTAATGCAGGCAACGTTGTTGGACAATTAGCCCGCAAGGTTGGTGGTGGTGGCGGCGGCCCACCAGACTTCGCCCAAGGTGGTGGACCAGACGTGGCGTCGCTTGAAGCCGCCTTAGATGATGCCTCATCGGTGTTACGCAGCGTGCAAGAAACAGAAACAGGAACAGAATCAGTCTGAGTCTGAATCTATATGATTGAAAAATTAGATACCTCCGATGCAGTTCTATCTATGATATAAACAGCGCGAGTGCCACGGACGATGTGTTCAGGTGTTTTCCCGCCTGTGCTGGGCACGAGCCATCTGACACCTGTGGGAGGAATGAAACTCTGGTGCCGGTGTGGTGCAGCCGAAAGCCCGGACGCCACGGGTTACTGCGCTCGTGGGACTTCACGCGATACATCCTACATCCAGTTTCACTCTTTCGCAGACAGCTGTGACCACAATATTCATCAATAATAGCCACTGGTAGTCTGATTCGCTCTACCCTCGTATTTGGATCTGGAGTACATGTGTCTATCATATGTATACTCATAGTCGATAGAATGAATCTGATTTTAATCAGTATTATGATATATAAGTATAACTGAGTAATTATTCCATCCTCGATGGTAACCGTCACCACTAGTATTCAAAACAGACAGACACTCCCAGAAGGAAGATGAAAACAGTATATGCCATATGCCTCGAATAGAGATGTACAATTGTATTATGAGATAGATGGGACTGCTGAGAACACAGTCGTTTTTGTTGGCGATCTTGGATACGGTGCTTGGCAGTGGGGATGGCAATATCCTGCCGTGACTGGACCGTATACAGCAGTTGTCATGGAACTCCGTGGGACCGGAAGATCGGATTCGCCAGCAGGACCATACACTATCTCGACACTTGTAAGTGATCTAATGGCTGTTCTGAGTGATGCTGAAATTACTTCAGCACATCTCGTCGGCGCAGGTCTCGGGGGGATGATTGGACTTGCGGCCGCCCGAGAGCATGCACGAGTGAGGTCGCTTACGATGATTGGAACAGCACCTGCTGCGACAGCGCGCGGACAGAATGTTGAGACCGACCTTGAGATGCTGTGGGCTCCACCAACAGATAGAGAGTTACTTGCCGAATCAGTTGAGATAGCAGTCTCATCATCATTTCATGACACGCACCCGGATGTCATCGATCGAATTGTTGAATGGCGTGTTGATGAGGATGCACCCCGAGCAGCATGGGAGTCTCAACTCGCCGCCGTCCGTGAGTTCGATCTTACTGATTCTTTATATGAGATAACCGTCCCAACGCTCGTTGTTCATGGGATGGCTGATGCCGTCTGGTCGCCCGTAGCAGGAGAGAAACTTGCAACGGAACTACCGCGAGGTGAGTGGGTTCCAATCGAGGATGCTGGTCATCTTGTCCACATTGAGGCATCTAAAGTTGTCAATGACATCCTTGTTGGATTCCTCGATAGACACTGCACTGATTAATTAGCACGATCCAAAATGAGCGTCCAACCGCTGAGATGGTCCACTGGTAAACCCCGCACATTCAAACACAGCAACAGCGATTGCAGCATATTCTTTACTCGAATAAGGATATTGAGAACCACTCTGATAGATCCGCTTAATCGGCGGGATAGTGGAAATACATAATCAGCATGGTTCGTCTCTCTTCATCAAGACTGAGAGGAGAAGCTTATAATTTCAATTGTGGACAAATGAAACTGTGTGTGGTCTTGTTGCATAAGAGACTTTGAGACGGATATATTCCATCTTATCGATGACTATGGGGATCGACCGTCCTCGAATTGCGTTGTTGAACGCGTCATATAATGATGAGCATACCCGACGTAACTTTCGACGTGAACTTGATGCAACACTTGTCGAATATGATGTCACGGCGAATGAGCGTCCGGCAGACTTCGATTTCGACGGAATTGTCATCACCGGTTCGCGTTCGTCAGTGTATTGGGACCGTGATTGGATTCAGCCGCTTATTCGCTACACCGCTGCCGCCGATGACCGCGAGATACCAATTCTCGGTGTTTGCTATGGGCATCAGGTTCTTGCTGCGGCGCTTGGCGGACATGTTGAATCAATGAACGAATATGAACTCGGATACCGTGAGGTTACACAAACACAAGCGGACACATTGTTTGCGGGTATTCCAGATACATTCACCGTTTTTACGAGCCACTCAGACAGAGTCACCGAATTACCTCCAGAGGCAACCAAACTCGCTGAGAATGATTATGGCATCCATGCGTTTCGTCGTGAACATGCATGGGGCGTTCAGTTTCACCCAGAGTATGATCGCGAGACAGCACACTCAATCACGACAAATAAAGATCTTCCGACGGCTCAGATTGAGTCGGTTTTGAGTGGAATAACGACCGAAAACTACGCAGCAGCCTGTGAAGTAAAACAACTATTTGAGAATTTCACCGCGTATATCCGGACAGTGCAGTCAAGTTATCCCTCTGAGGGAGACACAAAAGCCACGTCCGCAGTCGAAGTAGATCATCAGTGACATTGTGTTTGTGGTCGTCGTGGTTGCGGTTGAGATTAAACGCAGACGTAGCTGTGGTTGTGATTATTATATTAATGAAATTCACCACTGCATCATGACTCAGCAATCTCACAACTTATAGTAACAAACGCAGCAGTACCCTTTGCAGGCTAGTGTCCTTTCACACAGAACGAATCACAAAACGGTGAGTAAGGTGGGGAGTTCACTTGGACGGTGTGAGCAGACGTATCATACCGATGGTGTTTTGCACATCAATACGGTAAATTGGTCATAATGGGTATTGATCCGAACTTCGACCGGAATCGAGAGGTTGTTGATGAGGAAAACGGTGTCGAGGTATGGGGTCCAACCGAACCGCCAGAACAACTTGGGATTCACGGAACACACGTTGCAGTTGATTATGATATCTGCATCGCAGACGGTGCGTGTTTAGATAGCTGCCCGGTTGATGTTTTCACTTGGGTTGAGACACCAGGACACCCACAGTCAGATCGAAAGGTCGAACCGTCGCATGAGGCACAATGTATTGATTGTATGTTATGTGTCGATATCTGTCCAGTTGATGCAATCGATGTTGATGGGTCGCGGACCTAATTGCATACATTCTTTTTGATTCTGTATAATGTCCACGGGTCTATTCAGTGAGAGAGTTCACATTCGACGCGTGCGAGATCAATCGTCCGAATGACATGTGAGTGTGAGCGTGAGTGTGGTATTACTTGGAGAGACAATCTTATTCGTTCGTCGTGGACATATATGAGCCAGTTCAGAGAATTGTTTCTCGATTACAGTTGGGTGGTACGGTCTATCCTATCAATATCAGCACACCGATAGTTGCTGTCAGAAACATAACTGCGACTCCGTCAACACGATCAAATACAAGTCGTGGAAGCGTTGGATTCCACGTGAGACATCGTGCCTGAAGTGCAAGTGTCAATTGATCTGTGCGCTTAAACGTTCGTCGTAACCCAGCAGTTGCAATAATACGAACGCGTTCACGCCGAGTTCGGTTCTCTATGAGGCGTGCGCTGGCTGCTGAGCGAATATGTCGAATATCAGCACGCATGAGCGGGAGAGTGCGAAAAACAACTGAAACACCGAGAGCGAGTAATCGACCGATGCGACCGGGAATGAACCACTGGATGGCTGCCTGTGACTGTCGAATCGGTGTTGTATATAAATACACAGCAGCAATAACAAAAATGAGCAGCACCCGGTAACTCGCGAGGGATGCACCGATTGCCGCAGTCGGGACAATCTCTGGAGGCCATGATGATATATCGATCGCAGTCACGATCGGTGCGGCGATTAAAAACGGTAGTGCTGGTTGAGCAGCCCTAATCGCACGCCGGAATGAGAGATTACTCATAATGACACAAATAATCGCAAAAATCGAAAACACAATGAGACCGCGTGGCGTTGTGTAAGCAAACGCGAAAGCAGCAACGACAGCCTGAATACACAGCTTTGTTCGGGGGTCAAGCCGATGGACAATTGTGGTGTCTGGGTTATACTGAATCACAAGAGTTCACCCCTCAGGAGAGTCACATTGAGGAAGATATAGATAGTCTCGATATATTTCTCTGATGATCATACAGAGGGGGCAACGACACCAACGCTATGCTCTGAAAGCCACTGACAAGCTGCCGATGGTGATCCTTCATACGCAATTTGTCCATTGTGAATCACTATGATGCGGTCTGCGTCGGTGATGACGGCTTCAGGATCATGTGTAACCGTAATGAGACCTGTCCCATTAGCTGAAAGTGTGCGAAGACGATCCTGAATGGATATACGAGCAGAGACATCAAGTCCTGTAAATGGTTCATCAAGCACAATGTGATCGGGTCTCATCGCAAGAACACCCGCAATCGCAACGCGGGCACGCTCACCACCTGAGAGTTCTGACGTCCGAGTACGGCGACACTCTGAAAGCCCAACAGCAGCGAGTGCGTCACTCACACGTGTTTCGATACTCGCACGGGACAGACCAAGATTCTCTGGACCGAAGGCAACATCAGCTTCAACGGTTGCAGCGACTAATTGATCACGCGGTGTTTGAAATACCATCCCAACCGCAGTTCGGGCAGCAAGAAGATCTGCTGATACGGGTGTTCCATTTATCATAACCGATCCTGAATCAGGGGTGTACAGTCCATTAAAATGTCTAATCAGAGTTGTCTTTCCTGACCCATTCGCACCGACAATCACAACCCACTCATCATCATCAATCGTGAGCGAAATCCCGTCGATGACAGTTGTTTCATCGTATGCGTATCGAAGTGCAGTCGTTTCAATCATGAGCGAGTACAGTCGACCCCCTAATCAAGCAGCAACCGCTGCGTCACTCCGAATAACCCCAATTGCTGCTGCGATTTTGATGATCTCGAATGGGATGAACGCAATTGCGCTGAGAAAAAATGCCTCAGCAAGTCCAACATTTTGGACAAGTGCAAATCCAACAGTTCCGAGAGAGTATATGAGCCCAGTTCCCAGTGTCATTGCAAGCACTAATCGAATCGTCCCAACAGAATCAGGACTCCTGAGTGTCTCGCGTCCGTGAACAATCAGACCAATGACTGTTGCTGCGATTGGATACGACCAGAGATATCCAGCAGTATACCCGAATAATGGACCAATGCCAGCGCTTCCACCAGCGAATACCGGTGCACCGACAGCACCAGATAACAGATATAATCCCATTGAGAGACCGCCCCAGAGTGGACCTAAAAATGCCCCAGCAAGAAATACACCAAGAACCTGTAGACTCACAGGCACTGGTGACAGTGGGTTTGGAATCGACACATACGCGAATGCACCAGTGAGCGTCGCAAATAGCGCTGCCCTGACGATGTTACTAATAACCTCCTCTCCAACGAGTTCAACTGACTCTGACTCTGTCGACATATGTCACACTGTTTCGTAAACCTGTATGAAACGTTCGGTTTACAGAATGCAAGGCGAATGCCACGGAGCTTTGATTTGACTCGGGGCGAGTCCGACAATCCGTGATATAAGCCAAGCCAAGTTGAACACACCGCAAATCAAAAGACAGCGATGGAGCATAGTCACCGCTCCCCCGCATACCCGACACAAGAGGTACCGGCTGAAGTAAAACATCATATTGACGTTCATCGCCAAGCGTACCACTACACCCTCTACGATGGCGGCGGCAACGTTTTTTAGCCTCAACACTTGTGCGGACCCAATGGATGACAAGACAGCCGATCTCCGGGACATATTCGTTGAGACGACGGGTACGGAAACAGTGACCGACCGGCAGCAAAATGACCGCGGGTCGCTCATCGACAGCGATGATACAACTGTCGATGACCGTCTACAAACAATTATCAGACAGCTTCGGAATCGATTCACAGATGATCTCTCGCTATCCGACGAGACACTCGCACATATTGCACACGGATTTTTTGACCCCGAATTAAATGCAGCAACTCACGATAATGATCAATGGTCACGAGCAGCCGATGCAAAACTCGCTGCGTCAATCGATGACCCAGACATCGACGCCGACACTGTGTTTGCTGCACGAATGTCATTACATCTTATCACTGATGCAGACCGTGAAGCTCCATTTGATCTTGATCGACTACGCTCGTTACTTGCCGAGGGAATGAGTATCAAAGCATGTGCAGACATACTCGGAACCACCACAGAAACAGTTGATCGGCTCAAGCGCGTTATTGAAGCGGAAGCCGAATCAAGACAGGCAAGTTATCGATTTCGCGCCTCCCTTGCGAACCTTCTCAGCGATAATGCGCTTTCAGAGCGACTCGCAACCGATGCGCGACGTGACGGACTTGAGCCGGCGATTGATGATATAGAAACCGATGTTTCATTGTGAGTTGAGCGATTGAAAGTATCAAATAAGCGATTAAACTGTTCATATCGATCCGGCAGTGGCGAAGATTCTTACTCAATGAGCCACTTATTATAAAAGCGATGGCACAGGCCCCACAGGACCCACAGGACCTGACCGATCGATTTATTCAGTTCTACCGGAAGTACTATCGTGACGATATCGGGACGCTCGCGCAGCAGTTTCCACATGAGAAGCGCTCGTTATATATCGACTATCACGATCTGTATGCGTTTGACGTTGAACTTGCAGAGGATTACCGGCGGGAACCAGACCAACTCCGAGAGTATGCTGAGGAAGCACTTCGACTCTATGACCTTCCAGCGGATGTCAAACTTGGACGTGCACATGTCCGGATGCGGAATCTTCCAGAAACGGTTGATATTCGGAATATCCGGGTTCATGATGATCATATTGGACATCTGATTGCAATACAGGGTATCGTCCGGAAAGCAACAGATGTCCGTCCGAAGATAACCGAGGCGGCATTTGAGTGTCAACGATGTGGAACGATGACATACATTCCGCAATCTGATAGTGGATTTCAAGAACCTCATGAGTGTCAAGGCTGTGAGCGACAGGGGCCATTTGACGTTGACTTCGATCAATCAGAGTTTATTGACGCACAGAAAGTTCGTGTTCAGGAAAGCCCAGAAGGGCTCCGTGGCGGAGAGACCCCACAAAGCATTGATGTCGATCTTGAGGATGATGCAACTGGTGCAGTCACCGCAGGCGACCACGTAACCACGACCGGCGTTCTTCATATTGAACAACAGACAAGTGGGAACGAGAAAACCCCGATTTTCGATATTTATATGGACGGTCGCTCAGTCGAAATCGAAGACGAGGAGTTCGACGATATGGACATCACCGATGAGGATGTCGCTGAGATTGTCGAACTCTCAAATGATCCAGAGATTTATCAGAAGATGGTCGACTCTGTTGCGCCATCTATCTATGGCTATGAAGAAGAAAAGCTGGCGATGATTCTTCAATTGTTCTCTGGTGTGACGAAGCATCTCCCTGATGGATCTCGTATCCGAGGAGATTTACATATGCTTCTGATTGGGGATCCAGGAACTGGGAAATGCGTTGCTGGGGGAACAGAAGTCGCTCTCACAGATGAAAAGACAGCCACAATCCGTGATCTGGTCGAGTCAGAATTAACCGACCCAAAATCAGTTGATGATGGTGTCTGGGACACTGCAGACTTCACAGTCACCTCGGCGACTGAGACTGGCGAACTCATTGAACGAGATGTGACACGAGTGTGGAAACGTCAATCCCCAGAAACGATGCGCCGGATCCAGACGGCGAGCGGGCAGTCACTGACAGTGACGCCATCACATCCATTGTTTGTCGAACACGACGGGATGTATGTTGCACGACGTGCTGATTCACTGTCTGTTGGCGAGTCAGTCGCTGTTGCTGGCGGTATCACTGACACCGGCACTGACACTGACACTGACATTGATATTGATACTTCTTGTCCCTCTCCTTCTGCTTCCCTCTCCACCAGCGCAGATGACATGTGTAACACTCTCAAGTTACAATCGATGTCAACTACTGGTATCACCACCGATGGCGGTCTCTGCAAGACTCACTCTAACAAAGCACCATTGTATTCTGAAATTGGAATAAAAGCTGTTACTGATTCTCTCACGACTGATTGGATAACCGCGATTGAGACGGTGACGCCGACCGCAGAATGGGTATATGATCTTGAAATTGCAGACACCCATGCCTATCTGACGAATGGGGTACTCTCACACAATTCAGCGATGCTTCAATATATCCGAAATATCGCCCCTCGGTCGGTATATACATCAGGAAAGGGAAGCAGTTCGGCTGGTCTCTGTGTCACCGGAGATACGCGAGTGCACACGACAGATGGATTTGTTCCCCTCAAACAGTTGGCAACAAGGCACCATCCAAATAAAGTTACCTCAGAAACAGCTGCTGCGTATGAACGCGAGCTCTACACAGTCGACCCAACAACAGAAGCTGCGGAGGTGACACAAACCGAGAGTTCACATGTGTGGCGAATGCCTGAAAAACAGTGCCGCCGCATCAGGACCGCATCCGGAAAGCAATTGAGAGCATCTGTAAATACTCCTGTGCTTACTGTCGATGAGACAGAGACTACATGGAAACCAATTGGGGCGATTGAAGCCAATGACAGTGTCGTTATTCCACAGTATGACGATGTCGAGCGATCGAAAATTTCCGTCACGGATATATTTGCGTTCACACAGGAGCAACTCGAACTGACAGACACCTCAATCACAACTCTTCGAACCGCAATCGTCTCAGAGTATCGAAATATAGCTGCTGCGGCGGATGCTCTCAGCGTTGATGTGAGTTCGCTTGAGGCTCTCATCAGTGGACAGCCTGTTGCGTCTGATGTAATCGACCGTGTTCGTGATGCTGTTGATGTCACAACTGCGGATATCACCATCCACCGTGTCATAGGTCCAACTGGGACTACAATTGATTTACCGGAAGAACTCAACGACAATCTATTATATTTGTTAGGTGCCGCTTTTGCTTGCGGTGACATCATTACGAGCGGCGCCCACAGTGATGATGAGGAAAAGCAGAAACAAAAGGACGAACAAAAACAAGAACGGTGGATTCAATTTTACGCTCCTGAGGAGCAAATCAGAGATCATATCATCGATGCTGCAGTGGCAACGTTTGGCTCTGAGCCTGTTCAAACCGACACTGAGCAGACAAGTACCGTTCGAGTGAGTGGTGTCACTGTGACACGACTGTTTGAGACACTTGGACTTGAGCAGGCAGCGAGTTCAACCCCTCGTGAAATTCACCCGCGACTGACTGCTGTGACCGGGGCTGATGCATTCATTCGCGGGCTATTCGATACCGGAGGGAGGAACGACAGTGACGACACGCCTCGGATGACATTTGATACGGCGAGTGAGCCGCTTGCTGAACAGGTACAATTGCTGCTTGAAACATATGGTATTGCCTCAAACCGAAAGATGTCTGATCAATCACATACCAACACCAACACTGGCACTGGTACCTCAACATTACAGAGACATTATCTCACACTCACTGGATCTGATGTACGGGCATACCGAACGACTATCGGAACCAGAAGCAAATCGGGATCATTATCGAACCAACAGATATCCTCGCCTGATGCCGAACCAGAGACATCGACTCTGACGGACACACGAACAAAAGCAAATGTACGTGTCAATCATGACGTTCAGCCGATCGTGCCTGCGAGTGATACGTCTACCTCTGCTGTAGCCATCCACACCAGAAGTGGCGGTGAAACACCACAGGCACCCAGATCATATATCGAACGTCGGTCGCTTGAGTGTGATTGCGAGTCATCCCAGGCGGACGGAATTCAGACCGAAACGGTCATTGAAGCGGTCGATATTGGTAAAAAGGAGGTATTTGACCTTACAGTGCCGGGCACGCAGAACTTTATTGGAGACGGTATTATCACGCACAATACCGCAGCCGCTGTTCGTGATGACTTTGGAGATGGTCAACAATGGACACTCGAAGCTGGAGCGTTAGTCCTTGCAGATAAAGGCATCGCGGCTGTTGATGAACTCGACAAAATGCGGTGTGTCACTGGTGGGACACTCGTCAGCCTTGCTGATGGACGTCATGTTCCAATTGCATCATTAGCCGCAGACGCATCCAAGACAGGAACTATTGAGCCGAGGTCAGACGGAACTGGACAGACGATCCGTGGGATTGGTGATCTTACTGTCTGGACAATGACAGATAATGACCAGCTCACAGAACGACAGATTACAGCAATTCACCAGTATGATTCTCCTGATACTCTTTGGCGCATCACACTCAGTAATGGCAGTCAAATAACGACAACCGCAGATCATCCATTTTTCATTATCAAAAACGATGGCACATGTGAGTGTCCAGCCAAAGACCTCACTGAAAACGACGAAGTGTATGTCCCTGCAGACAGACATGCCGCTTCGAGTTCTGTTGTGACCCAGGACTCGACATCGAAGTCGAACTCTGGTTCTACGTCTGCTTATAGTTCGATCCCTGATGGTGGGATGGCTCATAGACGCGATATTGACACCTCTGGTGATGATTTCTCTGATGTCACAACTGAGAGTGTTGACCGTGTTGAAACGGTTCACCCTCCCGATGAGACAGATGTCTATGATCTTACTGTCTCTGGCACACACAATTTTGTTGCCAATGGAGTCGTTGTCCACAATTCCGAGGACCGATCAGCAATGCATGAGGCACTTGAGCAGCAATCATATCATCCACGCTCGGAGATATTACTCGCAGATGGACAGCGTATCAACATTGGCTCGTTCGTCGATTCGCGCATGGAAAAGGACGATATAGAGGTCATTGACGGCGTCGACTGCGAGATCCTCCCGATCACTGATGTTGATGTCTACACCACCGACATTGATACTGGTTCTCTCAGTACGGTCTCTGTTGATCGAGTAAGCAGACATCAAGCACCCTCAGAATTTGTTAGAGTCCAATTCTCCAACGGTCGATCGGTGCTCGTCACCCCAGAGCATCCGATGTTTGTCGATGATGGACTCGAGACGAAAACTGTTCAGGCAGATACATTATCTGGCGGTGAATTCGTCCCGGCGCCACATCACCTTCCGAGTGTGAACACAAACGCCTCGTCTCCTCTCAATGACATACACAACAGTTCAAAAACAAGAACACAGACAGATGACACTGAATCAGAACTCATTGAGGGTGCACAGGCACTTGGTATCATAACCGCTGTCGGAGAGACGTATGTCGATGATCAAGAACGCGGCATTGCTGTCGAGATGACCAACATAATCGATTCTTCACAAGATGTTATCAGCGATATTCTTCAGTCTTATATGTCGCCGCATGCCGATGATACGGTGACACAGACGCAGTCACGAGATCAGGATCAGGCTCAGGATGCTGGACCCACTGGGAAGCAGTGGCGATGGTCTCCAGATACGTCTGCACAATGGATAACCGAAATTGCGCCGGCAATTATGACCGACCGTTCAAATCGCCGTGTTCCCGACGCGGTTCTTGGAGGTTCTGATGCTGTGGTGCAACAGTTCCTTGTGGGTGTGATAACCGCCGCCGGACGTGTATCGAATGAGACACTCAGGATCTGCTCTCCGTCTGATGAGCTCGCATGTGACTACGCGGATGCATTCTTAAAGCTGGGAATAACCGCATCAGTGCAGGATACCTCGACAGAGATGGCAGCACAGACTGTAATTAACTGTGACCGCGATTATAACCGGCTCTGTAGTCTATTTAATATATCTCCGTCGCAGGCGACATCACCTGATACGTCCACAGTGGGTAATCAATCCACTTTCTCCAAGCAGGATGATGAGGCTAAGCATAAGAGTAAACATACCCATCAGACATCACCCCGTGAGATACTGCCGAGTGGCATCGCAGATGAACTTCAGTCGATCAGGCAACTTTTGAATATCTCAGCGAGTGAGCAGTTAGAGTCGATCAGTACAGCAAACAACGGAATTGAATTATCTATTGCACGCGCTGAGATTGACTCACTTCGAACTCATATCGAATCACTTCAAATAGAGACTGACACTGTCTCTGCAAGAACAGACGATGCTGTTGAATCCTCAGCAGCCTATAACTATAGGAGAACTGAGATTAGCTCACAGAAGACGCCATCGTCAAGAGAGTCTGATGAACGACTCAATGTAATGAATACAAACGGCGTATTCTCATCGACAAATACGGATCCCGTCCCAGCTGCAACTACGGTCCCTGATGAACGACTGACCACAGCGATACAACGGCTTGATGAGGTGGCAGAACGGTGCAATCGACGATATCATCGCGTGGTTGACGTGGATACGGTTCCGAACGCGGGGCGTCATGCCTGCGAGTGGGTCTATGATCTGACGGTTGAGCCAACAAACACATTCATCAGTAACGGAGTTGTGCTACACAACTCAATTTCTGTCTCAAAGGCGGGCATCAATGCAACCCTGAAATCACGGTGTTCGCTTCTTGGTGCTGCGAACCCGAAGTATGGTCGGTTTGATGAGTATGAACCAATCGGTGAGCAGATTGACCTTGAGCCGGCACTTATCTCACGGTTTGATTTAATTTTCACCGTCACTGATGACCCCGATCCAGATGCGGATGCGCGGCTTGCAGACCACATTATCAATACCAACTACGCGGGAGAGCTTCACACACAGAAAGCAAACGTCCCGAACTCAGAATTCACAGACAGCGAGGTCGAAAGTGCAACCGCTGAGGTCACGCCGACGATTGATGCCGAATTGCTTCGGAAATACGTCGCATACGCCCGGCGTAATTGCTACCCAACAATGACTGATGATGCACAAGATGTTATCCGTGAATTTTATGTTGATTTCCGCGCGAAAGGTGCTGATGACGATGCACCGGTTCCTGTGACCGCTCGAAAGCTTGAGGCACTTGTGAGACTGTCGGAGGCATCCGCGCGATTACGACTTTCTGATACGGTTGAACAAGAGGATGCAGCGCGTGTGACATCAATTGTTGAATCATGTCTTCGAGACATCGGTATGGATCCCGAAACAGGCGAATTTGACGCTGATATCGTCGAGACCGGGACATCAAAGAACCAGCGTGACCGGATTAAGAACCTCAAACATCTGATTGAAGATATTGAGGCTGATTATGATGAGGGAGCCCCTGTTGATGAGGTTATTGAGCAAGCAATAAGCGAACTTGGACTGAGCGAATCGAAAGCTGAAGGCGAAATTGAAAATCTCCGTGCAAAGGGTGAGGTATATGAGCCACGGACAGGTTCGCTTCGAACAACGTAATCACTATACGACAGACGAATATTAGACCATCTCGCTGAACGCGATAGCAATTCAAAAATAAATATGCAATCTTAATAGTCATATCATAAACATGATTGTAGAACCGATGATACCAGTACAACCGCTCTGATACGCAGAGCAGTCGGCGGCACTCTGAACACTGTGTCTCTCCGAACCCACACTCAATTATGTTGAGTTGGAATGTTTGTTTGAGCGTCACATTCCAATAACGACACCCACAGTCCCAACAACTGACATAAATAATGTTGAGATGCAACACACATGAGCAGAAAATTTTTATCTGCGTGTCAAACACTGTGGTGAACATGGTATCAACCACAAATCAGATACTCGTACTCACATGCGTCTGTGTTATGATCACAGCGGGAACCTTCGTCGCCAGTGCCGCTGAGCCGACGGTCAACATTGAGGTGAATAATGAACGATTCACTGATGGATCAGAAATTGACGTTAGTTCGGACCCAACTGTCGATATCAGTGTCACCGCTGAGACACAAATTAGTCTTATTGAAGTATATGTAGATGGGACCGCTCAGCGGACCTTTGACCCGAACGGCACCTCATTTGAGAAAGAATTTCAACTGAAACTTGATAATGGTGAGCACGATATCCAAGTGGTAGCTGGGGCGAATGAAACAACAACAATCGATGGCGTGATCACGAAAGACGGCGGTGCACCGTTCATTGAGTATACAGAGCCATTCAGCACACCTGATAAGAGCACACCACCGGATGTCACAACGGTTACTGAGGCACAACTGAATCTGTCTGGTGATCTCTTTGATGATAGTGGTGTTCGATCAATCGAAATCGAGCGACGATTTGAGTATCGGTATGCGAACTCACGCGAGACGAGTCGGGCAACGTACGAAATTGACGACCCTGGTGATTCCTTCCAACAAGAAATCCTTCTTGGAAATGGGGAGAATGAGATCACTGCAACGTACATCGATGAGATGGGGAATCAACGTCGACATGACTTTTCATTAGTCGTTGATGATCGAAGAGGTCCACAAATTGATGTCAGTGCTCCTGCGCAGGTAACCGAGCCATCAGCGACTATCAGTGCGACTGTGACAGATAATGTAAAACTCCAATCGGTTACAATCACAGCCCCCAGCATCGGGAACAAACAGGTCGTCTCAAGTCGAAGTCCAGAGCCGAACGCAGACCGATTGCAGGTAAAGATCAAAGAGAATATTGAACTCAGTGAAGGGAGAAATGAGGTGGATATCGAAGCAACAGATGTGAACGGTAATAGCGTGTCAGAGGAACTCACCGTTGAGTACGTTCGCATTATTGAACCAATAATTGAGATTGACGGTGAAAACACGACAGTTGAGAATAACTCCGTTTCCGTGCGCGGGCGCATATTCCGCGGTGAGGTGACACGTGCTTCAATCCAGACGCGAACCGCTTCAGAGAACGGGAGCAAGATTATTGATATCGGAGGTCTGTACACTAAGGATTCAATCGCAGAAACAGTGACAATCAATCAAACGCTCACGTTGGCTCCAAACAAAACAGTAACTGAAATCCGTGTCCTCGCCACCGACTCAGAGGGAACACAACATGAACAGTCAGTCTGGATCAATTCAGACACAGGCGTAATTGGTGACTCTCCATCTGCTGTCGACGGTTCATCATCTCCCGATATGACCCCAACTCCAACCACAGAACCGCTTGCAGACACAGATGCAGATATTGATACCAACGCCGATAGCGACACGACAGATGATGATGCGGCAGATGTCGAAACAAATGAAGATACACCGACCGAAGATGAAACGACGACAACTGCTGTGACGACAACACCTGAATCCACTGTAAGTTCACAATCCTCACCAGGATTCGGTATTATCATTGCAATTACAGCCATATCACTCGCGCTCATCGCCATCAAACCTCAACGATAATATGATCCTGATTCTGTACAAAATGCTCACCGAATCCGACAAACTACACGTTCAGGGCATATGATTTATCAATACTAATCTATCCTTACATGCATTGTCGACCTGTCTGAGGCTTTGGATTTGATACTGGATACTGATTGCATTCATGATTGGATATCTTAACTCACGCGACGGCGTAAACGGTCATACTGGCAGTGTTTTCGCATATGAATCCGTAATTCTAAATGATATGAAGCCAAGAGAGGTACCAATAACCATGGATCGGATCTCAGCACTGAGAAATATCGAGGAATCACTACGTGCCTTCGAGACAGGGAATTCAGATCTCACAACAGTCGAACAACAGGTTATTGGTGTCCTCCGAACGTACGCCGCTGAACTTGAGTCGACATCTTCAGAGTTATGTGCATATGAAGCAAGTGGGACTCAGCAAGTTGCAGGTCTCATCGTTGTTGCAGCGAGTGAACTGAAAGCCCGTGAGCAGATTGCGACCCTGTTGAATATTGATCCATCCGAGCTTAGTGATCAAGTTAATATCACCCCTATCTGATTTGGTGTATAGCTCTTGTCGACAATCTCGGGATGGTATTCGAACCATGTGGCACCTGCCTTGTGCCATCGGTGAACACTTCTGTCTACTCAGGTCTATGTCTTTATTGAAGCTACGGGATTTTAACCAGGACTTCATCGGGTTTCGACTGTCTTCCTGTGGCTCTCACACAAAGAAGCTTACTGGTTAGGGACCATCCACAATTCGCCGTTAATACATATAGAACTGAACGGTACCAATATAAAATGGACATGTGAGACGTGAGAGTGGTCTATATGACGATTATCTTGAAATCAACTCAGAGATAACTTCTAATTTTACTAATTAACAGTTATCGGGACTGCGAGTGTCGTTATTTGAATTTGAAGCAGAACGCGCAACCGAGCGTTGCTTCGGGTATAAACGATGGTTATGTTGCCAGCAATCGATAACTAAGGGCTCTAAGCCTTGATTTCGCATAATATTTCAACATAGCTTCAGATACAAAGACGGATGATTTTTATCCCACCGCATGAATCCGAGAGTCAGCTATGTTGTTGATTATGACCTACAGCCCTCACGCACGACAGACACTCCGGAACACCTGCCGATCACATAATGAGAGCGTCGTACGCCGATTTGGTCGAGCCACACTCCTTACAGAAACAGAATACAGTGCATTTCTTGCCTGCCGATTACGCATCCGCCACGGTGCGGATGTCCAAGTTGAGCGGACGACACCATTTAATGAGTTTCTTGAGGTTCCCGAGGAAGTTCGGGCAGCTGCAGCAGCATATGAACGCCGAGAAACACCACACACACCATATGACAAATTTGCAGTGGGGACTGACCATCCGAGTTCTGAGTCGATGCACGCCCGAAAATTATGAATCACGCTCTGAGTCGTGAGTCATGAATTATGTGTTATGATACGACCACTCATGATATCAACGCCCCTTATTCGACATCTGTCATTCCTCCACCACCGGTCATCGAATTTCCTTGTGGACAACGAGTGCAGGGACATGTAATCGACCTCTGTTGTTCACCGACCGAATCTGACTCTGACCGTGAACATGAATCGAATCTTCATAGTGGCACCATTAGATATGATTCCGAACAGAGCCGGGAAATTATTGAATATCAACCCCACTCGGACTCCAAACGATGGTATTGTTCACATCAGGTACGTACGAACCTCTCTCTCGCCGACGTTGATCGAATCGTACATGCAGGAGAACCAACACCGTTGGAAAGGTTATCTATCTATGCACCGGCACCGACGCCAGTACGTGAGTACGTCGGTGTACTGAGTCCGAATCCACATATCAAACGCCGAGATGCACTCATCGCTATCGGGCACCTTCGGGGAATCAAAACACCGTATGATAGTTCCTTTCGAAATGTGCAATCAGCTATCGACCAATTGGAGTTGCCATCGGTACCTGACATTGCGAGCGCACGAAAGCGTGTTGCCGCTGCTGGAGCAGATGTTGAGCGATTACGTGAGCGTATTGCTATGCTTCGTGGTCGTATGGCTGTCTATCGCGAGATTGATGCGACTACTGAGGTCGCTGAGATGGAGGTTACACTCAAAAATGCAATTCGGACACTCTCTGAGGCCTCAACGGAGGAGGTTGCTGCGACCCAGCGACTTGCGCAATTAATGGACGCTGCTCGCATTGCCCGTGATTCCAAAGAGAGGCGTCTATCACTTATTGATCGCCGCCAAAATGTAGAACGTCGTATTCGTGCGGCGGTTTTCGATACAATGAAGACTGAATTCGATCATATTCGTCAGACACCGTGGATTATTGAGGGTATTAACACCGATGACAACCATACATCCGCGCTCGCTGATGCGATTGCAATCGTCTCGCTCGCTCCACTCCGCGCGCCGCTCATCGTTGCTGAAAGCGTTGCAACTGCATTTGGCGGCGCATCAACACTTGCAATTAACCTTGATGCAACAATGATTGTCGGTACTGCCACTATGTAAGCTCCCCCCTTGTCAGTCGGTGGCACTCTGAGCACTGTGTCTCTCCGAACCCACACTCAGACTCAGCTCAGCTGGAACGCCCATGTGTGCGCTCCGATACAACTTCGAATAACGAAACTCAAATTACCAATAACTGTCACCAGAGACGTCAGATTTCAGCGTGAAGTACCTCGGTGACAAGCCCCAAGCACTCGCCCTCCACAGCCTGTAGATTCCCGCTCTGATCGAACCTCGGTCGAACACTCCGTTCACGCTCACCGTCCCGCTGCTCATGCACACACATACAGATACGCCTCCAGTGGAGTCAGTCTGGTTTCCACAGAAATACCACACGCGAATGTGGATATGAGTTTGACATCCGCCTCGGTCTCAAGACGAAAGAAATCCCACGACACCGTTTCGCCTGGTTGTGAGTGGGAGTGTCAGGTTTGGGTTGAGGTTTGGGTTTGCAGACTACCAAAACCAAGACCAAGACCAAGCCAGGACACCGTTGGAATCGGTATGTGATCGGTCACTGGGCAATCTCCAGGGAGTGCCAAATCCCCGCCCTGCCCCCGCCCCCGGGACTCCTCTCTTCAACTGAATCAAGGACTTGTGTTGGTTGTGACACGAGAGCTTCGATCAGTCTCACCAGACTCAGAGTTACTTGTCTAATGACGAGAGCCCGATGCTTGTTGTTTGACTCCCACATGGGGCACATCCTGTTTCCAGTGTGGGCGGACACTCACAGTTACACTCATACTTACACTCGAACCGCCACCTGTCGGACACTCTACTCCATCGGGGTCAGAGCCGATGTGCCGACACTAAATATATACATTGCCGTCCAAGAGAAACGTTCCGAATCCCCCACTGTCACGGCGCGTATCCACGCCGTGAACGGACGTGGGATTGTGTCTGTTCAGCGTATAATCGCAAGGTATGGGCGTGCTCAATGTGGGACGCAAGCACCTTTCAGACAGTCAGATGAAAGAGATGAATCCAATCGCCTGCACGGAGATAAAAACCACCCCAGGTTTCTATCGCCTGTTAACTCAGGTGCCCGTTCGAGTGGTGTTCAGTCCGCGACCGACTTCCTGAAGCAGTATCAGGATCAGGATCAGGATCAATATTAACCGACCGGTCGTCAAACCCAGTCGAGTCAATACTGTCCCACAGTCTGTCCTGGTGAGTCAGACATGAGTGGAACTGGAATAAATTATCATGGTAAGATGAGCGGGAGTGTAACACAGCAGGTCCTCGCGACTGCGATTGGTTTTGACCAGATACGATGACAGACGACAAACCAAAATGAGAACGGCACGCCCAGACTGATCTGGCTCGCAATCTCGCAAGCGATACGAGATATGACATATTTAGCCCTCAAAGCTCGATTCGCGTTGGAATATTACAATATAACACAACCATTGAGCGGCTCCAACAAGGCTTGATATGTGAATAAGCGACCATTGTCCGTATGCAAACTAATGTCTCAACACATCGTGTTGCTGATGTCATTCTCGTTGCTGTCACAGTATATAATGACACGAGCATTGATTGTCGGGTACGCATTCAAAATCAACTCAATGGACCTGTGCTTCCCCCTCGTCGGGCAGGGCTTCCGGTATCTGGCTGGGACACTGCGGGATATGACGGATCTGTTCTTGCTGGCGAGCGAATAACAGTTGGGTATGCATGTCCAGTTGATGATGACTCCATCCCCTCAGCGAGTGAGGTCGTCTCTGTTGAAGCGCATGCAGACGATATGATGAACACTCACTCGCCACCGGATGCGAGTATAACTTCGCCAGTAGACACTGTTATTCGAACACTCGGACGTGCCCGCCCACCGATTGATGCAATCCCAGACTCAACTTCAAATTCACGTTTAATCTCAACGTCAACTCCTTTGTGTTCATTTTCCTCTTACTCAGAAGGTGATTGTACTGAGACAAGAGTAGAATCAAAAACAAAAGCAAAAGCAAAATCAACACCAACACCGACCGAAACAGATCCTGACACCACGTCCATGACTTCAGAGTCACAAACGAACCAAACGTTACTCCCACCGTGCGTCGACGCATGGCTTGCTGATATCGAGGATCGATGTGCCCAATCAGCAGATACCAATCTCTCAGCAATGAATAATGCCCGACAAACGATACCTGAGGAGACAGACACGGAAGCCACCTCATCCGCGCCATCTGAACCGACGGAGAGCTCAGTCAAAACAGAGTATCGCGCACTCACCGAGGTGAAGACACGGATTGATCAAATTATCACAGCCCCACCACATACTATTGAGCAACCAATTAGAGCACTCCGTCACATTGCAACACGCACTGTCCATCCCTCTTCATCTCCGAATGTTTCTGATACACGATATAAAGAGACATCCGTTGTTGATAACTCCGAGCTACCCTATTGTTCCGGAGAAAGTAGTGGTGAACATGCGGACATCGGTCCTGCCACTGAGCGAGCGCGGTCGAGTAATAGAGACGGATTACCGGAATAATGATACTCGCCATCACCGGTGGAAAAGGCGGGATTGGCAAGTCAACACTCGCTGTCGAACTTGCAGCGGCGCTTGATGCGGTCGTCGTTGACGCTGACTTAGGGATGGCTGACCTTCCCCGACCTGACTCGGACATTACGTATCCAAATCTCCATGATGTACTGGCTGGACGAGCCGATCCAATTGCGGCTGTTCGAAGAGTCGGACAAAACCACGTACACAGTCATATAACACGTTCACAGATGATTCGTATTCTTCCATGTGGTCGATCACTCGCCGGTGCACGGGCAGCGGATATCACGGCTCTTGAATCAGCACTGCGGCGCGTGGAGCATGCGTATGGAGATGTTGTTGTTGACTGCCCAGCCGGTCTTCGAGCTGATGCTGGCGTTCCACTCGCAGTCGCAGAGGCGTGTATTATTATTGCATCACCTCATGCGTATGCGCTTGGAGATGCTGTTCGTGTCCGGGCACTTGCACGCGAGGTTAATACCGGAGTTATCAGCGTCATAATTAATCGGGGTGATGATACCTCACCGACAGACGCTGTTGCTGAAGCGCTTGGTGCACCTACAGTGAGGGTTCCAGTTGATCCTCGAATCAAACAGACGCTTGAAACGCTTCATCCACTTATCCAGCGAGCTCCAACAGCACCCGCATCACGGGCTGTCCAGCGTGTCGCGACCGTCATAAAGCGTACTGAATTATAATTCATCATACATGGAACAAGATACATGATGAGCTAAATGTAAAATTACTATTATATAGCCGTATTATCACATGTGAGTCTGCACGCTCGGCGATTCGTCGATATGTGATATTACATTGCGCTGCTGAGAGATCATATTATATGAGATATCTGTAATTCTTTCCGAATCCTGTCTCTATCGAGACCTGGACACTCTCAAGATAGTGTTCCTTGATATCACCAGGTGTGAAAATGAAAGGATCAATTGTATTAATCAGTTGAGACGGGTAGGATAACCGATAATTCAAAACACATTGCCGTCTTGTTACTTTCTATGGGTGAGACAGTCTTCGCCGTGCGGCATGGACAACGACAGGATAGCGTTGATCCTGACTGGGAGACTCATGCTGATCGTCTTCACGATCCAGGACTGACAGACCTTGGTCGATGGGCAGCGTGGCGAGTTGGTCGACGGTTTGCTGAGATGAATGCCGACATTGATGCTGTGTACAGTTCACCGTTTCTTCGTGCTGTTGAGACAACCAGTGAGATTTGTGCAGAAATTTCAACACCCTTTGCAATCGAGCCTGGGCTTGGTGAACATAGAAATCCTGAGTGGTTTGACGCTGAGCCGAGGACAATTCCCATTGACTGTCTCAAGCGGCAATTTGAGAGGCTTCAACAGAATCATGATCCGAGAATCGTCCCAACATATCCCGAATCTCATGCTGAGGCAATGGATCGGATTGGAGAGACGGCGCGTCGGCTCGCCGAATCAACGCCTGGCGTAGTAGTGCTCATCGGACATGGCGCGACGATCAGTGGTGTCGTTGATGGACTGATTGGCACAACCGCAGGTGCTGACGCGCCGTTATGTGGCATCACGCGAATCGACCGGAATCAAAGCGGTGCGCTAGACAGCACTGAGACAGACACAAACAAGAATAATCATTGGCAACTCAGATACAGCGGTGAAACAGCACATCTTGATGTCTGACTCACTCGAACTGAATGAGTGGTTACTCCATTGTTGACGGCGTCATCTCACGGAGATCATGATATGTTGCACGGAGGGTGACAGGCGTGACATCTGCAATTTCTGCTGCTGTCTGCTGTGTCAGTCCGAACTCAATGTCACGGGCAGCGGTATACAGACAGGCAGCGGCAACACCACTTGGGTTTCGCCCAGCGCCAATCCCCTGTGCTGTTATCATTGAGACGTACTCACGGGCACGACGCTCAATATCGGATGGAAGTTCCAACTCAGAAGCAAACCGCGGAAGATACTGTGCTGGATCAATCGGTCCAATCGGAAGTCCAAGTTCACGATTTAATGCGGTGTACGCCGCACGTTGTTCGGCAGATGTCGCTTTCGCGACCTTGGTGATCTCTTCGATTGTCCGAGCAACACCAGCAACCCGACATGCGGCATATACACAGGCAGCAGCGAAGCCCTCAAGTGAGCGACCGCGGAGAAGATCCTCTGATTGTGCTGATCGAAACAGCGAGCATGCATCATCTCGGATCTGCTCCGGGAGTGAAAATACACTCGTGAGCCGTCGAATCTCAGTAAATGCATATACCTGATTACGTTCACGTTTCGTTGAGATACGAGCGCGATTATGCTGACGACGGAGGCGAGCAAACTGCCGGCGTTTGCGTCCAGTCAGACGAATCGAGCGACCGATTTCAGTCGAGAGGCCGCGGTCGTGTCGTGACCGGGTTAGTGGTGCCCCGGTCCGCTTCGGATTCGTCGTATCGTCCCCAAAGGATCGCCACTCGGGTCCATGATCAATTCGATATTCTGATAAGACTAACCCACAGTCTCCACAGATGGTCTCCCTACCTGTGTTTTCGGGATGTCCATCACACTCAGGACATGACAGTGGTGTCTCTGTCGTTTGGGAGATGTCAGCATTGGTTGTATTCTTCGCTTCGGTCTTGATGACGGGTGCGTCACTCATCACATAGAGAACTCGGTCAGGAATCGATATTTAAGTCTATGACAAATGACGCCGATTCGGATCAGCCCCGGGGATTGAACTCACCGGTTACCGGTAACTTCCAACTCTCAGAATTGATAACACGGGCGAACATATTATCTATCAGAGTGAGAATATCCTAATCGATGGGATTGTCGGATATCGCTGCAGGTATTGAATCAACAACTAAACAGCAGACGCGTCAGGTCGCCACAATCGATGATACTGATATCACTCTCAATGAATGTCTTGATCAGCACGAATCAGAGCTTCCCTGCACAGCGGTTGCCGCAGCAACAGTTCTTGAGGCATATGCGACCGGCACTGGAATTGAGACTGCTGCTCGGAGTGCAGGAATCGCGCCTGTCACTGCTGCAAAAACCCTTCATCGATGCGGTAAGCCAGGGATTATGCCATTGGCTCCCACGGGGCAACAGGTACTTCGCGATTGGCTCGCTGGGCAGCTCTCTCGCGTTGACGCGCTCGCGCTGACACAGACTGATGAACCGACGTTTGCACTCGCCGCATATGTCGAAACACATGAAATAATTGAACCGATTGCGGACGTTCTGCGCCGTGATGTAGCCAGTTGCCCCCATCATAATTCCGCTGTCTCAAGTTATGAGACATCCTCTGAAACCAGAGATAATGGCGCTCATCTGTGAATATCGAATATCCATGCACATAATATAATGCAGACATACATTCCTCAACGCCGTCTTACTCATGCACTCATACACAGATACTTACTATCGAATTGTCGACATCGTTCCCCACTCCAGTTAGATTGTCCGACGGCGGTGCCAGTACCTCCATCCTTGATCTCGATTTTATCCTCATCCTCACCCAAGTCGACAATCAAATGATATCCCCCACATGTTATCCTGATACTCGATTGCTCCTTTCGTCTCATCCATACTGGAATGTGTCAATTCTGTCACCGGGCATCACTCACCCACAACCGAGCATCACCTCACGAGACGAGATGAAATCGTGGACTCTCCATGACTGTCAAGAGACACACGATAGCTTGTGGCTTCGATGGGCGCTGAAACCTACTGGTGAGTATTACCTTCGGATGGTTATTAACCAGCACCCCCCAGCACTCATTGAATCACCTGATTGTGTTCACATGTATCAGACCACGCTGTTCTCCAGCATAAAACGAGTACGACCACACCAATGACAGTATCTGATCAGCCAATTATCACAGCAGCTATTGGGGCGACCGGCGGGGCAGGAACGACACGGACAACAGTTGAGGTAGCGACGGCACTCGCCCGGACTGGCGCAGATGTTGCCGTCTTTGATGCTGCAGTCGGATCCCAAGGACTCTCAGACTACATAGAGGGTCGTCTTGATCCGGATCTTACGACACTCCTCACAGATGCAGTCGATGCTCCACTTGCCGCTGGACTTTATTCGCTTCCATGGAGTGACACAGTCTCAGGACGTCTCACCGTCTGCCCTATCGCGGCTCCATTCGAACGTCTTGCCCGTGCACAGTCTGTTGTAGCCGCTGAGCAATTTGAAACACGGATCCAAACTGCAGCGACACAGTTCGATGCAGTCCTCATCGATGTCCCCCCGATTAGTGCAAACCTTGCAGTCGCAGCCGCACATGTCGCCGACCGTCGGATTGTGATGATGCCAGCAACAAACAGAGGAGTGACAGCACTTCAGCGCATGCATGACCGTCTGGCTGATCTTCAATTTGAGACCTCGATTACTGTGTCGACGTTCGGACGCAGTGATGAGGCTGAGATTGACATCCCGATGCTCACCGGAACTGACGCGCTGATAGATTCAGCACCATACGGTCCCAATAGTGATGCATATGCAATGTCGATTGCCCACCTTGCTGCTGTGACCGCAGGACAATCAATCGAGCAGATTAGAGATGACACAGCTGATCTCCCAACCCGCCTCAAGCAGCGGTTCTTCGGATAGCCACAACCACAACCACAATCACGACCACGACCACAATCACCACTGCTGCTACTGCAGACGCAAAGTAAATTTACTCGCTTGCTTCTGCCATTCAGCTCTTTATGTGTGTGGTCTTAGTTATTTACTGATTGTAAAGAAGAATCGTTCATGGCTCACATATTGGTTCTGTTAAATACAGTTGCGAGAAGAATACTCAACCAGTGAACGAACTGTCTATGTACTGGTTGCTGATTTGATACTCGCAGCGATATCATCGAGCTTACTATCACTCAGTTCTGGACGTGCACCAGCAATCGCATGGATTGGACCACCTCCATCGTCATCGAACCGAGGAATAATATGAACGTGCACATGTGGAACCTCCTGACCTGCCGCAGATCCATTGTTCACACCGATGGTCGTTGCATCAGCGTCAACCGCAGTCTCAATCGTTGATGTTAGTGATTGGACAGTTGTCCACAGCTCAGCCGCGACATCATCAGGGAGATCTTCGAGTTTCGTATATGGCTCTCTTGGGATAACGAGTGTATGCCCAGCCGCGAGTGGATTCGCGTCAAGAAACGCAAGAATCGTCTCGGTTTCATGAACAATTCGAGCTGGAATGTCACCAGCAGCGATCTGTTCGAAAATCGTTGGATCGTCACTCATATATCATTATTTTACACGGCGATAGCAAGTAGGTTCGGGTTATCATATCGTTTTGACAACGACTCATGTCAGGCACTCACCCCTCAAACGATGGGGTAGTTCACTGGACTCCCAATGAGTTTTTCTGCACGATTGCATGTTATCAAAATGAAGGATCGTGGTGAATCGCCAGACATAGCGTGATTTCACTGTTTCATCGCCTGCTTGATGTTGTAAACCGCACACATCAAGACGAGTTCACGAAATTCACCGTATCAACTTCGCGCACGCACGGCGTCGTCGAGCGTTCACTTAATCGTCGAGAAGACAGTTTCACACATCGCTCGTTGATCGTATCGAGGTCCATCAATCACGCGCACAACGCGCGGATCGATGGCTCGACTGAGCACTTCTCGCGCCGAAGAGTGAGATCACTAACTGATCAACAGCTAATCTATTCTACTGTATGGGTTGACGATCTCCCCGGCGAACTCGATGGCTTCGGCGCATACACGGGATACTCGTAATCACCGTTGCTCAGAATCAAATCGTCGTCCTGTCCCACCGGAGTGCGGTGTTTTGGTCTCCAATCCCCGTCTGACGGGCTCATAACGTCCAGGTCTTCTTTTATCCTTCCGCACATCACAGCCTGTCACAGTGGTCCTCAAGTGTCGGTGTCTCATGACAAGTGATTTTCACGGTAGTTGAGTCGCCAAGTGATGGCTGCACCCTGCTTATACATTTATGTGATGGTTGGGCTTCAGAACGCTTGTACTCTCTTTGCTGTCCACATTCTATTATCCTCTGATGATGGTCGAAATATAATAACGGGGATAGTTCAGTTTCGGCACCCAGAGCGTGCTCTATCCGACCTCTAATGACGACTGTCCTCTCTCAGCGGGTAGCAGACGTGATTCTCTGACGTTCGTTCACTTCTTTCCCGAAATGTGTAGATAGAAAGCTGACCTCGGCACTCACGACTCACAATCTATCCATAGTAAATGTGTTTAGCGCATCTATAGAGCTCGTTTGTTCCGCAATCCATAGAATCTAGTCGTTCGGTTCTTCCTCTAACTGTTCTCTCGTCTCCTCCACAAAATGTTCGAGTATCTCTTCGAGGTAATCTTCTCGCCCTCCGTAATTATCGGCACCTGCCAGCCTGGCTACATACCCTCTACTGGGCGGGTCAGTCGAATACAATCGTGATTCGACTATTGGAATATCAACGCCAGTATCGTCCAAATCAGATTCGACCTGTGACCGGACCTTGTCGGTTGCTTCCGGGGCGAGGATTATTCTCTCGGTAAGTTCATTCGTGACTTCGAGCAGGCAGTAAGCACCCAGGCACAAGAAACCAAAGAATCCATCAGACCCAAGCAGTACTCTGTTACCGTTGAATGACTGGATTGGTTGTGCCAATCACAATAGTGTGCTGAACCAAACCTCTGTATTCAGCAGCAAGCCGTTTGTGTCAACTGCAAAGTATTTCAACAGAGCCAATCCGTTTTTTGTATCAAGGAGTCTTTTATCAGATCGATGAATAAGTGGTCCCGTCGTGAATTCGTTCGGATTGCAACGGTCGGAGCGGGAGCGGGAATTGCCGGGTGTAACGCTCTTTCGCCGTCCGAGTCGACCGAAACCGATTCGGAGACGGGACGGACCAGTCAAAAACCCGCACGTAGCTCCGAGCCCATATCGGGGCGAGTTCTCGATATAGAGGGTGGGGAGATCACCGGTGCGAAGCTGAAAGCGATCGTCCCTGGGAGAGGATCCGTAGCCGAGACAACCACTGATGAGCAAGGTCGATTTGAAGTAGTGGAGGTCGACGGACCTATCTGGCTTCGCGCAACGAAACCGGATTTTATTGGACGGACTGTCGCTGTGGCTCCTGGAACGAGTACTCGTATCAGACTCTCACCTCGTGCGGGAACAGTCGCGCTCAGTTTCGGCGGCGACGTAATGTTTGGCCGTCGGTTCTACGAGGACGACCACCCTCTTGAACCGCACTTCCAGATTCGACCTGACGACCTGATGGAATCACACCAGACGATACTACAGTACATCTCCCCACTGTTACAGGACGCCGATATCATGTCAGTGAATCTCGAAACACCGCTGACGACGACCGGCATGGAGACACCCCTCCAAACGGTACCACTTTGTCTCACACCCGGCCGCCGCACCCGCGATAGCCGATGCCGGGATCGACTACGTCGCATTGGGGAACAACCACACGCTCGACGCGTTGACGCCGGGGTTGGATGAGACGTTACGGACACTCTCTGCTGCCGGGATCGAACGGTCTGGTGCCGGCAGGTCCAGCACAGAAGCGTGGGAACCGACGTACTTCGAACGACGGGGACTTACCATCGGCTTGGTCTCCTGTACTACCGTTACGGGCGACCAGTACGATATCGACTGGTCAGCCGACGATAACCAGTCCGAGACATACTCAGTATCGGGAGACGACGTGACCGGGATACCCGACACTGAGAAACTGATCTTCTCCGGGAATGTCGGGGTAGCAGCGGCGACTCGCGACCGACTATCTCGGACGGTATCGGAGGCCGATGAGAACGCGGACGTAACCGTCGTCCAGATTCACGGCGGCTCCGAGTATCAACAGGAACCGACCGACAGAATCAGACGCCTGACCGAAACGGCAAAGACAGCCGGTGCAGACGTTGTCGTCAATCACCATCCACACGTAACCGGTGGAGTAGAGATGCAGGATGGGACACTGGTCGCGTGGACGCTTGGAAACCTCGTGTTCGACCAGGAGCTCTGGTCGACGTTTCCATCGTATATCTTGACGGTCCACACCACTGCCGATGGTATCACTAGAGCGTACGTCGACCCGCTCCTGATTGACGGATACGTTCCAAAAGGAGTGGTCGACAAACCGAGAACGTGGCAACTCCGGAAAACCGCCGCGCTGTCGTCGGACGAGTTCTCGCTTGACGATGGCAGGCTGGAATACGTCCTAAAGAACGAGGTCACGACCCGGACGGCAACCCGAACGCTGGATGGGGACGGAACGATTTACACGCGGAACTCGGGATGGGTCAACCGAGTCATAGACGGGGCGGAATCTGTCGAACTGGGCCGTGACCTCCTTCCGACCGGAACGTTCGACGACCCTAATATCGACGACGAACGGCACGAAGGTCCATTATGGCGGTTCAGTCGTGGAATAGACTCCAACGGTCCGGAGTTCGGATACGACAGGAGTGGCGGGATTCAGCTCTCCCGAACCGCAGACAACACCCAACGGTCGATTCTGACGACGGCCGCGGGTGTCCCGCTAGCCGGACCCACGACACTTCTCAGCCAGTACCGCCACGAGACGGACACCCGACTGGAACTGCTCGTGCGGTGGTACGAGTCGACCAGTGGTTCGGCACTCGATTCAGTGTCAATCGACCTCGACCGAACGACTGGCTGGGAACGTATCGAACGGTCACTGTCGACACCCGAGGAAGCTAATTACGTCCGCTTTTATTTCCGGCTCTATCCTCCCGACGAGGGGGAGAAACGCGTCGCCAGCTTTGACAACATTCAGTTGGTCGAATGGACTGAGTCAGCAACCAGCGGCGGCAAAAACTACGACTACCTCCGTGTACACGAGTCCGCGACCATCGAGTTCACCTCGAGTACCCAATCTAACGAAGATATCTCGTGGGTGCTACTCGATTAATCGAAGGTTGCGTTTTGTCACCGACAGTAGGGGCAGAGTACCCTTCGCTCGTTCACTTCTTTTCCGAAATGTGCGGATAGAAAGCTGACCTCGACACTCATATGAATCTTCATCAGACAGGGTGCTGAATATGCGCGTTGTATCTTGCACTGGAGTCCTGACATGAGTTGGAGAGACAGAGCGTGCGACTGTTTGTATGACACGGTTTTAATATAGTTATATGACACAGAACCGAGCAGACCCTCATAACCTCCTTTATTCTTCAACGGATATTGTTCGAAATATATGACCACAGGACTGAGATTGATCTCTGGATAAAAGTGTCTGCATCAATTGTGTCCAATGAACAGACATGAAACGCGTCATTATGATTGCTATCATGCTCATCTTGGTTGGGTGCGGATGGCAAGGGTCCGCGCCGATATCGAATTAATGAGCCCAACTGCATCGGATTCGAGTTCAACACAGTCCCCAGCGACCTCCACCACAACCCCAGGTCCCACTCCAACGCCAACGCCGACGCCCACTTCAACACCGCGTTCCACAGAATCGGGGTCACAGACAATCCAAACCGCGACAGTCGTTGATGTCATTGATCGGATACGATGGATGTCCGGTCTTCAGATGGGACTGTCGAAACAGTGCGAAATGATCTAAAAGTACTTCTTCGAGTTATTGAAGAGAGAGAATACCCACGAACCACGACAGTCACGCACTGTAAGCAGCTATCTATTAGTGTCTGAAATAAAACTATTTCACCTCAGGGGTACAATATTAACATCCGCTCTTGTCATTTTATACTGCTTAACACAGTACAGAACAGTGACATCCACCCTTGACCTCCTGAAGAAGAGACAGAGACGTTTCAAACGAGAGTATCAAGCAAGCTGTCACCCCCACAGTAAATCAGTCTGTCTGGCTCACAAAACGGTCAAAACTTCTAAAATCTTTGCTGAAAGCCTTCCTCACAGAGACGAGCTCAGCCGCTGAGTATGGTGCGAAATAACTTTTATTTCTGGATTTATTCCTCAGCTAGCTCTTCTCAACATCGACTGCGTTGATAGCTGCTGCGACAGTCGGAGCGACTGACACAACACTTACCTCTTGTTCGATTGTATCGGTTCCGATAAGTTGTTCAATACCGGCGCGTTCAAGTTTTGTCCGGGCCCCTCGTGCCAGCAGGGGATGAATACACCCAATATAAACCCGTGCTGCACCGCCGTCGTTGAGATGACCAACGGCTGTGCTCATTGTGACTCCCGTAGCGATGATATCGTCAACAACAATCACATCCCGGTTTGACACGTTTGTATCGCTCGTGACCATCTCAACATCGGTTCCAGAATGGCGTGTTTTCTCAAAATAATCAGTACTACCGGTCCCATATGTATCCCGGACGGCAGTGGCAAGCTCGATGGCACCAGCATCTGGAGCGATAAATAATGGTTCAGATAGATCAGGTGGCAGTGACTCTGCAAGATGTGGTGCTGCATCACAGATCGTCACGTGTCCATCAAAGAAATCAGCAACCGACTGTTCATGCGGATTAATCAGGATAACCCGGTCAGTTGTTGGTGAAATTGCCCGAGCCATCGCGCGTGCAGAGACAGGGTGCCCGGAGTTGAATGCTCGATCTTGTCGTGTATATCCCATGTACGGAATAACTGTGATTACCTCTGTTGCACCTGCTTCTCGAACGGCATCCTGCAGTTGCAACAACTCTACCCACGTATCGTTCGTGTCAGTTGTCGCGACAATAATCGCTCTGTCACCGTCGAATTCAGGCACAGCAGCAAGTGTTTCACCGTCGGGAAATCGGTCATATGTAACCGCAGCAAGAGGCGTATTCAGTTCTGTTGCGAGGACTGACGCGAGTGCTTGCGAAGAGCTCCCAGGAACAATCATATCCACTGTCTTTCAGTCCACATTAAAACCCCTTTTCAATACTTCCGAGGTGGACTCTCCTTCCTCACGGAGCGAACCGCAATAGCGGTGAGTGAGTAGGAAGGCGAGGAAACCGACTAGCCTGCCAGTAACACAACACGGCATAGCGATTAATTACTAGCCATGCTCCTATGAAAATGTGATGGCACCAGACAGAGAGTACGACCGTCGAACCATAATCACACAGCTTGACGACCTCTCACAGCAAGACCACGAGCAACTCCAAGCAACCGTGGGAGAGTAGCTGACGGATGCAACATTGTATCCAATCTTGCACGGGAAAACAAACACACTCAATCTGGTGTCGGGAGCGTTGCCAAGAACAGGATTGAATGGGCAGCACTTGACCCTCGCCTGCCACGAGGTGACCAGCAGCACCCTAGTCCTGCATCCAACGTCGAAGGAGTATTTAAAAAACACAGTCACAGTTCATGTCCAAGTCCATCGCCAACGATAGATGGACGCTCACTGTTCACTAAAACTAAGCGAGTGTCGCCCACGGTGTTTTGCGACCACTCTCCCATGAGAGAAGATTACTCTCCCAAATGGGGACAATGGGTATTGATACCAATATCTAGACGATGAAGAGCCCACTGATGAGTCCTCTCCTCAGTCGGTTCTGAGTGATTCAATAATCGCTATGCGACACGGCAACAGTATCGACACCTGTCACGCCAAGATCCCGGTGATGCCACTCATCCTCACTCCCGTGAGCTTGGTCGTTATCGGCAGCGTCAGCGATATCGGCGCATCCTATAAGTGTTCCATCGCTTGTCACGGCATACGTCGCCGTTGGACTATGTGTTACAGCAACAACCGGCTCCGTGATTGGCAGATTAACCGGTCTCCATTGAGCACCCATATCAGCTACCAGTCCGCCCGTATCGCTCGCATCACACGCATATAGACTGCCACCACAGACAGCATGTGCCCGTATAGACCCACCTGGGGACCGTATCACATCAACGGATGTACACTTTTGTTCAATTAGTGGAATATCTATCCATCCATTCGCAAGCACATAGAGTCCATCCGCAGTCGCCGCAATCGGTTCAGCGTCGATATCATACGTCGTATCCAATCCAGCGTGTGAGATGGCAGCATTTGATGATACCTCAGATGCTAGTTGAAATACCCCGTCAGCGGTTGCAATCAATGGCATATCAATCGCGTGAACAGCACTACATGTCCCAATAGATTGCCATGCATGCGGCGTCTCTGATTGAGATGTCACTACATCATCTATCGGCACTGTAAGTCGATAGATTTCACCAGATGTATCTCCTGCAATGAGTGTGCATCTGTCTGCGGTGGTTGCTTCGAATCCAACAGCAGCGACGGAATCGATACTGAGACCGATGTGATGAAACTGCGATTCATCCATGTCGGACCCGTTATCACCGCGTTTAACAGAAGCAGGTGTCTGCCCCTGTCGATGGTCAGCGAAAAAAACACCATCACTGGTAGCCGCAGCAACGTACGGACCCGCGGTTGCAATATCATGAACTGATCCACGATACAGAAGAGTGAATTCACCAACGACCGCGTCAGAAACAGTAACGCAGAGAATCCCCAATTCACTCCCAAGATAGACACTTTCCGTGTCTGTGGTATCCGTATATACTCGCTTTTCATCAATTGTTGGCATGCAGCTATCTTCTGACACCGCCAATAAAAGCAGTTGGGGGGAGATGTCAACTACCTCGGGGTCAAGCCCTGTGGCATCCGCCTCGATTCTTCTGTGAATCAGAATCATGAGAGAGTATCGAGTGTTGAAAAGAAGTCTTAGCCGTGCGGTGAGTATGTCGCTCAGAGACACGATTATCAACCTATGTTTCCATCCGAGGGCACACCCAGAGATATTAAACACTCACCCGAAGCAATTGATACAGTAAATATATTATAGAACTAATCGACAATATCTGATCCAGTTTGGTCGGAGTGAACTGCCTCGGGGTCACATTCAAGCCCGAGGCTTCCTGTTTTTTGACAGAACTTCCAAACCCACTCTCACCGAGAGAGTCGTTTCACAGCGGTTCCGGTCTCCACAGGTCGTTCGAAAATTGAAGACTTTCGTGATCACGAGAGACTTCGTCTCTCGGGCGACGGTGATTCGGAACATTCCATCCGTTCTATGTTGTGCATGGTGCCTGACCGCCCGTGTGATTGGACTCTCAGCCAAACACACTAACCATCACAATTCAATAGTTATCGACCTGCTCGGGTAACCATTGCGTGTGGATGAGGGGTGTCTGCTTCACCCTCGGGGTCACATCAGTATCAATATCAAAGCCCCGACGCAGTCGCCTTGTACCGCCTGTACATAGGTGTTTTGATTCATCGAGATAAATACGGAATTAACTCAATCAATTAGTTTGGCGTTATAACCGCTCGTCCTTCGATTTCACCATGTTCAAGCTGTTCAGCAGCAGTATTGACAGAGCCAAGGTCATATCGACTCGTCCGTAATTCAACGTCGCCACGCTCGACCAATCGAACCAGTTCCTGCAGTTCAGTGTATTGTCCAACAATCGTTCCACGATATGCAAATTCTGCATCAACAAGTGCCTGTGATGGCTCATGAATATGTCCCCCGTACCCAACGATATGATGATCGCCACCGGGGGCGATTACATCCGGTGCATAACCTGTCGTTACATCAGCGCCAACAAAGTCAATTACCTGTTCAGCACCATGACCGTCGGTAATATCATCAATTGCTGCTGATACATCCTCACTCGTTGGATCGACTGTATAGCGCGCACCAAGATCGGCTGCGAGGTCACGAGCCGCCTCCTTGATATCAAGTGCAATGATATCTGCTGCACTCATTGCATCAAGACACTGCAATCCGATATGCCCTAATCCGCCAACGCCAATGACGATGGCTGGATCGCCTGGATTTAGTTCATCGACAGCCTTCTTGGCCGCATGGTATGCAGTAATTCCAGCATCAGCGTGTGGCGCAATATCGACGGGATCAACACCATCGGGAAGCGGTATTGCTGATCGCTCACTCGTGCGGAGGTACTCTGCGAACCCCCCATCGGTCGTCAGACCGGGGAATGACAGATTCTCGCAGTACATATCCTCGCCGAGACGGCACTGCCGGCAGGTGCCACACGTCATTACGGGGTGACAAATTATCGTATCACCGATATTAACTGTTTGTACTTCATCACCAACGGCGATTACCTCACCAGTATTCTCATGTCCAAGTGTCATCGGGAGGTCTTGATCGACGTAGTCGGTCCACATCCCTTCGATAATGTGGTTATCTGTTTGACACCACCCAGCACCAGCAACTTCAACGATGATATCATCGGACCGCTCGATAGTCGGTCGGTCAACACTGTCGATACTGAGCGCACTGTCCATGTCGTCTGTATAACCGTGGAGTCTTGCTGCGTCCATCGTATAAGCACTTTGTGCGAATCTGTAATAAATGTTCACGACAAAAAGTTGTGAACATCTGAATACCACATATCATGATGATCAATGGCACCGATACGCTCAGCAATCGCGGTTGCGAGGACGTGCCAACAGCATTGTGTCGGATCTGCCGGGTCAAGATTATATATACTATCTTTACACGTACACCCACCAGCCTCAACGACATACTCATCATGATGTCCAACGACGACAGTGAAATCACGATACCGTTTCACACGCTCTTCTGAGACTGCTTCGATAGCACGAGCTCCTCTGTCGCCATGATGGGTCATAATCGCGTCGACGGTTGCTGGTGTTATTTCTCTGTCGCAGCCAACTCCGCCCGCCACGCAGCCTCGGTCTCATCATCAACAGTGCTCGAAACAACATGATGCGTCTGAGCATCTGAATCATCACACGCCTCGTTTGGTTCAGTATTTGTTGGCATTATTGAATTGTTGGCTGCGTCGGCTGATTCAAAATCAGCGGCTGTTATATGCTGGGTTGCTGCATTCGTGTTCGTATTTGATTATCGGTCTTACTTATATCATGACTGCTGTTTTCGATTACAACTGCAAACCTAACCACACTGATATTTATATCGAGCTTACTTCGATCTCTCGGTTGTATTACTAATATGATATGATATTATGATTGTCAGACAGCGAGTCGGAGTCAGAACCACAATCGCAATTGGCATCCAGTATAATTGTATCATGCTCTGGGTAGGCAAAATCTCACCGATACGCGAATCTATCAGATATACATTTTTTGAAATAAAGCGATACGCCATATTACATCGTCCGATTATCACGGCATATCGAAATTGGAGGTAATATCTGCTGGGTGTGTGAGTACCACGCGGAATGAGCGGAGGGAGAGACATCATACATCACTCTCCGTTATGAAGAGAACAGAGAAATCAATCACTTGAAAAAACCTCAATCTGAACCGTTGTGTGTGTGGTCTTGATGCTTTTGATCGTGCAACCGAGTCAGTTCACTCGCATGGCGTATCGCTTTATTTTTTGATGTCTGGTAATAATTTCATTCAATGAATATCAATGAGGGCGTCGTTGAACTCACTGTGCCAGCAGCTCGTGACGGGGCTGATGCGGGAGTCGGCGATGACGTCTTCTATAACCCCACACAGGAACTCAATCGCGATATTACAGTCGCGGTACTTCGTGCATACCAAGACCGCAAGTCACGTACTGAAACGTATCTTGATGCGATGACTGCAAGCGGTGTTCGTGGCGTTCGGGCAGCAGCATCCGGATATGATGTCACCTGCACCGATATTGACCCCGATGCGGTTGCTCTTGCGCAGTCAAATCTCGAACGAAATGGGCTTGATGGACAAACACTCACCAGCGATGCAAACGCTGTTCTGCATCAATCTGGTCCGGAGTCACCCCTCGGACCTGAATCGATCTTCGATATTGTTGATCTGGACCCGTTCGGAACACCAATCCCATTCGCTGATGCAGCATTCGCAAATACCCGGAATCTTGTTTGTGTGACAGCCACAGATACTGCGCCGCTATGTGGTGCTCATCAACATTCCGGCATTCGAACATACTCGACACTCCCACAAAATACTGAGTATCACCCTGAGATGGGGCTTCGAGTGTTATTATCCGCACTTATCCGGACCGCAGCACGCTATGATACAGCGGCTGTCCCCATTCTTTCGCATGTCACCCGACATTATGTTCGAACGTATCTTGAGCTTGATACTCGCGCAACGCGCGCAGATGCGTTGCTCTCAGAGCTTGGGTATGTCCATCACTGTGAGGATTGTCTCACACGACAACACGAGTTTGGTCATATCGCACACCCACCATCAGCCTGTCAGCACTGTAAGGGCACCCGAATCATTACCGCTGGTCCATTGTACCTTGGGTCGATTCGCGAACAGGCATTCACACGCCGTGTTCGTGATCATATCACAACAGAAATGGGAAAAGCAAACAAAGCAGATTCAATTCTCGAAATGGTCGAAGGCGAACTTGAGACACCAACACATTATGACCAACACCGACTCTGTAAGAAATGGACTCGGTCAGCAATTGGTATGGATGAATTCATCGAGCAACTTCAGACAGCAGGGTTTGATGCAACACGAACGCATTATAGTGGAACCGCCTTTAAAACGGATGCATCTGTTGAGGAGATCCGATCAGCGACGACTGATTCAGATGAAATATAATCAACCACGAATAACTCAGACATGACAGTGATTCCTCATGCAATAACTGACAAATAATCACAGCCTGTGGATGCAATAATTTACATGATAAAATCGTCACATCGAGTAAATGTGAGGACAGACCGGCAGGTACAACAGATGCCAGACCGACGTGCAGACCAGACTAGATGATGAGTGCGGATGATGAGGAGTCACGTGAAACAGAGGAACTCGCTGGGGAAGATGAGAGAACCAACCACACAGAGAACGCTCATAACGATCATACCACTGATGATCATCCAGAGACGATAACACCGGAAACGGATGGATTGCAAGATTCGAGTCCGTCCGATGACTCTGCTGTCGGTTCAACAGCAAATTCCAGCGAAACTAACACCACAGTTGATCCGCAAGGTGCACCAGATATCGAGACGTTACAGCGCGAAATTAGGACTCTTCGATCCGATCTTGATGCATTTGAGGAGGAAGTCGAATCACGGACGGTTGACCGACCGACACTCAAGAGTGATCTCGAACAATATATTCGAAACCAACTCCGGCGTGGGAAAGCTCGGGGATGGGGACCATATCTTGTGTTACTGTATGGGACCGCAACAACAATCGCTGCATTCTATCTGTTAGATAATCTGTTCGCTCTCATTGCGATGATTGTCACGTATCTCTCGACACTTGGTCTCTATGTGTTATTTGTCCTCTTTGGTGCTGGACTCAATGCAATCGACACGTCTCGAAATTTCCTTGATTGGATTCGATAATAGAGATGATATCTCTTAGCGTATTAGCTACGCGCGGAGTTGGCGAATTACGTGTTCTCAACGACATTCCAGAAATATTGGTAGCGATCTTTCAGATACTGACGCATCTTGGGAGCCCGTATACCCTTTTTGCTATGATATCAATATTATATCTCCTTGGTCGACGCGGAGTTCTCGTTCGACGACGAGCAGCATTTATATTCGCAATCGGGGTCGCTGCGATTGGGCTTACAGTTGGATTGAAGCATCTGTTTGCATTGCCCCGCCCACCGGTGTCATATCGTCGTGGATTTGGCTTTCCAAGCGGACATGCAATCGGAGCAACAGTATTCTGGGGTGCAACAGCGCTGCTGAGCGAACGCGGGCAGTGGTGGCGACGAGCTGTTCTCGCTGGTGGTGTCATTGTTATTGTCGCCGCCTCTCGAGTTATCATTGGCGTACACTATCTTGTTGATGTTCTTGCCGGCGTTGGGGTTGGAATTGGTCTGTTGAGTATCATTATTATGACTGGACCAGGATTTGAGATAGGGGGAAATATGAGCGCGCTTGTTCGACCGACACATACACACGTCACGGCAATGTTTGGAGTTGCCACTATCCTCACGATTACCTCAATCATCATTGCACCAAATGAGACCGCAGTCTTGCTTGGAACTGGTATGGCAGCGACAGGCACTGCTGTCTGGCACAGACACGGACGAACGCTTGGTGCCATACGAGTCCCACTCACGTTACGAACCCTGCTTGCCGGAGCAACGTGTCTTCTAATCGGATTTAGTGTGTTGACAACCACTGTAATCATGACTGATACAGTATACACGGCTCAATTCGGGATAATAATTGATCCAATCCCGATGGTATCTTATGCTATCGCAACAGGGAGCCTTGCTGGAGTAATGATACTTATTGCGCCGTCTGTTGCTGCATGGGTCACAGACATCTGAGCAGAGTAATTCATACAGCATAATCGACACTGGTCGATGCGAAGATCCGACCGGTCAACCGCACTGGGGCATGAGCAATCCCAGTGAGCCCCCTTAATAATGTGTTACAGGATTCACCTCCCATTCGTCATCGATTAATTGCGATTAACATAGGGCTGTCGCACGCTCAGACGCTCGAAAGAAATTTCCCGAAAGATAACACAGGAACAAGAACTCGAATTCACAGTTCCAATAACTATTCTCCGATGCGTAGCGACGAGTCAAGAAGCTCAGAATTATTCTTGTTTGGTATCATATTTGAACTGTCTGTTCACATATACAGTCCCGATAGCTGTCGAAACATCTCACAATCAGTTACCCGTAATCTGGATCTGAACTACTTAAATCTCCTCAGGAATATGAAAACTCCGAGTTGACTACACTATGAGACGCCTTCTGAATGAGACGTCTGTGGTCTCATCAGTTGAGATGATGTTAGTATGTCTCGAGATATCGATCAAGTTCCCAATCGGAGACATCGACGCGGAACTCATCGTATTCTTGTGTTTTTGCCTCAACGAATTTATCATACACATGCTCTCCAAGAGCGCCCTCAATCACTTCATCTGACTCAAGTGCATCGATGGCTTCGCCGAGATTACCTGGGAGAGTATCAATTCCATACTCCATCCGGGTTTCTTCATCAAATTCGTAGATGTTCTCACGGATTGGATCAGGTGCCTCAAGTCCAGCATCAATACCGTTCAATCCGGCAGTGATGATTGCTGCGAGTGCAAGGTATGGATTGCATGATGGATCCGGTGAGCGGAGTTCAATTCGTGAGGCTGCTGGAACCCGAGCGGCTGGTTTTCGGATGAGGGCTGAGCGATTGCGATCAGACCACGCAACATATACTGGTGCCTCGTATCCAGGCACAAGACGCTTATAGCTATTTACCGTTGGATTCGCGATAGCCGTAATGGCTGGTGCATGTTCAAGAACTCCAGCAAGGAACGAATGAGCCGTCTCTGAAAGATTAAACTCATCACTTTCATCATGGAATGCATTGTTTCCGTTCTCATCGAACAGTGAGATGTGCGTATGCATCCCCGAGCCATTGATTTTTGCGATTGGCTTTGGCATGAATGTCGCATGCAGGTCGTGTTGTGCTGCGATTGCGCGAACAACCGTCCGGAACGTTGCAATATTATCGGCGGTTGTAAGCGCGTTTTCATACTCAAAATTAATCTCGTATTGCCCCTCTGCAACCTCATGATGGCTCGCCTCAATATCGAAGTCCATCTCTTCGAGCCCATGGATAATCTCTCGACGAATGTCTGATGCAAGATCCTTCGGTGCAAGGTCAAAATAGCCACCTGCATCGTTCGTCTTTGTCGTTGCTCGTCCGTCTTCATCCTCTTCAAAGAGGAAAAACTCCGGCTCAGAAGACGTATTGATGGTGAACCCCATCTCATTTGCACGTTCGAGTGTCTTCTTCAATACCGCACGTGGGTCACCCGAGAATGGCTCGCCTGTCGATGTATTGATGACGTCACAAATCAGACGTGCTGATCGACCATTACGCCATGGAAGAACAGCAAATGTTGATGGGTCTGGCTTTAATCGCATATCGGATTCTTGAATCCGGACGAATCCTTCAATACTGGACCCATCAAAGTAGATTCCATCTTTGAATGCTTTCTTCGCCCGCGAAACTGGGATTGCGACGTTCTTAACAGTTCCAAGTATGTCAGTAAATTGTAACCGAAGGAACTCAACATCTCCTTCTTCAATTTGATCGATGACACGCTGTGCTTCTGCTGAGAGACCACCATCAGTGGCTGCCGAATCAGAGTTATTTTCGTCCGTCATATTTGTGGACAGTCAAAATCGAAGACGCCCAGTATAAAGACGTTATCGCTTGGTGCAAATGCCCCAAGTGAGGCTCGTAACTGGATATTCGTAAAATTCTAATCCCCCCAAAGCGTCTATAGGTGTAATGACGTATGAAAATCTCGATGCAAAACTGATTAATGCATTACTTGGGGATGGTCGTGCCAGTCTCCGGAGTCTTGCTGAGGAACTCGATGTCTCTGTTACCACGGTCTCGAATCATCTTCGTGATCTTGAAAATGAAAGCGTGGTTGAAGGATATACACCGCGTGTCAACTATGATGCAATCGGCTATGATGTGACAGCAATCATTCAATTGAAAGTTGAGGGAAGTGCACTTCCGAGTATCACAGATCGTCTTGAGGAGCAAAAACAGATGACGACTGTATATGAAGTGACCGGTGACTATGATGTCATCGCCGTTGGGAAGTTTCGCGACACCGATGGCATGAACGAACAAATCAAAGAGTTGCTCACAGACACTGATATTCGTGAGTCGAATACGAGCGTGGTGCTCAACCCAGTTGTCGAAAACGAGCAGTTTAATCTCACAGTGACTGAGTGACGCTTACTCCTAGAGTTCAGATATCGACTGTTCCATATTTGTCTTCCACTCAGGAGTAGACATTTTCCGACTTATAGAATATAAGAAGAATCCCCGCGGTTTCAGTCGTATGATGAATCCGACAATATGGCGTCAATCGACGCTGTCAGAACCACTCTCAGATTCCATCATCCGTCGTTACAGTGACAGATAACCCTCTCGATAGGGAGGAATGAGACCGGCAACAGAGCGATTCCCGTCAGTTCGACGGTGGCGGCTTCACCGCCTCAAGTAATGAGACAATCATCGGAACCAGTCAGGTGAACGATTGGTTCCTCTCATGAAACAATGCAGATGCTATGCCCGACTGCTGGAAACATCACAAAGTAACTCCAAGTCCGCCGAAGTCTGCCGGACTCCCTGAGGCACAAACAACTCTCGGAGTCTGAAGATGACTGAGGAGAGGAGAGGAGTCTCGTGGGTTGAAGCAGTTAGGGGCGGGACGCTCCGAATCAACGCCAACGTCTGTGCAGACTGCGCTCGCCCCGCTCACACCTCAGCGAGAGGTTGTGGGTGCAAAGCGCGTTCACCAGATTCCGTCTGGTGGGCTGTCAGACGCAGTCTGACAACGTCGTAGAAGCAGGAAGCCCTAGGGCTTTGATGTTGATGTGACCCCGGGGCGGGTTCACTCAGCCAGTAAGTGAGGACGGAAAATGACTCAGCACTTACAAAATAAAATATTAAAACTCATCTTCAAAAATAAATGTTCCATTACGCTGGATTGTCTCACCATCAACTTCGATCGTTGAGTCCTCACTCATATCGACGATCATATCGACATGTTCGGCACTCTCATTCCGTTCGTTCTCCTCTCCAACCGTCTCTGCGTATGCGGACCCGACAGCCATATGCACCGTATCACCCATCTTTTCATCAAAGAGCATATTATAGCTAAATTGATCAATAGCGCGATTCATTCCAATCCCGAGTTCACCGAGATAACGCGCTCCCTCATCAGTCGCGAAGATGCCGTCAAGAACAGCCTCGTTCCGACCAGCACTGTAGGATTCAACATAGCCATCCTCAAACTGTACTCGAACATCCTCGATTTCGCGACCCTGTCGGTACAGCGGCATATCGAAATGAACCTCACCCTCAACAGAATGTTTGATTGGCGCAGTGAAAACTTCACCACCAGGAAGGTTCTTTTCACCATAATCATTGAGAGCGATGTTCCCAGCGATACGCATCGTGACATCCGTGTGTGACCCTGATTGAATCCGAACCTCATCGGCATCAGCAAGAATATCAACTAACTGTGATTGATGCTCACGCTGGGCATCCCAGTCAAGTCCAACTGCATCCCAGACAAAGTTCTCATACGCCTCAGTACTCATCCCAGCTAACTGTGCGTTGCCTGTGGTCGGATACTGTGTCAGACACCATGTCTTTGATAATCGTTCCTGAAGCACTGGTTGCATCGCTCGGCGATATGCAGCGTTCGTTTCAGGGTCAACATCAGCAGTCTCAGTCGCGTTTTGATCACCACGGATAGCAATGTATGCATCCATTTCCTGATATAATGCAAGTAAATGTGACGGCGTGTCGAAGTCATCAGTATCAGTATAATTCTGTAAGAATGCTCGTGTTGCCCGAGAGTCACTCTGCAGTGAGACTGGATGGGCACCTCGATTTGCACATTCCTCATAGAGTGCAATCACAAGGTCTGAGGCTGCTGCAGGTGCACCGATGACAACGCGATCTCCATTGTCGATATCCGTTGAATGGTCAATTATCGTCTGTGCGTGATCCCGAATACGCGGGTCCATATAGATATGTACTGCGTCAATAACAAACTCCTTTCGACACTGATAGACGTGTCAATCACCTCATTCAACACATACGTCGCCGACGGATCCGATGAGGGTGGCGTGGGGTTTTTGATTCCAGCGAAGACCTCCTCAGGCTCTGAGCAGGCTTACGCTCAGAAGGGCTGATTTGCCGTTGGGTGTCCACGACACAGTTGAGACGCTCTTTCTCGAAGGGCTTGTTTAGGACTGAATTCCCCTACCGGCGTGGTAACACAGTGAAGTACCCCGCGCACGCTGGCGCGGGACGTCCGTGTTTACTCCTGCACTGCTGAGGCAACGGATTTTCATTCCTCTCGCACTTCCATCTCTGGTCGCGCCGACGTTCCGTGTCGGTGAACACCCGACACAAAAACTGCTTTGAGAGTCGGTCGCTCCACCACGACACGATGCCGCCCGTCTCACCTTCCACACTCGTGGAAAGGTTTCGAGAGACAGCACATTTCCATTTTCTCGGTCTAACCACTCCTGCACACCGCACATCGCACACCGCCCACCGCCGCCTTCCTATCAGCATGGTCTTGGAAATCGCACTGCTGGCAGTTGAATCGCTTCTTATTCCGATTTGCTCGTTCAGTGTGCTGGCACTCCGTTCTTGAGCATCGCTGGCTCGTGTACTCGGGGTCACCCTCGTCCGAGGGAATCCCGTCCCGCGCAGCTTTGTACGACACCATGTTTTGGAGTGCAGCGAACGGTAACGAGTGTAGGCGACGGTTCATCCGCGTTCCATAGTCGATGGAGTCTCGCATGTCTTTGAGATCATCAAACACAAAGACGATCAGCGGGTCGGTAAATTGCGAAACCCATTCGACTATTTTCCGCGATACTTTGTGCAGGCAATCGTGAACGTAGTTGCGTTCCTCGGTTTGCATGACTGTCTCGAAGGCAGTCTGCTTGGCTTGCTGCATCCGCTCTCGCTTAGTAAGAAACTCGTCGCGCTGTTCTTTCACTGACGGATACTCGAACACCACAGAATCTTTCACCGAACCATTCCGACACATCGCAGCGAGAGCGATGCAATCCTCATTCACATCCACGCCAACAATCGTATCTGCATCGACTTTGTTGGCAACTCGATACGTCTCGTGTGTGACGGTAACGTGGAGTCGCCACTGTCGTGTTTGTGGACGACTTCAGCCGTCCCAACTCGCCACTCATCGTCGTTGAATGCGGTTCTGAGTTGGTCGAAATGGTCGGGGCTGCCACGGCGTTCGCCTTTGAGGTGGCTGCCCCTCGTAGCCGTAACTCGGAACCGAATTGACCCGCCATCTTCGAGGAATAGGCGGTAGCCTTTGCCGTGGTTCATCACCATCGGGTACGACTCGCCAATGTACGGATAGGGGCGACCCCATCCGTCGTCTTTGTCGTCGTGGTACGTTTCGATTTCACCGAGTGCTTTGTCAGCGATGAGTTGACTGGTGTTTTTGACGTGGTTAGCGTTATCCACGACAGTTGAGTTGACTTCGTTCCAGCCGCCACCTTGTCGGTCAGGGCGGTTGGTTTCGTTACGGATGCGTCGGGCTTCGAGACAGCCGTTTTGCAAGTTGTCGCCACACCCCGTCTGAATGTCTAGTCCGAAAGACGACGTTTGGGTGATTGACGCGCTTCACTCCCGACCACGGTGGGTCGAGGTGCTCGCGCTGCTATCTTTTGTAGAAATTGGAGAGACCGTCGCCGTTTTTTGAGATGTTGGGATACTCCACGCTGGATAAGTGCCGCACGTGTTATTTCATTCAGTCATTACTATGAGTATATTCTCTCCGACCGTCCGTCGCAGATCACAGAGTCCAATCTCGAATGAACTCAACATGACTCTGTGGCATTGTCGAAATTTATCACATGATTATTTCTCTACACGTGATCAAACGGATTGCTCTTATACGTATTTGAGTTATATCCAGTATGCTTACGGTTATCTCCGATACACACAGCACTGATGACCACCGATTATCAGGGCGAACATATGAGGCGGTCCAGAACGCCGAGATGGTCGCACACGCAGGTGACTTTATGTGTGAGTCCGTTTTAGACGCGTTTCACCGTGAATCGACTCAGTTAGTTGGTGTTGTTGGGAATAATGATGACGCTGGGATTCGTGAGCGATTGCCCGCGACACGACAGTTTACATTTGCAGGTGTGCGGTTTGTCATGACGCATACGAGACGCGGGGGATCAACGGCACTTTCATTACTCGGTCGCGAACGAGATGCTGATGTCGTTATTTTCGGTCATAGTCATCGCCCGACAGTCATAGAATCTGAGGAATGCATACTGGTCAATCCTGGGAGCCACGCACAACCGCGCGGACATCGTGCAGCACATGCGGAGTTTGACCCTCAGTCAACTGGAGAGCTTGGTGGTCGACTCATCACAGTCGATGGAGATGTATTTGAAACGTTCACAATCACAAGCTGAACCCAACTCATAGCAGTGCAACGCTGAAAGAGCGCACTAATCCTCACTCAGATGAACTGCGTGGAAAGCAACTGTGAGCGAAAGTGAGAGAAATCATCTGTATGTCGCTTGACCGCCACCGGTCCTGATTTTGGCTCTTCGAAGTTGTAGTTGCAGTTGCAGTTGCAGCGGAACACGCACACAGGCGTTCCAGCTAAACTGAGTCTGCGTCTGCGTCTGCGTCTGAGTGCGGGTTTGAATATAACTGGTGGTCAGAGTGCAACCGACTGCTATGACCCATCCTCAGTCCCGCTCAAAACAAGTAAACGAGCGCACTCAATGTGAGACCACTCACCAGAAGCAAGCTAATCGAAACGACACCGACTGGCTTGATCCCGGATTGACGAAGTTCGCCGATATCGATAGTTAGTCCTAATCCTGCGAATGCAACGAGGAACAACCACTTCGACGCGTTATCAAGCGCAGTAATCTGTACGTCCGAGAAAACTCCAGCACTCCCGAGGATCATGAGGACTACGAAGCCGATGATGAACTTCGGGAAACTCTCCCAGAGGTAGCGCCAGGTATGATCGACAGTCGCGCCTGCTGACCCATGTCGGCTGTAGTAGAGTACATAACCGATGACCACGACGCCAATAAGCGCATTCCGGGTGAGTTTGACCAGTACTGCCCATTCACCAGCATTTCGCGAGTAAGCAAATCCGGCAGCGGTGACGGGTCCGGTGCTAAACATCGTTGTCCCTGCCCAGATGCCGAAGACCAAGTCGGAAAGCCCGAGGAGATGACCGACGGTCGGATAAATAACAAGTGTCACGGCATCGAACAACAGCACTGTCGCAGCCGCATACGCGATCTGTTGTTGATCAGGCTTGATGCTTCCAGCAACTGCAGCAACCGCTGAGACACCACAGATACCTGAGCCTGCTGCGAGTAGTGAGCCGACCTTCTCGGGGATATCGAAGAGTTCGCGAGCAAGCATTTCGACAGTTAATACGGTCGCACAGACAGCAATTCCAACGATGAGAAACACCTGTAGTCCGGCGTCGACGACCCGCTGGAGTGCGACTGTAACACCCATCAAAATAATTCCCACCTCTAACCAGAGGCTGTGCGTTTCGACCCCAGCAACCGCCCAGTCGGGGACTCCAAGTGTATTGGCCACGAATACACTTAAGCCGATAACGACGATAAGATGACTTCCCAGCGGGATGACTGCAGTGATTCCGCGGGCGAGTAGACTAAGTCCCAAAAGTACCCCTACTCCAGGGGCGAGGCGACGCAGCGCTCCAATCGCTACCACGGAATCAGGGCACCAGCGCTGACCGCGAGAACGAAAACTACCGAGAGGCAGACAGCTTGCCAACCCTGTTCCAGTGATATCCAGTAGTCATGTAGTCGTTGCATCAAGCCAGCTGAATTTGCCGTCGCTGTCGCCGTCGCCGTCGATTCACCGGATTCGAAGCGTTCCTCAGCACTCATTATTGTAGAAAGCCGTCGAAACCGGTTTAACAATTCGTTTGATCTACGAGCAGTTTAATTTAACAAGTGCGTTCAGGGTGGAGTCCCGGTACTATCATCTGCAAAAATAGTCTGTCGTGATACGGCGGTAGTTGAACGGACGTGCACTGTCAGACCTCACAGATTCGATAATCTCAGTCGTCACTTCGGGGGAAAGCCAAAGCTCAGTTGATAATCCCTGTAGCTCACCAGCGATTCGGGTCTCCTCTTGGGACGCCGAATACCAGTTGACAATTGAGCCGATAAACGAGAGTAATCAGGAGGTCGCTGTCGAATCTGCGTCTGCCCATGGTGAGGTCGGCTCGCGTCCAATGCGGTTTTTGTACAGTCCTGTTGACGAATGACGAAGCAACGACCGTCTTTGCGACGAGTTTTCCCGGGATTGGACGAGATCAAGACGTTCTGTCGACGGTGGCAGATCGAGAATGAGTACAATTCAAATAAACACGGCTTCCTCGCAAAGAGGTGCTTGAAGCATGCTCGCTTGATAAATATACCTGCTGAATGACCTCTCCTTACTTGCCAGCTAACGCTCGTTTCGTGAGAACAGGAGGTCTAGCGCCTGCAAACTGCGAAGGTCCACGGTCGCCGCTTGACCGGTGAGAGGCACCACGAGTCAACGAATATTCGAATCGAGACAACCAATCCGCTGAGACTGTGCGAGGTTGATACACCAGTATTTGATATAGCATTATACAGTTTATGAGTATGAAGACATGGAGAGTTGAGACTACAGTGGGCTTAGCAGGGCTGTGATGCGTGGTTTCAGCCGAATCGATGAGCGGAACCTCCTTCAGATCCCTCCCCAATCGTGGATTTTTGTTGAACTGGGAACTAATTCGGAACGCTTCCGATATTTCGGACAGTGTAGCCACTCAGACGTCGTGCTAACCCAGACTGAGAGCTTTCCTACCCGATTCCAGTCTCCTTCTTCAGCAGCGTCAGCGTATTGTCCGCTGTCACAATCGGCGAGTGCTTGTACTCACCAGTCAACGCGACATGGACGAGCAAGTCGACGGCTCGCCAGATCGAGTACAGCAGACACGCGAATGCGAAATAGAAGAATCGAAGCCCGAAATTCTTCGATGTCGTGGCGGCCATGAACCGCTTTATTGACCTGTAGCCGCTCTCGGTCTCCCACCGATACCCGTACTCAGTGAGGTGACCACTCCCGCAATTCGTCATGAACACCGAGTATTGCCGGTGGTCGTCGTGCTCGGAGTCTCCTTTCCGGCGGTAGATCAGCGTTGTCAAGTGTCACTCGTTGTCGTCGAGATGGAGCTTCCGGTCGGTTTCGTATCAATCCTGGTCTCGCTGGAGCAACCGCTTCGCCTGCGCTTTCTCACTCGTCTGCATCCGTTTTGGGACCACGTACGAGAGACCGCGTTGGCTGATCATTTCCAAGACGTGCTGAGTCGAACTCCCGATCCATCAGCACGTTATCGACATGAACGAGGTTCTCAGCCGAATCAAGCAAGTCGTTGACGATTTCCAGTCGTGTCTCCCCCTTTCGGACGGGGGGCGCGTCCAGCACAATCGGGACGGCATTCCCGACCAACTGGACCGTCGCCCACTGGTAGGCGTATTCGCCGGTCTTCTCCTTCGTCCCGATGATCTCGTCTTCGTGGGCCGTCCTATCGCCAGTAAACGGGTCAGCTTCGGTAATGTCGAGTGCGACGATCCCTGCTCGAAAGAACTGCTCTGTCTCCGCAACATCGTTCAGGAGCCGAGTGATGGTCTGCCGGTACATCTCTCGCACTTGGTCAATCGAGAGGTCACGGATGTGTTTGCGATGAGCGTGGCCCAGCGGTGTCCGATCCCGGGTCGATTCGTAGACGAAACTGCGAGTCCCTTCGTTCGCTGCCAGCCGCTCGCGAAGTCCAAGATACGCCTGTAGGTCCCAGTAGGCGTTCTCGTGGATCTCACAGCCCTCGCCACGGTCTAGGAGAACGTGGGGAAGACGATGCGGCTGACGTGATCGGTGATGTCCTCACTCCGGTTGAGGACGGTCTGGTCGTTCAGATCCGTCTTCTCATCATCGGTATCGCGCAGTGGATGGCTGGTGTCGGGTTCGCGGGGGACGGCAACGCCCGCCTGGGACGCTTTGATTAGAATCGTCCGCGCAGCCGTCTGAACCGTCTCTTGGAGGTCAGGCGTGAACCGGTGATTCCAACTGCGCCACAGCGTCGATTGATCGGGCAAGGTATCGAATCCCAATTCTTCACAAAGCTCCGGTTACTGGTCAAGATACTCGAGCAGGGCCGTTTCGTTGTCCCAGCCGTGGAGTACTTTGAGCAGGAAAACTTGGAATAGCTGGCTCACCTCATACTGTGACGGGCTGGTGTACCGGTCGTTCGGTCCGAAATCATTGTAGGCGAGGGGGTAGTGGCAGGCGAACTCGTCGACGGAGGCGTGGGCCTCGTGTGTGAACCAGGCCGTGGCGACGGTCCGAATGTCTTCTTTGAGTGCAGCGAGCGAGTGCCGGTCGTACAGCGGTCGTAGAGTTGCGGGACGCCGACCCTGAGTGTCATCAGCACGAAGAAGCTGGCCTCGAACCCGCTGTTTAGCCAGTGCTGGACGCTGTGGGCGGTTGGGAGGGCGACGACGATGGCAACCAAGAGGACTGGGGTCTCTGTGCCGAACAGTCATCCCCTTGTTCGTTCAAGATCGCCAGACACTTTAAGCTCAAGGGGACGGAGGTAATAAATTCCCGTCGTCGCCATGGCCGCCTGAGCTACCTCCCGGGGCGTCCACCAGTCGAAGGACTGTAAGATTCGCGTGCGAATTGAGCAAGTATCGTCCCGGAAATTCTTGGTAACTGCTGGAATGGCACCCGACCATGGAAACGAAGGACTACGCCATCCTGTTCGTGCTTGACGTAATTGCAACCGTAGTTGCTATTTTTGTGTAGCTTGGGATTGGCAGCTCATCCTAATCAGCTAGTGGAATCGCTCTTGGGTAAGCAATTGTTGCTGGAGGGCCATCTTGCGATTACGTCACAGCTTTGGACTGAGTAACTTAAGATCGACGCGGTTGTCACGAGCGAATCCGCCGATCATTTGTTCCGAACCACCCCGCTCCATGACGACCAGCAATCCTCTACGGAGGAGCGATCATTATATTCAATGTGATCTCAATCTGGTGCCAGTATAAATGATAGAGGCTCTCCGCAATCAGTTTGAGAAGGAAGACACTGAGACGCTGGTCGTTGCTGGGATGGCACTGTCAGTCACCGGGAGCGCGGTGTGGGTAAGTGCCAGCGACGAAGAAATCAGTAGCATTCTGGGTATCGGTATAACTACCCTGGGTGTCGCGGTGCTACTCGCCACTGTCGTCTGGGGTACCAGTGAAAAGGTCTGACCAACAATCCGCTACCCAAGAGCGAGCGAAATAGATGCGACAAAGAACGGATGTGAGAACACTTCTCTGACACTCTCGTAATGCCTAAGCCTATACTGGTCGACGTCACTGATACATATTCGCCGGCGCAGAGACGCGGTCAATTGTATCAATCGTTCCGTTGACCAGTATAACGAACCACGAATGTTCCACGTCGCGGTGATGGTATCGTGGATTGTAGCGAAGGCTATGATCCACCGGGCGACTGCTTGTGGCCGGTAGGGATCTCCACTGCTATGCTGTTGTAATCCCTTCCGGGAGGTTGATCACGGACACGTCGAACGTTTCGCGCCCATCGGCGCGTACCGCCCGACCGAGCGGCCCTGACTGTGAAGCTTGTACCTCGAACCCGCAATGTAGTTCGCTGGGCAGCGTAGCATCATACGACTGGAATCGGCTTCCACGACGATTGTGCCTTCCTCGTGTACATCGGGAGCTTGCACAGCAAGTTCTCGCACAGCACCGTTGTAGCCGTACGTGGTGCGGATGTCGGACCACTGAGGCGGTTGCACGAACGCTCGGAGCCCCGCCGCCCCATCATAGGTGCGCGGGACCACAATGTGAAACCGGAACGAGTCTGCCTGATATCCCTGATAGGACTCTCCGGCAGCGAGGTCTGCGACAGTCGAGTTCAACCTGAACTGCAGGGCAGGGACCACCGAGTCCGCATCCACGGTCATGTTGAACACTTGAAACCGGATTGCCGCGTAGCCAATCCCTTCGAACCCCTGATCGCTCTCGGCGGCACTAGCGAGGGAGGTCCAGATCAGGGTGTTCCCGTCACGGGTTGTTCTGGAGTCAACGCTCGCGGCCTTGCCCGGGAGTCGAGCGGTGCAGCCAGCGAGGCTGACACTCGCAGTGGCGGTCACTCCGGCAAGAAAGCGCCGCCGAGAAACCGTCCGGGTGGGAGTCGTCGGACCGACCTGGTCAGCGGTGCCAGATGATGGCTCGTCCTCGCTGGCGTAGTCCTCAGAAGAGGAATTTGATGAGCGGTGGCTGTGGATGTGGAGGGGACCAAGCGGCATACCCGCAGTTCAAACGTGAACCACTCGTATGTTATGGCTGGACTCGATCCTCAGAGAGACAGCCTGAGGAGTATGTTCGGGTAGAGTCACCGACGTTTCCAGCGAGGATCGATTGCGAGACCCGCAGACGTACTGAAAGGGTGACTCATCCCTACTGGCGTCGAAAGAAAGGCACGCATCAGTTCACTCCTCCGAAGCTGTGGTCGTGTGCATTCAAATAGTTGGTTGTAACTTCCGATCCGATCTTCAGGCGTGAACGAGAGGACCCAATCGTCGTCGGGTTCGCCGTCCGTCGCCGGGCCAAGCGATATCGTCTCCGCGAAGTCGTCAGTCATCTAGTGCCCCTCCGTGCCCCGAGCGATTTGGTAGTGCCTCTCGGGTCGGGGAGCCTCAGGATCGACGACTTCAGTCATCTATGCGGAGCCGTCACGGAACCGCTCTAATGGGACTTCGGAGACTTCGTCATAGTCGTCGTCACCGCCGATCAAGAGCGTCGCCTCGACCTCTTCAGCGGTCGCCAGTGCAAAGGAGTCACCGAGCGCCGGGTTGTACCGAAGGATGTACTCTGAGGCCTCCTGCCAGGAGTCACCGACCTCCACGGTCTCGATTCCGATATCGGTGAGCCAGTCGAGATACTCGTCAGCGGTGGTCTGGTCGTACTTCCGGGCGATAGTATAGCGGATTTCGGCGAGGTTCACGCAGCTGGCGTAGCCGGCGGTGTCCTCGACGGCGACTACATCGAGATACTCCTCAACCACGTCGCTCCCGGGTTCATCATCAGCGTGTGCAATCAGCGGCTCAGCGTCAAAGACGACGCTGTTAGGGACCGCCATCACTCCTCCGAGGGGAACTGCGCGTCACGTTCCTCTCGATCCTGCTCGCGCTTCTCTCGGAGGATCTCGGTCGCGGGCCTGTCGGTGGACGCTTCGCTGCGGGCAGCAAAGCCGCGCATCTCACCCGGCGAGCGGACGTGTTCGACGATCACCTCGCCGCCCTCAGTCTCCCGGAACAGCACCTTTCCGGGAGCCTCGATCCCGAGCTTCTCGCGGAACCGCTTCGGAATGGTCGCCTGACCGTGCTTGGTGACAGCAACGATCTCCTTCTCAGAATTATTCGAACGTTCTGACTTACTCATCGTTCATAGTGTTTGTTTCATTCATAACTAAGTCTTTCTCCGACTCACTAATCCGTGGACGTACTGAGAGACGACCCATATGCATTGATAAAATCGGTCTCAACTTGTCTAAGACATTGGAAGTTGAGACAACAGTGAGTTTAGCCGTGGGAGAATGCCAGACTCGATTGATTTGCTTATCTTTCTCCACCTGCAGGGGAGAATACTGTACGAGATTGCGTCTATCGAACGTCTCAGCGGCTACAAGGAAGAAAAACTAGTTGGTGAGGAGGTAACCGACTCCGACTACTTTCGTCCCGAGAAGCCCGTTCATATCGATAACGTCCTGATGAATCGGGAGTTTGATACCCAGCACGCTCTAGAGATGATCAGCCAGCGTGGGCTCTCCTACGTCGTTGCGAAACAGATGAAGATCAGCGAGAAAGCGCAGGCGAAGCGATTGCTGTTGAATCAGGACCACTGCGGAATCGACCGTAAGCTCTCTCTGGGGGATTTCTGAGACATATAGTGAGTGGGTTGAAGATGGAATCCATGATACCCATCAGAGCGGTCACTTACTCACCTGCTAATCTCCGTGCTGGACGACACGGAGCGGATATCCGATAGAAAACGTACTGGATTTGACATTTCCCTCCGGCTCAAGACGGAAGGAATCCCACGGCACCGCTCCGCTCCGCTTCGCTTCGTTGGGAGTGGGAGTGGGGTGTCAGGTTTGGGTTGAGGTTTGGGTTTGCAGACTCCCAAGACCAACCCCAACCCCAATCCCAAGCCAAGCCAGGACACCGTTGGAATCGGTGTGTGACCAGTCACTGTGCAATCTCCGGGGAGTGCCAAACCCCTGTCCCGGCCCCGGGACTCCTCTCCTCAACCGAGGCGAAGTCCCTATGTTGTTTGTGCCACAGGAACTTCGGTCAGTCTCACCAGACTCGGAGTTACTTGCATTGGTGAGGAGAGCCCGATGCTTGTTATTTGATTCTCCGAAAGGCACACCCTGTCTCCAAAGTGAGCAGACACTCGGCTCCATCGTGGTCAGAACCGATATGCCGACTCTCACAGAGACACCGCCGTCTAACAAAACCGTTCGGAATCCCCCATTGTGACGGCGCGTATCCACAGCCTCAGTGGGATTGGGTCTGCTCAGCGTATGATAGAGCACAAACTGATACTCAACAAGTCTGAAAAATAGTCTGGTCCACTCAAGTAAATCAAAACTTAGCCTCAACGAATCCGAACATTCACAGCTGGAATACCTACCCAGCTTGATTGGATATACGGAAGCAACGACTGAGGCTGTCAGAGGAGTTTACTCAACCGGGCACCGGTCAATTCCAAGCACGCGGTATAATAGACACCGTCGAGTTGCACCCTCAAGAATCAATACCACTCCAGCAACGCCAAGTCCGATTGCAGAGAACACTGGAACAGTTATACTGCCAATCGCAACAAGGACTGCAAGCACGGCAATTAGGCTCCCACCTGCAATTCGGATGAGTGCATCAGTGCGCCCAACGTTCCGTTTCATACTATACACTAGTGCCCATTACAGTAAAATATTGAGCTGATTGACACCCCACGTCGGACAGAACCGACAATATCTGGAGTCAATCTGAGATTGCACAGACTATCCGATGAACTGAGAGCTGGAGTATTCTGTCCCGGATCAATAGTATAAAATCTCTGGCAGGTATGACTCAAAAGGATAGCAACAATCGAGACTGCCGCACAAACGATTCTCATTACCGCTCAGAACGAAGGTGTCACTGTTTCATGTCATCCGGAGCGGAAGCCCCCACAGCGAGAGAATGAACCCAGGGAATCCGATCCCGACGATCGGGTCGTCTTGGAACGGGCGGAACAGTTAATCGACCACGTCAGCCGCATCGTCTTCCCGGTGTTCTCGTTGGACCGTGGTGAGGGCTGTGAGATTCACGAGAACGCCTACCGGGGGTTATAGACCTATCTCGGGTTGCGTGGGAATCTCGCTACTAACAAGGGCGCTCGGAGCTTCATCCATGAGCCGACACGTGATCGGACGCCGCTTGGTCACGCCCATCGCGACCAGATTTGTGACCTCTCTATCGCGGAGATCCGCGAAATGTACCGACAGGTAGTCACCCGGCTACTGGATGAGGTCGGCCGAACAGAGGAGTTCTTCCGGGCGGGAGTTATCGCGATCGACATCACCGAATTTGACCCGTTTACTGGCGATAGGACGGCCCACGAAGACGAGATTATCGGCACGAAAGAGAAGAGCGACGAATACGCCTACCAGTGGGCGACGGTTCAGTTAGTCGGGAATGTTGTCCCGATTGTACTCGATGCGCGACCTGTGCGGCGGGGTGAATCACGGACGGAGATCGTTGAGTATCTCTTAGACTCTGCTGAAGCGGTCGTTCACGTCGACAACGTCCTGATGGACCGAGAGTTCGACAGCCAGCACGTTCTGGAAATGATCGGTCAGCGGGGACTGTCGTATGTCGTGCCCAAGCGGATGCAGACCAGCGAGAAAGCCCAATAAAGATGGTTACTTCGACGTGATCAAGACCGGAAGCTCAACCTCGGCAAGAACGGATGGCACGAGACGACGCTGATCTACCGTCGGAAAGAGGACTCTGAACACACGATCACCGGCAGTATTTGATGTTTATGACGAATCAGGGAAGCGGACACCTCACGGAGTACGGCTATCGGTGGGAGATCGAAAGCGGCTACAAGTCGATTAAACGGCTTATGACTGCCACGACATCGAAGAATTTCGGGTTGCGGTTCTTCTCCTTCGCGTTCGCGTGTCTGCTGTACTCGATTTGGCGAGCGGTGGATCTGCTGGCACAGGTCGAACTGACTGGGAAATACGAGCAGTCGCCGATTGTGACGGTCGACAATACGTTAACGCTGCTCAAGAAGGAGACCGGAATCGGGTAGTGCAGCTCCCAGACTGAGTTCGTGCGGTGTTTGAGTGGCAAACACTAATCGAAGTTGAAGAAATCTAGTGATAGTATTGGAAGCGTAACAAGAATGCGCGTTTTGAGAGCTTTTTGAAGCAGTCCCCTTTCACTGATTCGTCTAAATTCACGCATTATTGCTCACGCTCAGGATTCCTCCGCGTTTACGCGGAGGAGGATGTCAAAGCCCTGCTAGTCTCAACTTCCATCCTGAGATTACGTATAAACCATATGTTGATATATCTTTTTCATATGAGCGAAGTTGGGACTATAATATATTTACCTATCATTGAACTCGCCCGTGCAGTCTGGAACAAAACCTGAAGGTGGAATTGAAAATAAACGTGCTCCGTCCACGTTGGATTTGGAGATAATTCCCATTCAGCACAGAGACCGAAAGCGTCAAACTGATCAGAGATGGGCTCATTCAGCGTCACCGAGTCGGTAGTGGATAAATGTGAGTTGATTCAGTCAACAGGAACTATCTCATATTGCTTTTGAGAAGACAATCTTCCGTACACTGTTAGTTATACCGAGGATTCCGGACCTCCAGTAGTGTGGGTCGCTTAGATAGCACGCCAATCCAGATCGCATATCTCGGTACGTTCGATTTTGCATCGATGTTAGCAGTTTATAGCCGTCAAGCCCGATATCGAAGTCAGCGCTAGCTAGCGAGTAAGCAGGAATCGCTCGTCGTGAGATGACTATGTGGTTCGAGAGAATAACCGAGAGTGAGTATTCTCATAATTTTTGTATGTCACCACTGCAGGCAATATCTCAACAGTTAATTGAAGTGTCTTAATCGATCATTGCTTGTCCTCAATGCTGAGATGCAATTCGCTGTCTGGGGTGTCATCGTCAGCACTCCCCGTTATATATACCTGATTTCTTTGACGAAACACGATTTTACATGTATTATTATGACGTGCTGTCCTCAAAAGCGCATTATTTATATCATTTCGTCACACGAAGGCAGATACGGTTCGATATCGCGAGATCAACGCTACATCAGAAATCGTGAATAATATCATATGCTTGAATGTACCAATAATTCCAGATACAGGGAGTCACAAACAACCCACTTTGTGTTAGGTGACACCCACACTGGAGTCGCAATAGCTGAACAGTTACAGATGAATGGGCACAGTGTCACAATGATCACCAAAACACACGGTTCCGACATCGTGCCTGTCATCCAGGGTAGCCCGACAGATGTTGAACTTCTCATCGAGTCGGGACTGGAAACAGCGACATCAGTGATCATCGGGGCTCAATCGGATGCGCGGAACTTCCTCATCGCACAACTCATTCGGGTCCACTTTGATATTCCACAGACCACCGTGCTTGTGTATAATCCTGAACGGCTCTCAGCAGTCGCCGAAGCTGGTCATGAAGCGCTTTGCGTGACGACCGTGCTGTCCGAAACGGTCGCGGAGCATGTATGAAAGAACTTGAACGCGATCTCGGGCTTTTATCAGTACTGGCAATAAGCATTGGTGCGATGATTGGGAGTGGGGTGTTTATTCTCCCCGCTCTTGCCCTCGAAATCGCAGGTCCTGCAGTGATCCTTGCATACGCGCTTGCCGGAGTGCTCGTCGTGCCAGCAGCCCTCTCAAAATCCGAGATGGCGACTGCGATGCCCGAAGCCGGAGGAACATACATTTATATTGAGCGAGGGATGGGTCCACTGGTTGGTACCATCGCCGGTGTCGGTACCTGGTTTTCGCTCTCGTTCAAGGGGGCACTCGCCCTTGTCGGTGGTGTTCCATACTTACTCTTGATATTCGATCTCCCGTTAAAACCAGTTGCGTTGGGTCTTGCAACACTATTGATACTCATAAATATCGTCGGGGCGAAACAAACAGGTCGTCTGCAGGTCGCGATTGTCGTTCTTATGCTTGCTGCTCTTGGATGGTTCGCGGCTGGGAGTGCTCCTGGTATTAATTCGGCTAACTATCTGAACTTCTTTGCGGATGGAATCGGTGGGATCCTGACTGCGACTGGATTAGTATTCGTCTCATATGCGGGTGTCACAAAGGTTGCCAGTGTCGCCGAAGAGGTCGAAGATCCAGGTCGTAATATTCCAGTTGGTATTCTCGGGTCACTCGCGTTTACAACCGTTCTGTATGTGGTAATCGTGGCGGTACTGGTTGGCGTGACAGATGTAAACAACGTTGCTGGATCGTTGACGCCAGTAGCGGTAGCTGCGGAATCGACACTTGGTCAATTCGGTGTCATTATTGTTATCCTCGCAGCTATCCTCGCGCTGATCTCAACGGCGAATGCGGGAATCCTTTCTTCATCACGGTATCCATTTGCAATGAGTCGAGATAAACTCGTTCCACCATCTCTTTCGACCGTGAGTGAGCGGTTTGGAACACCTGTGGCTTCAATTACGCTCACTGGGGCAGCATTGCTAGTGCTGATTGCATTCGTCCCAATCCTTGATATTGCCAAACTCGCAAGCGCATTCCAAATCTTGGTGTTCGGGCTGATTAATCTAGCCGTTATTGCATTTCGTGAGGGTAACACCGAATATGAACCAGAGTTTACATCACCACTCTATCCCTGGATGCAGATATTTGGTGCAATCACTGGTCTACTCTTGTTGACACAGATGGGGTCAGTTGCGATTGGAGGAGCAGTTGCGATCATCGTCGGAAGTATTGGCTGGTATCTATATTACGTGCGGTCACGGGTAACTCGAGAGGGAGCAGCAACGGATGCAGTCCGCCGACGTGTCGGCAGGGAGATACTCACAGAAACTGAATCAATGATAGACGATTCCCCACGCGAGGTGCTCGTTGCACTTACGAAGAATCTTGATGCGGATCGGGAGCAGTCATTGATTAGTATTGCCGCCGATCTTGTTCGTCCTGACGATGGTCGTGTGGTCGTCGTTCGATTTGAGGAGGTACCAGACCAGACTCCGTTGACCGAGAACATAGCAATACAATCCTCAGCAGATATCTCGTATGAGGCTCGGATGAACTCGCTCTCAACGAAGCTTGATGTTGATATCGAAGCCGACGAAATTGTGAGCCACGATACAAAGCACGCAGTCCTCAACGTTGCCGATAATCGCGGAGTAGACTCGATAGTAATGGAACATGAGCCATTACGGCTTCGATCCCGGTTATTCGGCGACCCAATTGATTGGGTCGTCCGTCATGCACGATGTGATGTTCTTCTCGTAGATAATCTCGGGTATGATCGCCCAGAACAGATTGCTCTGTCAGGAGACGGTGGACCATACTCCCCATCAGCGGTGAACATCGCTGAAGCGATTGCTACTGCGAATGAAGGCGATATTTCCCTGTGGTATCCTGCTGATCGAAATAAAACCGAGAAACAAAGACAGGCAACCGATGACTACCGGATTGCGCTCTCAGAGATGCTTTCCGTTTCAGTTCGGACAGCGTCTCCCAGAGCTGATGGCGGACGACCATCGAATCCTGATGTAGTAGTGCGACGCGGTAGTGTTGAGAGATTTCAAACTATCTTCTCGGATAATACACTGATTTTTCCAAGACCAAGATGTACGACAATAACGGTATATGCACATGATCTCAATCAATCATCAGTACTGCGTTGGCTCTGTGAGCGTCTCACATTCTGATTGATCTTATATATTCACTTTTGATATGATCCGAACAACCGAGATACGGCTTGAAATCGCTATACGATAGGAACACATTGGGCTTTCATCGGACGTTCATATCGGCTTAGGAATACACGGTCCACAAACGAGATGATAAATTAACCCTGATCTGGGGAAACGATGTTTACAAATTCAACATAAGATGGTATATCAAGTAAATATATCAGTTTTTTGAGTATATTCGGAAATGTGAGTTGAAAATACAAAACTGATATATAACGCTGAAGGACCAGATAGTATATGTCGGAGCAGAGTTCACCTGTCCCCCGCCGCGGAGGTCAAGGGTCAAAAATTGAGCGGGTGGTAGATGAGTATGATCTCTCGGGGTTGGGAGATGAATTGGTCTCTCGATGGCTTGGAGAAGATGGATATGAACGCGAAAGTCTACGCGATTTGGCTGATCGAGTAAATAACCGGCTTATTCATGCTGCGGTTGATGATTCATTCACGCTACTTGATGGAGAGGCTGAGAACATTCGCCGGCTTCTGATTGATGACGATGACGTTACTGCAGGAGCGCGAACGGAGGCTCGACAGAGTCTCAAACACAAGGGAGTCGATATTGACCATCTTGAGTCAAGTTTAATTTCATATCAATCGGTCTATAATTATCTTAAACGCAATCGGAATGTTTCTCGGGAGTCTCAAGAGACAACAGATGATCCAGCATCAACTCTTGAGCCGATTCAAAAGCTTAAGAACCGACTGCGAGTAATCATGGGAAATAAAATCGAACGGTGGACCCGAAAAAATGTTGTAGCTGATGGCGTATATGACGTAGATGTTGCCGTATGGATTACGTGTCAACACTGTGGTGAGCGGTGGTCGCCAACAGCATTTCTTGATGAGAGTGGGTGCCAGTGCACCCGTAATATCAATCACTCAGAATATAACACGGACACGGATATAAAAACGAAGAGAACAGAGTAACTCCTTCGTTTCGCTGTCACCCAATGACGGTTTTTATCAGTCGTTGTGACCGTGATTTTTTGTTTAATATTGACCCGGAACACGCACAGGCGTTCCAGGTGAACTGAGTCTACAGATATCAAGGCGAGTGCCTCAGGGCTTTGATGTTGATACTGATATTAGTGATGTTGATGTGACCCCGGTGAAGCCAACATGAATATTAACAGTTATTCCGCTATATGTCCTCTCAAAAGGGACAGCCAGAAAACCTCACAGACGGGTGAAAAAGCTTCATCGAATGCTGGCTGCGACAGTCTGGAACTGGAACTATGGTCCCTCTCAACATCCACCACTGGCGGTGCGACGGGGGTTTCCAACGGGAACGGGGGCTGGTGGAGGTCAAGACCCCGACTCCCACCCCACGAGTACAGTTGGGCGTGATCACCGGTGGTCCGCTGCCACTCGAACCCACCGGCGTTCATCAGCACCTTCACGAGCTCAAAGCTGGAGAACGTCCACTGCCCTATCGATCAGTCCAGAACGTCTGGCGGGTTCTGTTCGCCGGTGATGTTGCCGGCGGGGTCGATGCCCGCCGCCTGGAGTTCCTCGCTGGTCGGTGCACGGTCACGCTCACCGTCGTGCAGCGCCACAGCGTCGTCGAGGTTCTCTCGCGCTGCCGCTCTGGATTTGCCCTGTGCCGTAACCCCTGTCTCTACGTTTTTTTGCGATCCACCAGTCGTCCTCCTGCCAGAGACGGATTTCGCCGTCGTGACTACCGTCTTGAGTCGAACTGGTCATCGTAGTCGGTGTTGGGCGACTGTTCGTATAACGGCTGTTGGGACTGTAATTTCTGTCTCCGAAGCGGAACGCGTCACCGGGCGTTCCAGCTGAATTCAGTGTGGCTTTGGATATACACGGTAGTTACATTGCCAGCGAGTAATAAGTATTCGGCGGTCCCCCCGACGAATCGTGACAACAACGGCGAAAACTGACTGGTCTCGTGACCGACTCGCGCTGTGTATTCAGCACGACCGTTGAAACCTATCACTGGTTGAGGGTTTCAACAAGATCAAAAAAGTCAATCTGAGCAAAGGAATGCTCGGGAAAACTTCCGTGCCTTGCTGGGGATCGGAGAAAAGGTCAAGTTAACGCCGTGGTAGCCGCGTGAATCCGAGATTCCGCGCCAGCCAGAGTGCGCGGCGACGCAACTGATTGGCTACAGGACGGAGCATTCACTATTCGACCGGCTGGGACATGGTGATTCCATTCAAAATGTCAGTGACATATTTCAGGGTAAGCGGGAGCCGAGGGGGGACGCCGCCAGATCCAAGCCTGTTACTACCGCATGCCGTTAGAGAGCCTGACAGAGCCAAAACTACCTCTTATTCCCTCTGAACGATTGGACCACCAAACTCTCTTGATTACGAGTTCACCCGTCGGCTCAACCGGAACGTCGTCTCCCGGAATCGGGAGGACAACTGCGAACCACTGCGGAACGTGGAGATCGACGCCGTCGCTAACCTCGACAGCTGCTGTCTCCTCTCGTTTCGGTAGATGAAACAGGAATTCATCGGGCTGCTGACCGAGGGCATCAACTTCCTTGATACTCACAGGACCGAGTTCGTGCATCAAGTGTGTGACGCCCGCAACTTCGGCACCGAGATCGTCGACTGCGAACTCATCAGCCCGCTCTATTAACACCTCGGGGTCAAGCCCCGAGGCATCCGGCTTGATTCTTGATGAAGAGCGCGAACTGAAGCACGTCTTTGACCGCGCGAAAGGAAAACACGAACGCGATAGATGAGAAGGAAAATCAAGTAGCTAGAGGGGTATCGTCCGGCATTCGTTGACGCGCTTGAGGAGCGTATTAAAAAGGGGATCGTAGATGATCGAGAACGCCAGCCTCAGCGACTTCCAGAGTGACGGTGGTGAGGATGGTCGCGGGCTACCACCACGGTCCCACTCAACGGCGAGACACACGACTACGCCCTGGAGACATTCGCGGGCGTTCTCGTAAACCAGACGGTCCCCCACAACGCGGACATACGTTGGCACTCAGTCGGAGCGGTTAGCCTGAGTAAATCGTCGAGGACTACGAGACGTTCTACCGGCTATCGCTCATCAAAAAAGTCGACATGACTCACAGGAATTTACGCGCAACGGCGTAGAGAGCGCCGTAAGAAGACCCCCGACCGAAGACGGGTCAGAACGATACATGATTGTGGCTGGACAGCAACGTTGTCTCAACGTTCACAGAGAGCGTTTACTACCCGTACACGAGTTCGAACTACCACACGCTGCTTGTGGCGGACCCACTCGACAACTATCGCGCCGACTACGAGTTCGTCGACCTCCGGCTGGTCGTGGGTGAGGCCGACAAGATTGTGCCACTACTGATAAACACACAGTTGATACTATGATTATCATTGAGGCTGTCTTCAGCTAGATAGATTCATCACTGACCGACAATTGCCACAGAATATTTCAATATGTATAAACAAACTGAGTAATATCAATATAATATTTAATCACTCAGATTTGTGATCACGGGCACTCGGGGTATCTTTTTGTCGTCTAATTTCATCGAAGATATGTTCTGAGTGACATAGATTTGATTGCATAGACCAGGTAAGGATCGCTTCTATGACTTCAGATCGATTAATATCTGGTTCGTTATACTCTGCAACAAGTAAATCAATTTCAAGTAATGCTTCCTGACTCAGACAAATCTCCAGTTTTTTACTATTATTCCTCTCTGTCATGTCAAGTTACGACTACGATTTACTCAGATGACCTTGCTTATTTGATAATTTAGGTGATACAAAAGCCGATTTATCCTGTTAGATTAAATGATGGATTGATTAACAAACTATCAGGTCACGTAATAATATTTTCTGTTGCTGTAACATAATCCGAGAATAAATATATTAATATATTGGGTATATATTATATCGTACACTTCGAGAGTGTGCCAAATATTTCATATTCGATAATACTCACGCTGCTGAAACAGTATCATCTCAGGCGCTGATATCATGAGCGAGTTGTCTCGCGGGTCAATTCTCTCTGGCGCTCGTTTTCGTTTATTTGTAAATGCACAATTTATCAGTCGTTGGGAATATGATCGCTGTTTATATTGGAAGCCACACCTATCTGAGTTAGGCGTGGGTGAATATTGTTTTGCGCGTTCCGCTTCGAATAAAGAAAATCAAATTACCAACGACTATTATCGCATCTATCTGACACCACGGAGAGATACACATTATTTCATCAAGTGATTATATACTTGATCTATAATTGAACCGATCACAGCGTGCGGATCAATTTCTGTAACGCAGTCAGACAATGCCGTATTAGAAAGTATCAAATCATTAATATTTCTGACGTCTGCGTAGCGCATTGAACGTTAAAGTATAATATGGTAATCCCTGAATGAATGAGACAGATCGATAATTCTGCGGTCAAGACATAAAGTATAAATGGGTCATATCAGTAGCTATATTCACTGTATGAGTATGCATACATAAGACTGCATACATACTCGGATCCTACCGATGATGCCCTGTGATATCTCCAGTTGCAGGCAGGGTTGAGGTTTGACACTGCACTGGAGTGCCCTCAACAACTGGATCACTGAGGGTTACGATTGCATGACAGCATTTCCCCCCCTTCCCTCTTTTTCCGAGTTATTACCTTGCTCCCCCACACCAAGTGAATATGAACGACAGCCGAATATACTAGCTACTGAACAGTCGTCGGTCAGCCCGCTCGTGATTCATGCCCATCACATCGACCATTGGTGCGAATGCATACATCGCACGCAGGTCAGCATCATGATACTCTGTGCAGACGCTTTCAATAATCGGGAACAATCTTGAGAGTTGTGCCTGAATCGCTGTATGCCCGAACCGACCAAGTCGCTGTGCTGCCCCAAGCAGTCCAGTGACTGAGCTATAAGCACTCACTAATGCTGCTTCATGACATTCGAGGTCAGATGCCTGACAGACAACCCCAAGAACAACCGGGAGGTATCCTGGAGTTTGACCCTCCTGACAAGCGAGTCTGTAGTCAGTCACTGACCCATCAGCCTCAGCATCCGTGTCGGCAAGCAAGTCATCATTGCTATCATCAAGCAACTCAAGTAGTTTTCCGCCAGCTTTTCTCGAACTGTTGCGAAACTCTGCTGGCAGTGTCGCCGCCCCAAGCCGTTCATCAGCGGCTCGAATCTCGTCGAGATCACCACGCATAGCTGACCGATGGGCATGACCAAGTGCGACAATTTCTGCTGGACCAATGACCCCACGAAGGTAGCCTGCAATGAGGTCCCCAAGTTGTTCAGGAGTTTCAATGCTCCCTTCGTTGAGATACTGTTCGATACCATAAGAGGCAGTGTATGTGCCGACTGGTAACATTGAATCTGAAAACCGCATCGCTGTGAGTAATGCTTCCATCCCAGTCATTATGTACCCTCACCGAGTGAACCGGCTGATACCGAGTCTGAATCAGACTTACTGTCGTCATCGTGCGCATCAGCGCGAGCATGAGTATCATCGGTGTCAGTATTATCGTGGTCGGTCTGTTCATGCGTATGCTCGTGGTTGTGGTTATGAGCATGATCATGATCATCATCATGCCCGTGCCCACGTCCATGATAATGAGCAGTCTCATCGTGGTCTGTTTGGTTATGATTATCGACGCTGCTGTGTTCGGTTGTGTTCATTTTGTTGTTATCATTGAGGAACCGTTCAGCGTTGACCGTCTCATAATATGTTGTTGCGTCAGCGGGAATGTACGCTTCAAGTACCTCCTCAATAATTGCGTGGTCAGCCTCGACCGGAATATAGGCCAGCTCATTATCGATGGCGATGTCCCAGTGTTGATTCCCGATTCGATGTCCAAGGTTGATTGCTGTTGAGACTGCTAATTGCGAAGTTGAGAAATCAATCACAAACGCCTCTCGCGGTTCGAACGCAACGACAACAGCACGACTGTTATTCAATATCAATATATCACCAGGAGTGAGTTCTGGTCGATCGACAAGCACACCAAGATCGGTTCCCATATCTGTCGTCACGCGAATACGTGATCGTTTCCGTTCGGTCTCATCAAGTACGACCGTCTCCAGTGTGTCAGCCTGCTCATGATCGGCGATTGCGCTGGCGAGAGCAGGGTCAGAATTGATATTGCCGACAATACCATCAACTCGCTTCATCGACGGTCCCCGAGTGGCGCGCCAACACCAAGCAGCTCTTTTCGGGTTTCATCCCACGCAGCCTCGATTGCGGCTGTCACATCTGCATTTCGGTCACCAAGGACACGCACAGTGATACCAGCTTTATTACGAAGGGTTGAGACACCAGCGGCAACCTCATGATCGTTCACCCGTTCATGAATCAGCTTCACAATTGCCTCATCATCAGCATTCGGGCAAAAAATGTACAACGTACCAATGACGGTATGTTCACCAACAGTCGCCAGATTACGAGGGTCGCGTCGAGCAGGTCGAAGATCGACAGCATCAGCACACACGAGACGCTCTTCAACCCTCGCATCGGTGCGACTCTGATAATGATCGAAACTGAATGGCTCATGTGCGGAGAGTCCATCGGGAACAAACACATCGCCGACAATCACAGTCGCATCCGAAGCCATCTCAACGGTTGTCGTCTGTAAACACCGAGCATCTTCATTCAGAATCGTCGGTCCAGGCAGGTATTCGAGATATACCCCTGATTCAGCGACCAGCGTTGTCTCAAGATGTGCGTAACTGGCGTTCATCGTCTGTACTTTTGACGCACTCTGATTTGTGATGTGCGCGTGTGCGTCTGGACGTGCTGTGACAGTGAGACTATGACGGTCGCCTTGAGTGATTGCACCAGTTGGATCCTGTAAACAGACTGTTATGAGCCCGTCGACCGGATCACTGTCAAGTGTCCCTGAAAGATGATATGGCACCCTGAGGAAGTCTGATAGCAGTCGAGTTGGGTTATTATCTTCGCGACCGACGACAAGGTCGGCTATTCCATGCTTTCCATGACCGAATGCGGGCGACTGTTGTAGTTTCTGCGTGTCGTACTCCTGAAATGCCGGTGGGATTGGGTGCGTATGATCGCTGTTAGTACTCACGCGAATAAGACGCTCCGCTCAATTATGTCCATGATATCATCGATGCCCTCTCCAGCCTTACAATTCGTGAATGCTGTGGGACTGTCCCCACGAACGTCCATTGCATCCTCTCGAAGCACTTCGAGACTCACATCGACGTGTGGTGCAAGATCTGTTTTATTAACCACTAGCAGATCAGCCTGCGTGATTCCAGGTCCACGTTTCCGTGGAATATCGTCACCTTCAGCCACTGAAATCACAAAGATGAAATAATCCGCAAGCTCCGGATTGAACGTTGCCGCAAGATTATCACCGCCGGATTCAATCAGGACGACATCCAACTCAGGGTGGCTTTCACTGAACTCATCAATCTTATCAAGATTCATTGATGGATCTTCACGAATCCCCGTGTGGGGACACGCCCCAGTTTCGACACCAGCAATAAGCTCTTCTTCAATCCGACCGGCAAATGATGATTGTAACCGTTGGGCGTCTTCCTGAGTCATAATATCGTTCGCAATAACGCCCAACTCATAGCCAGCGTCATCAAGTCGCGGGACAAGTTCCTGTACAAGCGCAGTCTTTCCGGACCCAACAGGACCGCCTAGCCCGACCTTTGCGACATCTCTGTATCCCATTATTATTCCACCTGTTCCCGCGTATCTCCGCGAATTGGGTCATGCACCGTCACAAGCTTTGTTCCGTCTGAGAATGTCGGTTCAACCTGCACCATGTCAATCATCTCTGGGACTCCATCCATTACGTCCTCACGAGTCAGTAAGCTCGTCGCCTCTTTGCGAATTTCTGCGACATCCATTCCATCGCGGGCGCGCTCACAAACCCAGTTGGAAATATATGCGATTGTTTCTGGATGATTTAATTTCACCCCTCGTTCTTTGCGCTGTTTGGCGAGCTCTGCAGCCATGAAAATCTTGAGTCGTTCGTTATCTTTTGGTGAAAGTTTCATAATGAATATCTTTTCGTAAGTGGGAGGTCTTCAGCCGGCTCACAGGTCACGTGTTCACCGTCGACCGCAACTTCGAACGTCTGTGGGTCAATATCGATATCCTCTGGCGCGTAGTTATTATGTCGCATATCGTCTTTTCCAACATCACGGGTTCCCTCAACAGGGCGTACACGCGATTGAAGCCCAATCTGATCGCCAATATCGTTTTCATAAGCTGCCTTGCTGACAAATGTCGTACTGATTGCGTGTTTTGCCTTCCCGACTGCACCCATACGGGACCGCTGCATGACAGGTTCACAGGTCATTAATGATCCGTTCGCTTCACCCATCTCGCTATGAACGGGAAAACCACCCTTAATGACGTATTTGGGCTTGATACCGTAGAATTCCGGTTCCCAGAGCACGATATCCGCCATCTTCCCCGGTTCCAGTGAACCAACATATTCGTCGATACCAGCGACCTTTGCGGGGTTGATTGTGTACTTTGCAACGTACCGCTTGATGCGAGTGTTATCTGCGTCTGTCCCTGTATCAGCCGGAAGTGGTCCGCGCTGGGATTTCATTTTATGTGCTGTCTGCCATGTTCGTGTAATGACTTCAGCCATCCGTCCCATTGCTTGTGAATCAGAGGTCATCATGCTGATTGCACCCATGTCGTGAAGTACATCCTCTGCAGCAATGGTCTCTGAACGGATTCGGGATTCGGCGAACGCAACATCCTCCGGCACGTCCGGATTGAGATGATGACAGACCATTACCATATCAAGATGCTCATCGAATGTATTGACCGTGTATGGCATCGACGGATTCGTTGATGATGGGAGCATGTGGTCATAGCCGATGAGTTCGAGCACATCCGGCGCATGACCGCCACCGGCTCCTTCAATATGAAAGGTGTGGATTGTTCGACCGTCGATTGCTTCGAAGGTGTCTTCGAGAAACCCTGACTCATTCAGCGTGTCAGTGTGGATACACACTTGGACGTCTTCCTCATCGGCAACTGTAAGGGCGGTATCGATAACGTCGGGTGTCGATCCCCAATCTTCATGAAGTTTCAACCCGCATGCACCAGCCTCAATCTGTTCGACGATCGGATCAGGACCGCTTGAGTTACCTTTCGCGTAGAAACCAACATTTACTGGATATTCTTCAGCAGCCTGCAGGAATCGTTTAATATTCTCTGGTCCAGTCGTACAGGTAGTTGCACCCCCACCATAGCCGCCACCGAACATCGTTGTCACACCGCTCGCCAGTGCATGCTCGAACAGCTCTTTACTATTAAAATGAATATGTATATCGAGCCCCCCTGGTGTTGCAATGAGCCCATCTGCTGGTGCGGTGTCTGTGCTTGGTCCGATAACGAGTTCATCATCAACGCCGTCCATCGTATCAGGGTTACCAGCCTTGCCGATACCAGCGATTTTGCCATCACGAACACCGATATCACCCTTTTGAACTCCCAAAATGGGGTCAATGATGACAGCATTGCTGAAAACCCAATCAAGTGCTCCCTCTGCTTGCGTTGTTCCCGACTGCATTCCCATGCCGTCCCGCATCGTCTTGCCACCGCCAAACACTGCCTCATCACCGTATGTCCCGTGGTCTTTCTCGATCTTGGCGAGCAGATTCGTATCACCAAGTCGTAACCGATCACCCTCGGTTGCACCAAAGAGATCAGTGTATGCCTCTCGAGAGAGTTTTCGACTCACTGCTCGGTCTCCATGTAATCTGCCTTTCTAGCGCGCTCAAATGCCTGCTCGCGTACTTCATCAGTATCAAGTTCACCGTTGACCAGTCCACCCATTCCTTTGACGATCCGGTCACCTCCAATCGCGACAAGGTCGACATCTTTCTCACAGCCAGGCTCAAATCGAATGGCAGTTCCTGCTGGGATATCGAGTCGCATTCCGTATGCGCTTTTTCGATCAAATGCGAGTGCTGGATTCGTCTCAAAGAAATGAAAATGTGAGCCAACCTGTGATGGTCGATCACCAGTGTTCTCGACGGTGACTGATGTTGTCTCACGGTCAGCATTAATCTCAATTGGCTCATCTGCCGGAATCAACTCGCCGGGTGTGATATCACTCATCGCTGCAGTCCCTTCGATTAAATACCCCTTCAACAATCGATGAACAAATTGGCATAACAGAGTCCAATTCGACCAACGATGATAAAAATATTTCTCTTAGAACAATACTGATGTCGTAAAGCAACACCGATTGAATGTAAGGATTAAAATAATCAACTGTGTAATTATGTGCCTCACTGGATGCAATCAATGAACATTCTTCCAGTATAGAGAGCAGGAAGAATCCATGCGGCTTCAGTTGTCGACAGAAATCTGTGAGTGCTGGCGTGGGACCAAGACCAGCGGTCTCGGGAATCCAGGATGAATCCGACAGCTCTGGATTCATCTATACTGCGAGAGCCACTCGGAGATTTCACGACCCATCCGGTGAACTGACGGGGGGTTCTACTCGTAGGGAAAAATTGAGCGGGAACAGAGCGACCCCCCGCCCAGTCCGACGGTGGCGGTCTGTCCAAATAATGAGACAGAAATCGAGACCAGTCCAGTGAATGGTCAGCTCCCATATTGAACCGATGCAGATAGTATGCCCGACTGCTTGGAGGTATCATAAAAAGTAATCCGAGTTGGGCGATGTCTGCTGGACTCTCCAAGGCACACCCAACTCTGAGAGTCCGTCCATGATGCAGCACAAGGATCCCGGGAGCTGAGGCGTCGCACTCCCAACACAGCAGTCCAAGTCCTCCCGGCAGAGGTCGCAAGCCTCTGTCTCAGATTCGCACTGACTGGATGCTCGGAAGGACGAGGACTGGGACTGGGACTGTCAAATCTGCAATCCCCACCGCTCACACTCACGCTCACTCGCACGCTCAGGATTCCTCCGCGCTTCCCCGGAGAACTCATGATATGGTCCTAGAAGACATCTCACACAGAGAGGTGATACGTCATAACTCATATACAAGAGAGAATACGGGATAGAACAGTGGTATCTTGGACTATATTATCTCTCAGGACTCTCGATTCAAGAGGAACTCACGGGCTGCTTCCACGGTTAGTGGAATCTCGGCGTCCGGCAGCACCGTTTCAAACATTTGCACCGTTTGTGGTGGCTGGAGCCCATGATCTGAAAGGAGATTGCGATCTGTTAATATCTCACGAACGGGTCCCCTCGCGGCGATTTCTCCATCTCGTCCAAGAAGAATCACCCGATTAGCGATCTGCGGGACCAGATCAACTGATGGTGTAAAAATTAGCATGGATCCGGTATGATTACTGAGAAGATGAAGAATTTGCTCCCGATATGTTGCATCAACCGCCCCAAATGGCTCATCGAAGAGAAGGACATCCGGGTCAAATGCAAGAACACTGGCAATCGCAGCCCGTTGTTTTTCACCGCCTGAGAGGCGAAACGGTGGTCGATCAAGCAAGTCATTCAGCCCAAGTGTGTCTGTAAGTGACTCGATACGGCGCTCCGCAGTCGCGCGAGCATGACCCAACTGTGCTGGACCATATTCGATGTCTTCTCGAACTGTTGTATTGAATAGGTAATCATCGGGATTCTGCAGCAGCACTCCAAGTCGGTCTCGGACTGTCTCGGCGTCGGCTGTTTTCTCGAAGAATGTGAGTGACCCAGCAGTCGGCTCAACAAGTCCACCAAGAACGAGTTGTAATGTGGTTTTTCCTGACCCATTCGCACCAATGACTGCAATCTGCTCTCGTTGTTCAATCGTCACATCAACGTCCTTGATTGCGGTTGTGCCATCAGGATATTCATGTTTCACCCCGCAGGCGTCAATTACAGACTCCATCGAATTACTCCTGTTATGATCACTGCAACCCCCGAGATAGTGAGCAGCGCGTAATCGTATGTATCAATCTGTTGTAATCGACCGTACGGTGATGGAGCGTGTGCACCACCGCGGGCTCGCATCCCTCGACCGACTCGTTCGCCTCGATTTAGCGTTCGCAAAAGAAAGCTCCCAACCAACCGATGTGCATCCCGCCATGCACCACGGAGTCGTGTCCGACCGGTCGTCCGGCTATTTCGCGCCAGAACTAGCCGCTGTAACTCATCAAAAAACAGGAATAAATATCGATATGTAATAGCAATGACCCATACGAGTGCGACTGGGATATGTAGTGAGCGCATTGCTGCGATAACCGCCGAAAACGGTGTTGTGAGCACAATTAATGATAGAAGTCCGATGCCAACGCCAACGCGAAGGGTGAATAAGATAACATACTCGACACCAGCGACAGTAATCGTCACTCCAGTAAATGACAGGAGTGTCTCACCAGGCATTATGATCGTCTGTGGGAGAACAATCAGTGCTGATATGAGAGGGACGACCGCCGACCGTGCAGCCAGTTGTCGGAGAGGGACTGCTGACAATCGAGCTAACATGATTGTCAACAGAGCAAAACACACTGTCACTGACACTCGCCGGGAAATCATCACCGCCAGTGCAAATCCCGCAATAGAAATCAGTGTCACCCGTGGATCTCGTCGCTGCAGAAAGCCATCGTTTGCAGCGATCTGTTCAGCAGTAAATACAGCCCGGAGTGCGCCTGTAATCGACGCGACGGACCGACCAACAATGCCGGTCACGATTCAAGCAGGCGACCAGCGCCAAAAGCAATAATTAGTGTTAGTGTTGTGCCGACTCCAGCTGAAATGAGTGTTCCAATCGGACCCGAGAGCCCCCTCACGGTGTAGTCGGGGAATACGCCAGGATTGAGACTGACAGCTTCGTCGGTTGCACCTGTGATTTCTGCGGCATTCTCAAGCGGTTCGGCATAGCCGACGATACTTGCGGTCCACCCGAAGAGCGGGGCCACTATCACAAGTCCCAGCAGAATGAGACCCGCCCGCCGTATCCAAGAGTCCATGCTCATGCTTATGATATTCATAGTTTCACATCCGGGGACGGATTGCTATTTTCGAATTGAGTAAAAACGAGATCGGGGCGGGCAGCAGCGACGTAGGTGTACACTCCAGTAGTGATTGCACCCTCAATAATCCCAAGAAGCGCGTGACCGCCGGTCATAATCGTAACTGTTGTGCCTATCTCATAGGCGAACGCCGAGGAGAACCCGACACCAAGGGCAACAATGAGTGCTGAAATTGTCACTGCCGCCCATCCAGCAACAAACGCGGCTCCTGACTCATGAACTTTGCTGAGTATTCGAAATACACCATATCCAATGAGGACATTGACCACAGCTATCGCAAAGAGATTACCACCGAGCGCAATGATTCCGCCATCACCGAAGACAAGCGCCTGAATCGTAATAACAGCCGTCATTGCAAGCACACCAAGCGACGGTCCCAATAGAATGCCAGCAAACGCCCCACCGACAAAATGTGCGCTGGTACCACCAGGAATCGGCCAGTTCAACATCTGTGCAGCAAAGATACCCGCAGCGATAACACCAAGCAATGGTGTGCGTTCATCACCCAGTTCACCGCGGGCACGCCTCACTGCAAGTCCGATTGCAACTGCTGAGCCAAGCCAAAATAGTCCCGCAACCAGCGGGTCAAGAAAGCCGTCGGGGATATGCATTCTATTCGGTATACTATGCACCCAGTTAATAATACTTTTTGAGGCTATCGTAATATTTCATGAATCACCTTCGAGGGAATAGTGAGTGTATCAAGAATTAAACGGTCAGTCGAAAACCTGCAGTTATGAGTCAAGATGTCGACCGCATGAGCGTCACACTCCCGCCGGATCTACTATCTAAATTGAATCACGTTGTTGAAGCCGGCAAGTATAACAGTCGCTCTGAGGCGACCCGAGATGCGCTTCGCGCGTTTGTAACCGAATTTAACCAACAAACTGGGTTATCAGGAACTCTCAGTGGGACGGTGGTTGTGCTTTATGAGCACGAACACAGTGGCGTCACCGATGAAATGAGCGAACTCCAACATGACTTTACAGAAACAATTGTTGCCGTTCATCATGTTCATCTGAGTGATCACCTTTGTTTGGAATCGATTGCCGTCGATGGATCGGGTGGTCGGATTGAAGCGTTATTATCCCGTATTCGACCACTCGAGGGTGTTCGCCAGGTCAAACTCGCAATGGTCCAAGCCGATGCCGATGCCGATGCCGAATCCGAAGTTGACGCTACCCCTCGTGAGGAGTGACATTCTCAGTTTGTGGGGCTTTTCACAAATTCAGATTGGGAGATTGATGGGTTCTTACCCGCAAGAATGCTAGCAGCGCCACGCTATCGTTCCCTTCCTTCCCCTTACCACTATCCATATTCATATTCATATTCACCGTCAACAGGGATTCAAGTTCATCCTGTGTCTTGTATCCTGCTCGTTTGATGAGTGCCTTCCAGGATAAAAGGGCAAATCCCGATATTGTCTCAGCAGGAGAAACTGTCTAGATGAGCATTCAGAACGGAATAAAACTGGTGCAAACGACGTACGGGCGCTGTGCCCGCGCGCTCAGCGTTAACGCTCTCTCCCAGCATCATAATACTGGCATATTGAGTGTCGTAACAACTGATGATCTTTTTTTGACGCGCGATGACTGAGATGTAGGGTTTGTTTTGGGTTCGACCTACGTTTCGACAGATGTTGGGAGCGCGATTTATATTCTCTTAGTATCGATACTTGCAGTGAACCCCGTTGCATCCTTGACGGGCGCCCGTGAGTGTGTCCGTCTCACTGATGAGCACATTCACAGGCGTCTCCGTGTCGACGTGAGTGGAGTGGTAGTGGTAGTGGTGTCCCAGTTCGATCTGACAGTCGATGAGAGATGGCGAGGGACCGTTCGTGTTCTTTTCGCATGAGTATATCGTCTGCGTCTGTCATACAAAACAGAACCCTGCGCACCAATGCGAAGATACGCAAATATCAATAGTACTACATAAAACTAGATTGGGGGAGACGAGGAAGACATTCTTTGGAATAATAAATAAACGAATGCATAATATTGGTCTATAAATTTGACACTCAAATGATTGAGATAACATTGGGTATCCGGTCAGAATATAATGATATACAAATAAATGAAGGAGTTCATGAATGTATATCCACTTATTTCAGCCGGCTCAGAAGGATTTATGTATTATACGATTTTGTAGAATAATATCGAAATGAGTCGATATTTGCGAACCAACACCGCCATATGTACCGCACATGCACACAATCATGTTCTTTCTGTGGAGAAAATCGAATGAGCGATAATCGCATGTCTCGAAGAGCCGTGCTGGCGACAGGCGCGGTTGGTCTTGGTGCATCACTCGCTGGCTGCTCCAGTAGCGGTGGTTCCGGTGGTGGTGATTCTGAGAGTGACACAATCAAAATCGGTGTTCTTGAGGACCGCTCAGGGAACTTTTCGCTTGTTGGAACGCCAAAGTGGCGTGCCAGCAAACTGGCAATCGATGAGATCAATGCAGATGGTGGGATCATGGGCAAACAAATCGAGCTGTTTGACCCAGACCCACAGTCAGACAATGAGCGATATCAACAACTCACCTCCCGATTAATCCGACAGGAAAACGTAGACGCACTGTGGGCTGGGTACTCCTCGGCAACACGAGAGGCAATCCGACCGACAATTGACCGCAACGAGCAACTGTATTTCTATACAACGCAATATGAAGGCGGCGTTGCCGATGAGTATACATTTTGTATGGGACCGACAGCCCGTCAGCAACTGGGCAGTGTTGTCCCCTACATGATTGAGAACTTTGGATCGAATATCTACACCATTGCTGCTGATTACAACTTTGGTCAGTTATCAGCTGACTGGGTAAAGGTCATTGCGAATGAGAACGACGCAGAGGTCATTGGTGAGGAATTCATTCCACTGTCAGTGCAGAACTTCGGATCAACTATCAGCAATATTCAGGATGCTGATCCGGACTTTGTGATGGCAATTCTGGTTGGTGCAAATCACTCATCATTCTGGAACCAGCGAACCTCCGCTGGGCTTGAGATTCCAATGGGCACCTCAACTGTGATGGCTCAGGGATATCAACACAAACGGCTCGAGGCGCCGGCACTCAAAGATGTCTATGGTGGATTTAATTATATGGAAGAGATTCCGACAGGTCGGAATGAGGATTATGTGAGCCGATATTATGATAAATTCCCTGACGCCGGATACGCCAATGAGGAATCGATTAACAATTATTTCTCAATTTACATGTACAAAGAAGCCGTCGAAGAGGCTGGCACAACCGATCAAGAAGCCGTCCGGGATGTTCTCGAAAGTGGGATGGAAATCAGCGGTGATAGATCTCCAGAAGGAGATATCAGCTTACAGGGACCGGTGCATCATATGACTCACAATATGCGAGTGATGCGATGCGATGCTGAACACAACATTACCGTTGAAGATCAACGGAAGATTCCTGAACAGTTCCTCTCTGAGACCGTTGGGATTGACCTCTCTGGTGAGGATGATGGAATGACAAAACAGTTCACACCGGTTGAGTACTTTGAGGAAGCGGGTAGCTGATTGATGATATTGGGTCTGGGTGAAACTAACGGTATGATTCCATTGTTTATTGCTGATGTATTGAAAGCGCTCGATAGTGTTGGTGTCCCGGTGTCACAGTTTCTGCAAATGGCAGATAGCATCGCGTTTATTGCACTTGCAGCGATTGGTCTGACAATTATTTTCGGGATGATGGGTGTGATCAATCTCGCCCATGGTGAATTCATTATGATGGGTGCGTATATTACAACACTCTCTATCAACGTTGCATCAGTACCACTGCCAGTAGCGATGATACTTGGAGCACTCGGAACCGCAGTCTTTGGAGCGGTTGTTGAACGAACCATTATCAAACGACTGTATGGTCGGCTCCTCGACTCGATGATTGTCACGTTCGGACTCGGATTGATCCTGACGCAGGGCACTCGAATTATATTTGGCAATTCCCTGCGGTCGATTGGAACTCCATTCGGGCAAGTTCCGGGATATACATACTCTGGATACCGCGTTTTGCTACTCTTTGCAGCGATTGGGGTTCTTGGATCGGTGTATCTTGTGTTCACACGTACTGAATTCGGCGTTCGGGCGCGTGCAACTATCCAGGATCCCGAAACCGCTCGAGCGATGGGCGTCGACACAGACCGAATGTATACAATCACATTCGCCATTGGCTCCGGGCTTGCTGGATTGACCGGTGCACTGTATGCGCCCTCAGCAACAATCGTTCCGGGAATGGGACAGTCATTCCTCGTTGAGTCATTCGTCACAGTCGTCACCGGCGGATCCTCGGTACTGCTTGGGACAGCACTAGCCGGTGGGATCCTTGGGACAATCAACGCCGTCTTTTCGAATCTGTATGGGAATTTCTTCGGGCAAATTGCACTGCTTATTACAGCAATCATCATCATTCGGCTTCTCCCGGGTGGCCTAACAGGGCTTGCAAACACTATCCGTGATAAATTGGGTGAACAACAATCATGAAAGTGAGTTCAAAGATAGTTCCATCACGGCTCAAGAGTATTATCACTAAGCTAAATGGTCCGAATACATTGGGTAATTCACGTGCCTTCTGGGCAGCCTTCGGGATTGGATTACTTCTCTTAATTGCCCAACCGCTTGTTCGTGGGTCATATGCAGCGGGTCAATTCTCGTTGTTCCTTGCATATGGACTGCTTGGACTGTCACTGTCGATTATTTGGGGATATACGGGTATCCTTAGCTTTGGACAGGTCGCTTTCTTTGGAATTGCTGGCTACACGTACGCAATCGTCAGTCTCAATCTTGGCGGTGCATTCGGTCCGACCGTTGCGTTACCAGTCGCGATTGCAGTTGCGACGATATCAGCATTTATTCTTGGATATTTTATGTTTTATGGGGGCGTTCGAAACGTCTACGTTGCTATCCTCACATTGGTTGTTACTCTTGTCCTCGAGACATTCATGGCACAAACAGCCGGTGACAAATGGGCAATTGGAAGTGTGAAACTCGGTGGATTTAATGGAATCCCCGGCATTCGAAATTTCACCCTTGGTGTTGGAGAAACTTCATTCAGCCTTTCAGGATCTGGATTTTATTGGTTTGTGCTTGCTGTGTTATTGTTCGCATATCTTGGCTCGCGGATCCTTGTCAACAGCAAATACGGATACTCGCTGGTAGCAATCCGTGAGGATGAAGAGCGGACAGCAATGCTTGGTTACAATGTTAAAAAGGTCAAACTCGCCGTCTTCACCTTTTCAGGTGCGCTAGCCGGACTGAGTGGCATCTTCTACGCCAACTGGGGGAATTATATGGATCCGAGTGTCTTCTCACTTACCTTTGCTACAATCCCGATTGTCTGGGTGACGCTTGGGGGACGAGAATCATTACTTGGTGCTATTGTTGGCACAGTGATTATTGAATGGCTTCGCAAGTGGTTCTCAATTAACGCCTCCGAGTTCGCAATCGTCTTTGTGGGGCTGATTTTGATGGTAACTATTCTGTTTATTCCACGGGGGATTCTCCCAGGAATCAGGGATATGTATGTGTTCTTCAATGCTCACGGACTTCGTGAAGGTATTGAACATGGTCGTGACACAATAGAATCTCGCGTTCAAACGTTACTTGGCTCAGTTGGTATTGATGTCTCTGACTCAGAAACGCCGGGGAGTTCCGAGGTGATGCGCGAATGAGTGCTCCAAAAAATATGGGGGTGAATCAGCAACCGGCGATTGCAGCAACCGGCAGCGATCGTGAAGCGATTCTTTCAACGAAACAACTGACAAAGAAATTTGGTGGGCTTACGGCTGTGGATAGTGTCGGATTTACCGTCGCAGCGGGCGAAATTCGGTGTCTGATTGGTCCCAATGGGGCTGGAAAAAGCACGTTACTCGAACTTATCACCGGACAACTCTCACCGACACAGGGAGATATCTACTTTGATGGTCTGGATCTGACGGCGCTTGAGCCGCATGAGCGGATGGACGCCGGTATTAGCGTCAAGTTTCAGTCACCACATATCTATGAAAGCCTCACCGTCGAGCAGAATCTTCGGGTGCCGCTTCAACGAACCGAGAGAGAAACCGAGACTGTCTTAACAGACACACTTGAGCAGATTTCGCTTGCACAGCAAGCCAATGCATCAGCAAGTGATCTGTCACATGGGGAAAAACAGCGCTTAGAGATTGGAATGGCGGTCACGCTTGATCCAAAACTGATGTTACTCGATGAACCCGTTGCAGGAATGTCAATAGATGAAACGGCTGATATTGCCGAACTCATTCGATCACTCCATGATGACGGAATGACGTTTCTTGTGGTTGAACATGATATGGAGTTTGTCCGGAAGATTTCTGAGCAGGTGACAGTACTGAATCAAGGGTCAATCCTTCGTCAGGGACCGATTGAAGATATTGAGAGCGATGACGAAGTTCGTCGAATATACCTTGGTGAGAATGCATGAGCCTTGATGTTACCAATCTCAACGCTGGTTATGATGGAACACCGGTCATTCGAGACATTTCATTTCGGGTTGACACTGGCGAGATCGTCGGTATCGTCGGTCGCAACGGTGTTGGCAAGACGACGCTATTGAAGACCATTATGGGGCTGCTCAAAGCTGAATCAGGTCGTGTTATCTATGACGGCGAGGATATGACCGAGAAGTCCGCAGATGCTCATGCCAAACGAAGCATTGGATATGTCCCACAGGGACGCGATGTGTTCCCAGATTTGAGTGTCAAAGAGAATCTGTTGATTGGTGAATCGATCGGTGAGAATGATGAGACACGGTATGAGCAGGTATATGATTACTTCCCAATTCTTGCAGAGCGGAAAACGCAATCTGCTGGAACGATGAGTGGCGGGCAACAACAGATGTTAGCAATTGCTCGGGCTCTCGTCGGAAGTCCGGATTTATTATTAGTGGATGAACCGTCTGAGGGGGTCCAACCCTCAATCGTCCAATCAATTACAGAGGATCTTCGCCAGATCAATAACGAATTCGACACGACGATTCTCTTTGTCGAGCAGAATCTCTCAGTAATCCAGGGATTAGCCGACCGGTGTTATGCGATTGATCATGGAACAATTGTCGATGAGATAACCGGTGAGGCCGTCAGCGAACGCGACCAACTTGAAGAATATCTTGTTGTGTGAGTGCTTCCTCGTGGTCGGTCTTTATCGAGAGTAGGACCGTAATGAGTTGAGTATCATCATTCGAGAGGTACGGCACTCCCGGAATGAGCACCGGGCGACGTGTGTCTGAGAGTGGGTCACTCGCCAGACGATGTCGGCATATTCCAGGTCCTCGAACGCAGTCACTGCATCTCTTGGATCTTGTCTGTCTGGATTTCTTCGAGACAGTCCTCTCGTTTTTTATCCTCAGCGAGCGTCTCAGCGTACCCCGCAACGTGTCGAAGCTGCTCCGGACCCGACTCATTGAGCGTGTTGACGATTTCCGTCGGAAGGTTCGCCAGTGGGATCGGGAGTTCGTAGGACATCAGCGGTCGCCTCGTGTTAACCAACGAAGCGCGCATCGGCACAGATTTGTTGGTTAATAAGATATCGTCCCGTCACGGGCTGAAGAGTTTGAATAGCAAACTATTCAAAAATAGCAACCCGGGGACGCCGTCGATGTCAAACCAACGGCAATCAATTAAACCTCATCGTGGAGGAGGTCGATAATTCAATTGCTGCTGTGAAACTCACGAGCATTCTCTTTCTGACTCACGGTAGAAAACGTCGAGATCGAGATCGTCGTACATGCGATCGAGCATAGCGAGTGCTGACTGAAACGTCGCATAATGCTTCCGCATAAACTCTATCGTCTCGCGCCGAGAGATGACTGGATATCCTTCGACGTGGTCAGGGTTGAGCACCGAACGCTCGTTGAGGACGACTTGGAGAGGACCTTCAAACGAGTCCTCCGGTTGTCGCTCAAACCCTATTGGGATTCCAAACCGTTCGAAAAAGCGCTGCCAGGCGTCGATGTCCTTCTCAAGGACGGCAAGAAAGAGCGGGTAGTCTCCGGGCTCGCGACCAACCTGATAGCCCCCTTGGGTCCACACGTAGACGGCGTCCACCTGTGTAAAGGCGAAGGGCCAGTCACCGAACTGTGGGAGTACGTACGCCTCTTCGATGGACGGTGGATTCACGGCGGCACTCGTGGCCAGCAGGTCTCGTACAGCCTTACGGACGCGATCGTCGGTCACGAACAGTCCATCATCATATCGAAGATACCCTGCATCCTCTAGTTGATTGACTGCTTGTCGAACCGTTTCGTAGGGGGTATGGAGATGTTGGGCTACCGTTCGGATCGAATCTCCAGGATTGACTGCGAGCAACACTCTAACAGCAGTCTCATCAAACGGTTCGTACATCTAATAATTACCAATATTATGGTAACAATCAAATAGATTACTACACTTTCGGCTATACCGTTCTGAACGACCTATGCAATCCGTCTGACTGACTCAAGTCTCGAGACACCAGCCAGTCTGTCTCTGACCTCGTCCTCGCCAATCGCCGTAGCCCACCGGACCGTAATTTCGACGGTAATGAGTGTGGCCGACAGCTGTGGCTCGATACTATCCAATTCGTCAATCGTGACGTCATCGATAGTTTCGGGCCGCGAGAGACGCTTCTCAGCGTCAGTGACGAGGTCCCCATCCGCGCCGCAGGGGATTCGAATCGTCACGACTGCAATTGTCGTCGATAGCCGGACGCTGACCGGTGTTCTCGGTTGGACCCACAGAAACTATTTACACCAACCTGCTCTCTGTGGCGATAGATGAGTGGCCGACCGTTGGTTCGGTTCTAGCCGGGAGCCCAGTCACACGGCGTGACTGACGGTTCTCGGTTAGATACCAATGACCGAGAATACCGACTCAAACGAATCTCAGAAGCCAGGGAGTGCAAACAGCGGGTGTTCCAACCACACCGAACAGCGATCATCCACTGGATGCCAGGGTAGTGGTGCTTCCCCGCCGTGCGATGCATGTGACACCACCCAGTACGACAAACTCCACGAAGTCTCCCTTGGTGAGCGGGCGTATGATGTGTGTGGAGATTGCCTCCAGCTCCTCGTTGACGACGTCGAGGAGTACCACTGGTGGGATCGCCTGACTGAAGCGCACTACAATCGCGCTGCGGAGTTTCTCCGCTCCCTCGATGCAGTCTGGTGCGTCAAGGATCAGGCGTACGCTGGCGGGGAACTGTGGGTCCACACGCCCTATTGCGATGCTGCCGTCGTCAGAGATGTGTGTGACCACTTTGGGTTCCAGATTCGCTGGTTTAGCGTTGTATACCCCGTTGACGATGGCTTCGAGTGCGTCTCAGAGCATGGGCCCTGTGTCGAAATCAACCTCACATTCACGACCCACCGTTCGGATCCACTCCCGCTCGAATACGACATTCAGAATGACGTGACGTACCACGAGATTGAGTGGCTCGATGAGTATCGGCGTCTGTTCACGTCACCTCTCGAGTAGTTCGACTCGCAGATCGAATTGTCTCTCCGAAATACGTTTGTGCAAACGCCTCACCATTTGACGACCCACACTGAGCGTCCGGTATCTGTATTCCATCCTCACCGATATATGAATGAACAGATCGGTGGAATTGGAATATATGAGAGAAGCGGAGCTACGGGTAATCGACTGTTTGCGGGATCAGTCCTACTCTGTTGGCGAATTAGTCGATGCCATCGATAAATGTCAGAGCTGGACGTCGGAGGTCGTTGGCGACCTCGAAAACGCCCATCTTGTAGACCGAACTGACGGCGTCCAACTGGCCCCCACATACGAAGCATCACTGCTTGCCGAGCTCCTCGACCGCTACGCACTCGAGAACGTGCTGATAGGGACGAAAGAGGACATTTTGGGTGCGCTGCTCGACGGTCCGAAGACGATTTCGGAGTTACAAACACAGGGGTTCGCCAAGTCCACGCTCTACAAGCATTTGAACGAGATCCAGGAGACGGGTGCGATCGCACACACGGACGACGGGTATGCTCTCACCGATGACACGCTTCGGTCGTTCCTCGAAGCGAGAACCCGAACGACACCGTTCGAAACCGAATATCGCGCGAACGGCGACCGACTGGTCGCAACGAGCAAGGAAACCGTCGATGGGACGCCGACTGCGTTCTCGGCGCTCACTCGCTACGCTGTTGACTATCACCCAGCGAAGACCTACGCCTATCAAGGTGATCGGTCGCTAGGACTCGAGGAGGTTCTGATCCATGCGGTGACCGTTGCTGAGAACAAGAAACAGATGGCGATGGCTGGCGTATTCTATCTGACCCACCGCGCGAGCCTCAACGCCAGCGACCTGTGGCGGCTCGCAAACAGGTGGGAGTGCGTCGAGAAATGGGCAGATCTCTTTGCATACATCGACCAGCGGGAGGTCCACCACGATGAGCTCTTTCTCCCGTGGGAGGAATTCATCGATCTCGCGAACGATTATGGGGTCTATCCGCGCGGTCAACATCCGGAAGATAGCCTTCGACGGGGGCTCGAAGAGCTTGGCGACCACCTGGAGACGCCTGTCGACGTGTATCTTCTCGGAGGCGGCAACCTCATTCTGCGTGGGTTGAAAGATTCGACGAAAGAAGCCGACATCGTTGTTGAGGACGGACAGACGTTCTTTGCAATCGCCGAAGCGCTTCAGGACCTGGGATACGAGGAGCGTAGTGACTTGGAAGCGGCATACAACCAGCTTGATCCCAGTACTGTGCTGGAGAAGGAATGGTTTCCGCGCTGGGATATTTTCGTGGAGGCGGTCGCCGGCCAGCTCCAGTTGACGCCGGCGATGATCGAGCGGTGCGACCAATCATTCGAGTACGGCGATCTTCACGTACATCTGCTCTCGCTGACCGATATCTTCGTGTTCAAATCGATTACGGAACGTGAAGGCGATCTCGAAGATGCCGCACTGATCGCCAGACAAGCCGACCTCGACTGGGAGAGCATCTTCCGAGAGATCAAGACCCAGGAAGGTCGCACTGGCCAATTCTTCTCGTTTGCTGTGCTCGATACGCTCGATGTCCTCGACGAGCGACACAATATTGTCGCGCCAATCACGGACCGGCTCGTCTCGTACTGTCTCGAGAACGCGCTACTCGTCTCGTTGGACGCCCCGAAAACAATCGAAGACCTCCGAGAAGAGCTAGATTTTCCCGATCACCAGATCTACAACAAACTCCGGAAGCTCGAAGAGGAAGGACAGATCGTCGTCGATCGTAGCGGTCGGCTCAATACGTACCAGCGAGCTGAATCAACTGACCGGTAACGCTACACCAAGATTAAACTCGATGGGTGGATCGACGACATATGGACCTGAAGGAGACCGTCGATTATCTCGCCGAAGAACTTGATCTGGAGCGGAGCGACTCCGTCCGTGAAGTCGGTCAGTCCGTGGCTGATCTCCGGGGCTAACGACAGACTATCCCTCCTTCTCCTCTGACAATCACTTCTAATCCGGACGGGGCGCGTTCTCGTACTTGACCATCTTTTCGGGCTTGTCAGAGATAGTCTCGTAGATCTGCTGGAGCGTCTCTTCAGCGGCGAGCAGGTTGTGGTCGTTGAGGAACTCTCGCCCCTCCTCCGTGAGACCGTAGAACTTCCAGGGGTAGCCCTGTCGGCGCTGGTCGTCGTCCAGGGCGACCTCCTTCACGATGCCCTCATCGATCAGCTTCTGGATGTGCTTGTAGACAGTGGCGTCACTCACGCTGGGGTTGAGCTCCTCGAGTTCGTACATCGAAGGAAGCTGCTCGGGATGCTGGAGGATGTTGTTGACCAGGGCAAACCGCGTTTGCTGAGTGACGAAATGGATGAGTTCCCGTGGTGCCGTGTTCTCACCGTTCCCAAGGCTATCGTCCATATTGGTGTGTTCAACTGAGTACGCCAAAGCAGTTTACTCCGGAGTAAACTACCACGCAGAAACGACTGAGAAGCAAGACAGGAGCTTACACCTGTGGTGGAAGTTGACCATCTGGACGTGGGACCTGCCCCTGTTTGATTTCGTGGTCGACGCGACGCATATGTTTGCAGCCACTGTCTGGAGCGCGCTGCTGCCAATCGGGACAGGTACAGGATTGCCCGATGATATCGACCTCGTATCGATTTCCGGACGCCGCTTCGACTTCGTATCGACCACCCTTGGCGAGTAGGGAGACGGTCATCGCTTCCTCGACAGCGCGTTTCGTTCGTGGCTCGAGATCATCGGCCGAGGTGGAGCCATTCGAGACGAGCATTCGGTCGCGGACGTCTCCTGCCTGTCCGCTGTCTGGAGCGACAGCGTCGTCAGTCTCCTGAATCCGGTTTTCCAAGAGTGCTTCCGCAAGGTTCCCCTCCGGCCAGAGAAAGTGGACTTCTCGTCGCTCTCGATGGCCGTAGGAGCCACAGGCAGCCGCACTCCCTTCCCAGACTCGCCATGCCCCCAGCGCGGCCATAACAGTGAGGATGACCCGGGGAACCGGTGTTTGGTCCCCAGGGTAGAACACTCGAAACCGCGTACAGTCGTCCTGTGGTGGTACTGTGTCCCACCACTCGACGTCGGACCCCCAGCTGTCGTACATCGCTTGATCTCGGCCGTATCCGACCGTCACGCCATCGACCTGCGGGACCTCCTCGGGGATCGCGTTGGCGTCGCCTTCGAGGAGTCGGAGTACAGCGTACCGGAGATACTCGTGTGTAGGGGAGTTCGTGGTTTGGGCGATCTGGTCGTACTGCTCTGCGACTCGCTCCGCTTCTGCCAGAACGGCTCTGAGATGTCGCTCTGTCATAATTCGGTGAGGCTGGAATGCGCCTCCACCCCTCGGCGGGCGCTCAAAAACTTAACCAACGCACCAGCCAGATATCCCGAATTGTTGGTTAATCACCAGACCTCCGGATGCGACACTCATCGGTCATCCACACCGACATCGGACGTTGCCTACGGCGATCCCTGTTGGGAGATCACCGTGTCCAACTGTTCCCAGACCATTTCGAACGCCGGCGGATCACCGGTCAGGTCCGGCAGCGTGGTCTCCCACTGGTGGCGGATCGTCTCTTGTTGCTCGTCGGGGAGTCCGTCGTTCAGATCAACGGTGAGCCCATCGTGTTTACACTTCGCGTCGAAGGCGGGCCCCACGTCGGCAAAGTTGATCGTGACCGAATCGGTTTCGAGCAGCTGATAGAGGTCGTAGTAGTCACGGGCGGCCCCGCGCTGGTAGACCGCTCGGAGCTTTTCGGCGAAGATCTCCTCGACGCTGTACGCCTGGAGGTCGAATTCGGGCACGTCTTCGTACGCGTGCGTGTGCTGAACGGGGTCGAAGGCGACGTGCTCGTCGACCATCACGTCGATGCTGGTCGTGTTGGGGTGGTTGAGGACGGCGCGGTACTGAATGCTGATGTCGACGTAGTGGGTCGGGTAGTGGTCCTGCTGGGATTCGTGGTGCTCGCGAATCTCGAATTCGATGCCAGAGCGGTCGGCAATCGTATCGAGGACCGCTCGGAGCTCCTGTTTGGACCCCTGGTACTCCCCTTCGACGCCAAAATCGAGGTCCTCCGAGAATCGCCACGATTGCGGGAAATACAGCTTGGACAGCGCGGTCCCGCCTTTGAACAGGAGGTTGTCGCCGTAGCCGCTCGTGAAGATGCCCCAGAGGAGCCACGAATTGACGTAGTTCTTCTCGGCGTACCCTTGCCGAACGCCCAGTTCGCGAGCGAGAATCCGGAGCCGGTCCTGACTGATCATCGCGATCAGGACTCCGTCGGCTCCAGCATGGCTGGCTCGACGTTGATTCGGAGGCGATACGTACTGTCGGTCGATCCGGTGTCGGGCCGCGTCGGGTCCAGCAACGAGTAGCCACTCGTGAACGACGCGACGAGTTCCTCGCGGGCGGGGAGGTCGATGCCGAGCTGGTCGGCGAGGTAGACGATCCGCTTGGTCGCCGCGCCGTTGTCGAGGCGTTCGAGGTACTCGCCGACCGTGTCCCAGTCGCAACCCCGTTCGTCGGCGGTGCGCATCGCGGTTGCGAGTTCCCGAAGACCACCACAGAACTCGGGGTGGTCCGCACAGTCGACCAGCGTCTTCTCCAGGTCGCTGACCTGAACGGTCGTACCCTCGATGGATGTCGGCTCAAAGCCGAAGAACTTCCGCTCCGTGACTGTCGTGACGCGGTACGGGACACCGTGGATCTCTCGGCTTTGCGCTCGGGTCGGCGTGACGACGTACACCGTCCGGGGAACCTGTTCGGTGAGCCCGTGGTGGCTGAGGGTGCTGTAGTAGCCGATGTACATCGGCTCGGCGACGTGGGCAGCGATGAGGTACTCGTGGGTCGTGTACACGGCCTCCTCGCCGGCAGCGAGTGGAATGATGAGATACGTGCCAGGGAAGAGCCGGTCGAGCTAGCCCTTCTCGGTGAGTCGGGAGGCGATCTCGCGGGCGGTGTTTGGAGGGACCTCCAGCGTCGTCTCGATGTCGTCGACGGAGATGATCTGGTGACCCGCGCCAGCGAGTCGTGCAAGGAGTCGACTTTCTCGAGTCGAGAGCCCCTGGCGTATATTTTCTGTTTGTTTTATGCCAGACATAGCTGCGTTTCCTACGTAGAGTATAAACACGGGCCTGATTTACCCTTGTGACTGCCGCGGACGGTGGAGATGAGCAGACTTAATCAACAGAATCGGGGTGTGGAACCGTGAGTTGGTTAAGAATTCAAGCGCCATCTTCGAGCACGTCGATGAGCTCTTGTACTGTGGAACTGACCCGGTCGAGACGGTCGCGAACAATCTCGGGATCGTCCGACTCCCACGCGGTCAGGTAGAACGCCGACCCGCTGGTATCTAACCCACAGTAGCGCCCGACGACGTACGCGACGGCTTCGGCCTCGACTTCGCGTTTTGCCCGCTCGGTGTCGTCGTCGACGTCGAAGTGGAGCAGGGCGTGGGCGTACTCGTGGATCAGCGTCCGCGCGAGGTCGGCCTCGTTCTCACGATCACGCACCTCGACCCGCGGTTGCATATCGACGAGGCTCAGCTGCTCGCAGATTCCCTTCGCCTCGCCGTGGGTCCACTCCTCGGCTGGAACGATTCGCACCGTCACACCGAGTTCATCAGCGGCGGCAGTCAACTGTTCAACGAGGTCGACGAACGATGGTTCGGCCAGACCCAAACGGAGTACAAGGAGTGGGCTGTTGACCGCCTCCAGGATTACCACACGACGACGGTGACCTACACCGGCGACAATAACGTCACGTACGACAAGACGTGTGAGCCGAATCTCTCGGACATCTCAGTGCAATCGATTGAGCCGGTGTATCTACCTGAGGTTCGGCAGACGACAGAGATACTGGAGTACTCGAATCCGTACGAATACTATGCTGCTGGCCCCTCACGGGTCACTCTGGAGGACGGGATTCATCGCTGCGTCCACTGCGAAACGAGCGGCGTCGACGAGACGTACACCTACTGTCCGAACTGCGGGGCGATCGCCTGCGACACCCACATCAAGACCGAACGGCTCGAAGGGGAGCCGGTCTGTACCGGCTGTGCGGTGACCGAACGGTTCGCGCTGAAGAGGAAGTACTTCTACGACGAGGAGAACCTCGGCGCGTTCCGCAAGGAGTACGCCGAGATGCCCCTCCACGAGAAGGCGATGGAGAACAAGCTGCTTGCTGGCGGGAGCGTGGTTGCGACGCTGCTGCTCGTCGTCGGACTACTCGTGATCGGCGGCATCATCTAACCCGGCACAATTTTCCGCCAGACTGCGGGGTTGGTGTTACGAGACTCCGTACTGCTCTTTGAGTGCCATATATTCGTCCTTCTTTGGGAGGATGACGGGCAGATAATCTGGCCTGTCGAAGTCGCCCTGAAGTGGCCGATATAACGCTTTCACAGTGGGTTCCAGATCATACCACCGTGCGGTCTCGACGAGTGTCTCCTGATCGATATCCTCCACCTCGATCAGCAGCATCGAATAGCTGACCTGCCGAGATCCGCTATCCAGAAGGAGCGTATGGCACACGACTTCAGCAGCCGTTAGCTCCTCATCTGGAGCATACCAGAACGGAGGCTCGCCGGCGAGGAAAAACTGTAGACCATACGCTGCAAACCGACCCAGCCCGGTCATCTCCCAGTCCGGAGCTGCTTGGAGTGCGTCCGTATCCTCAGCGGTCTGTACGCGGACGAGGGATCGGTTCGGATCGCACCACGCGATCGTGGTGCTGGGGGCGATTTCCCGGACTCGGGCTCGATGTTCGTGCTCTACAGTAGCCCGGGCGAACGCCAACAGCGGCAAGAGTTCGTCATGAAGGGCGTACTTCGAATCGGATCTGGAGAGTAGTGCTCGGTGCTTGAGCGGCGATAACGCGCTGTGGACACCTTGTCGAGTGATTCCGAGCCGGTCTGCGATATCAGCGATGTGTCGTGGTCTATCGAGATACCAACACACGCGGAGTGTGGCTGGGGAGAGCAGTTCCGTCCATTCCACGTGGCTGAATTCCGACTGCAGCGTTCGATACGCTTCGGTAACTGGATGTGCCGCGATGCGGACACGACGCTGATTGCTGGATCCACGGGTTTCTGTGAGCAATCCCGCTGCGAGCAATTCGTCGAGTACGTCGTACAGATGTTCTCGTGAATATCCGGTTTCGGCCGCGAGTTCCGCCGGTGTTGCTTTACGGCCGGTACTCAGCGCGTCAAGCACGGCGAGTCCGGCCTTCGAAATCATCTGGGTCTTTCTAAACCTAACTATATAAATATGATTTGGGATTTTACTTGACGACTGCTTCGTCCCGGACCAGTTCTGCAAGCGCGTCCTCAAGCGACCCGTGGAACTGCCTGCTCGCCTGCTCGAAGGCCTCGTCGGTCGGGCCGTCCCAGCGGGGGAACGCGAAGTGACCGCTCACTTTGACTGTCCACTCGGTCGGCTCGTCGAACGGGTTCTCCGTCGGGAGTTCCACGACGTAGAGATATTCCTCGTCGCCGTGGATGCCATCGGCCGGATTCTCGACGCCGTGGCCCAGCAGGAACAGCGGCTGGTCGAGATGCTCCATATTGGACGGCTCAAGGAGATCCGTTGGCTGAGCCGCGTCGATCGTTCGCTCTGGGTCGCCATCCAGATAGAGGTCGACCGTCGAGAGCTTGTCGAGGAACACGAAGGTCGCCGCCGTGTAGCCCGGTCCCCGCTCTGCGCGGGTCGCATCGAGAAGCTCTTTCAGCTGTGCGAGATCCCGGAGGACGCTCCCGGGGTACCCGTCCGAATGCCGGTACACCTACGCGACGCGGTCGGCGCTGCCATCTGTCTCACCGGTCTGTTCGACTCGTTGGACGAATCGGAGTTGGCTCCGTGTCGACATCGGTACTCGCCGGCGCTCGAAAAACTCGCTTCGCGAGATCGCGTTCAGGAATCGCCTGTCTGCTCGACGGTGATCGTCAGGTCGCCCGACTCGTAGTCGGCCTCGAAGTCGACGCTGAACGCGTCGGAGTCGTAGGCGGCGTGGTAGGCACGGTGCAGTTCGAGCGACCCGGTCGGCTTGAAGTGGAAGAGCGCAGCCGAGGTGTAGGGCTTGCTCTGGGTTTCGATCTGCGTCTCGATAGAGGCCGGGAGTGCGATTTGTGGTGTGTCCGTGTCGATACTCGCAGCGAATGCCTTCGCTTCTTCGACGGTGGCCT